>ERZ795054.11-NODE-11-length-483926-cov-30.662344_pt1 | contig 483926 bp, 366 predicted proteins | sample MGYA00375138_ERZ795054 | MGnify/ENA primary metagenome ERZ795054 (study PRJEB30183, sample SAMN05720215) | anaerobic digester metagenome | isolation source: active sludge of municipal wastewater-treating anaerobic digesters | place: USA | collected 2014-12-23 ... | reverse complement strand
AAAGCTCTGTGAATAACTTTCATGAAAACACCACTTGCAACCCAGAGAATATCTCGCGCTCCTGCCAGGTTTGTGCGCCGGGACCCACGTGTTGGACCATCCGCTGGATCTGCCGACCCGAAATCGCAATGCCTCCGGTTTCTTTTAAATGCTGCTGGGCCTTGTGGAAGCTGGGTTCATCGGCTCCTTCCAGGCAGATCAAGCGTGCCAGTGCGGGCGTGCAGCTCCCTTCCAGTCGACCGATCACTTGATTGGCCGAGCGGAAAATGGCCGTGCGCACCAGCACCTCCAATTGTTGAACGGCCACGCCGTTGGGTTCGGCCGCCTGGAAGCGCGTCATCAAGTGCTGGATTTCCTGATCCTGGGCGAGGCGGATTTGCGGCGGGATCTGCGGGGATTGGGCTGGTTCTTTTTTTTACGCCGATATTCAGTTCGGCGCGGGTTTGCTCAATGATCTGTTGCGCGTATTGCTCAGTGATCTGCTGGTATTTGTGGTAACCCTCGATGGCCTGTTGAACCTGGGAGACTTTGTCCTGCGGCAGGTAGCGACACTGATTCTTGCCGTTTTCCCAGGAGTTGAGGTTGTAGTAGGGGCCCTTAGGGCCCTGGCCGACGACGGAGAGGGAGCCGTGCTCCATGCTTGGAATTTGGAGGATCTGTTCGAGGAAGGCTTCAGGCGTGAGGGGTGTATTCATGAGACAAGCATAGAGGTACATCTATACTACACAACAAAAAATAGCCCAAATTGAGAATCTGAAGAAATTTGTCCGACGCACTAATTTAGAATCAGGGTAAGAATGTTCAGATGAGCAAGCGCCTGTGAAATTGTGTTTTTCTCTCCCAGCTTAACATTTGGCCCGGTCTGGCGCATCGTAGGCTGGGATGAAATCGACTCGATCCGGCGTTGCCCCGGACGCCCACGGTCCGCTGACCGTACGCGTGCTCACCGACCTGACCGAACGCCAGCGCTTTGACGCGCTCCTGGACGCCGAACATTTTCTCGGCCCCCGCTTCCCCGCCGGCGACCGCCTCTACCAGGTCGCCGAGCAAGATGGCCAGTGGGTTGGCCTGCTCTTGTGGTGTGCCTCGGCCCTCCATCTCAAGGATCGCGACGGCTGGATCGGCTGGGACCCGCTTACCCGCGCCCAGCGCCTGAAGCTCATTGTCAACCAGGCTCGTTTCCTCATCCCCCAGACCGCCCGCCGCCCCAACCTCGCCTCCCAAATCCTGGCCGTCGCCACCACCGCGCTGCCCGACCAGTGGTTTGCCCACCACGGCTATGCGCCGCTGTTGGCCGAAACCTTTACCGACCCCGAGGCTCACGCCGGCACCTGTTACAAGGCCGCCGGTTGGGAACCGGTGGGCAAAACCGTCGGCTTTGAGCGCCACCGCTGCGACTTCTTCGCCTTTCACGACCGCCCCAAACGGCTCTGGCTAATGCCGCTCGCCCCCCAGGCCAAAGAACAACTCTGTGCGGCCCAACTCTGCGCCCGCCACGCCCCAGCCCTGACGGTGGGGATCGCCGCCCGTTGTGCCTTGATCGCCGCACCCAACAAAGGCTCAAGAAGGACGGCAAAACCACCCAGCACACGCGCCTCTTTGTCACCAGCCTTACCCCTCAGGAGGCCGACGCGGCCCAGCTGGCGCGGGCGCGGCCCGGGGCCAATGGTCGGTGGAAAACCCCAATCACTGGCGACGCGACGCCCTCTGGGGCGATGACCGCTGCCGCCTGCGCAACAAAAATGCGGCCTGTGCGCTGGCGCTGCTACGCACGGCCTTGCTGCGACCCGTGTTGCGCTGCGGTTGGGGAACCACCCGACAGGTCTTCGAACGAGTGGCCGCCCGCCCCAGTCACGGCCTCGAATTGCTCGCCCAACGCTCCTTCAAGTGCTAGAACCTAAAAACCCTGACCCTGGCGTGAGGATCCACCTCAAGGCTTCAGCGGTAACAAGACAGATTCTAGTCGAATCCCGGCCAGCAGCAGCCGGGATGGAACGTCGTCCTACGTCGCCTTGGGCGGGGTCTCGGCCGCAGTCTTGATGATTTCGTCCAGGATCGTTCGGAACTCCTCCAACCCCGGGGCGGGGATGATGATGGTGTCACGGCGGCCGCCGACATCCTCGGTAATGCGGAGGAAGCGGCCGCGCGAATTCTCCTTCAGCGCCAGGACAAAAGTCTTGCGCTCGATCTGAATCTTGGCCGTCTTGAGGGTCTCCTCATTGACCGGCGGCTTGGCAGCGGTGTAGGAGCGCTCGGTGTGAGAGCGATTCCCGTGCTGCGACATTGGATCATTCGAAATCATATGCTCTTTCGATCCGGCCACCCTTCGGGGCAGCCCTATTCATCAGCCTAACACTAACAATAAAGTCAGCGACAACGACGAGTTGTCAACCCCTCTCTCTGTGCCCTAGCGCATTGTGAACTTGACAGAGCTCACAAAACGGGTCGGATCCGAAGGATTGGCGGCACGCCACAGATAGGCGACGAGCCCGCCGACCAGCAATATATTTACCACCTGGGATACGCCGTGCCAAGCGCGAAAAGACCGGCCCGCGGTCTCACGAACCTCCGGCCGAGTGCTGAGGCCGTACTTCGTGGCGTGCAAGGCATTTAATTTGGGCTGGAGCCAATAGCCGCTCAGCAGCGCGGCTGTACAAAGCCCAATCAACAACCCAACCTGGAGCTTGCGCGGGTGCTTGCCGAGATAAAGCCATTCTGCGAACAGGTGCAACACCGCCACAGCCGCGCAAATGAGCTGCAGATAGAAATAGCGCGCGACGAAGATCTGCGCGATGGCCCCCGAGAAGTAAGGGAAATTGTTCGTGCCGAGCAGGCGCTGCATCTCGTCAGAAAAGGGAGCTGAGCCCGCTGCGAAAGTGAAGAAGATTGCGGCTCCAAACCACACCGCCGCGTTCAGAATGCCCACGAATCTCAATAGCCCGATCACGGGTTCATCTTAAAGAAACGGCCGGGGAGTGCCAAGCCCGGAATAGTCGCTCCCAGGCGGCGGTTTGTCAGGATCTTGCGCGCGGCAATTTGACCGTCCGCCTGCTGTAACCTACCGTTTCACTGGTTCATGGTACGCAAGATATCCATCGCGGTTCTCCTGGTGGTGCTGGTTGTTGGCACCCTCGCCGGGATCAAGGCCCTGCAAGTCGCCAGGCTCATGGCTGCCGGCAAGAGCTTCTCACCCCCGCCCGAAACGGTTTCATCCGCCGTGGTGCACGAGGAGAAATGGCAAGGCACCCTAACCGCCATCGGTTCCGTCACCGCCGCCCAAGGTGTAACGGTCACCCCGGAGATTCCAGGCATCGTTCGCGAGATCGCCTTTGATTCCGGCGCCGTGGTTGCCAAGGACGATCTGCTGCTGCGCCTGGACACCTCCGAGGAGGAAGCCCGATTGCGAGCCCTGCAGGCGCAGGAAGAACTGGCCCGTATCAACCTGGCCCGCGAACGCAGCCTGCGCGAGCAGAACATGGTTTCACAATCAGAATTGGATTCCGCCGAGGCCACCCTGAAGCAAACGCGGGGCAACGCCGACACCATTCGTGCCACGATCGAGAAGAAGACGATTCGCGCGCCGTTCGCCGGCAGATCGGGCATCCGCCTCGTCAACCTTGGCCAGTATCTCGAGGCGGGCGCCCCGATCGTCTCGCTGCAATCGCTGCGACCGGTCTACGCCGATTTCTCTTTGCCGCAGCAGGACCTAGCTCGGCTTAAGCCGGGCATGCGGGTGCGCGTCACGACCGACGCCTACCCGGGCCGCGATTTTGACGGCACGCTGACCGCCATTAATCCCGATCTTGACCAACAGACGCGCAGCGTGGGCCTGCGGGCCGCGTTCGACAATGCCGACCAGTTGCTCCGGCCCGGCATGTTCGTCCGCGCCGAAGTGCTGCTGCCCGAGGCGCGTGCCGTGGTGGCCATTCCGGCCACCTCCGTGCTGAGCGCTCCCTTCGGCGACTCGGTCTACGTCATCGAGCCCAAGCCCGGCAACACCAACAGCAAGCCTGAACTGGTGGTGCGCCAGCAATTTATCCGCACCGGGCGCGCGAGGGGCGACTTTGTAAGCGTGGAATCCGGGCTCAAGCCGGGCCAGCGCATCGTGAGCTCGGGCATCTTCAAGCTTCGCAACGGCATGGCCGTGATCGAGAACAACAGCCTGGCGCCCAAGGCTGACCTTGCCCCGCAGCCCGCCGACAGTTGATCCGCCGGCCGCACCCATGAAGTCGTTTACCGACCTGTTCATCCGCCGGCCTGTCCTCGCGCTGGTCGTGAACCTGGTAATCGTGATCGCCGGGTTTCAGGCCATCCGCACCCTTGTAGTTCGGCAATACCCGCGCAGCGACAACGCGGCCGTCACCGTCACCACCGTGTACGTGGGGGCGAGCGCGGAGCTGGTGCGCGGGTTCATCACCACGCCGCTGGAGCGTGCGATTGCCGCCGCCGATGGCATTGACTACCTCGAATCGTCCAGCAAGCTTGGCCTTTCCACCATCACCATCCGCCTCCGGCTCAACTACGATCCTACGAAGGCCCTCGCCGAAATCAGCTCGAAGGTGGACCAGGTCCGCAACGACCTTCCGCCGGAGGCCGAGGTGCCCATTATCAATGTCACCTCCGCCGATTCCCGATTCGCCGTGGCCTACCTCAGCTTCGACTCCGATGTGCTGGAGGCAAACCAGATCACGGACTACCTCGTGCGGGTGGTCCAGCCCCGCCTGTCCGCGCTCGAAGGCGTGCAGCGCGCGGACATCCTCGGCGGCCGCACGTTTGCCATGCGTATCTGGCTCAAGCCCGACCTGATGGCGTCGCTCGATATCAACCCTGCCCAGATTCGCGAAGCGCTGGCGGCCAACAACTTCCTTTCGGCGGTCGGCCACACCAAAGGCTCGCTGGTCCAGGTCAATCTCAGCGCCAACACCGACCTGCGTTCGCTCGAGGAATTTCGCAACCTGGTCGTCCGCCAGTCCGGCGACAAGCTGATCCGGCTCAGCGATGTGGCCGACGTGGTGCTCGGCGCGGAGGATTACGAGTCGGAGGTCCGCTTCGGCGGCGCCAAGGCCGTATTCATGGGCATCTGGCCCCTGCCCAACGCCAACTCGCTCGATGTGATGAAGCGCGTTCGCGCCGAGATGGTCCACCTTCAACGCGAGCTACCCACCGGGCTGGCCGGCCGCATTGCCTACGACGCCACCACGTACATCGAGGACGCCATCCATGAGGTCTTGAAGACCTTAAGTGAGACCTTGCTTATCGTGGCGATTGTAATCTTCCTTTTCCTCGGGTCGCTTCGGTCGGTCCTGGTCCCGCTCGTTGCCATCCCGATCTCGTTGATCGGCGGCATTTTCCTCATGCAGATATTTGGATTCACGCTCAACCTGCTGACCCTGCTGGCCATCGTCCTGTCCGTCGGCCTGGTGGTGGACGACGCCATTGTGATTGTCGAGAATGTCGAACGCCACGTTCGCCAGGGCCAGACGCCGCTCAACGCTTCCCTTTTGGGCGCGCGCGAACTGGTCAGTCCCGTCATAGCGATGACCATCACGCTTGCGGCGGTCTATGCTCCCATCGGCCTTCAAGGCGGGCTTACCGGGTCGCTCTTCCGCGAATTCGCCTTCACGCTGGCGGGAGCGGTGTTTATCTCCGGCATCGTCGCCCTCACGCTCTCCCCGGTCATGTCCTCCAAGCTGCTCGACGCGCGACGCGAAGAGCACGGCTTCACCGGCCGCATTAACCGCGACTTCGACCGCTTTCGCCGGTTCTACGGGCGCGTGCTTGACACCACCCTTTCCGCTCGTCCTGCGGTTTATGTCGTCTGGCTGGTCCTGAGCCTGCTGACCATTCCGCTGTTCGTCCTTGCTCCGAAGGAACTCGCGCCCGCCGAGGACCAGGGCTTCCTCCTGAACATTGTGGAGGCGGCGGCGGATGCGACGATTGACCAAACCACCCACTACACTGAAGCCGTCAACCACGTGTTGTTGAGCGTGCCGGAGGCAGCTCATACCTTCCAGATCACTTTCCCGGACAACGGCTTCTCCGGACTCGTGTTAAAGCCCTGGGGCGAACGCAAGCGCACCGTCTTTCAGATTGTTCCGGAGGTGCAGAGCGAGGTGAGCCATATTCCGGGCATTCGAACCCTGGTGGTCACCCCGCCCGCGCTGCCGGGAGGAGGGCAGTTCCCGGTGGAGTTCGTTATCGGCGCCACAGCCGACCCGGAGACCATTCTGCAGTTCGCCCAGCAGTTGCAGGAAAAGGCCGCCGCCAGCGGCAAGTTCGCCTTCCCGCCGGTGCTGGACACCAAGATTGACCAGCCCGAAGTCGAGCTGGTGATGGACCGGGACAAGGTGGCCGCGATGGGCCTAAGCATGGCGGCTGTCGGGGCGGATCTCTCCACCCTGGTGGGCGGCAATTTCGTCAACCGCTTCAACCTCGATGGGCGCAGCTACAAGGTCATTCCGCAGGTCAAGCGGATTGACCGCCTCAACGCCGGCCAGATTGAAAGCACGTATGTCAAAGGGCCGGAAGACAAACTGGTGCCCTTGAGTACCTTTGCCACTTTGCACAAGAAGACCGGGCCGCGCTCACTCAACCGATTCCAGCAATTCAACGCCGTCAAGATCAGCGGCGTTGCGCTTCGCCCGCTGGATGAGAGCTTGCACTTCCTCGAAACTGAAGCCGCCAAGCTCCTGCCCCAAGGCTACAAAATGGACTACACCGGCGAATCCCGCCAGCTGCGCGTGGAGGGCAGCAAGTTCCTGCCCGCCTTCACGCTCGCCCTGGTGCTGATTTTCCTGGTGCTGGCGGCTCAGTTCAACAGCTTTCGCGACCCGCTCATCATCCTGCTCGGGTCGGTCCCGCTGGCCATGTTCGGGGCGCTGGTATTCAGCTTCCTCAAGATGCCCGACGCCAACACCGCCTTCTTCACCGATGGCTGGACCACCACCCTGAACATCTACTCCCAGGTCGGCCTCGTTACGCTCATCGGCCTGGTCTCCAAGAACGGCATTCTCATCGTCCAATTTGCCAACGAGCTGCAGCGCTGCGGCCATCCCAAGCTCCATGCTGTGCGCGAAGCCGCCCTCATCCGCCTGCGTCCTGTGCTCATGACGAGCGCTGCCACCATCTGCGGCCACTTCCCGCTCACGCTGGTGACCGGCGCGGGGGCCGCGGCGCGAAACTCCATCGGGATTACAATCGTCGCGGGCATGGCCCTGGGCACCTTGTTTACTTTGCTGGTGATTCCCTCCCTCTACGTCCTGATCGCCAAGCAGCATGCCGGCGAGGAACGCGGAGCTATCGGTCGCGACCTCGGTCTGGCCGAAGAGGAGCGCGCCCGCCTCGCCCAAGTCAACGAACTCGCCGCCTGATAACCTCTGCTCTCCCCTCCTGTGCCGCCTGCACGGAGCCCATGCGATGCGGCTCGTCAATCTCGGTTCGCGTGCTGGCTGGAATTCCAGTCGGATCGACCCGGGTGCTGCTACTGACAGACCCTGGCGGGAAGTTTGACACCATTGCTCGCCGTCAATAGCTTCAACCACGTGCGTCGTAACCAGATTCGCGAGAATATGCGCTCGGCGGCCAAGCCGGTGTCCAGGGAGCAAGTTCCAGTTTGTCTCCTGGCGGATGATGCGACATCGGCGGATCAGATTGCCTTGTCCGTTTGCGAGACTTTGGGCGGGAGGGTTATCACCACCGACGCACGGTCATTGAGCCAGAAAGCGTCGCCGCTGGATGAGAGCTGCGTCTGGGTCGTTAACAGTGGCACGAGAGCTTTATCTCGCGCAGAAGCCCAGGTCCGGAATCAGCAGCTCGCCGCCCGCTTCCCGTCCGGGGAAAGCAATCTTCCCCTGCTCCAGATTGATTCAAGACTTCGCGGAATCGGGAACGCCCTGAGGGGATTCTATGAATCGCTTGATTGTGCTTTCCTGTTGTTCGTTCCAGCGGAACCCGAACTGGGGCGGTTGGTTGAACACAGCCACTACTACCATGTCGAAGCCGGCCGTTTGAGGCCCTTTCACGAGAGTGTGCTGGCAAAGCCGGAGGAGCATTCGTGGACAAGTTCCGATTTGCGGGAGTTTATCGCGGCTGAACTGGGGATTCTCCGGGAGCAGGTTGTTTCCATCGATACCGGGATTATGACGCGAGGCCCCGATGCGGTGCTGGGTTTTCTTCGCGGACTCCAGCCTCAGGGAAAATTCGTGTTGATGCCGGATGTATGCAAGCCGGAGGATTTTGAAGCCGTAATCTCGGCAAAGCTGGCATTGTCGCGGGAGAAGATTCTGGTGGCGGGCTCCCGCACGTTTCTTCGTGCGTACTTCGCGGCTGTTGCGGCCAACAACACAAAACCGAAGCAAGCGACGTTGCTTTCTGCCAGTATTGACCGACGAATCCGGAGTGCTCCGTTGGCGGTCGTATGCTCCCTGGAGCCGGCCATGAATTCACAGGTCGAATATGCGCGGCAGGCGTTGGGACCCAATCTGGTTGCGGTGGTCTTTGATTCCAGCGTCATCCGAGCGGGCGACCAGGCCATCCGGCGCGAGGTGGACCGCGCGCAACATCTGGTTCTGCAAGGGTTGAAAGCAATGAGGCCGGTGTTGCTTCAGTCATCCCGGGACCGGATTGCTGAAGATCCGGTTTTCCAACAGGCGCACCTGAATGCCCTTGGCAAGGTCGTGGCCCACAAACAACTGCCCCGGCAGGTCTCCTCGCTCTTTATCTCCGGCGGCCAAACCGCCGAGATGATTAGAAACGCGCTGGGCATTTCCGCTGTCGAGATGAAAGGCGCTTTTCGGGAGGGCATCCCCTGGGGATTGGCCCTGGAGGGGTCTTTCAAGTCCATACCCCTGGTGACTAAAGGAGGACGGCTGGGCCGGGATGAAGTCTTGTTTGAGTTCTTTGAACAAGGACACCCCCTGCCAAGGGCCAACATACTGCCAGTCGTTACCCCATTGACCAGCGACAGGCAGATTGACGAAGCCGGCATCGAGAAGCTGATCCATCATCTGGTTTTTCTGGGGGCTACAGACATCTTTGCCGTCGGCAACGCGGGCGAATTCCGCTTCCTTACGAATGAACAAAGGCTCAGGGCGCTGGAGCGCTTTGCCCGGAAGGCCCAGGGGAAACTGCGCGTGTTTGCCGGGGTGACCGGCGACGACGCGGAGGAGACGCGAAGGAACTACCAGGAGGCCGGCCGATTGGGCGTATTTGCCGCGGTCATCATGCCCCTCTATTTCCTTGGAAGCTCGGAAGAGATCGCGCCCTTTGTCGAGAGTCTTCGATCTGTGCCATCAGGGTTGCCCCTCGTCCTCTACAACAATCCCGCGCGCACCCAAGGGCAAAATATTTCGTTTGAGGCGGTCGAAGCATTGCCGTTTCCGGTTGTTGCCCTCAAGGACAGCTCGGGAGACCTGGATCGGCTTGATCGGTACGCGAGGGCGTTGCCGGTGTATCAGGGGCAGCAACGGCAGTTCCTGGAAGGCTACCTGCATGGCGCCAGAGGAACCGTCGGGATCATCGGTCATGTCAGCCCGCTGCCGAATGAGTTCTTTGTTCCGGCGACCACGACCTCGCGGCGCGAGGCGATCGCCAGATGCATCAACGACTTGAGCAAAACGGTCAAGCAGGGCGGGGCCGAAGTAGCCGCCTACAAGTTTCTGCTATCGCTGATGGGCGTGATGGGAGACACGGTCGGGTCAACCGAACCCGCCCGGCAACTCACGGCCGCTCAAAGAGAGGCTATTCGGGCAAGCAATATTGAGCTGGTTTCCAACGCGCGCATGCGCCCTGTATGAAATCGGCGTTACTATGCCTTCTGTCCCTGTCGGCGTTGGCCGCCCTGGCGGGCGAGACGGTTCTCTTCGAAGATCGGTTCGACACCAAACCTGCTGCGGGCTGGCGCTGGCTGCGTGAAGACGCTCGGGACTGGCAGGTGCGCGCAGGCGCCCTGGAGATCCGTGTTCGCCCCGGCAACGCCGGCACGGTGCGCAACGCGTTGGTCCGCCAGGCGCCGGACCGGCGCGCGGGCCGCTTCGCCATTGAAGCGACTGTCAGCAACCGTCAGCCGCCAAAGCAGCAATACGAGCAGGCGGGTATCACCTGGTACTCCAGCGGCAAGCCCGTGTTCAAGCTGGTGAAGGAACTGGTGGATGGGCAGGTCATGATCATTCCGGGGCGCAAGGCGTTGACCAACGACACGGTGCAACTACGGATCGTCGTGTCAGGAAACTCCTGGAGCGCCCAGTTCCGCCCGGACGGGAAGGGGGAATTTCAGACCGCCGCAACCGGCGAACTGCCCACGCCGGCCGATGATGAAATCAGTATTCAGTGTTACCATGGCCCCGCCGACGCGGAACACTGGATCCGGTTCGACGACTTTCGCATCGTCAAACTGGGAGACTGAAGTTAATGCAAGCCAACTATTCGGTCCCCGAACGCAGCCGCATGGTTGCGGACTAATCGGCGGCGGCGAGGGCGCTGAAATGGAGGCCGAATTCGGCCATGGCCGGGGGTGCGGCGGCTTGGGTGATGACCAGGCGGACGCGCCGCGCCGTTGCCGTAGGAAAACGGCGGAGCTGTTTGTGGCCGATGACTTTGCCCTCACTGACCGCACGCCACTTGCCGTCCTCGAAAACCTCAACCCGGTAAGCCTGCACCCGCTCGCCCAGGGCGATATCCTCCTGGATGCGCGCGACATTGAAAGCCCGCGCCTGGCCCAGATCGAACTCAACATAGCCGGTGCTCTTGCCCTGAGCAGGAGTCCAGCAGGTGTTCAGGTCGCCATCAACCAGCCGGCGTTCGTGCGCGGAGTCATCGCGCCTGCCGGAGGCTGTGATGGCCGCATTCCGGGCATAGTCAGCGGCATATAGCTGGTCGATGAACGCGCGGAACTCCTTCAGGCGAACCACATCCGGATCGGCGATGCGCCCCCGCCGATCCGGCGGAATGTTCAGCAGCAGAACGGAATTCCGGCCCACGGACTTGAAATAAATATCGGCCAGTGCGCGCAGGGATTTCACCTTGCCGTCCTCCGCCGCGTGGTAGAACCAGCCGGGCCGGATCGAGACATCGCACTCCGCCGGGTGCCACGCAAGCTCACTGCCGCGTTTGACCACCGACGACTCGTCTTCGCGAGCGACACCCGATTCGTTGCCGACCCAGCGGATATCCGGGCCGGTGATTGCGATCAGCGCCTGGGGCTGGAGCTCGCGGATTAAGGCGTAGTAGCTCGGCCAGTCATACACCTGTTTCTTGCCGTTGGGCCCCTCCCCGCAGGCACCGTCGAACCAGACCTCGTCAATCGGACCATAGTTGGCCAGCAACTCACGCAGTTGGTTCCTGAAGTACTGATTATACTTGGCCGAATCACCGTAAGTGGGCTGATTGCGGTCCCAGGGCGACAGGTAAAGCCCGACCCGAATCTGCTGTTCGCGCAGGGCCTCCACCACTTCGCGCACAACGTCCCCTTTGCCGCCGCGCCAGGGGGAGTTTCTCACGCAGTGCTCGGTGAATCGGGAGGGCCAGAGACAGAAGCCATCATGGTGCTTGGCAGTCAGGATAAGCAACTTGACCCCAGCTCCCTTGAGAACCGTGGCCCACTGTCGGGCGTCAAAGTCGCCGGGGTTGAACAACCTGGGATCTTCGTTGCCCTCGCCCCACTCGCGGTCAGTGAACGTGTTCATGCCAAAATGGGCGAAGGCGATGAACTCATGGCGCTGCCAGGCCAGTTGCTGCGGGCTGGGAAGCGGGAGGGCGTCGGCGGAGACCGCGACTGAGACAGCAAGGTGCCCCAGGACGAACCAGGCGATTCGGGAGCATTTCATACCAGGATCGGTTGCGGACACAACGCCAACCGTAAAGGTGCGTTGCCGTCAGCGCAAGTTCTCGTCCGGCGAAGTCAGGCCGATGCCAGTGCGTGTGGCGTGTGCGCGGGATAAAATCCATCGCCATGGCCGGAGGATCTTCCCTCCTGGCCACGTGAGAACCGGTAAGTGACCGGTCCAGCTTGCTCCTCAGGCACAACTGGCTGGGCTCGTTTACGACGGTGAAGATGGAGTTTCCGGAGACGTGCTGGGGCCTGTCCGCGGACCTGAGCATGGATCCCCGGCAAAACCCCAGTCAACCAGCGGACACCCGACCCCAACGGCAGCCTGGAGAATGTCCCCTGGCTGGCAGCCGGGCAAAAATCGGGTTTTTCGTGGATTTCCGGGGCATACGGGTGGTGATTTGCCATCTGCCACCCCCCTTCTTCTCGCCAGCACCCCCGCCGGACAGGCGGCGGTGCCATTGAGGTGGCCGCAGGCGGGCATTGGCTCGTGGATGGCATGCTAATGCGGTCCGGCTACGGTGTGTATCCCATGGGGAGCGCTCCCCATGGGATACACACCGTAGCACCACCGTGCCGTCACCGTAAACTCAAGCCATTAACGCCGGGGTCAGCGGGGGCTGGAAAAGGTAGAACGGCAGCCTCACTGTCCAAAATATGGACAGTGCGCGGGCTGGAAGTTGGAAGCATCGTTCCGATTCTGGCTGGGGAGCAATTTTACCCTTGTGATCCCTGTGCTTCAGCCAACCGGGTTGGACGGGGGAAAACCAGCGTTGGCACTTCCCGGAAACCCGTGATAAGCCCCATTTCAGCCTTCGGCCCTCAGCATTCAACCGTGAAAGCTAGAGGTTCCCTCACGGTGGTTCAGGGGTGCAAGGTGCGAAGCGTTTTGCCCCGGGCGGGCTTGGGTAGTGACTGGAATTACAGTGGATGGGTGGTGAGGTTCGTCAACCGCATCCAATCATTCAAGCCGCCCATGCCACCCACAATCCAGTTCCGGCTGGCGTCGTCCTTGAGGATGAAAGCCTCGGCGTGGCCGTCGGCAAAACTCATATTGCAGCCGAACCTGTGGGCGAGCGACGGCAGGTCTATAAACACGCTTGATCCCCCAACACTCACGATGAACATGCCATCGTTGATGCTGATTGGGTCTTCATCCAGCAACAGCCAGGTCTGCCTGGGCAGCCTGATCTCGGTCTCCCTGATATACACGGGATGGTTTGGGTCCCGAGCACCACCCGGATTGGTCACATACCATTCCGGGCTGCCGCCGAAGCTTCTTCCAGCCATGTAAGAGTTCATGGCGAAGCTGCGCAGGATTGGTTTCCCCTTGAATTGGGCCGGGACGGCAGCGGCGTCGGCGACACGATGATCCGTCGGGCAGTGGTAGAGACCCAGCGACCGGGCGTAAGGCCAGAGCAATCCCTTCTGAATGCCCGTCGGGTCGGCTCCCCCATAAAGGTAGGAGCTCGGCATGCCTCCTATCGCTGCGTTGCCCGCGCACCAGGTGGCGGTGAATCCGCCATAGTTTGGGTAAGCTGAGACGATCCGACCGTTGTTGTCATCGGCGTACATCTTGCAGGCAAACGCCAATTGCCGGAGATTGTTCCGGCACTGGACGGCGTAAGCATTGGGCCGGACGTGGGCGGAGGCCGGCAGCAGCAGCACGGCCAGCAGGGCCAGCACTGCGATTACCACCAGTAACTCTACCAGCGTGAATGCATACCTGGGCTGAGGGTGCTCTTCACTCCAACACTGCATCTGTCCGACCCGTGACGTAGCGGCGTCTCGGCAGAGCGCCGCAGCCTGTGGCAGGGGAAGTATGCGGCGCTCTGCCGAGACGTCGCTACGAGGGAAGAGCCATGGCGGCGAGCGGTGATGGCAGCCGTTGCTGCTACAAGTTATCTTCGCAAGCATATTTCTGGCTCCTTTGCTTAATACCCCACAATCCGATAGAACCTGTGCGCGGCGGCGGGGGCAAGGTCCTGACAATAGCCCTGGTTGCCGATGACCGTGACACTGCCGCCCAGCTCCTGCCAGTCCGGCTCAATCAGGCTGTTCTTGAACTGCACACGGTAGCTCCGGCCCGGCACCGCTGGCCAGGTAAGCCAAGGACTCGCGCCCGATGCGCCGGCTGGGTGGATCGCGGCGTAGAACAGCGGTATCGGTGCCGAGGAGAAGAGGCTGTAAACCACCACGTCCCCGCTGCGGTTGAAGTCCGCCTCCGCGAGATCGGAGGCCCAGGTCTGGAACACGAGGTTCTGGCCGCCGGCAGTGAAGACCGGGCAAAGCGAGCGGTTATCCGCGGCGAAGTTCCCGAACCGGCTGGCGGTCAGGAGCATCGTCACGCCGGTTTGCCGGTCGAAGAAGAATATGTCCGGCACGCCGTTGGTGTCGCCCGGGACGATGTTGCTGGCCGCGCTGCGGTAGGCCACAAAGCGGCCATCGGGGCTGATGTCAGGCGAGTCGGAGTGGCCGTAGGCCGGACTGCCCGAAGTGTGGCTGCGACTGATCAGCAGGCTGGTCCCTCCGACGCAGTCGTAAAGACAGACCTGGTTGGTCTGGCTCACCCTTGCGGTATAGACGAGAAAGCGGCTGTCGGCGCTGAAGCGCAACCCCAGCCGGGACAACGGCGAATTGGTGCTGACCAACCCGCTGGTGCCGGCAGCGCGGTTGGCCACGAACAACTGCCGGGGAATCGAGTCAACCAGACACGCGATTCGGTTCCCATCCGGGCTGATGGCAACGTTTGTGACCCCGCTCGTGCTGTTGGTGTAAACCCTCCTGGCCAACGCGGAAGCCCACACATGGAGTTTGTTGGCGATGGGGCCGACTACGTCCGCAAACGCCACGAAGCGTCCATCCGGCGTCATCGCCGCGCAGGACAAGCCGTTGGTAGTCAGGGCGTAGTTCGTTCCGGCTTGCAGGTCGCGCACGAACAGGTTGGTGGCGCCGGTGAAAGAGGCCATGACCAGGTTGCGCGCCCGGCTTTGGAACAGGACGTATCTGCCGTCGGAGCTGATCTCGGACCAATCGGACTCCGCGTCGCCGGGGACCGTGCCGAAGCGGTTGACGCTGGCAAGGGTGGTGGTTCCGGTCTGGAGGTCGCGGACAAAGACATCAGACGCGCGGTTGTTGTCCCCCACCACGAGATTGGTGGCATGGCTGGTGAAGGCGACGTAACGGCCGTTGCCGCTGATCGCCGGTCCATACGAAAGCCCGTTCGCGCCCATCCCATTGGTCCCCACGCTCACGAGGAGGTTGGTGGCCTCCACCAGATCGCGCACAAAGATGTCCCGGAACCCGTTGGTGTCGCCGGGCACGAGATTGTCCGCTTCGCTGGCGAACACAATGTATCGCCCGTCGGCGCTGGCGCAGCGAGTCGAGAGCTGGCTCGGCCCGTTGGCCGTAAGGGAGGGCAGGCTGGCGTCGCGCGCTGAGATAAGTTCCACGCCTCCGGTGGACAGGTCGCGGACGAAGACATCCGTGTCCTGGTTGCGGTCGTTGGCCACCAGGTTGCCGTCGCCGCACTCGAAAGCGACGAACCGTCCATCGGCGCTGAGTCGGGGCATGGCAAACGGTCCGACCGGCGAGCCGACGCCGCTGGCGTCGGCATCCAGCAAGGTGGTGATGCCCGCCTGCAAATCGCGCAGGTAAAGGTGGTATTCGCCCGAGAGGGTGTTGGTGGTCAGGTTGGTGGCGGTGCTGCTGAAGACGACGTAGCGCCCGCTGGCGTCAATGGCCGGCCAATCGCAGGCGCTGTTAGCGGGCACCTGGCCGCCGAGGTCGCCGCTCACCAGCGTCGTGCCGCCGGTGGTTGCGTCCCAGAGGAGGATGCAGGTTGTCGCCCCCGAGGTGCCGTTGGTACTGGCCACAAAGACAATCTTCTGCCCGTCCGGTGTCATGGCCAGGTTGCGAATGTCCCGGGCCATGGAGGGGTGAATGGCAGCGTTGGTGTGAACCAGGTCCGTGAGACCCGTCTCCAAACTGTACCGGAGGATCAGCCCCGGGTACGCCGGGCTGTAATTAGGCGACCGGCTCGTCTCGTACACCACGAACCTGCCGTCGGCGCTGAAAGCGTGGTTGTAACAGACCACCATGGGAGTCTTCAACACCGCCGTCGCCGCCGCGCCCGCGCCGGCGCTGGCATGGATCAGCGCGCCGCTGTCCAGGTCGCGCACGTAGATCTCCCGGGTGTTGAGGGCGTTGCTGCAGAAGGCGACATAGTAGCCGTCCGGTGTGATGTCGGGTGAGTCCGAGACACCCTGGCCGCCGGTCTTGGTGCCGGTGCTGGCGCGCACAGTTACCCCCGCCTGCAAGTCACGCACGAACACATCCGCCAGCCCATTGGTGTCGCCCTCCGCAACGAGGTTGGTGGCCGTGCTGAGGAAGGCCACATAATGACCGTCCCGAGTCATCACGGCGCTGCGCGATTCGGCATCCCCCGGGCCGCCATTGGTGCCGGCGCTCACCAGGATGGTTGTCCCGGTGACCAGGTCGCGCGCGAACACATCGCCGAGGCCGTTCGTGTCCCCGGCCACCAGGTCGCTGGCGCTGCTCTCGAACACGACGTAGCGGCCATTAGTCGATATGCCCACCGGCAGGGAATCGCCGTTGCCGCCGCTGGTGCCGGTTAGGTTAACGCTGACCAACACAGTCGTGCCGTTGGTGCGGTCGCGCAGGAAGACGTTCAGGGCGGGCGGGCTGCGAAACGGCACCGGGGTGTTGCTGCTCGTCAGCACTAGGTTGCCGGCCGCGCTGGCGAACAGGACATGGCGCCCATCTGCGCTGATCACCGGCGATCCGGAATCACCGCCGCCCACGGCTACGGCGCCTTCCGAGGCATCAGGGGCGGAGAGCAAATGTAAGCTTTGGGCGGATGCGGGGACGGCGGTTCCCGCCAGGAGCAGCAGCAGGAATGCGTAGTATCGGTTGGAGTGCTGAGTCTTCATGGACCTTGCTTATCGGCTTCGAGTGCCGCGGCCAGGCAAAGCGAATACACTGACTGATAGATTTGCTTCTGCGCGCCCGTCCGCGCTGAACGCTGCGCGGGTGAGGGCGCATTGGTGATTGGACTCACCGTGCATACCGCGAGCCTATCGGGAAGCTCGGCCTGGTATCAATTACAATGACGATTTCGCCAGGGCAGCGAAGCGAGCGGATGCTACTCGTGAATTTCGACCACGTCCTTGTCCCGGAGGGGCTCGGTCTTGTGCACCTGTTGGCCCTCGAAGCGGCTATGCCCCCAAAGCCGCGCAAACTTCATCCGCTCGGGCAGGTCCCGATGAATCTGCCGTGCCAGCTCGGCGACGGTCGCGCCGGCCGGGACGATGAACGGCTTGTGCATATCTGGCGGCCGGCCCGGCTCCTTGGAGTAAACCCGGATCATCGCCAGCAAGGTCCACAATCGGCCGAACCAGTTACCCAATCCTTGCCGGGTCCGCGCGCTGACGTCCACGACTTCCAGTCTGCCGGCGTACAGGTCGCGCAACGTTGCAGGAGCACCGGGCGGCGCCAGGTCCGACTTGGTGGTGACGATAAGTCCCGCCCGCTGGCTGGCATCCGCCGCCGGCAACTGGTTGCGCGCCACCGATCGCAGCTCCAGCCCGCGGGCGCGGAGCACGCCGAGCACCATTTCCGCCTGTTCGAGCCCCGCCTCGCCCGCCTCCACCACCGCGCATACCAGGTCGGCATTGCGAATGGTGCCCATCAAGCCGGTCGGCACATGCTCGGGTGTGAGCGGCGGGGTGTCCACCAGCTCGATCTGCACATCGTCGTGGTGCCACATCCCCGGCTGGGGCACGACGGTGGCGAACGGGTAGTCGGCAACCTTGACAGGGGCGTTGGAGGTCGCGGCCAGGAGGCTGCTCTTGCCCGTGTTCGGCGGGCCGATCAGCACCACCTGCCCGGCGCCGCTCTTGGGGATGTGGAACGGGTCGGGCCCTTTGCCATGCGCGGTCTTCTGTTCCTCGCGGCGGAGCAGGCTGATGCGATGCTTGATATCCGCTTGCATCTTCTCCGTTCCCTTGTGCCTGGGGATGGCGCTGAGCATCGCCTGCAAGCCGGCCAGCCGTTCCTCGTTGCTGGTCGCCTGCCGGTAACGCAGCTCGGCCCTCTCGTATTCCGGTGTCAAGTTCGCCGGCATGGGCCAGGTGTTAACCTTTCAGCAAGGAATCGATCTTCTTTCGTACGGCTTGGTCCATGCGTATGATCGGCGGCCAGCCGCGTCGGTGACCCTCGCCGGGCAGCTTGTGGGTGGCGTCAATGCCCAGCTTGCTGCCGACCGCCAGTTCAGTCGTCGCATGGTCGAGCACGTCGGCGGGGCCTTTGGTGAAGATGGCGTCCCGCTGCGGATCGGTGTTCGCGCAGAGCCGGAATAGCACTTCGCTTGTGTTGTGCACGTCCACGTCGTCATCCACCACGATGATGTACTTGGTGAACATCATCTGCCCCATGCCCCAGAGGCCGTGCATGACTTTGAAGGCCTGCATGGGGTAGGTCTTCCGGATGCTGACAAAGACCAGGTTATGGAAGACGCCCTCGGGCGGCAGCGCCAGGTCCACCAGCTCCGGGAAGGTCATCTTCAGGATCGGCAGGAACAGCCTCACCGAGGCGCTGCCGATGTAGTAGTCCTCCATGGGCGGCAGGCCGACAATGGTGGCCGGGTAGATGGCGTCCTCGCGGTGCGTGATCGCCGTCAGGTGGAAGACCGGGTAGCGGTCGGGCAGCGAATAGTAGCCCGTGTGGTCGCCGAACGGCCCTTCCTCGCGCAGCGGCTCCTGCGGGTCAACATAGCCTTCCAGGACGAAGTCCGCGTCCGCCGGCACTTCCAGGTCGCTGGTTTCGCACCGGACCAGTTCGGTGGCTTTCTTGCGCAGGTAGCCCGCCAGCAGGAACTCATCCAGGCCGTCGGGCAGCGGCGCTGTGGCGCAGAACGTGAACACGGGATCGCCGCCGAGGAACACCGCCACTGGCATGCGCGTGCCGGTTTCGTAGTAGCGGCGGCCATGGCGCGCGCCGACCTTCTGCAACTGCCAATGCATCCCGGTGGCGCGTTCGTCATAAACCTGCATTCGGTACATGCCGACGTTGCGCTCGCCGGTGTCGGGGTCTTTCGTCACCACGCAAGGGAGGGTGATGAAGCGTCCGCCATCCAACGGCCAGCATTGCTGGATGGGGAGGTTGAGGAGGGTTGGGGGTTGAGGGCGGAGGGCGGAGGGATTGCGCCAGTCGGGCGCTGGTGGCCAGGGCTCAGTCCGGGTGGGCGGGGCCTCGATCCGGTGCACGACTTCCTTGCAGGCGCCATCCTTAATTAGCTTGGGTTTGGCGTGGCGGAGGTCGAGCGCGGTGCCAAGCAGACGCAAGGCTTCCTTAAGGCTGGTCGGCGGCTTGGCCTTCACGAGGGAACCGAGCGCGGCGGCGGCCTCTTCCATGGAATCGGCGCCCAGGCTCATGGCCATGCGCCGATACGAGCCGAGCGTATTGATGGCGAGTGGAAATGGCGAAGTCCGCCCATTGACCGTTGGCTGCTCCACCAGCAGCGCCTGCCCGCCACCGTCTTTCTTCATCTCGCGGTCGGCGAGTTCGGTGATTTCCAACTCCGTGGCCACCGGCTGCGTCAGGCGCCGCAACTCGCCCGCCGCCTCCAACCGCTTAAGAAAGTCTCGGAATGAATCGAACGCCATGCGAAGAGCTTACCAGAGGGGCGCAGCCAAGGGAAACGGGAATGCGAAGGGGCAGGCGTGCTATTTGAGTAGTGGAACGCTGGAGCAGGAGGAAAGTTGCTGGTCCAGCAACAATCCAATGATCTATTACTCCAGCACTCCGAGCCGGAGCCGGGGCGAGCGGGGCCAGAGCAGGTTCTTGAAGGCGCACAGTTCCAGCGCAAAGGAAATATATCCGCCATAGCCGAGCAGGGGCATTTCAAAGACGTGCAGGAACTGGGCTCCCGGCGTGTGGTAAATCCATTTCGGGTAGGAGTAGTAGTTCCACATTTCCCAGAAGAAGCCGCAGATGACGGCGCCCAGCCCCAGGCACACCACCGGCCGCCAGTCGCCCTGCTGCGTGTGTTCCAGGAAGTGACGCCGGCCCAGCCAGCCGTTTAGCGGCTCCAGGATTAACACGAGCGAGGTCCACACGAAGGGATAGAAGTATTTCGGCCAGGCCAGCGTCAGCGCCAGCATGGTTGCGCCGCCAAGGAGCATGCCGAGATTGACCGCCGGGGTTGGCCGAAGACGCGGGCCCGCAGCCAGGCGTTGCACCCAACGGAAGCTTCCAGCCAGCTCCGCCGTCTCAAAGACCGCCGGCATGACGGTGGAAAAGGAAATCGTGCAGAGCAGGTAGTATTCGAGATCGGTGAATGCGGAGGTGCCGAGATATTCCCAGTTGCCGGTCCGCCGGTTGATCGCTTCGAAAAGCCACCAGACCGGCACCGAGGCCAGGAAGTACAGGACGAAACCCCGCCGCGACCTCGTCCAGAGGGAGGTGCCGGTCCGGCTCAGGACAATGGCATCCACCACGAGGATGTAACCGAGCCAGAGGGGGAAAAACAGGTAGGCCGTGCGCATCCCGGGCAGGGCCCAGTTTAGGGGCCAGAAGACGGCCAGGAGCACCAGCCCGAGCCATCCCTGGGCCGCCCAAAGCACGGGGCGCCGGCTTGAATCCATGCCGTTCATTGGGTCAAGCATTGGTCTTGCCCCTGATTATTTCAACCCGGATTTCGCGCCTCGGCACGGCTATAGAATTTGAACAAAAGCGGCCTTTCAGGCGTCTATTAGATGTGAAAATGAAAGCAAGCAGGAAGAAGTCCTGGCCGGCTCTGGCCAACGGGCAATTGTGGAAGACGGAGAATGCTTATATCCAGATCGTGGAGCTTGGCAAAAGGCTGATTGACTACCGCATGATGCGGGAGCTGGGACAGGCGCGCCGGATTCAGACCAGCAGCATCGAGACCATGGAGAAATACCTTAAGACCAACGAAGCCAGATTGGTTAAGGGGAACTCCAGAAACTGACTTGAGCCGTCCGCTGGTTTGGCCTCCAGATGGCAGCCGGTGGAACTGGAATTCTGTTGACTAGGGCGAAGAGCGCCCAATCCAAAATGTTGGCTTGACGAGTGCTGCCCAATCGGAGCCGTAGTGGCATGCTTGCTGGCAATCATGGTTGAGTCTGGCGTCGCTTCGGACCGATGCGCGGACAATGGGCGGGGTCGGGCAAGTGGGAGCTTGTAAATTCGTGACGACAATGATTGGATTCCAAGGTGCGCATTCCGAGCTACCAGGACATCATCGATTCGCTCAAGAACGGCCTCACGGTCGAGGCTCGGGAGAAAATCCTGGAGCTGCGGGAGGCCGCGCTGCGCCTGCAGGAAGAGAACCTGGCTCTCAAGGAGAAACTCGGACACGTTGACGCCGAAGCTGAACAGGTCCGCGAGATGTACTTCGACCGGGGTGTCTACTGGCTGCGTACCCCCACCGATGACGGCACGAACCTCGTCGGACCGTTCTGCCAGGTGTGTCACGACCGGGAGAAGAAACCGGTGCGCCTGCACCGAAAGATGACGCCCGGCGGCGGGTGGTATTGCGCTGTGTGCCGAAACGAATTTTAGCCCGCAGGCAGGGATCGGGGCGGCCGCACCGCCCTTATTCGCAGCCAGGCGGCGCGGCGCGAACTTGCGCCAACTGAGTGGGCGTCACCCTCATGGACAAGACAACGCTCGCGCTGATCGGCGCGCTGGTCGTGCTTACCGGAGCCTCGCTGGCTTGGCTCTGCTTCATACTCTGGAGACACCGCCAATGGAGCGCCTTCGTGGATTGGGAGTATAACCTCTGGGTTCGCCTGGGCCTGATCTTCCCGTCGCTGGCGGAGAAATGCAAGCGTCTGGAAAAGGGCCCCGTGTTGAAGTGCCTGGTTGGCGCGACGGTGCTTCTGGGAGTGGTGTTCCTCGTGATTGCCGGCCTGTGTCTGTTCCGGTCCTGAACGCAGGCGAAGCTGCTGGAGTGGCAGCCTGGGACCCGATGGTTTCTGAGCTTCACCGGGCTAACGATAACCACCCATTCCCCATCTGCTCAACCAGGCTGCCGCTGCAACAGCCAAGCCCGCCGGTGCCGCCAAGGCATTCCCCGTCTGGGCCATCTATTGCTGGAGTGATTTATACCTCACCCAAAGGCCGGCTGTCTGTAGGGCTGGCCACTAGAGTTTTTGTAGGGATATTCCTTACAAACTTGGCAGTGGCTGTTCCAGGAGAGCAGCTACCAAGGGGTCTTTCTTCCTGAGAGGGAGCGCTCGTCCCAAAAAGACCCTGCCGCCTCATTCAGTTGTTTCCAATGGCAAAGGAAACACTGTGGTAAGCGGCGATGGTTGCGTAACAAGCCGCAGGTCAGAGGCTGGTTGGTTCGTGCTGACGTTGGGTGAACCGGTGGTAATCAGCGTAGCCGGCGCTGCGGGCGAGTTGGACCGCCTCGGGGAAATTCATCCCCACCTCCGCCGGTGAGTGGGCGTCGGAGCCGAACGTGATCGGCACGCGGAGTTGGGCGGCGAGCTGAACAAAGCGGGGGCTGGGATATATTTCCCGGCAGTCTTTGCGGAGCCCGGCAGTGTTGAGTTCGAGGGCCAGACCACTTCGTTTGGCCGCATGCAGAAACCGGTTGAAGAGCGGTGTGCAATCTTCCTTGGGATAAATAGAGAACTTTTTGCACAGGTCGGCGTGTCCGATGATGTCGAACAGGCCGGATTCGGCAGCCTGGGTGAGGCGATCGAAGTAAGTGGTCCAGACATCCAGCGGCGCGCGGTCCTTCCACCGCGCCAACTGAGCGGGGTGGTCAATGGCCCAGGACTCGGAAACGTAGTGGACGGAACCAATAAGGTAGTCCCACGAATGGCGGGCGGCCAGCTCCCGAATCCAATCTTCATAGCCCGGCAGGTAGTCCACCTCCAAGCCAATCTTGATGACGAGACTGGGATGGGCACGACGGGCCTGCTGCACGTTCGCAATGTAGGTGTCCAGCTCGGCAGTCCTCATGCGCCAGTCGTCGAAATCGTCGCGGGGCATCGGGGCGTGCTCGGAGAAGCCGATCTCGCTCAGTCCGACCTTGAGTGCCTGTGCCGCCAGTTCGGTCGGCTCGCCCGTGGCATGGTGGCAGAGCGGCGTGTGTGTGTGATAGTCTGCGGGCAAGGACATGCGGGACTATAGAGGAGGGGATTCGAAGCCGCAAGTTGTGCGGATCAGAAGCGCGGAGCGAGCAGTCGCGGCGAACATGGGGGCGGGACGGAATTCGACGATCATGACCCGGCTGGCAAGCGGTCACCCGGTGTGCTTGGCTGGTGCCCGGCTGACCACTTGCTTGAGCTGCTGGAGGACATCGGCGGCGACCTGCTTCTGAAGATCTGTCAAACCGGCGCCATTAGCGACTTTCTCTACCGCCGCCGCCGCTTCGGCATACTGACCATAGCGGATGGACATAGTCACCTTGAAAACGCTCTTCTGAAGCTCCGGCGGGGCGGCGTTGAAGGCCTGCTGGAACTTGGCCAGATCAACCTTCACGCCGTGGATGATGGTCGGCCTCGGCCCCTCCTCGGACTGTCCACAGCCCGCCTCGGCCAACAGGGCGGCGGCAAGAATGCTCGAGATCCAGTTCTTCGTTTTCATACAGGTTCACCACGCTTTAGTCGGCGGCCGGGCTGGCACGGCAGCCCCGGCAGTTGATCGTCCCAATGGGTCTTACTGGCGTACAGTGGTAATCGTTGCCCACCAGATCAAATCCTTGGTGGTGCCCGCGTCCACGGGCTGCGGCGTGAGATTGCCTAGTGGGAGCTTTATCCCGGTGACCGGTGGCTTGATGTGTGAGCCCACCCATTTGCGGACAACACAATGCCCGTCGGCGATGGCGAACGCGCCCGAGCCGCCGTGGAAGCTGGCGGGGTAGTCAATAATCTTCGGAGCGGGATCGCCAGGGTTGCCCGCCATCCGGTTGGCCATCGCGGCGTCGTTGATGCTGTCAGGGTGCTCCTCCCCCATGACCCACGTTTCACCTGGGCGCCGGATTTCGGACATCTTACCATAACAGAGGTAAGGTCCACCCTCCGGCACTCCGACCAGCCATTCGCCGGCGGAGAAGACCTGGCTCATGGAGTTGACCCGCACCCGTTGCACAAGCTGGCCCGCGCTATTGTTAACTCGCACCGTGTCAGCGGGACACTTCCAGATGTCGCGGCTCTTGCCGATGTAGGGTTGCAGGGGGCTCTTGTCAATGTAGACAGTTGGGTTCCAGATGCCCGGGTCCGCCGTGGCGTCGAAATTCCCGCCGACCCAGAGGACGCGGCTGGCATCGTAGGGCGCTTTGGGGCTCTTCAAGCTCTCAAGCAGCAGCTCGTTATAGTCGGCGGAATACATGTTCCAGCCGAGCATCATTTGGCGATTATTGCTCAGACAGCGCGTCAGCAAAGCCTTCTGCTTGGCGCGGCCCAAAGCAGGCAACAGCAGCGCGGCCAGAATGGCAATAATGGCAATGACCACCAGCAATTCAATCAGGGTAAAACCACGGCACCGAGCACCAGCCGACCGGGAATCGAGTAAGCCTCCATAAGCCACGGGCTGCTGGGTTCTGATCATACACACGCGCTCTTGCGTTTCGAACTGTTGCCCGACTGCGGCATACGTAAAAATCTGCACGCATTCTAACCACTTTGTTCCTGCCGTAAAGGGGAATAGGAGACGGCGGGGCCAATAGTCCCAGCGTGCAGGTTTTGCGCGGCTATTCCGGGCGGAATGGGCAAGACCTGCACAGCGGGGCGGCGGAAAGTAGGGAATTAGGGCGTTTTCTTTGTTGGCACATTGTCTGCGAAGGGGAGGCGATTGCATTGCTCAATGGTACTGACGGGTGCCTTTGCGCTGCATACAAACAACAACCGCAGCATATAGAAAGCATATGAAGATAAACCAATGGTTAGTGATGGCGGGTATTGCCTCCGTGACGGGTCTGGGAACCAGCCAAGTGGTCGCGCAACCCAACGACGGCCCGCCCGGAGGCCCCGGGGGGCCAGGCGCACGCCAAGGCCGGGGTTACCCTGATCCGGCGCAATTCCAACAGCGCATGCTGGAGCGCACCAAGGAAATGCTAGAGGTGACCAACGATGATGAGTGGAAGGCGATTGAGCCGAGAGTGCAGAAGATCAGGGAACTCCAGCGGGAGGCCTTTAGTAGCGGTGGGATGGCCCGCGGAATGTTCGGGCGCGGCTCGCGCGGGGGCGACAATCCTCCTCCGGGCGACCAGGGGCAGCGGCGCGGGGGCATATTCGGCACGCCCAGCCCGGAAGCCGATGCCTTGCAGAAGGCGATTGATTCAAAGGCGTCCAAATCGGAAATAAAAGCCGCGCTGGAGAAGTATGTCGCCTCCCGGAAGGCCACGCAGGCGGAGATGGAGAAAGCGCAAACGGCTCTGCGCGAACTTCTGACACCACGGCAGGAAGCTATCGCCACACTGAACGGGTTGCTGTAGGCACGGGTGTAGCGTATCGCGCAGCGCCAGCCACCAACTGCCAATCCCTGAGAATGAGCACGGGTGCAGATCAGGATTCTCCGCTAAAGCCGTTGTTCGACAAAATGGTCGCAGGCAAGCAACTGTCTGCGACCGACGCCCAGGCATTGATGCGGCTCAGCCAGTCTGGAGCGTCGACGCCTCTGCAGGGAGAGGCCGACGTGCTCCGCTGGCTGGCCCAGGAATACGGACTGACGTACACGACACTGGAGGACATCGAGCCCGACCGCCAGTTGCTATCGCTCTTTCCGGCGCGGATCCTCTTAAAGGAGGAGCTGTTGCCGCTGCGGCGCATCAACGGCAGCGTGGAAGTGGCGACCAGCCGCCTGTTCGCGACGCAGGGACTGGATGCGCTCAAGACCCTGACAGGATTGACACTCCAGCCCGTGCTCGCGTCCAGCGAAGCGATTCAGCGCGAGATGAAGAAGCGGCTCGGCGTGGGGGCCGATACGCTGGGTACCCTGGGCGAGGACGAATCGTTCACGTTGGTGGACGAACACCGCGAAGAGGACACGGACTTGGATGCCGCGGCCGAGGAAGCATCCATCATCCGTTTCGTTAATCAGGTCCTGCGGGATGCGATCGAGCTGCGGGCGTCGGATATTCACCTTGAGCCGTTCGAGGAGGAATTCCGCATCCGTTATCGCATTGACGGCGTGTTGCAGGACGTGCCCGTGCCGTCGCAGATCAAGAAGTTCCAGCCGGCCATTGTGTCCCGAGTCAAGATTCTGAGCCACCTGAACATAGCCGAGAAGCGGCTGCCCCAGGACGGGCGGATCAAGATCCGCATTGAGGATGCCGAGGTGGATATTCGCGTATCGGTTATACCGATGCTCCACGGCGAAGCGCTGGTGCTGCGGTTGCTGCGACAGAATGCGACCCTGCGCGGGATGGGCGAGCTGGACATGGACAATCGGGAACTGGACTGCTTCCGGCGCGTGCTGCAACTGCCACATGGCATCATCCTGGTCACCGGCCCGACTGGCAGCGGCAAGACCTCCACGCTCTACACGGCACTCAACGAGATCAATGATTCGGATCGCAAGATCATCACGATCGAGGACCCGGTGGAATATCAACTGCGGGGCGTCAACCAGATCCAGGTGGCAGAAAAGGCGGGCCTGACGTTCGCGCGAGGATTGCGCTCGATCCTCCGCCACGATCCGGATGTCATTCTGATCGGCGAAATCCGCGACCAGGAAACCGCGCAGATCGCGGTGCAGGCGTCATTGACCGGCCACCTGGTCTTCTCGACGCTGCACACCAACGACGCCCCCGGGGCGCTGACCCGCCTGGTGGACATGGGGGTCGAGCCCTATCTCGTGGCATCCTCACTCGAAGCTGTGCTGGCGCAACGGTTAGTGCGGGTGCTGTGCGAGCGGTGCAAACAGCCGGACACTTCACCCGCGGCGCAGGCGTTCAAAGCGCAGGTGGGCATTCCGTCCGGCACCACCATTTACCGCTCGGTCGGCTGCCGGGAATGCCGGCAAACCGGCTTTTTTGGCCGGCATGCGATCTTCGAGTGGATGGACAGCGACAACGAGGTGCGTCAGTTGATTCTCAAAAATGCTTCGAGCGACCTCATCCGGGACGCTGCCCGCCGCGCGGGAATGCGGACTCTGGCTGAAGACGGCTGGCGTCTGGTGAGGATGGGCGTTACCACCGTCGAAGAAGTGCTGAGCGTGACCACAGCTAAAGAAGTCGAGTTCACTACGAAGAAGAAGCTAGCGGAGGGCGCGACGAAGGAAGCTACAACGTCGGGTGGGACCTTCAGCCACCACTAAGATGCCCCTCTTCCAATACAAAGCCTTGCAGGCAAACGGCGCAATGATCGAAGGGCACCTAGAAGCCTCGGACCGTCAGGGCGCCTTCTCTCAAATGGCCGGGCTGGGCCTGCGGCCGGTCAGCCTGTCGGAAAAGGCCAGCACCGGAACAGCAGGCGGGTTTGCGCTGCCCAATTCCCTGGCATATCTGTCATTCCGCAAGCGCTCAACCAAGGTATCCGGGCGCGAGTTGGAGAACTTCACTCGGCTGTTGTCGAGCTTGCTGGCTGCGGGTGTCCCACTGAGCCGGGCTCTCGTGATCCTCCACAAAGAAGCCGCCTCTCCCACTGCCAGCGCCAAGTGGAAGGAAATCCACGACCTGGTCGTGGACGGCATGTCTCTGGCCGACTCGATGGGGAAGTCACCGGAGACCTTTCCGCGGGTCTATACGGCGATGGTGCAAGCCGGGGAGACCGGCGGATTTCTGGACTTGGTACTGGCACAGATTGCGGACTTTCAAGCGCGCGAGAAGGAGCTGAGGTCGAAAGTGCTGTCGGCGATGCTGTATCCGAGCATCCTGTTTGTGCTGGCCATCGGCGTGCTGATCTTCCTGCTCGCGTTCTTCATCCCACGCTTTCAAGGCATCTTCAGAGGCTTCGGCGCGGCGCTGCCCCTGGTGACGCAGGTTGTGATCGGGGCGAGCAACGTGGTGAGAGGCTATGGAATGTTCATAGCGGTGGGCCTGGTTATCCTCGTCGTCCTGCTGCGCACGTGGTTTACGTCGGAGGAGGGCCGGCGGAAATGGGAAAGCTTGGTGTTGCGCACTCCGGTTGTTGGCCCATTGGTGGCCGAATTCGCGATGGCGCGATTCTGCCGGATGCTAGGGACGCTGCTGGGTGCCGGGGTGCCGCTGGTTCAGGGGCTGGGCGTCGCCCGGAAGTCCATCGGCAACCAGATTCTCGTGGATGCGGTATCCCAGTCGATCGAGCGTGTGCGGGAAGGTGGCCAGCTGGGCCAGAGCCTCGGCGACGCCAAGAGCCTGTTCCCCAGCTCGGTAGTGGAGATGATCAGTGTGGCGGAAGAGAGCGGCCGGCTGGACCAGGAATTGGTGCGCATCGCGAACGTCACCGAAGCGGACCTGGATCGGGAACTGAAGACCGCCGTGGCCTTGATGGAGCCAATGATGCTCTTCTTCATTGCGGCATTCATTGGCATGATCTTCATCAGCATGGTGCTCCCGATCTTCACGATGCAGGAGTATATTAAGTGATCAGGTGGGTATGAGAACAGATATGAGAATACAACGAATGATGAATAACCAGATCGCCCGGCAAGGCTTCACACTTGTGGAGATGTTGCTGGTGCTGGTCATCCTGGCGACCCTGGCTGCGATTGTTTACCCGAAAGTCATGGGCCGGAGCGAGCAGGCACGCATCACTGCGGCCAAGACGCAAATTGCCAACTTCAAGACGGCCATAGACTCATTCGAAGTGGACACCGGTGGATTCCCCAAAGGCAGGAATGGGCTGCTGGATTTAGTCCAACAACCCCGCGACGTCGTGGGTTGGCATGGGCCCTACCTGGAAAGCATCCCGAAAGATCCTTGGAACAACGATTATATCTACGAGTACCCGGGCAAACACAACCCCAGTTCGTACGACATCAGTTCACCAGGACCCCCGGGAGCAAACATGGTGATCGGCAACTGGACGGTGAAGCAATAAATGAGGCTGTGCGCCGTAAGACGCAAGGCCGGTGGTCAAATCGGCCTGACCGGGTCGGAGAGCAGATCTCCGCTCCAGCCGCACGCGGCTGCGTGCGCTGCCCCTGTCAGGAGGCCGGAGTTCCGCCACGGATTCACTCTGATCGAGTTGATCCTGGTCATGGCTTTGCTAACGGTAATGATCTCCCTGACGGCGCCCAAGCTCTCCCGCTTCTTCCATGGCCGAACGCTGGATTCGGAAGCGCGGCGGCTGCTGGCGCTGACACGAAGCGGCCAGAGCCGGGCGGTGGCTGAGGGATTGCCAATGAACTTATGGGTCAACACGGACAAGGGCACTTTTGGACTTGAGGCCGAGCGAAGCTATGAGGCCAGCGATCCCCGAGCTCTGGAGTTCACGCTCGACACCGGCCTCAGGCTGGAAGCAGCGAATGAGACTGTGATAGCCCCGGTCCCAACGATGAGCCGAAGCCGCCTGGTGACCAGCACGGCAAGTGTGCCTCGCGTCAACCTCGTCCATGCAGAGCTGCCGACCATCCGCTTTCTGCCCGACGGTTCCATCGGCGAAGGCAGCCCGAAGAAGCTCCACTTGGCGAGCAACGACGGCGGCTCCCTCTGGCTGACGCGAGCGCGAGATGGGATGAGTTACGAGATTCGGAACACGGATGCGGAAGAGGAGGCGGAGGCGAGATGAAACTTCGAAACCTCCAATTCCCGACATCGGACCTCCAACACCCGACAGATTGCTGGCGGGTCAAGGGGGCGCGCCGGCGAGGGGCGGCAGGGTTCACACTGGCGGAAGTTCTCGCGGCACTCCTGTTCATGGCTATCGTCATCCCCGCGGCTATCGAAGGGTTGCACATTTCCAGCCTCGCGGGCACGGTGTCTCAGCGCAAAGGGGAGGCTGCCCGCGTTGCCCAGCGCCTGCTGATTGAAAGCCTGGTCTCGACCAATTGGAATCAGGCGGTTCAAACCGGCAACCTGACCGAAGGCCAGCGCCATTTCCGTTGGACTATCCAGAACGACCCTTGGGACCAGGATCCAAATCAAGACGTCATTCGGCTGCTTTCAGTGGAAGTTTTCTTCAAGGCGCAGAACCGGGAATACTCAGTGCGCCTGAGTACGCTGGTGGACAGTTCGCTGCAATGAAAGCCTTTACCCTCATCGAGATGCTGCTGGCGGTGGCGATCTGCGCCATCGTGCTGGTAGCCATCAACGGGGTTTTCGCCACCGCCGTGCGGTTGCGTGACAAGACCGCCGAAGCCATCGAGGACTCGCTGCCGATTAACCGCAGCTTTGAGATTCTCTGCCGCGACCTGAGGGGCGCCGTCGGACCGGGAGGATGGTTTCAGGGAGATTTCAGGTGCGGGGTACAGGCGGTGGGTGCGACAATGGGCTTGAGTGGTGAGGCGGGCAGCTCAGGGCTGGATTTCTTCACCACAACCGGCACGCTGAGCGACAAGGCGCCGTGGGGGGATATACAAGAGGTTCTTTACCAACTGAAGGCGCCTTCAGATCGGAACCAGGCTGGCATGGAACTGGTGCGCTGCGTCAATCGTAACGTGCTGGCGACCATTACGCAGACGCCGGAGATTCAATACCTTATGGGGGGGGTGCAGTCCCTGCAGTTCGATTGCTACGACGGGACACAGTGGCGGAACGCCTGGGATACCAGCACCAGCGATACCAACCTGCCCGTGGCCGTGCTGATCCGCATTCAACTTGTCCCCAAGCAAGACCAGGACGCCGCTGACCAGCAACCCCTCGAGATGCTGGTCCCGCTGATCTCGCAGCCGCGTGAAGTGGCGACCGGCGTGAGCACACAATGAAGCCGAGCGCGAGAATCCAAAGCCTGGCCCCGGCGCTGCCCTTTAGCGGAGAGCGCGGGTCGGTGTTGGTCATCGTGCTGTGGATTGCCTTCGGGCTGGTGAGCTTGGCGCTGTATTTCTCTCACTCGATGAACTTCGAGCTGCGAGCTTCAGACAACCGCGTCTCAGCAATAGCGGCGGACCAGGCGATTGACGGCACGGTGCGCTACCTCACTTACCTGCTGGACACCTACGCGGCGGACGGTTCCAACGGGGTCTATTTGAACCTGGATGCCTCCCTGTGTGAGGGCGTGCCGGTCGGCGATGCCCGCTACTGGCTCATTGGCCGGGACACGAACAACCCTGTCGGACCGGGCCTGCTCTGTTTCGGGCTGGTGGACGAATCATCCAAGATCAACCTGAACACTGCCTCCAGCAACACGATCAGCTGGCTGCCGCGAATGACGGGCGACCTCACGCAGGCCATTCTTGACTGGCGGGACACCAACGGCAACGGCCCCACGATGACTTACTACGCCATGCAACAACCGTCCTATCAATGCAAGTGTGACCTTTTCGAGACTGTGGACGAGTTGCGGCTCCTGTATGGCGGCGAAATGGACACGTTGCTGGGCGAGGACGCCAACCGCAACGGGGTCCTTGACCCGAGTGAGAACGACGAGAATCAGAACGGCATGCTCGACGCGGGGGTGCTGGATTGCGTCACCGTGTATAGCCGGGAGCCGCGCACGGGCTCGATCAACATCCGCAGCCTGGGCAGCGCGTCCTCTCAGCTGGTATCACTTTTGCAGACAAACTTCGGCACGACGCGGGCAAACGAAATCGTCGCCAATCTTGGGCTCGGTGGCGGCTCACCGGGCGGTCGCCCTGGAGGGACCGTCAGCTTTATCAGCCCGCTGCGGTTCTATATACAGAGCAAGATGACTTCGACCGAGTTCGCCCAAGTTGCCACGAACCTGACGACAAGCAGCGGCAGCTACATTGAGGGCCGGGTGAATGTGAACACAGCCAGCGCTGCCGTGCTGGCATGTTTGCTGGACGGCGACATCGGCGTGGCGGAGCAATTGGTCAACTATCGCCAGTCCAACCCGAACAACCTGACCTCCATCGCGTGGGTCGTGGATGCGCTGGGGGACAGCGCGCCGGAGGCCTTGGCGGCGTTGGAGGTCGGTGACTACATTACCACGCAAAGCTACCAGTTCACCGCGGACATCGCCGCTGTGGGCCATCATGGCCGCGGTTACCGCCGCGTGAAGTTTGTCTTCGACACCAGCAGCGGGACGCCCAGGATCTTGTATCGCCAGGACCTGACCCATTTGGGGTGGGCCCTGGGCAAAGACGTGCGGCAACAGCTGCTAATTGCGAAGGGAACGGGATGATTAGACTCCCAATGTCAATCTTGCCAAAACAACAGCGGCTTTCGTCCTTGCTGGGACTGGCGCTGGATGGAAGTCGTCTAAACGGCCTCGTGCTGCGCCGCGCCGATGGGGTCCTGCATCTCCACCAGTCCTTTTCAATCTCGCTTTCGCTCGATCCCCTGACCAACGCTCCCGAGTTGGTCGGACGGGAGATTCGCAATCACCTGGACGCGGCTGGGGTGCGGGAGCGCCAGTGCATTGTTAGCCTGCCGATCAAGTGGGCACTGACAACGCACATCGAAATCCCGGAAATGCCCGAAGCGGACATCGCGAGCTTCCTGCAAATCGAGGCCGAGCGCAGTCTTCCGTGCGACGTGCAGACGCTGCACGTCGCTGCCTCCCGCTGTAAGACGCCCTCGGGAAAACAACACGCGATACTGGTTGGAATTCCCAGGAGCCATTTGGCATTGCTGGAGCAGGAGCTGCGGGCAGCGAAGCTCAAGCCGATTAGCTTCACGCTGGGGCTGGCGGCATTGCAGCCGCCCGAGGCCGCGGCTTCGGACGGGGTGATGGCCCTGGCGATTGGCGAAAGCCACGTAGGACTGCAGGTGACGGTTGGGGGCGGAGTGGCCGCCCTGCGGGCGCTGGAAGGTGCGGTCGAAGTGGAAGGTGGCGAGCGGGTGCTGCACGCGGACCTGGTCGCGCGCGAGGCCCGGATTACGCTGGGGCAGCTGCCGCCGGAGCTGCGTGAAACGGTGCGACGGGTGCGGGTATTTGGGCCGCCAAAACTCGCGCAGCAGTTGGTGGACGAGATGGAACTGCGCCTGGATTCGAGTGGACTAAAGGTCGAGGCGGCGACGCTCTACGCTGCCAGTGAGTTCGGGGTTCAACTTCCCCCGGAGGCGTCCGTTTCGCAGGCGTTCAGCCTGGCCGCCGGAAGGCTAACCGGGCGGCAGACTCCCTTCGAATTTCTGCTGCCCAAAGTGACGCCCTTGCAGCAGTTTGCCGCCCGCCACTCCTCCGGAAAGCTCCGCGTGGCTCTCCTGGCGGCAGCGGCGGTTGTGCTGGTTGCCGGCGGCCTGTTCTTCTTCCAGCAATGCCGGCTTTGGCGGCTGGAGTCGCAATGGAAGAAGCTGCAGCCATCCGTTGTCCAACTGGAAGACCTGCAGGAGAAGATCAAGCAGTACCGTCCCTGGTTCGACGAATCGGTGCGCGGCCTGACCATACTTCGCTGTCTGACGGAGGCGTTCCCCCAGGACGGCAGCGTAACGGCCAAGACAGTGGAGATCCGGAACCTTGGCGCAGTCACCTGCACGGGCAGCGCCCGCGACCGCCAGTCGCTGCTCGCGACGGTCGCCAAATTGCGCAAGCTTCCGCAATTCCGCGATGTGGCTCTCGGGCCGACCCGCGGCCAGCCTCCGGCTGTGCAATTCACCTTCAACCTGCGGTGGAATGAAGGAGGTGCGAGTGGAAATTAAGAATCGTCAGCAAGTGCTGATTACCCTGGCGGTGGCGGTCATTGCGGTGTTCGCTGGAGACCGCCTGCTGCTGACTCCGCTGACCGCAGCCTGGAGCGCGCGGGCAAAGCGCATCGGCGAATTGCGCGCGAAGATCAACCAGGGCAACATGCTCATGCAGCGCGAGCAAAGCCTCCGCAGCCGTTGGGAGCAGCTGTCCGGGGGCACGTTGACGAACAACAACTCCGCCGCCGAGCAGCAGATCTTCAAGGCCATTGACCTTTGGGCCCAGAATAGCGGCGTCACGATTTCCGCCATCACACCCCAGTGGAAACAAGACAGCGACGATTATATGACCTACGAATGCCGCGTGGACGCGGCGGGCGATATTGGCAGACTGAGCCGGTTTCTTTACAGCGTTGAGCGGGACCCGATGGCGTTGAAGCTGGAGCTGGTGGAGCTGGGGGCGCGCGACAAGGAAGGCCAGCAGCTTTCGCTGGGGCTCCAGCTCAGCGGCTTGGTCCTTACTCCCCAGAAGCAATGAAACCGATCCGCGTCACGAAACCTCGCAAAGCTGCCGTGTGGCGGACCGTTGCCATACTCGGCCTGGCCGCCGCCGCAGCGGTCGTTGCGCAGGAGCCGGACGCGACTGGTCAAACAAATGAACTTACCGACGCGGAGGTGCTCAGCCGGCTCGGGGAACTGATTCAGGCCGCCGCCTCCGGCGAAGCCGGGGACATGGCCCCACCCTCCGGGGAAAGCGATCCCAACACCTCGCCTCACAGTGAAAACAAGCCTTCAAGCGGAGACCGCGACGGCCGGTTTTCCCGTTCCGACAACTCCAGCCGTTCCGAAGCGAGTAACCGGTTTCAAAGCAGCAGTCGTTCGCAAGGCGACGACCGCCGGTCCCGAAGCCGCCGTTCATCCAGGTCGAGTTCCAGCCTATCCAGCAGCTTGAGTTCGAGCCGGATGAATGGCGGCTTCGGGATCGGCGAGCGCTATAATGCGGACCCTATGGCTGGAACGAACACCGGCCCCGCCTCGCTGGATTATTCCGCCTTCAAGATCATCGTGGAGCGGAACATCTTCGATCCCAACCGGTATCCCGCCCGGCCGGCAGGGGCGCCCACGCGCCAACCCACCCGAGTGGATTCGCTGACGTTGGTCGGAACTATGAGCTATGACAAAGGCACTTTTGCCTTCTTCGACGGCACGAGTTCCGACTACAAGAAGGCGTTGAAACAGGCGGATCTGATCGCCGGCTACAAGGTGACGAACATCCTGCCCAGCAGCGTAACCCTGGCATCCGGGACCAACGAGCTGAAACTGGTCGTGGGTATGCAATTGCGCCGCGAGGAGGAAGGGCCGTGGCGGCTGAGCGGCCAATCCCAATCCTACGCCCCCCCTGCGACCTCAACCGCCACGAACAGCGCCATCTCGAGCCCTGATACTGCGTCGGCTGCCCCCCAGAGCGAGATAATCAAGCGGCTGATGCAAAGACGACAAGAGGAATAGTCTAAATAGCAACCAATGAATACCATCACCCACCTCCTTCTTCTAAGCAGCCTGTCCACCGGGATCTCAATGTTGGCGGCCGAAGCGCCGACGGCTACTCCTGCCAGAGAAGCAACCGGTGTGCTGACCACTAACGGCATCGTGACGGCTGCTGGTCCATCACTGGTCGTCGCAGCTCCGGCTATGGACAGCAGCACCAACGCAATCAGCAGTCCTGCCGCGCCGGTTCCAGTTGCTGCTCCAGCAGCAAACATAATCGCCCCCAACGATCTACCGGCGAGTGCCGGCATGCCGTCTGCCGTTCCCCCAGTCGAGCCGCCCGTGGTCGTCGAAGACGGAACCAATGGGCTGCGCCTCAACTTTCACAACGCTCCGTTGAATCTGGTGCTGGACTACCTCAGCGATGCGGCCGGGTTTGTCATTAACCGGGAGGCTGAAGTTCGCGGCACGGTTGACATTCAGGGCAAGAACCTGACCAAGGACGAGGCAGTGGCAGTGCTTAATTCCGCGCTCAAGCGGAACGGATACGCTGTGATTCGGAATGGCCGCATCCTGAACATTATCGCGCAGGACACCGCCAAGACTGGCGATTTGCCAATCCAAGTCGGCGTGAATGCCGAGGAGGTGGAGAAAGGAAGTGAGGTGGTGACTCAGATCATCCCGGTCAAGTATGCCAGTGTCAGCCAGTTGGTGCCCAACCTGGAACTGCTGCTGCCGAGCACGGCGACACTCTCGGCCAATGAAAGCGCCAATTCCCTGCTTCTGGTGGCGACCAAGACCGACATCAAACGGATGCTCACCATCATTAACGCGCTGGACACTTCCATCGCCAGCGTGTCGTCCATCAAGGTTATCCCGCTGAGCTATGCGGATGCCAAGGATACGGCGACTCTGATCACTACGCTTTTTGCCTCTCAAGGCGCGGGGGCGACCTCCAGCGGCAGCCGGCCCAGCTTCTTCAGTATGTTCGGGCGCGGCGGTCCACCCGGCTCCAGCGGGCGCGACAGCCGAAGCAGCAGCAGCGGCACGGCGAGTGGCGCGGCCGCCAAGAATGTGGTTGCCGTAGGGGATGACCGGTCCAACGCGGTCGTGATCAGCGCCCCCGCCGACTTGATGGCTACGATTGAGGTCATGGTCAAGGAGATAGATCAGGAAGTGACTGACGTGACCGAGCTGCAGGTCTTTCGCCTGGTCAACGCCGACCCTTCAGAGACTGCCGAGCAAATCGCGCAGTTGTTTCCTGACACCACCAGTTCCAGCAGCGGCAGCAGCCAGGGCCCGACGCCGCCGTTCATTTTCAGCAGGTCCAGCAGCCGGAGGAGCGGGAGTTCCGCCGCCGGGAGTGACCGGGCCAAGAAGATGGGCCGTGTCCTGGCGGTGCCGGATCCGCGCACCTCTTCGATCATCGTGATGGCCTCCAAGACGTTGATGCCGCAGATCGCGGAGATGATCGCGGAGCTGGATTCGGACCGAGGCCGAAAGGAGGTCGTAGGCTACTACGAAATACAGAACGCGGATCCGCACGACGTGCAGATGGCGCTGGAGGATCTCTTCAACCGCAACACGCGGGTGAACAACAATAACCAGAACACCATGTTGGGCCAGAACAATCCGCTCAGCAGGCGAGTGACCCGGAGCACACAGAACACAGGAACAAGCTCAGGGTTCGGCGGAACCAGCACCCGCCGAAGCTCGGGAGGGGTAAGCGGCTTCTGAAGATATTGCGCAGACCAAACGCAACTCCGACAACCGGAATAGCAAGGCTATGAATATGAATCTTCATTCGAACTGGCGCAGGTGCCTGTCGGTCCTGGCGGCTGCAGGCCTGAGCGCAACCCTTTCCGTCAGCGCCCAACAGCGCAGCGGAATCACCGGCAGCGGCTTCGGCGGCACAACCCGCAGCAGCACCAGCACCAGCGTTGGCACCACCGCCCGCCAATATCCCAACAACACTACCATCGGGGACGCCTACTTCTCCGTTGACCCGGAGACGCGCCGTGTCGTGTACATTGCCGACACGGCGACAGCCCAGGCCCTGGCCCAGGTGCTTACCAACCTGGACCGCCCCAAACCTCAGGTGCTTATAAAGGTCGTGTTCCTGGAAGTTCAGTACAACAACGCCTCGGACATCGGCATCGAGGGCGGCTGGGGCAGGCAGGGCATGGATGGAACCATAACCGACGCAGCCGCCGTCAACGGATACGGGCTTTCGGGGCTCAGCACAGCAGCGGGGACGAACTTAAACCGGTTCGGACAACCATTCAACCAGTTCAATCCCGTCTCGCCGATGACGCAGCAGGGAGCCGGCCTGTACCAGATTCTCGGAACGGACTATCAGGTCACGCTGCGGGCCATTGCGCAGGCTGGAAAGGCCAAGGTATTGTCCCGCCCGTCCATCCTGGCCCGCAACAACCAGCCGGCAACTATCACCGTTGGCCAACAGGTGCCGCTGATCACCAGCGTTCGCTATGACAACTTTGGTAATGCGATTAACTCGGTGACTTACCAGGACGTGGGGGTCATTCTGAACGTGACGCCATTCATCACCGCTGATGGTTTAGTGGAGATGATCGTGTCACCGGAGATTTCGTCTATTGATCAGACCCTCACGGTTCCAATTTCTGCCGGTGTCGCTGCGCCGGTCATTGACATTCGCTCCGCCGACACCGTGGCGGTCACGGCGGACGGGCAGACGGTGATCATCGGCGGGCTGATCGGGACCTCTAACGCCAAGACCGATACCAAGATACCTTTGCTGGGGGATATTCCGTTGCTGGGGAATCTGTTCAAGCGGCGCCAAACTGCGGATAGCAAGAGTGAGTTGCTCATCTTCCTAACCCCGCACATCGTCCAGGCGCCGGGGGAACTGGCGGCTTTGTCGGCGCGCGAGAGGCAGCGTTCGGGCGCATCAAAAGGACTGACGGAAGAGGAGCTTGACAAGTTCCTGGATGAGCTGCCGAAGTCGAAGTCGGCGCCGGATTCGAAGCAGCGGCCCGGGAACCAGGCACCGGGGGCTTCCCCGCAAGGCTCCTGAGCTTGCCAGCCGAAATCAGCCGGTCCTGGCGGCCGGTCGTTCCTGTGGGATTACAGCACTCCAGACTTCGTCCGCACGCCAATACATGGAACTGACTCGACGCAATCTGTTTGTGTACGGCTTCCTGGGCGCCCTCTGGGTGCTGGTTCTGGGCTGGCAGATCCAGGAGCATCACCGCGTCAGGGAGGCTGCCAAGACCAGCTTGCGCAACCGCTCCAAGGACATCGCGAACACCCTTAGCGCGATCATCCGCGGCATGCGATTCCGGGGAGTGATCCCGCAGGAGCGCCTCGAGCCGGTGCTCAATGAACTGATCCATGGCCGCACCAATGAACTCATCAAGTCGAGCGAGCTTCTTTCCATTGTCCTGCTCAATGCGACCAACCAGCCCGTGGCTTCCGCCGGCAGGCCGATTGATCTGCAAAGAGAGGACTTCCTGCAGGAGGGCGAGCATTGGGGTGCCGGAAGCGTCACTTTGGTCAACCCGGTTGACCTCGGCTCCAGCCTGAGCACCGAAGGGATCACGAACACCTTGCTCCTGCCGTTGACCGGGTTCACCAACCGGCCCAGCGAGCCCGGCCGAGAGTTTTCGCGGCGCGGTCCGCCGCCGCCGCCAGAGACGATGCCCCCGGAGGAACCTCCCCGTCCGGCCATGAACGAAACTCCTCCTGGCGGACGGGAAGGCCGTTCACGCGAACTCGGCGGCCGTTCCCGCCGTCCGTTCTGGCTGCGGGGCCTGGACGAGAACGAAGTCCAATCCCTGGTTGCAAAGCGCACCTTGCACGGGTTGGTTCTCACCATGTCCACCGAAGGGCTCCAGGCGGCGGCCAACCAGGACTTGTGGCTCCGCACGCTGATTATGGTGCTGGCGACGGTTTCCGTCCTGGGTTCCGGCCTGGCTTGGCACAATCTTGCGAAGTCCTCCGACCTGCAACTCCGCCTGGTGCGCGCCAGCGAGATGAACACGCACCTCAAGGGGATGAACCTGGCCGCCGCCGGGCTGGCCCACGAGACCCGCAACCCGCTCAACATCATTCGCGGGCTGGCGCAGATGATTTCCAAGCAACCGGGCACTCCGGCGGAGCTTCAGAAGAAGTCGCGCGAGATCATCGCCGAAGCCGACAAGGTGGCCGCGCAATTGAACGAATTCATCAACTACTCCCGCCCGCGCGAGGTCCGCCGCGCCAAGCTGGCCCTCGGCTCCGCCGTGAATGAGATCGTCCACGCGTTGAACTACGACCTGGAGGAGAAGCAGATCCGCCTGCAGATTCAGGGAGAGCAGCTCAGCGTCGAAGCCGATGAACAATTGCTCCGGCAGGCGCTCTTCAACCTGGTGCTCAACGCCATCCAGGCCGTGGATGGCGCGGGCGAGATTCAAATCGTCGCCGCCAGGCAGAATGCCACGGAGGCCTCGCTCGAGGTGCGCGACAATGGCCCCGGCGTTTCTCCCGAACGCCGCGCGGAGATCTTCAAGCCCTATGTCACCACCCAGAAGCAAGGCACTGGCCTGGGCCTGGCCGTGGTCCAACAGATCGTGCTGGCCCACGGCTGGGAAGTGGAGTGTCTCGCCAACGAACCCCGCGGTGCCATCTTCCGCATCACCCACTTGAAGCTGGCCCCGTAAACCGCGCTGGCCGGCGCGCAGCCCGACGGCCAACTCAAATTGAGGGGCGGGTTTGGCGTAGGACCGGTCCCCAAAAGGATTTCCGGCCCTCTGGAAGGGCGGTTCTCAAGGCAAAATCGGGGCATTTCGGGTGAAAAAAGGCATTTCACGGTCCGTGGCTCTGCAATTCCACCAACTTATTGCCTGTCCATGATGTGAAATCCCACCTTGGCCCGTAACTGGCACAATCGTCTCGGCTGTCAAGGAGGCGCAAGGACTGCAACGCCGTTCGGCCGTACTCGGTCACGCCCGCCGACAGCTAGTCCAGGCCAAGGCCAATTACGGCGATTAGACGGCGGCAATCCAGCGGGGCTACGGTGTGCATCCCATGGGGAGCGATCCCCATGGGATACACACTGGGCCATCACGGGTATCACAGCGTTATCACACCGGCAAATCCGGCTGTGGAGGCTGTGCTCGGGAACCACCACTGTCTCAAAAATGGACATAACGCCAGTTGCCGCTAGCGTAGGTACATGGTCCACAAATCGGGGACTGTGTTAATGGAATGCGGCAATTAGTCGAGAAACGACGTTGGCCAACCGGGATGCGGCGCTGGCGGAGTTGCGGGGAAACTTCACATTGCTGAGGGATTGCGTCCAGAACGCCTTGCCGGGTCGAACGCCCGTTTGTCGCCTGACAGCTTCACGCCATCGTATATCAACGTGTTCAAATTGCCGGCTTGCCTTGGCACCGGCGTACGTATATAGGGATTCGCAGCGGGAATGACACACGACATCTTACAGACAGATATCGCATTGGCTACCAGGCTCTTGGCTGACCAACGATCCGATGAGGAGGTCATTCGGGCACTGACCCAGCGGGGTGTTGACCCGGGCCAAGCCGCCTTGCTCGTGGCTGACCTGCGCAGCGGCAGGAAGGTGACCGTTCAATCACCTTTGCCGCCGGAGCTCAACTTGCGCCGGCGCTCACGGTCTGCCCGCACGTCATCGGAGACTACCCAGCCTGAGCCCGCGCCGGTCCCGGCCGCCAAACCCCGCAGCGAACCCGCTGAATCACAACCCCAAGCGGGCGGCAGTAAGTCGCCGTTCCTAGCGCGGGTATTGATTATCCCTGCCATTCTGGTTCTCATGGTAGTGGCTTTCATCCTCTACCAACGATATCAGGACGATGCCTTTCCCCCACTGGAGCCGGCGGCAACCACACCGAAGACTGGCGAGATTTCCCCCGTTGCGCCGCCGGAAACGGCCCCGGCGAGCCGGAGTGATTTAGCCGCGCCACTGGTGCTGGAGCTGCAGGCGGGCGGCTTGCGCATTGGCAGCAACCTCGTAACCCGGACTAATCTTCTGTCGGTCCTGCACGACCTGCTTGGCGTTCCGAACCGAACAAACCAAGTGGCGCAGACGGGGGCGACGATTTACGCCTACGACAGCCGGGGACTCCTGGTCTACTCCTTGCCGGGTGCGGGAACCAACAGCCTCGTTCTGGATTGCGAAGCCACCGGCGGCCTTAATGGCACCACTTCCCCTTTTGTGGGCGCGTTCAAATTGGGGGATCGGGTGATCCGCGCGGACATGGCTTTGCCGGAACTCACCGCCATCAAGGAGTTGGGCCTCAAGGAATCTGGCGGCAGCAGCACCGTCTGGAACGGGCGCTGCCATGGCATGGATTTGGTTTTTGCCTATCTCAAATCTCCCCGGCACCTCAGCCTTATTGAGATTGACCTTGAGTAGGCGCGTCCGTCCGTCAGTTGGCGGGGACTGCTTTATGCGCTATGATGGACAGCAACGTGCCCCGCACCGGGGCAATGCGCTCGTTTTACACTATGCAACTGAAGTTTGATTGGCTGATTGTCCTGGAGAACCTGCATCACGGGATCATGGTTACGGATGTGAACCTGGTCGGCCCCACCGGCCCGCGCATCATCTATGTCAACCGCGCCTGGCTGAAGATCACCGGCTATGACCGGGCCGACATCAGCGGCAAGACCCCGCGCATCCTGCAGGGCAAACATACCGACCGCAACCTCCTGCGCGCGCTCAAGTCCAAGCTCCACAACCGCGAGGTCTTTCATGGCCAGACTTGGAACTACCGCAAGAGCGGCCAGCCGTTCATAATGAACTGGTATTGCTACGCCATTTACGGCGACCGCGGCAAACCCCTCTATTTTGTGGCGGAGCAGGAAGACGCCACCGAACTGGAAACACTCCGCATGAAGCAGCGCCTGCTCCTCAACCCGCAGGACCCGGACGCGAACAAGTTTTTTGCCGTCCTCGCCGAATACAAGGCTGCCCGCAAGCCGGCCCATTAGCCGTTGCGGGCACTCCAGCCGCCCTCGGTCTTCGGGCTGGCCTCAGTAGCTCATCCGGTCGAGACGCACCTTGCCCCGGAAGATCCAATAGATGCTCACCGTGTAGGCTAACACCACGGGCAGACCGATCGCCGCAATGGTCAGCATGATGCTCAGCGTCTTGGGTGACGAGGCGGCGTTGTAGATGGTCAGGCTGTTGGCCTGTTCGGGATTGCTCAGCACCAGGTTGGGATACATTTCCAGGCCGAAGAGACTCATCAGGGTTATCATCGCCACGCACGAGGAGAGAAACGCCCGCCAGTCCCGACCCCGGTGAATCTCACGCGGGATGTTGGCGATCGCCAGCATGTTGACCAGAGCAAGACTGAACAGCCACGGGCTGCCCCGCACCCGCGCGGCCATGTGGGGCACGTAGAGCAATGTCGCCATCGTCGTCACCGCGTAGCAGATGATGAAGAAGATGATGCAGTTGTTGATCCACCCGCGCAGCCGGTCGTGCAGCGCTCCCTCGGTCTTCATGAGCGCGTAGATGGCGCCGTGCATCGTGAACAGCGCCACGGTCGTCACGCCCAGGAGCAACGGGTAAGGTTGCAGCAGGCTCCAGAATGTCCCGGCAAATTCGCCCCGGTCATCAATCGGGATGCCCCAGGCGATATTGCCCATCGCCACCCCGATCAGCAGGCTCGACAGCACGCTCCCGGCGCTGAAACCGATGTCCCACATCTGGCGCCACCAGCGCATCGGCTGCTTGCTGCGGAATTCGATGGCCACCGCCCGAAAGATCAGCGCTACCAGCAACAGGACGAACGCCATGTAGAAGCCGGAGAATACTGTGGCATAGACAATCGGGAATGCCGCAAACAGTGCGCCGCCGCCGGTCACCAGCCACACCTCGTTCCCGTCCCACACCGGCCCGATGGTATTGAGCATCACGCGCCGCTCTTCGTCGTTCTTGGTGAACAGGTGCAGCGCGCCGACGCCCAAGTCGAACCCATCCAGCATAGCGTAACCCGTAAACAGTACCCCAATGAGGATGAACCAGACGGCATTCAGATCAAGATCGCCAGCGTTCATGCGTGCCTTTCGGGTAATGCCAGCTTCCCGCTCGGCGTGAGATCCGCCGCGTCCGGTCCATGCTGGATCTTGTCATTGAGCAAATACAAGAACACGGCAAACAGCAGCGCATAGACCAGGCTGAACAGTATGATTGCCGTCAGCACCGTATCCGCTGTTACCACCGCCGAGAGCGCGTCCGACGTCCTGAGCAGGCCGTGAACGATCCACGGCTGCCGCCCGACCTCGGCGGCGAACCAGCCGCTCTGGTTGGCAATTTGCGGCCCCAGCACCGACAGCGTCAGCAGCCACAGCAACCAGCGCTTTTCAAACAGCGACCCGTGCCAGAAGTACAGAAAACCCAGCCCCGCCACCACAATCATCCCCAGCCCCGTCGCCATCATAATATGATAGAATTGGAACGTCAGGTTGACCGGCGGTCGGTCTTCCGGCTTGAACTCGCGCAGGCCAGTCACGGGCTTCGACGCGTCGCCATGGACCAGCCAGCTCAGCATGCCGGGGATTTCGAGGCTGAACAGTAATCGCTCGTTCTGTTCGTCCACCCAACCTGCCAGGACTAGCGGCGCCTTGGCGCGCGTGTCATACCGCCCCTCAAAGGCGGCCAGTTTGGCCGGTTGGTTTTGTGCCACGCCCGCCGCGCTGCTGTGCCCGCTCACCAACTGCAGCAGGGAAGCCGCCATGCCGACCACCAACCCCAGCCGCAGGGAGGCCCGCGCGAACGCTTCGTGGCGCCGCTTCAGCAAATACCACGCGCTGACGCTCACCACCAGAAATGCCCCGGCCTGCCAGGCCCCGCACAGCACGTGCAGCAACCGGTCCATGGACGATGGATTGAACACCATCTGCCAGAAATCCGTAATCTCCGCCCGCGCACGCAAACCTTCTCCCACGATGTGGAATCCTGCCGGTGTCTGCATCCAGGAGTTCGCCACCACAATCCAAATCGCGCTGAAATGCGCTCCCAGGCACACCATGCAGGTGGCGAAGAAATGAACGCCAGGGCGGACGCGGTCCCAGCCGAACAACAATAGCGCCAGGAAGCCCGATTCCAGGAAAAACGCGAATATCCCCTCCGCCGCCAGCGCGCTGCCGAACACATCCCCCACATACCGCGAGTAAGTCGCCCAGTTCGTGCCAAACTCAAACTCCAGAACTATTCCCGTCGCCACCCCGATGGCGAACGTCAGCGCAAAGACCCGCGTCCAAAACCGCGCCATCTGGTGGTAGAGCGGATTGCGGGTCTTGAGCCACACCGCCTCCATGATCACCAGCAACAGCCCCAGCCCGATGCTCAAAGGCGGAAACAGGTAATGGAACGCCGTCGTCAGCGCGAATTGTATCCGTGAGAGCAGCAGCACATCCATAACTCGCGGCTATGAATACCAGCCACGTTCCCCTCCAGTCAAGCCAGCTCGCGCACCGGAAGAACCGTTGCCCTACGGGGTAACCACGGCTGGACACTGCGCCGCCGGCACAGTGGACGGTTGTGCCGGAACCTCCTGGGTAGCTACGGCATCAACCGGTGCTTCTGCTTCCGCCGATTCCACCCGTCCCTCGCCTGCCTGGCGGGGCCAGATGTGAAAACCGCCGTGGTACTGGATGGTAATTTCCCACGTGCCCCAGATCCCTTTGCCCTCCCGGAAGCCGCGATAGAATACATCGTGTGCGCCCAGGTAGCTCTTGGTCCAATAACACTCATGGCTGGCCCCGTCGTAGCAGCCCTTGATGAGGAACCGGCCAATGTCATCCACACCTTCACCGTTCATGAGCCCGGCGGTGAAGGTGAGTGCAAGGTCCATGCGGTGCCGGTCGCCCGGGTAGTAGTTGTAGAAACCCGTCCAGGGTCCCGATGGAAACAACGGCTCGTTCACGCCCTGAATCTACCGCTTTTCTGCCTTCCCGTCGCGCCGTTCGAACGCCTGGACCATCGCCCGGATCTCCCGTCCGCCCTTGAAGCCGACATAAAAGATGAGGAAGCCATACCACGCAATGGATGCAAAGATCATCACACTCCAGAATACGATGAAGAAAGTCATCATGCGACTGCCTCCGGCGGGTTAGGCGAACCTCCCGCTGGCCGGCGCGACAGGAGTGATCCCACGAGCATCCCGAGAAACGCCAGCGCAAACGACGACGCCCCCGCCAGTTCCGGCCTGATAGGCTCTGCGTTCGGGAAGAATTGGCTGAATTGCAGCAACCACTCCTGCGCCAGGGAAGGCACTGCGGGCGCATGGGCGCTCAACAGCCGGGCCTTCAGGACGAGCATGTTCACGATCAGGAAGGTGAGAGGGCCGATCGCCCCGAGCAGCAGCGCGGCATAGGCGCCCTGCGTCGTGGCGCGCCGCCAATACAGCCCCGCCACCAATAACGTGAACACACTTGCCAGGTAGATGTTGCCGGTCACAGCCAGGTAATCCCACGCGTTGCCCGGCAACTCGTACCACAACCCGTAGAACAGCAGAAACACACCGATGCCCAGAACCAGCGCCCGCGTAATCAACAGCCGCGCTGCCGCCGACAGTGGCCGCTTCACACACGGCGAGATCAAATCGTTGTAGATCACCGTCGCCCAGGTCAGCAGGTAGCCGCTGTCCGTGGACATCTCGGCCGCCAGCGCCGCCGCCAGCAGCAGGCCGATGAAACCAGTGGGCAGCAACAGGCCCAGGTAAGCCGGTGTTGCACGCAGGCTCGCTTCATTGGCGGACAGCCCTTGCAACGTTTCGGGCAAGCCCCCGTGCTGCGTGAAATACACCAGCGCCGCCGCTCCCCAAAGACCCGGCAGAGCAAACCGGCCGACGAAGTAAAACGCCGTCCGCCGATACATCCGCTTGGCGGTTTCTTCATCTCGCGCGGAGAGGACGCGGGAAATCTGCGTCTGCCATGTCGTCGTCGCCGCGAACGCCAGGACAAATTGCCACAGGATGTAGCCCCAGCCGAAGCCACTCGCATGAAACGGATTAAACGGATGCGCATGGAGGAGTTGGCCTGAGGCCGAACCCGAACCGTCCCAACACTGCCACAGGCCCCGCACCAGGTCGCCCCACCCGACGCTCGAAATGACCAGAATGGACGTGACCACAATCCCTATGCCCTTTACGATAAATTGCAGGTAATCGGTCACCAGCACCGACAGCATCCCCCCCAGGACGGTGTAGAGCAGGATCATGCTTAAGAGGATTGTCATCACCCACTCCAGCCAATGCGCCGGCATGCCGGTCGCCGCGACCAGGAACTCGCCTCCCAGCCGCAGGAAGATGCCCATGTTCAATACTCCGCCCAGGACGATGAACAAACCCGCCAGCCACCGGACCTTTGTGCCGAACCGCTTCTGGAACAGCTCGGGAATGGTCATCACCCCCGCCCGCCGCAGCGGTCCGATCACAAAGCCCGTCCGCCCCACCAAGTACATCGCCGTTGCAATGAGCACCCCAATCGTTGCGCCCGCAAAGCCGTTGGTGAACCCCAGTTGCGCCGTGTACATCACGGTCACCAACCCAAGTTCGGTGGCGGCCAGCGACGCGATCCCCAGGTTCAGGTCCATCGTCCGCCCGGCCACCGCGAAATCCTCCACCCCCCGCACATACCGGCGCATCCAGATTCCGGCCGTCATGCAGCCGACGAGATAGACGGCGATAATTACCCAATCAATCAGCGCAAGATGCATTGGCTCGGTCGCTTACGGAACCCCATGCTCTTAACAGGAACACCCCTGGCCGTCACTGAAAAACTCCCTTGTCCGGAAAGCTCAACAAACGGTGCGGTCCCAGGTCCGGATTGTGATGGAGAATGCGCCCCTCGGAACCGCGACCTCAAACGGATTGACTCCATCCGCAAAGTCAGGACCATATGGCAACGCGATGAACAACATCCTCAAAGTGCTGCGCTTCGGCCTGCCGTACCTGCGACGCTACTGGGTGCGGCTGGCTGGGGGTGTGCTGTTTGGCATTTTGTTCGGGATGTCCAACGCCAGCTTCGTCTGGGGCACCAAGACGCTCATCGGCCGCATGGCGCCTCAAACCGAAACCCAGGTCGAGCTCAAGCAGAAACAGCCCAGGCAAGAGCGGTTCTTCGACGATGTGAAGGCCCAACTCGAGGAGAAAACCCACCGATGGGTTGATGCATGGCTCCCTTATGCGGGACGGCCCGTGGATTGGCGGCAGGTGCTGGGTGGATTGCTGATCTTTCCCGCGCTGGTCGCTATCCGGGGCATCATGGGCTACTTGAGTTCTTATTGCATGGCGTGGGTGGGCGAAAAGGTGGTGAACGACTTGCGCACCGACGTGCTCACCAAGCTCAACGGCCTATCCCTGGACTACTTCAATCGCGCCACCATGGGCGACATGATTACGCACGTCAACGGCGACACCGCCACCCTGCAGCGCTGCCTGCGCGTCGGTTGCGCGGACTTGATCCAGCAGCCGATGACGGCCATTGGCGTGCTGGGAGCATTGTGCGTGCTGGACTGGCGATTAACGCTGGCCGCGATGGTCTTCTTCCCGGCATGCATCATTCCTGTATTTGTGCTGGGCAAAAAGGCGCGGCGTGCCGCGTGGGCCGGCACCCAGGTCGGCATCACCCAGTCCAGCCTGCTGCTTGAAATCCTCTCCGGCATCCGGGTCGTAAAGGCGTTCGGCCTGGAAGCGCTCCAGGTCGGGCGGTTCCGCCATTATTCGGAACAGATTGTGCGGCAGAACATGAAAGGCATCCGCGCCAAGGAGCTTATCAACCCGATCATTGAAACCGTCTCGGTGATTGGATTTGGCCTGCTGGTGATCTACATCGCTTACAAGAACCATCCCGTGGCGGACATGGTAGGTTTTCTGACGGGATTGATCTTCTTCTATACGCCGGTCAAACGACTGGCCGCCATCCACGTGTTCTTCGAGCAAACCGCCGTCGGGGTGAATCGCCTGTTGCACATCCTCCAGCAACAGCCCTCCGTAAAGGACCCGGCCGAGCCCAAGCCATTGCGCGAATTCCACGGGGGCATCACCTTTGAGAACGTCAACTTCACCTACGGGCGCGAACCGGTGCTGCATGACCTCAACCTGGAAGTGCCGCGCGGCACAAAGCTGGGCGTGGCGGGGGAAAGCGGCTCCGGCAAGAGCACACTGGTGAATCTGCTGTTCCGTTTCTTCGACCCCACGGCAGGGACGATCCGCGTTGACGGCCTCGACCTCCGCCAGGTTGCTTGTGCCGACTTGCGCCGGCTGATGGCGCTTGTCAGCCAGGACGTTGTTCTGTTCGACATGACCGTCGCGGAGAACATTGGTCTCGGCAAAGCGGGTGCCACCCGGCCGGAGATCGAGGCTGCGGCGAAGGCCGCGTTCGCGCACGACTTCATCGCCGCCATGCCGCAAGGTTACGACACGCGCATTGGCGAGCGGGGCGTCACCCTCTCAGGTGGGCAACGCCAGCGCCTTTGCCTGGCGCGGGCCTTTGTGCGTAACGCGCCGATCCTTGTGCTCGACGAGGCGACGGCCTCGCTGGATTCCAAGGCGGAAGCCGAAGTGCAGGCTGCGATTGACCGACTAGCCGAACATCGTACCGTGATTTGCGTGGCCCACCGGCTCTCCACGCTGGCAGCGATGGACCGCGTTATTGTTCTGGCCGGGGGGCGCGTTGCGGAATCCGGCGGCTTCAACGAGTTGTTGCGGCGCCGGGGCACCTTTGCGGACATGGCGGCGCGGCAGGGTATTTTTGCCAGCGACACTCCACACGAAGCACTGTCGCATTGAACCGCTCCCGCGAGCGGTCCAACCGGTCCTCAAGCCGGCTCGGAGGATTTCGGGCCAGGTGATTTATTCGCCGGTGGAGTGCGCGTGACCTGGCGATCGTGCCGAGCTTGCACCTGTTTCTCAAACAGAAACGCATACTTGGCGAGAACGCCCAGGAACGCCGAATAGGCAATGACCCAGCCACGCCAACCATCGCGGAATCCCTGCTTCAAGACCAACCGCTTGCCCAGCGCGAGCCAGGGTGAAATAGCCAGGTGATACCAGCGGCAGCGCTGGCCGGCCTGGGCCAAACTGTCCGCCGAGGTCCGCGCATAGCGGATGTTGCGCTCGAAATGACTCTGCAAATTCGCGTAGGAGTAGTGGAGCAGGTCCCCCTCCAGTTTCTCCGTGTCACCGGTGACCAACAAATGCGGGTGAGGATCTGCCCCGGTCCAGCGCGCCGTCTCCCGGCGCACCAGCCGAAGACACCATTCCGGATACCATGCGTGCCAGATCCAATCCCCGAGGTAGGAGGTGCGCCGGTTCAACCGGAAGCCATTCGCGGCGGTCTTGCCCGCCAACACCTGCCGGATGGCCGTGGCCAGTTCTGGCGACACCGCCTCATCCGCGTCCAGGCACAGCACCCACGGTTGAGTGCAACGCTCGAGCACGGAGTTCTTCTGCCGCGTAAAACCCTGCCAGGTCTGTGAAACAAATACCGCGTCTGCGTGACGCGCAATTTCTTCAGTGCGATCCGTTGAACCGGAATCCACGACCACTATTTCCGCCGCCAGAGGTCGTATGCTCTCCAGGCAACGCGGCAGGTTGGCCTCCTCATTCAAAGTGATGAGCGCGACCGAAAGCGGGAGACGGCTCTGCATGCGCCATTGGTAAATCGCGGCGGCGCGCCTCACAAGGCAATTCCTGCGGCCTCGCGGCGTGAGCCAGTGAACAAGACGGTTGTGAAGCCCGGGCCGTTTTGAAACAATTGGCGGGACTGCTGAAGCATCGCGGCGGCGAGGCGGCTATGAAGATCCTGCATTTCAACAACGAGAGAACCTGGCGCGGCGGCGAACGCCAGACGCTGCTGCTCGCCGCCGGGCTGAAGGACCACGGGATCACGTCGGTTATCGCGTGCCGCCCGGGCGAGCCTCTGGCACGCCTGGCCCTGGAATCCGGGGTGCCGGTGCGCCCGATTCCAGGAAACAATTTCGGCGCGGCGCTCACGCTGCCGCGCATCGCGCGGGAGTTCGATCTCCTTCATTGTCATACGGGTCGGGGCCACAGCCTGGCGGCGTTGACTTCGGCCTGGCATCGCAAACCCTTTCTGGTGACCCGCCGGGTGGATTTTCTGCCGGGCGGCGGCTGGTTCAACCGCTACAAATTCCGTGGCGCGGCGCGGGTGGTGTGCATATCGCAGTTCATCGCCGATCAACTGGCGGGATGGGGCGTGCCCAGGGAACGATTGTCGGTTATCAGCAGCGCCGTGCCGCTGCCCGACCCGCAACTGCTGACCCCGCAGCATCAGGCCGCAGCACGCGCCCGGCTCGGAGTGGCCCCGGACGTGAAGCTCATCGGCAACATCGCCGCCATGGTGGGACACAAAGACCAGGCAACCCTGTTGCGCGCCGCCAAAATCGTCCTCCAACGGCGACCCGAGGCAAGGTTCGTGATTATTGGGGATGGCGAATTGAGAAGGCCATTGCTGGCCCAGCGACGGGAGCTGGACCTCGCGGACCAGGTCCTGATGCCCGGCTTCATTCCACAGGCCGAGGAATTCCTGCCGGCGTTTGACGTGTTCGCCATGAGTTCGTGCATGGAGGGGCTGGGCAGCATCGTGCTGGATGCGTTTGCGGCGGGCACCCCGGTGGCGGCGACAGCGGGCGGCGGAATCCCAGAGACCGTGCGCCATGAGGAAACTGGCCTGCTGGTGCCGGTTGGCGACCACGCTGGCTTGGCGGCTGCGATCTTGCGCCTGCTGACCGAGGAGCCCCTCGCCGCGCGCCTTCGCGCCAACGCGCTTGACCGGGTAAGGCGTGACTACTCTGTCGAGCGCATGTCTGGTGACTACTCGAAGTTATACCGTGAGCTGGTGCGCGCGCCGCTGCGAGCTTCCGGCCCCGGCACATGAGCACGGTTCGCGCGCCGGAGCGCTCAGGACTTCCGTCACTTTTATTGCGGGCTTGTCGGCGCACGGGACGCGCGGCTACGCTCCCGCGCTGAAGTTACTCGCGGACGCTTCTGAAGCAATATGCACAATGACAAGACTGTGGCGCCTGGTCTGGAAGCCATCGGAGAACTATTGGCGTGCCCGCGTTGTCAGGGTCGCTTGGAGTTGGGCGCGGGCAGTGTCGCCTGCACGGCGTGCAGGTTGAGTTTTCCCCTCCGCGATGGCATTCCACTGCTCGCGGTAATGGATGAACCGGAGCCGGAAGTCCCCGCGCACCAGGGACCGACGCGGACGTCTTACCAGCAGGAGTATCAGCAGGTGGACGCCGCGGCTGAATACAACACCAAGTATGAGCGGAAACTGCTAAAACGCTGGAGCACGCAGCGGGAGTATCAGTTGCTCCACCGCCTGCTCGCCTCGCAGCCCCGCTGCCGAACGCTGCTGGAACTGCCCTGCGGCGGCGGCCGGCTGAGCCCGGCCATGGCGCGATATACCGATCTGATGATCGAGGCTGACGTGGCGCTCGGCCAGTTGCAGTACGGCCGCCAAAACAGCCGCTGCGAAACGCCGCAACTCTGGCTGACCGCTTCGGCGCTCCGCATCCCGTTCCGGGACGCGGCTCTGGACGGCGTGGTGTGCATCCGGCTTTGCCACCACCTGCCGCATCCGGCGGAGCGGGAACGGCTGGTCATTGAGCTTTTGCGGGCCGCCCGCCGCTTCGTCATCCTGACCTTCTTCGATTACCATTCGCCCAAGAACCTGCTGCGGCGCATCCGCCGCCCCTTTGACCGGAAGCGACCCAAATACACGATGACACAGGACGAAGTTCGCAACATCGCAGCCCGGCAGGGCGCGCGGCTGGCCGCGTGTCCGGCGCTGTCATGGCTTGGCTCGGGCCATCGTTATGCGCTGCTCGTCAAATCGTGAGCACTCCCGCCCAGGGCACGGCCTTCTCCCTCGCTGTTGGCGGTTCCCGGCTCGGGGACATCCCACTGGAATTGCGGCGCGCGCTGGTCTTTCCCGGCGCGACTCCGCGCATCAAGGAGGAGGACCAAGCGCTCGTCTGGCGGCTCCAACTGGTGCTGCCCGGGCTGGTCGAAGCAGGCGTTGTGAAATTATATCGGCGGCGGGGCATGTGGAACCGCCTGCGGGGTGGAGTTCTGCGCTTTCGGGTCCAGCGCGAATTCAGTGCGCTGTGCGCTCTGGCGGATGGCGGGGTATCCTGTAGCCAGCCGTTGGTTTGGGGGTGGGGATTCGCGCCAACGCACGGTCATTTTGAGTTGCTCGTCACACGCGAAATTCCCGGTGTCGTCAGCCTCAAAGAGTATCTGGCGGCGAGCGGCGGGAGGCTGCGGGCTGAAGATCTCCTGCCATTGTTCGACAATTTGTGCCGCATGCACGAACGGGGTGTGTACCATGGGGCGCTCTGGCCAAAGAATATCCTGCTGGCGAAAGCGACAGGCGGAGCACGCGAGTTCCACTTGATTGACCTCGCGCGCTCGGTGCGCTTTCCAGAAAATATTTTCGGCACTTCAATGGCGCGGTTCGACCTGTTGAGTCTGCTTTACTCTTTGGTGCAGACAGATGCGGCGTTCGACTCCGAGGCGGTGCTGCGCCGCTACGGCTGCGGGCCGGCGGAAGCCCGGAAGATCGCGACGCAGGCGCTCGGCTACCGTTCATCACGGCATCTGCGCAACCGGCTGGCGCTGACGTTCCAAATGCGCGCGCTGTGGGCGCATTGCCGAAGCGGCGGCCCTCGCGGCATCCGCCAAAGCTGACAACCCCCTTCCCTGCCGCTACACTTCGGCCGCTTTGAAAACCGGTTCCACTCTCGCGCTGATGATTCGCGCCAACCTCGCGTTCTTGCTCTCCCCGAGGGCGCGCGGCTGGCGGTATCACCAGCCGCGGCCACCCGTTTCCCTGCCGCCGGACTTCTTCGGCGTGTGTGTGGCCAGCTCCGAAGACCCGGCCTGCGATGACTACATCGTCGCCCGGCTCCGCGAGCTCGGGCTGCGCTGTGTGCGCGTGGACTACGGCTACGAATCGCCCGGCGGTTTTGTCGAGCGCTTCGTCAAGCGGCTGGCGGCCGAGGGATTTCGCGTGGCGCTGCATCTGGTGGCGCCGCGCAAGGAGGTCGCTCTGCTTCTGAGAGCCGAGGGCGCGGAACGCTGGCGCCGATTTCTGCGCGACACGTTTGAGCGCTTCGCGCGCGGCGTGGAACTATTCGAGATCGGGGCCACAGTGAACCGCCGGCGCTGGTCCGGCTTTGATGTGCCGCTCTTTCTCCAGGCCTGGGACATCGCGTGGGAGGAGGCGGAAGGACGAGACGTTGTTCTGGCGGGTCCGAACGTTACGGACTTCGAGCCGTTCTACAACATTCCCATTCTTCACGCGATGCGGCAGCGCGGCCGGCTGCCAGCCGTCCACACCAACAATCTCTTTGTCGAGCGGGCCACCGAACCGGAAGCGTTCGACCACAAAATCCTCGGCCACCGTTGTGCGGGGTGGATCAAGTTCAACACCGTCAAGAAGGCGTCGCTGCTGGGGGCGATTGGGCGGTGGGCGGACGTGCCGCGGACCTTCAGCATGCATGTGTCCTGGAGCCTGCGCCGGATCCGCCGGGTGCTGGAAGAGGCCGAAGAACAGCAAGCGGATTACGTGGCGCGCTACTGCTGCCTCGCGGCCGCCTCTGGCGGGTTGAATCGCCTCTATTGGGGTCCGCTGATCGGCCAGCGCGAAGGTTTGGTTGACGATGGGACAACCTTCTTCCCCGAAATCTTCCACGTGACGTTTTATGGCCGAGCCAACGGGAAGCTCAGCGATTACCGGATCCGGCCCGCTTTCCATGCATTCCAGGCCGTGACCCGGTTTCTCGCCGGTACGACGTTTACGCGGAGAGTCCCCGCAGGCGGCTCGCTGGAGATTCTGGAATTCCAATCCGCCACGCACACATTGCACGCGATCTGGTGCCGAAATGGCGACTGCGCCGCTGCCTCGGACTGTTACGACGCCGGAACTTTGAGCGCAGCCGAAGTCTTTGATCGCGCGGGCGCGCCTCTCGCTGCCTTGCCAGGTCTGTTCACGCAAAGCCCCACCTATCTTCGGTGGCAACCAAACACTGCGATTCAAGTGCGGCCTTCGCCCCGCGCGCTGGCCGGAGTTCGCATCTCAGCCGGCGCAGAGGCGCGTTGCGCCCCAATCGAACGGCCGGAGTGGCGGGGACTGACTCTGGCCAGCGTGGCGGGGGCGCAAATTGATCCCGGCGCGTCGCTGCCTGACCAGTTTGCTCCGATGAATTCCAGCGCGGCCAAGGTGCTCCGCAACAAGCGGAATCGTGTCTGGTCCGCGCCGGCCCCCTGGGATGCCGGGCACAAGCTCGTGGTGAAGCATTTCCTGCCTGCGACCGGACTGCGGGGGTGGATTCAAAGGTTCAAACCCGGCAAAGCGCTGCGCAGTTGGAACGGCGCGCATGAGCTGTTGCGCCGGGGCATCCCCACGCCGCGGCCTGTCGCCTGGCTGGAACATCCCACGCGTCCCCACGAGCATGAGAGCTACTACATATGCGCAGCCTTCGAAGACGGTTCATCAGCTCGCCAGGCATTCTACGCATTCAACGGGGGAGCAACCGATTTCCTCGGCCTCCCGGCATCTGAGCTATATCAAGAGATCGCCAAGGTCATAGCGAAGATGCACGGCAGGGGGATCTTCTACCGGGACTTGTCGGCGGGCAACCTGATGTTCCGCCGGACAGAGAAGGGGAAGCTTGAATTCGCGCTCATTGACACAGGGCGAGTGCGCGCCGGTGCGAGGAGCCTCTCAATCCGCCAGCGCTTGGCGGACCTGATGCGGCTCTGTCATCCCTTGGCATGGACCCCGCGCGACGAGTTCTTGCGCGTTTACTTCGAGGTCGCCGACCTCCGCTTCGCGGCGTGGATGCGGCTCGCATTCCATTACTACGACTGGAAACACCGGATTAAGAAGCAATTGCGACCTTGGCGGTGAATCACCGCCCGGAGACATTTCAACCCCCAGCGCTAACGCGTGGCAGCGAGGCTGTTCATGTTGCCGCAAGCCCTGACTTCGGGATGCGGTCAAAGCTCGCCGACTGTGCACCGCGCGCAAAGCGGGTTGTTACGGAGGTCTCCACGGAGAAAGTCGCGGCGGATGCCAACGGCGCGGGGGGAATTCCACACTTCGCGAATCGAGCTGTTCCGGATGTTGCCCAGGACCATGGCACGGTAGTAATCCGTGCAGCACAATACCATGTCCCCGTCGAAAGTGATGCAGGCCGCCTTGAAGAGGCGGGTGCAGTCGCGGAACAGGCGTTTCTTGCCCGAGAGCAGTGCGTTGAATTGCTTCGTGTTGCCGCCGCGATTCTCCAGCACCGTATATTGCGCCCCGACGCCGCGTGACTTCCAGTAACGGACGGCCGCTTCGGCATCTATCTCCCTGGTCTTGACCATAGTGACGACGATCTTGAGCCGGGGCATGCGGGCGTCCCGCTGCTCGAGGAGGTAATCGACGTTGCGCTTGGTTTCCTCGAACACCAGCCGGCCGCGCATGGTGCGCTCGTAAGGCTCCTTCTCGATGCCCTGCATGGAGATGTAGATGGCGTGGAAGGGGTTATCCCGGGCGATGTCATCCACGATTGCACGGCTCAGGGCGCCGGCGTTGGTCGTCACAACAACGTCGCAGCGGGGCGCCGAACGCTGGATCAGCCGGGACTTTTCGACAATGGTGCGGTCCAGGAAAGGCTCGTTCGTCAGGTACGGACTGACGCGCCGGGTGGAGCCTTCTTTGGCAATCTCAGCGACGATCCGCTCGAAGAGGGCCTGGTCCATCGTTCCCCTGGGCACTTTGGTGGCGGTATCGCTGAGCGGGCAGAAGACGCACGAAGCGTTGCAGCCGGTGCGGGTCTCGATCTGCACGGTGCGGGGGAAGGAAGGAACGCGGCGATAGAAGAGGCGCTTGCCCGCGGCGCGGATGGGATTGTCGTCAGCGCCGGCGACGTAGTAGCTGGATTTGATGCGGTGCAGGAGGCTCATCAGGTTAGGCTTGGGAACGGGCAGCGGGGATTGCAGCGGGGCCTTGTGCTCGCAGAGCTTCAATCACAGCGAGCGTCCGTTCGACATTGAGGGACATCGGCAGGGACTCGGCGGTTTGGCGCGCGGCGGCGCCGGTTCGCTCACGCACGGCTGGGTCAAGGTAGGGCTCGATGGCTGCCGCCATGGCCGCTGCATCTGCGGGATTCTCCACAATGGCGCCATTGCGCCCGGGCTCGATGATTTCGGAGGCGCCGTTAATCCGCGAGCTGATCACCGGCAATCCACAGGCCATCGCCTCGAGACAGGCGTTACTGAACGGCTCGTAAATGGCTGGGTGAACGAGGACATCGGCATCCCCATAAACCTCCTCCATGCTTTTCCCACTGCCGAGGAAGTGCACCCGGTCGGCCACGCCCAATCGCGCCGCCAGCCGTCGAAAAGGCGCGGGATTGCCTTTGCCGGCGACCCGCAATTGCACGGACGCCGGCAGCCGTGCCAAAGCCCGCACCGCAAAGTCCACCCCCTTGCGCTCGAAGCCCGAACCGACCAGCAGCAGCACAGTCTGCCGGCGTTCGGGCCTGGTGGCGGCGGGGCCGAAGCGCTCGCAATCCGTGCCATTATGCACTACCTGGATTCGTTCTGCCGGGAATCCGTAGAGCCGGATGATTTCCTCTTTCCCTCGATGGGAGTTGGCGATGATCGCCCGGGTGTTGGCTGGTGAGAAGGTCCGCTTTTCAATCCACAGCAAGGTGAGATGCAGCGGATTCAGTCCAGCCAGGGACCGCGCCAAGCCGGGATGGTGCCGCCGTCGTTGTGTCAGCCATTCCCGATGGCACCCGCCGCCGGCACGGCAGACATCCTGGCGAAGAGTGCGTTCGTTGCTCAGCGCGAAATCGCAGCCCGCCGCCTCCATCACCCGGCGGCAATTCAAGGCGAAAGAAAGGACCCGCGCAAAAGCCGGCGCGTGAACCGTCGGCACGCGGTGAATCGCCACCCCGGCGCAGAGGGCCGCCGCGTCCCAACGCGCCGCCAACACATGAACTTCGTGGCCGCGCGCCTGGAGTTGGGCAACCAGACCGTTAGTGTATCGCTCCGCCCCCCCGCCGGAAGGGAAGAAATTGCTCTTGATGATGCCTATGCGCACGGTAACCGGAATCCTGACTCAAGCCGCCGAGTTCTATATGAAAAGACGTCAGACATTGCAATAGCGGAACACAGCGAAAGCGCAATTGGAGGCCTTGGCGCTGAAGAGATTGGGAATTTGGATGCCCGCACCGGTGCCCCGAAGTGACCTGCTCAATTATCCTTGCGCTGAGGTAAACCCCTCAGTACGAATGACGGACATCGAAAACACCAAGACCTGCATGGACCTTTTAGACAGATCTATTTTGATAACGGGGGGCACGGGGTCGTTTGGCAAACGTTGTGTCAAAACCATTCTCCAACGTTATAAACCGAGAAAGGTAATCGTCTACTCGCGCGACGAACTGAAACAGTTCGAAATGCAGCAAGAGTTCAAGAGCGGCGCCATGCGGTTTTTCATCGGTGATGTGCGGGACCGCCAGCGTCTGTGCACTGCCATGCGCGGCGTTGACTATGTCATCCACGCAGCCGCGCTGAAGCAAGTCCCGGCAGCCGAGTATAACCCGCTGGAGTGCATCAAGACCAACGTTCACGGTGCGGAGAACGTGATTCAGGCTGCCATTGAAAACGAGGTGGAAAAGGTCATTGCGCTTTCGACCGACAAAGCTGCCAAGCCAATTAATCTCTATGGTGCGACCAAGCTTTGCTCCGACAAGCTATTCGTCGCAGCCAACAACATTGCCGGCGGACACCGCACGCGGTTCGCCGTGGTCCGATACGGCAACGTAGTCGGATCGCGGGGCTCTGTAGTGCCCTTCTTCAAGAAGTTGCTTGCGAGCGGCGCCCGGGAACTGCCGATTACCGACATGCGAATGACCCGTTTTTGGATCACGCTCGAGCAGGGCGTGGATTTTGTGCTCAAGAGTTTTGCCCGTATGCAGGGCGGAGAAATCTTCGTGCCCAAGATACCGTCGCTGCACATCAAGGATCTGGCCGAGGCACTGGCGCCCGGCGTGCCTACTAAGGTCATTGGTATTCGTCCCGGCGAAAAGCTTCATGAAGTCATGTGCCCTGAAGACGATTCCCATCTCACCCTCGAGTTTCCGGACCACTATGTCATCCGTCCGACGATCAATATGGGCGAGCAGGTGGATTTCAGCTTGAACCGCTTGGGGGAAAAGGGGGTGCCGGTGCCGCCAGAATTTGAGTACAACTCTGGCACGAACTCCCGTTTCTTAAGCAAGGACGAGTTCCTTAGCCTCGAAGAACTATGAATCCGCTGCCGTACGGCCGCCAATGCATCAGTGAATCGGACGTGGCGGCCGTAATGGCCGTCCTGCGTTCTGATTGGCTAACTCAAGGGCCGACGGTTGAGAGATTCGAGCGCAAGGTCGCGGATCGTTGTGGTGCGCACTATGCCGTGGCGGTTTCCAGCGGCACAGCCGCGCTGCACCTCGGCGCGCTGGCGCTGGGGTTGAAACCTGGCGACAATCTGTGGACTTCGCCTAACACGTTCGTCGCATCCGCCAACTGCGCGCGCTATTGCGGAGCAGACGTGGATTTCGTGGATATAGACCCACTCAGTTACAATCTCAGTGCGGACAAGCTGGCGTCCAAATTGGAAAGCGCTGCTAGCCGGGGAAAATTGCCCAAGGTAGTGGTGCCGGTTGCTTTTGCCGGACAGTCGTGTCAAATGGAGCGCATCCGTGCGTTATCGCAAGAGTATAGTTTTGCAGTGATGGAGGATGCCTCACATGCACTTGGCGCGCGTTACCAAGGGCGGCCCGTCGGTGATGGCCGTTTCAGTGACTTGACCATTTTGAGTTTCCATCCGGTGAAGATCATCACCACTGGCGAAGGAGGCATGTTGCTGACCAATCGGTCAGACCTGCATGAGAAGCTTATGCGCCTGCGCACCCACGGCATTACGCGCGATGCGCGCTTCCTGACCCAACCCTCGCGCGGGCCCTGGTATTACGAGCAGTTGGAGCTGGGCTACAACTACCGGATGACCGATCTGCAGGCCGCCCTGGGCGCAAGCCAGATGGACCGGCTCAGCGAGTTTGTGGCGCGGCGGCGCGCGCTGGCTGCCCGCTACAATGAACTGCTGCGGAAGTTGCCGCTGACCTTGCCGCGGCAGCATCCGGACACTGAGTCCAGTTGGCACCTTTACGTGATCCGGCTGCAGCTTGACCGCATGCGCAAGAGCCATCGGCAGGTATTCGAGGAACTGCGGGCGCAGGGAATGGGCGTGCAACTGCACTACATCCCGGTGCCGGCCCAGCCCTATTATCGCCAGCTCGGCTTCAAGCCCAGTGACTATCCCGAAGCGGAGCTTTATTATCGCGAGGCCATCAGCCTGCCATTGTTTCCCGCCATGAGTGACCAAGATCAGAATCGTGTCTGCGGCATCTTAGAGGAGGTTCTTACCGACTGAACAGATGACTCGGGAAACGCTGCTCATCCGGGCCGATGCCAGCCCGCAGATTGGCACCGGGCACGTCATGCGCTGCCTGGCGCTGGCGCAGGTCTGGCAGCAGGCGCATGGACGCGTGATCTTTGCTTTGGCTCAGCCTGCGGGCCCCATTCGAGAGCGATTGGAGGCAGGAGGGCTCGCGACAGTGGAGCTGCCGCACCCGCCCGGGAGCCCCGCAGACGCCGCCGTTACCGTTGCCATGGCACTGCAACAGCAAGCTGCCTGGACAGTGGTTGACGGCTACCATTTCCAGGCTGATTACCAACGCCGCCTCAAAGATGCCGGCTTGCGCCTGGTCGCAGTGGATGACTATGGCCATGCCGAGTCTTATTGCGCTGATTACGTGCTGAACCAGAGCCTCGGGGCCTCAGCCGCACTCTATCAGCGGCTCGAACCTCACACGCGGCTGCTGTTGGGTGCGCAATATGTCCTGCTACGGCAGGAGTTCCTGAAATGGCGCACATGGCAACGCCAGTTTCCTCAACCCGCGCGGCGAGTGTTGGTCACCCTGGGCGGCAGCGATCCTGCCAACGTTACGCTCAGCATCATCACCGGCATCGGCGAGTTGAAGCAATGCGAGGCTACCGTCCTCGTTGGCAGCAACAATCCCCATTGGCAGGAGTTGCAGGCCGGCGCAAGTGCTCATGCTCCGCGCATGAAGCTGCTGCGCAACGCCGTCAACATGCCTGAACTGATGGCCGAAGCGGACCTCGCGATCGTCTCCGGCGGCACCACGGCGGTGGAGACTGCCTTCATGGGCTTGCCCGCCTTGCTCGTCCTGCTGGCGGACAACCAGAAAGGCAACGTTCAGCGGCTGGAGGCAATCGGCGCCGCGCGCAGACTCTCGGGCGAGGATATTGCCGGAGCTGCCCGCGCATTGCTGAACGACCCCGTCGCCCGCGAGGAGATGTCCCGCAAAGGCCGGGCGTTGATCGACGGTGAGGGCAGCTTCCGAGTGTGGCTCCATCTGATGGAACCGGGCATCCAGCTCCGCCCGGCTACGGAACAAGATTGCAGGCTGGTCTGGGAGTGGGCGAACGACCCGGTGGCGCGGCAGGTTTCCTTTTCCACCAAGCCAATCCCCTGGGAAGAGCACGTGCGCTGGTTCACGAACAAGCTGCGGCAGAAGGAGCATTGTTTCTGGCTCGCTTGCGACCGCGCCGGCCAGGCCTTCGGCCAGGTGCGCTTTGATACCCGGGAGGGCAGGACGGTTATCTCTGTTAACCTTGGGGCCCAGCACCGTGGCCGGAATCTCGGCTCGTTCGTCATCTGGGCGGCTTGCCGAAAACTCTTCCGCGAGACCCCTGCCGCCACCGTCGATGCGTGGATCAAGGCCGACAATGCCGCTTCCGTGCGCGCCTTCCAGAAAGCCGGGTTTGCGCAGGCACGTGCAACTGTGGTAAATCAGCAGCCGGCGCTGGTGCTCACTCTGCCCAAAGACCGCGCCGAACTTTGACCGTCAATCTGAAGATCAATGGCCGTGAGGTGGGGCCGGGACACCCGGTTTACATCATCGCCGAACTGTCGGCCAACCACGGCCAGGACTTCGAGCAGTCTGCCCGGTTGGTGCGCTCCATGAAGGCCGCCGGGGCCGACGCCGTCAAGGTGCAAACCTACACCCCGGACACGCTGACCATTCAGTCAGACAAAGAGCACTTCCGAATCCGCGGCGGCACGCCTTGGGACGGGCGCACGCTCTACGACCTCTACCGCGAGGCCCACATGCCCTGGGAATGGCAGCCGCGTCTGCAAGCGTTGGCAGGCGAATTGGGCATCGACTTCTTCTCCACACCGTTCGACCACGCTGCGGTGGCCTTCCTCGAAGGACTGAACGTCCCGGCCTACAAAATTGCCTCATTTGAGCTGGTGGACCTGCCTCTGATCCGCGACGTGGCCTGCACCGGCAAGCCGCTCATAATGTCCACCGGCGGCGCCACTCGGGAAGAAATTGCCGAAGCCGTAGCCACCGCGCGGGAGGCTGGTTGCGCTCAACTCGCCCTGCTCAAATGCACGAGCGCCTACCCTGCGCTGCCGGAGGACATGAACTTGCGCACCATACCGGACCTTGCCGCGTCACTCGGAGTGGTGGCAGGACTCTCCGACCACACTCTCGGCACCGCCGTTCCGGTGACCGCTGTGTCTCTGGGTGCCTGCATCGTCGAGAAGCATTTCACCCTCTCGCGCAAGGTTCCCGGGCCGGACGCGGCTTTCTCGCTCGAACCGAACGAGTTCAAAGCAATGGTGGAGGCGATCCGCACCGCGGAGAAAGCGCTGGGGCGCGTTGACTACGGCGTCGGCACGAATGAAAGCAAGAGCAGGGTCTTCCGCCGCTCCCTGTTTGCTGTGCAGGACGTTAAGACCGGAGCTTTGTTCACCGAGGACAATGTGCGCTCCATTCGCCCAGCCCATGGACTGCACACCCGGTATCTGACGGAGGTGCTGGGGCGGAAAGCTGCGAAGGACATTGAGCGAGGCACGCCTCTCCAATGGGAACACATTGCCGGTGCCCGCCCGCCGGCCAAAGATGCCTCACAACCATGAAAACGGTCGCGATCATCCAAGCCCGCATGGGCGCCACCCGGTTGCCTGGCAAAGTCTTAAAGCTGCTCTGTGGCGAGCCCGTGCTCGGCCACGTCGTGCGCCGCGTGAAGGCCGCTTCCCGGTTGGACGCGGTAGTGGTGGCAACAACGGTTTCCGCGGCGGACGATGCTATCGACGCCGCATGCCCGAGCCTGGGTGCCGGCTGCTTTCGCGGCAGCGAACAGGACGTGCTCTCCCGTTACTATGGCGCGGCCCAATTGGCCGGCGCGGAGGTGATCGTGCGTATCACCGCCGATTGCCCCCTCTACGACCCGGCATTGCTCGATCGAATGCTGGCCAACTTCGTGCAACCCGACCACACTGGAGCCGTCCCTGACTGCATGAGCAACGTAATCGAGCGCTCATTCCCGCGTGGGCTGGACACGGAGATCGTCACCTTCGCCACGCTTGAACGGACGCACCGGGACGCGACGCAAAACTTCGAGCGCGAACACGTCATCCCTTACATCTATCAGCACCCGAACCTGTTTCGGCTGCGCTCCTACAAAGAGGAGCCAAACCTCTCGGGCCACCGTTGGACGCTGGACACGCCGGAGGACTGGCAGCTCATCGAGGCAATCTACCAGGAACTGCACCGCCCGGGGCGCCTGTTCACGACGCAGGACGTCTTAAACTTATTGAAGAAACGCCCCGACTTGCCCAAGCTCAACGCCCATGTCGAACAGAAGAAACTCGGCCAATAACGCGTGAAGCCATGACCGCCTTCAAAACGGAACAGGAAGAATTTTGGGCCGGCGAATTCGGCGACGACTATGCCGCCCGGAACCGCGGCACGCACTGGGTCGCCCGAAACGTTGCTTTCTGCGCCCGCGTGCTTCAGCGCACGGAGCGAATTCGTTCGGTGATTGAGTTCGGCGCCAACATTGGGCTCAATTTGCAGGCCATTCGCCTGCTGCTGCCCGAGGCCAAGTTGTCCGCTGTCGAAATCAACGAGAAAGCCGTCCGCGAATTGCGCCAGATGCCCGAGGTGGAAGTCCACCATGAGTCGGTCCTGGACTACACTGGCAGAGAGCAGCACGACTTGGTCCTGATCAAAGGCGTCCTGATTCATCTGAACCCGGACAACCTGCCGCAGGTGTATGACCTTCTCTACCAGAGCAGCGCGCGCTACATCTGCCTGGCCGAGTACTACAACCCGACACCCGTAGAGGTGCCCTATCGCGGACACAGTCATAGGTTGTTCAAGCGCGACTTCGCCGGCGACATGATGGAACGCTTCAAAGACCTGCACTTGCTGGACTATGGCTTTGTCTATCGCCGTGATCTGCATTTCCCGCAGGACGACCTGACATGGTTCCTGCTCCGGAAAGGCCCTGAAGCCAGAGGAGACAACAATGCTTAAATACTGCGTTCGCTGCGTCATGCCGGACACCAAGCCGGACTTGCACCTCGACGCCGAGGGGGTCTGCAACGCCTGCCGCTCGTACGAAAAGCGCAAGCAGGTTGACTGGGAGGTTCGGCACAAGGAACTGGTCCAGGTGCTGGACCGCTACCGCCGCAAGGACGGCACCGGTTGGGACTGCATCGTTCCGGTGAGCGGCGGCAAAGACAGCACCTCACAGGTCATTCGCATGCTGCAGCTCGGCCTGAACCCGCTCTGCGTCACCGCCACCACCTGCGACCTTTCCGAGCTCGGGCGCAAGAACATCCAGAACCTCAAGAGCCTGGGCGTGGATTATGTGGAGTTTTCGCCAAACCCGGCGGTGCGGGCGAAGCTGAATCGCATCGGTCTGACGCAGGTGGGCGACATCTCCTGGCCGGAGCACGTGGGTATCTTCACGATCCCTGTTCGAGCCGCCGTGCAGTATGGCGTGCCGCTGCTAATCTGGGGTGAGAATTCCCAGAACGAATACGGTGGACCGGCCGCTGCCGCGGAACACAACGCCTTGGACCGCCGTTGGCTGGAGGAATTCGGCGGCTTGCTGGGATTGCGCGTGTCGGACCTCATCGGGCTCGAAGGCCTGCAAGCGAAGGACCTGATTCCCTACACCTATCCGTCCGACGAAGAACTGAAGCGCGTGGGCGTCACCGGCCTCTTCCTTGGTTACTACCTTCCGTGGGACGGGTACTCAAATGCCTTGCTCGCACAGGCGCACGGGTTCACCACGTACCACACGACCGTTGAAGGCTCCGTGGTGAATTATGAGAATCTGGACAATCATCAGACCGGCATCCACGACTACTTCAAGTTCCTGAAGTTCGGCTTTGGCCGCGCCACGGACATCGCCTGCCTGCATATCCGGCGGGGGCGCATCACCCGCCAGGATGGCTTGGAATTGGTCAGGCGCCACGATGGCAAGTTCCCCTGGAGCTATATTGGCAAGCCGCTGGAGAAGATTTTGGAGCCGCTGGCCCTCACGGTGGAGGAGTTCGTGAAGTTGTGTGACCGCTTCACCAATAAAAAGATCTTCCTGAAGGATGTCATGGGCAACCTGGTCAGAGACAAGCGCGGCAACCTGTCCAAGATCAACTACGATAATGCCTGAGCGCTCCGCATTCGGCCTCTCCGGGTGCTCGCGCCCATGAAGACTCTGCTGATTGACTACGGCATGGGGAACCTGGGTTCCGCGTGCAGGGCCTTGGAAGAATGCGGAGCCGACGTGCTGGTCTCGGACAACCCGGACGACCTGGAGGACTGCGACCGGTTTGTGCTGCCGGGGGTAGGCGCGTTTGCTGAAGGCATGGCGAATTTGAATAAAGACGGCTGGCCGCCGCGAATGCGGGAAGCGTTGAGCAATCCGAAGGTGGAAATGCTGGGAATATGCCTGGGCATGCAGTTGCTCGCCGACCAGGGCCACGAGGGAGGCCTTAACTGCGGCTTGGGCCTCATCCCCGGCGAGGTCAAACGGCTTACACCCAACTCGCCCGATGCCCGCATTCCTCATGTGGGCTGGAACGAGGTGCACTACCAGGCCCCGGATACGCTGTTCGACGCCGTGCCCAATCGTTCAGACTTCTACTTCGTCCACAGTTATCACTTCATCCCGGCAGCGATTGGAAGCGTCCTCGCCACGACGCCTTACTGCGGCGGGTTCGTGTCGGCCGTGCGGGCGCAAAACGTGGTCGGCGTCCAGTTTCACCCGGAGAAGAGCGGGCGCCACGGTCTGCAGTTCCTGCGCAACTTCCTGGCCACCTGACTATGCTCAAAGTGCGGGTCATACCTACGCTGCTTTGGAAGAACGTCGGCCTGGTTAAGGGCATCGCGTTTGATAGCTGGCGGCGCGTGGGCACCGTTCTCCCGGCCATCAAGGTCTATAACACCCGCGAGGTGGACGAGCTGATTCTCCTGGACATCACGGCCACGGCGGAACAGCGCGACCCGGACTACGAGTCCATTCGTGAGTTCTGCGCCGAAAGCTTCGTGCCCCTTACTTACGGCGGCGGCGTATGCAGCCGCGGGCAGGTCCGGGAGCTGCTGCGGGCGGGCGCCGACAAGGTCAGCATCAATACCGCCGCGCACCAGAATCCCCAGCTTATCACTGAAGCCGCGCAATCGTTCGGCTCGCAGTGCGTTGTTGTGAGCATCGACGCCAGGAAGGTTGGCGAAGGCCGCTACGAATGTTTTAGCCAAAGCGGCACCCGCGGCACAGGCAGGAATCCAGCCGCGTGGGCGCGGGAGGCGGAAGCCCTCGGCGCGGGTGAAATCCTCATCACCTCGATTGAGCGGGACGGGGCCATGGCCGGTTATGATTTGGAGCTGATCCGCCAGGTGAGCGAGGCGGTAAAGATTCCGGTCATCGCGTCGGGTGGCGCGGGGAGCTACGCCCACATGCTCGAAGCGCTGACTCAGGGTCATGCCTCGGCAATCGCAGCCGCCAGCATCTTCCACTTCACTCAGCAAACGCCCAAAGAGGCGAAGCAATACCTTGCCGCACACGGGATCCTGGTGCGTAACGTCCACAGCGCCCCGCCAACTCAAATAAATGGGGTGCGCGCATGATTGAGCAGGGCAAGAAGGTCGTTCTGTTCCCGGTGGAGATTGTCGCTCGGGAGCTGGATTTCCGCCTGGTGCTCGCGGCGCTCTGCGCGCGAGCAGATACGCAAATTGTCATTGGCCGACAGCATCTGTTGCAGAAACTCCTCTTGCGGTTGCGCGGCGGCTTGTTCGTCGGCAAGGGCTTGGCCTTTTGGAAGACGGACAAGGACTACCGGAAGTACAAGGACCGCGACTTTCGCACAATCTTCCTGCACGAGGAAGGAGGCATCTACGAGGGCACTGAGAAGGATTGGGCCAAAGCGACCCATGAAATACTGGATGTGGAGAAGACCGAACCCGAGGATTATGTGTGCCCCTGGGGCGAATTCCAGGCCGACTGCTACCGCTCCCGCCAGCCCAAATGCGCTCCTCACATCATCGTCACCGGCCATCCCCGCTTTGACCTGTGCACCCGCCGCTATCGCCCGCTTTACCAGGATGAAGTGGACGCGCTGAAGAAACGCTTTGGCAAGTTCATCCTCATTAACTGCAACTTCTACTGGGCAAACGCCAAGGGCATTGATTCCATTCTCCACTTCTACGGCGTAAAGCCCGAAGAGCGCGAGCGTCGCACATACTACCTGGACCAGGTCTGCGTCTCGATGAGCAAGTGGACCCGCTTCCTCCAGATGGTCAACCACCTCAGTGACCGGTTTGCCGAATTCCAAATCGTCGTGCGTCCTCACCCGGCGGAGAACATCCATCTCTATACGCCCCTGCTCCGGTACGTCCCGCGGGTAACGGTGACGAGGGAAGGCGGCGTTCAGCCTTGGCTGCTGGCCAGCGCAGTCGTGATTCATGATGGATGCACCACGGCCATTGAAGCTTACCAGGCAGGGGCTCCCGTTATCAATTTTCGGCCAGTGAAGGACGATCGGTTTGACATCGTGCTGCCCAACCTGGTGGGAATCAGGTGCGAAACGGAAGCGCAGGTCGAACAAACCCTGCGTCAGTTGCTTGCCGATGGCGCGAGCGGGTCATCGGTCGCGCCTGAAAACGCCGGCCGCATCAAATCACTGATCCACAATTTCGGTTCGCAGCAGGATTCGTTTGAGACGCTGGCAGGTATTATCCATGGAGTGCTTGATGAGATTGCACCGACGCAGGTAACGGGAGTCCTACCCGTCCTTGGAAGACAACGCTTCAAAGACGCCCTGTGGCGTTTGCTTCAGCCGCTCGATCCTGTTGCCTGGCAACGCCGCCTGGGCAAACGGGACCGCGGCTATCAGAAATTCCCGCCGTTGCGGCGCGAGGAGCTCGAGCACAAGCTCAGACGCATCCAAGAAATTACCGGTCGGCGTGTCTCCATGCGGTTCCACAGCTCGCAGCTCCTTTCGGTATTGTCGAGAACCTGACGGCTGCGTAATGCCCGCTGCCATGAACGTGCTTTACTTACAAGATCATGCGGGCATCGGTGGCGCCCAACTGAGTCTCCTGGACTTCTTCGACGGGCTGCGCATCAGCCGTCCGGGTGTGACGCCGCAAACCGTTGTTGGTAGTGACGGGTTCCTCACCGCGCAACTTATCCGACGCGGCCTGAGCACGGCAGTGATCCGGTTTCCGGAATATCGCAAAGCCAGGGACTTCTTTTGGCGCCCCCGTTTTCTGCGTCGATTGACCCACCTTTGCCAGCAGCGACAGGTAGACCTCATTCATGCGAATACCTCCCGAGTTGCGCCCTGGTCGGTCCGACTGGGGCGAGCTCTGGGCCTTGCTTCTTGCGTAACGCTTCGGGAAGTCAGCGCTGCCGCGCATGTTGAAAAGTATCGGGTGCTTGAGAATGATGCAGTCATTGCCATCTCACGCGCCGTGCAGGCTGAGGCTCCGGCGTCGCCGAAGGTGCGGCAGATCTATGACGGCATCGCCTGCCCTCAGTTTCTGCCGTCCAAGGCCGATGCTTGGACAACTTTGCGCATTCCTCCCCAGGCTGGCCTAAAAGTTGGCTTCCTTGGAACCCTGTCGGCGCGGAAAGGCCCGCAGGTGTTGGTGGAGGCCGCAGCGCTCGTGCTGCAGCGCGTGCCAGGCTGCGTGTTTGTTTTCATCGGCGACGGCGAGGCGCAGTTCAAGAGACAGTTACAGGCGCAGGCGGGCCGGTTCGGGATTGCGCGAAGCCTCTTTTTCGCGGGGCCTATCGAAAACGGCGCATCCTGCCTTCAAGCCTTTGATCTCCTGGTAGCACCGTCGTTCACTGAGGGCATAGGGCGCGCAGCGGTGGAAGCGATGTACGCAGGGCTGCCCGTGGTCGCCAGCCGCGTCGGCGGGCTGGCCGAGATTGTGGAGGACGGAGAAACCGGCCGCCTGGTGGCGCCGGGCCAAGCCGATCCGCTGGCCGAGGCCATTGTTTTCTATCTGGAACACGAGCCACAACGGCTGGAGCACGGCTCGCGAGGCCGGCAGCGCGCCCAGACGCTATTCGACCCCGCCCAATACGCCGCGCGCGTCTGCGGGTTGTATTCCGAATTAGTGGGAGCTGGGAAAAGGGCTAAAGGCTGAGGCTGAAATTCCTGCCTTTAGCTTTCAGCCTCCAGCCTCTAGCCTCCGGCCATTCAGCATGCATATACCTGACGCACGAGCTCGAGAAACAGCGCGCCGCTGCTTCCTGCCGTTCGTTCACTGTTTCCACAATTGCCGGGCGGTGCTTGATATCGCCTGTGGTCACGGTTTCCTGCTGCAGTTGTTCAAGGAAGCAGGCATCGGCGCCACCGGCGTGGAACTGGATCAGAACCTATGCAACGAGGCGCTCTCGAAAGGGTTAGAGCTTGTCAGGGGTGATTTTTTCCAATTCCTGCGCCAGGCCGCACCGGGCTCGCACGACGGCGCCGTCGCGTCCCATATCGTTGAGCACTTCCTGCCGGCACAAGTGGAAGAGCTTTTCCGCCTCCTCGAAAAAGCGCTAAAGCCCAAATCCGGGGTGCTGGTAATTACCCCAAACATCGCCCACCTGAGAAACGCAGCCGGCGACTTCTGGCGCGACCCAACACACGTCCGCCCGTATCCTGTCTCTGCCCTGGCACAGATCCCCAACCGCAACGGCTGGGAAGTAGTCGCCTCCGGGACCACCTCCAAACGGCCTGCATCGATGTCGCGCAAGGTGAGCTACAAGCTCAGAAACCTGTTCCTCGGCCCATATTGGCTGGACGAAGACGTCTATGTTGTCGCCCGGTCGCCGGCTCGTCCATGAACCCCAACCGGCGGCTCACCCCTCAGGCGCAAAACATGTCCGGCGCGAGCGTGCTGCGACAGCGGGTGGGCAGCTTCGATTGGCTGATTGCCGCCCAATCAGATTCGCAGCCCTTGCTGGCCGACCTGATCGATCCTGCCTGGCTTCTGCGTCCTCCGGCCGAACCCTTGAAGCGAGTCGTAGTGTCTGGCCGTGAAGTCGTGCGAGTGCGGGGAACGGAACCCGGTGGGGGCGATTTGGTGGTGAAGCATTTTTCCCCGCGCGGCCTCACCGAAATGATCAAGTGGGGCTGGCGCGGGTCGCCCGCTTACCGCGCTTTTCACCTTGCGTGGCAGCTTCAGGTTCTTGGCATAGGAACAGCCACGCCTGTTGCTGCCGGAGAGAGGCGCTGTTGCGGGTGGCTGCGTGAGTCCTACCTGATCACACGCCACATTTCCGGTGCCACGCCGCTCTACGAGACCAATGCCCATTGCACCGACCGGCGGCGGCGGAGCCACATCGTTCGCCAATTGGCACTGGCTTACGCTACAATGCACGACGCCGGCTTCTGCCACTGCGATCCCAGCCAGACCAATTTCCTCACCGTGCGGCAGGCCAGAGATCAGGAAGAGCTTCTGCTCATTGACCTGGACGGCCTCCGGCGGCGAGGCCAAGTGGCGCTTGCAGAGGCTGGCAAAGACCTGCGCCGGTTGTTGCTACGCTGCCAGGTGCCGCGGCGCGAACGGGTGTTGTTTCTTGCGGTTTATGCGCGGTCGCGCAAGGAGTCGATGAATGCGCGGCAGTTGCTCCAGTGCATTGGGCCGTTGCCGGCTCAGTTCTCGTTTCCGTTTTGCGCACTGAACGAGGAAGGCCTCCCAAAAGCAGCGCCATCGCTGCCGGCGCAAGTGGTCCTTAAGGAACGCCCACCTATGCAGCTTCGCCGGACGGGCAGGTTACAGTGGGTAGTTCGCTCCTCGCACTTCACGTTGCAGGTGGAGACCATTTTGAACGCGCCTGACCGCTTCCTCGAACAGGCGCGAGTCCTCAAGCCCAGCCGAAGCTCGGCCGTTAGCGCTCGGGACGGCTTGGTGCTCAAGCGATACAACTTCCGCAAGTGGGGCAATCCGTTCCTGGACCTGTTGCGCGGCTCCACGGCGCGAAGGGCTTTCCAGAAGGCCCTTCGTCTGGAGTTGGCGGGCTTACCGACGGCCCGGGCCGTCGCCACCGCGGACGAGAGGCGATTCTTCCTGCCCCGGCGCAGTTATCTCCTAATGGAGGAAATCCCAGGGGCTGTGCCGCTGCAGTCCTGGGGCGGAAGCAAACCCCAGGCAGCCAAGGCGCTGGGAGAACTGCTGGGCGGGATGCACGGCGCAGGCTTCACCCATCGGGATCTTAAGCCGGGGAACATCCTCTTTAACGGCGAGGGCCGGCCATACCTGATTGATCTGGATGGGCTGCGCTTCGTCCGTCGCGTTTCGGATTCTCGAGCCGCTGCCGACCTGGGACGCCTTGCCCGGGATTTGCAGCACTGGCATCGGAGACCTTCCCGCACTGACCGCGCCCGCTTCCTTATCGCCTATTGCCGCGCGCGCCGACTGCCCGACTGGCGTTGGTGGTGGCGGACGATTGAAAAGCGCCTCCCGAGATAGAAGCCTCGGGACGCATGCCCTGGCTCCCCACCTTCAGCGCCGCAAGCCAAGTTCGTTGCGGATCATCCGGGTGGTGTAAGCCTGCACGTAAGCTGCGACCCGATCTTCCCGTTCGCGCAGGACCTCGGCCAGTCCGGGATCGGCAAGCAAGTTCGTGCGGCATAACGGGTCTTCCGCGCGGCGAAACAGACCAATGGATCTCTGGCCGTCGAAAAAATGGCACCAGTCGCGATCCACGGATTGGAAGTTGTTGTTCAGGTATTGCACCGCATAGCCTGTCCCTCCGCCAAGAATATCTCGGCCAAACGTTACTACCCGCCCCTCCCAGCCAACCAGCCCTAGAACTGTGGAATACAGGTCCACATGCGACACTGGTTCGGTGATTTCATGGCGCACGGGGTTCTCCGGATCAAAGATCATTATAGGCACGCGAAACACCGCCAGCGGAGAGGCGGCCTGTGCGTGAGTGAATTGCGCGGTGTGGTCGGCGGTGATGATGAAGACGGTGTTCGTAAACCAGGGCATAGTCTCGGCCGTTTCGAAGAATCTCTGCAAGGCGAAGTCGGTGTAGCCGATGGTCTCACAAATGGGGTGGTGGCCTTTGGGAAAACGACCTTCAAAACCGGTCGGGATGGGGAACGGATGATGCGAGGTGAGGGTATGCATGTAACCCAAGAACGGTTGCCGGGCCGTTTCCAGGGTCCTGGCCATGAACTGAAGCATTGGTTCATCCAGGATTCCCCACGTGCCGTCGTAGTCTGAGGCGGGTCCGGGATAATCGTTCTTAAGGAAAGCGTGGTCGAACCCCGCTTTGCCCGCGAAGACGTCGTAGCTCATGCTGCCGGGGCGCGCACCGTGGAAGAACCAGGATTCGTAGCCCAACGGCTTGAGCAGTTGCGGCAGCGCGTCCAGTTGGTTGGCCCCAAACGGTGAGCGCAACAAGGTCGCGTTCATCAGCATGGGCAGCCCGGCCACCAGCGCCGGCCCGACATCAATGGAGCGCCGCACGCTGGCGAATGAATCCACACAGACGGTGCTGCGTTGCGCGAGCCGGTCCAGGAAGGGCGTGTAACCGCGGCCCCCGTTGTAGGCGCCGACGAACTCGCTGGAGAGGCTTTCGAGCACGACGAAGATGATGTTGCGTATCCGGCTCCCGGGGCGCGCGGTGAACTGGCGCACCGGGTCAAACCGCCGTGCCAGCTCCTGCTCAGAGAAGTAACGCCGCGAGGGGACGGACTTGCCGTAGCTCTTGATCACCACAAACGGCGTGTTCAGCACCACCGGCGCGAGGCGGGCGGGCACATGCTCGCAGGCGTGCAGTATCCCGAGCGGATGTTTGATCCGGCTGCTGCGCGTGCCGAGGAACAGCAGGCCGACAATGAGGGCGAAGCCGGCGCCGCGCAACAGTAGCGGGGGCGGAAAGGCCGGCTCAGTCCGCCCGGCCCTCCGGTAAAGCCAAATAGTGAGAGCAATAACCACCACCAGCGCGAGCGCCAGATACCACCAGTCGAGCAGGTACTGGGGGAGGATGTGGCGCACGTCGCCGTCCCCGGCCAGAAACAACACGCCGTCGAACGTCGAGCGCTGTTTGCTGAAGGGATAGAAGCCGGCGTCGATCAGGTTGAGCAACAGGCCTGAGACGTTGCTGATGTGAAAGGCAACAGCGGCCAGGCTCTGCCAAATGCGCGTCCGCAGAAGGGTCAACGGCGGCAGGCTCAAGATGTGGAACGGGAGATACCAATAAGTCAGCGTCGCCAAATCAAAATGCAGGCCGAGCAAGAACGGCGTCAAAGCAACGCCTTCAAACAGATTCCGGTTCGCCAGCGCGAAAGCCACGCGCCCGCCCGTCAGGCATAGCAGGGCCAGGGCGAGACGTTTCAGGTACGGGGCATACCAGTCCACCGTGCGTCCGAGCGCCGACCCTGGCTGGGTTTGGTCGCTCGCCACCTCGCTGCCGGGCGGTTCTTGTTTGAGGGATTCCACTCTCAAATCAAATCAACTTGCCCTCACTGAGGGTCGGCTATTAGGCTTCACAAATTCTCAAATGACCCGTGACAATGCACAAGCGGAGGGCTGCGCACCGCCGGATTCGGTTCCGTCCACTGGTCGTTGGCCGCAGTTTCTAACCCACATTCAGCGGGATTTCAAGTTCTGGCTTTTCGCGTTTCTTTGGCTGGCGGTGTTCCGAGGGGTCATGCTGACCGTCTTCGCCAAGCACCTTGGCCCGGGAGCCACGGCCCGGGCGGTGCTGAAATGCGTCCTCACAGGCGCACGTTTCGATATGAGCATCGCCACCTATTGGGCACTGCCGGTGGCACTGGCCAGTCTCGCCATCCTGTGTGGGCTGTCCCCCCGGGTCGCGCAGCGGATTCGCCAGGTGACCGGGGGGCTATTCGCGGTTTTCAGCACGCTTCTGGGGGTCGTGGCCATTGGCTTCTTTAGTGAATACAAGGACCATTTTAACCATTGGATCTTCGGTGTCATCTTCGACGACTTCAAGGCGGTGCTCAAAACCATCTGGGCGGCGTATCCTGTCATTCCTGCCTTGCTGGCCCTGGTGGTGGGGGTGGCTGCGACCTGGTTCCTGTTGCGGTGGTTTGTGAGCAAGCCATTTGCAACGGGAGATTGGCTGTCGAGCCGCCTGGCTACGTGGCCGCGGCGGGGGTTGGCGCTTGGAATGTTGTTGTTGCTCATTGTTGCCGGAGCGCGCGGTTCGGTGGCCACGCGACCAATCCAACTGAAGGATGCCGCGGTTACAGGCGATTCGGTGCTGAACAAGATGGTGGTGAATCCCTACTCGGCGTTGCGTTACGCCGTGAACCAGCAATTCCGGCTCATGGGCGGCAGCGACCTGCGCGCGGTCTGGCCTGGTCGTGACATTCGTGAGGCGGCCCGGGTTGCTTTTCCCGGACAAGCGGCCTACGAGGATGTGGACGTCTTGACCGAGCGCGTGGCCAAGGGGCCGCCGGCCGCGCGGCCCAGGCACATCTTCCTCATTGTCATGGAGAGTTATGATGCCTGGCCGTTTCTGGAACGCTACCAATCGCTCGGTCTGGTGGAGGGTGCGCGGGCCCTGGGCCGGGAGGGCGTGTTGATCCGGGCCTTTGTCTCCGCCGGCACGGGCACGATGACTTCGCTGGGCGCGTTGGTTACCGGGTTGCCGGAGGCCGGTGCCATGGTGAATTACCAACGTGCCAGCCGCAAGCCGTTCCCAACCTCAGTAACCGCCATCTTCAAGCAGTTGGGCTACCGGACGCGAATGTTCTACGCGGGCTACCTAAGCTGGCAGCGGATCGGGGACTTCTGCGCCGACCAGGGCTTCGAGGAAATCTATGGCGGCGACGTGATGGCCAAGGGCCGCCTCTCGCGCGAGTGGGGTGTCGAGGACGATCAGTTGTTTGATTTCGTCCTGAGCAAGCTCCCCGCCGACACGCCGAGCTTCAATTTGATTCTGAGTGCAGGCTATCATCGGCCGTTCACGACGGACGTTTATGGCAAAGGCTTTCCGTTGCGCGCGGTGCCCGAGGACATCCAGCCGATGTGGGAGGGGGCGGTGAGTCTTGCGGCGCTGGGCCACTTGTGGTTTGCCGACCAGTGCCTGAGCAATTTCATCAGGCGAGCCGAAACGCAACTGCCGGATTCGGTCATCGCCGCGACAGGCGACCATTGGTCGCGCGATTTCCTCAACGAACGCCCCAATGCCTATGAGCACAGCGCCGTGTTGATGCTCTGGCACGGGAATGGAACCCTGCCGCCGGTCGCGCACCCCGAGCGTTTGGCCGGCGCGCACCTGGACATCCTGCCGACCCTGGTGGAACTCGCCGCGCCTGCCGGCTTCAAGTATCACGCGTTTGGAAGCAATCTGTTTGACCCCAACCGGCTGCAGCTCGGCTGGGGCATCCATGCCACCATTGGACCGGATTTTGTCGTGTATCACGGCGCTGCGAACGAGGCGCTAAAGCTCTGGGACCTGCAACCACGGCCGCTGAAGCCGGAGGAGAGGACGACTCTCCGGCAGGGAGAAGCCTTGCGCGCCCTGGGTTGGTGGCGGCTTATGAAAGGCACAAGCCTCGCGTCCGATCCAGATCAGCGATCACTCCCCCGGCAATAGCCGCACTTCTGCATGCCCACGACTTGGCACCTTGGGGCAGTTACTCGTTGATCCCCCCACCAGCGGTGAGGTTCGGCCCGCTTGAACATGTCATCAAGCACCGTGGAAGACTGGTGCACGCGCCGGTTGATCTCGTCCATCACCGCATCTAGTTCGCTCGCGGGCGCTTCGGAGAAGCCGTAGAATAAATCTGCTCCAGCCGCGACGGCGATCTCCTGCATGAAACCCAGGACCGGATTCTCACCCCTCTGGCCGGCTACTCCGGCATCCAGCAGGACACCCAGCGCACACGGTTTTGCTTGTTTGTGCTGCAGCCAGCAGTTCAGCCATGCCCGCGCTTCAACCGGCAAGGCACCCCGGCCATGAGCCGACAAGATGATGACATCGGCCGTGTGGCTGATTCTTTATCAGCAAGAACCTTAGCCGAGGCAGGGCTGCGGCCGAGTCCTCGCGGCGCGGGGCCGCGTCGAATCACGGGCTCAAGCTCACGCGGTAGAAGCTTACCGCGCCAGCCGGGGCGGGAGTGGGCCACTGCACCAGCGAACCTGAAGCGACGACGGAAGTCACCCACTGAAATGGACTGGCGAAATTAGTCGCGGTGAGAATGTCATAGCGCAAGCCAGTGAGTGCGGGCCACGAAAGCTTAGGCGGCGTCCCGGAAAGGTTGAGTTTGAAAGAGGGGAGCAGGCGAATCCAGGCGGTCTGGGTCCGGTAACGATTGCCGGTTGTGTCAGTCACCAGCGCATAAAACGGATGCACCCCCAGGCCCAGGAGAGCCGAAGGGGCCGTGAAAACGCCCGAAGCCTGATTGGTGAGCACCCCCACTGTGCCGCCCGTGCTGAACAGCTCAATTCGCGAGAAGTTTTGGGCGCTGGCGGTCACCTGGAATTGCAGCGGCATATCAAGCGTGGCGTTCGTGCCGACGAGCAGCGGCGTGAAGTCGGCCGTGAGGGCGGTGTTTTGAACCCGCACAGACCGCGAAATGCGGGATTGCGTTCGGACGCTGGTTCCCTCGTAAGCCACAGCGGTCAGTTCGTGAAACCCATCCGGGATCTGGGTGGTGTCGAGGAGGAAGCTAACTGGCAGCGAAGTTGCGCCCGAGCTGACATAAAGATGATTGCGCGGCCGCAAATCATACAGGTTGTCCTGGAGCTGGTTCGTTCCCATCGGCAGGGCGAGCAGATTTGTTGAAGCGGTAAACGCGACCTGAACCTGGGACGCCGGCCAGCCGGGCGAACGGGCGTAGAGGGTCAATTGCGCCGCCACGACGCCGCAATAGGTCGCATCCCCGAAGTCCGACGCCAGGACGCCGTCTGCGGACTGCAGAGCCGGGTTGGCGTTGACCAAAGCCTGGAGGTTCTGCAGCAGCGTGGCGATGGTGGTGCCCTCGGTGGTGTTGGTTATACTGACGGTCACCTGCGCGCCATTGGTCTTGGTGAAGTCAAGTTGAAGCCAGTCGCCCACGACCAGCGTATTGCTGGCCAGAATGCCGAGGTAACCGGTAGCAGGAGTGTCGAGGAAAGTCGGTCTGGCCGGGGCGAGCTGCGTAGTTAACTGCGCCGCAGACCCGAGGGAGGCGCTGGCGCTCAAGGTTACATTGCTTCCCGGAACGGTCACATCGAGCGATTGGAGTTCCAGCCGGTCGCCTGTCGGGTATGCCCATACCCGGGTGGCGTTGGTCTGCGCGTTCAACTCCGCGGCCAGGCCGGTGACAACAGACGCAACGGTTGCGTTGACGGGCACGGCGTAGTTGACTGTGACGCCATTGAGCGTGACCGAAGCTACGTTGCCTTCGGTCGGCAGGAGATTGGTCACAGTCTGCAGAAAGGTGCCGTCCAGGAAGAGATCCGCTCGACTCAGCGGGAGGTTGGTCGCTGCGGCAGAGAAAGTGAGGTTGAGCCCGGCCTGGCCGCTCAGGACGGCATTATTGGTGAGCGAGCTCCAGTCCGCGATACCCCGGCGGGCAAACGGTGCCGAGAGCGGTTCGCCTACCAAAAGGCCCTGGTAAGGATTCAGGAGGCTCTGGTAGTAGGCCTCGGCCAGGCAGAAGCCGCGGTGCTGGTAGAAATAATTGAGAGGATTGGGAAACTTCTGCAACCAGTTGCAGGGTTCCTTCACGGTGCCATAGCTGCCCGCAGCACCCGCCGTGAGAAAAGCCAGCAGGTCCGTCTGTCCGCCGCTAAAGCCCAGAATGCCGCCTGCGTAGGAGGTAAGGCTGTCCCCCATGGCGCCAGGGACAAAGGCGTTTACAGGCAAAGTGAGATTTGCCAAACCTGTCTGCAAGCCCAGCAGGTTGGTAAAGGCGGTGGAGCTGGTGTTGGTCCAGACCAGGGAATCCTGACCCCGAATGCGGGTGTCAATGAGGGCATTGTCGAACTCAATATAGCGAACATTGCGGGCCGCATCCGCGGTCTGGGCGAGATACACCCTCTGCGTTGGCCAGGTGCTGTCGCTCGCCACACCCCGGGCCAGCACTGCTTCCGCGGCGGCGAGAGTGTTGTGCGTCAGCATCATCGCCAGGAACGCGCTTGTGGGCGCAGTGTCGGGCGGGGCGTCGCGGAAAGGCAACTCGCTGAAGGCGTAACTACTGAAAGAGGCATCGGGCAAGGAGCAGGTCGCTGGCAAACATGGGGGAGGCAGCGGCGGGGCGGTGTTGGTCTTGAAGCCATAAAAGAGGGCCGAGGTAGTGCTGTTGTAGCTGCCGCCTTCCGCCACCGTGTAGGGAATATCCATGGACAGCAGCACCAACTCCGCCTGGTTGGTCAAACCCCGGCCGGCCAGCAGGGTCAGGAGCGGGTTAAGGAGACAAGTCTCGAAGCTGGTCCGGCTCCACTCGATCGCGCCGCCCGTCCAGTCGGTCATGCGCAAAACGTTTTGCGGCGGGACACCCCGCTGTTCACAGTAGGCGTTGCCGAGTTGAACCGAGTTGGTGCTGTGCTGGTTGACGACCACAATGACGTTGAAGCCGCTCCCGCCCGCCCAGACCGTGCCGGCAGTGAACAGCACAGCGCAGAACCAATACAGCCCGGCAACTAATCGCATCGGAAAAGCATTCACCAGGATTCCCGGGATGTAAAGGCGGACGGAGATCGAACCTGGGAAAAGTGAAGCCTTTAACGCTACTTGCCAGGGTTCCCGCAAGCGCAATCTAAACCAGATGCAGAAAAGCCGCCTCAGCGCCGGGCGAGGAAACGGCGGAGACGCACGAGCGCCTCTTTGATGTTATCCAGGCTGGTGGCGTAGGCGCAGCGGACAAAGCCTTCGCCGCATGCGCCAAAGGCAGTGCCCGGGACTACCGCCACCTTTTCCTCGCGCAGTAACGCGAGGGAAAAATCCCTGGCCGACATTCCGAACTTCGCCACGCTGGGAAACGCGTAGAACGCCCCGAGCGGACGGTGGCATTCCAGGCCCATTTCGGCGAGCGCCGCGGCGATGAAGTTACGGCGGCGCCGGTATTCGTTCACCATTTCGGCCACATCGGCTTCGGGGCGGGCCAGGGCTTCGAGGGCCGCCTTCTGGCTCAGGGAGGAGGCGCACAGCATCGTGTATTGGTGAATCCTCATCATCGCGTCAATCAGCTCGGCGGGGCCGCAGGCATAGCCGAGCCGGAAGCCGGTCATCGCCCACGCCTTCGAAAAGCCATGCAGGAAGAGGGTGCGGTCACGCAGCCCGGGCAGGCTGACGATGCTGGTGTGCGGCGCGTCATAGGTCAGCTCGGCGTAGATCTCATCCGCAATGACAATGAGGTCGCGCTCGCGGGCGAAGGCGGCGATGTCCTCCAGGTCCGCCCGGTTCATCACGGCGCCGGTCGGGTTGTTCGGAAAGTTGAGCATCAGGACCTTGGTGCGGGGCGTGGCCTTGGCCTCGAGCATGGCGCGGGTGAGGCGGAAGCCGTTCCCGGCCTGCGTCTCGACGGCGACCGGCACGCCGTGCGCGAAGAGAATGGTGGCCCGGTAGGAAACATAGCATGGCTCGTGGTACAAGACTTCATCGCCCGGGTTGAGCAATGCGCGCAAGGCCAGGTCCAGCGCTTCGCTGACGCCCACCGTCACGAGCACCTCGCCGTCCGCGTCGTACTCGGCGCCAAACGTCTTGCGCACATAACCGGCCAGCGCGCGGCGCAGTTCAAGGTAGCCGAGGTTGCTGGTGTAATGGGTGGCGCCGCGTTCGAGCGCGAAGACGGTGGATTCGCGGACATGCCAGGGCGTGTCGAAATCCGGCTCCCCAATTCCCAGGCTGATCACGTCCTTCATGGTCGTGACCAGGTCGAAGAAATCGCGGATACCCGAGCGCGGGATGTCGCGCACGGTCGCGTTGAGGCGGCTACGGAGTGACGCTGAGCCGTTCATCGGGGCTGGGCTGGTGCATGAACACGCCGAAACGTTTGTAGGTCTTGAGCATGAAATGGGTGGAGGTGGAGAGCACACCTTCCAGGGGAGACAGCCGCTCGCTGACAAACCCCGCCACCTCGCGCAGCGTGCGCCCTTCCACAAAGAGCAGCAAGTCATAGGTGCCGCTCGTCAGGTAGGCCGAACGCACCTCCGGGAACCGGCCAATCCGCTCGGCAATCGTGTCGAATCCCCCCTCACGCTGCGGCGTGACCTTCACCTCGATCACGGCGGTGACCTTGTCCAGGTCGAGCTGGTCCTCGTTCAGGATGGCCTGGTAGCCGCGGATGACGCCGCGTTTCTCATAGTCCGCTATCCGCTGGCGGACCTCAGCCGCCGGAAGCTCCAGCATGCGGGCGATGTTCTCATGTGATTCAAGCGCGTTGCGCTGCAGGATTCTTAGCAGTTCGTCCATAATAAACCTCTGGTGACGTGTCGTGCCAAGGTAGCCGCTGCGGCGGGCGGCGTCGAGTGCCTTGGCGGTCATCGCCCGGCACCCGCGCTCTCAGACCACATGAACCCCGCCCTCGGGCAACAAAAAAAGAGCGGCCCGGTTCTTACACCGGGCCGCCCCCAACCCAACCATGAAAAGAGGAGGGCGGCGCCTGTTGGTCCCGGCACCGCCCCACTCAGGAGGATGTAGGCAGGGAACCTACAAATTCAATGATTGCAGATGTTGTGCCATGCGTAATTCTGAATAGCGCTTGCCCTGAGTTCGGCAAGACGAGCGTCCGCTCGCGAAGGAGTTGTTGGCGGGAAACCCGGTGGCGGTTCCCATGGGAGTCTCACCGTATACGCGCCGTATCCTCACCGTATCCACACCGTGGATACAGCCTTGACATCCGGGAGGCTTTCGTCGCAACCTACTGTATTGACGGGACTTACCGCTGAGACGCAGGTGTTGCCGGGGGGTGTATTCGCCGCAAGTGCCGCAAGGGCAATAGGTTGTGCAACAAGTGCCAGGAGCAGGCGGCCCAAATCCGCGCCTAAGAATGCGAGAGCGAGAGCGTAACCGGCGCCACGGTGCCTGTCTAGTTGTTGGACTGTGCCCTGCCCGAGAGCAGCAAATGGGACAGAAAGCCAACGCATCTCCCTGGGTGCTGAAGGCCTGCTTCGGATAAACTGGCGCCCCGTCGCATCGGCAGGCGGAACCATGCCCCCCGCCCGCCATGGTCGCCGCGATGCGCCCCTGCGCATTAAACAGGACAGGCCGGGATGCCAGAGGCGTCTCCCGGCCTGCTGTGTGATTGCCAGACTGATTACGGTTTAGCGGCGCGGAAGAATCGCTGTGTGTAATTCGGCACGGTGTTATCCGTGTACGTCCACCGGCCGTCCGGACCGGCCGTATTGGTGGACACCTTCACCCACGAAACCGGCGAGACGATGCTCGTCGAATCCAGGACCAGGTAAGCGGCACCCGGCGTGCCGGCAAACGTCACGGTCACCGAGCCATCGCCGTTCGGCAGGATGCTCACCACCGAGGGCGGTTCGGCAACGACCTTGACCACCTGCAACAGGTTGTCGGTGCTGCCGAGGTAGTTGGCATCACCCAGGTAATTGGCGGTGACGGTGTTGGTGCCCGTGGGCAACAGCGCCGTGTCGAATGTAACGGTGCCACCGGCCAGAGCAACCGGGCTTCCCATAGCCACGTCATTGGTCAGGAATTGCACGTTGCCGGTGGGCGTGGTGCTGGCCGGCGCAACCGGGCCAACCGTGACGGTGAAGGTCACGTTTGAGCCGGCGTCGGACGGATTGAGCGACGAACTGATCGCCGTGGTCGAGGAGGCGGCCGTGATCGCGAAGTCAGCGGGGACAAACGTGATCGCGTAATTGGCCCCGGCGGACAGGTCGCCCTGGTTGATCGCATAGCTGCCGACATCCTCGCCCGCCGCGCGGCCCAAGGCGCCGGTAAAGCTCGCCCCGAGGTCCGAGGAAACGTAGGTCAACACCGGATCAGACGCCCCAAAGACTTTGCTCTGGCCGCTGTCGGCGGTGACAGTGATCGGCTTGGCCGTGATGGTGAAGTCGGCGGGGACGAAAGTGATCACGTAGTTTTCCCCGGCCGACAGGTCGCCCTGGTTGATCGCATAACTGCCGACATTCTCGCCCGCCGCGCGGCTCAAGGCGCCGGTGAAGGTTACGCCCGGAATCGAGGAGACATAAGTCAGCACTGGGTCAGCCTCGCCGAAGACCTTAGACTGGCCGCTGTCTGCGGTGACGATCACCGTTTGCGTCTGGGGAACCGACTCCCGCAGCATGATGCCGTCAAAGGCGTAGCCCTTGCCCACGCCCCCGCCGTCCTCCACCCGCACGGTGAAGTCGCCGTCGCTGCCGCACTTGATCTTGGTCCAGCGCGCCACATACCCGTTGACCGTGTTCATCCCGGTGCAGAAGGTCACCGACGTGTCCGAGTTGACCGTGACGCCCGGCGTGCTGCCGTTCTCGGCCGAGTCCATGTCGGTAATCGTGAACTTGCTGTATCGGCTGGCGTAGTCCGAGCCGGATCCACCCCGGTTGGCCGAGGTGGCGAACTCGTATTCCTTGGCCGGGTCCAGGCCGGTAAAGACCGCATCCATCCAGAAGCCGTTGCTGGTGGCGGTGTACCAGATGACATTGTCGAAGACGACTTTGCCATTGAATGTGGTGTGGGCGTCGGTGCCCGCGTTGGGCATCGGACCGCCGCCGCCGTCGTAGGTGATCAGGTTGGTGACGAGCGTGATGGTGACCGGCAGCGTCGCGCCCGTATCGAAGTCCTTGAGCAGGCCCGAGTAGGATCCGTTGCCCGGGTACTCGGTGGTGTTGGCGGGGTTCGTGCCGTCCCCCTTCGAGCAATCGTTGTAGGCCGTGAAACCGGCGGCGGCCGGATCATCGGTGATAGTGGCCGTCACCTGCTGGGTGCCGCTCTCGATTGCGTTGTCCACCGTAGTGATGTCCACCACAATGGTCTCGGCCGTGCTCTCGTAGACGGCGTCCGCCACAGCCGTGAGCGTGATCGAGCCCGTTAAGCTCCCCGCCGGTATCGAGATGCTGGCGCCGGAGCGCGTGTAGTCATCCGTCAGCGTTGCGGTCCCCGCAAAGGCCAGGTTTACCACTACCTCATAGGCGCTGGTCTTCGACAGCGTCGCGGTCACTGTCGCCACGCCGCCGTCTTCCGCCATCGGGCTGCCCGCCAAATCAAGCGTCACCGTGGGCCCCGACAGGTAAGTGCTGCGCACGATGAGGTCGTCAATGGCCAGGTAGTGGTCGGAGGTGCTGTCGTCATTCCAATCGTGCCAGCGCAGGTAGAAGGTGCCGCCCGGCGGAACCGGGCTCGCAAACGTAATGGTGCCGGCGACGGCCGCGCGATTGGCCGCCAAATTGCCGTCCAAACCGCCGACCGGCCAATCCGCCACCAGTTGCTTCGGGGCCGTGAAATTGAGATCGGAGTAATAAGCAAACCCGTCCGTGGGAGAGGTTGTGCTGACCAGGAACCTCAGCATTTCAGGGCCGCTATCTGAGGCGCCCTCGGACTGGCGCCATTGCTCGCCCACGTAGCTCACGTTGATCGAGCTCAGGGAACCGCCCGTGGTATTCACAATGGCAACCTGCAGGACATGGTCGCCGGAGGGGGTCGTTCTGGGGTAGCTGCCCAGGGCGCGTTCGGAACTGCCCGCCGAGCCGATGTTGAAGATCGTTCCTACGTTGGGATTGGGAAAAGCGCTGCCGTCGCTCACCACCAAGGGCAAGGCGGTTAGGTTCAGGCCGTTTCCGGCGTAGGGTGACATGGTCAAACGGTTTTGGGTGCTCACGACGCCCAGATAGCCGGCCGTCCAATCGTTCGGCATAGTGGTGCCGGCAGAACCCAGGACATCAAAATTTTGGTCCAACAGGGTCATGACTGGCGGGATCGGATCGTCATCGGAAATGGTGGCCGTCACCTGCTGGGCGCCACTCTCGGTGGCGTTCAACACCGTGCTGATGTCCACCACAATAGTCTCGTCCGGGTTCTCGTAAATGGCGTCTTGCACCGCGGTGAGCGTGATGGAGCCGGTTAGGCTCCCCGCGGGTATCGAGATGCTGGCGCCGGAGCGCGTATAGTCATCCGTCAGTGTTGCGGTCCCCGAAAACTCCAGGTTCACCGTCACCGCATTCAGGCTGGTCCCTGACAGCGTCGCGGTCACCGTCGCCTCGCCGGCCGCTTCCGCCATCGGGCTGCCCGCCAGACTGAGCGTGACGTCCGGTGGGACCGGGTCATCATCGGTAATGGTGGCCGTCACCTGCTGGGTGCCGTTCTCGAGTGCGTTGTCCACCGTGCCGATATCCACCACTATGGTCTCGGCCGGAACCTCGTAAAGAGTGTCCTGCACCGCCTTGAGCGTGATCGAGCCGGTTAAGTTCCCCGCGGGTATCGAGATGCTGGCCCCGGAGCGCGTATAGTCATCCGTCAGCGTCGCGGTCCCCGAAAACTCCAGGTTCACCGTTACTTCATTTGCGCTGATCTCTGACAGCGTCGCGGTCACCGTCGCCTCGCCGGCGGCTTCCGCCATCGGGCTGCCCGCCAGACTGAGCGTGACCCTTAAGGGCGGGCGCGTGGTAAACTGGCTGGTCGCGCCCGACACGGACAGGCTGGCATCGCTGGCCACGGCATACCACTCATAAACCGTTTCCAGGTCGAGGTTGGTCCAGACGATCGAAGCGTTACCACCCGAAGGCACGCCTGTGCTGGTGCCAATGACCACAAACGGGTTCGTGGCCGACATCACATAAGGAATGTCGAACTGATTGCTCGAAGCGGTCTTATACTGGTCCAGCCACGGCGAATAGGTCTTTGCGTGGATCACGTTGTTGGACGGCGAAAACTCGTAGAGCCGCATCCAGCCGTTGCCGCCGGCAGTGAGGCTTTGGTAATCGCTCATGATGGACCACACCGCGCGGCCCTGGTAGACGTCCGTGCGTTGACCTTCCTCGGGGCTTTCATGGCCGCAGAGCATAAGGAACAAGTTGGTGTTGCCTTTCAGCCCATTGTATATCGCCTGCCCCTGCGCGCTGAAAGTGGCGTTGAAACCGGGGTTGACGATATAGTGACTGACCACGATTGCGCGGCGGTTGCTGTGAGTCTCCAACACGCCGTTGGCCCAGGCGAGCACGGGCGAGGCCGTCGTCATGGCCGCATCATACTCCAGGTAAATGACGATGAAGTCCATGCCGCTGGCGCTAAACAGGTCGTAGTGATTGTCGTTGTTCGTGCCGTAATGGCCGCCGTAGTAGCTGTACCCCTGGAAGTGGTTGATGCCGAAGTACTGGTTATAGAACGTGGTCGTGCCGTTGGGGTCGTAGGCGGGCGTCTGATCGTGATTGCCCACCGCCACACCGTAGGGAACTCCCTCCGGGAGGAACGTGGTCAGCGGATCTTCCAGCCGGTAAAACGCGTTGGTCGCGTTGCGCCATTCGGCATCGTTCCCGCCGTTTTCGCCGTTCTGCACACAATCGCCCAACTGCGCCAGGTATTGAATGTTGCGGCTGACGCGGTTGGCGATCACCCAGGCCACCTGGTTGGTGGCAATCGCGGGCGAACCGCCATTCAGGCTCGACATGTAGAACTGCGTGTCCGGCAGCGCCACGAACGTGAAGTCCGCGCCCGGAGCCGGGCCGTCCAGCGGGCGGCCGTAGAACACCACCGTCATCGGGTCGTTGTTGGGATCCGAGACCGCGACGGTCAGCGTGGCGTCGGCCGCCACACCCACAGCGCCGTTGATCGGCGCCACCACGACCGGCGCGCTGGGCGGCAGGTTGGTGCTGACCGTGATGTTCACCACGGCCGAGGTGGCGGACAGCCCTTCGTCGTCCCACGCAACAGCCGTCAGCGTGTGAGCGCCCTCCGGCGCGCCGCTCCAATCGAAGGTGTAAGGGCTGCTGGCATCACTGCCCAGCAGGGTGATGTCGTCGGCATAAAAGTCCACCTGGCTAACCGCGCCGAAATCCGTGGCGGTGGCGCTGATCGAGAAGCTGGTGAAGACCGTCGCCCCGTTGGTCGGGCTGGTGATCGCGACCGTCGGCGGCGTGTTCGCCGCCGGCTGCAGCGGATAGCCCGTCGCCCAGACCGCCCCGTTGACCAGCGTGCCGTTCACCCCGCTCGATCCTGTATTGCTGGCCGTGGTGCCGTTCGTCTCATTCAGGCTCCAACGTCCGATCAGCCCCGCTGCCTCCGCGATCTCACTATACATGCTGCTGCTGATCTCCGCCTGCGTGCGCGCGTAATTCCAGACGCGCACCTCGTCCATGACCCCCTTGAAGTACCCCGCCGCCGCGCCGGTGGAGGTCATGGCCGTGCCCAGGGCAAAGTGCTGGATGCTGTCGTAACGGGGCACCTGGACGTTCCCGCCGCCTGTGACCTGCAGACTCGCATCGGCCGCGCCGTCAACATAGATGCGCCACCAACTGCCGTCATAGGTGACGGCACAATGATGCCAGACACCGGCGCTCAGGGCCGCTGTTCCAACGATCGGGTGGTTGAGGCCGCTCTGCATGTCCTCGAAGTCCGCCGCCAGCCGGTTGTTCGACTGCACGCCGAAGATGTAGTTGCAGTCAAGATTGCTGGCATCGCCCTCGCCGCGCCCCTTGGCAATCAGCGGGGCGACGTTCACTCCGCCATTGCCGCTGCTGGCCGTAACGCCCGTGCCGTCAATCCGCATCCAGCATTCCAGCGTGAAGGTGCTCGCGCCCAGCTCCGGTGCCGCACCCATGGCGATGTGGTCATTTGCCCCGTCGAAGGACACCGCGCCAAACCCCGGTTCGGCCACCACGCTCACGTTCACCACGGCCGACGTGGCCCACAACCCGGTATTATCCCGTGCCACCGCCGTCAGGGCGTGGAACCCGAGTTCCGCGCTGGGCCAGGTCGCGCTATAAGGGCTGGTGTCGTCGCTGCCGACCAACTCGTCATCCACGTAGAAAGCCACTTCGGCGACCGACCCTTCGTCCATCGCCGTGGCGTCCAGCGTCACGCTCGAACCGACGGCAAACACGCTTCCGGCGGCGGGAGTGGTGAGAAGGACCATCGGCGGGTTATTGGCGTCGAAACTGTCGGTGGACCACACGGGGCCGTTCCGGAGGTCGCCGTTGAGCCCGCCGCAATTTGCGTCGCGGGCGACGGTGCCATCCGCCTCGTTCAGCGCCCAGCGCGCGACCAGCCCGTTCTGATTGGTGATTTGCAGGCGGTAGTTGTCGCCAATCTCCGCGGCGCTGCGCGCATAGTTCCAGACGCGCACCTCGTCCAGCAGGCCTTGGAAGTAGCCCGCCGCCGCTCCGGTCGAGTTCATGGCGCTGGCCAGCGCCGCATGCTGAATGCTGTCCGAGCGGGGCGGCTGGTTGACCGCAACGTTGGTTTCCACGTTCCCGTTCAGGTAGAGCGTCCAGCTTGCGCCGTCGTAGGTGGCGGCGGCATGGTACCAGACATTGTTTATGACCGGGGTGTTTCCCCAAACGGGATGGTTCAGCCCCGGCGTGGTCCCGCCGACGCCCTCTTCAAAGTCGGCCGCGATCACATTGCCGCTGGTCGAAATCCCGAGGAACCAATTCATGTCCGCATTACTGTTCTCGGCTTCACCGCGGCCTTTGGTGACCAACGGCACGGCGTTGGTGACGCCGCCCGATCCGGTGGTGGTGATCTGGCCGGTGCCCTGGCGTTTAAACCAGCACTCAATCGTGAACGTGGAGAGGCCCAGCTCCGGTGCGGTGCCGAACGTGACGTAATCGTTGCTTCCGTCGAACTGCAATGACCCGGCGGTGGCCGGTGCGCTCACCGTTACGTTGACCGCCGAGGACGTGACGCTCGCGCCGGAGTTGTCCAGCACGACCGCCGTCAACGAATACGCGGCCGGGGCAACCCCGCACCAGTTCATCGTGAACGGTTCTGTGGCATCCTCGCCGATCTTGGTGGTGCCCGAATAGAATTCCACGTTTGTGATGGAGGCGCCGGTGGAGGGCGTGGCCGTCGCCGCAATGGCCAGCCATTCACCCGTCATCGTGCTGTCATTGGCGGGGCTGGTGATGCTGATTGTTGCCGGTTGCGGACCAGGGGGTGTGATCGTGATCGAGGCATTGTCAACATTGCCGCGGCCGGCCGTGACATTGTGGTTCTTGTAGGACGGGCACTGCTGCGCGGAGGTGAAGAGCGACGTGCTGGGGGGATTGGCAAAGGTGCTGGTGTCGGCAATGGTGCCAACATACGGGGTGCCGGTCGGGTTCCCGGAGGCATCCAGCTCGGTCAGCGTTCCCACGATGGTCGCGCTGGTGGCGGTGAGTTTGGTGTATTCGACGCTGAAGCGATACCAGGTGCTGTTCTTGATGCCGCTCAGGGCGTTGAGCACAGGGGTTCGCGTGGAGTTGTGATAAAACACCATGCCTCCCTCCGACGTGTTGTCCAGTTGGAGGGCCAATTGGCTGCCCGTGCTGGTGCTGGCGTCCGGGGTGATGGTCCACCCGACGCGATCGTCGTCAAACTTGCCGGTCGTGCTCGACTGGAAGTCCAGGGAGATCGCCACCTTGGTGCCGACCGCCAGCGCGCTCCACTGGAAGGACTGGCCTTTCCAATTGAAGATCGCACTGCCATAGCCAAGACCTGCCGTTCCGTTCACGCCGCCAGGGTTGACCACGGTATTCGCGCCGATGGTCCAGACACCGCTGCCGCCGACCGCGGTGATCAGCGTCCCGTTGGCGTAGCTGTCGAATGTCTCCGTGACAGTCGCCGCCAGGCCGCCAGGCGCGCCACTCAGCACGAAGAGTAATGTGATCAGGCACAGAGGAGTTGTTCTTTTCATAGATTTATGTTCCAGGAGTTCTACCGACGTTTGACTGCGCCCGGCATAGCCGGGGGGGGAAGTGTGGTGGCGTGCCAATAAGGCCGTGGACACGCGTCCGGCGTTCCACAAGGCATTGTATCGCTCGATGAGCGTATCTTCACTAGCCTCTTCCCTATTGCTATTCTGTATTGCGGCAGCAGGGCAGGCCGGGTTGCCGGCCTGCCCTGTGCTTGGCAAACGGTTTACGGTTTGGCGGCTCGGAAGAACCGCTGCGTGTAATTCAACTTGGTGTTGTCCGTGTAAGTCCACTGGCCGTCTACGCCGGCGGTATTGGTGGAGACATTCACCCACGAAGCGGGCGAGGTGATGTTGGTCGAGCTCAGGACGAGATATTCCGCCCCGGGCGTGCCGGCACACGTCACGGTTACCGAGCCATCGCTGTTGGGCACGATGCTCACCACTACTGGCGTTTCCACCGCGGCGGTGACCACCTGCACCAGGCCGTCGGTGCTGCCCAGGTAGTTCCCGTCGCCCAGATAGAAGGCGATGATGTCGTTGTCACCCGTCGGCAACAGCGCCGTGTCAAGAGTGGCCGTGCCACCCGTGAGAGCGACTGGGCTGCCCAAGGCGACGGAGTTGGCAAAGAACTGCACGGTGCCAGTGGGAGTCGAGGTGGCCGGGGCCACCGGGCCGACGGTGACGGTGAAGGTCACGTTCGATCCGACGCGGGACGGATTGAGCGACGAACTGATCGCCGTGGTCGAGTAGGCGGTCGTGATGGCGAAGTTGGCGGGGACAAAGGTGATCGCATAGTTGGCCCCAGCGGACAGGCTGCCCTGATTGATGGCATAGCTGCCGGCGTTCTCACCCGCCGCACGGCCCAGGGCGCCGGCAAAGCTGACCCCAAGTTCCGAGGAAGTGTAGGTCAACACCGGGTCAGGCGCCCCGAATACTTTGCTCTGCCCGCTGTTGGCGGTGACGGTGACCGGCTTGGCCGTGATGGCGAAGTCGGCGGAGACAAAATTGACCACATAGCCACCCACGGGGGACAGGTTGCCCTGGTTGATGGCATAGCTCCCGACGTTCTCGCCTGCCGCCCGGCCCAAGGCGCCGGTGAAGCTGACTTCCGGATCGGAGCAGATATAAGTGAGCGTCGGGTCCGCCGCGCCGAAGACCTTGGACTGGCCACTGTTGGCAGTGACAGTGATAATGACCGGCGTGCTGTTGACCAGTAGGTCCTGGGAGCTGTTGATCGTTGACCCCGGAATCGCTTCCAAGCCCAGCAGGCTCAGCGCAAGATTGGCCGCATCGCCGTTACGAATTGGCTGGCCGCCCGTGTAGGGAGGATTGGACGTTCCCGGAGAAGTGCGGCTGGCCGGATTCATGGCATACAGGTCGCCTCCCGCAGTTACGCCCGGGCCCCAGACGTAGAACGGAATGGTGTAATCCAGAGGATTCGACATATCGCCGTGGGTCGTGCCATGGCCACCGTGGTCGGCGGTCACGATGATCGCGGTCTTGCCTTGCAGCGTGGGGCTGTTTTCCACCATTTCGATGACCCTGGCGATTTGCGTGTCCACAGCCTTCAACGACGCGGCGTAGGCGCTCGTGGGGTTGGTTGACCAGCCCGAACTGTGGCCGGCCGTATCCGGCTCGTGGAAATGGAGCAACAGGAAATGGAACGGGTTGGCAGTCATTTGGCTGATCAGATCGTCCGTCAAAGCCGCGGCCGAAAGGTTGCCGACCTTGTCGTAATCAATCTTGTCCCGGCCGTTGTCATCTCCCGTGATGTCCGGAGCGCCGCTGGTGGCGCTGTACGACTGCTGGAACAGGCTGAACTTCGATTTGCCTGACCAAATGCCCGTGCGCAGTGCATTGTCGTGGGCGACGTCCCAGCCGCTGGCAACGTAGGATCCCTTGTTGTTCGCCAGCGTGGCGGTGGGCGCCGGATCGCTGTTGCCGGTCCAGTTATGCCCGGAAGCGCCGCTGACGCCGCGGCACGTCATCATGCACACATGATTCGGAAGCGTGATGGCGTAGTTGTAATCCGTCCGGGCATTAAGCGTGCCGGACCCTTCGGTCTGGAACCGCTTGAAGGTCGTCAATTCATTGGCCAGGCCCGGCGTCAGGAGCGGCGTGACGTAGGCCGAGCCCATGCCATCCACGCTGATCACGATGACATACTCCGGCGTTGCCGGCGGCTCGGGCTCCGGCGGGGTGATAGTAAAGGTAGCATTGTCCGCATTGCCGGCGGCGGGGCTGTGGTTTTTGAAGGACGGACATTGCTGGGTGGCCGTGAAAAGCGCGCTGCTGGGACGATTGGCAAACGTCCCGGTGTTGGTAATCGTGCCGACGTACGGCGTGCCGGTCGGGTTGCCTGAACTGTCGAGTTCGGTGAGCGTGCCCACGATGCTCGCATTGGTAAGGCCCAGCTTGGTGAACTCGACGTTGAAGCGATACCAGGTGCTGTTCTTGATGCCGCTCAGGGCATTGAGCACGGGGGTTCTGGTGCTGTTATGATAGAACACCATGCCCCCTTCGGTGGTGTTATCCAGTTGGAGCGCCAACTGGCTGCCGGTGCTGCCGGTGGTGTCCGGGGTGATGGTCCACCCGGCGCGATCATCGTCAAACTTGCCGGTGGCGCTGGTCTGCAAGTCCAGGGAGACCGCCACCTTGGTGCCATCCGGCAGCGCGCTCCACTGGAAGGTTTGCGCCTTCCAGTTGAACACCCGGGTGCCGAAGCTGATACCGGCCGACCCATTCACGCCGCCAGTGCTGAGGATGATGTTCGTGCCGCTGGTCCAGACGCCGCCCCCGCCGATATTGGTGATGATTAACCCGTTGGCGTAACTGTCGAAGGTCTCCACGGCGGCCACCGTGCCGGGCGCCGTGACGGTGATGTTCACCACGGCGGACGTGCCCGCCAGGCCGGTGTTATCCCAAGCCACGGCCTTCAGCGCATGGGCGCCCAGCGGCGCGGCGCTCCAGGTGAAGGTGTAGGGACTGCTGCTGTCGCTGCCCAGCAAGGTGCTGCCATTGTAGAAGTATACATTGGTGACCGTGCCGTCGCTGTCGGCGGCGCTGGCGGTGATCGTGAAGTTGGTGCTCAGGGTTGCGTTGTTCACGGGACTCGTGATGGCGACCGTCGGCTGCTGGGGACCCGCTGTGCCGGTCTCCCGCAGCATGATGCCGTCAAACGCGTAGCCCTTGCCCACGCCCCCGCCGTCTTCCACCCGCACGGTGAAGTCGCCGTCGCTGCCGCACTTGATCTTGGTCCAGCGCGCCACATACCCGTTGACCGTGTTCATCCCGGTGCAGAAGGTCACCGACGTGTCCGAGTTGACCGTGACGCCCGGCGTGCTGCCGTTCTCGGCCGAGTCCATGTCGGTAATCGTGAACTTGCTGTATCGGCTGGCGTAGTCCGAGCCGGATCCACCCCGGTTGGCCGAGGTGGCGAACTCGTATTCCTTGGCCGGGTCCAGGCCGGTAAAGACCGCATCCATCCAGAAGCCGTTGCTGGTGGCGGTGTACCAGATGACATTGTCGAAGACGACTTTGCCATTGAATGTGGTGTGGGCGTCGGTGCCCGCGTTGGGCATCGGACCGCCGCCGCCGTCGTAGGTGATCAGGTTGGTGACGAGCGTGATGGTGACCGGCAGCGTCGCGCCCGTATCGAAGTCCTTGAGCAGGCCCGAGTAGGATCCGTTGCCCGGGTACTCGGTGGTGTTGGCGGGATTGGTGCCGTCCCCCTTCGAGCAATCGTTGTAGGCCGTGAAACCGGCCGCTGCCGCATCATCGTCCGCGATAGTGGCGGTCACCTGCTGGGTGCCGATCTCCGTTCCGTTGTCCACCGAACTGATGTCCACCACAATGGTCTCGTCCGGGGTCTCGTGAACGCCGTCCTGCACCGCGGTGAGCGTGATTGAGCCCGTTAAGCTTCCCGCCGGTATCGAAATGCTGGTGCCGGAGCGCGTGTAGTCATCCGTCAGCGTCGCGGTCCCCGCAAAGGCCAGGTTCACCTTCACAACATTTGTGCTCGCCTGCGACAGCGTCGCGGTCACTGTCGCCACGCCGCCGGCTTCCGCCATCGGGCTGCCCGACAGACTGAGCGTCACCGCGGGCCCCACCATGTAGATGCTGGTGACGACGAGGTCGTCAATGGCCAGGAAGTGGTCGGAGGTGCTGTCGTCATTCCAATCGTGCCAGCGCAGATAGAACGTGCCACCGGCCGGAACCGGGCTCGCAAATGTAATGGTGCCGGTGATGACGGCGCGATTGGCCGCAAGATTGCCGTCCAAAACGCCAACCGGCCAATCCGCCACCAGTTGCTTCGGGGCCGTGAAATCGAGATCGGGGAAATAGCTAAACCCGGCAGTGGGAGAGGTTGTGCTGGCCAGGAACCTCAGCATTTCGAGGCCGCTTTCTGAGGCGCCCTCGGACTGGCGCCATTGCTCGCCCACGTAGCTCACGTTGATCGCGGTCAGGGAACCGCCCGTGGTGTTCACAATGGCAACCTGCAGGACATGGTCGCCAGAGGGGGTCGTTCTGGGGTAGCTGCCCAGGGCGCGCTCGGAACTGCCCGCCGAGCCGATGTTGAAGATCGTCCCTACGTTGGGACTGGGCAGGGCGCTGCCGTCGCTCACCACCAGGGGCAAGGCGGTTATGTTCAGGCCGTTTCCGGCGTAGGGCGACATGGTCAAGCGGTTCTGGCTGCTCGCGGTGCCCAGATAGCCCGCGGTCCAGCCGGTCGGCATGGTTGTGCCGGCAGAACCCAGGGAGTCGAAATTCTGGTCCAACAGGGTGATTACTGGCGGGACCGGATCATCGCCGGCGATGGTGGCCGTCACCTGCTGGGTGCCGTTCTCCTTTGCGTTCACCACCGTGCTGATGTCCACCACAATGGTCTCGTCCGGGTTCTCATAAATGCTGTCCTGCACCGCGGTGAGCGTGATGGAGCCGGTTAGGCTCCCCGCGGGTATCGAGATGCTGGCGCCGGAGCGCGTATAGTCGTCCGTCAGGGTTGCGGTTCCCGAGAACTCCAGGTTCACGGTCACCATATCCGTGCTGATCTCTGACAGCGTCGCAGTCACGGTCGCCACGCCGGCCGCTTCCGCCATCGGGCTGCCACTCAGACTGAGGGCGACCGCCGGCGGCCCCCCTGCGGTGAGGAACTGGCTGGTTGCGCTCGTCGCGGACGTGGTGGCATCGCTGGCCACGGCATACCACTCATAGATGGTGCCCGGGGCGAGGTTTGGCCACGCCAGGCTGGTCTGCGTGCCCGAGGCCACCGCCATATTGGTTCCGATGCACACGAACGGCGCCGGTGCGGAGGCCATGGCGTACTCGAGGGTAAACTGGTTGTCGCCGTCCGTCTTGGAGCCGAGGGTGTAGGGCGAGTAGGTCGTGACGCGGATGACGTTGTTGCTGGGCGAAAACTCCATCAGGCGAACGAAGCCGTTGCCGCCGTTGACGTCGCTCTGGTAATCGGACAGGAGGACATCAATGAAGCGGTCGCCCACCGCCTCGTGCCGCCGCCCCTGGCCATGGTTATGGCCGCACAGCATCAGGAAGACGTTGGGGTTGTTGGCCAGCGCCGGGAAGATCGTGGTGCCGCCATCCGTGGACCAGGCGGCAGGTGTTGGCCAGTTATAGCCCGCCTGGAGCAGCGAGTGAGTCACCACGATAGCGCGGCGGTCGGCGTTGGCCTGCAGAACGCCATTGGCCCAGCTCATGATCGCCGAGTTGGCGCCGGCGTTATACTCGAGTGACAGCACGATGAAATCCATCCCGCCCGCGCTGAAGAGGTCGTAATGATTCTGGTAGCCGGTGGTGTAGCTGCCGCCGTAATAGCTGCGGCCGCTGAAATGACTGACCCCGAAGTAGTTGTTGAACAGGGTATAGGGCGAGTCGTGATTGCCCACCGGAACGCCGTAGGGAATGCCTTCCGGCAGACCCGTCGTGACTGGATTCTCCAGGCGGTACAGGGCATTGGTGGCGTTCCGAAACTGCGTGTCGGACGTGCCGACGTTCACCACATCCCCAAGGCCCGTCACATACACAATGTTGCGCTCCTGGTGGTTGTTGACGATCCAGTCAATCTCGGATTGGAAGATCGCCGGGTAGCTCTCCGAGTAGAACTGCGTATCCGGCAGCGCCACGATCGTGAAGTCCGGCGCCGGGGCGGTGCCGTTCAGCGAGCGGGCGTAGAACAGGACCGACATGGGGTCGCCATTGGGGTCCGAGACCGACACGGTCAGCGTGGCGTTGGTCGCCACGCCCATGGCGCCGTCGGCCGGCGTGACTACGACTGGCGCGTTGGGCGCCAGGTTGGTGCTGACGATGACGTTCACCACTGCCGAGGTGGCCGAGAGCCCCGTGTCGTCCACGGCGACTGCCGTCAGCGTATGATTGCCCACCGGAGCGCCGTTCCACGTCCAGCTATACGAGGAGGTGGTGTCATTGCCCAGCAGGATGCCGTCCGCGTAGAAGCCCACGTTGGTCACCGACCCGTCATCCGTGGCGGTGGCGTTGATTGTGAAACTGGTGAACACGGTTTCATTGGCGGTCGGGCTGGTGATGGTCACAATCGGCGGCTGCGGGCCAGGCTGGGTGATGGTGAAAGTCGCATTGTCCGCATTGCCGGTCGCGGGGTTGTGGTTCTTGAAGGTCGGGCACTGCTGCGCGGAGGTGAAGAGCGCCGTGCTGGGGGGATTGGCAAACATGCTGGTGTCGGCAACGGTGCCAACATACGGGGTGCCGTCCGGGTTGCCTGAGGCATCCAGTTCGGTGAGCGTGCCCACGATCTTCGCGCTGGTGGCGGACAGCTTGGTGAACTCGACTTTGAAACGATACCAGGTGCTGTTCTTGATGCCGCTCAGGGCGTTGAGAACGGGAGTTCGCGTGAGGTTGTGATACAACACCATGCCTCCCTCCGTCGTGTTGTCCAGTTGGAGGGCCAATTGGCTGCCCGTGCTGGTGCTGGCGTCCGGGGTGATGGTCCACCCGACGCGATCGTCGTCAAACTTGCCGGTGCCGCTGGTCTGCAAGTCCAGGGAAATTGCCACCCTTGTGCCAATGTCCAGCGCGCTCCACTGGAACGTCTGGGCCTTCCAATTGAAAATCAGACTGCTGGTGCCAAGCCCACCCGAGCCGTTCACGCCGCCGCCGCTGACCACGGTGTTCGCGCCGGAGGTCCAGAAGCCGCCCCCGCCGATATTGGTGATCACCGTCCCGTTGGCGTAACTGTCAAAGGTTTCCGCAAAGGACACCACGTTCAGCGCGGTGATAGTGACGTTGACCACGGCGGACGTGGTCGCCAGGCCGCTGTTGTCCCGAGCCACGGCCCTGAGCGCATGCGCGCCCAGTGGCGCGTTGTTCCAGACGTAGCTGTAGGGGCTGCTGGTGTCGCTGCCAAGCAAGGTAACGCCGTCGTAGAAGGACACGTTGGTGACGGTGCCGTCGCTATCCGTGGCGGTGGCGGTGATCGTGAAATTGGTGCCTACGGTCCCGTTGTTCGCGGGACTCAGGATGGCGACCGTCGGCGCCACGGGTGCCACCGAGCCCATGGCATAGATGCAATACGAGGAGGTGCTCCCGCCGGTCGTGACGATGGGATCGGGCCAGGTGCCGTAATTGCGCTGTGCCCAGCGGAGCGTGCCGCTGGTGCTGCTCGAGTAGTAGGCCTTGGCGCTGCTGCTGTCCGACCAGATGGCCAGCCAGTAATAGCTGCCGTTGGTCAGCGCCTGCGGGGCGGTGAGCGTGAAAGTCTTCCAGCCATCGGTGGTCGGGTTGGTTACCTCGCTCGTGGCCCGCAAAAGGCGGTTGGGCTGACTGCTGCTGTCAGAGTAGATCGCGCATTTGTAGCGGCCGGTTATGGCGGAGACTTTGGCGTGCATCGTGACCACGGTCATGTTCGACGCAGCCCGAAATCGGCAGGCATTGATATAGGCGCCCTCATACCAGAGTGTGTCGGTCGAAGTGCCGTCGGTGGTGTTGCCGATGGTTGCAGCAGCAAGGCCGGTCGCAACAGATGCAACGACAAACGCAATCGTTAACCCAATGGAACAGAAAGTTCTCTTCATACTCGACGAGCCTAATGACCGCCCTGGAAGCCTTCAACGAGAACTAATACTTACTTCCGGTGCGGGAAAGTACGGAAAGAGTTGCCAGGATTTCGCAGACTTTTGGCCCCTTGCTTCGCGCACGTCGTGGTTGCGCCAACCTCGCGGCCGGTCTAATACTCCCGGCATGAATAATTCGGCCCCCGCCCCGACACCCGGCGCGAACTTCAACATCAGCCGCCGCCGGTTTCTCCAATCTGCCTCCGCGCTCGCCGCTATGGCCGCGTTCCCGTCGCTCGGCGCCGATGCGCTTGACCTGGTCAACGGCAAACCCAGGCGCGTCGGCCTGATTGGCGCCGGCTGGTATGGGAAGAGCGACCTGTGGCGCCTCGTCCAGGTGGCGCCGGTCGAGATCATCTCCATCTGCGACCCCGACAGGAATCTGCTCGCGGAGGCGGCGGAGATGGCCAGCCAGCGCCAGAAATCGAAGCGGCGGCCGCGCACTTATGGCGATCACCGCCAAATGCTCAAGGAGAAGGACCTCGACATCGTCCTCGTCGGCAGCCCGGACCATTGGCACGCCTTGCACATGATCGCGGCGGTCGAAGCGGGCGCGGATGTTTACGTGCAAAAGCCCATCAGCGTGGACGTGCTGGAAGGCGAAGCGATGGTCGCCGCGGCCCGCAAGCACAAGCGCGTGGTGCAGGTCGGCACGCAGCGCAAGAGCACGCCGCACCTGATTGACGCGAAGAAGCAGGTGGTGGACGCCGGCCTGCTCGGGAAGATCGGCCACGTGGACATGTGCTGCTACTTCCACATGCGCGCCAACGGCAATCCGCCGGTCGAGCCGGTGCCGGATTTCCTCGACTACGAAATGTGGACCGGCCCCGCCCCGCTGCGGCCCTACGACGGTTTGCCGCACGTGCGCTGGTGGCGCACCTTCATGGAGTACGGCAACGGCATCGTCGGCGACATGTGCGTGCACATGTTCGATACCGTGCGCTGGATGCTGGGCCTTGGCTGGCCCAAGCGAATCACCTCCGCCGGCGGCATTTACGTCCAAAGGGAAGGCAAGTCGAACATCTCCGACACCCAGACCGCGACCTTCGAATACGATCAGTTCAATTGCGTGTGGCAGCACCGCACCTGGGGCGCGCCGACCGATCCGGACTATCCCTGGGCGCTCTTCATCTACGGCGATAAGGGCACGCTCAAAGCCAGCACCATGCGCGCGGACTTCTTCCCGCTGGACAAGAACGCCAAGCCCATCCATTTCGATTGTCGCTACGAGAAGGAACAGTATCCCGAGGACGTGACCGAGAAGAAGATCGAGCTCAACGCCGCGCCCGCCACCCGCCGCCACATGCTTGACTTCCTGGCAGCCATCGAAAAGCGCGGGCGACCGGTTGCCGACATCGAAGAGGGTCACATCTCCACCGCCAGTTGTATTCTGGCCAACGTGGCGATGCAGCTGGGCCGGTCGCTGGCCTACGATCCGCGCAAACGCGAGGTCACCGCGGACTCCACCGCCACGAAGTTGCTGCGCCGTCCCTATCGCCAGCCGTGGCGGCGGCCGGCAGTCTAAATCGTTTGCGGGAACTGTGTCGCCGCCTGCACCCACGTTTGCAGTGGCAGGATTAGTTAGACCGGGCTGGAAAAGGCTGCCTTGGATGGCCTCCCTGCGAAGCCGCGAGGGCGCTGGTCTTCGTCAGGGCGAAAGTCCAGGCAGCGCTCAGCTTCTCGTCGAGCGCCTTGGGGCCGAATCTGCTCACCCGGTTGCACAACCGATCGACGCGGATGCCTCAACGGGGACACGCCGCCTACGTCTTGCCCCAGCCGGGCAGGGCGGCCGCCTGCCGAATCCACGCCGCCATCTGCGCCTCGTCGAGATCATCCTCGTGGATGTCTATCCAGCGCGCGTCCTTTGCCTTGCCTCCGGGGGGAACGGGATGCAGCAAGGTGCCCTGGAAGAAGGCCACTTTGACGTAGCGCGTGAAGACGTGATATCCCAGGAACCACCCCCGGCCCTCGACGCCATAGAAGGGTGAGTTCCATTTGACCGCCTTGCGCACACCGGGAACCGTGCGCTCGATGAGCTTGTCGAGGCGGCGCCCGATTTCGCTCTTCCAGCCCGGCATGGCCGCGATGTAGGCCTGCACGGGGGCGTCGCCGTCGGCCTTCGCAATCTGAGGGTTGCCACCGGTGAGGAGGACCGGTTTCGTGTCTCCCAGGGACCCCTTGCGCCTGGTGGCGATGGATCGCCCGCCCGCGCGCGCCTTCTGCTTGGTTCTGTGTATTCTGCCCATAGTTTTGTTTGTGTGTGGGGCGAGATCAACGCGCAGCGGCGCCATGGCCGCCGAAGACTGCAGCCCGCCGAAACCCGGCAGCGGCGAATCCGCCATCGCAACCGCAGACACGAGGGCCGGCGGCTGTCCGTTTGAGCGAAAAGTGTGCGCCCGACATGGGCTTGAACTGGCGGGGCGAATGTCCCCAATGTGTGAACATGGCTGTAATTCCTCTCATACCGAGAGACAAGATGGCCCAGACATCAGTCCCGTGCAAATGTGGAGTCGCCGGACACGGAAGACCGCCCCGCGGATTCGGAGGACCTGCGGAATGTCACGTTCGCATACACCCGGCGGGCAAGATGCCTGCCGCTACTTGACGGCGGGGACATGACGCGCCGGCGCGCCAGTCATTCGACCTATTGTCATTGACACGGGTCCGGCGCGGTTCCAGGCTCAGACAGTTGGTTGCATCTGCAACAATTCGTTGACTGTTATGCTTGCTCAGCCGCCCAGGAATTCGGAGAAGTCCGCTTTTTCACTCGTCGAACTATTGGTCATCATTGCAGCCATCGCCTTGCTGGCGACCCTGCGGTTGTCCGCGCTGGCGCCGGCGGAAGTGAAGGCCCACCGGCTCGGCTGCCTCAACAATCTCAAACAGCTCGGTTTGGGAAGTATGATGTATGCCAACGACTCCCAGGGCCATTACTCCGGCCACACTTGGCTTCCCGGAGAACTCGGCAATGTTCCCCCGGGGGGAGCCACAGATCGCTCCGGGTCGGATGATGACTTAAACTGGCTTTACCCGCGCTACGTAAAGTCCACCAGGAGTTTTGTCTGTCCCAGCACCCAGAACTACATCCGCACCAATCTCGTCACCAAGCCCACCGGGGGAGTCGCCCTCGTTGATCTGTGTAAAAACGGTGCCACGCTCCAGTCCGCCGGCACCAGCTACGAAGTCTCCGGCAACTTCACCCTCCGCATGACCGGCATGGCGATTACCACCAAGAAGAAGGAAGACACCGTGAACGCGTTCACTATCGGCGCTTACGTCCGCGCGCTCGGCATGAAGCCGGGGCCATCCCGGGTTTTCTTGATCATGGACGCGGACGACACCTTGCCGGGGGTTGGGACTGACGCCAATGACTGGCCGGACAACCCGGCCGACAACCACGGCGCCGCGGGGGCGAACTTCTCCTTCTGCGACGGCCACGCCCAATGGGTGCGGCAGAATGAATTCATGGAGGTCTGGAACATCAGCCAGGACTCGAACCGCTCGTCCCCTTGATCCCCAGACAGCAAGGAATGAACGCTCGGGATCGAGTTACGGGAGCAAGATACGGTTGCACCCTGCGCCGGCGGCGGCGCCGGCGACGAGGGTGAAGAGCCCCTGCGCGCGGCCTGTATCGCCCGATTGCTTGAGGGCGTTTTGCAGGTTGGTGCGGCCGAACCACTCCACACTGCCGTCTGCCAACCCGACATTGCCTTGCTTGGAGTGCATATTGTTCATGAAAGCAGGGCCTAGATTGGCGTTGAAGTTGGTGCCCAGCGAGGCCTTGGAGATTCCTGTGTTCGGGGCTGCCAGGTAGGGAATGGTCGGCGGATTGGCGTTCCCGCCCAAGTTATGGTCTCCTGTCAACAACATGCGAGGCATGGTTTCCATGGCGTCGGCAGCGACGAGGTAGCTGACGTTCAGATCGTTGGTGTAAGGAACCGTGCCGGGTGCACCCACTCCGCTGAAGGTGGTGGCCGCCTGGCGATATATGCTCTCGTACTCCGCCGGGCAGATGAGGAATCTCGGGGTGGTTAACTCATTGGAGAGGCACAGGAAGATCTTGCACGCGCCGTGGCTCGTAACCTGGCTGGCGCTCAAGGTTCTGGAGATGGTTAACTCACCGGAGGCCCCGCCTTGGGCGCCGGGCACCTGCATCGGCATGTAGCCGCCGTTGGCGGCCGCCCAGGTCCGGAAAGCGAGACCGACCTGCTTGAGGTTGTTGCTGCAAGCAATGCGCTGCGCTTGCGGTCGGGTTCGGGCCAGCGCGGGCAACAAGGAGGCGGCGAGGACCGCGACGACGGCGATGACGACTATCAGCTCGACAAGAGTGAAAGCCGTGTTCTCTTTACGCATGTTTTTCATAGGTGTGGGGTCAGCGGTTCTCTGACGCCCGATAGAATCGTTGGGGCTGAACGGATGGAATCTCCTCCAGGTACCGGAGCGGGCCGATCGTCGGCGGGTTGGTGAATACAGCCTGCCAATCCGTCAGGTTCGAGGAAGCGTAGATGACCACGGGACCCTCCGCCGCCAGGTCTGTCAGGCGCAGAAGGAACGGCCCATCGCTCGCCGACGAAAGGAGCGGCGCAATCTCGATGCGCGGCGGCCCAACCATGGAACCCTCAACGGCGCGGTAGAACCTCGCGTCAGGAGCACCCGCCCCCGGATCAGTGAACTGCACTGGCCCGATGACCGGCGGATTGGTAAGGATCGGCTCCCAGCCCGCCAGGTCGCTGCTGGCGAGAAGCACCACCGGGCCGACTCCGGAGGCGCCTGACAAACGGAGCTGAGCCTCGCCGTTGGTCACCAGTATGCCCGGCGGGTAGCCGTCGAACCGCAGCGGGGTGCGGAGCACAGTCAGGATTATTGACGGCCCCGTTGCACCTCCGAATGCGTTGCTCATAACCAGCCGGTAGGTGCCGGCGTTGGACCAGTTGACGAACCCTATGGCAAGGGCCGGGCTGGTTGCCCCCGGCAAGGCCACGCCGTTCAGTTGCCATTGATAACTGGCCATGGCGCCGCCGAGCGAGCCGGCGCTGAGCAAGGTTGATTGGCCTATCGTGGCCGTCATTTTGAACGGCTGGAAGGCGGGGCGCTGCGCCCCGTTGCCCGCCAGCGCAAGGCTATGGGCGCTGCCCGCGCTTAGGACCAGCACGTTGGTCGCCGAAGGTGGCGCTGAGGCCTGGCCAAAGTAATCGGCGCCCCAGCAGACCACCGTGCCGTCGGCGAGCAGGGCCATACTATGGTCGCCCCCTGCGGCCAGGCCAACCACGTTGTAGATGTTAGTTGGCAAGGTTGCTTGCCCGTAGTAATTACCTCCCGAGGCATACAAGGTCCCGTCGGCTCGTAACGCCAGCGTGTGATTGCCCCCTGCGGCGATAGAGACAACGTTTGTGGCTAACGTGGACACACTGGTTCTTTCCCACGCCAGGAAAGTGCCGTCGGCCCGCAACGCGAGGCTGCGGTCGCCACCAGCCGCAATCGCACTGACATTCGTTACTGAGGACGGCACGGTTACCCGCCCAAAGGAGTTGGAGCCCCACGCCACCACGGCGCCGTCGAGGCATAGCGCCAGGCTGTGGGACCCGCCGGCCGCGATGGACACCACGTTGGTCGCGGACGCCGGCACGCTGGTTTGACCGCTAGAGTTGTCCCCCCAGGCCACCACACTGCCATCCGCCCGCAAAGCCAGACTGTGAGATCCTCCCGCGGCAATGGCCACGCTGTGGCCCGCGGATTGCGGCACATCGCACTGGCCCAAAGAATTGGCTCCCCAGGCGGCAACCCTGCCATCAGCCAGCAGAGCCAGACTGTGATCGCCGCCGCCGGCTATGGCCACCACGTCCGCTGTCCCGATTGGCACTTCAAGCTGGCCAAAAGAGTTGTCCCCCCACGCCACGATAGGACTCACGGAAATCTGCGCCACCAACCCGGTCACGCAGCCGTGCGCATTGCTCACAACCAGGCTGTAGCTGCCACTGTCTTCGCCGGTCGTCGCGCTCAGGCTTAGAACCCTTGAGGTCACGCCGCTGATCCGGCCGCCCTCCGCCAAGTCTCTGCCATTTAAGCGCCATTGGCAGCTCAGCGGTTCTGCGCCGAAAACACTTGCAGGCAAGCAGACGCTTGTCCCAAGCAGCACGTTCCGGTGTGTGAGCACTTCCGTGACGGCCGGCTCGGCCTTTACCGTCAGGATCGCCGTTTGGCTGTTGACCTGGCCCGCCGCATTCGTGGCCATCAACGTGTAAGTCCCCGCATCGGCCAACTGCGCGTTGCTCAGCGGGAGATACGGGCTGGTCGCGCCCTCAATGGCCGCACCGTCGTGAAACCACTGCACGGTCAAGGGACGGGTCCCGCTCACCTCGGCGCCCAGAATTGCCTGGCCGCCAACATGCACTGCGACCGGCCCAAGTTGCTGGCTGAATCGCGGTGGCCCAAGCTCGACCAGCGCCAGGCTGTAGTCTTCTCCGACGGCGATGCTCGCCACGTCGCGTAAACCGGCAGGCACATTCGTCACCCCCCAAAGGCTCCCTGCAATATCCCCTCCTCCCCAGGCAACAACGGTGCCATCCGACCGCAAAGCTACGTTGTGATAGTAGCCTGCTGCGATCCCCGCCACGTTGGTAACCGATGCTGGAACCACGGACTGTCCGAAGGAGTTGTCGCCCCAGGCAACGACCGTGCCATCCGCGCGCAGGGCCAGGCTGTGCCACCAACCGCCGGCAATCGCCACGACATTCGTAGCCGAAGCCGGCACGGTGTTCTCCAGCCCCCAGGCAACGACGGTGTGGTCCGGACGCAGTCCCAGATTGTGGTTGTACCCTGCCGCGATGGCGATTAGCTCCCTGGCCCGTGGCGGAACATTCGTTTGCCCGAATTCGTTGTTTCCCCAAGCCAACAGCGTTCCGTCCGCCCGCAAAGCCAGGCTGTGCGTCTCGCCGGCGGCGATGACAACCACGTTGGTTGCTGCTGCCGGCACATTCGTCTGCCCATCCGAGTTGTTTCCCCAGGCGATCACTGAGCCATCAGTCCTCAGCGCCACGCTGTGACCCCCGCCGGCGGCGACAGCCACCACGTTGGTAGCCGCTGCGGGCACGTCTGTCTCGCCATAATTGTTCCTCCCCCAGGCCGCTACACTGCCATCCGCGTTTACCGCCAGGCTGTGAAACGGTCCGGCGGCAATTGCCCGCGGATTCGAGGTTGCCGGTGAGACATTGCATTGTCCGTTATTGTTGCCGCCCCAGGCGCCGACGAGTGCGACTGTTACCGGATCCGGCTGGACTGCGAGATTTACGGGTGGACTGCTCACCTGGCCCATGATGTTTGCCGCCACCAAAACATAGTCCCCCGCGGCGGCCATCTGCGCGTTGGTCAGGAGCAGAGAACGATTGGTCGCACCGACAATCGCTATGCCGTCGTGATACCATTGGAAGCTCAGCGGCCAGGCCCCCATAACCGTCGGGTTGAGAGTTGTGCAGCTGCCGGCATAGGCGAGGACCGATCCAAGCTGGCGGCCGAATTCCGGTGGACCGGATGCGGCCAGCACCACGTTGTAGTCCTCTCCCGCCGAAATGCCCGCAACGTTGCGAAGACCCCCGGGGACGTTCGTCACTCCGAACCGTGACGCGCCCCACGCAACGACGGTGCCGTCCGCCCGCAACGCCAGGTTATGGTAGTAGCCGGCGGAGATCGCGACTACGTTCGTCGCCGATGCCGGGACCGAGGATTGGCCATAAGAATCATCGCCCCAGGCGACAACCGCCCCATCCGCACGCAACGCCAGGCAGTGTTCCCAGCCCGCCGCAACCGCTACCACGTTGCTCGCCGCCGGTGGTGTCGGGTAGTCAAATGCCCAGGTCACCACTGTCCCATCCGACCGCAGAGCCATATTGTGGTAGTACCCGGCGGCAATGGCGATGATATCCAGGGCGAGGAAGGAGCCGGAGACCTGGCCGTAATCGTTATTTCCCCATGCGACGGTTGTGCCGTCCGCTCTCAAGGCCAGACTATGCGCCCACCCCGCGGCAATCGCGACGATATTGGTAGCGGTCGGGGGCACATCCGTCTGCCCGTCCCAATTGCGGCCCCAGGCGATAACGGAACCGTCATCCCTTAACGCGAGACTGTGGGCTTTGCCGGCAGCGATGGCCGCCACGTTTGTGGCGGATGGCGGCACATCCGTCTGCCCATCCCAGTTCTTCCCCCAGGCAGCCACGGTCCCGTCCGCGCTCAAAGCAAGGCAGTGAGACGCCCCGGCGGCGATCGCGCGCGGGGTCGCAGACGCATGGGGCACGTTGCATTGCCCGCTGGTGTTGTCCCCCCACGCACCGATGGCCGCGACGGCGGGCCCCTGCCGCACAACCAGATTCACCGGTTGATTGGTAGCCTGGCCTTCGGTGTTCGTGGCGACCAATACGTAATCTCCCCCGTCGGCGTCCTGCGTGGCGGTCAGGAGCAAGTTTTGATTGGTCGCGCCGGAAACCGCCACCCCGTCATGAAACCATTGAAAGCTTAGCGGAAGCGTTCCCGCGACCGTCGGATTGAGAATTGTCTGGCTGCCCAGGTGAGCAACTGCTGACGCCAGCGAGAGGCCGAATCGTGGAGGACCCGACGCGACCAGAGCCACGCTGAAGTCCTCTCCCGCCGAAATGCTCGCGACGCTGTCCAGACCCGTCGGCACATTCGTGACTCCCAAATAGGATGCTCCCCAGGCGATGACGGTGCCGTCCGCCCGCAACGCCAGGTTATGGTAGTAGCCGGCGGAGATCGCGATCACATTGGCCGCCGATGCCGGAACCGATGACTGACCGTAAGAGTTGTCACCCCAGGCGACCACCGAGCCGTCGGCCCGCAGCGCCAGGCAGTGTTCCCAACCCGCCGCGACCGCCACGACGTTGGTCGCGCTCGCCGGAGTCGGGTAGTCAAACGCCCAGGTGACTACGGTCCCATCCGACCGCAGAGCCATGTTGTGGTAGTACCCGGCAGCAATGGCGACGACGTCCAGAGCGAGGAACGAAAAGTCAGTCTGGCCAAAATCGTTGTTGCCCCAGGCCACCACCGTCCCGTCCGCCCGCAAAGCCAGACTGTGCGCCCAGCCCGCGGACACCGCCACCACATTGGTTGCCGTCGCGGGCACGTCTGCTTGCCCGTCCCAGTTGCGTCCCCAGGCAACGACCGAGCCGTCGTCGCGCACGGCCAGGCTGTGCGCGGAGCCGGCGGCGACCGCCACCACGTTCGTGGCTTCCGGCGGCACGTCGGTCTGCCCGTCCCAATTCTTGCCCCACGCGATCACTCCGCCTTCGGGATCCAATGCCAGGGCATGGGACGCCCCGGCGGCAATGGCGATTACATTTGTCGCTGAGAGCGGCGCGTTGGTTTGGCCCTCCGAACTGGCGCCCCAGGCGATGACATTTTGAGCGTGACCTGCCGCCGCGGAGAGCAGCAGCATTATGGCAATCCCCGTGCCTCTCCAAGCCCTGCCAGAAATCTTCAGACGGGCCTTCATAGATTGTGACGATTAGGCGTCTGTTGGCCATGTTTGTCAAGAGGGAGATGATATTTGTGGCGGGTCGGCGCGAGTGCCATGGCGGTTCGTTCCCCTCTTTCGCGCCAATGGGCTGGTTTCCGGTCGGAATACGACCTTTAGGTCATTCAGATGTCAGGAATATCGAGGAAATGTGCCACTCAATGCGTGACTGGAAATTGCCATTCCCTTGCCAAAATGGCCGTTCCTGGCCATTTCCGGCCCCCCTCTGGCAAGACACCATCCGGTAAAAGGTCTAACGGGGTAGGTTTGAGAAGGCTGCCTAATGCCGCCTCAACTGACGGCTCTGTCCGCCCCCCAAGCCAGAGGCACCCCGTGCCCAAGCCAGCGCGGCGTTTAGACGGTGCCAATCCGGCGGGACCCCGGTGTGGTTCCCATGGGGGTCGGCCCCCATGGGAACCACACCGGGGAATCGCAGGTATGACAGCGTGGTCTCACCGGGGCGGCTATCAGGGTGGATTGTGGGATCCAGGGAAGCGTAACTGCCAACGTCAGCTGGCTTGTTCGGCGGCTGAGTAATCCCCTTTGCACCGCCGCGCGGTTATTGGTAACTAAAGGCCATGTCGGAGCTCAAAGTTGGCGTGGCTGAGGTGGATTTCACGCCCCCACCGGGGCTGCCTCTGCTGGGTCACATCCGGGATGATTACGCGGCGCGGGGCACGCATGATCCCTTGCGCGCGCGGGCCATGGTGGTGGCGAATCAGGCGGGGCCGCGCGTGGCCCTGCTGACGCTGGATCTGTGCATGCTCAACCGCGCGCAAGCCCGGATGATGCGCGAGCACATCGCGGCGCACACCGCCCTCTCGCCGGAGAACATCCTTATCGCCGCGTCGCACACGCACGGCGGGCCGGCTGCCGTTTCGTTGTACCAGACTCCCGCGGCCACCGATGCGGAGATCGAGGTATTCCTGAAGCACGCCGCGGAAGCGGCTATCCGCGCGGATAAGAACTTGAGGACTGCGATGGTGAAGGCTGGCTATGCCAGCGAGTCTTCCCTTTCCTTCAACCGGCGGCTGCGATGCCGTGACGGCAAGACACACATGAATTGGGAGGAACTGGCGCCCGGTTTCGTGCTGGATTGCCTGGGGCCGATTGATCCCAGGGTCCTCGTGCTCACGGTGGAAGACGGCGGCCTGCCAACGGCGGGACTGGTGAATTTCGGGCTGCACCCGGCCATTCTGGACTACGAGAACTGGCTCTATTCGGCGGACTACATCGGGTATCTGGATGAGGCGCTGCGCAGGATCGTGCGAGAGGACTTCACGACGCTGTTCTTCAACGGCTGCTGCGCCAATGTCAATCACATCAACTACGCCGACCCTGCCAGTCCCCGGCGGGGCTACCCTACAGCCCAACGTGTGGGCTACGTGCTGGCGGCGGCGGTCGCTCAAGCTCTGCGGGCGCGCGTGCCGGTGGCGGGGGATGCCATCCTGGCGTCGCGGGAGTCGGTCGAACTGGAGCGATTCAAGATACCCGACAACCTTTTTGCCGAAGCGAAGCGCTTCCTGGAAACGGGTCGGCAGAGTAAGCCGGCGGGCATGGACGGGCTGGATTTCAAGAGCGGAGCGCCGCTTTGGGTGCGGATGCGCGAGCAGCAGGCGACGCCCGACCGGGTTGAGGTCATGGCCCTGCGGATCGGGCCGGTGGGGATTGTGGGCATGCCCGGGGAGGTCTTTTGCGAAACGGGCCTGGCCATCCAACAAGCCAGTCCTGCGGAGCACACCATCGTGATTGAACTGGCGAACGATGCGGTGGGTTATCTGCCGACGCGCGAAGCCTACGTACAGGGCGGCTATGAGGTAACTCCCGGCGCAACGGCTTACGCGCCAGGCTGCGCCGAGAAGCTCGCCGAGTCCGCCATCCGCCAGCTAAAGAGACTATTCGAGTGCCCGGGCGGGTGACCAGTCAGGTGTTGAATTGCGGGAACCAGACAACGGAACTACTGTGCAGGCCATGAACACAAACCAATCGAGGAAATCGCGGGCATCCAGGCAAATCCTGCTGGCGGCGACCCTGGCGCTGGCCGGGGCCCTGGTGGCGGGCTGCCGAACCACTGTGTACCAGCCCGGAGACCAGGCTGCGGGGACGGCGCGCGCGGCCGCCGTGCACGTTCAAAAGCAGAGCCAGATGCTGGAGAGTACCATGGCGGCGCTCAACAACCTGGTGAGCAACCCCGCCGCCGACCTTAAGCCGCAGTTCCAATCTTTCAGTTCCGCGTTGGACCGGTTGGTGGAAGCCGCCAATCAAGGTGGAACCACGGGCGGCCATCTTGTGCGCGACAATGCCACCTTCTTCAACGCCTGGGACCAGCAACTTACCACCATCACCAATACGGACGTTCGCAGCTCCAGCCAGGCTCGCAGAACGGAGGTTAACAACCAGTTTACCACCGTGCATAACCAATACGCCCAGGCTCAGGGCGCCTTGTGGTCGCACCTGGACTACCTGCGGGAAATTCGCAAGGCGCTGGTCACGGATCTCACCGCGGGCGGGCTCGAATCGGTGAAGCCGCTGGTCAGCACCGCCACCTCCAACGCAGGCAATGTCCAAACCGCTCTTGCTCAGGCCCGCAGCGATCTATTGGCCCTGAGCACCGCAATGTCCTCGGCGGGTGGACCGACCGGCAAGTGAACCTGGTAAATACGGAGAAAAATCAGAGTCACCCCAAACTTCACATGAACAACCGATTGATGAGTAGAAGGCGGTTTGCGCAGACGGTCTCGGCGGCCGGTTCGGGCCTGGTTTTGGGGGGCGCGTACCAAGCCTTTGGGGGCGCCGCTGAACCACTGAGAATCATCGAGCCCTATCATGGCGCGGTGCTGAACAAGAGGCTGGGCGAGGCGGTGCCCGGAGGGCTCAAGATCCGGGTCACCGGCGAGGCGCCCGTGCTCGACCGGGTGACGGTGAATGGAGCCCCGGCTCGGCGCGAAGGCCGGCAATTCACTGCCGAGCTTATTCTCCGCCAAAAGGAGAACACCATTACCGCTGTGACTGACGGGAACTTTGGGCGTCGCCAGCACCAGGTGCGAGTTCTGTGGGACCGGCATTCCCAGCCCCGCTATCGTTTCTCCATTGACGACAACAGCTTCTTCCTGCGCGACGTCTTCCAGAAGCAGTACGCCTCTCTGTTCGATTGCTTCTATCTCAAACTTCTGCGCGATCTGCATGCCCGCTATGGGACGCGGTTTGTCCTGAACATCTATTACACGACGGGGGACGGATTTGACCTGACGCAGTTTCCGGACCGATACCGGGGAGAGTGGAATGAAAACGCGGATTGGCTCAAGCTGGCCTTCCACGCGCATGCGAACGATCCCGACCGCCCTTATCAGAACGCTCCCGCCAACAAGCTGATTGCTGACCTGGACAGAGTGGCCGAGCAGATTGTTCGTTTTGCGGGCAAGGCAACCTACTCGCCGCCGACGGTCATCCATTGGGCAATGGTGGATCCGACCGCCCTGAAACCGCTCCATGAACGCGGCGTCCGCGTGCTCAGCGGGTATTTTCGGCTCGCAAACGGACGCTGGGACATCAACTACCGCGTGGATGATGAGCGCTCAGAATATCTGTCGCGCCACGACGCCCTCATGGATTTCGACAGCGGAATCGTCTTCTCCAAAGTGGACCTCATCTGCAACAACACCCCGGTGGCAGACATCGTTCCGGCCCTGGAGAAACTGGCAGCCGACCCCAACCAGGCGGAGATCATGGATCTGTTCACGCACGAACAGTATTTCTGGCCGTTCTATGCCCATTATGTCCCCGACCACGGCCAAAGGCTGGATACGGCCATCCGCTGGGTCACCGAGCATGGCTATCATCCGGTGTTCTTCCACGAAGGTCTCTTGGGCGGAAGGGCCTGAGCCATTGATGCGCTTGCGCCGGTTGTCAGGCTTTGCCGGAAATGGCTTGCGTCCGGCTACCAGGCCATCTCGGGTATGGCGGAATCTGCGGTCATTGATTGCGGCAGACGCCAGACATGGTCGCCGCGTTGATTGGTGAAGTAGAGGAAGGATTCGGAACGCTGGCGGCCGTGGCCATCAGCCCAAAGCGCATAGAAGTCCGGGTGGGCGTTGACCGGACGGCGCGCGTAAGAATGGTTGCGGGGGCTGCTGACGGTAAGCTGCTTTTGGCGCTTCCAACTCGCGCCCTGGTCCGTGCTGGTCCACATGACCATTTCGCCACCGGGATTATAGGGTTGCGGGCCGAGTTCGGTCGGGGCGATGACGCGCCAGGTCCCGTCCCGCTCGAGGTAAAGCGAGCCGTGGTCGTAGTTGTTGCCAGAGGTCGTCAAGTGGTGGATGACCCATTTCCTGCCCGTCCAGCGCGCAGTCTTCCATTCCCGCGGGCCATTGGCTGGGCCGGGCTCGAAGCCTTTGCTCGTGAGGAAGAGTATGACGGGACGGCCCCGGGCGTCGAAGTTCACGTCTTTGAGGTAAACCAGCAGGCCCTCCTTGCGGGAGTCATAGACGAGAGCGGCGTTGGCGGCGTTCGTGACCGGTGTGACGATTCGCTTGCCCGCGCTATTGCGCCAGGTGCGGCCGAAGTCGGTGGTCTCAAGGTAGTATAGGTTGGCGCGGGTATTCAGGCCGGTGGGCGACGGATGGTAGTCGAAAGCGGTGCCCACCCGCGAGCCCGCGCACCAGCTAACCTGATAATCGCCCATCTCGATTCTGGCCAGCTTGTGCGGTTCGCTCCAGTCGCGGCCGTCGGGGCTGGTCATCCAGTAGAGGTTGCGCCCGCTGTCATAGCGCGTATGCAAGAACAGGAAACCCCGCTTCGGAATGAACCAGGGCTGCGTGTAGGAGAAGTTCGTCTCCAGCACCTGCTCGAATTCATCCACGGAGTAGGGCTGCTTGCTGCGGTGTATGTAAGATGGCCGCGAGGTGCCGTGGGAGGAGGAGAAAATCCAGACATAGCCCTTGGCGTCGAGGGAGATCGTCGGATTGTCGTGCGCGTCGCTGGTGTGCTTGTTCAGCAGAATGGTCGGGCGAGGAACCTGGCCTGTGGCATGGTCGTAATACGAGACCATGTGCAGCAGCTCTTGTTTGCCGTTGCCGTCGCGGGCGGTGGTTCCGCCGTAGCAGAAGAAGGTCTTGTTCGCCGGCGAACTGTAGATGGCGATGGGCTCATGCTGCTGGGGGTAGGTGGCCATCCCGCCGCTGTACTTGAACTTATACTCGTCCTTGGTGCCCTGATTGTAATACCAGATGCCGCGATAGCCGTCATCCTTGGGGTGGGGAGCGCCGACGCAGACCTGCAGGGCAAGTCCCGCGGCAAACAACACAGTTGCTGGTCGTCTCATGGCCGGAGCGTAGCAGATGGGGCCGTTCGGGGAAATGGGTTTCAAATGGACCTCCGGGTCGAACACTTGCGCATTCAGACCTTGCGAGGAGGAGTTAAATCCATAGCTTCAGGCTATGACTTTGGCCGAAATTCTAAGCAACGAAGAGCTGCGCCACCATGAGTTTCCCGTGACTCGTGATAAGATTTTCCTCGCGCATGCGGGCGATTGTCCCTTGCCGCGGCGGGTGGCGGAAGCGGTTGCGGACTACGCCCGGCAGGCCACGACCGGCGACCAGGAGAAGTTTGTCTATCCGGCCATTTTGGAGCGGGGACGCAAGGCCGCGGCGCAACTTCTGAATTGCCGGAGCGATGAAGTGGCGTTCGTGGGGCCAACTTCGCTGGCGCTGAGTTTCCTGGCCAGCGGCCTGAAGCTGCGGCGTGGCGACAATATTCTTATCTACTTTGAGGATTATCCATCCAACGTCTATCCCTGGATGGCGCTGGCGGACCAGGGGGTGGAGGTGCGGCTGATGAACACGCGGGGGCTGGGCGTGATCCGGACCAAGGACGTCACAGGGCAGGTGGATGAGAATACCCGGCTGGTGGCGCTGGCGTCGTGCCACTTCATCAGCGGTTACCGCATTGATTTCCAGGCCATCGGCAAGTACCTGCGCGAGCGACATATCCTGTTCTGTCTGGACGCGATTCAAACGCTGGGAGCGTTCCCGACCACGGTCGAACAGGTGGACCTGCTGGCGGCGGATGCGCACAAATGGCTCCTCGGGCCGTGCGGGGCGGGGGTGATGTATGTGCGCGGGTCCGTGCAGGAGCGCATCAACCCGCCCATCTACGGCTGGAACAATGTGCGGTGCCCCAACTTCGTTGCGCAGGAGCAAATTGTCATGCGGACCGGCTCGCACAAGTATGAGGCGGGCACGCAAAACCTGCTGGGCATCGTGGGGCTCGTGACTGCAATGGAGCTGATCCTGGAGCTGGGCGTGGCGAACATCGCGCGGGAGCTGTTGCGGAAACGGGCGTGGCTGGTGCCCGCTTTGCAGGCAAAAGGCTATGAGGTCTTGCAGCCCGAGGCCCCGGCTGAGAACGGGAGCGGCATCATCTCATTCCACCGGTCGGGGCCGGACCTGGCAGCCCTGCACCAGCGACTCAGCGATGCCGGTGTGGTGACATCCCTGCGGGGAGATCGGAAGGGGCGTCAGTATATCCGCGTGTCGCCGCACTGCTATAATACGGACGCGGAGTTGGCGCGACTGGTCGAGTTAGTGTGACGCGTATGCGGCCGTTGAACGTGGAACAGATCGGCGAGGAACTGGCTATCAGATGGGAGGATGGCAGCGAGAGCTTTATCGCTTTGGAGAAACTCCGCCGGGCCTGCCCTTGCGCCGGATGCAAGGGGGAGATGGATGTGATGGGCAATGTTTACAAAGGCCCGGATCATCCGCTGTCGCCGGCATCCTTCAAACTCGTGCGGCTCGAACGGGTGGGAACCTACGCGGTGCAACCGGTCTGGGCAGATGGACACGCCACGGGGATCTACGCCTTCGATTATCTGAAAAACGTGGGGCTGCTTCCGGGAGCGTAAAAGGTCCTCTGCCGACTCTGGGCGCCCTTCTGCCAAGAAGACAGCTGCCCTTAAAAGAGTGCGCCGGGTGCAGGCGCGACCAGGCATCCCGCCAGGTACTCGCAATCGGATTCCCTGTGAACCTTGGACAACGGTGGTCAGGCAACTGTCACAGCCCGAGGGGAGCGGTCCGCGCTTCCTGTTGCTGACTTAGCCATCCCCAGAAATTCATTGTCCGCGGGCCGAAATACCGGCAAGCTGCTCGTTCGGGTAATTTATGCAGCACGTAAACTTGGGAATGATCGGCGGCGGCACCGTGGGCAGCGGCGTTTTTCACGCCCTCCAGCTCAATGGAGACCTCATGGCTTCGCGCATTGGCGTGAAGGTCAATGTCCGCAAAGTTGCCGTCAAAGCCTTTGACGAACCGCGCCCATACCGGATTCCAAAGTCCGCCATGAGCACGGACTGGCAGAGCGTCGTCAACGACCCGCAGGTCAATCTCGTGGCGGAGCTGGTCGGGGGCACCACCATCGCCCGCACGATGATCCTGACAGCCTTGAAGCTCGGCAAGCCGGTGGTCACCGCCAACAAGGCCCTTCTCTCCGAGCATGGGGAGGAGTTGTTCGCCGCGGCGCGGCGATACGGCGCCAATCTTTACTACGAAGCCAGCGTCTGTGGAGGCATTCCGATCATTAAGGCGCTGCGCGAAGGCTTTGTCGGCAACCGCATCACTCACCTCTATGGCATCGTCAACGGCACCTGCAATTACATCCTGACCCGCATGAAGCTCGAAGGCGCCGACTTCGACGCCGTGCTCAAGGACGCGCAGGCGCAGGGCTACGCCGAGGCAGAGCCGTCGCTCGACATTGACGGCTACGACGCCCAACACAAGATCGGCATCCTGGCCTCATTGGCGCACGGATTCTGGGTGAAGCCCAACAGGATTTGCGTCGAGGGCATCCGTGCGATTACGCGCGCGGATATCCAGTTTGCCAACCAACTCGGCTACACCATCAAACTGCTGGGGATTATCAAGAAGGTCGAGGGTCGATCGCAAAGCAGCGGGCGGGCCGGTTCGGCACGCGTCCAGGTATCGGTGTATCCGACGCTGGTGCCCAACACGCACGTGTTGGCGGGGGTGAACCATGTCTTCAACGCGGTATTCGTGCGCGGGGACGTGGTCGGTGACACGCTGTTCTATGGCCGCGGCGCGGGCAAAGACGCCACCGCCAGCGCCGTGCTCAGCGATGTGGCGGACGCCGCGCTGGATTTGAAGTTTGGCACCCAGCACCGCGTCCCGCCGTTCGTCCCGCACGAGCGCGACGGCGCGGTGGTGCCGATTGCCGAAGTCGTCTCCCGCTACTTCGTGCGGCTTGCCGTCGTGGACAGGCCCGGCGTGCTGGCCCAAATCTCGGCCATCTTTGGCCGGGCCCACATCGGCATCTCGTCCGTGATCCAGCCCGAAAGCCGTGAGGGGGCGAGCGTGCCGCTGATCCTTATGCTGCACGACGCGCCCAATGGGGCGGTGACCCGCGCGCTGAAGAAGATCGGCAGGCTGGCCGTGGTCAGGAACCCGCCCGTGATGATCCGGGTGGAAGACTTCTGAGCCTATGGCGCTGATCGTCCAAAAGTACGGTGGCAGCTCGGTCGGCACCACCGATCGGATCAAGAACGTCGCCGCCCGCGTGGCCAAGTACCGCGCCAAAGGCGACCAGGTCGTGGTCGTGGTCTCCGCGATGAGCGGCGTCACGGATAATTTGATCAAGCTGGCCAGGGAAATCATGCCCTTGCCCAACGACCGCGAAATGGACGTGCTCCTCGCGACGGGTGAGCAGACGACCATTGCCTTGACGGCCATTGCGCTGCACGGGCTTGGGCTCCCTGCCGTGTCGCTCACGGGCGCGCAGGCGGGCATTGTCACCGACGGCGTGCATACCAAAGCCCGCATCCAGAACATCACGCCGAAGAAAATCCACGATCTGCTGAACCAGGGCAATGTGGTCATTGTCGCGGGCTTCCAGGGCCAAACCACCGAGGGTCAGGTCACCACCCTGGGCCGCGGCGGTTCAGACCTGACGGCCATCGCCCTGGCCGCGGCGCTCAAGGCCAATCTGTGCCAGATTTACACGGACGTGGATGGGGTCTATACCGCCGATCCGCGCATCGTGCCCGCCGCCCGGAAGATGGAAGAGATCTCCTACGACGAGATGCTCGAACTGGCCAGCCTCGGGGCGAAAGTCATGCAGTCCCGCTCAGTCGAATTCGCCAAGAAGTTCGGCGTTATCTTCGAAGTCCGATCCAGCCTTAACGAAAATCCAGGAACCATTGTGAAAGAGGAAACCAGGAACATGGAAGACGTCGTCGTGCGCGGCGTCTCGCTCGACAAGAACCAGGCCAAGGTCACGCTGGTGGCCGTGCCCGACAAACCCGGCGTGGCCGCCCGCATTTTCAAGGCCATCGGCGACGCAAATGTGAACGTGGACATGATCGTGCAGAACATCAGCCACGGCAGCGGTGCCCTGGCCACCGACCTTTCATTCACTGTGGACAAGCCCGATCTGCTCAAGGCCCAGAAGGTCATTGACGGGCTCCAGGCGGAGATTGGCTTCGGCAAGGTCATCGCCACGGACAAGATCGGCAAGCTGTCTATTGTCGGTGTGGGCATGAAGAGCCACACCGGTGTTGCCGGCAGGATGTTCGATACGCTGGCACGCGAAGGGGTTAACATTGACATGATTTCCACCAGCGAAATAAAGATCTCCGTGGTGGTTGACCTCGCCAAAGCGGAGCACGCGATGAAGGCAGTGCACGCCGCCTTCCTGGGGTAGTTAAGAGTCCACATCATCACAATCCCGGACTTCTCGGGACATTCCCCAAGTCAGACTCCAGGGGGACGCTTGTGCTCCCGGAGTTGAGCCTTGGACCAAGGTCCCTTCAGGTCCCAATCAAGACCCTGTTTCTAGGCCGCATTGGGCCGGGCCAGAGCCTGCGTTGACATGAATTAGCGGTTTGTGTAGTTTGGCCGAGTTGGATCAGTTATGGGTTCTGTGCTCAACCAACATGTGCTGGTGCTTAACCGACTCTGGCAGGCGGTGAATATCTGCACGGCGCGCCGGGCGCTGACACTCCTGTTTCAGGGCCACGCACAGGCTGTGCTCAACCGCAGCGACGGTTCCTTCCAGACCTTCAATTTTACCGAGTGGCACCACCTCTCTGTGCAGGAGCCGCACCCGGAATCGGTCTGCACAATTTCCTTCCGCATCCGGGTGCCGCGCGTGATTCTGCTGATCGTCTATGACCGCCTGCCCAAGAAGGAGGTCAAATTCACCCGGCACAATATTTTCGAGCGGGATCAGAACACGTGCCAGTACTGCGGCAAGACCTGCGACCGCAAGGACTTGAACCTGGACCACGTGATTCCGCGTGACCGCGGCGGCCCGACGTCGTGGGAGAACATCGTATGTTCGTGTATCGAGTGCAATACGCTCAAGGCGAACCGTTCGCCGCAGGAGGCCGGCATGCGCCTCATTCGCAAGCCCAAGCGGCCGAAATGGCGGCCCTTCGTTCAGATTAACTTCACGCTCCACCAGCACGATAGCTGGAAGCACTTCATTGACCTGGCGTACTGGAACGTCGAGCTGGGCGAGGATGTGCGCTAGCGCCGTCCGAAGTTCGAGCCCCCAAATCCGGCCCCAGCCGCCGGGCCGCTATGTGTCGCGCAACCATGAGCAGGACTCCAATTCGTAATTGGCTGTTGTTAACGATCGTGCTGTGCTTGCCGGCTTGCGAATCGGCCAGCGTGCGGGAGACGCCTTCGCTCAAGACCTACACGCTGGACTACGACACCCCGACAGACCCGACGTTGCAGGGCGAGCTTGAAGCGATTGACGCCCGGTTGCGCGGCCAATTGGAAATGACGACGGAGCAGGCGGCAGTGGGAGTGCTGGATTTGAAGCGTCTGCGGCTGGCGATGGTTCATCCCGACCGGATTGACTACGCGGCCAGTGTGGCGAAAGTGGGTATTCTGCTGGCGTACTTCCAACTGCGTCCGGAGGCGGCGGCTCGCCTCGATCCGCAAACACGGCATGATCTGGGGCTGATGGCCAAGGCCTCCAGCAATGAAATGGCGGCGAAGTTCTCGCGCGAACTGGGGCTGCGGCAGATTCAGGAAGTGCTCAACTCGTACCACTTCTATGACACCAACCACGGCGGGGGAATTTGGGTGGGCCGGCACTACGGCGGCGGCGGCGAACGCATTGGCGATCCGCTCGGCGATCATTCGCACGCGGCCACTGTGCGCCAGTTGTTGCGGTACTACCTGCTGCTCGAACAGGGCAAGCTTGTCTCCCCCGAAGCCTCACAAGCCATGCGCGATATCTTCGCCTCCCCGGACATCCCGCACGACGACATCAAGTTTGTGAAGGGCCTGGCCGGGCGTGACGTGCAAATCATCCGGAAGTGGGGCACGTGGAAAGACTGGTTTCACGACTCGGCGGTAATTACCGGCCCCGGCCGACACTACATCCTTGTGGCGCTCACCCATCATCCGCGCGGGGACGAGTACTTGGTTGAGCTATCCAGGTTGGTGGATGACTTGATGGCCCGCGGCAATTCGCGGTCAAGGCAGGAATAGTCAGGGCCAGGGCACGCCGGGGTACTTCTTCTGGAGAGCGGGCTTGAGCTTCGGGTAGGTGTTTAACCGGAACGCCGTCCAGTTGAACGTTGCTTCCAGCCGTTTGCCGTCGGGCGCACAGAGCCACAGCTTCACCGGCAAGCGGCCTTCGCAGACATGCGGATGGGCCTTGAGCGCGAAACATTCGTGTAGTTTCACCTGCAGTTCCGGAGCATTCGGCTGAGCATCCTCATCCCGCGCGCGCTCGGAATACAGCAGCTTCATCTTCCGGCCATCCGGCCAGGCGAGGCTCGTTGGGGTGAGTTCATCAAGCCAACCGAGCTGTTCATTGGCCAGGGCCTGGCGAAAGGCGTCGCGCAGCGCCGTGGCTTGCGCCTCTTTGGCCAGGGTCAGACCTTCAAACGCGCGCGCCAGACAGTTTGTAATGGCCGCCTCGTCGAAGGGCGGAAACTCCAACTCCGGCATGGCGGCCGTCACGAGGTTGACCCTGCCGATGAGCTGCTTGGTTTCGTGATTGAACATCGGCAGCTCGAACCAGCCCTTTCGCGATGCCTCGGCCAGGCATCGGCCGGAAGCCCTCGGGTCCACGTCCCGCTGGTGCTCGTGGTGGATGACCAGATCGCGAAAGCGCACCAGTTTGACGGCGGCAACGCGCTTGTGGGTGCGGTCATAGAGGTGCTCCACCTTAACTGTGATTTGCTCCGGGAAGGTCTCCTCAATCCACTCGCGTTTCACGGCGGTAGCCAGTCCCAGCAGCGTCAGGTTCTCCGAACCGCGCCCGGTCACCTCGCGAATGGTCGCTGCCACAAACAGCGGCGCGTTTTGCACCACGCTTTCCCGCATCAACGTGCCATGCCGTCCCTCGGTCAGGTCGCAGTCCAGTGTTCCCTGGTCATGCCGGAGGCAGATCTGGTCAATGAACCCCGCCATGATGCAGCGCGGCAGGGGATCTGCCGGCGCCGCGTCACGTCCTGCGTGTCGCGCCCCGGCGTCATCCTCCTTCAGGGGGCTTTCGCCCTCGCTGCGCAACAGACCCTGCTGGTTTGCGATCTGCAGAATCTGCTCGAAGGCCTGCTCCACCTGCCGCGCCGTCTGAGCGTGGATGCCGTAGCGGCGGCAGGTCTCGATGCTGAAGTTGTTCTTCTTCGCGAAGTGGTAGGCGCGCAGCAGGGTGTGGAAATCCGATTCCCGGCTTGCCTCGAACAGTTCGCGTGCCTCCTGGATGTGCTTGTCGTTGCGGCCGGGCCGCACCAGCATGTCGCGCCCGCTGACCAGCGCCGCGCACAACGCTGCCGAGGGCACGCAGCCGAATTTGGCGGCCTCCACCAGCATGCGCGAGTAGCGCGGGTGCATCGGCAGCTTGAGCATCTGCCTTCCAACCGGCGTCAGGTCGGCGGCAATTGGCGGCCGGTGGTTGATGGTTAACGCCCCCGTCTGCGGTCTGTTGCGAGAATCGTCTGTCGTGCCTTGGTCATCCCGTAGCGCCCCCAGTGTCACCAACAACTGCTCCGCCCGCTCCACTGCCTGGGCGTCCGGTTTGTCCAGCCAATCGAACTCCGCGGCGCGCTTGATGCCCAGGGAATGCAACAGCAAGACTACCTCGGCCAGGTCGCTCCGCTGGATTTCCGGCGTGTTTCGCTCCGCCCGGTTTAACTGCCCGCTTTCGGTCCAGAGCCGGTGGCAGGTGCCCGGAGCGGTGCGTCCGGCGCGCCCTTTGCGCTGCTCGGCGGATGCCCGGCTGATAGGCTCGATGAACAGTGTGCCAATGCCGCGTTCGGCGTCATAACGCGCGACGCGGGCCAGCCCGCTGTCCACCACGTGGCGAATGCCTTCGATGGTGACTGACGTCTCCGCGACGTTCGTGGCCACCACCACTTTGCGCAATGCGTTGGGCGCGAAGGCAAGGTCCTGCTGTTCCGGCGGCAAGTCGCCATGCAGGGGAATCAGCGCAAGGCGCTCCCGGGTGCGGCTGGCTCGGGCTGCCGCGATGGTAGCGTTGATTTCGCCCATGCCCGGCATGAAGACCAGGATGTCGCCCGGCTCGCCGGCGTTGACAATCTGCTCTACCACATCGGCGGCTTGCTCCGAGGCGGGCCGTTCGTCGTGCTGGTTCAAATAGCGCACCTCTACCGGGAAGCTCTGCCCCTCGGAATACAGGACAGGCGTTTCCTCCATGCCCCCGCTCAGATACTCCGCCACCGGCTCCGCTTCGAGCGTGGCGGACATAACCGCCACCTTCAAATCGGGACGCGCAGTTCGCTGCAACTGCTTCACCAGCGCGAGCGCAACATCGCTCAGCAGGTTGCGCTCATGGAACTCGTCGAAGATCACTACCCCGACTTCGGACAATACGCGGTCGTCCTGCAGCCATCGCAGCAGGATTCCTTCGGTCACGTAGCTGATGCGGGTGCCGAGGCTGGTCTGGTCGTCAAAGCGAATCTGGTAGCCGACTTCCCCACCGAGCCTGGCGCCACGCTCCCAGGCGACGCGGGCGGCCACCGTACGCGCCGCCACGCGGCGGGGCTGGAGCACAACAATCTTCCGCTGCCCGGCCAGCCCGGCATCGAGCAGCATCTGCGGGACCTGGGTGGTCTTGCCGGAGCCAGTCGGCGCCACCAACACCAGCCGATTGCCCAGCCGCAGGGTCTCGACAACGGCCGAATGGATCTGCCAAATGGGGAGCGACGCCGGATTCACATTTCGCAGGCGAAATGCAGTCAGTAGCGGAGATGGCGCAACACCAGCGCGAGGACTGTTACCACCAGCATCAGCCCTGCCGGCATAAACTTCCGCATCTTCACCAGTCGCAGGCCGAACACCACCAGCAGCGCAGCCAGCAGTATGTCGGCGACATAGGGTTGGAAGATGACGTCCGCCGCACAGAGGCTGAGCGCGGCCGCAAAGGCGACCGACATGATCAAAGAGACTTTGCTCCTGGCTTTGAGAAAGCCAATAAGTCCGCCAATGACGAGCAGCACGATGTAAATCCAGAGCACAGTTTGTGGGCGCATAGTTTCTTTGTGTGGTGAATCTAGTCGCAAACCGCCGCCAAGGACACAACGATTTGCTGGAACCCACGACCGAGAGGACAAACGGGCCGCCGCCGGGATTGGGCTGGACGGCGCGCGGGTTGGTGGTACACTGGTTGTAGCATGTCAACCCAAGCGCTCCTGGCGGCGCAAAAGATCAACCTTCGCCGTCCTGATGTCATGGCCGAAGTGCAGGCGCAGGTCCTGTCGCATTATCGCAGCGACCTGGTCGAGCGCATTCGCAGGGGTGGGCGTATGCTTTCGGCGGGCGACCTGACCGTCAAACTGGCCAAGGAATTCGGCTTTTGCTACGGCGTCGAGCGGGCCATTGACCTGGCGTACGCGGCGCGCAAGGTCTTCCCGGACCAGCCCATTTACATCCTCGGCGAGATCATCCACAACCCCGAGGTCAACGACCAGATCCGCGCCATGGGCATCAAGTCCCTCTCCGGCAAGGAGAAGGATGCCGACATCGGGGACCTGAAGAAGGACGATATTGTCATCATCCCGGCCTTCGGCACCGAAGTCTCAATGCGCCGCCAGCTCGAGGCCAAAGGCTGCCGGTTTGTGGATACGACATGCGGGGACGTGATGAGTGTCTGGAAGCGGGTCCGGCAGTACTCCCAGGACAAAGTCACCAGCATTATCCACGGCAAGGCGTGGCACGAGGAAACCAAGGCGACCAGCTCTCAGGCGATGGCCAGCGGCGGCGGGCATTACCTGGTCGTGTTCACTCTGGCCGAGACCGATTGCGTTTGTGACTACATCGTGAACGGGGGCGACAAAGCCGCCTTCCTGGAGAAGTTCAAGGGGGCCTACTCGGACGGCTTTGACCCCGAGCTCCATCTTAACGCGATCGGGGTCGCCAATCAGACGACCATGCTCCGCGGCGAGACTGAGGAAGTGCAGCGCCGTCTGCGCCGTGCCATGGTGCAGAGGTATGGCGAGGCGGAGATTGACCGCCACTTCCGTTTCTTCGATACGATCTGCGGCGCCACGCAGGATCGGCAGGACGCGCTGGAGAACCTCTTGCAGGAGCCTCTCGACCTGCTGCTCGTGATCGGCGGCTACAACTCCTCGAACACTTCACACCTGGCGGAGATGGGCGAAGCCAAGCTCCCCACCTATTTCGTCAAGAACGCCGCCAAGATGAAGTCAGACAAGCTGATCGTCCATTACAACCAGCAGCGCCACGAGGAGGTCGAGACCCGCGACTGGCTTCCCAAGGGCCCGGTCACTGTCGGCATCACCGCCGGCGCCTCGTGTCCGAACAACCTTATCGAAGACGCCATCCGCCGGTTGTTCGAACTGCGGGGGATTTCCGTGCAGCAACTGTTGGGCACTTAATCCGGGGCGGGCCGGAGGAGTGCGCGTCATGGCGCGTCAGGCGGCCGGGAACAGTACTCCGCTGTTTTCAAGGCGAACCATCATTGCCTCTCCTTCGGCACTATCACGAGCCTCCCTTCCTGAATTCGGATATCCTCCAGCCCTTGCAGCACGGCCACCGCCCGCGGTTCCCCGGCCAGGCGAGCCGCCAGGTTCTCTCCGGACTGCCTGCATGAGCGCTTCCGGCAGCGGTTTGCCTTTGACGGTGACGGTCTGCGCCGTCACAAACAGCGCGCCGTCGCGGAAGGCTAGGTTGAACGTCGCGCTGCCGTTCAGGTATCTGCCCTTGAACATGCTCAAGCCGATTTCTTGCATCGGCACACTCACTTGGCCCCGCATCCGATCGCCTTCGAGGGTGACATGAATATTGCCTTGCGTGGGCTGCTGCTCCAGGACACTGGAGACCAGCGCGTTGATGTCGTCCGCGGTCAACGCCAGCGTGGGGGCGGGTCGGTGCTCGCCGACCGCCTGCTCGAAGGCCCCGAACCGCTGTTTCAGCTTGCGGACTTCGCCCGGCGGCATCTGCACCGCCGGCAACTTCATCGGCTGGGTGTCGGTGTAGCGATTGACCAGCTTTTTCATGTAGTGCAGGCCAATCAGCCCGGCGGCCAGCAGCAACACCAGCAGCACCAGGCTGGTGATGCACCCATAAAAGAAGCAGCCTCGGCGGGGTTTGACGGCTTGTTCGGTCACCGGGGCTTCTTTTGAAAACGGAGTCGTGGCTTGGCGGGGGTCGGAGGCGAAATTTTAGGCGGCACACCGGCCTTCTGCTGCTCCTTCTCCCGGAGCCACGCTTTGGCCGAAGCCTGCAGCAAGGGAGTCTCTGGCTGCGCGGCTGGCACAACCGGCGGAGGTTGGATCTCCAGTTCGCGGAGCTTTCCCGAAAGCCAGTCCTCCGCCTTGGTGACCGTGTCGCCGATCTTCGTCTCGGAGAACTTGATCCCGCCGATCTCAAAGTCGGTCAGCGCCTTCAAGGCGTCCACGGTCTGCCCGGCGGAGGCGAGGGCCCTGTTCATGCGCGTGGCCATCGTGTCGAGCGATTGATAGCCGTTCACGAGCCATTCCAGCTTGCCCGTCTCGATGTCCACCAGCAGGCCGTGGACGGGAATCCTGGGTCCGATCAGCGGGCTCTGGCGCACGATGTCCGCCGCCTTGATGACGTTGGCCCTCGGGCTGGCAAACATGCCAAAGAACTCGTTCACGTTGGCGGGCAGCAGGTTCCGCTCGATCCCCAACGCCCGAAACCGGTCCAGCAGCTCCATGGTCGTCGTCTTGCTGACCTGGCAATCGGTGTGGCCGATGATGGCGATCTCCTTCCCGCCCTTGACCACGCAGGCCAGCGCCAGCGACCGCATGGTGCTGCTGAGCGGGCCGGTGATGACGTTGCCCGCGTTGCGCAGCCAGATGAACTGCTCCTCCGGCAGGCCCAGCACCTCCGGCAGCAGCGGGTTGAGCCGCACGTCTATGCAGGTCAGCGCCACTACGGGCAGCTCGCTCTGGAACTCCGCCGGGCGCAGGCCCGCCGCCTGGTCACCCGCGATCGCGCGGTGATTGGCGTCTATGATGGCCTCAAAGAGCCGCATAGCCGCTGCCAGTAGCGGCCGCTAGCCGCTCGCTTTGGGCCGGCCCACAAAGAAGTAGATCAGGGCCCCGATGACATGCACAAACAGGATCACCAGGACCCAAACGATCTTCTCGGTGTCGCTCAGCCCCTTGTTCTTGATGGCGTGAATGAGCATCCACACCCAGAACACGAAGCAGGCGAGGAAGAACAGCCCTCCAACCAGAAAGAAAGCTATTCGGTAATAGGCGTCAACATTACTCATGGGGTTCCTTTCGTCTTTTCATCGCCCTTCTCTAACGACTGCCGGAGCGCAGGCACCTGTTCGAGCAACTTCTCGAACTTGATGCCCGTCAGGCTCTCTATCACCGGCGGGAGCTGGGCGACTATCTGCGTCACATCACCGGTAAGCTTGCTGGCGCCGCCGCCCACGCCGGCGCCCGAGTTGATGATGACCATCTTCTCGGTCTTGGCCAGCGGTTCGCTGATCTTGCCGGCCACCTCGGGCAGCACGCGGATGATCATCTCCACCACCGCCGCTTCGTTGTATTGCTTGAAGGACTCGGCCTTGACGCGCATCGCTTCGGCGGTCGCCTTGCCCTGCGCTTCGATGACCGAAGCTTCGGCCAAACCGCGAGCTTTATTGGCGTCGGCTTCGGCGACACCGGTGGCCTTGACCACGTCGGCGTTGGCAAACCCGGTCGCCTTGGTCGCCGACGCCGCGCCCGCGGCCTCGGTCTCCAACTGGAACTTGCGGGCGTTGGCCAGAGTCTCGACCTTGTAGCGCTCGGCGTCGGCCGGCTTCTGCACGTTGGCCTCCAGCTCGCGCTGCTTGCGCAGGATTTCCTGCTGCTGCAGCTCGATCTGCTTCTGCTTCTCGACGATGTTGACCTGCACTTCCTCCGCCTTGACCAACTGGCCGGTCTTGTACTTCTGCAGGTCATACGCCAGGTCGGCCTCGGCCTTCTTCTGGTTCACCGCCGCCTGGTACTGGGCGACGTTGGATTGGTAATCCCGCTGCGCCTCGGCCACCTTCGTGTCGGCCTGGAATTTGGCTTCCTGCCCGGCCTGGTTGGCCTGGGCGGAACGGATGGTGGCGTCGCGGTCCGCCTCGGCCTGGGCGATAATGGCGTCGCGTTTGACCTGCGCGATGCGCGGTTTGCCCAGCGCGTCCAGGTAGCCCTGGCTGTCGCGAATGTCTCTGATGGTGAAGCTCACGATGCCCAGGCCCATGTTCGCCATGTCGCCAGCCGCTACCTCCTGCACCTTTTGGGCGAAGGCATCGCGATTCTGGTAGATGTCCTCTACCGTCATCGTGCCCAGGATGGCGCGCAGGTGCCCCTCCAGGGTTTGGTTGGCAATTTCCTTGATGTCCTCGTTGCTCTTGCTCAGGAACTGCTCGGCGGCGGTCGCAATGGAGATGTCGTCGCCCTTCACTTTGATTTGAGCGACGCCGTCCACGCGAACCGGCACGCCTTTGCTGGTATAGACATCCTGCTCCTGCTTCACGTCAATGGTCAGCAACTCCAGCGAGAGCCGGTCCACCTTCTCGATTACGGGGATCACGAACGTGCCGCCGCCTTTCCGCACCCGGAACCCGCGAACCTGCGCCGTCCCATCCGGATCGGTGTAGCGGTGCCGGCGGCCGGAGACCACCAGCACTTCGTTCGGGCCGACCTTGACGTAGCGGCTGGCCCAGATAGCCGCAAAGATCACAATGACGACGACAAGGCCGACGACCACTGAGGCGACGGTGCCACCGAGGAAGGCTTCAGCGAGGAAGAAGGTATGATTTGGCATAGTTTGAACGGGAGTTAAGGGTTATCGGGGTCAATCACATCAGATGGCCGTGACGTAGAACTGGGTGCCGACGATGCGGACGATCTTCACGGTCTGACCGCCGGCCACCGGGGTGTTGCGCTCATTGCGCGCCGGCGCGGTGTAGCGCGAGCCGGACTGTACATAAGCGATTTCCCCCACGCCATCCGCCGGGATAGGCGTGATGACCGTCGCGCTCATGCCCACCAGCGTCGCCACGCGCGACTCGCTGGAGGCGTCCACCTTGTGAAAGATCGTCCCGAACAGCCACACCACCCCGGCGGCGATGACCAGCGCGCCCAACAACGCGAGCGGCGCGCTGACCCAGGGGCTGCTGGTGGTCTCGATCTTCGTGAAGATCATACCCAGGCCGCCGAACGCTGTGATAAACGACGTAATGGTGGTAGGGCTGAAAGGCGACAGGCCTGGCATGCCCGTATCCGAGAACCCGGCTTCGGCATGGCCCCCCGTCCCCACATCCGTGTCCAGATCGTGTCCGCCAAACAGATGCCCCAGGAACGCGCTGACGATGGCGAACAGCAAACCGACTCCGAAACAGATCGAATACACAAGAAAGTCCATAGGGCCTCGCTAGGTTGTCGCTGGCATTAAAGGCGCAACCCACCTGCCATGCAAGTGGGAAACCTCGTCGCCCGGTGGTTTGTGTGTTAGGCTGCGTTTCATGAACTCGCCTCAAGCAAACACCATTCGCCCCGCTTCTGCACTTATAATTTCCCGGGACCTTTATAAACCCGCCAAATGCGCTGAGCCGTCCGCCCATTCCTTGCCGCTATCAGGAATTCTTAGTTGACCCGTGGGCGCGAAGGGGTGAAAGTGCTTTTGGTTAGAGAGAATGGAGCCTCCCATCACGCCGGTTAAGTATGGTATCAGAAAATACCAAACGGCGGGCGTCTTCGAACGGACGGAGATACAGAGGGTCGGGCCTCCGTAATCAGGAAAGGAAAGTGTCTTGTGAGTCGAAGATCGAAGAAACCAAAGATGCAGATGTTTCGCTACGTCGCTCCGGCAGCGACCAGCGTGCTGCTGGTAGGAGATTTCACTGAGTGGCAGCAACAGGCGCTCGTGATGGAAAAGGGCAAGGATGGCGTCTGGACGACCAGCCTTAAGCTGCCGCAGGGCAAGCACAGCTACCTGTTCATTGTGGACGGCCAGTGGTGCGAGGATCCCGACTGCACCAATCGCGTGCCTAATCCCTTTGGCGGCTTCGACATGGTTCGCGAGGTGGGCTGAAGTCGCCCGCAACCGTAACCCGTGCCGGAAGGCGCTCTGGCCGGAGGCCGCGCGGAGTGGAGCGCATCATCCATAGCTGGCCCTGATTCATCTCACACCAAGCACGAAATCCCCTCGAACAAGTGCGCTGATTAGCCCTCGAAATTGCACACCCATCCGCGTGAAGCTGGCTGGAACCCAAGGCTCCGGCCTTGGAGTGTGAAGTAAACGACTTAGCCCTTCCCACTCCCCCAACTGTCTCAAAAATGGACAGTTTGGGGAGCCTGGACCGGGTGACCCCGCCTTGACCACGGTGCGACCCCGGTGTGTATCCCATGGGGATCGCTCCCCATGGGATACACACCGGGATCTGACCGCACTGACAAGCCATCCTCCAGCCATCCGCAAGCCAACACTGGCGTGCGGCTAACGGAACGGTGCCCTCGCCCGTCCGGCGGTGGTGCAGGCGGCAAGAAGGGGAGGCCGAGAAGGCGGATCGCCAACGGTATTCCCCGGAAACCCGCGTAAAACCACAGCTTTCCACAATCATCAGCCACACCTGGTTTGTTAGCGGCTTTCCACTCGCCGCCTTTTCCGGCTCACGATAAAGCACACCATTCTTATGTGCAATGTAAGATTAGTAATAGTGCTCCGTATTTTGCTTTTGGATAGCAATAAATGCAAATACAAAGGCAAGGGATGGCGAGCAGAATGTCGGCTTCTGGCTAATCTTGTTGGCCGATGCTTAACAGGCGACCTGAATTAGCTTGTCCAATCCCAAAATATGGCCAGAGGCCCCTGCCAGACAGGCTGCTGGCGGGTTTTCTGCTCGTTGCCGCCGCCGCTGCATGAAACTCTTCCTTGCCGGATTGAGTTATCGGACCGCGCCAGTGGAGCTGCGCGAGAAACTGGCAGTCCATCCCTCCCGCTTGCGCTGCAGCGGCTGCCGCCTGAAAGTGGGCGGCAACCTGGACGAACTGGTGCTCCTGTCCACCTGCAACCGGGTGGAAATCTACGGCGTCGCGGAGAAGGTCAACGGCAACATTCAGCGGCTCTTCGAGCAGTTCTCCACGGGCGAAGCCGACCTGGCGGCGCACCTTTACGTCAAGGAAGGGGCCGAGGCTATAGAGCATCTCTTCTCGGTGGCCAGCGGCCTGGATTCGATGGTGCTTGGCGAGACCGAGATCACCGGCCAGGTCAAGCAAGCCTACCTGGCCGCACAGGCCGCCAAGCTGACCGGCCGTGTGACGAACCGGCTCTTTCAGACGGCACTGCAGGCAGCGAAAGAGATACGGACCCAGACGGGCATCGGCCGCGGCGCGACCTCCGTTGGCAGCGTCGCCGTCGAACTCGCGGAACGGATTTTCGACCGGGACCTGGCCACCAGGACGGTCATGATCCTTGGCGCGGGCAAGATGGGCGAAGCCTGCGTGCGGCACCTCGCCAAGAAAGGCGCGCGCTCGATCCTTGTCTCGAACCGCTCTTACGACCGGGCGCTGAACCTGGCCGCCGAATTCGGCGGCCGCGCGGTTCGCTTCGACGATTGCCTGCCGGCGATGGCCGCAGCGGACATTGTGGTCAGCTCGACCGGCTCTCCACAGACCATTCTGCACCGCGAGGAAGTGGCCCGGGTCATGGCCCGGCGCCGGGACCGCCCCCTGTTTCTCATAGACATCGCCGTGCCGCGGGACATCGCCCCGGACGTGGAGCAGCTCGACAGCGTTTACCTTTACAACGTGGACCACCTCGAAGCAATTGTGCGCGAGAATGTGCGCCAGCGCGAACAGGAATTGGCCCGCTGCCGGGCGATCATCAGCGAGCGAACGGCGGCATTGATGGCCCGCTTGACACCCGCGCCAGCGAAGGACGGGGCCGCGCGCCAGCAGTCGCCGCCCGACTGGGCGTTCAATGGGGTAGCAGTCTGCGCCGGTTAGATCCCGGCAAGACGCCGTTTGCATGAACAACGAAAAACTTTTGACGAGAGCGCCAGGCAGTAAGCTCGCTGGCCGGCCAAACTCCCGTCGGAAACCAGTGCTGTCGCTAGTTCGTAAAACCCAATTAAGCAGAAGAAAGCACGTGCTAAGTATGAAACACACCAATGAAGCCACGACCTGCCTGCTGGCGGTTGTGCTGATGACGATGGTCGCCGCGATGACGGCTGGAGCCGCCGCGGCCCTCAACGGCCGGCTCGTCTTGCGCCCGCTGACGCCTGGGGACATCTCCAATCCCAGCTACGCGCTTGCCTCCAATACCGAGACTTCCCCCGGCTTGAACACGATTGGCCTCGGCATGCCTGCTTTCCTGCAGGTCGAGATCAACAGCGCCATCGCCCCCGCCGAGATCGTCAGCGTGACCTGGGCGCTGGTTCTGACCAATGCGCCGGGCTCCAAGGCTGTGCTGACCAACAGCCCCCTCGGGGCCAATGTCCCCGTGTATGCCCCGGCGGACCGCTCCAGCTATCAGGTGGCCGGCCGCAGGTTATTGCGCCCGGACGTTGTGGGGCAGTACAAGGTCTTTGCCACGGTTGTCACGACCGGCAGCGGCTCGGCCACTTTGAGCACGACTATCACCGCGGGCAGATACATGGGCCTTGAGACCTGCATCCTCTGCCACAGCGGCGGCAGCGGGGCGCCAGACAAATACACACCTTGGACCAACACGGCCCACGCGCACATCTTCACTAAAGGCATCAATGGCGAACTGGGCTTCTACCGATCCTCCTGCATCTCATGCCACACCGTCGGCTTCGACCCCAACACCAACGCAATTGTCAACCCTGTCAATGGCGGGTTTGACGATGTTGCCGACGAGGTTGGCTGGGCTTTCCCCGCGGTGCTCGCTCCCACCAACTGGGCGGCGATGCCGGCGAAGTTGCAGAATCTGGCCAATATCCAATGCGAGAACTGCCACGGCCCCGGCAGCCAGCATGCTTTCTCGCTGGGAGATCCCAGCATGATCAGCAAGACTCTTGCTTCCGGTGATTGCAACCAGTGCCATGATGCCCCGACCCACCACATCAAGGGCGCCGAATGGTATAACTCCCGTCATGCGGTGGCGGTAGAGGAAACCGAGGCGGCCTGCTCGCGATGTCACACGGCCCAAGGCTTCATCAATTATACGGCCGGGGCGCCCGCGGTGGAAGTGCCTTACGAGGTGATCACTTGCACCGCCTGCCACGAGCCGCATGATGCCGCCAACCCGCATCAGCTCCGCACCTCCGCGCCGGTGACGCTCATGGACAAGAAAACCACGATCACGACCAACACCGCCGGAAAGGGCCTCCTGTGCATGAACTGCCACATGAGCCGCCGCGACGCCACGAACTATGTGGAAATCACCGCGGGCAGCAACCGCTACGGGCCGCACCATGGACCGCAAGCTGATATGCTGGCGGGCGCCAACGCTGTGAACTACGGCAAGGTGATCCCCAGTTCAGCTCACCGCGAGGTGGTCGCAGATTCCTGTGTCACCTGCCACATGCAGACGGTCACCGACACCAATGTTATCAGCCATGCAGGCGGTCATACCTTCTCTCCCAGTTGGCATAACGGCACCCAGACGGTCGAGCTTACGGGCGCTTGTGTGGCCTGCCATGGGGCCATTGGGGGCTTCGACTTCAAGCGTCAGGACTATGACGGAAACGGCGTCGTGGAAGGCGTGCAGACCGAAGTGAAAGGCCTGTTAAGCACGCTGGCGGCGATGCTGCCGCCCGTCGGCGTGGCGAAGACCAATCACTCGCCTTCGAATCTCGCCATCACGTCGAGCTGGACCAAGCCTCAATTGCGGGCAGCGTACAACTACCTGTTCGTGGTGGAAGACGGCAGCTACGGAATCCACAACCTGTCTTACGCGGTGGGCGTGCTCAAGACCTCGATCGCCGACCTGACGGGCAAACCGAACGTCAGTTACCTGAGCCCGTCGGACCTCCAGTTTTACACCTGGCAGGTACAGTATTTTGGTTCGGCGACCGCCCCGAACGCCGGCGCCGATGCCACTCCAGCCGGCGACGGCATCCCCAACTGGCTGAAGTACTCGCTGGGCCTCAATCCGCTGATTCCGGGCGTTTCCGTCCCCGGCGGCGTGGTGTGGGCCAATGGCACCAAACTGGGCGGCTCCACCCCCACCAACACGGTCCAAATCTACACGGCGGCAGAGGTGACCTTTGACACCCAGGTCGGCACGACTTACCAGGTGCAGGAAAATACGTCGCTGCAGAACGGCTGGCAGAATGTAGGGGCCCCGATCCCCGGCACGGGCAACGCCGTCAGCTACGTGACACCGACACGGAAAAACGTGCAGCAGTATTTCCGCGTGGTTCATACGCCGTAGCCTGCAACCGGTCTAATTGTTTCGCCAACCCCTCCGCGCTCGCGTGGAGGGGTTCGCGCTTTGCGGACGAGCTCAGTAATCGCGGTGCCGCGGTACCTCCCCGCGCCGCGCAACACAAGCCAGCAACCAATTCCGGAAGCGCGTTAAGGGCCGGCTTTAATTTGCCGGAGCGCATCTATCTGGGCCCTGGAGCGGGCGGCAATCTGCTTGAGTTTCTCGCTTTGATCGGCCTGGACCTGCTGAAGGTCTCTTAGGGCGGCTTGTTTGTCGGCGTCGGAACCGCCTTGTTGGGCCTGGGCGAGACGTTGCTCGGCTTGCTTGATTTGGGTCTCCATCTCCGTGGCTGCCGCCGCGAATTCCTTTAGCGCGGCCTCGCGCAGAATCTGCGTACCTTCCTCGATGGTGACGGTGCTCAGGTTTGGAAGCAGGGTCTTTAATTCCCGGATTGTATCCGTATCCACAGGGGCAACGGCTTGCGGGACGGACGCCCCGGGGCGCGCTGGTCCCGCGGGGCGTGAGGCGTCAAGCAGGCGGGCAATGGCCCTGGTCAGATCCGGTTCCAGTGCCGGCTCCCAGTCGGGAGAGAGGTAAGGCAGAGTTTCCTTCCGCCCGTTCAGCGCGAGCGCCAGGCCCAGGTAGCAGGGCTCCCCCTTGTCGAGGTTGAAGACCTGGATGCCCTCGGCGGCGGCGGCGATTAGGTTTGCCTGGGAGGCGGAGTCAAACGCAGTGAGCTGGATTTTATCGCCTGCTTCCTGTTCGTATGCCGACAGCAATTGACGCACGCGGCTGGCAAACGCCGTCATGGACGGCGGCACAGTCGCGGGATCGAGCACCGCATAGAACCGAGCCTCCAGCGGCGAATTCAGGCGGCTCAAAACCGCCGTGGTGCTGTCGGACAACCGGATGGCGGGCGCAATGCCGGTTTGCCCGGATGCGCCGGGCGAGGCGCGGACTGAGGTGAGGTAGAACCAGAATGCGCTGACCGCGATGCCCAGAAGGAAGAAGAGCAGGAACAGGAGGAGTGTGCGGACGCCGGCCTGCTGGCCCGCACCTGGTTTGCCTGGGCGACGAACAAGGTTTGGGGGTAGCTGATTCATGCTGAGTCGGTTTCGTGCTCTTGGCCGATGCCGCACGATGATCTCAATCTGGCAGATCCGGACCTCGGACGCGAACGGAATTTGCCTTCCTGTTTGCTTCCGCCCATTGCGCCGGGCGGGGAGAAAGAGGGGTTGCACCACGCAGGCCAATTAATGGTTAGAATCAGACAAAAACAGGATAGTATCGTGCGGACCACGGGATTAGCATGCATCGCAGCATGTTCGCCACGGAAGCGCTCTGGTGTTCCGTGAATCTGCGGATCCGATGTTACTTAATGCACTTGCAGTTACTGCCCGGCGCATGATCGAAAATGTGCTACAATCCTGGATGGGAGTTGCCGGCAGCAGCGATCGCAAACCCCATCAAGGCATGAAAGGCGACACGACCCACCAGGCAACAGCTTGGTTTTTGGCGGTGGCATTTTCTCTCGGCTGGAGCGCAAGGGCGCCGGCCGCTGCGCATTTGAGCGTCACGCAGCCGGGTGGCATGCCCGGCATGCCCATCGTGACCGGGATTACGCGGGTTACCAACGGTGTGAACGTGACCTGGGATGGCCCTTCCGGATACTACCAGTTGTTCCAGAAGCGGCGCTTGCAGGACCAAGCCTGGCAGGCTGTCGGCACGCCCTTCAATCTCAGCCGGAACGAGACAGTCACCACTTTGCACAGCAATGCCTTCTTCCGTGTTTCCGGCCCGGCAGCGCGGTACGCCGGCGCCCAAACGTGTGGGGAGTGCCACGGGCAAGTTCTCCATGACGTGTTGCACACGGCACACGCCGGGACCAGCATATTCACCAACTCGCTGTGGGTGGCACAGGGCGGCCAGACCAACGGATCCTGCCTGGCCTGCCACACCGTCGGTTACGGGCTGCCGACCGGCTTCGTCAGCCCGACAACCACCCCACACCTGGCCGGCGTGCAGTGTGAGAACTGCCACGGTCCGGCGGGGAACCACGCCAGCAATCCGGACGACCCGACGGCGGTGCCGCGCGTGGAGATCGCCGCCGCCATGTGCGGCGGGTGTCACAGCGCCCAGTTCGTTCCGGCCGGGGCGGCAGCCTCGCACCCCCCTCGTTATGAAGAGTGGAACGCCTCGCCCCACCAGGCAGTCCTGGAGGAGTTGAAAGAGGACTTTGCCAGCACTCCCTCGTTGATCTCGACCTGCGGGCGCTGCCACTCCGGCAGTGTGCGGCAGGCCTTGCTGAAGGGCCAGGCGCTGCCAGGCGCTCAGGAAGCCGGCGCCGTCGGGATCGCGTGCGCCACCTGCCACGACCCGCATCAGCTTCGCGTGTTCACCAATGCGGTAAGTGGCATCATCACCAATCCTGTGACGGGCCAGGTCTTCTCCAATGGCCCCCCGAATGCGGTATACGCCAGCCAGGTGCTCAACCCCCTGACATCTTTGCAGGATTACCACACCGGGGGCAACTTCACCACCAACTACAACCCCCGGATCAACCTCTGCGGCCAGTGCCACAACGACCGGGGCGCCTCCTACCTGGACTCCGCGCGCCCGCCCCACCATTCGCCGCAATACAACCTGTTGCTGGGCACCGTCGGCGTGGTGGATACGAATACGCTGGGCGCCCCCCACTTCAACCCGGCAGCTCATGCTTACGCCACGAAGCAGTGCGTGACCTGCCACATGCAGGTGGTTTCCTCCCCAAGCCCCTCCCAGCCGGGCACGGCCGGCCACACGTTCGGGAAGATCACCAGCTCAGCCAATTGCGGCGGCGGCGCCTGCCACGGCGCCGGCGATGTGGCCAACCTGTTGGTCCCCATCGTAAAGCAGATCATCACCGCCAATCCCGACGGACTGTTTCCGGTGCATTCGATCGCGGAGGTGCGGAGCAGCCTGGTGCAATGGGCCAACACAAAGGCCCCGGCCATACTGGGAACATCCGCCTACGGCACGAACGCCTGGGCCTACACCAACTACAGCCCGGGTGATCCGCTAGCCGGCGGCCCCGGCCCGAGCGCGGCGTTGCAGCAGCTCATACCGAGGAACATTAAGATCGCTCGCTTTAACCTCTACCTGGTCCAGAACGACGGCAGCTTTGGAACTCATAATTTCTTTTACACGGTTGATCTGTTAAACACCGCATACGACCTGGTGGGCGCGGAGCTGGCGAAGTAGGCCCCGCAACGGGCCAGCCCGCGCGACACCCTGTCGGCGACAACAAAAGACGCATGAGAAACTCCGAGGTCCGCAAAGTTGGCAGCGGCAACGCGAGGCGGCTTAAGGGCGCCGCCCTGGCCGCTGGCGCGGCGCTGCTGCTAGTGGTGGTGATTTCCTGCCAGAGCGTGACGCGTTCGGTGGTGGTGCTGCCGGATATTCCCGGTGCCAAATACGTCGGCTCCAAGGAATGCGAGCAATGCCACGACGAGATCTGCCGCGATTTCGCCACAGCCGATCACGCCCGGCTGATCACCCCCGGGCCCAACGCCCTCAACGCCGGCTGTGAATCCTGCCACGGACCGTCCAGCCTCCACGCCGAGTCCGGCGGCGAGGTCAAACCGCCTTACAGCTTCAGCGCCGGCCGACCGGAGACCTCCAGCTTCGATGCGCGCGCCGGCGTTCCGCCCGCGCGCTCGGTGGAGACCGCCTGTTTCCAATGCCATCCCAATGTGCGCGGCCAGTTCAACCTGCCCAGCCACCATGGCGTGCCCGAGGGCAAGATGAGCTGCACCGATTGCCATCCCCCGCACAAAGGTTCCATTTTCCGCGGCGGCGGCACGTCTCTGGTTTCGGCCAACGAAGCGTGTCTCCGCTGCCATGCCGCGCAGCGCGGGCCTTTTGTCTTCGAGCACGAGGCGCTGCGCGAAGGTTGCACCACCTGCCACACGCCGCATGGGTCGGTGAATGACAAGCTCCTCACGGCTCGTGACTCCAATCTGTGCCTCAAATGCCATTTCCAGCGGGTGCAAGGGGGGAACATCATTATCGGCGGCTCCGTTCACGAGAGCGCGGGCATCCATCGCCTGGGCCAAGGCACCTGCTGGACCGCGGGGTGTCACGAAGCGGTGCACGGCTCCCGGGTCAGCTCTTCCCTGCGCTTCTAACCACACCGGCGAATCCCGATGAAGACCAACAGCTTGTCGCGGGCGGAACGGATGGCGGGGCGCTGGGCATGCCTGGTCAGCCTGTGGTTGGCGGTTTGCACGCTCGGGGCGGCCGAAACCAATGCGCCTCCTGTGGCCGCCACCAACGCGCCGCCATCGGCCGTTACCAACGCGCCGTCGCCGGCCGCCACCGATGCGCCCGCCGAAGAAGCCGAGGACGCGGCCCTGACTCCCGAGCAGATGTTTGAAGGCGGCGCCACTTCCTACAACAATTGGGTCGAGCTGTCCGCCGGCGGGTTTATCTGGAACGGCGACAAGTCCCAGTTCCAGCAGCGGCAACAGGCCCGCGGCGGGGCATTCGGCGGGCTGCAGGACTTCCATTTCCAGGAAGACATTGCCAAGGGCGCCACCTTGACGCTGGACGGGCGGGCGGTAGTGGATGAAAACGACTACCAGGCGCGGCTGCAGGTTCTCCGCGAGAAGCTCGGCTACCTCCGGCTCTCCTTCGACCAAGACCGGTACTGGTCCAGCGGCGACGGCGGCTTCTTTCCGCCCGGCGGCACCTACTACGCGCGGCAAGGCGACGCGCTGGCGCTGGACCGGGGCGAATTCTCCATTGAGGCCGGCTTGACGCTGGAGAAGGCCCCGCAGGTGGTCTTCCGATACACCCGCACCTACCGCGACGGAGAGAAAGGCTCCACCATCTGGGGCCCGGTCCATCCGCCCTCCAATCCGAACCTGACGCGCGGGCTGGCGCCTTCCTTCTACGACCTTGACGAGCGCAGCGACATCCTCGAGCTCGAGGCCACCCACCACATCAAGGCCACCGATCTCGGGGTCGGCCTGCGCTATGAAACGGCCAGGCTGGACAACGCCCTCAAGCTCAACCAGTTTCCGGGCGAGCCGGTCGAGCGCAAGATCACCGACCAGCAGAACACCTCCTACGACCTCTTCAGCGCCCACACCTTCAGCGAGACCTGGATCAAGAAGAACCTCCTGTTCTCCACCGGCTTCCTCTACTCCGACCTCGATAACGATTTCTCCGGCAGCCGCATCTATGGCTCAGACTTCGACGTCGGGTATGTGCCCGCCGCCGCCAATGGTGTCGGTTACACCGGCCTGGACGGCGGCTCCCGCCTCCACGAATACGTCGGCAACCTCAACCTCTTTTACAGGCCCTGGCCGAATTTCTCCGTCGTGCCCTCCCTGCGCATCCAGAGCCTCGACACCGACGCGCACGCGGGCGGGCTCGAAACCTCCGGCGTGATTGCCCCGACGGCCTTCAATGGCGAGAGCGATCGCCACGACCTGGATGTGCGCGAGCGCCTCGACCTGACCTACACCGGGCTCACCAATTGGGTCCTTTACGGCCGCGGCGAATTGACCGAAGGCAGCGGCGATCTCACCGGGAATGGCGGTCTCCTGCCCCTGGGCGCCGGCCCGCCGCCGATTCAGCGGAAGACCGACGACGATCGCTTCTTCCAGAAATACAGCCTCGGCGCCCGCTGGTATCCGGCCCGCCGCGTTTCGCTGGACGTCGGCGGCTACTACAAACGCAACGAGTACAACTACGACCACGACCAGGACAGCACCCCGAACGACGCGGGCAGCGCCAACCGCTATCCCGCCTACCTGGTCATGCAGAACTTCCAGACCTATGACGGCAACGCCCGCCTCACCCTGCGACCGCGACGGAACATTACCTCCATCAGCCGCTACGAGTATCAGCACTCCACCATAGACACCAAGCCGGACGGCGTCTCCGGCCTCGGCGAGACTGAATCCTCCCGGATGACCAGCCACATCATCGCGCAGGATATCACCTGGACTCCGTGGTCCCGCCTGTATCTGCAGGCCGGTTTGAACTACGTCTGGAGCGAGACCAAGACCCCCGCTTCCGATTACACCGAGGCCATCGTCAACGCCCAGAACAACTACTGGACCCTGACATTGGCCTCCGGGTTGGTCCTGGATGATAAGACCGATCTCCGGATCAGCTACCTTTATTACCGGGCAGACAACTACGACAACCTGGAGCTCGATGGCGTATCCTATGGCGCCGGCGCCGAAGAGCACTCTGTGACTGCCACCCTGACTCGCCGGATTGGCAAGCACATTCGCTGGAACTTGCGCTACGGATTCTCGCACTACACCGACGCGCTTTACGGCGAGAACCGCGATTTCGACGCCCACCTCGTTTACACCAGCCTCCAATACCGGTTCTGACTTTGCCGCCAAACGGCCGTTGGCTGCGAGACCAACCTCCGTGTGGCTTGGCGCGCCGTGGCTCCCGGATTGCGCGCCTGCCTGTTCAAGCCGCGCCCTGCAGCCTGACCTGTTTCGTTTCAAGCAGGGTCCAAAGAGCAAGCTTGCCAGCAGACCACTATTCGTTATGATGAGACAACATCCAATTATGCCAACTAAACTCACCCGCCGCTCTTTCCTGGGAACCACGGCTACGGCAATGGTTGCCACTCATTCTTTGCTCCATCGCACCCACGCCGCCGACGTCATCCCCGGCTTTGACCAGACAAAGACCGATTACGACCGGACGAAAACCTGGAAGCCCTTCAGCGACCGCAAGGTCCGGGTTGGCTTGGTCGGCTACGGGGTGTGCCAGTTCTCGGCGGCATTTGAGTTTCAGAATCATCCCAACGTTGAAGTCGTGGCGGTGAGTGATCTGATCCCGGACCGTTGCGCGGCGCTGGCCAAACGCGTCAAGTGCCAGAAGACATATCCCTCGTTGGAGGAAATGGTGAAGGATGATCGCATTGAGGCCATTTTCGTGGCCACTGATGCCCCCTCGCACACCCGACATTGCATGGAGGTGCTCAATCATGGCAAACACGTCTGCACGGCGGTGCCCGCCTTCTATGGCGACATCGAGGACGCGGAGAGGCTGCTGGAATGCGTCAAGAAGAACCGCGGCCTGGTGTATTCCATGTTTGAGACCTCGGTCTTCCACGATGATTTGTACGCCATGGAGAAGCTTTACGCCGCGAATGTCTTCGGCCGCATCGTCTATTCGGAAGGAGAGTACTGCCATCCGCATACTTTGGGGGCGCCTTCGATTGGATCGTACAAGGACTGGCGCAAGAAAGGGGCGCCCATGTGGTATCCGACCCATGCGACGGCTTACTACATCTGGGTCACTCACGGCAGTTACGTGGACGTGCAGTGCCAGGGCACGGCCCCGTTTGACAAGGCCAAGCGCCAACCCAATCTCATCGGCAACATCTTCAATTCGGAGGTTGGGTTATTCCGCACCCGGGAAGGCGGGCTCTCCCGCATGATCAGATGCGCTTCCCAGGGGGAATATTTGGAAGCGGGCCGGATTCGAGGGGAATATGCCGGCTATGACGGGCACAACGGCCGGGTGGACGGTTTTGTGGGAGACGCCACGGGCAAGCAACGCCTGCAGGAGGCGCTGGCCAAAGGGCTACAGATCAAGAAACCCGCGCTGCCGCCGGGGGTTGCCGCGGGTGGACACGGCGGTTCGCACGGTTATCTGTCCGATGATTTCATTGACGCCATCCTTCGGGGGCGCAAACCGGCGGTGGATGTGATTGACGCGTTGAACATGACCGTTCCCGGTTACTACGCTCATCTGTCAGCCATGAAGGATGGGGAGACTTTGAAGATCCCGCAGTATTCGCTCTAAGCGATTACGCACTCGTCAGTCCAACCAATGCTGAGCCAGCTATGAACCTTAGACGCCTTGCGGCTGCAATTCTCTGCCTGGGGTCAGCCGGCCTGCCCGCGGCCGAGCCGTTCTTCTTTGTTCAACTTGCCGATCCGCAGTTCGGCATGTTCACCGAGAACAAGGATTTCGCCCAGGAGACTGCCAATCTTGAATTCGCCGTGGCCACCATCAACCGGCTGCGCCCGGCCTTCGTGGTGGTTTCGGGCGACCTCGTGAACCAGCCCGGCGACGCCGCCCAAATCGGCGAGTATCGGCGCATCATGAGCCGCGTTGGCTCCAACATCCCCGTGTACCAAGTGGCCGGCAATCACGACATTGGCAATACCCCGTCCCCGGCGGACATCGCCACCTACACCAACCATTTTGGCCCTGACCACTACACCTTCCAGCGGGCGGGCTTCGTAGGCATCGTGCTCAACTCAGGGATCATTCACACGCCGACGCACACCGCCAGACAACTCGCCGAGCAGGAAAGCTGGCTCCAGGCCGAACTCAAACGTGCCCGCCAGAACGGCGCGCGGCACATCGTGATCTTCGCGCATCATCCCTGGTTCCTCAAAGCCGCTGACGAGCCCGATGAGTATTTCAACATCCCTGGCGAACGCCGTGCCCGCTACCTCGCCTGGTTCCGCGAGGCGGGCGTGAAGCACCTTTTCTCCGGTCATACTCACCGCAATGTTATTGCCCGCGATGGCGGCCTCGAATCCGTCGCCACCGGCCCGGTGGGCAAGCCCCTGGTCGAGGGCAAGTCCGGCCTGCGCATTGTCATTGTGCGAGACGGCCGCCTGGAGCATCGCTTCTATCACTTTGGAGAACTGCCCAACCGCATTGACCTCGGGGCGGCCGAGCAGCGGTCATGATCTCACCGTCAGAAGGGCCTGGCCTGGCGAATTGATTGATGGGCGGATGAGGGGGGAAGGGGTGCAGTCTTGTCCGCCAGCAAGGCGTTGCCCGCGGCTGGTTCTGCCGCACCCACACGTGAGTTAAACTACAGGCTTGTCCATATGCGCACCCGTATGGTTGGGCGCAGCTTTCCCAGCTTGGGCGGGACAAGCTGGATTCGGCCCGAAACACCGGTCAGACTACGATGCCAACCCGGCGAGACCCCTGTGTGTATCCCATGGGGAGCGCTCCCCATGGGATACACACAGGGGCACCGCCGTGCCGTCACCGTAAACTCAAGCCAGAGGTGCCATGGCCAGAGGGGACCTGAAAAGGCGGACAGGCAGCATCACTGTCCAAAATGTGGACAGTGCGCGGGTTGCGGGTTGGGGGCTCCCATTCGGGATAAACCGGAACGTCTTTTACGCCCGGCCTTGGGATAGCACAATTCGGTTTGATGCGGGGGCGAATCAGGCCTTTGCTGACGGGGGGCGCCGGCGCCATTCGACTTTTGGCGGTTCGGGCAGGCCCTGCGCCCGCAGAGCGGTGCGGAAGTGCATCTTGGCGACCTTGGCGAGGCCTTCGGCGCCCTGTTTGGCCGCGAATTCCTTTGCCGCCGCATCCACTGCTGCTGAGGCGCCTTTGGGGAGCTTCAGGCCGTATTGCTTTTCCAATGCGCCCAGGCGGGTAACGAATTCGTGCCGGGCCAGGATAGAGGCGGCCGCCACGGCTAAATCCTCTTCGGCGCGGTGCTTCTGCACCAGCTCGATTTCCCGGCCCAAACTCATCAGGGCCTTGGCCACCGTCTCCTTGTTGGCAGCGAACTGATCGCTAATGGCTCGCACCGGCGGGGGTGTCATGCGATGGCGCTGCAGCATCAGGTTTTCAATCACGCGCGCATGGCCCCAGGCGAGGATGGCGTTGACACCCTTCATTTTGGAATAGAGGCGGTTGTAGGCCTCGTTGCCGATCGGGACCACTGTGGTCACGCAGCCGGGCGTCTTGCGGATCAATTCCGCCAGGTCGCTGATGCGCTTGTCGCTGGAGATATGCTTCGAGTCGCGGATGCCGGCATCGGCCCAGGCTTTGGCGACGCTCTCATTGACGTAGGCGCCGGCGATACAAAGGGGCCCAAAGAAATCGCCCTTCCCGCTTTCGTCCACGCCTAGGCGCGGCAGGAGCAGATCGGGATTCAAAACGGTTTCGTAGCCCAGCCGCGCCTCCTTGAGGATTTCCGGCTCCAGCACGAACTCAACAAATTCCTGCGTCCCTTTGCCTTGCACGACCAGCTTGCCGCTGCCATAGAAGACGACGTTGGTCTTCTCCTTCTCAGCCGCAAACCGCGCGTAGGGCACCTCGCGGAACCTGTAGTAATGCGCCTGCAGCCAGGTCCGCAAGGCAGCCGCCTGCGGATCGGTTAGCTTGCAAGTGTAGGAGCTGAGTGGTTTCACAAAAGCTGTCGCATCGTAGAGCCAGAGCGCCGGGAGGGCAAGCGGGGCGTGGGGGCGAGCGGGGTGAATGGCCGTCTTTCGGGTTTCAGTTTTCGGGCCTGGGACTTAACCTCCCGGCGCTCGGATGAACCCTCGAGACATCGTGCAACGGCTGCTGGCGTGGTTCGCGCAAAATGCGCGCGCCTTGCCCTGGCGTCGCACCCGCGACCCGTACGCCATCTGGATTTCGGAGGTCATTCTAGCAGATACATATTGACAGATACGGTCTAATCTGCCACAATCAGGGGCATGAAAACGGCAATTTCGTACTTAAGGTTCAGTTCTAAGCAGCAGAGCCGCACGGATTCATATCGTCGCCAGATTGAGGCAACGGAGCGGTTTTGCAGAGAACACAACCTTGAACTGTTGGACCGACTGGAGGATTTGGGCGTGTCAGCTTGGACAGGTAAAAACCTTTCCGATGAGTCTGCCCTTGGACGTTTCCTTAGGCTAGTCGAAGCAGGGAAGATTCCTAAGCAGACTGTCTTAATCGTTGAAAACTTGGACAGGTTAAGCCGTGCAAAGATACTAGATGCCCTTCACTTGTTTACTTCCATTATTAAGAAGGGTGTCGAGATTGTGACCACGATGGACGGTAAATGGTACTCTGAGCAATCCATCACAGAAAACCCTACCGATTTGATGATAAGTATCATCTACCTAACCCGTGGCAACAATGAATCCGAAACCAAGTCTGTACGCGTCAAACAGTCTTGGATTCAGAAGCACGAAAAGGTAAAGCGGGGCGAGTTCTCAAAGTTTGCTTGCCCTAGCTGGCTTGCCCATAACGGCAGCAAGTACTCGCTGATTGTGCCGCACGCCAACGCAGTTAGGCTAATCTTTGCGTTATACAATGGTGGGCTTGGCGTTTACTCCCTGATTAAAGAGCTATACAGGCGAAAGGTCAAACCATTCACAAAGTCTAAGGCGTGGCGTCCCGTATTCATTCACAGGCTGTTACAGAATCCCGCAGTAATAGGAACGTGCGAAACAGTTTCACCCCCACAGCCAAACTACTACCCTGCCGTTGTATCAGAAGAACAGTATTACAAAGCCATTGCACGGCGAAAGCAGAATCAGAACTTTAGGGGCAAGACTGGGGCCAAAGAGATAAACATATATGGTGGTATCTGTAAGTGTTGGAAGTGCGGGGCGAGTATGGTGAAGTACTCATGCAAAGGTAGAGGGGAAGACCCGAAGCACTATACTTTTCTTGTCTGCTCAAATTCCAAAGTAGGGAAATGTAACTATGAGTTTACCCCCTTTGACAAGTTCAACGATAGCTTTTTGCATATCCTCAACATGGCAAACTTTGCCAAGCTTATCTTTGCTTCTGAACCTGAGATAGAAGACACCTCAGAAGCTATTCGGGGCAAACTTGTCGAAGTACAGGCGAGTATTGACAGGGTTACAGATGCCATCGTGAAGACTGACAGCCCTGCCCTGGTTGCGCGTTTAGCACAATTGGAATTAGACAGAAAGCAAATCGAAAAGGAATACGAGACCGCCAAAGCGGAAGCGTTTTCAAAAACAGACGTAAGGCAGGATTACAAAGAGATAATGACTCAGATGTCGGGAGCTTTGAAGAATAACCCATTCAGGCTGAGGTTGCGTAATCTCATGCGCCGTCACTTGGCCAAAATAGTGGTAAAGGCTGATGCCTATACCGTTCACTTTAAGGAGTGTACCGATAGCATACAAATTGCTTTGAATGGTGACGGGTTTGAAATGGCGTATTGGGATGAGGTAGAGGTTTTCCCTTACAGGGCAGAGCTTAAAGCCGCTTAGGCGTGAATTTGAACACTTTCGGGCCAAATAAGGGAATGCGCGACCAAGACCCGTTTAACGCTCGTGGCTGTCCACGCCCCGCCCCGTGACGTGCGCTCGCCCCGTTTCGTGAGGCAATCCGCAATGCGGTTTAGTGAAGTGATACCCGTGCTTTGGACTTCCCGTATTGATTTGATTGCCGTCTCACAGAATGCCCGTTTCTGAGCCTGCACGGCCTGTACAGCGGTCTTTCTGGCATCGGCCAGCCTTGGGTTGCCAATCTTAGCCCCGCGCTCTCTGGCGACAGCTAGAGCCGCTTTGGTGCGTTGGCTGATAAGCTGCCTTTCCCGTTCGGCAACCAAAGCCAACACGCCAATAGTAAAGCGGTCAGCAGAAGGACAATCTAACGCCACAAAGTCTAAGTTGCTGTCTTGCAGAGACATAAGGAAAGCCGCATTGCGGCTTAGCCTGTCCAGTTTGGCAATCACGAGCTTGGCCCCTTTGGCTTTGGCCAGTTTGATTGCTTCCCGCAACTGGGGCCTGTCGTTTAGCCTGCCGCTTTCAGCCTCACAGAAGACCTGTAGGAGCGTAGAATCAGGGTCTTGCTTGGCATACCGTTCAATGGCTTCCCGTTGCGCCGTGGCCCCGTAGCCGTCAACACCTTGGCGAGTTGTGCTTACCCGCACGTATCCGATTAGTATTCTCAGCATGGGGTAAGACTATACCTAAAGGGCCAACCTTGTCAAACCTAACTGTTGGAATAGTTATGAGAAAGTAAGGCTTTGGTAAAGCAAACACTATGCCAGAGAGTATTCACAAAAACTGCTTTATTAAAGTTTATTTATTGACTCAAAGACAAAGACCAGGTGCCAAGGCCACTTATAGAAGCAAGTGGAACCTATAGCTTAGTTCATGGAAAGTTATGGGCCATTACTTAGCCAAAAAGGGGTGGGGGTATTTTATTTCTCCCGCTCAATAGCGGTTAAACCAAGGCTTTTCCTTTGTGAATTACTAAACCCTTGTATTTACTGCCTTTGCCTACTTTAGAAAGGACTCAAAACTAGTTCAAAAGGCTAACCTGTCCCTTGTCAACTGCTTTACTAAGTGCTTTTCGAGCCCCTTTGTAAACTAGTGTGTTTAATGCTAACTTACGGCCCTCTCTTTGTCAAGCGGGGGTGAATCTTACTTTATGTAAGGTAATGTTATTCCCTACGCGCTTTGAGAGCTAAAGAGAAAAGGAGGACTTGGCGCTATGAGAACCAAGCCCTCCCCGACAAGTGCGAAAAGCAATGAACCTGTCGCAATCAGGGCAAACACATACCCTTGACTGTTTCCGCACACACCCATCAGTGTGTGCTATCTCGCGAGCGTTGCACCCGCTAGAGTATCACAGACAACTCTAGTTTCGCCGTCCTGCCCTGAAAGTTACCAAGCGCGGTGAAGGTCTTTTCTTTGGCGAACTCTGGCAGCTTCAACTTAATGCGCCTTTTGTGCTCGGCCCAGCGACGTTCATCAATGCCCGATACTTCCACGGAGCACTTATCCACGTTCTTATTAAACCGTTCGATTGTTTTGCGTAATCTCGTCACTGGATTAACGTCTAACTTTTGCTGGTTTAGCCGCTCTAGTTCGGTTTTGATTTTATTAACGGCTGTCGGCACATCTTCGGAGCCGTAGCTGTCAAGCGTTTCTGTAAATGCCGCTTCCGCGGTTGTACGGGCGCAAAGATTTGAGTACTTTGCCATAATGGCGCTTACCTGTCGCCCGTTCAGCCCTGAACGCGCCAGGGCTTGGCGTAAGTAGTTTGCCCAAATGCTATCCATGTTAATCTCTTTCGCTTTCGTCAGTCTCTCTGCTTTCATCCTCGGGCACTGTCTTCTTGCCGTGCAGAGTGTCGCGAGTGTCTTGGACAATTGGGCCATGCTCGCTGGCATCGTGTATCACTTCCAACTTAAACAACTGAGTTGAGTACGGGTTGTATTTATTGCTCATAAAATTAGTTCACCACGAAAATCGGGTCATCGTACACGCCTTCCAGCATTTCAAGCTTACACAAGCTCACCATTTTTTCTGCCCATTTCTCAAACAGTCGGCGGCTTTCTGAGGGGTCTATGTCAAAGGGGCGCATTAAGACGATGGCATCTTGCATCGTAAAACTACGCATTGACATTAGGGCCTTTGTCACGCTCATAAACTGTGCAAGGGGTTCGTTGCTCTCAGCTTCGCCCCTTACAGGCAAACTCTTTAGAAATGCAGCGTCACATTGAGCTTGGGGCACACGGGGATAAAAGGTCATGCCTAACGGGGCGTGCATTGGTTCACTCAGAGGTCTTGTTCTTGTCTTTTTCATAAAGCTTACTTTGCCGTTTGCCATACCACCATTGGCGCGGAGTTTCTTTCGCTGGGCTTGAAGCGGTTTGTTTTCGCGATGACCCCCGCACTGCTAAAGCCCTTGAGCATGTTGCCGATGACCTTTGAAACTGATTTAAGTGTCAGGCCCCGCGCACGCGCATATTGATAAAATTCCTCACTTGTAAATTGCTCGCGCTCTTGAATGAAACGGGCCAGCGCACCCGCTGTTCGCCATTGGTCCCGCCCTGTCAGCCTTCTATTTGTCTTCACATTAGGTATTACACGCCTTTTTGAGAGTGTGAACTGTGACCGTTCACTTTTTTTGGAAAGTTGTTACAGCCCCGTGTAACATACAATGGACCCTCTAGCGGTTGCGGACATGCGCTAGACGTTGGCCCGACTACGATAAATCGGGCTAGTTAGTGGCACGGGGAACGGTTTTCAGGACTTTAGCTGGCAGACTCTCGTAAGCATGGCTCGCCATGACAGATTAAGCTGCCCAAACGTGCCGTTAGGAGTGTGCCCCTATTGCATGGCACAACTCAGGCTCGCTTATTGTTTCGAGTGAACCTGAGAGTTTCGGGCGTCAAAATGCTTTGCGATTGGACGCCAGCCAAGTCTGGAACATGTTTGGACTTGGTAGAAGTTTTAAGCGTGACTGCGCTAGGTTGACTTCGAGCGGAACCCCACTAGCTAAAGACATGTGCTTGGGAAAGTCCTGCGCCCCTACATACATATTATATTAGTACTTAACGTTTTGGTAAAATGAACCTTACGCAAATCCTAAGCGATATTGCCCGACACCATGCCTTTGCTTCGCAGTCGCGACTCGACTCTAGCAAGCTAGGGGCCTTTGTTGAAGACTGGCCAGACAAAACAGCCTTTGATTTGGACGTGATAAACACGATTGCACGGAAAGAAACTGGTTTGCGCCTTAGTCGGGCCACGGGTGAGCTTACTTTGCATAACGCTGTTACAGGCCACCGAGAAACATTTACAAAGTATCGCCTAAAGTCCAATGATGGGCACGCTTACTTTGATTTTGTTCTGACCAATTGCAGAGGGGGCTTTGATGTTTTGGTAATGATGCTTTATATCGAACCAGAGTATCGAGGGAACTTTTTTGCATTGCGAAGGTTCTTTATTGAGCAAGTTAGCGCAACCCTGTTTGGCCTGCTGAAAACGCCAGTCTTTAGCATTCTTGGCGAGGCACAAAGCGACACAATGCCTTGTGCAAAGTTAGTTAAGCTCTACAAGTTATTAGGATGCATCAAGGTCCCCCGTGCGCCTGTAAACTTCATGGTGCTTTTCAATCCTAAAACGCAGGAATATCTTGAGCGTATGGACCCGCCACTTGCAAGGCGACTGCGCGAGGCAACAGCCCTTGAGCGGAAGCGAGTTACTAACCCGCGCCTTGTGGACAACGTTTATTAAAGTGCGTGTTGACTGAGGGGGGGCACTTTGCTAAAGTGATTGCATGACTATTGCAAACACCGCAGCCCTGTTAGAATCGGCTCAAAAAGACTTTGAGGCAAAGAAACAGCAACTTGAAGCGGACTTTCTTAAGCGAAAGTCTGAATTGTTACAAAAGGTCAAAGCTCAGTTAGCAGAATCGCTTGCGGAAGCCGCAAAGGTGTTCGCGGCTATTCCTGAAAACGCTCGCGAGGGGGTTTACTCAGAAGCCGAGTTTGCCAAGCTCCTTGACGCTCTTGGACTACAACAGGGCGGGGGCCAAAAGCCGCGCAAGCAACGGCAGCGCACGCCAAGGGTAGCAGACGAACAGATTCTTGGTTATCTTTCTGCCGAGCGGAAAACCAGCGACGTTGAAAAGCACTTCAAGCTGTCGGCTGTGACCATCGGAAAGCGACTAGGGGACTTACTGAAAGCGAAGCAAGTCACTGTGCGGCGAGAGGGAACCTCCAAGCTTTGGAAGAAAGTCTAGCCTTAGCTTTCTCTTTTGAGTTTCGCGCCGCCATTGGCGGGGGTTTCTATTCTCCGTAGCTTACTTCAATGTTGGTCAGCTTTGCGGGGAATACTTTGGAAACCACCACCTTACCGCAATTCCTAAAGGTCAGTCGCACTCGGTTATTGGGCATCCAGCTTACGGTTATTTTTTCGCCTTTCGGACCTTCCACAGTCTGGTGATTCAGTCTTTTCATAGGGTTTTTGTTTAGTGTGGAATGACTTAAAGCTTCAATGCAAGTGTTCTTGCGATTTCTTCATCCAAAATCGCACGGGCGGTCAGAGGGATAATTAACTCTTTAGGGTAACGTGGTTAAGTGTCATTGGTAAGGCCCGTCCTTTCACGCTTGACATTGTGCCAATAGCATTCTAGAGTTGTGTTATGGTAATAAGCATAAAATGCGTGAGGGATAGAGCCTCACGAAACAACCTGAGACTGGTTTGTAACCGTAAAGGTAGTCGGCTGTTTACTGAAATGGGCCATTACAATCTGGTGGACTACAACAATACTATCAGATGTAGCCATCTAACCTTACAGAGAGCCGATGCTGAGCTGGATAAGGTTGCCAAGGATGGTTTACCACCACTTCCACCCATCAAACCCTTGTCGGGCTAGACTGGCGTAATCCGCGCAACGCAAGCAGAGCAAGACCGCCAAGCGTGAGCAGAGCAGCCGATGGTTCGGGAACAGTGACGAGATTCGCGTCAAGCTCGAACACATTGTAGTTGTAGTATCTGGTGTCTTGCCGAGCGAATTGCGCCATAAAGTTCTGGCCCGAGGTATTCAGCCGTGCTTGAATCCAAATCTCTGATTCACCTATCAGCGAGTCAGGAAGGTTCTGGTCAAAATGAACACCTGCCTCATAGGACGGAGTTGGCACATCCAAAAGAAGAACCCAATCGCTTCCATTCTTGGAAGCCCACAGGGAGCCACTCCCAAAATTTCCTCCACCGAAATTCCAAGCTCCAATACCTGAATGCAAGTAAACCTCCGTTGTGGGCCGTGGGAACGTGAACTGTAACGTCAGTTTCGCTTCTGTCCCGTTGGCGATGGGATGCCAATACGAAATGCCATTTTGCGGGTCGGGCATTTCGGAACGCCTTTGAATATTGACCTGCTCCACAACATGGTCCAAGGCGTTCGGGGAAAACACATCCACAAAACCGTATTGAAAGTCATACGCTTGCGCCTGTGGTAAGAACAGATTCACCGCCACAACTGCTAAAACCGCCGTAAATAAGCCATGTAAATACGTAATTGGCTTCATAAGTATTATTGTGTCATTCCAAAGCTAATTTCAGCATATTTTGACAACGGTGACAAGCCTAAAACACTATCAGTCCTTGGGTGTTGGCATTATGTGGCCACGACTACGCTGGCAGGGTGCCAAAGTCCACAACGGGCAAGCTGTTGGTTGTGCGCCTGAGAGAACTGCGGAAACGGCATTCTCTCACTCAGGAGCAATTCAGCGAGCTTTCAGGGGTGGCCTACAAGTACTACCAACTGATTGAAATAGGGAAGCGGATTGACCTGCGACTTTCCACGGTGGAGAAACTGGCCAAAGCATACGGGCTTGGAGTCCATGAACTGCTTGCACCAGACCTGCCCGAAACGGGATTGCTTGTCCGTATCCCCTCCAAACTTAGAGGAAAAACACGTCGTACAAGGAAGTAAGTCTAATTGTCTGGACTGGCGGCAATCGTGCGGTGATAGGGCTGTGTTGCGCTCTAGCTTGGCTTGCGGGTGCGCTTGTTGCCTCTGGACGTGATTCTTTTCTATGCGGTTTGGCGGTCAAGCCAGGTTTTGACTTGCTGGCGAGCTTGGCGACACCCCGCCACGCAACTTTTTGACTTTTTTATAGGCGCAACCCAAGATTCGCCAGAATTGAACAAGATTAACGCTGTAGTTTCGGCCCTGCTGCCGTGGTACGCAAGGAATGCCAGAGATTTACCTTGGAGACGGGAACCGTATTGCAAAGACCCGTACTGTGTATATGTGTCCGAAATTATGCTTCAGCAGACGCAGGTCAGGACAGTCCAGCCCTACTGGGAGCGGTGGATGCGCGCTCTCCCGAATCTCGAGGCCCTGGCAAAGGCCCGGCCGCAGAGGCTCCACAAGCTCTGGGAGGGACTGGGTTACTATTCCCGCGTTCGCAACCTGCAACGGGCCGCGCGGATCATTCGCCAGCAACTTGGTGGGGTGTTTCCGCGAGACTACGACAACCTGCTGGCGCTGCCGGGCATTGGCCGCTACACCGCCGGGGCCATATGCAGCATCGCGTTCAACCAGCCGAAGCCGATCCTGGATGGCAACGTGGTTCGCGTCCTGGCACGATTATACGGGATCACTGGCAATCCCCGCGCGCAGAAGACCAACGCGCGTCTGTGGCAGCTTGCGGAGAAGCTGGTGTGTGCTGCCGCCAGGACCACGGAGCGGCGGGCGTGCTCACGGTTCAACCAGTCCCTGATGGAACTGGGGGCGCTGATCTGCGCGCCCCGGCAACCCCGGTGCGGCTGCTGTCCGCTTGTGAAACAGTGTGTTGCCTATCGGCAGGGCCGGGTTGATCAACTGCCCGAAGGCCGCCGCCGCGTCCGTGCCACACCACGCCGTTTCGCGGCGTTCGTGGTTCAGCAGGACGATCGCTTCCTCGTTCGCCAAAGGCCCGCAGGTGTGGTCAACGCACGCCTGTGGGAGTTTCCCAACCTGGAAGTGGCATCCGGGGATTCCGCTCTGCCGGGCGCGGCCCGCAGCGTCTTGGGAGTGCGACCGGGAAAGCTCGAACGTTTGGACGTGATCAAGCATTCCATCACCCGCTATCGCGTCACCCTGGAAGCGTATTGGGTCACGGCCCCTCGCTCTGCGTGGACCGGGGCGGCCGGTGGCCAATGGGTGGGTCGCGACCGGCTGAAGCGGCTGGCATTCGCCAGCGCCCACCGGCGAATCCTGCAGTGCCTGGAGCGTAAAAGCCGGGGGATCAGTTGAGTTTTCGGGTGGCGACCTTGCGCCCGCCCGCTGGGCGCTGAACATGCAGTGTGGAATCCGGCGATAATGGCGCGTTTCCATCACACCATGGGCTGGCCAACGACCGCTCCCAGGGGCATACTTCGCAGATGAACGAGCCAGGCAAACTGCAGCCCGCCATTCGGGTCGTGATGATGCCACGGGACACGAACCCGATGGGGACGATCTTTGGGGGTATCATCCTGAGTTACATTGACCAGGCCGGGGCGGTGGAGGCGCTCCAGCATACGAAGAAGACGCTGGTGACAGTGGCCATGCACGAGGTCAAATTCATCGCCCCGGTCTTTGTGGGAGACCTGGTGAGCTTTTATACCGAGGCCGTGAAGTTTGGCAATACGTCCCTGACTGTTCGCGTGACGGTGGAGGCTCGGCGCCGCCAACCGCCGCATGAGACGGTGCGGGTGACGCAGGCGGAAGTGGTCTATGTGGCCGTTGACGAACCCGGCCACGCCGTGCCGCTATGACGCGGTGGGGCTTTCCGAGACACGCCTTTGTCTGCTTTGTTAAACCCAATCGCTCTGGAGTCGGGGCGTTGCTTGGCCTTCGAACCGGATAGGCGGCTATACCATCACCCGTTTCCGTGTGATTGCGATGTGAGTTAAGTTCGTAGCCGTTCAAGGGCCTCGCTGCGAGAAGGTGAGCATTTCCTCCTGTCGTTTGATCAGCGCGCTTTGTCCCGTGGTTGAAGCTGTGCGCGTAAACAGTTGCACTGCGGCATCATAATCCGCCAAGCTGCGAGCCTCTAAGTATGATTTCCTGGCTGGAAACAACCGACACGGCGCTTTTTCGTGTCATGAATCAGTCGCTGGCGAACCCGGCGTTTGACGGGTTGATGCCGCTGCTGGCGGGTCATGCCTTCTTCATACCGCTTCTGCTGGCGGCGGGGCTGCTGCTCATTTGGAAAGGAGGCCGCCGGGGGCGCATCTTTGTGTTGATGCTGGCTCTTGCGCTTAGCCTGGCTGACGGTTTTGTCTGCAATGTGATTCGTGACGCCATCGGGCGTCCTCGTCCGGGCTTGGCCCTGCCGGAGACCCGCGCACTGCTTCGCTCGTCCAGTCGCGGCAGCCTGCCCTCGGCGCACGCTGCCAACTGGTTTGCCGCGACAGCGGTGGTGTTTGTTTTCTACCGGCGGCGGTGGCTGCCGGTGGCGGCTGTGGGTGCGTTGGTTGCATTTTCGCGCGTTTACAACGGCGTGCATTACCCGGGAGACGTGCTGGTGGGTGCGGTGTTGGGAGCCGGTGCGGGCTTGGCGGCGGTCTGGCTGGCGACCACGCTCTGGAGCTGGCTTGGACGCCGATGGTTTCCGCTTTGGTGGGCAAGATTGCCGTCCCTGGCCAATCCGGACGCGCCGCCCATAGACATTCCCGCATCCACGACCGCGGCGGCGGCTGACCGGCAATGGCTGCGGCTGGGCTGGCTGCTGATCGCAGGACTGCTTCTGTTCAGGCTGAACTATATTGCCTCCGGCACGATCCTGCTGAGCGAAGACGAGGCCTACCAATGGCTTTGGTCCAAGCACCTGGCGCTATCCTACTTCAGCAAGCCGCTGGGCATTGCGCTCATTCAGTTTGCCGGGACGGGGCTATGGGGCGACACGGAGCTGGGTGTTCGATTCTTCGCACCGGTGTTTGCGGCAGTTCTGGGTCTGACGCTGTTGCAGTTCATGGCCCGGGAAGTGGGCGCGCGCCAGGGATTCCTCTTGTTGCTGGCGGTGACGGCGACGCCATTGCTCGGCGTCGGCTCCGTGTTCATGACGATTGATTCTCCGTTGGTGCTGTGCTGGACACTGGCAATGGTGGTAGGCTGGCGGGCGGCGCAGCCGGGCGGACGGACCTGGCACTGGCTGCTGGCCGGGCTCGCGCTGGGGCTGGATTTCCTGAGCAAGTACAGTGCGGTTTACCAGATCGCGTGCTGGGCGTTGTTCTTCGCGCTGTGGCGTCCGGCGCGGGCGCATCTGTGCAAACCGGGGCCCTACCTGGCGTTGCTGCTGTTTTGCACTTGCACGGTGCCGGTGATCATTTGGAACGCCCAGCACGATTGGATCACGGTGACCCATGTGGCCGACAACGCCGGGCTGGACAAGCAATGGCAGCCCACGCTGCGGCATTTTGGAGAGTTCCTCGGCGCGGAGTTTGGCCTGCTGAATCCGGTGTTCTTTGTGGCGGCGCTGTGGGCGGGGGCGGCGTTCTGGCGCCAGCGCAAGGAGCGGCCGCTTTGGCTCTACTTCTTCTGCATGGGCATGCCCGTGTTCCTGGGGCACGCGGCCTACGCCCTGCATTCGGGCATCCACCCCAACTGGATTGCGCCCGCCGTGCTGCCGATGTTCTGCCTGATGGTGGCGTACTGGGACGCCCGGTGGCGCGCAGGGGGGCGCGCGGTGGCGCGCTGGTTGGGCGTCGGGCTGGTGCTGGGCCTGGCGGTGGTCGTGGTCATGCATGACAGCAGGCTGTTCGGCAAGATCGCCGGGCGCCCGTTGCCGGCCGCGCTGGACCCGCTGCGGCGCGTGCAAGGCTGGAAGGATGCGGCAACGATTGTCGAAGCCGCGCGCGCGAGGCTTTCAGCAGAAGGACCACCGGCCTTCATCATTGCCCATCATTATGGCCTGACAGGATTGTTGAGTTTCTACCTGCCTGCGGCACGAGGAGCCTCGCCGCCTTTGGTTTATCCACGAAGTTCCCCCACGCCCGGCAACCAGTTCTACTTCTGGCCGGAGTACCGCTACGACACCAACCGGCGAGGGCAGAACGCCATCTTCGTTCGGCGATTGGCAGGCGATCGGCTGAAGCCGGGGTGGTTTTGGAATTGGCTTGGCGGGCGCGAGGTGGAGGTTGTCGCCTCCCCGCCGCTAGTGTCGCCACCGGCAGTGCTGGAAAGTGAGTTTGAAACAGTGACCAGCTTAGGAGTCTATGAGGTGAAGCGGGGCAGCCGGGTGTTGCACCGGCTGCATCTCTTCGAATGCCGCCATCTGCGCTAATGCGGGGCTGCGCTTGAGACAAGGTCCCGCCAGGTCCGCTGCCTTCCGGTGCAGCGCGCCACCGCATCGTCAGTCGTCCCTGGGCCGTTTTTGTGGGATCGCCTAGGGGGAGAAGTGATTGCGGCACTCCCGATTAATCGCTCCGTGAAGGTGGAGCGCCCGTGAGCAAGAGCCATCGTGACGTCAATTGTGGAATGCAAGTTCGCGGCCTCTTCACGGGCTTCTCTCCCCAGGTCGTCCGGATGCGGACTTTCAGCCGGCAGCGGGCGTTGTTTCGAGGTCTGAACAATGAGCTTGCCGACAACGCGTGTTCGTGCGAAATACGTCCTTGATGGCGTGAAGCGGATTAGGTTCGCAGACCACGCGGTTTTCCTTTGGGGTTTCGTGCCCAGGGTGTTCACCCGTGATCTGTAACATTTATCCAATTCTTGGTTCCGTAAAGCGTCTTAGTTCAAATGGTTGCGCCCGTAGCTCAGTTGGATAGAGCATCTGCCTTCTAAGCAGAGGGTCCCGCGTTCGAGTCGCGGCGGGCGCGCCACCCTTCATTAACCCTTCGAACGGCTTTTTTCCTTCGAAAGCGCGTGGGCAAGAGCGTGGCCGCAGTTGGCAGGTCCCTCTATCCAATGCGTGCAAATCCAGCCGTGCACCTCCAGAGCTTCCCGGCGCACCCTTTCCATGAGCTCGCGTGGCGGCGGAATTCCATTTCCGCGCCGGAATTCATTTTGCCTCGGCGCCGGGGCTCGGTAAAGTGACTGGGCGGCTTGCTCGCCCGACCGCTGCAACAGGATGTCCGGATGAAGAACATTGTCTATTTTGACCTCGAAACGCAGAAGTCCGCCGAAGATGTCGGCGGCTGGGAGCACATCAACCGCATGGGCATGAGCGTGGGCGTGACTTACAGCACCGCGCAAGGCGGCTACAAGATCTACGGCGAAAAGCAGGCCAGCGAACTCATCACGGACCTGCAACACGCCAGCCTGGTGGTGGGGTTCAACATCCTGCGCTTCGATTACGAGGTCCTGCACGGCTACACGTCGTTCGACCTGCGCCAATTGCCCACGCTGGATATGATGGTCAAGCTGGCGGAAACCTTGCGTCACCGGCTCTCGCTGGATTCCATCGCCACCGCCACGTTCGGCGTGGAGAAGACCGCCGAGGGGATGCAGGCCATCCAGTGGTATCGGGAAGGCAAGCTGCTCGAAATCGCCGAGTATTGCTGCTACGATGTGAAGCTCACCCGGCTCGTGCACGAATACGGCGTTCAACACCGGAAACTGCATTACCACAACCGGTTCGGGAAGAAGATGACCGTGCCGGTTGACTGGTAGCGGAACATCCCGCTTTCCCATTTCCACTTCGGCCTTTTCTTCCGCGCTTAACCGTGTTCACCTGAGGTCCTATCTATGGGCAAAGAATTCAGCATTACGCCGCGCGCCGTTGCGCGGGTCGAGACCAAGTATCGCCGCATTGTCACGCCGTTGCCGCATCCGGATTCGGTGCCGACACTGGAGAAGCTGCGCCAGTTCGAGCCGCAGTCCATGCGGGGCCAGCCGCCGCTGGTGTGGGACCGGGCCGAGGACGTCTTCGTCTATGACAAATACGGCAACCGCTGGCTGGATTGGAGCAGCGGCGTGCTCGTCACCAACGCGGGCCACGGCGCGCCCGAGGTGCGCCAGGCCATCCTGGACCAGGTCAACAGCGGCCTGCTGCACAACTACGTTTTCCCCAGCGAGGAACGCGCCGCCCTGGTCGAACAGCTCGCCAAGGTGGCGCCCAAAGGTCTCGAGAAGGTGTTTCTGCTGACGACTGGCTCGGAAGCCACCGAGTGCGCCATCAAGCTGGCGCGCACGCACGGCATCCGCAAAGGCGGCAACCAGAAGATCGGCATTGTGGGCGCGGAGCGCGGCTTTCACGGGCGGACTCTGGGCGCTCAGCAGGCAGGAGGCATTCCCGGGCAGAAGAACTGGATTGTCAACGAGGACCCGGCGATTGTGCAGGTGCCTTTCCCGGATGGCTATTGGACCGAGGACACGAGCTTCGAAGGGTTCCTCGCCACACTGGCGAAGAAGGGGCTGCAGCCGGAGAACGTCGCGGGGGTGATGTTCGAAACGTATCAGGGTGTGGGGCCGGACTTTGCTCCGGTGGAATATATCCGCCAACTCGCGCAGTGGTGCAAAGCACAGAACGCGCTGCTGATCTTCGACGAGGTCCAGGCCGGGTTTGGCCGCACCGGCAAGTTCTGGGCCTTCGAGCATTACGAGGTCACGCCCGATGTGATCTGCTGCGGCAAAGGCATCAGCAGCTCTCTGCCGCTCTCGGCGGTCATCGGCCGCCCGGAGATCATGGACCAATTTGCGCCGGGCTCGATGACCAGCACGCACACCGGCAACCCGGTCTGCTGCGCCGCGGCGTCTGCCAGCGTGAAGAAGATCGTTGCGGAAAACCTCGCCGCCAACGCCGCCCGGCTGGGCGAGATCCTGGAACCGGGCTTGCGGGCGATCCAGCAGCGCCACGGAAAGGTCATTGGCCATTACAGTTGCCGGGGGCTGGTCGGCGGGCTGCAGATGACCAAACCGGGCAAGAAGGAGCCGAACCATGACCTAGCGCATAGCATCGTCGAGCGCTGCTTTCATAAAGGGCTGCTGTTCTTCTCACCGGTGGGCGCGTGGGGGCAGACCGTGAAGATCGCGCCGCCGCTGACCATCACCGAGGAAGCGCTGTGCGAGGGCCTGGCCGTGCTCGGCGAAGCCGTGGACGAAGCGGTTGCCGCGTTGAAGTAGCGAACCCCGGCGCGCCAGGCAACGACGGGTTCTCGCCGGATTCAAGCCGCGCTGGCCAGTGCACGAAAGCCGCGACTGCTGCACTGCGGAGCGCGCGGAAAGCAGCGGTTACTTGAGGCGTGTGCTGCGTTCCTGCAGCCATTCGACGTCCACATTGCCCGGTGAGGGCGTGGAATAGACTGCCAGAGGATCGCCCCCAGGCACGAGCGGAGGAGTCGTTCGGGGGTCGATCCATTTGCGGATTTCCGAGTGGCCATCCGCGAAAGAAAAGCTGCACGCCCGATGGTGGTACATTCCCGGCAGATCGCTTGTGAAGGCATAAAGTGCCGGATTGCGGGGCGAGTAGCCGGACATATCCGCCATGAAATTGCTCCAGTTGACCCGATCCTCGCGCATGTCCAGGAAGACAAAGATGCGCGCGGGCGAGGAGACCCCGGTGATTGCGGAAAGCTTGGAATAGACCTGGTAGTTCCTGGCGAAATACCAATGGCCGTCAGTGCCACCCGGCAGCGGATCCACGCCGGGCACGGGCGCGAATCCGCCGACGTAGAGGTTCATGGACATGGTGAGGATTCGAGGTTTCTCGACCCCGCCGACGGTGATCGTCGAGCGGTCGGAGGGGCATTTGTACAGACGCACGTCCTTCGTGTAGGGCCAAAGCGGCCGCTTCATCATGTCGTATTCCGGATCCCAGTTGGCCCGGTTGCCCGGGTTAAAATCCATGTGGGCGCCCGACCAGGCGTATTGGTCGGGCCAGTTGTTGCCATAGCCGCTGGTGCTGGCGTAAACCAGAATGTCGTTGCTGTCCTCGGTGTACATGCGCCAGGCCATGCAGAGCTGGCGATGGCCATTCATGCAGTAGATGCCTTGGGCCTTGACCTTGGCAACGTGCAGCGCAGGCAGCAGCAGGGCGGCGAGGATCGCGATGATGGCGATCACCACCAGCAATTCAACCAGCGTGAATGCCTGGCCTCTTGCCGTGATCCGTTCCTGCTTCATGCGTGGGTTCACTCGCCGCGTCAACGACGCACTGGGCCTAATATAGACCATACTTGGGAGGGGAGCCAGCAAAGGAGGGCAGCAAATAAAGCCCCCTCTGGCCTAAAGCCCTCCCCCAGGCGCTGTTCCTGCCCCTGCGCCTCAGTCTGCAATGTCAATGCGGTCAATCACTCCGACAATTATCGAGCGGACGGGGGCGTTGGCGTCGCCGACGATCTGGCGGGCGGAGTTGCCTTCGTCAATGACCAGCACGCGCTCGCCGACGCCGGCCTGGAATCCGCCGTCCATCGCGATAAGGTAGCCGCCGGGCTTGCCGGACGGGTCTTCCTTCTCAACCACCAGCAGCTTCTTGCCGGTGCAGAAAGGGTGATGAATGGTCGAGACGATGTCCCCCCTGACGGTGCCAATGATCATGACGGGATGTGCAAGTCGTCCACGATGCCGATGATGGTGTGATCCACGGGGACAAACCAGGGATCGAGCGCCAGAGCGGCTTCGCGTCCGCCTTCATAGTAGATAAGTTCGCCCGGGCCTGCGGCGCGGGTCGAATCGCAGGCGACGAGCGGCTCACCTTTGGGGCTGCCTTGTTTGTCGAGGGGTTGGACCCAGAGCATAGGCACGCCTTCAAGGCCCTTATATACAGCGCACGGCGTGAGGGTGCCGATGACCTTGCCGAGCAGCATCAGGATACCTCCTCGCCCTCAAGTTCGATCGGCCTGGCCCCGGCGAACCGGGTGCCGTTGTCGAGTTGCTGCAGCACCGTCTCGTGCGGCCGGGCAATGATGCGGTGCTGGATGTATTCCTTCCGGCCACGCAGGAAGTCGCAAGCCAGCTCCATGGCGGCCTGGACTTCGTGCAACTCGCCGTTGAAGAGGCTGATCGCCTTGCCCGACATCTCGTATTCGGCGAGGCGCAGCTCCGTCAGCCGCACCCGGGTGCCCTTGAGCGCCAGCTCGGCGGCGCGAACATTGGCGGCGACCGTATCTGTTTCCAGAATAGCCACTGCGTCCTGGATGACCGGCTGTCGCTGGCCGAGGACGGCATTGTGCACCTGTTCGTGAACGTCGGGGAGGAAGGCATGATCGAGCCGGCTGGCCTGGCCGGCCTCCAGCGCCTCGTTGAGCGACTCCTCGACCGAACTGGTCGAGCCGCCAATGACGATGAGGTAACGGCCGCGGCTGACGGTGCCGGACTTAATCATGGCGATGGGCGCCTTCTTCAGCAGCGCGTCGGTGCAGCAGATGCCGTCGGCGATGCTGCTGAACTCGATGACCGCGATGGCCGGGTAGGTCCTCATTAGACGATCCTGAATGCGCCGACCAGCGTGCAGCGGCGCCAGCGGGAGAAGCTGCGCGCGCTGGTCATGCCTTCGCCGGTCGGACTGGCAATGGTGAACGAGGTGGGCCCCTCGCCCTTCCAGCCCAAGCCAGCCTGCGAGGGGCCGTTCTTCACAAAGATGCTGGCGTCGCACTCGCGCGCCATGCGGCTGAGGTGGGACAGGTTGTCGGAGTGCATGACGAAGGTGTGGCGGCGCGGATGCTCCAGCGCGATGGCCAAATCAATGCCTTCGTCGGCATCGCGCACGCGTGTGACCGGCAGGATCGGCATCATTTGCTCGGTCCAGAGCAGCGGGTGGTCGTGGTCCACTTCGACGATGCCCAGCCGCACGGATTCGTCGCAGGTGATGCCGGCCTTCTGGAGGATGACGCTCGCGTTCTTGCCAATGAGGGAGCGGTCTATCTCGGCTTCCTTGCGCGGTCCGCGGGTCTTCTTGAAGATGACCTTCTCCAGCGCCGGCAACTGGTCTTTCCAAACCAGCGCCGCGCCGTTGTATATCATGCCCTGGATCAGCTTGTCCGCCACGCTCGAAACAACGAGGCATTCCTTTTCGTCGGCGCAGATGATGTTGTTGTCGAAGGAAGCGCCGAAGACAATGTCCCGCGCCGCTTTGTCAATATCCGCCGTCTCATCCACTACCACCGGCGGATTGCCGGGGCCGGCGCAGATGGCGCGCTTGCCCGACTCCATCGCCGCCTTGACCACGCCGCCGCCGCCCGTGACGACCACGAGCCGGATGCCGGGATGTTTCATCAACGCCTGCGCGCTCTCGACAGTAGGATTGGCAATGCAGGTGATGAGGTTGCGCGGTCCGCCGGCGGCCAGGATGGCTTTGTTGAGCAGCGCGACGTTGTGGCAGGAGACGCGCCGGGCGTTGGGGTGGACATTGAAGACGACGGCGTTGCCCGCTGCGATCATCCCTATGGCGTTGTTGATGATCGTTGAGGTCGGGTTGGTGGTCGGGGTGATAGCGGCAATGACACCGTAGGGAGCAGGTTCGGTGAGGTTGAGTCCGTGGTCGCCGGTGATGGCCTGCGGCTGCAGGTCTTCCGTGCCGGGGGTCTTCTCCGTGACGAGCTGGTTTTTGAGGATCTTGTCCTCGTAACGACCCAGCCCGGTTTCCTCGTGCGCTTCGCGGGCCAGCGCCTGGCCGTGCTCGCGCATCGCGTCCCGCATGGCGGCGATGACGGCGTTGCGTTTCTGCAGGCCCATGTCGTCGAATTGGACAAAGGCGTCCCGGGCCGCGCGCACCGCCTGGTCAATGCCGTCGAAGATGCCCAATTCGCCCGCCAGCGACAGCCCGGCTGACCGGTCCGGGCGCGCACCCCCTCCACCACCGCCCCCGGTCAAATCGGCGACGATGTGCTGCGCGATAGCCTCGATTTCCTGGTCGCTAAGGCCGGACACGCTTCACCTAGTCCTTTTTGTACTTATCCACTCCGCCGATTTCCCAGCTATCCACGATGGCCATGATGACGGCGTCGCAAGGGCGGTTCTGCGTCGCCACGGTCTGGCGGGCCGAGCTGCCGGCGGCGATGAGGACCATTTCGCCGGGGCCGACCCCGACGGCGTCCGCGGCGACGACATGGCCGCCGGTTTCCTTGCCTTCCGTATCCACGGTCTTGACGACCATGAACTTCAGGCCGTCCATGCTGGCTTCCTTGCGCGTGGCGACAAGCGTGCCGACTACTTTCCCAAGAGTCATAAACGGCTCCTGCCGGGGCGGACCAACGCGGCCCGGCCCGGCGACGAGATTGGCGTTACTTCTTGGCGGCCTTCGTGCCCCGGCCCAGCGGCAGCACTTCGTCCACGTTTGTGTGCGGGCGAGGGATGACGTGCACGGCGACCATCTCGCCCACGCGGCTGGCGGCGAGGCGGCCGGCATCGGTCGCGGCCTTCACTGCGGCGACGTCGCCGCGGACGACCGCCGTGACGTAACCGCCGCCGGTCTTCTCAAAGCTGACGAGTTCGACCTTGGCGGCCTTAACCATTGCGTCGGCGCCTTCCACCATTGCGGCGAAGGACCGTGTTTCGAGCAAGCCTAATGCTTCTGCCATATGTGTTCTCCTTACGTTGTCTGTGTTGTGTGTTGCGATCAGTTCTAAACGGATTACGCGCTGCTGCCCTTCATCGGGCGGCCGGTGAGGCTGTTGATGGCGGCTTCGGCCGCTTTGGACGCGACGTCAATGTCCTTCTCTTCGCCGCCGAGATAGAGACGGCCGAAGCTGCCAAAGGCGCGGATTTCGAGGATGTTGATCTCGGCGGTCTTCTCGGCCTCGTTCGCGGCAAACGCGGCGTAGGCGGCGGGGGCCACTTCCATCGTGAAGAGGCTCTGGCCGGGCAGGATCATGTTGCCGTGCCGGGTGCGGTTGATCAGCATCGTGTGGTGGTCGTCAATCTGGCGAATGATGCTGTTGCTGTAGATGACCGGCTTGTAGCGGTCTTCCTCCTTCAGCCCGAGCGCCTCCAGGATGGCCGCGCCGGCAGAGCGCACGTCCGCCTGTGACTCCGCATGGATCTCCAGCATGCCGTAGAGGCGCTCGATGATTTGCATGCCGGGCGTGACCTTGGTGCACTTGAGCGCCACGTCGGTCACGAAGTTGATCTCCATGCCGGGAGAAATCTCAACGAAGAGGGAGGCTTGTCCAGCAATGGGCAGGAAGCCCTGCGAGACGGTCGCAAAGAACGACGCCACCTGCGGCTGCAGGCTGTCCAGAAATATGTATGAGCGTAGGTCTGCCATGATTCTATCCTTCAATATTTGGCTGCGTCACCCGTGACGGCCTGACCGGCGGCTTCCTGGAGGATCTTGATGCCGCTGCTGGTGCCGATGCGCGTGGCGCCGGCCTGCACCATGCGGCGCAGATCGGCCAGCGTGCGGATGCCCCCGGAGGCTTTTACCCCGAGCTTGTGCTCGCGCACGATCCGGCTCATCAGAGCCACGTCCTCCACGGTCGCCCCGCCGGTGCTGAAACCAGTCGAGGTCTTCACGAAATCAGCCCGGGCTTTGACGGCGATTTCGCAGGCGCGCCCCTTTTCTTCGTTGGTCAGCAAGGAAGTTTCGAGGATCACCTTGCACCTGGCGCTGCCGTCGCGGCAGGCCTCGACGACCGAGCGAATGTCGCGCAGTACCAGGGCGTCGTCGCCGCTCTTGAGCGCGCCGACGTTGATGACCATGTCAATTTCCTTGGCGCCGTGCCGGATGGCAGCGCGGGCTTCCATGGCCTTGCTCTCCGGGGGTTGCGCGCCGAGCGGGAAGCCGACCACGCAGCAGACCTTCACGCCCGAGCCGTCCAGCAGCCGGCGGGCGAGCGAGACCCACGTCGGGTTTACGCACACGGAATAGAACTTGTGCTGGCGCGCCTCGCGGCAAAGCTGCTCGATGTCGGCCCTGGTGGTGTCGGGGCGCAGGATGGTGTGGTCAATGAGTTGCGGGATGTTCAACGGCGGCGTAACGGGCGGGGGCGCGGCCGGTGCGCCCTGCGCGGCCAGCAGCTCCTTGACCCGCCTGGCAACTTTCTCCACGTCCGGCTCGGCCGGGGCGGGGCGGGGCTCGCCGACGCTGCCCAGCAGCGTGGCCTGGTGCGGGCCGACCTCGATGGGGCCTTCCTGGACGGCGTTGATGAGTTGCGCCCGCTTGCGGTGACGCTCCTCGACGCACTCGGCGGTGAGGAACATCTCCACGATGGGCGCCGCCTGCTCGAAACTGGTCTGTGCCGCCCCGAGTGTCAGCACGTTGGCGTCATTGTGCTCGCGGCTGTTCCTGGCCAGGGCGACACTGTAGCAGGCTGCCGCCCGGATCCCGCGCACCTTGTTGGCCGTCATGGCGGAGCCGATGCCGGCCCCGTCAATCATGATGCCCAGGTCGCACTGGCCGCCGGCTACCAGTCGCGCCACCGTATAGGCAATGCGGGGGTAATCAACGGCCTCCTTGCTGTGGGTGCCGCAATCCTGGACGGAGCAACCCTTCTCGCGCAACCAGCCCAGGAGCTGGTTTTTGAGCTCGAACCCGCCGTGATCCGCGCCGATGGCAAGCTTGAGGTCTTTCACGCTGGGGAATGGAAGGGTGTGACCACCCTCACCGCAACGAGTTGAATGGAGCGATTCTTGTTGGGTTCACTCACGTGCGCAACTCTATCAGCCGTCCAAGGGGTGTCAAGGGCAGGGCAATATCTCTGCCGCCGGTCCTGCCATTTTGTCGCGCACTGGGCTTACAGAACCAGCACCGCTGCTGGCATTTCCTGTCATGACCAGCACATCCTTCAGCTTGGGCGAGGCAGGCTGGATTGGGCCCGACAGCCCGGTTAGATACCGATGCGAACCCGGCGAGGCCCCTGTGTGTATCCCATGGGGAGCGCTCCCCATGGCATACACACAGGGATTGCACCATGGTCTAGCCGGTGCGACACGGTGCCGCCGCGCTGTTCTGTCCAATTTTTGGACAGTTGGCGGAAGGTGGTAGCTGGGGAACGGCGCACTCTCTCCGGTGCAGCCTGGAGCCATTAAGTGCCGAACAGACAGAAGGGTTGACGCTCTTTTGCAGGGAATTGGCGTGCGCGCCTGCTCCCGAATGAGGTAGTGACCAAATGAGCCGGGAGAGAGCGCCTTAGTCTTGACACCGGTTTCGTGTGGCTTATAGTCGCGGCTATGAACTCGATCGAGAGTCGATCCTCGATGGTTTACGCAAGGTCAACAAACTAACTCCTGAAGCCTATGCCAGAGAATCCTCCTGTACCGCCGGTTCAACCGCCCCAGACGCCACCGTCCGCTGCGTCCGGCAATGAGAGCCAGGCTCGCATGTGGAACATGTTCTGCCACCTCAGTGCCCTGGCGGGTTACGCAATTCCCTTCGGCAACGTCCTGGGCCCGCTGCTGATTTGGCAGATCAAGAAGAACGAGTTCCCCTCGGTGGAGGAACACGGCAAGGCGGCTCTGAACTTTCAACTCACGGTGCTGATTGCGCTGCTCGTCGGCGTCATTGCTGCCGTCCTGCTGTCCTTTGTCTGTATCGGCTTCCTGCTGGTCCCGGTGGTGGTGGTGATCGGATTGGCCGGGCTGGTCTTCGCGATTATCGCTGGCATCAAGGCCAACAACGGGGAAGCCTATCGTTACCCGTGGAGCCTGACACTGGTGAAGTAGGTCCGGGCACAACAGCCCGCGAGACATCGCGAGCCGGGATTGCGTTTGCGATCAGAGCGCTCGCTGCAAGATCGCGCCCAACTCTTCCGGGGTAAGGGCAATCGGGTTCGCCTTCATGCTGCTGGCCTGGAAGGCTTTCGGCACCAGTTCGGCGGTGTGCTCGGCAGTGAGGCCGTAATGGCCCAGGCTGGGGATGCGCAGATCGGCGACCAGCCTGCGGACCCACTCGACGCCGGCCTCGGCAGTCGCGGTCGCGCTGCCGGTCAGCAATCGCGCCACCTCGTCGTAGCGGCGCAGACCGCCGGCGCCCGGCAGGCGCTGGCGCAGGGCACGCAGGTTTCCTTCCATCACGTGCGGCAGCAGAGCGGCGCAGACGGCCCCGTGGGGCGCGGGGAACTGGCCGCCAATGGGCCCGGCAAAGCCGTGCACGGCTCCGAGGCCGGCGTTCGCCAGCGCCAGTCCGCCGAAGAGGCTGGCCACGCACATATCCATCCGGGCAGCGGCGTGGCGGCCATCCGCAAAGGCAGTCCGCAAGGAGCGGGCCGCCCGGCGGATGCCTTCCACGCAAAGCGCATCGGTCATCGGGTTGGCGCGAGAGGAGACGTAAGGCTCGATGAGCTGCGTGAGAGCATCGAGGCCGGTGCTGGCGGTGAGGGCGGGCGGCAAGTCATAGGTCAGCTCCGGGTCAACGACTGCCACCTTCGGCAACATGAAGGGACTGCGCAGGCTGACCTTCACGCGATGCTGCGGCGAGGCAAGCACAGCGTTGCGGGTGACTTCGGAGCCCGTGCCGGCGGTGGTGGGGATGGCGATGAACGGGACCGAGGGCTGGGTGAGCGCCTTGCCGTGCCCGATCACTTCGAGGTAGTCGAGCAACTCGCCGGAGTTGGCGAGCATGGCGGCGATAGCTTTGCCGGCGTCCACTACGCTGCCGCCGCCGAAGGCGATGATGAGGGTGCAATGCAACTCCCGCGCGAGCGCCACACCTTGCCGGACAGTCTCGGGCTTCGGCTCGCCGCGAACCGAGAAGACGCTGCTGGCCAGACCGTGCTCCCGCAACAGCGCGAGCACCGGAGCCGCCCGGCGCGGGTCGGAGCCGGTCACAACCAGGACGTTCGGCCCGAAATCCCGGGCGAGCGGGCCAACGTCGTGCAGCGCGCCGGCACCGCAGATGATGCGGGTTGCCGTGGCAAATTCAAAGCGCATGACTGGGGGAACCAAGCCGACCGCGCGTCACCAGGCGGACTCTTCCGGGAAAAGACTTGTGAATTTCACGCTGGCGCGCGGCTCGGCCATCATGGGCGCGACGGCATCGCGCCAGGCCTGGTAATGGGCGGTGTCCTTATGGGCCGCGGGCGCCTGCGGGGTGCGGTAGGCTTCCACCAGCACGAAACGCGTCGGGTCATCCTGCTGCTGAACGCAATCAAAGCGCGCAATGCCCGGTTCCTTGATGCTCTCCCGCGCATTGGCCAGGCTGGCCTGTTTGAAAGCCTCAACGAATTCCGGCTTCACGTGAACATGGACATGAACGACTAGCATATGGTTAAGGCGTTAGATCCGAGATGCCCGAATGATGCTTCAAGCCCGCGGCCGGCTCAATCCTAATCGCGCCCCCGCGAAGTCACTTTTTGGCGGGCGCAGCCTGGTTGGTGTCATTGGGCTGGTAGAGACCGGCTTTGATGAACGGCTCCAGGCAGGCCTCGTAGCCGGCGCGCTTGATTTCCGCTAAAGGGATGAAGCGCAGGGAAGCGGAATTGATGCAGTAACGGAGGCCCGTGGGACCGGGGCCGTCATTGAAGACGTGGCCGAGGTGCGAATCTGCGGCGGTGGAGCGCACTTCAGTGCGGACCATGCCATGGGAATAGTCCGGGCTCTCGGCGACCGCGTTGGTCACGAGCGGGCGGGAGAAGCTGGGCCACCCGCAACCGGAGTCAAACTTGTCCAGCGAGCTGAAAAGCGGCTCGCCCGAGACAATGTCCACGTAGATACCCGGGCGGTGGTTGTTCCAGAACTCGTTGCGGAAGCTCGGTTCGGTGGCTGACTGCTGGGTGACAGCGAACTGCATCGGTGTCAGCTTCCGCTTCAGATCGGCGATGGGGGGCTTTTGGAATTTCTGCATGGCAGCATTGGTGCTTGAGGGTGAACCACTGGGGGGAGTAGTGGCGGTGGTCTGCGATGAGGCGCGCGAGCAGCCAGTCAGAAGGAGCGCCGACAGCGCGGCGGCTGTGGCCAGGCCAGCTACCGGTTTCACCATGTTCATGGGGGAAAATAGCACAGACGAAGCCGTGCCCAAAGTGGCAAGTATCGGGGACCGAATTACCGCAGGAGACCTTTGAGCAGGGGGGGGCGACACCTCGAACCCTTGACCCGGCACATTAGAATTCCACAATCTCCGGCCAGGTAGCCGGCAACCGCACCCGAGGCTTGCCTCTGTGTTACTGAAGCAGGGTTCCGGTCATGCCCAATGCCGGAGATTCCCTTGAGGTGTTATTCCCCCGCTACTTGGAACCGGAACGGTGAAAGATGTACCAGCCGTAGCCATTCAGGTTGAAGTCGGGAAGGGCGGTGTTGAGCGGTTCGGGCATGCCGGTGATCTTCACCGCGCCAAAGCCTTCCTGACTGGGCATTTCCAGCGTGCCGGCCGCGCGGCGGCTGGAAAGGTTGATCAAGACAAGGAACTCGTCCTTGGCATCACGCCGCAGGAAGCTGACCACTTCTCCGGGAGCCGAGTTCTGGACCCAGATAACGTCCTCGTTGCAGAAGGCAGCGTATTTCTTGCGAAGCTTGATAAGATCCCGGTAGATGTCGCGCAGCGGCGGGCGCCCGCCGGGATTCCAGAACACCGGCATTTTCTCAAACATCGCCGGGTCGCCGGATTCGGTCGCATCGCCCACTTCCTGGCCATTGTAGAAGAGCGGCACGCCGTCGAGCGTCAGCATCAGGACCTGGGCCGCGAGCGCTCCGCGCAAGCCGTAGCGCACCGTCGCGCGGGTCTCGGATTGATTGTCGGTGAATCTGAGGTGCAACACGCCCTTGGGGAACTGCTGATGGGTGTGCTCAAACGACTGCCTCAACATATCGGCGGTGGATACGCTGTCCATGACGTTCTTCAGCCACGAGTAGAGGTTCCAGGAGTAATCCATGTCGAAGGCCTTGGTCAGCAGCGATGGCCGGGCGCCCGCGTCCGCGATGATAATGAGCTGAGGGTTGACCTTTTCGAGTTCAGCCCGGGCAGTTTCCCAGAAATCCACCGGCACCGTGTAGGCCACATCGCAGCGGAAGCCGTCCAGGTTGAAGTTCTTCAGCCAGTATTTCATCATGTCAATCATGTAGCGGCGCAGGTCGCTGTTCTCGTAATTCAACCCGGCCACATCCGTCCAGGCGGGATTGGGCGGGATGATCTGCCCTTTCTCATTCTTCAGGTAATACTCGGGATGTGCCATCAGCGCGCTGTCCCAGGAGGTCTGACCGGCCACGATATCTATGATGATCTTCATGTCGCGCTTGTGGACTTCCTCAACCAGTCGCTTGAAGTCGTTGGTGGTGCCGCAGGCGGGGTTGATGGCATGAAAGTCGCGCACGCAGTAAGGGCTGCCGAGAGTGCCCTTCTTGAGCTTCTCGCCGACCGGGTTGATCGGCATGAGCCACAGGATGTCCACGCCCAGATCCTTCAACTCATCCAATCGGCTGGTGATGCCGTTGAAATCGCCGGCCGGAGAGAAGTTGCGGGTGAAGACCTCGTACACGACCGCGCTCCGCAACCAATCGGGTGACTTGCGGGCGCTCGGTGCGGCGGATTCCGTCTCCGCCGCGCCAGCGACGTTGAGCGTGAGCGAGCCAATGGCGATGGCGGCAAACAGGCGATGCAGTTCTTGCTTAATCAGGTTCATGATGTTAGCTGGCAATTTCGGTGTTGCGGGCGAGGCCCTATGACGCGCCCCGTGCGAAGGACTCAATGAATCTACTAGAGTAAAATGTGCAATTCCGTTTCTCACTGAACCCCAAACCAGGAATCAACTCCCAGTCATGTTGCATATTGTAGGCGAGGGTGTGCGGGAGGGCAAAGGTTGTCAACTGGAAAGGTAGGGCGTTCTCGCCGAGAGCGCCGGGGGACGGCGGTTTGCGGCAAAACCGCCGTGCCTTCGCTTAGGATTGAGGTGGATAAGGATGACCGGAATTAATGGTTGTCATTTGGCCGGAAATCCGCATGATAGGGTGATGTCTAGTCGTTTCCTTCGCGCCGTCCTCCCCGCCTGCTTCCTCGCTATCGCCTGCTGTGCCCTGTCCGGCATGGAAGACCGAATGGTGGATGAATCTCTGATACCCAAACTGCCGCCATCGCCCGATTGGTCGAGCATTGATGTCCCGCCGCAAGACCCGGGCAAACCCATAGCGGCACCGTCCTACGGCCCCATCGCCCCGGCGGCGCGCCAGCCGGCCGGCGCGCTTTCGGGCAAATTGGTGTTTATGAACTGCGGGCACGGCTGGACGTATTTGTCGTCTTGGGTCTTGCTCCGCCCCGAGCTGTTGGAGATGAACGAGGATTACGGGAATATTGACCAGTTGAACATGTTCGCCACCTACTGCTTCAACGCGGGAGCGGTGGTAATTCCCTGCCGGCCGTTGGGTTACCAGAACAACGAGGTCGTGCTCGATAATGATGCCACCTCAGTGGCTTTTGCCGGCACCTGGTTCAACAGTTTGGCCACCAATTACTTCTACGGCACCACCGGGGACGTGGCATACCGGTACGCGAATTTGTCAGACACGGAGACGGCGACAGCGACATACACGCCGACCATCCCGGCGGCGGGCTACTACCCCGTGTATTGCTGGGCATCTCACGGGGGCAATCGAGGCGACCAGTTGTATCGGATTATTCATACCGGTGGCGAATCCCAGGTACGCATTCCCCATTACCGGGTTGGCAACGGGTGGGTGTACCTGGGGGAATACTACTTCAACGCCGGCGCCAACGCGGCGGTGGGGGCGGTCATTGTGAGCAACCTGCGGTCCTCGACCAATGGCAGCGTTGTCATCGCCGACGCGATCCGGTTCGGGAACGGCATGGGCAGTATCAACCGCGGAGGCGGTATCTCGAACTACCCGCGGGAAGAGGAAAACTGCCGCTACTGGGTGGAGGCGGGCCTGGGCGTGGGGATGCCGACTTCCATTTACGATTCGGGCTCCGACGATCAGAGGGATAGCTGGTCCACCCCGCCCCAGATCTCCGCGGAGATGAACCGTGCGGAATCCGGGACCGTGAATGACCGCATACACATTAGCTTCCATTCGAATGCGGGGGGCGGGCGCGGGACGGTTGCCCTGATCACCGGCGACCCTACGCCCAACCAGGCGGAACTGGCGCAGATTTGCGGCGCGGAAGTCAACAATGATCTTGTGGCACTCGGATCGCCGCCGCTGGAGTTTCCCTGGCACAACAACACCACCGTCACCTACTCCGGGGGCTACTCGGAAATTGACGGCCGCTTGTTCGACTACGAGATGCCGGCGACGATCATCGAGGTCGCATACCATGACGACGAAACGGATGTCGCGCTGCTGAAGGATGCGAAAGCGCGGGCGGCGGTCGGCAAAGCGGCAATGCACGGGGTGGTCAAATACATGGACACGTATGGTTCGGGACCGCTGGCGTTTCTGCCCGAGCCGCCCACCAACCCGCGCGCGCTCGGTTCCACCAATGGCGATATCACACTGCGATGGGCCGTCCCGCCGAGCGTGGGCGGCAGCCAGGCACCCACCAATTACGTCATTTATCGTTCCACCAATGGTTATGGCTTCGGCCATCCCGTCTCGGTCGGCAATGTAACGAGCTACACCGTGTCGGGTCTGGCAGCGGGGACAGATTATTACTTCAGGATCACGGCGGCGAATGCGGGCGGCGAGTCGCTGCCTTCGGAAGTAGTGGGCTGCCGGACCCCGGCCACGAGCGACGCGCCGCGGGTGCTGGTGGTGAACGGGTTCGACCGGTTCGATCGCACAACGAATTTGCGCATGAACATTGGCGCGCGAAACTACGGCCCCCCGGACGGCAGCGGAGCGATCGAGCGGGTCTGGCCGCGCCGCGTCAACGCCTTCGATTACGTCGTGCCGCATGGGAAAGCCATCAGCGCTCACGGGATGGCCTTTGATTCCTGCCAGAACGAGGCGATCACAAGCAATCTAGTTCAACTGTCGAACTACAATGTTGTGATTTGGGCCTGCGGGAACGAGACTGTCGCCGGGGAGACTTTCAGCAGCGCCGAGCAATCCAGGGTCAGCGCGTACCTGGCCGGCGGGGGAAGGTTGTTTGCTTCGGGCGCCAACATTGCTTACGACCTGGACCGTGTCTCGGGGCCGACCACCGCCGATCGTAATTTCCTGCACGAGCAGCTTCGCGTGGCATTCGCCAATGACAACTCGGCAATTTACACGGCCGTTTCTGTGGCGGGCGCAGTCTTTGCGGGCCGCGCCAGTTCCACGATTGATGATGGCTCTGGCGGCATATACTGGGTGCAAAGCCCGGATGTGGTCGCGGCTTACGGGCCCGGGACGGCGCCCGCGCTGAATTATTCGGGCGGCTCAGCGGCCGCGGTGCAATACGACGGTTCCGCGGGCGGGGGCCGCGTGGTGTTCTTCGGATTCCCCTTCGAGACGATCACCAGCAGCACCCGGCGAAACCAGTACATGTCGGACATCCTGACGTTCTTAATGCTGCCACTGGCCACCAACGTAGCCGCGGCGATCATCACTCCTCCGGCAAACGGAACGGCTTACCAGGGCTCGAATGCCACCCTCACGGTCACCGCCACCGGGACTCAGCCCGTCAGTTATCAATGGCGGTTTAATGGCGAGAATGTGGCCGGGGCGACCACCAGCGTGTTGACGCGGTCCCCGGCACAAACGTCGCATTCGGGCAATTACGATGTCGTGGTCTCCAACGCCTTCGGCATGGCCACCAGTCAGGTCGCGACGCTGGTGATCTACTTGTATCCGGAGGTGTTGTACTCGGACAACTTCGACGTCAGCACGGCGGGCAACTGGACGCTAAACCGATCTTCGGCAGATACGCGGGTGACGTTCAATTGGAACTATGGCGCGCTGGGCATTCCGTCAGCCCCTGGCGCGGGCGGCACCACCCGCGGCCTCAAGTGCGAGGCCAACATGGCGAACGGCGTTGCCGCGGCGCTGAGCCTCTCACCCGTGGGACGGAGTTTCTCGGGGAACTACCGCCTGCGGTTCAACCTGTGGATGAACGCCAATGGACCATTCCCTGCCGGCGGGACCGGCTCCACCCAGCATGGCACCGCCGGCGTTGGCACCGCCGGGACCAGCGTGCTCTGGACGGGCTCGGGCACCACGGCGGACGGAACCTGGTTCGCCGCGGACGGTGAAGGACAAGCCGGGGATACAACCGGCATAGCCGATTTTTGTGCTTTCAGCGGGACAGCGATCCAAGGAGTCGCTACGGGTGTGTATGCGGCCGGGACGGCCTCGAACGCGCGCGGCAACCTGAACTCGTATTACGCGGCGGCATTCCCCGGCGGCCAAACCGCCCCGAGCGCTCAGTCCCAAACCGGCGCGCTCGAAGTGGGTAGCATCGGATTCGCCTGGCGCGACGTCATGATTACCAAGCAGGGAACGACTGTGGAATGGGCGATTGATGGCCTGCGAATCGCGACCGTTAGTAGCGCGGCTTTGCCGGGAAGCAATATTTCGCTCGGGTATTGGGACTATTATGCTTCGCTCTCGGATAACACGAATTTGAGCTTCGGCGTTTTTGACAATGTGCGCGTCGAGCGCCTGACCTCCAACGCGCCGCCTTACATCACCAGCCAGCCGCAAAGCCAGATGGTGAAGGCGGGGTCCACTGTGACGTTCGGCGTCGTGGCTGGTGGCGTTCCTGCGCCCAGTTATCAATGGCGGTTGGATGGCACGCCGATCCCGGGTGCCACCGCCAGCAGTTACTCGCGCGCGAACGTGCAAACCGGGGGTGTTTACTGTGTGGCGGTGGCCAACGCGGGCGGCCTGGTCACGAGTGCCGATGCCCTCCTGACCGTCAGCCTGCCGCTGCCGTCGAAGTTCGACGTCGTCAGTGTGCTGCCTGACGGCCGGGTTCGATTCGTCCTGAGCGGCGAGCCTGGGAGCTATGAGATCGAAACCAGTGCCAACCTGAGCCAATGGTCCACGTTCACGAATTTGACCATTGTGACCGATACGATTGAGTTCACCGGCGATTCGAGCACGAACGCGCCGCAGCGGTTCTACCGGGCGAAATCAGGACCGCAAGGACCGTAAGGAAGCCGGGCGCCCTGGCTCAGCCCATAAGGCTGCCAGCCTCATAAGGACTGTCCGGGTATACTGGAGTCCAGTGGTTCAGGTTTAGCGCCACCTGCTGTTCCTCGGCCAGGAAGATTGATTCGCGGTTGGCGGCCATTTGTTTCAACTCGGCCTCCACTTCGCCGTCCAGGGGCGTGAACTTTCGCGCCGCCTCGATGGTCTTGTCGAACAATTCCAGGAAGGAAGTCGGCAGCGCGGTCGCCACGCCTTTCTGCGACAGGACGAAGCGCATCGCCAGCTCAACCTGGCGCGGCTCCTCGACCGAGTTATACCACCATTCGCGCGTTCGCTGGCCTTCCTTGGGCCACCGGCCCCAGGAAATCGGTTTGATGGATATCACCCCGGTCCCCTGCTCGTTGGCCAGGGCCAGCACATCTTTGCCGAAATCCCGCAGATAGTATTCCACGAAGTTGATGGGGAACATCACGGTATCGAACTTGAACGCTTTCAACGCTTGCACCGCGCTCTTGGTCGTATGCGCCGAGAAGCCGATGAACCTGATCTTGCCCGCCTGCTTGGCCTTCAGCGCGACCTCCAGCGCCCCGTCGTTCCCAAGGGCATCGGTGACTTCCGCCGGCCGCACCAGGTGGTGCAGTTGGTAGAGGTCGAAATAATCCGTCTTGAGCCGTTGCAAGGACCGATCCAACTCCGTTTGCGCGCCTGCCTTATCCCTTTTCTTGGTTTTGCACGCAAGATAATACTTGCGGCGGGCCAGCCCTTGCAGGCCAATCCCCATTTTGATCTCCGCATCGCCCGATCCGTAAGCGGGAGCGACATCGAAGAAATTCACGCCGCGCTCGAAGGCACTATGGAGCGCGGCGGTGCATTGCTCCTGGTCGTGCTTGGCAAGCACCAGGCCGGGGAACCCCACCACCGAGACCTTCATGCCGGTCCGGCCGAGGGGTCGGCGTTGTAGCTGGCCGGCCTTCGGCGCCGGCTTCGCGCTCACGAAAATCCTTGGCCCGCCCAGCGCCGCGGCGCCAGCGGCACCGCCGATGGTCTTGAGGAACACTCTTCGTTTCATAGTCACTTGGCTGATTCTGCGTTAATGCGCATACTCTCCACCCTTCCGGGCTCTGGCGCAAACTCGAACGAAGGGGGGGGCAGGAGAAGCTTGAACCGCATGGCCGGATGGCACAGGCTGTCGGCATGAATCAACTCACCCAACAACTCCGTGCCAACCACGTGCCTGGAAACGCTTCCGCAACGGGTGTGCGCCTGCTGACGGTTCCCTGGGCGCTGGTGCTCGCCTTGCTGGCGGGGTCGGCTGCGCCAAGTGCGCAGGCAGCCCAGTCGTTTAGCCTGACTCCATTGTGGAGCACCGCCCCGGACACGGCTTATGTTTGGTCCAGCACCAACCACACCCAGAGGAGCATTGCCGGCAATCCCGTCACCGGCCACCTGCTGACCGTGAGCCGCTATCCGGCCACCAACGCCGCGATCTACATTCTCGACAGCAACAACGGTGCGCTCCTCGGCCAACTCGATACCAATGGTGTGCACCTGGGGGAACTCAACTTCCCGCTCAACGTCGTCGCGGTCGCCTCGGATGGCGTGATTTACGCGTGCAATTTGACGGTGGATTCCACCAACGCCCCCACGGGCAACAACGGCCCCTTCCGCCTGTACCGCTGGGCCAATGAGAGCGCGGCGCCGACGGTGGCGTATGAGGGCGACCCGAGCGATACGGACACAAACATCCACCACCGCCGTTTCGGCGACAGCCTGGCCGTGCGCGGCAGCGGCGCGAACACGGAACTGCTGGCCGGCACGCGCGTCGGCAAGGTGGTGGCGCGGTTCAGCACCTCGGACGGTTTCAGTTTCCAGCACCAGAAACTGGATGCGCCCGAGTTGCAGGGGATAAGCGCCATGGTGACCATCGCGTTTGGTCCGTCCAATACATTCTGGACGAAGGTGGAGAACGGCTCGCTCACCGATCAACCGTTGCAGCATTTCAGCTACAACGTGGGCGCCGGCACCGCCGCGCTCATCCAGAGCTATCTGGGCATTCCGGGCGGCCCGCTCAATTTCGATGTCAGCCGCAACCTCCTTGGCGTCGTGCGCGGGATTGCGCACGAGTTCCGGTTGTTTCGACTAACGAGCAGTGGCCTCATTCAGCAGGGCGCCACAATCCCCTTTCCCGGCACCAATTCCAACGGCAACCTCACCGGCGCCGTCGCGTTCAGCCCGGACAAAGTCTTCGCGTTCGAGTCCAACAATGGCCTCATGGCGTTTAGCATTTCGACACATACGCTGGTTCCCTTCTCCTTGAACCTCACCGCTCCAGCCGGCCAGCCCACGCTCACCTGGCCGTCGGCCGAAGGCTTCCTGTACCAACCGCAATTCCGGACTTCGATGTCGAATGCGGGCTGGACCAACCTGGGCGGCGCCACCAACGGAACGGGAACTGGCATTTCAGTGGTGGATGCGCCTTCGGGCGACACGCGGTTCTACCGCGTCCGCGCCGACTGACGACGCGACGACTGGCCTGAAAGCCATATCCAACCGTCGCGGGCTCTCTCGGCCCTGGCGGCAATGCTTACGCTCTTCCCGGCGCAACACCGGCGCGACCTTTATGGGAGCGAAATCCGCGTCGGTGGGGCTTTGACGAAGCGGGTTTCACGCAGGTAGATCGGCTCCAGCTTTTCGCCGGGAACAAAGTCGCTTTGCCCCTGCGCCAGCCGTCCCAAAGTCGTGGCGCGGGGAAAACAAACGCGGCTGCCCGGAAACCACCGGGTCACTTCCGGTCCGATCAGGTTGCCGCCGGCTCGCTGGCGGGATTGCACCTCCGCAAAGCTGGCCAGCCGTAATGGCTCAACCTCGCGCCGCGACTTCGCGCTCAGGTCGTAGCCGGCCAGATAGAACTCATTGCGCTGCGCATCAATTACAACCTGGAGGTGCCCGAAAATTCCCTCGGACTGGGCTTGCGCCGCGAGGCATTCGGCGCTGCTGATGCCCAGGAGCTTCACGGGGCGGGCCAATTGCCAGCCTTGCGCGAGCGCGATGGCCAGGCGGATCCCATTGTAAGAGCCCGGCCCCAGGCCGACCGCCAGGCAGTCCACTTGTTCACGCTCAAGTTGCGCCTGCCGCAGCGCTTCAGCCACCAGACCCAGCGCATTCGTCGAGCGAGCATCGGTTTCGACCGCCTCGCCCACTGCCAGCGGCTCGGCATCCGTTCGTCCGTGCAATACCGCCACGCTCCTCTGGGGCGAGGAAAACTCAAGAGCAAGAATCGTCATAACTGATGCGCCGCTCCGTCTCGCCGAGCACCTCAATCCGCACCCAGCGGAAAAGGCAATCGGGAATCGCTGATTGGCGGCTGGGGATGGGCGACGTTGGACTCGGGGCCTCCCCAAGCCATCGTTCCGCCCACTCAATGACCGTCACGCCCGCCGGACCCAGGTACGCCTCAAGGCCGGCGGCGGCGATTTGCTCTGGCGTGTCCAGCCGATACAAATCCACGTGGTTCAAGGTCAGCCGGCCGCCGGAGTAAATGTTCACGAGGGCAAACGTGGGCGAGTGCACGCGCGCCGTGATACCCAGCCCGCGCGCGAGTCCCTTGACCCATTGCGTTTTGCCCGCGCCCAGGTCGCCCGTCAGGCCAATGACCAGCCCGCTTTCTGCCGCGCGGCCCCATTGCTCTCCATGCGCGATCGTTTCGGCGGGATTATGCGAAATGAGCGTAGCCATGGCCGGTGAATGGGCGCACGCCGTCCTTGTCCCGGATGGTAATTCCCTCGCCCGCCTTGATCTTGCCAATGCAAGTGAGCGGCAGCTTCGGGAAGTGCTTTCGCCACTCGTCCAGGAGCGGCACGGCATCGCGGCTGGCGACCGTAAACAGCAGTTCAAAATCCTCCCCGTCAGTCAGTGCCGCCAGCAAGGCGGGCTTGGAGGTCGCGTGCGCGCGCGCCGCCAGGCGCGCCTGCCGGCTGATGGGAATGGCGCTTGCGAGCAACTCCGCTCCCACCCGGCTGGCGGTCAGGATATGGCGCAGGTCGCCCGCCAGGCCGTCGCTGATGTCCAGCATGGCATGCAGCGAGAAGTGCTGCGCCAGCCACTGCGCCTCCGCGAGCCGCGGCTCGAACGTGAGATGCTTGCCCGCCAGCGACCCGCCCAGTTCGCCGGTGACAAAGATCGCATCGCCCGCCTCGGCGCCGGACCGCAACACCCCTTTCCCGCGGGGCACCCAGCCGAGCAAGGCGACCGAAATGAAGATGCCGCCGGGGTTGACGGTCGTCTCCCCCCCCACGATGGCCACACCGTGCCGGCGCGCCAGCGCGTTCAGGCCGGAGTAAATCGCTTCGACCCGCTCGGGCTTGAACTCGCGCGGCAGGCCAATTGTCACCAGCGCCGCGCAGGGCGTGCCGGCCATGGCCGCAATGTCGCTCAGGCACCGGCCCAGCGCCTTATGGCCGATCTGCTCCGGCGCGGCGTCGGCCGTGAAGTGAATGCCTTCCACGACGGCATCCGCCTTGAAGAGCAACAGCCGGTCCGGTACGCCGGCGTCCAGCACGGCGCAGTCGTCACCGGCACCCACCACCACGGCGGAGTTGGTCGGCAGCGTGCGGGTGAGGAGGCGAATCAGCTCAAACTCGTTCATCCGCCTCCGTAGCGTTGCTGGAGCAATAACGTCCCGAAGTTCAGTGCGTTGAACAAGACATGCGCCGCAATCGGGGCCAGGAGATTGTCGGTGCGCTCGTACAGCGCCGTCAGCACCAGGGCCAGGACCATCAGCGGCACAAACGTGGCCACATTCAGGTGCACCGCCGCAAACAGCAACGAGGTGCCCCACAGCGCCAGCCGCGGAAACCCCAGGTGCTTGACCATCGGATACAGTATGCCGCGGAACATCATCTCCTCCGCCACCGGCGCCAGCAGCACCGCGGTCGCGCCCAGCGCCAGCTTCCCTCCCCAGGACAGCGAGACGCGCAGCGCCTGCACGGGCAGTTGTTCCTGGGGTTCCAGCCTGAAGTGCGGCAGGTGCGTCATGACCAGCGCGGAAGCCTGCTGCAACCCCCAGCTGACCGGCAGGAAGACCAGCGCCGCGAGCACGCCCAGCAGCAGCGCCCGGCGTCGCCGGTTCGCAAATCCGAACGCCTCCGCCCAACCGGTCTGCTGCTCCCGCAGGAATCGTCCAATCAAAACCAGCCCGGCGCCCTGAAAACTCAGCGTGGCCACCAGCATCCGCCCGATCGAAGTGCCGGCGGCCTCCACCCCCGAAAACCGCTGCACCCATGCCCCCACCAGCAATCCGCCATTGGCACACACCATCAGTGTCACCAGCCGCCGCACATACGCCTCCGGCGGCCACGGCTTGCTCGCCAGGACCAGTATCACCGCCAGGCAGATCAGCGCCACCGCGGCCAGGGGAAAGAAGAATTTCGAGCTGACTTTTGCCCCGGCGCTCGCGTAGTGCTGCGCGCTGACCAACAGCGAGCCGGCGTAAGCGCAGACCATGACGCTTAACACCAAACGGATGAAGGTATCCACCTTCCAGGGCTTGGCCGATAGCATGCAGCCAAGCTATCCCACCCATCCGCAAGTGACGATGCAAAAAGCGGCCTTTTGCTTTCGCCGACGATGCAGGCTATGGTGGTTTCCATGAGCAAAGGCCCCAACCGGCTAGCGCGCGAGAAATCCCCCTACCTGCTCCAGCACCAGCACAACCCGGTGGACTGGTATGCGTGGGGCGAAGAAGCCTTCGCCAGGGCGCGCCAGCAAAACCAGCCGATCTTCCTGAGCATCGGCTACTCCACCTGTCATTGGTGCCACGTCATGGAACGCGAGTCATTCGAGAACCCGGAGGTCGCCGCATTCCTCAACGCCCATTTCGTCAGCATCAAGGTGGACCGCGAAGAAAGGCCCGACGTGGACAAGATCTACATGACCTTCGTCCAGGCGACGACCGGCCAAGGCGGCTGGCCGCTGAACGTCTTCCTGACCCCCGAGCTGAAGCCCTTTTACGGCGGCACTTACTTCCCGCCCGACGCCCGTCAGGGCCGGCCAGGCTTCCTGCAGCTCCTGCGGCAAATCCAGGAACTCTGGCAGACTCGCCGCGCCGAGCTGGCCAACTCCGCCGCGGACATCCACTCCCGCCTCGAACAACTGGGCGGCGGCCACGAAGCCCCAACCGCCCTGGTCTTGACCGCCGACGTCCTGCGCGAGGCGGGCGCCCTCCTCAAGCAATCCTACGACGCGTCCCATGGCGGCTTCGGCGGCGCGCCCAAGTTCCCCCAGCCCGGCCAGCCGCAATTCCTGCTGCGCTACGCCCGGCGTTTCCATGACGCCGAGGCAGCCCGCATGGTGCTCCACACCTGCGAGCGCATGGCCGCGGGAGGCATCCACGATCAACTGGGCGGCGGCTTCGCCCGTTACTCGGTGGACGCCGCTTGGCTCGTGCCGCACTTCGAGAAAATGCTCTACGACAATGCGCAATTGGCGCAGTTGTATCTCGATGCGCACCTGGTCAGCGGGGAAGCCCGTCATGCGGACGTGGCGCGGGATATTCTCGATTACGTGCTGCGGGACATGACCCATCCGGACGGCGGCTTCTACTCCGCCGAAGACGCCGACAGCGAGGGCCACGAAGGCAAGTTCTACTGCTGGACGCGCCGGGAGCTGGAAGAATTGCTCACGCCCGGGGAATTCGGAGTGGCGGCGCGCTACTTCGGCATCACTGAGCAGGGCAACTTCATTGACCACAGCCACCCCCAGCCCCTGCCGCGCCAGAACGTCTTGAGCGTGGTCGAGCCTGATCTTTCCAAACCGGACCAGGCCCTGCTCGCCACGGCCAGAAGCAAAATGTCGGCTGCCCGCTCCCGGCGCGTGCGCCCGCAGCGCGACGACAAGGTGCTGGCTTCCTGGAACGGCCTGATGCTCGGCGCGATGGCGCGAGCGGCTGCGGTCCTGGGCGAACAGAACTACCGTGCCGCCGCGGAGAAGAACTTCGCCTTTCTCCAGGCCCGGCTTTGGGACGCTGAAACCCACACCCTCTACCACCGCTGGCGCGAAGGCGAGCGCGACCAGGTGCAATTGCTCCAGGGTTACGCCTTCCTGCTGGCGGGCGTCATCGAACTCTACGAGACCAGCCTCAACCCGGCGCACCTCGAATTCGCCATCGCCCTGGCCGAGGCCATGCTCAGCCGGTTCTACGACACCACCAACGGCGGGTTCTGGCAAAGCCCCGCCGGCGCGCCAAACCTCATTCTGCGCGTCAAAGAGGCCTACGACGGCGCCGAGCCCTCCGGCAACTCAGCGGCGGTCCTGGCCTTGCTGAAACTTGGCCACATGACCGGTCGCAAGAATTTCACCCGGGCCGCCGAGCAGAGCCTCCGCCTGTTTGCCGGCCGCCTCCAGCAAGCCCCCCAGGCCGTCCCCTGCCTTCTCCAGGCCCTCGATTTCTGGCTGCACGAACCCCGGCGGGCATTGGTTGCCGGCAATCCCGCCAGCTCCAAGGCCCGCGCGTTGCTGCGCGCGGTTCACTCGGTCTATCAACCCAACAAAGTCGTGCTCGGCAACACCGGCCCCGTCGAGCCTTTCGCCAGGACACTGCCGGCCAAAAACAGCCCCGTGGTTTACCTCTGCACCGGCACAGCCTGCCAGCCGCCGACCAATGACCCGGCCAAGGTCAGGGCGCTGCTGGCGAAGCCCGACCACGCCGCCTGACACGCTCTCCTGGAAGCGGGCGACAACACCCTGCCCTCCGCCCCCTCCCCCGGCTGGAGACCAGGCGATTTTATTTGACTATAGCCGGGGCAGGGCCCCGCCGCACCAGGGAGTCTCTCCGTATACGCACCGTATCCACACCGTATCCACACCGTAGGTTCACAGGCACAACCCTCTATAATCCCGGAACTTATGGCAATTCACCCCCCAAACGGCTCGAAAACCGCCATAACTCATTGCGACACAAGCACTTGTGCCTGAAAGACTACGCGTGGATGACCCGGCCGTAAGGCGGAGGCGGGCGCGGGCTGATCGCACCGAGGTCACGCGGCGTCTGGACGAATCGGGGCTTGTCAGCGCGGCTTCTGAATCGTATAGAATACTAACCTTGTACGCGTAGTGGCACCTAGAACCAGAACTGGCATCTTTGGCCCCCGAGGCATTAACCCCCATCGGGCAGGTATGTTTTTCCACAAACCGTTCCCGCGCAAGCTCCTGGCAATCCTCACGGGTGCGGTGGTCCTCCTGTCCGCCGTGTTTCCCGCCGGCGCGATCATTGACGCCAGCCTGCAAATGCAGCTTGGCAATCCCAGCGGCGCCACCGCCGACACCAACAATTACAACCACTACCTGATCCAGCGCCCGGTCGAGGCCATGGATTACAACGCGATGCTGGGCCAGCCCAACTGGGCGAGCTGGAACTTCACCTCGGCTGACACGAGCAACGCCGTGGCCCGCTCCACCCGGTATTTCACCGACACTTCTCTGCCGCCCAATTTCTACCAGGTTGCTTATGACGACTACGCCGGGTCCGGCTGGGACCGCGGCCACCTGTGCCCTTCGGCCGACCGCCTCAACAGCCGGACCAACAACGACATGGTGTTCCTGATGTCGAACATGATGCCGCAGGCGGGCGACCAGAACTCGGGCGTGTGGGCGCAGCTCGAGAGCGACTGCCGCGCCATCGCGGGCACCAACAACGAAATGCTGATCATCTGCGGCCCAAGCCGGTTTACCGGCGCCACCATCGCCTCGGGCCACGTCGCCGTGCCGGCCTACACGTGGAAAATCGCCGTCGTGGTTCCCCTGGGCGACGGGACTGCGCTGGATCGGATCAACTACTCCACGCGGGTCATCGCCGTGACGATTCCCAACTCAAACTCGGTCGCCGCCATGAAGTGGACAAACTTCGTCACCTCGGCCAGCGCGCTGGAAGCCGAAACCGGTTTCACCTTCTTCACCGCCCTGCCCCCCAACCTCGCCGCCGTGCTGCGGAGCAAGGTGGATGGCCAGGCTCCTCCGGAGCCGGGGATCGCGGGCTTTGCGCCGACCAGCGGCAACGTGGGCATCAGCGTCACCATCACCGGCACCAACCTGAACTTTACCACCAACGTAACGTTCGGCGGCACTAGCGCCTCTTTCACCATCAACTCCAGCTCCAACCTGACCGCCACGGTTCCCGCCGGTGCCAGCTCCGGCCCAATCATCGCCGCGACCCTCGGCGGCACGGCGGCCAGCCCCGGCAGCTTCATCGTCGGCACCAATGGCCAGCCGGATCTGGCCATCGCCCTCACTCACACCGGAGACTTCACCCAGGGCGATATCGGCGCCACCTACACCATCATCGTCACCAACGCCGGCACCGACGCGTCCAGCGGCTCCGTCACGGTGACGACCACCCTGCCGGCTGGCCTCACCGGGACGGCGATTGGCGGGACTGGCTGGAGTGCCGACCTCGGCACGCTGACCTGCACCCGCTCCGACAGTTTGCCCGCCGGCACCACCTACCCGGCCATCACCCTCACCGTCAACGTGGCCACCAACGCTCCCGCCAGCGTGACCAACGTGGCGACCGTCGCCGGCGGCGGCGAAACCGACTTCGCCAACAACACCGCCAGCGATCCCACCACCATTCTCCCGGCCAGCACCGGCGGCGGCCTCGTGACCCTGGTTGGCTGGGACGTAAGCTGGTTGCCCGACGGCACTAATAACTTCGGGCCTTCGCCCATGGCGCCGACCACCAATGCCGGCAACCTCACGCTGATTGGTTTGACGCGCGGTTCCAGCGTTGGCACGAACGGGAGCGCTGCCAACCGCGCCTGGGGCGGCAACACCTGGACGAACACCTCGCCAGAAACAGCGATAGCCTCCAACCGTTTCGCCACCTTCAGCGTCGCCGCCAATGCCGGCTACACCCTGTCCTTTGCCTCCATCAGCAAGTTCGACTACCGTCACTCCGGCACCGGTCCGACCAACGGGCTGCTCCAATACCAGATCGGATCAGGCATCTATTCCAACATCGCGGTTCTGTCCTACCCCTCGACCAGCAGCGCCGGCGACTCCGTGAGCCCGATCGACCTGTCCACATTCCCCGACCTCCAGAATGTCGGTGCCGGCACCAATGTTACCTTCCGCATCGCCAACTGGGGCGCCACCAGCGGCAACGGCACCTGGTACATCTTCGACAAGGACGTTTCCTCGGCCCCGGATTTCGCGGTCCAAGGCACCGTTTTGCCGGCCGCTGCCCCGGTTGCAGACCTGGCCATAGGCTTATCGCATTCCGGCAGTTTCACACAGGGCGACACCGGCCGCAGCTACAGCATCACCGTCACGAACATCGGCGCCGGGGACACGGTCGGCACGGTCACGGTGACGAACGTGTTGCCCGCCGGACTGGTCGCCACCGCGCTCAGCGGGAGCGGTTGGTCCGCCGATTTCGGCACCCTGACCTGCTCCCGTTCCGATGCGCTGCCCGCAGGCGCCAGTTACCCGCCGATCACCGTCACCGTAAACGTCCTGACCAACGCGCCGGCCAGCATCACCAACACCGCTACCGTTCTGGGCGGAGGGGAAATCAACCTCGCCAACAACACGGCGAGCGATCCGACCACCATCATCGCCCTGGCCCCCGTCGAGCTTTGGCGGCTCTACTGGTTCGGCACCACGGCCAACGCCGGCGCAGCCGCCGACACCGCCATCGCCACCAGCGACGGCATGCCCAACTTGCTCAAATACGCCCTGGGCCTGGACCCGCTCACGCCGGCCGTCAACCCCGTGGTCGGCGACATTGACACGGGCTACCTGCGCCTGACGGTGCCCAGAAATCCTGACGCCACCGACGTCAGCTTCCATGTGGAAGTGGCAACCGACCTCCTGGGACAATGGAGCACCAACGAAACGACCGTTGACATTAACACCGCGACGTTGCTCCAAGCGCATTACAACACACCGGTGGCGTCCTCCGACCGCGCCTTCATCCGGCTGCGCGTCTCGCGGCCATAGCCCGAGCACACCCTGACGCCGGCGGCCACGACTTCTTGAGTCCCCTTGGCCGAGGCTGCTACTATTCGGCCATGAAGAAACTTCTGGCGCTGGGTCTGGCCGTCCTGGCAGTGGGCGGCTGCAAGTCGCGTCCGCTTTCGGTCTGCGTTTCTCCGCGGGTGACAGGTCGCGTGTTGGCGGCGGACACCCTCCAGCCGCTGGCCGGCGTGAAGGTGATCCGGAATGAACGAACGGGGGAGCCCAGAACCACCGAACCCGGCAAAGGCGGCGCGGCGCTGCAAGCCAGGAAAGAGGTGCGCACGGACCGGGACGGCTTGTTCGTGCTGGAGGCCGAGCGTGTGTTGAGCCCGCTTGGGGGAGGAGGCTGGTTCTCGGTGGACCTGCTCTTCGAGCGTGCCGGTTACGAACGCTTCAAGACGAATTACTCCATCCTCAACCTCAGCACCAACTCCTGGAAGGACGAATCGGCCCTCAGCGCCGGTGATATCCTCCTCCCGCCGGCGCGCAAGTAACCGCAACGCCACTGGCTGGCTGGCGAGGCCGCCACCGAGGCCGCGCTGCTTGCAGGCCGCGTGCCCTCACGCGGCGCACCGTTGCTACGGCGACCGCCACCACCGCAGGCGCAGGGCGTTGCCAATGACCACCAGGTCCGACAATCCCATCGCCGCCGCGCACAGGATGGGGCTCAGGAATCCAAGCGCCGCCAGCGGCACGCCGATGGCGTTGTAGAAGAACGCCCAGAACAGGTTCTGTTTGATGGTGCGCAGGGTCGCCCGCGCCAGTCCGAGGCTCTCGGGCACCGCCTCGATTTCGGACTTCAGCAGGATGATATCCGCCGCCTCCCGCGCCACATCGCTGGCCCGGCTCACCGCGACTCCCAGGTCGGCTTGTTCGAGTGCCGGCGCGTCGTTGATGCCATCGCCGACAAACGCCACGCGCCCGCCCTGCTGCTGCAGTTTCCTCACCAGCTCCGCCTTTTGCTCGGGGCGCACCTGGGCAAAGATATTCTCCGGCCGGATGCCGGTCTGGCGGGCGATGCTCCCGGCGGTCAGGGGATTGTCGCCGGTCACCAGGTAGAGCCGCAATCCTTGCCGCTCAAGTTTGCGGATGACTTCGGCGGCGCCGGATTTGAGAGCGTCCTTCACCGCGAACAAGGCCTGCAACGAGCCTTCCACCGCCAGGCCCACCACCGTAGCACCTTGGGAAGCCCATTCCTGAACGAACCCTTCCCCCGGCGCCAGGTCCACACCCGACTCCCCTAGCCAGCGAAGAGACCCGAGCCGGGCTGTGCCGCCCGACTCCTGATTGGCCACGACTGACGGGTGACCGGGTTTGAGATTGGCCTGGACCCCGGCTCCGCGGACCTCCCGCCAGTCCGCCAACGCCGGTCCGCCCGGCGAAAGCCGCGCGACGGCCTGGCTGATGGGATGCGAGGAGTGGCCAGCCAGGGCGGCAGCCAGCGCCGTGATGGAATCTCGAGCCTCAGAACCCGGACTGCGCACCTCGCCTTTCTCCCACACCTTGACCACCTCCGGCTGGCCCTTCGTCAGCGTCCCCGTCTTATCGAAAAGCACCGCGGTGACCCGGCCGGCCTTTTCGAGCGCCACGCCGTCGCGGATGAGAATGCCGCGCTGCGCCGCCGCGTTCGAACCGGCCATGATGGCAACCGGCGTGGCCAGTCCCATCGCGCACGGGCAGGCGATGATCAGAACGCCGGCGGCGATGATAAACGCCGCGGCCAGCGGACCTTCCGGCAGGTGCGCCGGCCAGAGGAACGGCGACAGTGCGTCGTGCACCTGCCGGGTCCAATCGGGCGCAAGTCCCCAGGCAAGGCCGGCCGCGAGCGCCACCACCACCACCAGCGGCACAAACACGCTGCTGACCCGGTCCCCCAGCCGCTGAATATGAGCGCGGCTGGTCTGTGCGCGCTGCACGGCCGCAATGATGTGCGCCAGGGCCGTCTCCTCGCCGGTCGCGGTGACGCGCATTACCAGATGGCCGTTGAGGTTGGCCGTGCCCGCGTAAAGCCGGCTCCCGGCGGCCTTGTCCACTGGCACGGATTCACCGGTCAGCATGGATTCATCCACCGCCGAATTGCCTTCCTCCGCTTCGCCGTCAGTCGGCACCCGGTCGCCCGGCCGCAGGACGACCCGATCCGCCACCCGCAAGTGCGCCACCGGAACCTCGTGCTCCGCGCCGTCGGGCTCGCGCCGGCGCGCCAGGGCGGGCGCAAGATCCAGCAACTGCCGCAAGGCGCCGGACGCCCGCGCGCTTGCGCGCGACTCCAGCCAATGCCCCACGCTGATCAGCGTGATGATGGCGGCGGCTTCCATGAAAAAGAGGTGGCCGCTGGAACGGCTGAGCAGCGCCCAGGTGCTGTAGGCGAAGGCGGTGGTCGAGCCCAGCGCCACGAGCGTGTCCATGTTGGAGCGGCCGGCCTTGAGCTGGCTCCACGCGCCGCGATAGAACGGCGCGCCGGCGACGATTTGCACGACGCTGGCCAGGAGGAAGGAAAACCACTGAAACCAGCCGCTCATGCCCAGACCGAAAACCCACTCGCCGATCATCATGGGCGCGGTGCCAAGGACACCCACCCACAGATTAAGGCCCCACCCGCCCAGCTTGGGCCGAACCGCGTCCTGAGCCGGGCCCTCGACTGCGCGGGCCTGATAGCCCGCTTCCTGCACCGCCCGCACGACCGCCCCGATATCTTGCCGCGCACCGGATGCCCAGCGCACGGCCGCCGAGCCGCCTTCAAGGTTCACCGTCGCAGCGCGCACACCGGAGACGCCTTGGATGGCTTCAGTGACATGGCGCGCGCAGTTCGGGCACGTCATGCCCCCGATGGCGAACGCCGTTGCCGAGGGCGAGGCGGAATGCCCCGCAGGTTGCTCGATCACCTCAGTTGTCTGGTCGCTGTGCATCGCTCGTTGTCCGGGCACAGTCTAACCCAGGCTGCGTGGATGTGCCAAACCACGCCCGTAAGAACGTGCCGGGTGCTCGCTCGCAAGGCGAGGGCCGCTTCTCATTACCACCGCGGCTTCAGCCCGGTGCGCGTGCGCGGCCTTTGAGACACGCCCCGTCAGAGCTTCCAGCCCTTGCGATACCGGCGGCGGATGAACGGGTCGGCCTCCCGCGTGTTGGTCACTTTGCACGCCGCCGTATTCCACTCCAGGCTCCGGCCGGTGCGGTAGGCGGCATTGCCCAGCAGGACGGCTTCCGTCAGCGGACCGCTGTAGTTGAAATTGCAGAGCGCAGGGGCGCCTCCCTTGCAGGCGGCAATCCATTCTTCGTGGTGACCGATCGAGTCGGGGATGGAAGGAGCCGGCGGCGCGAATCCCGCGAAATCCGCCTCCGGCAGCAGCCGTCGCCGGCTGTAGTCCGCCAGCAACATTCCCTTGGTGCCGACGAAGAGCACGCCGGCTTGCCAGTCGGGCACTTTCCCTTCCTCGATCAGCTTGGGCAGCTTCCCCCCGTTGTACCAAGTGAGCTGCGTTCCAGGCAGCGGACCGCGCGCGGGGAATTGGTAGCGCACAATCAGCCAGCCCGGCGTCGTCTCCGCCTGTGGAGGCGGACCTTCGGCCTCGATCTTCGTCGGGGCGCGCAGCTTCAGCGCCCAGAAAGGCAGGTCCATATAATGGCAGCCCATGTCTCCCAGTGTGCCCCCGCCGAAATCCCACCAGCGCCGCCAGCCCTTCGGATGGTAGGTCGGGTGATAAGGCCGCGCCGGCGCCGGGCCGAGCCACAAATCCCAATGAAGCCCCGCGGGAACAGGCGGCGTCTCCACCGGCCGCCCTTGCCCCTCCCAGATTCGCTCGCACCACACATGGACCTCGCTGACCAGCCCGATGGTCCCGGCCTCGATCAGTTCCACCACGCGCCGGTAGTTGGCCGTGGCGTGGATCTGCGTGCCCATCTGCGTGGCGACCTTGCGCTTGCGCGCCTCGTTCGTGACGGCGCGCACCTCGAACACATCATGCGCCAGGGGCTTCTCGCAATACACATGGCGGCCGGACTTCAGGGCTGCCATTGTAGCCGCGGCGTGCGTGTGGTCGGGCGTGCTGATGACCACGGCGTCAAGGTCCCGCTGGCCCAACATCCGGCGGAAGTCGGTATAAGTTCTGGCCCGGGGGAATTTGGCCTGCGCCGCGGCGAGCAACTGGTCGTCAATGTCGCAGATGGCGACGATGTTCTCGCTTTGCACGCCGTTGATATTGGCGCGGGCGCGGTTGATGGTGCCCACCACACCCAGGTTGAGTTTCTCATTGGCGGAGAACTTCCTGGCGAAGCCCGGGGTTGTCGCCAGCCAGAACCCGCCGGTCGTCAGCAAGCTGGTCTTAAGAAATGTGCGCCGTGATATCGAGTGATCCATAAAATGATTCGCTGTCGGCAGTTGTCTATTTGGTGCTGCCTGCGCGGGCAGGGCCCGGCGTTCGGCCGCTCCCTTTCAGCCTTTCCTGGAGCGGCGGATAGGGCCGTCCGGTGATCAGGTTGGTGCCATCGGAAAATCCCTCGGGCCGCCCGGCAAGCTGTGCCACCATCCGCGCGCGCCAGCGTTCCAGCAACGCGCGCTGCGACGCGACTTTGGCCAGGTCATGCTCTTCCCGCGGGTCCTGGAGCAGGGCAAACAGGTGCTCCGTCCCGTCCACAGGCCGCCAGATATACTTGAACTGGCCATCGGTAAGCGCGTGGAAGGCCTGCTGCTTGCTGTAACAGGGCGCGTGCTCGAAATGCAGGTGCTCGCGGACCACTTGCCGCTCCCCACGGAGCACGGGAACCAGGTTCACCCCGTCCATCGGCCGAGGGCAGTTTGCGCCGGCCAACGCCAGCAGGGTGGGCATTACATCTTCGAGGCAGACCGGTCGCAGGCAGTGCAGACCCGCCTTGAACCCCAACTCCGGCGAGCCCGCCACGAGGAAGGGTATGTTGGCCGAGCCCTCGAACGGCTCGCATTTCCTGTAATAGCCGTGGTCGCCCAGCATCTCGCCGTGATCGGACGTGACCACAATTATCCAGGGCCGCTTGGTCCTCTGGCGGCGCTCCTTGAACTCGGCAATCAGCGGCGCGATCTGGTCGTCCAAATGTTCGATCAGGCCAAAGTAGCCTGCCTGGGCCCTGCGCAGCGCGTCGCCTTCCAGCAACACGCGGTGGCCTGCCTTATCACCTTCGGGCGAGAGGGCTGGCCAATTCACCCAGTCGCCGTGCGCCGGCGCGGGCAACTTCTGCACCATGTAGGCGTCAAAATACCGCCTGGGCGGAAAGAGCGGCGGATGGGGCGCGTAAAACGAGGTCGTCAGAAACAGGGGCTGGTCGGGGGCGGCTGCCCTCAGCGTCTTGCGGGCCTGTTCGACAACCCAGGCGGTGGGATGCAGATCATCGGCCAGCGGCCAGGGCGCGGCCTGCCAGCCGTTGTTGGACAGACCGAGCCTGGTCACCAGGTTGCGAATGCCGCCTGTGTCGGGGGCAACTTGCTTGAGAAAGGTGTCATAGTCGTCTCCCGCCACATAGGTCGAACCGCGGATTTCCTTCTGGTAGCCGTACGACTCGGTCTCAGGCTTCTGATGCATGTAACGCCCGACCAGCAGGGTGCGGTACCCGGCGTCCGCGAGCAACCGGGGCATGGTGGGATGGGTAATGGGTTTGGCCGCATAGCCGACCACGCCGCTGGTGGCTGGAAACAGCCCCGTGAGCATCGCTGCGCGCGCCGGGATGCAGGAGGGACACGTCGAGTACGCTCGCCGGAAGAGCGCGCCTTCCCGGGCCAGCTTGTCCAGATGCGGCGTGCGCACGGCCGGATGCTCAAGCAGAGACAAACAGTCCCCGCGCATCTGGTCGGGCATGAGGAGGAGGATGTCAGGCTTGGCGGCTCCCGCCGCACCGGTGGCGGCCAAACAAATCAGCAGCCCTATCCAGGCGCCAAATCGACACCCCAAGCGGAGGATCGCAGTTTGCTTCACGAGGATGCAGGCTAACCAGCGGGCTTGCCCAGTGTCAGGCCGAAACTTATTCACGCGCGCTCAAACCACCACCGTCGGCACTTTGAATTCCGCCGCTGCTCAAGTCGGGCTTCCGGGCCTGGCCTGGCTTTGCTCTTCCCACTCGCGGGCGCGATTGAGCGCCTCCGCCCAGCGGCGGCGGCGATGCGCTACCTCGTCCCGCTTCTTTGCGGGCGCGAAGGTCCTGTCCGGCTGCCAGGTTTTCCCGACCTCGGCGCAATCCTTCCAAAACCCGACTGCCAGGCCCGCCAGGCCGGCCGCGCCCAGCGCGGTGGTCTCGGCCACCTTGGGCCGGGTGACCGGCACTTGCAGCAAGTCCGCTTGAAACTGCAGCAGCAGGTTGTTGGCGGAAGCGCCGCCGTCCACCCGCAATTCGCGCACCGGGAAGCCCGAATCCTCCTGCATCACTTCGAGCACGTCCGCCACCTGGAAGGCGATGCCTTCGAGCGCGGCGCGGGCGATGTGGCCGGCGGTGGTGCCGCGCGTCAGGCCGGTGATGGTGCCGCGGGCGTATTGGTCCCAGTGCGGCGCGCCCAGCCCCGCGAAAGCCGGCACGAGGTAAACGCCGCCGCAGTCGGGCACGCTGGCGGCCAGGGCCTCGACGTCCGCCGAGGATTTGATGAGCCCGAGGCCGTCCCGCAGCCATTGAACGACGGCGCCGCCGATGAAGACACTGCCTTCCAGGGCGAAATTGGTCTGCCCGCCGGTCTTCCAAGCGACCGTGGTGAGAAGCTGGTGGCGGGAGGCGACGGGCTGCGGCCCGGTGTTCATCAGCATAAAGCAGCCGGTGCCGTAAGTATTCTTGGCTAGGCCGCGCGTGAAGCAGTTCTGGCCGAACAAGGCGGCCTGCTGGTCCCCCGCGATGCCCGCGACCGGCACCGCCCCGCCAAACAGGCTCGTGGCGGTCTCGCCGTAGACCTCGCTCGACGACCGCACCTCGGGCAACAACGCGCGCGGCACATCCAGCAGGCGCAGCAATTCGTCGTCCCAGGCGCCGGTGTGCAGGTTGAACAGCAAGGTGCGGGAGGCGTTGCTGGGATCGGTGAGGTGGAGGGCTCCCCCGGTCACCTTCCACAGCAGCCAGGTGTCAATCGTGCCGAAGGCCAACTCGCCGCCCTCCGCGCGCGCCCGGGCGCCCGGCACATGGTCCAGCAGCCAGCGAATCTTGCTCCCCGAGAAGTAGGCGTCAATGACCAGGCCGGTCTTGCGTGTGATCAGGTCCCCGTGGCCCGCGCGCTTAAGTTCGTCGCAGAACCCGGCGGTGCGGCGGTCCTGCCAGACGATGGCGTTGTGGATGGGCTCGCCGGACCGGCGGTCCCAGATGACCGTGGTCTCGCGTTGATTGGTAATGCCGATGGCTGCAAGGTCCGCGGCGGTCAGCCTGGCGCGGGCCAGCGCGGTCCGGGCCACCTCAACCTGGCTGGACCAAATCTCGATCGGATCGTGCTCCACCCAGCCGGCCTGAGGATAGAGTTGAGAGAACTCCTTCTGGGCGCTGGCACGGACCGCCCCGGCGTGATCAAAGACGATCGCACGCGAGCTCGTGGTGCCCTGATCCAATGCCAGGATGAAAGACATGGGGGTTAGACAGCCGGGGCTCAGGACAGGCCCGTCGGGAGCGGCATGCTTCCCGCAGTTGGATCAGGATCGTGATGCACGTTGGCCAGGAGTTAATATTGCCGTTTCCCGGGCACCAGCGCAGCGCGGTGTTTCGCCACTTCCTGCTGGATGTCGGCGACGACATCGGGATGCTCGGCGGCAACGTCAAAGCGCTCCCCCGGATCACTCGGCAGATGGAACAACAAGGGCGGATCGTGCTTCTGGGCAGTGTCCCTGCCGTAGCCGGCGAACGTGGTGAAGTGGGCCTTGTAAGGGCCCTTGCGCATGGCATAGACCTCATCCCCATTGTAGTAGATCATCAGGTTCCGCCGGCTGGGACCCTTGCCTAGCAGCAGCGGCGTCATGTCCACGCCGTCAATGAGGCGATCGGAAGGGACCGGCGCTCCGGCCAAACTCAGGCAGGTGGGGAAGAGGTCCAGCGAGGAAGCCATCTCGCGGTTGACGACGCCCGCCTTGATCTTGCCCGGCCACCAGGCGATGCCCGGCTCGCGCATGCCGCCCTCCCAGGTGCTGCCCTTGCCGCCCCGCAACAGGCCGGCGCAGCCGCCAGCCTGGTCCTTCACCAGCCACGGCCCGTTGTCGCTCGTGAAGAAGACCAGCGTGTTCTTGTCCAAGCCTTGCTTGCGGAGGGTGTCCAGCACCCGGCCGACGCTCCAATCCAGCTCTTCCACCACGTCCCCATACTGGCCGCGCGGGCTGGTCTTTTGGAACTGCCTGGAGGCGAAAAGCGGGACGTGCGGGTAAGTGTGCGCGAAGTACAGGAAGAAAGGCCGCTTCCGGTTCTGCTGGATGAAGCGCACCGCCTCCTCCGTGTAACGCCTGGTCAGGGTGCTCAGGTCGGTGGGCTGCTCGATGGGCTGGTCGTTGCGCATCAGCGTGCAGTTCCACCATTCGAGCTTGGGGTTGAGGCTCATGGAGGCGTTCCTGGGATTGCCCTGCGCGGGCTCCATGTCGTTGGACCAGCGCAGGCCGTAAAAACCGTCGAAGCCGTGGGCGGTGGGCAGGTTCTGCGGGTAATGGCCGAGGTGCCACTTGCCGATGGCCTGGGTGGCGTAGCCCTTGCCCTTGAGGGCGCGCGCGATGGTGATTTCCTCCGGCGGCAAGCCGCCGGGTGAGTTCTTTGTCTGCACCCGATGCTTCAAATCGCCCGACATGCCGCTGCGAATGGGCAGCCGCCCGGTCAGCAGCGCCGCGCGGCTGGGCGTGCAAACGGTGGCCGCGACGTAAAAGTCCGTGAAGCGCATCCCCTCGGCGGCCATGCGGTCGAGGTTGGGCGTGCGGATGGTAGGATGGCCATAGCAGCTCAGGTCGCCGTAGCCCAGATCGTCGGCCAGAATGATGACGACATTAGGCAACTTGTCGGCTCGCGCCGCAGCGGGCAGGCTGGGCAGGAGCGCAATAAGGCTGGCTCCGACCAGGGTTGGGAGGTGTTTCTTCATAGGCGAGGGAAAGACTCGTCACTTATCCGCACTGGCGCTCTTCTGCCTCTTCTTCTTGCCTTTCTTGGCTTTGGCGGGTTGCCCCTGCTCGGTGTTCTTCGTGGGCATCGGGGCGTCGACCGCCTGGCGCCAGGCGGTGAGCCGGGCGTGCAGTTCTTCTGCCTTGTCGGGCAGCTTCGCCGCGAGGTTGTTTGTCTGGCTAAGGTCTTCGCGCAGATTATACAGCTCCAGATGGCCGTCCTCGAAATACTCCTGGAGCTTCCAGTCGCCGGAGCGGATGGCGCCGGCGGGGGTGGTGCGCCAGGAGCCGACGCCAGCGCCCAGGTAACCCGGGAAATGCCAGAAGATGGCGTCGCGGCCGAGCGCAGCCTTGCCGCCGCTGGTCAGAGTTTTGAAGTAACTCACCCCATCCAGCGGATGGTTGGCTGGCGGCTCGGCACCTGCGACTTCGAGCAGGGTGGGATACAGGTCCACGCTGTTGATGGGCTGGTCGCAGGTCGCGCCGGCCGGAATGCGGCCCGGCCAGCGGAAGATATAGGGCACCCGCACGCCGCCTTCGTAGAACATGCCCTTGCCGCCGCGCAAGGGAGCATTGTCGGTGATCCCGCCCGCCGCCTTAATGCCCTCACGAGCGTAGCCGCCTACGCCGCCGTTGTCGCTGGAGAAGATCACCAGGGTATTCTCCGCGAGCTTCAGTTCGTCGAGCAGCGCGAGCACCCGGCCGACGCTTTCATCCACGCTGGCGATCATCGCGGCGTAAGTCGGGTTGTTGTGCCCGCCCACGGGGGGCTTGGGCTTGAACTTCGCGATGAGGTTGGCTTTGGCATCGTGCGGGGAGTGAACAGCGTAATGCGGCAGATAAAGGAAGAACGGCCCTTCCTGGTGGCGTCGGATGAAATCCACGGCCTTATCCGTCAGGAAATCGGCCAGGTAAGTGCCCTTGGGATACTCGACTGGAGGCACAGTGACGAAATTAAAATGCGCTCCCGCGCTCACAATGGCCTCATCAAATCCGCGCTGGCCCGGGTGATGAGGGCCGTCATCGCCGAGGTGCCATTTGCCGAACATGGCGGTGGCGTAGCCCGCTTTCTTCAGAGACTGCGCGAGCGTGATTTTGGTCAAAGGCAATTTGGTGACGTTGTCCACCGGCCGGAGCGAACGGCTGCGCCAGTCGAAGCGCTCAATGCTGCCGACGGTATAAACCCCGGTGCGCGGGGCGTATTGACCGCTCATCAGCGCGGCGCGGGTGGGAGCGCAATTGGCGCCACAGGTGTAGCCGCTGGTAAACCGTATCCCGCTCGCTGCCATGCGATCAATGTTAGGGGTTTCGTAGTACTTGCTTCCGAAGCAGGCCAGGTCGGTATAACCAAGATCGTCAGCGAGAATGAAGACTATGTTGGGGCGCTGGGCGGCGGCGCGAGAATTGACGGCGGTGGTCAGACAAACAAGCAGGACGAGACAGGCCTTGAGAAGGCGCTCAAGATTACGATGTTTCATGCGGTATACTGCGAGCCGGCGGCATGGGAATGCAAATCGTAAATAGTGGATAAGGCCTCGATCTTGGGTGGGGCCGCCTCGCCGAGGCGGCCAAACGATGGCGCTTTCGGCGAAAGCACCCTGCCAGACTGAGGGATTACAAGGGTGGCGCACCCATCAGGAGTTGAACCTGAAACCTTCTGATCCGTAGTTCGGATTTTATAACGCAGAATTTGTGCCAGTCCGCAGGAGGTTGTTTTAGGGAAGAGCATCATCGCCCGTGGCAACGGGCACGTAATGCATCTTAGTTTTTTTAGCGGGTGAAGCGATTTGGACGGAAGCGTTTTTTATAACGCAGTCGGATGTTTTTATAACGGCGGTTGAGTTGTCAGGGTTGTCAGGAGAAACGGCGGGAGCCGGAGCACCCGAGGGAGCCACACCATTCTTACCCTGCTCGTCTGCGAGCACGACGGCGGGAGTCAATCCCCAGAAGGCATCGCAGACCTTCTTCTTTACCGCTCGCATGTAGTGGCGCTTGACGGTCTTGATTATGTCCCCCGTTACATAGCAGACCTTGTACGGGTCTTGGGTTAAGGCGTTGTAGTAGGTTGCAAAACCGTGCCTCAATCCGTCTTGCACCCACTCCCCGTTCAAGACCGCTTTGCGTACCTTGCGCTCACGATTGCCGAGGTTCCGCAGGGCCACGAAGGGTTGGTCTTTCGGCGTGTTGTCTCTGTGCCATCTCAGCCAAGCGAAAAGCGTCTCCTTGGCGGGGGCTTCAAGGATAAACCTCCGTTCCTCCCGCTTGCCCTTCTTCACGTAGATTTCGTGGGTCTCAAAATCAATGTCCTCCCATTCAACCCGAGCGCCTTCGGAGGGGCGCAATCCAGCAAACGTCAGCAATGCGTACATCCCAACCAAATCCTTCTCACTCGTGGCAACGTGTCGAAGGAGTTGGCAGACTTTTTCGGAGTCATAGAACTTGGCAGTGAAGTCCTCGGATTTAATTAGGATACCATCCGTGGGGTTCTCTTGGCGCAAGTGCCGCTTGTGCTTCGCCCAAATGAAGAACATTCGGATGAATCGCAGATATTTCCGATGGGTGTTGCGGTTCTTGGCGGGGAGCTTGTTCAGAACGTCCTCGACCATTTGGTGCGTCACATCCTCAATCTTGAGTCCTCCCCACGTATTACGCAGAAATCGTGCGTAGAACTTCACTTCGCCAACCATCCGCTTACCAATGGGTTTGATTTTGCTCGTGAGCTTGGACTCTTTCCACTTGTCCACCAGTTCGGCAACAGATGGTTTGGATTGGCGAGTCGCCTCCTTGCCGAGATGGGCGAGGTAGAAGTCAGCAGCATCTTCGGGGGTTTTGGAGTATGGGCTGAGTCGGTCAAGGATTTTGGAGTAATTTTCAGCCATGACCAACTTGTCATTCGGAACGTCGGTCTGTGCTCTGTGCTTTGTAATGGTCTCTTCCACGCTCCGTGCCCAATCAAGAGCGTCCTTCTCCGTGGCGAATGTTTTCCGCTCCTTCATGTGCCATCTAGTCGAACGGGCGGAGCCGAGCCAGTACACTGACCCGTCTTGTCGGACAAGTTTGTAAACTTGCGGGAATGTCCTTCTGATAATCATGGGAGCAATGTCTGCACTTCTTCAATTGTCATCTTCGTGTTCATCATGCCGCACAACATAACACTGATATTAGAACATGTCAAGTACAGAATAAGGATGGATAAGTCCGCTAATACTAAAGCCCGCAACTTTAGTATCGGTATTCCCACTCTTTTCCGAAGCCCGCCCGAATCGCTCTCCCCTACCAATCAATTCGGGCACCCGACTCTGAATCCCCAGCCCACGCCTTCGCCTTGAGCCGCTCCGTCAAGAGCTTCGTCGGCTCGTGATTGGGGCGGTTCAGGTACTGAATCCAGATGGCAGGAAAGTTCTCGTCCCGTTGAAACCGCAGGGCATCCCATTTGTACAAGCGATGCACCCAGAAGCTGTGCGTCTTTCCGTCTGTGCTCTCGCCCTGCCGAAACGCCGTGTGTATCAGCCGGAAAGTCTTTGTGCGGGGGTCAATTGCCAAATCATACGGCCCAAGCCCCATTGTGGTAATGCGGGTGAACGAGTAATCGCTGTCGTTTGAGAAGGCAAAGACGCCGGTGCAGTATTCAGCAGCGAGACCACAGCCCGAGCCAGGCTTGACGGCAACGAAATCGGGTCTCCCGTCGCCGTTGAAGTCGCCGCAGTAAACAGCCGACAGATACGGCCCGAGGACAAACTCGTTGTACGTCTTGAACCGCCTTCCGTCGGGGAACTGAACTACGGCGGTTGTGAAATCCGAATCGGGGTCATGGGTTTCCGTGACGGTGGGGAAGCGTTGCGGAGCCTGCGGGTGAACCCAGATGTTGGATGCGCCTTCGACATAGGCGACTATTGGGAAACGTGGCCACGGCTTGCCATTCAGGAATGGGGTGTAGTCGGCAGCAATCCACTCGTTTGTGCCGCCCCAGCACGCTGCACCAGCCAGCACCAGAAGGAGCGGCCAGAGCAAACGAGTTGTGTATGCTTTTCGAGCCATCGCAGCCGTACCTAAACCCTGCACGGCTTCGTTGGCAAGACCGGAGACGGCTGGGTTCAAATGTCCAGCTAGCGCCTCCATGAACCTGCCCCGCAGTAGGGCACCATCAATTGAGAACGGGACTCAACCCTCCCCGCAACTCCGTTCGGCTTCCGCAATCATATCCGCCAGCTTCAAGCCCAGAGCCGTAGCAATTGCCCTCGCCGTGTCCAGATTTGGGCTTCTTTCCTCACGTTCCAGAAGACCGATGTACGTTTGGTGAAGCCCAGCCATCTTCGCCAAAGCCGCACGGCTAAGCCCCTTCCTTTCCCTGTGCCTTTTGACCACACGGGAGAAGGCGTCTGACATCGGCGATTGGGTCTGAGCCATCCATGCCAGATTGCCGAGTTGGACAAAAGAGCGTCATAAGACAGTTGTCTTGGCACGAGATTTGCGACATTCAGAGGGGGCAACGTAGCCGTATTGACATGAACTAACAGCATAAGGACCACGGATGAGCAACACGACAGGTTACCGTTCACTCGAAAGTGAAGTCGGAAGACTTGAGGGACAATGGCCGAAAAAATCCTCGGGAGACTACAGCCTCCAACAATGTCTGACAGATTTCAAGGAGGGACTCCAACCTGATGAACAATTGCTGGGTTGGATAAACGCAAATTCGTTTACGTTTAGCAGGTCCAGTCTCATCCCGTCCGCCTTACAGCCACCGTGCCTGTCTTCCCTGTTGCTCTTGACGGACAAACGGCTTGTCATCGTTGTACAGCACATAGTACGAATCGAAATTAAGTCCTTGCCGCTGGAGTCAATCACTTCGGTTGACGTGAACAAGGGAACGTTTTGGGGGAATGGGATTGGGGGAGTTAAGATACAGGAGGTCGCCCGTACAACCTCACTGGCGTCCTTGACACCGGACTTTGCCGAGAAGTTTCTCGCCACATTAAACAACGCTCTTGCAGCCGCAAAGGCCAAGAACACGACTCCGCCCCCAACACCCTCCGCTGCCCCAGACCCGATAACGCAATTGGAGAGACTGGCTGAATTGAAGGCGAAAGGTATCCTAACCGAAGAAGAATTCGTTACGGAAAAGCGGAGAGTGCTGGGAGCATCGAATACGCCTTCTTCCCAAGGCCGCCAGCAGATGGGTGCGGAATACGAGGCTCCTCCGATCATTGGAAACCAATCGGTGCCGACACCGCCGCCTTTGTTTGACGTGGTGCTTGATGCGGTTCCCGCCGATAAGAAAATCGCCGTCATCATGGCGATTCGTGAAATCAAAGCGGGTCTTGGTTTGGCAGAGGCAAAGTTGTTGGTAGAAACTCTGCCAAGCACACTGCTTACCGGTGTAACAAATTCGGAAGCCAACAACGCAAAGCAGAAACTGGAGAAGGCTGGAGCATCAGCCCTGCTAAGGCAGACCTAAGCCCCATTACGCCCGAGGCATGGGTGTGTCTCGTCAATGCACCCCCCCAACGGAAAATTTTGGGCCGATTAACGCTTTCCACACGCCGCCAACTTTTTTCAGGGAGCGAGTACTTATTCCTGTACTCAAGCATTGCCAGACGAATCATCCCTTGCGGTTGCTTCGTCCCGTTTCTGGCGTTCGACGTTGTGCAACGATTCGTCCTCGGCAGTCCACAACATCATCTTCCATCCCTGCGGCATGAATCTGGCGCAGAGTTCCTGAATGTGCGGCTTTTGGACGAACGAGCAATCGTCGGCGGTGATGAGAATGACCTTCTCGGCTGGGTCGTAAGCGCAAACCTTGTACCCGCCGAAATCGCTAAACGTGGCATTTTCTTTCACGAAATCGAATCCGTTTTTGTTCAGGTGGCCCACGATGTAATCTTGGCGCTTTGCTGATACGGTGGGAGGGATGTGCCACGGCAAAGCCAGGGGGGCCAATGGTTCGGAAGCCGCAAACACCGGACGGGACTGCTGCCGCTTCTCCGCACTCCCCCGACTGCCGCTGTGCCCGTTGCAGCGCATTGAAGCGCAATGCGGGGCGTGGCGGGCGCTTTCCGTCGCCGCACTTGCCACGCTACCCGACTTTTCGCCTTCGCCCATTGAAGGGGCAACGGCGACACCACGGGCAACCATCGGGCCTGATAGTTTCGTTCCCTCCCCGCCCGAGAATCCCGAAGCTGCGCTTGAAGCGCAACTCTGGGTAACGGCGGGAAACCCGAAACCGCTTGATGCTGAAATCGAGGGAACGGGTTCGTTGAAGGATGAAGACCCTTCTTCAAATCCAAGCGAAGCGGTTGTCCCGTCCTGTCGTACTGGACAGGACTGCTCTGCTATCTTTTCCTCTGCTGTCTTTTCCCTACCATTTTTGGGGAGTAGTCCCCTGCCGTTTTGCGGGAGGGGTGCCCCTTCCACTTTTTGGGAGGGGTGCCCATCTTGGGCAGGGGTGTGCTGAGTCAACTTGTTCGGGTCAAGGGCGAGGTACTCCCCGTACTTGTTGACATCGAAGATGTAGTACTGCTCGCCCGCCCTGCCCGCCAGGTTCAATATGCCCAAGTCAAGGAGCGGTTTGAGATGCTTGCGGATAGTCCTTTCCTTTTTGCCTAAGCTCTTGGCGATGTCGCCAACGTGAAAATGCCATCTGTGGTCCTCGTGCTCGGTCTCAACGCCTTGACGCCAGAGGACGTAAAGCAGTATCTGGAGCGCAGCGGGTGCATCCTTCAACAAGAGTGTCAGCGACACTGCGTACTTCGTGTAGTAGATGGTTTGTTCCATACCCAATCCTTTCAAAATGTGGGGTGCCCTCGGAAATCTTTGGAACGTTTTGCATGGATTGGGTGACTTCTGGGAGGGCACCCGAAAATCAGTTTGCTGGTGTACCCAATCCATCACGCAACTAGTACATAGCGATGAAACGGCGAAAACGATTGATCCGCCTGCGGTTGCATTATGACGGCCTTTCCCGAGTCAACCGAGGCATCGTGCAAAATGAGGCAAAACAGCGGGCAAGTCGCCCGTGGCAAGGGAAGATTGCCCGAAGAAACGGCGAAAAGCCCTTCTCGGGAGACGCTCGATAGCGTTTGATCGAAGGAAGTCGAAGACGCCTGTAATGGCGCTTCAAGAGCCAAGAAACCACCCAGCCTTCGGGGCTGACTTATGTATGCTTATTCCGTGCTTGACCAACGCTAATGCGTCTGATATTCTCTAAGGCAACATCACTACTACGACTACCCAACGCCGTAGCACTGACGTTTACGGGTTGGCTCCCAAACACTCGCAAACGGAAAGAATGTGCTCATGCAGACAGAAGTAGTAGTGACGGAAATCCTCCAGTACCACAATGCGGTTGTCCAAGCCGACAAGACCATTGCGGATAATCGAAAGAAGCAAATCGAAGACGCATGGAATTGCGGCAGTCGGTTGCTCAAAGCCAAAGCTGAATGCCCGTCTAACGAGTGGGGCAAATGGTGTAGGGAGAATCTCCCGACACTCAGCACCTCCAAAATCCAACGCTACATTAGGTTAAGAGAAAAGTCAGACCTGACTGAATGCTTGGCGAAATACAAGACCCTCAACCAAGCGTACATTGGCCTGGGCATCACGGGTAAGCAGAAGCGGGTAACGGTCAAGGCGGCTCGCAACAACGGCGGCGGTGGAAGTGGCAATGGCGGGAAGCCCGACAAGCTCAAGTTGCGGCTCAAGGGCAAGGGCGGTGGCTCTTTTGACATCAACACGCTTCCGCAGCGGTACCAAGACCAAGTACGGGAGCAATCCAAGACCGCTCCCCTTGTAAGCGACAGCATCGCTGCCACCGCCAACTATCGCAGCAAACCCGTTGCCGTAAAAGCCAACCGCTGTGAGACCGCCTTGCGTCTGATTGGTGAGCTTGCCGAAGTGCTGGAGCGGGACATGAGCGCCACGGAGGAAAACGGTGCCATATACGGGGCGATGAAGCCGCTTGCCAAGTGGCATACAGCTATGCGGGAGTCCGTCGGAAGTCGCAATGGCGGCGTCTTGGAAGCATTGAAGCATTCCCCTCTCTTTGTTGACGTTTGCAGGATTAAGGAGGAGGCGTTGGCAGCGTAGAGGCGGAGTGCCGTAATCGGAAGCAACCCCGTAAACAAGCGATATGGACAACCCCGTAATACTTCAAGGAGACGCCTTGAGCGTCCTCAAAACCATACCCGACAACAGCATTGACATGTGCATGACCTCGCCGCCGTACTGGAAGTTGCGGGATTACGGGACAGCGCCCTTGACCTGGGATGGAGACGCTCAATGCCAACACGAGTGGGAAAACGCCGACAAGCGCATTGCGTATGCGTCCTGCCGCAAGTGTGGGGCGTCGAAAGGGTCATTAGGCTGGGAGCCAAAGCCTGAATTGTACATCAAACACCTTTGCGACATTTTTGATGAAGTAAAGCGAGTGGTGAAACCCGAGGGTGGTTGCTGGGTCAATCTTGACGACAGCTACTTAAAGACAAAATGCCTTGCCCAAATTCCGTCACGGTTTGCAATCGAAATGACGCATCGGGGATGGATACACCGCCAAGAAATTATATGGCACAAACCGAAGGTCATGCCCGAATCCTGTAAAGATCGATTCACACGGGATTTCGAGAAGCTGCTTTTCTTCACCAAGCAACCGAATCACTACTTCGAGATGCAATATGTGCGGCTGGCACCAGCAAGCATCAAGCGGCAAAAATACGGGGTAAAGTCCAGTCGGTATCAGTTTCGGGCATCGGGCGGTATTGACTTGGAGCAGATGAAAGGACGCTTTTACAACGAAGATCGTGGACGCCATTTGCGTGCAGTATGGAGCATAACGCCAACCACATCTCGGGTAGAGCATCCCGCCACTTATCCCGAAGAGTTGTGTCGGAGACCGATTGCTGCGGGTTGCCCCATAGGCGGCATTGTGTTGGACCCATTTATGGGAGCGGGGACAACAGGCGTCGTTGCGTTGGAGCAGGCCAAGGACTTTGTGGGGATTGAGTTAAGCCCTGAGTACATTCAAGCCGCCGCAAGGCGACTTGCGCCTCTTCTGCCAGCTTCGTTTGCCGAGTAGGCGCTAAAACGCCTTTACAGGCCCGCCTGGACTCAAGACACCCGTAGGGCAAGGCGGTTGTCACCCGCCCCCATTCCGAGGCCATCCCCCCGTCGCCAGCCCCCTGTTTACAAATCCACCCCCTCCAAGACCTGAAAAAAACCTGATTTTACTGGGTTTTTGTTGACTTCGCCGGGTGTTTATTATACATTTGTTTGTGTACATGAAAACAGCAGTTTACCTACGGGTTTCAACGGCTAAGGGTACCCAGAAGACCGACAGCCAAGAATACGAAGTGAAGCGGTATTGCTCTGCTCGGGGCTGGAAAGACCTTGAAATCTACGTGGACAAGCTGTCGGGCGGCAAAACCTCCCGCCCAGCACTTGACCGCATGGTGAAAGACATGCGGGACGGGAAGATCGCCCGTGTAGTGGTGTTCAAGTTGGACCGCTGTGGACGCAGCCTAACCCACTTATGCCTTCTCATTGATGAAATGAACCGTCTCGGCGTCCCGCTCATTTGCACGAGCCAAGGCATTGACACCAGCGAGAACAATCCGTGCGCCAAATTCCAACTGGACGTGTTGAAAGCCGTTTGCGAATTCGAGCGCAATCTCATTCGGGAGCGGGTCAATGCGGGGCTGGCAGCAGCACGGGCCAAGGGCGTCCGCCTCGGCAGACCCAAAACCCTCCAATGGCGGCGGGAAGATGTTCTGGAACTGCGGAAGCAGGGAAAGGGTATTCGGGAAATCGCTCGGGAACTGAAAATGCCCGTCGCCAGCGTGTTCAAGGTAGTGAAGGAGGCAAAATGAAAAGTCAAAATTTGGAGGCCGCATTTCAGTTGTTCAGCGAATTCCAAATTGCACTGCGGATGTCGCAAACGGACGCAGTTGAGACCAAGGACGGATTCGCCGCAATCTTGATTTCTCAACTTTTGGAAGAAACGTGCCACACGCATTGGCTGCTCCAGCGAATGCAGGAGGCCGCCCAATGAAGCCGTACATCATCCGCCGTGTTCCGTATCTTTTGAGGGGAACATCAAGAATCGTGTGGGGAATTGTCTTGTGCGAGACGGAAGGGCTTGCTCTGTTATGGGTCCAAACCCCTGATAATGTAATCCCAAGCATCGTGGTGATTGCCACGGAGTCCGTGACAGACAAGGTTTTCGTAGATGTCAATGTGAACACCTTCGCATTTCCGAAAGAGCTTTTGATGGACGTGGGGGGCAAGATGAAGGCGCTTGGCCAGATGTTTGTGGAAGAGGACTTCAAGGATTTTTTCAAGCCCGATACCCTCTGGCCCGATGACGATTGAGAGAACCAAAAAGAGAACGGAGACAACATGAGCGAATTCATTCGGGACAACATGGGCCGACTCATCGGCCAACGCATTGAGAACGGCGATGTCTCGTACATGCGGGATGGAAATGGAAAGCTGAAAGGCCAGTACATCAAGTCAGCCGACAAGACGTATGATGGTCAGGGGCATTACGTTGGCCCAGGAGACCAAACGCTGCGAACGCTCGACAGCGAAAAGTGACAACCAACATCGAAGTCAGATTTGCCGACGGTGAGACCGCCGTTGTGGCCCTCGATTTCAAGAGCCATGCGGTGATTGACCTTGTTGTGCGGGGGTGGGCCTTGCTGTACCAGCGAGAAGTGGCGGAGTGGAAACCGACTACGGCGGCGGCGGAGTTTTGGTACGAAGCCAAGACGAAGCAGATGAACCGCTACGATGACCGATACTACCACGACATGCTTGTTGACCTCTTGCCCATTGCGGCAATGCAGAGGAAGCTCGGGAAGTAACGACTTCTGGGGCAGTAGCCAAAGGCATTCAGAGTAGCGCCAAAGTCATCAGCAACAACGTAAATTGTCTGGGCGACGCTAATGCCGCCCCCAGACGAGAACGGGAACCAGCTTCCGTTACGGCGACATCTGCAAGCGGAAGAAAAGTTGGTTCCAAAAGTCCACGCCAAAATACAGCGGATACGCAATGCTATTGCTGGCCGCCTTGAAGGGCGGACCTTCGCTATACCAGTTCTTCAAATCATCAGAGACTTGTAACTGGTATGTCACGCCGAGTATGAGATTGCTGAACGACGGTGTGACCGCCCCAATCGAGTCCATCAATGTTAACGTTAAACGTGGTGCTGCCTCGTATTGGTAAAGTTGCTGAACCTCGTTAGTGGAAAGGGCACGGTTGTAAATGCGGATGTCGTCCAGCCTACCGCTAAACGAACTTCCACCGTAGGTTGTACCGATGAACCACGTTCCACTCGGTCTTAGATAATTCGTAATCGAGGAAGGTGTTGTCTGCCTCCAAACGCCATCCAGAAGAAAACTGCAATCATTATTGGTTCCAAACACGATAGCAAAATGATGCCAGTTGGTTGAGGACGGAAAGGACGGGAAAATGCTCCATACGGAATACCCACCTTCCCAAACATTCGTAAGCCAAAGTCTTGTGTTCGGCGTAAAGGTAACGCCATTTGCTTGGTAAACAAAATTGAAATCCCATCGGTTTTCGGGGTCCTGCAAGACACTAAAAACTGGATAAACGGAAAAATTGCCGCCGCCAGGCAGACTGGGGTTTTCAATTTTCATCCAAAACGAAACCGTCATTGGTGAGGCTTCCTTCGGAAAGGACTCTGATAAGAGTTGGATGTAAGATTGCGACTGCGGAAAAAACGAAAAGCAGTTTGAGGTGAGTCCAAAGCGATCCGTCGCTAACAGGGCATTTACCACAGTCCCATTGTTGCCGTTTCCGCTCGCATCAATCGCATTCCCATTGAAGGGATAATACGCAACCAGCCCGTCGGTGAGAATGCACTGCGGGACTGATTCGTATGCGTAAAGCTGCTGTACCTCCGAAGCGGAGAGAGCACGATTGTAGATGCGAACGTCGTCCAAATCCACGTTTGAGTTCTGGTAGCCCGCCGAAAGGTTTCCCGCATCGCCCAAAGTCAGATTGGCGAATGTCGTCATCGGGAAAGCCGTGAGTTTGTTAGTGGTGATTTGCCCATCTCGGTAAACGGTTGTCTGGCCTCCCTCGGCGACGGAAACAAATAGGTGATGCCAAACATTCAAAAACTCAGATGCGGGTCCGAACGAGAGCGGACCATCGCCCGGTTCGCCGCCACCGCCGCCGCAGTGGGCGTATGTCACATTCCCGTTACCCTGATGAATCACTGGGTTCGCATTGCAGTAGAAGTTAGTATCGTTGAGTTCGCCGATGGCATATCCCTCATCATAATTGTTTAGACGCATCCACATTCCAAAACTGTACGATCCTGCCAGATTCACGGGGATATTGGCGAATTGCATTATTGCGTTCTGAAAGTGAAATGCGGCCTTTGTGTTTCCGAAGCGGTCTGTGGTCAACACCGTGTTTGTATTGACGGTTGCGTTGTGTCCGTTCCCGCTCGCATCATTCGCATTCCCGTTGAAGGGGTAATATGCAACAAGACCGTTTGTGAGAAACGTTTGCGAATACCCGTTGACTGCCAATCCCAAGGCGAGGGTGAGCAACGAGACCGTCTTTAGCATCGTTTTAATGTTCATTTTGATATCGTGTGCCGATGGACTACTACCGACCTGCCCAAATAGACCGCCCAAACAATGGACAATTGCGATTGGTTTCTGGACAGCACGCTTGTGGATTGCCCGAAGGCAAATGGCGCTTCCACTTCCCATCTGACTAGACTAATCAGTTCGCACCATTGGAGCAGCAAGGTTCTTGCCAACGGTTTTGTCATCTTGCCTCTGTCGGCTGCCCTGGCGACATGGCGGAAATGGTGCGTCATCGGCAAGGATTCAAAGCCCTGTTCACAAATCCCGTCCAGCCTCTCCATTTGGGGCCGGAGCGCCCTGATTGGAAGGGACGGGTGGAACTACCCTGAAACGACTCAATCCTTCCTGCCGCAAGCAAAGCCATTGACCCGAGAGGATGCCAAATCCGAAGGCCGCTACACCGTACCGCCGCAATCTTTTCCGTTGGCGAAATGGCGGGAATGGGGTGGCTCTTGGGAGTGCGGCCTTCGTGCAAGCGGATTTCTCCAAAGGGTGTTTCCGCATCCCCAAAACGGCTCCACTTGTCAGGGTTTTGTCAGGAGAAAATGACCGCTTGCGGGGTTCTTGTTCTGCGTAAGTGCTTGATTTTGAAGTGGCGCACCCATCAGGAGTTGAACCTGAAACCTTCTGATCCGTAGTCAGATGCTCTATCCAATTGAGCTATGGGTGCAACCCGCTCGCGGCAGGCGCTTCAAGCCTGTCGCAGGATGGAGCTGCCGGACAGCCGGACGTTCCATCTAACGGGTACTCTGCCAGACCGTGCGGCAATGGCAAGTTGAATTGGAGGGCCTCAAGCAGGGACCGGCCCAGCGCACCTTGCTGGCGCCAGAGGTCGCTTTTTGCATCGCCAAGCCTGCCGAGGTGAATAGGATTCAGGCACATGCGTGTCGGCAGCAGGGAAGCAGGATGAAGACGATCGTAATTGCCATCGGCGGCAACTCGCTGATCAAAGACGCGAAGCATATGAGCGTGCCGGACCAGTACGCCGCCGTGGTGGCAACGGCTCGCCACGTCGCGGACTTGCTGGTGCGCGGTTACCGCATCGTCATCACGCACGGCAACGGTCCCCAGGTCGGTTTCATCCTGCTGCGCAGCGAGTACTCGCGCGGCATTTTGCACCAGGTGCCGCTCGATTCCATCGTGGCGGACACGCAGGGGGCCCTTGGCTATCAGATCCAACAGGCCCTCGATAACGAGTTTCGTCGCCGGGGGCTGATGAAGTCCGTTGCCTCCATCGTCACGCAGACTTTGGTGGACAGCAACGATCCCGCATTCGCGAACCCAAGCAAGCCGATCGGCCAGTTCTACACTCGCGCCGAGGCCGAGGACCGCATGCGGGTCGAGAAATGGGCCATGGTCGAAGATGCCGGCCGGGGCTGGCGCCGGGTGGTGGCGTCGCCCAAGCCGGTCCGCATTATCGAGTCCGAAGCCGTAAGGCATCTGGTCAAGGACGGTTATGTAGTGATCGCGGCGGGCGGCGGCGGCATACCGGTAGCTGCAGACGAACACGGCATGCTGCGTGGGGTGGCGGCCGTGGTGGATAAGGACCTCGCCTCCGCAGTGCTGGCCGGGGCGATTGGCGCGGATCTGTTGGTGATCGCCACGGCGGTGGAGAAAGTATGCCTGAACTTCGGCAAGCCCGGCCAGCGCGCGCTGGACCGGATGACGGCGGCCGAGGCCAGGCAATACATGGGAGAAGGGCATTTCCATGCCGGTTCCATGCTCCCCAAGGTTGAGGCTTGCCTCCAGTTCCTCGAACAAGGCGGCCACGAGGCATTGATCACCTCGCCGCAAGCTTTGCCCGCCGCCCTGGACGGCACAACGGGCACCTGGTTGGCAGGCGGCTGACTCCGAGCCGGCGCTCCACGCTTCAATTTGGTCCGCGCTGCAAAGCCGGCACGTCAACTTGCCGGTCATCCCGCAGGGCCCGATCCGCCGGCAACACTTCGCCCAACCACAACCGCTGCGAGGTCCAACGGGCCGGTGGGTCAGCCCAGAACGGATCGCCCGCCGGCAGCCCCAGCGGAAGCAGCCCCGCGCTGCACAAGTATAGACTGCCGGTGGAGATGTAGGTCTCCCCCAAAGGCAGCTGGTGTCCGCAGAGACCGACTTGCAGCCAGCCGTCCTTGTCGAACGTGTGCGGTGCCTCGATCGTGCGTCGGATGACCGCGGTGAGCGCCCCTCGCACCTGCGCGGGCGCCACCCGCTCGGGCAGTTCGTGCAGCAGGGCCATCTGCCCCAAGGTTTGGAACGCGCCACACCGATAGGTGATCGAGCGGCCCACGACGGGATAGGTTCCATCTGGCGCGATCATGCGCTCTTGGATTTCCGCGTACCGCCGCGACCGGCGCAGCACCGCGGCGTAGCCCGCCTCGAACCGCGCGTCCCGCCGGCGCAACACACCGAAGATGTCCACCAGCGTGGGATGAATCACAAAGCTGTTGTAATAATCGCACCGATAGTACGGTCCGTCGGCATAGACCCCGTCTCCCGCATACCACCCCAGCATCTGGCGCAGATATCCTTCGAGCCGGTCTGCGATGGTCGGCTCGCCCAACTCCAGCAGCGCCGCCTCGATGGCCGCGGCGAACAGGATGTGATTGTTGCCAATCGGTTCGATCCCGCGCGACGCCTTGAGCGCGGCCGCCAGTTGCCGGCGCACGCGCGGTTCGAGCGGATCCCACAGCGCGCCCGGCGCCCGCAGAATGGCCTGGGCCAGGAAGGCCGTGTCTACGAGCGGCTGCTGTCCGTCGCCGAAGTTCATGAAGTCGGGGGACTGGGGATCGGTCGCGGCGTCCAACGCCAGCCACGCCAGCTGAAGAAGGCGCCTTTGAAGACGGGCTTCCGGGCCCTCCAGGTCCCGCCTGGCCAGCCAGGGGGCGAGGCCCACCACCAAACGCGCCACCGCTTCAAGATGAGTGTAGCGCCGCAACCTGCCCGCGTCGCCCGGTGTCTCGACCGGCATCGCCTTTCGCAACTCGCGCCGGGACAGGTGTTGCAGAACTGGTGTGGCGAGCCGTTCCGCCACGCTCAGCCAATAACGCCGGTCGTCTCGCCCGGTGGCAGCAGGCGGCGGTGCTGGTCGAGCAAGTGACGCCTTGGCGCCCGCGCCAGCCGTGCCCCAGATACCGGCGGCCGCGGCTGTCTTAAGGAAATCACGACGGGTTGGCATGACCTGGCGAGGATTGTCTGGACGCTTCTTGTTTTGCCAGCTTGAGAATCCAGCGCCCGTAGAGATAGATCATCACAGCCGAGGCCACGCCGATGGCGGCGAAAACATACCATGTCACCCCAACATGATGTGACTGGTAGAGCGCGTGGGTGAGTTGGGCCGGGGTTTCTCCGGTGACCTCGACCAGCTTCTTGAAGGCTTCCCCGATCGGCAGTGCCTGTTCGGTCACCTGCGCCGGCGACAGGCCCCGCTCGACGAGCATCTGCCGGGCGAACACGTCCTTAGCCGAGAAGATATGGTAGAGTTGTGGGCCGAGTTTGCCCTCGATGGTCCAGCCAATCAGGATCGGCGCCTGGGAGAAGCCAATCCACATCGCTTTCTTGTCCGGCGGCGCAATGTTGCCAAGGAACTCACTGAACTTGGGGCTGGCCAGCATCTCGCCGATGCTGAAGACGATCATCGCGAGCACCGCAAAACCGATCAGATTGGTCAGGCCGAACAACGTCAGCGCGGCCACCACCATCACTGTGCCCGCCAACATGCTCGTCGTGGCCCGCAGTTTCGCGCTCAGGCCGGCAAACAGGAAGCAGGTGAGCATGATCATGCCCGCGTTGATGTTGACAATGCCCTCAGGCTGGATGGTTTGGCCGCTCTTGTCCATGCCTAGCAGAAAGTGCCAGAATCCGCTGTGGGTCCCGTCTGCGCCGAAGAGGAACTGCACCATCGGCGCGGTGTCCACCCAGTCCTCGATGTACTTGGGCAGCACGTCCCAGAGCATCGGGAACATCAGCCACCAGACCGAGAAGATGACCAGGTAGAGCGCCAGGTGCGGCTTTTTCAGCTCCGCCAGCGCTTCGAGCGCCAGGCTGCGCTGTTTCTCGGCGCCCGAGCGGAGGCGCTGCTGGCGGGCGAGGCGCTCCTCCTTGCCCGGTTCGCGATAGGTCAGCAGCAGCAGGAAATTGCAGCAGATCACTGCCGCATTGATGTAAAACACGTACTTCCACGATAGCTGGCGCATTTGCAGCGCGATCAGCGGGCCAATCCAGCCGCCGATGTTCACGGTCTGGTAGAAGATGCCCCACGCCATGGAGCTGTTCCGGCGGTTGGTGGCTTTGATGAGCGTCCCCTGCACCCCCGGCTTGAAGATCGCCGTGCCGGTGGCCAGCAGCATGGCTCCCGCGAAGAAACCCCAGTAGCTGTGGAACCACGCCATGACCAGGTAGCCCAACGCCTTGATGACCGTTGAGGCGAAGATGGTCTCCTTATAGCCATAGCGGTCCGATAAGCCGCCCGTGAATATCGGTATGAGCGATTGGAGAAGATTCCAGCACAGCAACAACGTGCCGAACGTGGCCATGGTCACCCCCAAACCCCCTTCCGACGCGGGCCGCGTCGCGTAGAGCGTCGCGACCGCCCGCACGCCGTAATAGGCGAGGCGCTCGACCATTTCCATCCCGCCGCAGACCCAAAACACGTAGCTGAGACTGGCGATCGAGGCCCACAAGCCGAGTTGCTTTACATCGGCCAATGTGGTTTCGGCGGGCGGCGGGGGCGGAGGCGTCGCGGTTTGTTGGCTCATATCAAAGCAGCGTCTTGAACAGACCATACAGGCCCACGCTCAAGGCCGCCAGCGAATCGCCGGCGATGAGTCCACCGCCTATGAGCGACATCGTGCTCATGTCGGACGGCAACTGTCTTCCCGCAGACTGTGGGCGGCGCGCGGCGAGCCGGTCCTGGGCCGCATTGAACAACGATGACCCCACCCCGCCCGCCGTCCACCACAGCACCGTGGGCAATTCCACAAACCCCCCGAACGACGACGCGTAAGGGCTGGGCAGGAGCACCGCGTCGAGGACGAAATCCCCCGCTCGCGCCCGGCGCGAGGTCTTCAAAGCCTGCTGGTAGCCCGGAATCCGCTTGATCAGCTTGCGCGCGATCTCGATCAGCAGGCCGAGCGCGATGCCCAGCCGCAGGGCCTTCATAATGTGCGGCTGGGAAGTGGTGATGCCTTTCAACGCGCCGACCAGTTTGTAGGTCATGGCCGATTGCCATTGTTGGGCGCCTTCGATGTTCGGGTGGCTGAACTGGTCCTTGGTGAGCACGTCATACGAACTCATGAACACCTTCGCCAGCACCACCGCCAGCACCGCCCCCATCGCGATGCCGATGACCTGATAGCGGAACTGCACGATGCGGTTTGTCCCCAGCCGCCAGCCGGTCGAACGGTCCTGCTGCATGTCGCCCCCAGTGCTGCAAGCGATCAGGAGAATGGCCGCGCACAGCAGCCCCACGCCCGGGTCGCGCAGCCCCAACGCCGCCAGGATGAACACCGTCAGGACAAACGCGCTGGAGATGGGGTTCCAATCCGAGATCCCCAGCGAAATCCCGTTCACCAGCACAAAGAGGAAGCAGAGACCCACCGCGACCGCGAGAAAGAACACCGGCTGCTGCAGCAACTGGCTGCCGAGCACCACCGTCGCCGCGCCCCAGAACAGCACCCACAACACGAGCCGCAGCATGTTGACGCGCTTCCAGTCCTCGGCCGGCTTGGCGGGTTCGGCGCTTTGTTGGCGAAACCGGCGCGCGGCCTGGATGAGAATCAGCGCCAGGTCAAGAATCGCCGCCCCGAGAATGGTCCCCAGCGAAATGATAAAGCCAATCTTGCGGAACGGCTCGTCCGGCTTCAACCAGCCGATGCTCACCAGGTAAGGCGTCTGCCACACACCGATCAGCCCCACCACCAGGGCCGGAATCGCGATGCGCGCCCCCACGATCAACCCCGCTCCGAACGTGGAGGTGGAGATGCTTAAGTGGGTCAGCGCCTCGATCCCCTTCTGCGTCACCCCGAACCTGCTCAGCGACGGCAGGTTCAGCGCGAAGAGTCCTCCCCCGTAACCCGCCAGCATTCCACCGCCGAGCTTGGCAATCGAGCGTTTCAGCAGCGTCTTGTCCGTCAGCGCCCGCAGGATGTTGGCCACCGCAAAGCCCGATGGGAAGGCCAGTTGCATCCGGTCCACCAGCACCGGCGTGTAGAGCATGCCGATCCCGACACCAAACATCCCGATGGACATGAAGTACAGCACCAGCTTCCACACCGGCGGCTCAGGCAAGCCCATCCACACCATCGCCTGCACCAGCACCGCCATGCCGCACATGCCGGCTACGGACGCCGCCATCGTTTGCATGTAATTGGCCCCGTGCCGCCCTTCCGGGCCATAAGGGAGCGTGACCGTGCTGCCAAGGATGCCCGCCAGCACCTGGCCCCCGATGAAGAACCCGATCGAGAAGTTCATGAACGCCGCCGAGATCCCTCCCAGCGGCCCCAGAACCAGGATCGCCACCGCCGCCAGCATCAGGTGATAGGCCGGCGAGCCGATTCGCGGCAGCAGACGCCGCACGCCCGAATGAGCCGTTGGATGGTCAGCCATAGCGCAACTAATTCGGCGCAAGATAGGGAAGGGGGCACTGCAGGGAAAGCAAAACACCGCCGCTCCCACATCACGGCGTCGGGAAGCAACGTGAAAAACTCCCTTGACAACAGGCGGGATTTGGATTAGGAATATCCAAGTTCGAGTGCGGGGCTCGGCCCTCGGACAGCGCGGGAAGATGGAGCCCAATCAAGGACCAATTATGACCCAATCATGCTCTAATCATGCTGCAATCATGCAGTCAGCACGGGAACATCACGCCACTCGCACGCTCCGGTCCCGCTCAGCCCGCTCTCAGGCGGCGGGGCAGCGTGCGGGGTGCATGCGGCGCATAGCCTCAGCGTGTCATGAGTCAGTCGGCCTCGGCTTCAAGGCGGATTAAATGCGCCGACGGACGTCGGCGTCTGCTTCGGCACGAGCTCCGTGCCGGGCGGCCTGCCTCCCGCGGTCACGCCCAGTTCCGGCATAAGTTTTTACCGGCTGGAGTTGCTGCCGTGGTCTGGCCAGCCGTTGCAGGCCGGGTTTGACATCTGTTTCCGGTGGCCTAGCTTGCCCCGATGTTCGACTCGTTAAGCAGCAAGCTGCAGAATGCCTTCCGAAACCTGCGCGGCCTCGGCAAAATCTCCGAGACCAACGCCGCCGAGGCGTTGCGGGAGGTGCGGCAGGCGCTGCTCGAGGCCGACGTGAATTTCAAGGTGGCGCGGGACTTCATCGAGCGGGTCAAGGCCAAGGCGCTGGGCCAGGAGGTCGTCCAAAGTGTTCAGCCCGGGCAGCAAGTCATCAAGATCATCCACGACGAGCTGGTGGACCTGCTCGGCTCGGCCAACGCGGGGCTCCAGCTGAGCGGCAACCCGAGCTGCGTGCTCATGGTGGGCCTGCACGGCTCAGGCAAAACCACCTCCAGCGGAAAGCTGGGGCGGCTGTTGCACAAGCAGGGGCGCACCCCCTTGCTGGTGGCCGCCGATGTTTACCGCCCGGCGGCCATGGAGCAACTGGAGAAGCTGGGACAGCAAGTCGAACTGCCTGTGTTCGCTCACAAGGGCGAGACGGACGTGCTCCGGATAGCGCGTGAGGCTCTGGACTTCGCGCGCGCGAACAACCGCAATACGCTGATCTTCGACACGGCGGGGCGCCTGCAAATTGACGAGCCGCTGGTGCGGGAACTGGTCCGGCTGCGCGACCTGGTCAAACCGCAGGAGACGCTGCTCGTGCTGGACGCCGCCACCGGCCAGGAAGCCGTCAACGTCGCAACACACTTCGACCAGGCGCTCCAAATCACCGGTTCCATCCTCACCCGGTTGGACGGCGACGCCCGCGGCGGCGCGGCCCTGAGCCTGCGCGCGGTGACGGGCAAGCCGATCAAGTTCGCCGGCATCGGGGAGAAGCTGGACGAATTCGAGCCGTTTCACCCCGAGCGCATGGCGTCGCGCATCCTGGGCATGGGCGACGTGGTCAGCCTGGTCGAGAAAGCGGCCGAAGCGGTGGACCTGGACGACGCTCGGCGCATGGAAGAGAAGATGCGCAAGGGCCAGTTCTCGCTGGAGGACTTCCTGGAGCAACTCCGTCAGATGAAGAAGCTGGGGCCGCTCGAGTCCATCGTCGGCATGTTGCCCGGCGGAACGGAAGCCCTGAAAGGGGCCGATTTGAACAAGCAAGAGAAGGAATTTCGCCACATGGAGGCGATGATTTGCGGGATGACGCCCCAGGAGCGGCGCAATCCCCATATCCTCAACGCGCGTCGCCGCCAACGAATCGCCAAGGGCAGCGGCGTCACGGTCACCGAGCTCAACACGATGCTCAACCGCTTTTCGCAAATGCAGCAGATGATGAAGAAGATGGGCAAGTTCCAGAAGATGATGGCCCGGATGGGCGGGGGGGCAGGCGGGTTGTTGCGGCCGCGTTGACTCCCACCGCTTTCACCGCCGGGTGAGTCGGGGGCAATTCAGCGAGGGGGTATTGTGCCACAAGCTGCTGCGATTGAGGCGCTCGCCCCAGGTGGCCACGCCACAAACGCAGCAACCGGACCAGTCCCGGCTCCCCCTCCAGGCGGAGCTCTGCGGCGCGCTACAGGTGGAAATGGCCCGCGGCTTCCGGCTGATACAACACCTCTTCGACTCGCAGACGCACGAGGCCGGCCGGCACCTGCCACTCGAATTCGTCGCCGACGCGATGTCCGAGCATCGCTGTGCCAATTGGAGCCACGACGGAAATCTTGTCATGCTCGATGCTCGCGTTTCCCGGAAAAACCACCGTGAAGGTCATTTCTTCCCCGGTGTCCAGGTCCCGCAGCCGGGCCTTGGAATTCATGGTGATGACATCGGGCGGCACGTCCGCCGGCGTAACGATCCGAGCCTGCTTCAGCTCGGCTTCTAACGCCCGCAGGTCATCGCGCGAGTTCTTGATGCCTTCGACCAGCGGGCGAAGCCGCTGCAGGTCTGCTTCAGTGATGTAGATGACGCGTGGATTCATAACGGACTTCACGATGGTGTTCTGTTGTTGTGTTGTTGATTGTGTTGAGAGGCGACCTGAGTCCGTCAGGCCGAAAGCCAAAAGGCCATTTCGTTGACTTGTTCGGGCGAGCCGAGGACGAGCAAATCGTCGCCGGCCTGCAACGTTTCGGTGCGGCCCGGGCTGACCAGCGAACGCTGGCCTCGCTCGATGCCGACGATCTGAATGCCGAACAGGGAGTTCAGCGCGAGCTCCCCAAGCGGCCGGCCGATCTGCCGCGAGTTGGCCGGCACCGTGAGGTGTTCGAGGCTCAAGTCCGCAAGTTGCGATTCCTGCCTCGCCGCCACGGTGAGCTCCGCCTCCTGGTTGAGCCAGCCTTCGGCGCGGCGCAAGTCTTCTTCCTGGCCGAGCAAGAGCACCTTGTCGTTCGGGTACAGAACTGTGGTGGAGCCGGGGTTCGGGATCCCCACGCCCTGCCGCTCAATGCTGACAATCGTGCAGGAAAACTTCTGCCGCAGCGGCAATTCGGCGATAGTCCGGGCTGCCGCCCAGCTGTTCTGTCCGATTGTGAATTCACCCAGGTTGAGATCCCATTTCCCTTTCCGGCCCGGCCAGCCCGCCAGCCGTGGCTTCGCGTCGGCGAAGGGTGAATCGGCCAGCTGCGTTCGCAACTCGACCTCGAACCGGCTGTGCACCCGAATCAGTCTGCGCCAGAACACCGCCGCCAGAATGAGGAATACCGCCGCCAGCGCGGCAAACCCCCATCCGGGCAGCGCGCCATAAGGCAAGAGCGCCGCCAGCCACACGAATATGGCTACCAACGCCGCGCCTTTCAGCAGCCGTTCAAAGAACGACTGCAGCCCGGCGCGTTTTGCCCGCCCGGCGAAGGCGGATTCGGCGCAGATCATGCCCAGCGCTTCCACGTTTCTCCACAGCGCGATCAGCGGCGCAAGCAACAAAATGCTAAACCCGAACCAGAAGATCAGCGGCAAGCCGTTGGCCGCGGGCCAATCCGCGCCCAGCCATTTCTCGGCCAGCGCATACAGTGGCTTGGCGAAAGTCAGCAACCCGGAAATAAACAGCACCAATAACGCGACCTGGACGATGCGAGGCGCCGTGAGTCTCCATAACAGGCTGGCGCCCTGGCGTTGTTTCATGCTCTCCACCCGTTCGCGGTAGAAGCCGAGCCACTCCTCCAACAAGCCCGGTTGCTGGCGCTCCACCCAGGCGCTCAGCCGGCCGGACCGGCGAATGAACAACGGCGTTGTGACCGCGGTCAGCAGACAAACACCGATGCCGAGGGCATAGAAGGACGGAGGCACCAGCCCCCCCTGAACGCCCGTCAGCGCAATGATGAGCGAAAACTCGCCAATCGCCGTCAGACACAGCGCGGCGCGGAGGGCGTCTCCGATCGGGTGCCCCACCATCAGCAGCGCGCCCGTGGCGGCAAACGCGCGGCACACGATGGCCAGGAAGAATACCCCCAGCACCAGCGGCCAGACCTCGGCCAGCAGCTTGAAATCGAACAACATGCCCATTGCCACGAAGAAGACCGGCGCAAACACTTCGCAGAGACCACCAAGCACTCGCTCAACCTGGTCCCCCCGCCCGGTGGTGGACACAATCGTGCCGAGCAGAAACGCCCCGAGCGCGGCTGAGAATCCGGCCTTGGCGGAGAGCAACGCCATCGCGAGCAACAATCCGACGATCGCCAGGGAGCGGACCTCGGAGGAAATGCCAAGCCCCAGGCGGTTCAGCAGCGGAGGGATGAGCAACAACGCGCCAATGACCATCGTGATAATGACGGCCTTCAATCGAATTACCGCGTGGACTACGACCATCGAGTCCGCTTGTCCGGCTTGAATCAGCGAAGCCAGCACCGTCAGGGTGATTACAGCCACCAAGTCATCGAGCGCCGTGACCGTCAACGCGGTCTGGCCGAAACGGTGGTGCGTGGCGTTCGCCTCGCGCAAGCTCTTGCCGATGACCGCGGTGCTCGAAACCATGAGCATCCCCGCCAGGACAAGGCTGTGCTGGCCGGGCCAGCCGAGCGCGGCGCCCAAAACGCGGCAGGCAACCAGCACCAACATGGCGATCAGCACTGTCGCCAGAACCAGCGGCAGGCCGACTTTCCTGAGGCGTTGCAGTCTTATCCCCGTGCCGATGCTGAAGATCAGAAAGACCAACCCGATTTGCGCCAGCGACTGGATCCGCCCGGTGTCGGAGACCAGCACGAACGAATGCGTGTGCGGGCCGATCAGAATCCCAGCCGTAATGTAACCGATCACCACGGGCAGGCCGGCGCGCTGGCAAACCCACGCCGCCGCCGCGGCGATCAACATCACCAATCCCAAATCCTGAATGAAATCAATCCCGGACATGTTCGGCTGATGGCTGGGTGTTTCCCGTGCTCCCCCGGCCCGGCGGGCTGGCGCTTTCGGTTGCGCACAAGACCGGGCAGGGCGCATGCCGCAGGATCACGTCTGCATTCGATCGCCTGGCCCCCATCAAAATGGCGTGGAGCAACGGGATGCCGGCCCGAACTGTCGCCTCGAAATCCACCAGCCAGCGCAGCCCTGTTCGCAGCCATTCGGCCGGCGCCGCTGCCACCGGGGGAATTTCCGCTGCCGGGCTCAAGCTTGACTGGCTTAGCGTGTTCATTTCGTCTTGGCTGCTGGAGGATTTGTCGCCCGCGTTTCTACGCGCCCTGAACCTGCGTGTCGCGCGCCTCGCTTGCCCGGGGTGAATCCAGAATTGAACCGCCCAGCACGCTGAGTTTTCTATCCGGGTTGGAGATCTCGCCTACGTTCGGTGTAGGGGGGAGCGGTATCCTGCCCTCTGAAGGAAGTTCCATCGGGGCAAAGCACCGCTCCTGAAGCATCTTCAAGACCGTCTCATAACTCCTGGCTACATAGCGGCAGCCCGCATCATGGCCGCGGCTCCGCCGCAGACGTCCATTTCCCGCTTCAACCAGCAATTCGCGGATGATTCTCAAGAACACCGAAACATCTATCGGCTTCTCGATCAGCGCCTCGACCCCGGCGGCGGTCGCCCGCCGCTCTTGTCCCGATTCCGCCGTGATGATCACTGTGGGAACGCGCGGGTTCAACTCGTTCATGGCTTCGAAGACATCCCAGCCGTTGTCCGCCCCGAGATTCAGGTCGAGAACAACCAGATCTACCGCAACGGACTTGAAGAGGACAATCGTGTCCGCGCCGTTCCGCGCGGAATGCACCTCGTAACCCTCAGACCGTAGAAGCTTAACGAGCGAGTCGCGCACGGACCAATCGTCGTCCACGACAAGTAATGTCGGTTTCATAGGCGCCAGTGTTGCTTTCTCAGCGTAATACGGCTTTTGCATGCCTGGCTTGGATTGCGCTAGACCGCCGCGCATTCCCGGGCGCGCGTAAACTCCCGGCGCAGCGCCGGCAAATGCCGCTTCAACGCCAGGGTGCCAGCCGACTTCTCGAACACAAAATGCTCGACGTGCAAACTGCCGAACACAAAGTCTCGATACGCGGTGCCATAAAGGTCGCTGGCGAAGTAAATGCGCGGGGCGAGGCGCTCCGCCAGCAGCGTGGATAACGCGGCGTCCACACCCGCGGCGACCTGGGCACAAGTTGCGTTGGTCCCGGTCACCGCGCTGTTGGCCAGGCTGTGCAGGTAGTAAATCCGCTGGTCCGGATAGTCCAGGCACACGCCTATTGTGTCCGAGCCCGCCAACGGGACCGAGGTGTTGTCTCCGAGTTCGAGGTCGTTGATTGCCACGGTGCCGCGCTCCCGCCACAGCCGATGCAAATGCTCCATCGTCTTTGGATGGAGTGCGTAGATGTATTTCGAAGATGCGCCCAGCTTCTGGCCCAACTTCACGTTCTCCTCGTGCAGGACCAGCAGTCCGCGGGGATAGGACGACAGCCGCGCCACCGGTTCCATGATGGGCCGCAGATCTTCGCGGCGCTGAAGCGCGTTGGCCGGAAACATCCGCAGTCTGCCCTGCTCAACCAGGCCAGTCGGCTCCCAGACCGTCTCGCTCAGGAATTCCTGCCGCGACCAGGTAATCATCGGGCGCCAGCCATCCACCGGCACCGAGGTGTCGTACTCGAAATGCACAATCTCGCTGGGGGCGCCGTAGCGCTGGAAGCCGTCCCAGACCCAGATGTTCACGACGCCAGGGTTCATCCCGGAACTGATGATGTGCGGGGCCGAGCGTTCCTGCTCCCGCGTCGGATGAAGCGCCGCCACCACGTCTGCCACACCTCGCTTCCCGTCGTTCAAGGCGGTGTTCACGTACGAAACGCCGGCCGCATCCGTCGCGGTCAAGATCGGCATGGTGTCCAGATCCGTCAGGTCGAGCACGATGTCAATCTCGTGTCGGCGCAGCAACTGATGGTAATGCGCCAAGTCATCCGGCAGGCTGATCCGGCAACCAACGAACTCGTAATCCAGCTTGTCGTGGTCGAGATGCGCGTCGCGCAACACGCCCTCATCCGGATCAACGAACACAACACGACCGAAATCCGTACGCCGCTGCACCAGGCGCTGCAAGAACGCCTGAGCGACGTGACCCGAGGCTCCCGCGATTAACAGATTCGGCCGGCGGGGTCCCGGCCTGGTGACCGCCGGCCACCAATCCGATGCGCTATTGCGCCTCGCCGGCCGGTTGTGCCTCCTGCGGTCGGCGGCGGCGGCGCCATCTACCCGAACCGCTCGCCTTGAACCTCCGATAACCGGCGCCGGTTCAAATTCGCGGACGATAGTATTGGTTTCATTGGTTTCTTTGTTCATGGCATTCCTCTGTTTCCCTGGGGTTCTCACCCCTTTCGATGGTTCTGCTTGTGAAACGGAATCCCCGACGGATCATTCCGCGGAGGATTCCCGCCTTCCCAGCCATCAGCCGCGAGCCGCAGGATGCCATCGGTGCGCATCCGCCCGATGACGGCGCACACGGCGGACCAGTCGTGCGGTCTTTCGCCGGCGGAGTTGACCCTCCATCTTCTCCGCCACAATGTCCAGCGCCGCAGCCGGGTCGTGGGCCGTGTGTTCGGCAACCAGGTCGTTGCCCGGAATCTCATAATGCACTCGGGCCCTGAACTGCTCCGGCGACGGAGTGGCGCGGACTCGGTGCAATTGCACCCGCGCCCGGAACGCTCGGGTTGCATATCGCCGCGCCCGGCCAATCTTCCGGCCGATCGCCGCGCGCAGTTTGTCGGTGAGGTCTACTCCATCCGTGCGAATGAGAATGTCCAAGTTCTCCTGCCGCCAGGAACTGACATTCACCTTTCTCGCCGCGCGTGGTGCGAGCAGCGAGGTTGCGGTGCGGCCGTTCTTTTTCATGAGCATTTGTCGTTGAGTTAAGCGCGGCGCCTTTAGTGCCGCGCGAGATGTCGTCTTGGTTTAGCTGGGTTCGTGCCACTTTGCCTTTCTCCCGCAATTCACACATTTTCGGGCCGGCGCGACACGCGGTTGACGGCAATAGCGGGCGATTTCGTTCCAGGACCGGTCTGATTTGTTTCGCTCCGGCCACACTTCCCGATTAGACTCGCAGGGGTTGAGCCCATGAGTGCAAAAGCACCATTTCGCCTGACTGAACTGCTGATCGCCGCCGTGATCGTTATGGGGGCTTTAGTCTGGGCTGAGCGAACGGCCTGGCGAGAAATCAGCACGCTGCGGGCGGAGATGAACGTAGAGCAAATTGAGAAACTGGCCGCAGCCGACCGGCTCGCAGCGGAACGTTTCGTGACCGGGACGAACGCAACCTTGATCCGGGTGCAGAGGTTCCTTTTTCTGTCACTCCTGGGTTTGCTGTTCAGCGGAGCGGTGGTAGTTGTGCTGATCTATCGTCGGATGATTGCGCCGCTGCGGAGCACTCTGACCGAGAGCCGCGCCATCATCGAGCGCCAGGAGAAGCTCGCATCGCTGGGTGTCCTGGCCACCGGCATTGCCCACGAAATCCGGAATCCTCTCACCGCCATCAAGGTTCGGCTGTTCACCCTCAAGAACAGCCATCGGGCCGGCACTTCCGAACATGAGGATCTGGAGGTTATCCACAACGAGATCAACCGGCTTGAGTGCATCGTGCGCGAATTCCTGCAATTCGCCCGTCCCGCCGAGCCGGAACTGCAAACCATGCCTGTGGGAAAGCTGCTCCGGGCCACCTGCGAACTGCTCGAATCCGAGCTGGCCCGGCGGGCCATCAAGCTCAAGCTGGATCTCCGCACCGACGAGCTGGTCCGTGTGGACCTGGACAAGATGAAACAGGTGTTGATCAACTTCGTTCAGAACGGTGCCGACAGCATGAAACCCGGCGGCACGGTTGTCTTGCGGTCGCGGCTGGATTGGCAGGTGCTGAACGCGCGGCCAGTTAATGCCGTCGTCATTGACATCGTGGACACCGGGAAAGGAATGCCTCCGGAAGTTCAGCGGCGGCTGTTTGATCCTTTTTTCACCACGAAAGAGGAAGGCACGGGTCTCGGCCTCCCCATCTCCGCCCGCATCGTGGAAAAGCACGGCGGCGTCATTCAATATCAAACCCAGCCTGATCGCGGGACCACGTTCAGCATTGTGCTGCCCTCCGCCCCGAAACATGAAATCGAATCCCAGAGTGCTGCTGATTGAGGATGACCGGAGCATCGCCACCGGCCTGCAGAAAGCAATGCGCGCCAACGGCTACGACGTCGTGGTGCAGCCGCGGGGCGACACCGGGCTAAAACAGGCCCTGGCCGAATCGCATGACGTCGTTATCACGGACCTGAAGCTCCCGGGAACGGATGGATTGGAACTGGTGCGCCAACTGCATCAAGCCAAACCAAAGCTCCCCATCATCCTCATCACCGCACATGGCACCACCGAAACCGCCATTGAAGCCACCAAGTGGGGTGCGTTCGATTACGTCCCCAAACCCTTTGAGGTCGAGGAACTGCTCGACCTGACCGCCAAGGCTTTGGAGAGCAGCCGTCTGATGTCCGAACCCGTTGACATGGGGGATGCCGTGTCCGCGCGCACCGCCATTGTCGGCAATAGCCGCGTCATGCAGGCCATCTACAAGGAAATAGGCCGCATCGCCGCCACCCCCGTCACCGTGCTCATCCGCGGCGATACCGGCACCGGCAAGGAGCTGATCGCGCGCGCCATCTATCAGCACAGCGACCGCGCAACCGCCCCGTTTATAGCCATCAACTGCGCCGCCATCCCCGAGACGCTCCTCGAAAGCGAGCTTTTTGGCCACGAGCGCGGCTCATTCACCGGCGCCGATGCGCGGCGGATAGGGCGCTTCGAGCAGGCCCATGGAGGGACGATCTTCCTGGACGAGATCGGGGACATGAACACGAATCTGCAGGCCAAGCTGCTGCGCGTCCTGCAGGAAATGGCCATCCAACGAGTGGGCGGCAAAGACCCGGTGCCGGTGGATGTGCGAATCATCGCCGCGACCCATCGCGACCTGGAGGCGGCCATACGCGAGCGTCTGTTCCGGGAGGACCTGTTCTACCGGCTCAGTGTGGTGACAATCGCATTGCCGACGTTGGGCGAGCGCACTGAGGACATCCCCGATATGGTGAGGTACTTTCTGCGTCGTTACGCTCCCGAGGCGGGGGTGACGTCGCCCTCCATCTCTCCGGAGGCGATCGCCTATCTTCAAAGCCAGCCCTGGCCGGGCAACGTTCGGGAATTGGAGAACACCACCCGCAAGGCCTTGTTGCTCGCCCGCGACTACACCATTGGGGTGGACCACGTCCGGGAAGTGGTGACCAAGACCCGCCAACCAACCGCGGTTTCGCAACAGACCCATGCGGCCTATATCACAGAACTGATGGATGCGATTGAACGCGGCGATGCCCAAAACGCATTCGCCAGGATGCTGGCGGATCTCGAGCCTGAACTCTACTCTCAGGCCATCCGGCGCGCAGAGGGCAACCTGACAAAGGCCGCGCAATGGCTCGGTGTCACCCGGCTGAAGATGCGCGAGAAACTAAAAGAATTCGGGCTGCATCCGAAGCAGGAGCGCGAGGGCCCCTGAGACCCGTCAAAGTCAGAGGCCCAGAAACCCGCTTACCTCTCGCCACACCTGCATCGCGCCGCGAGCACGCCAATCAGCACGCCCACGCCGAACGCTTTTCGGCTAGCCTTATATGGACGCCCGCAGTCGTGTTGCACTCCTGCACCTCCCCGCGCTGGAGAATCCACGTGATTTCGCAAGGCGGAAGCCGTAGTTTGGGGGAGGATGAATCGCTTGGTGCTGAAGGCAATGGTCCTGCGGAGCAATCGTTTCGCGGGGTTGGCGCCCAAAGTGCATTGGGCCCTGTTCAGCCTCTTCCTCCTGCAGTTTGCCCTGGTGTGGAGTCGCTTAGTGCTGCCCAAACCGATCTTCGGTCCTGCCCGGTGGCCCGACGGGCTGCTGGTGGTTCTTTCAGCCGCAACCCTCCTTGCCTCGCTCGCCCGGCAGTTGCCTGGCCAGAACGTGATAATGATATCGGTGATCATCGCGCTGATCGCCGGTGCAGTCCAGTCACTTGGCGCATGGACCGCCATCCCCTTCGGTCCCTATGTCTATACCGAGCACATTGGCCAGGAGCTTTTTCATCCGCTGCCCTGGGCCGTGCCCCTGGTCTGGATCACCGTCATTCTCGCTTCCCGCGGCGTTGCCCGGCTGATGCTGCGGCCCTGGCGCAAGTCCCAAACCTATGGCTTCCGGCTGATGGGATTAACCACCTTGCTCGTGGTGCTGTTTGATGTCGGCCTTGAACCTTTTGCCACCCGGATCAAGCACTACTGGTTTTGGAACCCCACTAAACTCAGGTTCGAGTGGTACACCGCCCCCTGGATCAACTTCTTTGGCTGGGCGGTTACTACCCTGCTCATTCTTGTCTTCGTCACCCCCTTCCTGATCAACAAGAGGCCCATGGCGCCGCCGCCGCCGGATTATTCGCCGCTGGTCGTTTGGCTTCTGTTGCTGCTGCTCTTCGCGACCGGCGCCGCGGTTGGGCAACTCTGGCCGGCCGTTGGCCTCATCGCCCTGGTCAGCATCGCCGCCGCCGTCTTCGCCCTCCGCGGCGCCCGGTGGTGAACCCCATCTTGATGACCGCCGGCTCACGTCGGCGGCTACACGCCTGCAGAGGCGACGTCAGCGGCTTGGGGGGTGCAGCGAATCCAGGAAGGTCCGCACGGGAAACAGCGCCCCGGGGCACCGCGTGTGCACCACATTGAACTGCTGATGCGTCTTGACGGCGCTCGCCGCGAGCTTGCATCGGGCCATTAACGCCTCCACCAGCGTCCGCAGGCTTTGCATTTGCCTGGCCGTGGGCCGGCGTTTGTCAAAGTTCCCCACCAGGCAGATGCCCAGCGCGATCTTGTTCTGCGCTGCGCTGGCCAGGTGGCCGCCATCGAGTTGCCGCGTCCAGCGCGGGCTCACCCCGATCTCGCCGTCTCGCATGCCGTTGCCGTTGCCGACCACGAAGTGATACGCCAGCCCGTTTTCCATGTGCCGCACCTGGCGGTGATATTTGTCGAAGGTCCTCATGCTCCCGGTATCCGTGCCGCTGTGGTGTATCACGATATGCTCCCAGCGCCCCTCGCGCACCGCCGCCCGGTCAATCGCGCGCCGTAATGAACGTGGCAGTTCAACGCGGGCAATCTTCTGGGTCGCGGCGCTCCTGGGTGTCACCTTTGGCCCGGCAGTGGCCACACCTGGAATCGTCAGCCGTTGCCCAACGTAAACCTGGCTGTCGCGGTTCAGCCCGTTGCACTCTGCCAGCGCCTCGCAGGTGATGCCGTGACGCTGGGCGATGCCGAAGAGGGTATCTCCGCGGCGGACCGTATAGGAGTGCGGCCGGGCGGCGGCTTGGGCCGGGATCCTTAGCCGCTGGCCGGCGTAAACGTGCTGATTTCGGTTCAGCCCGTTGCGTTCCGCCAACGCCGCGGAGGAAACGCCGTGACGCTGCGCAATGCCGTAAAGCGTGTCCCCCCGCTTGACCGTGTAGGACTGCTCCGCCGCAGCTACTCCGGCGCACACCGACAGGGCCCACAATAATCCACACAGCGCCGCATAAGGCGCTGTCCACTCGATCAATCGTCTCGGCGGCAAACGGTAGTCCACGCTCGCATAGGCTAAATCAGAACTTCTCCCTCCGGCCAGCCCTTTTTCGTGGCGCTGGCCGTGTCTGGTGAACCTCGGCTCAACCCTATAGTTTTCCCGCCGCCTTTGTGATCTTCACCCGCGCTACCAGCATGCCGGCCATTTCCTCCACCCGCAGTTCGCAACTCCCGACGCGCAGCACATCTCCCGTCTTCGGGAAGCCACCCAGCCGATGGGTGATCCAGCCGCTGACGGTGCTGATCCCCTCCTCGTGCAGCGGCTCTCCCGCCAACTCCTCCAACTCATGCAGCGGCAGCGTGCCCGCTGCCTCCCAAGTGTCCTCGCGGGTTCGCGCCAGCAATGGCTTCTCCTGGTCGAACTCGTCCTGGATCTGCCCCACCAGCTCCTCCAGGATGTTCTCCAGTGTTACCATGCCCAGCGTGCCGCCGTACTCATCCACGACGATCGCCAGGTGCAGCTTACGTTCCAGAAACATCTGCAACACCTTTTCCAGGCGGGCGGTCTCTGGAATATAGATCAGGCCACGAGCCGCGAGCCGCAGGTCTGCCCCTTCCCGCGCCTTGATGCGCATTGCGTACAGGTCTTTGATGTGCACGACCCCCAGCGTCTTGTCCAGATTCCCGCCTTCGCACAGCGGAAAGCGCGAGTACCGGGTCTTCTCTGCGACGTCCAAACACTCGGCGATGCTGGCCTCCGTATTCAGCGCCACAATCTCCTGCCTTGGGCGCATCACTTCCCGGGCAACGCGATGCCGCAGGTCCAGCGCATTCAAGACAATATCCCGTCCCAGGGCGGCGCTGCCCGCCTGCTTCTGCGCAGCGCCCAACAGCAGGCGCAGCTCCTCCTCGGAATGCGTGCGGCCCCCCTCGCCGGCCAATTGGATGCCCGCCTGGCGCAGCATCCATTGCGACGACCAGTTAAGCCCCACGACAAACGGATAGGACGCGCGGTAGAACCACAGCAACGGATAGGCAATCCACAGGGTCGTTGTCAGCGGCTTCTGGATGGCCAGCCATTTAGGCGCCTGCTCGCCCGCGCTGATATGAAGGAACGTGATGGCCGAAAAGCCAATGAGAAACGCAATCCACTCCTGCATCTGCGGCGAATCCAGGTTCAAGAAGCCGAACACCGGCTGCAGCAGGACGGCGAACACCGGCTTTCCGATCCAGCCCAAGCCCAGGCTGGTGAGGGTGATGCCCAGTTGCGCCGCGCTCAGAAACGCATCGAGCCGTTGCAGGATGTACTCGGCTACCTGCGCCCGCCGGTGGCCTCGCCGCACCAGGGGGCTTAGCTGGGTGTCTCGCACCTTCACCAACGAGAACTCCGCTGCGACAAAGAACCCGTTGAGCAGCACCAGGACCGCCACGCCCAGGACATGCAGGATCATGGAGAACAGCGAGTCCCAATTCATCTCACAGGCTCACCTTTCCGAAGACCACCTGCAGCACGTCCTGCAAGCTCAGAATCCCGATTTCGCGCTGTTCGCGGCTCAGCACGATTGCCAGCCGCTGTCCGCTTCGCTGCAGCCGCCGCAGCGCCACCTCCAGCCGCAGGTCCTCATCCAGGAACAGCGCCGGCTTCATGTATTCGCTCGCCGGCTTGTTTACGTCCATATCCGGCTGATACAGCAAAGCGTCCATCGCCAGCATCCCGACGATCCGCTGCCTTCCGTCGCGCTGATCCCACACGGGCAGGCGGGTAAACTGCCGCTCCCGGCACAGGGCCAGGGCCGCGCTGACCGGTGTCTGCGCCGTCATAGCCACCGTCTGCTCTAGGGGGCGCATCGCCTGGCGCACCGTAAGCGTCTGCAAGTCCAGCACGTGGCTGATCATCGTCCGCTCTTCGGTGGTGAGCGTCTGGGACGACTCCTGCATCACGAGGCGCAGCTCTTCCCGGTTGCCGAACACCCGCCCGGTAAAGGCCTTGCCGCCCCGCCAGCGCAGCAGTGCGCCCGAAAACGCCTCCACCAGCGCCACGAGCGGACGCAGCGTCAGGTGGATGAACCGGAACGGGCGCGCCAGGACCAGGCACAATCGGGTCGGATACATGCGGAACAGCATCTTGGGCAGCAGATCAAAGAATGCGTAGAACAGGAACACCGCCACCCCGAACACCCCCACGAACCACGCCCGATAATCGCCCAGCGCCCCATGCAATTGCACCACCAGCCAGCCCAGGATCAGGAAGTTCGCCACCGTGTTGCCCACGAGGATGGTCCACAGGAAGTTCTCCGGGTGCTCCAGGTAGTCGTGCAGCACCCTGGCCGACGCCTTGCCCGCGCGCACTTGCTGCCGTATCCGCAACCGGCTCAGGGCAAACACCCCTGCTTCCATGCCCGACAGCACAAACGACACTGCCAGGCACGCCACGAACAACACCCAGATCATCGAGTTTGTGGCCGCGTTCACGTTTGCGACTTCTTCACCACTTCCACCTGCAACTCCCTCACCCGCCGCTCATCCACCGTCTGCGCCGTGAGTTTGAGCCCGCGGAACATCGCCGCTTCGCCCTTGGCCGGCACCACATCCAGCAGGCTGGCCAGCAGGCCGCCCATGGTTTCGACCTCCGGGACATCGCCCAGCGCCGGATATTCCCGGCGGAAATCGTCCAACCGCAGCGTTCCGGCCACCCGCCAGCGCCCCGGGGCCAGCGTCTCCATCACAAATCCCTCGGCCTCCGCCTCGCCGTGAATCTCCCCGATCACTTCTTCCAGGATGTCCTCCATCGTCACGATGCCCGCCGTGCCTCCAAACTCGTCCAGCACGATTGCCAACCCGCGCTGCTGCCGCTGCAAGGCCTTGAACAGTTGCAGCAGGTTCATCGTCTCCGGCACGAAGGAAGGCAGCTCAATGGCGTCGGCCAGGTCAATCTGCGGGTTCAGCAACAACGCCCGTGTGTTGAGAATCCCGACAATGGTATCGGTCGTCTCGTCATACATCGGCAGCCGGAGGTGCCTGTGCTTGCGCGCCGCGGATACCATATCCTCGATGGACAGGTCATCCGAGATCGCGGCCATTCGTGACCGTGGCTTCATCACCTCCCGCGCCGTGCGGCGATCCAGGCTGATGATTTGCAAGATGATCTCCTTTTCCGACTGCGCCAGCGCCCCCTGCTGAAACGCCATCTCAAGCAACTCCTGATAGTCGGCGTCAGTCACCGCCACCCCCGGCTGGACCGTCCGGCGCGCGACCGCCCGGAGGATCGCCGCATTGACCCGCTGGGCTACCCGGCACAGCGGGAGGCTGAAGCGCAGCACCAGGGCCATCGGCCGCGCCACGCGCGATGCCCATCGCTCGGGCCGGCGCACCGCCAGCGTCTTGGGCCACACCTCGCATCCGATCAGGATCAGCGCCAGCAATACCACCACTGTCCACGCCAGCGGCCAGTGCCCGTGGATGGCCATCCACAGCGCCACCGCCAGCATCGCCGCGCTGGCAAACGTGGTTCCCAGCACCATCGTCGCCAGCAGGTCCTGCGGTTCCGCCAGCAACCGCTCCACCGTGCCGCCCGCTCGCGGTTCCCGCTCCGCCAACTGCCGCACTTGCCACTTGCTCAGCGAAAACAGCGCCGTCTCTGCGAGCGCGAAGAAGAAGCTCGCTCCCGCAAAGACCACCACCACTGCCACGGCTGCCAACGGCCCGGACGCCATGCCTGCAGCATGACGGCAAGATCGCGGCAAGGCAAGCCTGCCAGCAGGGCTGCCAGGGCTGGTGCATCGCGTCTTGCCGCCTTGCCGCCGGCTATCCGCCGGCTGGCCTCTCCGCTGATTTGATACTGCAGTCCATACAATCCCCTATCCCTGGACCGAATATCCGTTCCTGTGAAAAGCGGCGCTGTGTCCATTTTCTGGACAGTGGTGGTTCTCGGGCAAGTCCGTTGCCACAGCCCCCAAAGCCGGAAATGCCGGTGTGACAACGCTGCGACACCCGTTATTACCCAGTGTGTATCCCATGGGGCCCGACCCCCATGGGAACCACACCGTAGCCCCGCCGGATTCACGCCGTCTCAACGCCGTACCTGGCTTGGGCGCGGCGGGTGCCTCAGTTCGGGGTTGCTTCCCAACGAAGGTCGCGCAGAATCCGTCTCATGAATTACGCCTTGGTCCTGATCTCGGCCTGCCTGCTGCCGCTCACACTTGCCTTCGGCCAGAATGCCGACAGCCGGCCCAACATCCTCTTCATCATGAGCGATGATCACGCGGCACACGCCATCAGCGCCTATGGCAGCCGGGTGAATCGGACGCCTAACATGGATCGCCTGGCCAAGGCCGGCATGCGCTTTGAAAATTGCTTCGCGGTGAACTCGATTTGCGCCCCCAGCCGGGCGACCATTCTCACCGGCAAATACAGCCACCTCAACGGCGTGCCGACCTTTAACCGCTTTGGTGGTTCCCAGCCCACGGTCGCCAAATACCTGCAGGCGGCGGGCTATTACACCGGGATGATTGGGAAATGGCATCTGGGCAGCGAGCCCACTGGGTTCGACAAGTGGACCGTTCTGCCCGGGCAGGGGGTCTATCACGATCCGGCCTTCATTGAACCCGAGGGCCGCCGCGTGATCAAGGGTTACGCCACTGATGTCATCACCGACCTCGCCGTGGACTTCCTCAAGAACCGGCCGAAGAACAAGCCGTTCTTCCTCATGTGCCATCACAAAGCTCCGCACCGGTCGTGGGAGCCGGACGAAAAACACCGTGCCATGTTTGCCAACAAGCACATCCCCGAGCCGCCCACCCTGCGCGACGACTACGCCGGCCGCGCCGACGCCATCCGCGAGTGCCGGCAGAAGGTCTTCGAGGACATGACCCGCCGCGACCTCAAGCTGGAGCCGCCCGCCGACCTGAAGGGTGCCGCCCGCAACGAATGGCTCAACGTCAAGCCGACCGAGGTCGAGACTGAGATCAAAGGCAAGAAGCAGAAACTGACCGGGAAGGCCCTGAACAAGTGGAAATACCAGCGCTACATGCAGGATTACCTCGCCTGCATTCAGTCGGTGGATGATAACGTCGGCCGCCTGCTTGATTGGCTGGACAGGAATGGCCTGGCCAGGAACACCCTTGTCATTTACACCAGCGACCAGGGCTTCTTCCTCGGCGACCACGGCCTTTACGACAAGCGTTTCATGTACGAGGAATCCATCCGGATGCCGTTCCTGGTCCGCTGGCCGGGCGCAATCAAGGCCGGTTCCGTTCAGACCGCCATGGCCATCAACCCCGACTTCGCGCCCACCTTCATGGACCTCGCTGGCCTGCGCGTGCCTCCCGACATGCAGGGCCGCAGCCTCGTGCCCCTCCTCAAAGGCCAGCGCCCCGCCAACTGGCGCACCAGCTGGTACTACCGCTACTACCACGACCCGGGCGACCACAACACCCGCGCCCACTACGGCGTCCGCACCGAAACGCACAAGCTCATGCACTTCTGGAAGTCCGACCAGTGGGAGATGTACGACCTCGTGAAAGACCCGGACGAATTGCGCAACGTTTACAGCGAACCGGCGCAGCAGGAGCAGGTCGCCAGGCTCAAAGCTGAACTGTACCGCCTTAAAAAGGAGGTCAAAGACGAAGACCAGTTCGCCAACGAACAACCGCCGCACGATGTCTCCGGGGCGCAGCGGGCATTCCAACCCAAACGTTAGTTGGTCCGCTGCAGGCTCCTGTCCCTCAACCCCCATTAAGTAACAGCACGAAAGACAAAATAATATGAACCAAACTCCCCCTCCGCTAACGATGCCCACCCGGGTAAGGAATTGTGGCCTGGCGATCTGGAGCCTCGTGCTGGGCATTCTAAGTCTGACCTGCTTCTGGCTGTTGACGGCCATCCCGGCGGTCATTTGCGGCCATGCGGCGTATTCCCGAATCCGGCGCTCCGCCGGCGCCCTTTCCGGCGAAGGGTTGGCGCTGGGCGGACTGATCACCGGCTACGCCAGCATCGCCCTTTCCATCTTCGTCATTCCACTGTTGGCCGCTATCGCGATTCCCAACTTCGTCAAAGCGCGCACTATGGCGCAGAGGAATGCCTGTATCAGTAATCTGCAGCAGATTGACAATGCCAAAATGCAGTGGGCGCTGGAAAATAAGAAACCGGATACCGCCGTGCCGACGATCGAGGAGTTGGATTCGCTGCTCAAAACGAAACCGCAGTGTCCTGCCGGCGGGGTTTACACCATCAACGCGGTCGGCGAGAAGCCGTCCTGCTCGATTCCCAGCCACCAATTGCCCTCCAACTGAACCCGGCGCCTGCCACAGGTAGATTTGCTTTTTGCGCGCCCGCCTGTACTGCGCGCTGCGCGGGTGAGCGCCCACAACAGCTGACTTGACCGCAACGGGGCATGCGGCTATAGACTTTGGGCCGCAAGCGCTTGCCCTGCTGGAACGAGGCGTTGCGGCCCTTGGAACTGCTGCCGCACAGCCAGTATTCGGCAATGCGAATCCGGTTGTCAGCCGGATCGGAGTAGTGGCCTAAGCCAGTTTAGCTCAGTGGTAGAGCAACGGTTTTGTAAACCGTCGGTCCTCGGTTCGAATCCGAGAACTGGCTCCACTAACTTATTAGAGGATTGGCTGGGCGCACAGAACCTTACCCGGAAGGGCTGCGCCGGTTTCCGACGTGTGCTTTGCCGACGGTGCAAGTGTGCCGCAGTTCGCTACTGCGCCGCCGGTAGCCAGCCTGCTGCTGCCGGACGCGTCAGCAGTCATGACCTTTGATCGGCCTGTCCCGGATTGAGGCTACGCGGGGGGTGCCGGGACGGGAGTTGACGGCGGATGTCATGAATGGGCGGAGCAATTTCTCGTTCTTGCAGGCGCCGGAGTTGAAAGGACCAAATAGGGCCCGCCGTCTGCCTGGCGTTCAGCCGGATCAATTCGTTCTGGATCGCAATCGGTAGTTAGTGTATCGCTTTCGGCATTGTTGATCGCGAAATACTCACTGCACGAAGGGCCTTTTCAATCACGGGTGGGCCATGCCGTGAGCACAAGCAATCGCGTTCCTGAATAGAACGTATTCCTCGAGGAGAAACCACAAATGACAGAGCAGAACCTGGTGTACCGCGGCAAGTCAAAAGACGTCTTTAACATCACTGAAGGCCCCCACGTGGGGAAGTACAGATTCGTATTCACTGATAAAGCGACGGGCTATATAGAGAACGGCAGGACTGTCTTCGACCCGGGGTACGATACGGTCGTTGGCGAGATTCCCGGCAAGGGTGCCATCGCGTGCAGGTTCGCCACGCATTTCTTCAAATTGCTGAAGCAGAAAGGTGTCGCGACACATTACATCGAGACGGTCAACGAGAATGAGATGATCGTGGAGCCAGCTATCCCCCTGAGCATGCAAGCGGAAGCGCCGCAATTCCCGGGGTCGGCTCCATTGTTGAATCTGGAATTCACGTGGAGAAACAACGCCACCGGGAGCTTCTGGAGAAGATATCCATTTGTAGCTCCTTGCAAGAATCTTCACAAAGTTGTCGAGGTGTGGACCAAGGGCGACAGCGACCTCCTGATTACGCTGGAAGCCCTGGCAGCGACGGGCGCGCTGACCAGGAACGAGATCGCGCAGAGTGTGGAGCTGGTGAAAGACATCGCGGAAATCGTTTCTCAGGAGTTCACGTCGAAGAACCTCCATGTCATAGATGGCAAGTTTGAACTGGGCCGGTTGAAATTCGGTGACGGGAGAATCGTGCTAATTGACGAGATATCACCCGACGTGTTGCGGGTATGCCGGGGATTTCAACCTGACCCGGCCGGGAACTGCACGGTGTTCGACCAATGCGCCGTTGCGAATTATTCCGAGGGCAAGCGTACGATTAAGAACCGGAAACAGGTGTCCGCGGCCGAGTTCATCAACATCTTCCTATAGCTTCCCCAGGAAGAAAATCCGGCGAGTCCTGATGCTGGCCGCGGAGCCCTGCCGGTCCCTGGCTTTGAGCCGGGAACAGGCCTCATGTCTGGATTCAAGCAGTCGCGGCTTGATTGGAGAAGTGATTCAGCAGCGTATTGGGCGGGGCTTCCGCCGGTTCAAACGCCCTGCTGATTCGGCAGTGCGGACACTACCCGCGGCTAGCTGTGAATATCATGTGAATAACTAGTCTCTCATCAGGCTTGCTTTTCGGGGTCCGTAATGAGTGGGAGTTCGCAATGCCTGTAAATACTGGTTGAAATGCATGTTGAAGGAAGACGGCGACAACGAACTAACGGGCATTTCGAGTGCAAAGAACTTCCCGTAAGAGACGGCGCAACCCCATGCTGAGATTCGAACGTCGGCTCCAATCCCAGAACTGGTAAGACACGCTCCAGCCCCTGTTGAAGGCCGGTAACATTCATTTCGACCTGGCGGATCGAGCGGGGAGTGTGCGCGAACGGTGCTGAGGGTGAAGATTATCCAGCGGCGGGGAAACGAAGGCACGGCACTCTCCATTGGCTGATTGTCGCGAATTGGGAGCAGAAGCCCTTCCTCAATCTCGAACAATGGTTCGCGTGTTTCGGGACCGGCCCATTCCAAACTGCTGCCGCGCAGGCGCGAAATGTCAGGGCGAGCGGAGGCGGTAAAAACGGGAGGTGTAATCTGTCCAGGCAGGATCACTGAAGTAGAACCAACCATTGGAAAGGGTGTTCGTACTCAAGGCAATCCAGGTCGCGCCTCCGGAATTAGTGCAGGCCTCCACCGCGACAGAGGCATTTGTTGCCCAGGAAACAACAAACCCAAATCCGTCTGCCTGGATGCCAAAGTCGGGGCCGAAGCCCAAGATCACGGGGGATGGAAGCAACCATGGCGCGGTGGGAAGATTGTTGAATGTCGGGCCCCAGCCCCTCGTTCCCGGCAAGTAGTAGATGGTCGCCTGGTCGGCGGCCAGGAAGGCATGCGTGTCAATATCGGCTGGGGCGTCGCCTCGGAAATAAACCCCTGTCAAGTTGGTGCAGTAGACGAACGCATTTTCTCCGATAGTAGTGACGCCTGTGCCGATCGTAACGCTAGCCAGACTGCTGCAGTAATCAAACGCATGGGTTCCGATGCTGGCAACGCTGTCGGGTATCGTAATGTTGGTCAGGCTGGTGCAATAACAGAACGCATAATACCCGATGCTGGTGACGCTATTGGGGATTTCAACCCTGGTCAGGTTGGTGCAGCCCTGGAACGCAACGTCGCCGATGCTGGTGATGCTGTCGGGGATCGTGACGCTGGCGAGGCCGCTGGAATGGAACGCGCCCCACCCGATACTGGTGACGCTGTCGGGGATTGTGACGCTGGCCAGGTTGGTGCAGGCGTGGAAGGCATAGCTTCCGATGTGGGCGACGTTGCTGCCAATCGTGACGTTGGTCAGGTAGGAGCACGAGGAAAACGCATGGTCCTCGATGCTGGTGACGCTATGAGGAACTTCGTAACTGCCCCTCTTAGCTGTCGGGCACTGGATCAGGGTAGTCTGGTTGTTCCTGAACAAGACCCCGGCGGCGCTGCTGTAGACGGAATTGCCAGCATCCACCGTGATGGCGGTCAGTTTGGGACAGGAATAGAACGCCCTGACCCCGATGCTCGTGACGCTGCTCGGGATCGTGACATGGGTCAGGTCTGGGCACTGAGCGAACGCCCAGAGTCCGATGCTGGTGACCAGCAGTCCGTTGGTCGTGCTGGGAATGATCGCGCCACCGCCGGGACCGGTGTATCCCGTAATGGTGATCGAACCGTTGTTAGTCGTGTAGCTGAAATACGCCCCCGCCGTTACGGGAAGCATGAGCAACAGGCACAAGAAGTTCCTAACTAATCTTTCCATACGGCCTTGTATTCCAGGACAAAGTCTCCAGCCCCCCTTTGTCCAGGTCTGCGCTTTTGCTCATATCGCCTTCGTGCCGCTCAATATCGGGTGAGGCCTTCCTCCGGGATTTCAGGCGCGCGCGTCGCCAATCAGGCGGTCCAACTCGCCAGTTCCGCGTTTGCCGAAATCACTCAGGGGCGGACCTGATCATTACAGGTTCTTCCACTCGGAGCAGCATCCCCCCATGGCGCGGCCAAGACAACACGAAGAACTACGCAGGGACAGCCGGGGAAAGTACGGATAGACGGGCGGCGCAACCCGGGCGCGGCAAGGTCAGGCCGGCGGGGTCTGCGCGTAGCTCAAGGGCACAACCAGCACGGCGCACTCAGCCTTGCGAACAATCTTCTCGGCTACGCTGCCAAAAAGCGCTTTGCTCACGCTGCCATGCCCGTGCCGGCCAAGGACAATGACATCAATCTGTGCCGATTTGGCGAATTCAAGAATGGTCGCGGCATCCGGGCCGATGCGGAATTCCACCTTCACCTCCAGGCCTTTCGGCACGCGCGACAGGTAGGCCGCGGCGACTTTCGCATCAATTGCCTTCTTGGCCTCGTCGTTGATGTTCTCCACCTCGGCGAGCTGGGATTTCCAGTACTGCGCGTCCGGCTCCTGAATGACGTGGAGCAAGTACAGCGTCGAGTCGGGCCGGCGGACGGCCGCGTCCATGGCAAAATCAAACGCGGCATCCGCGCTTTCGGAGAAGTCGGTGCAGAAGAGGATGCGTTTGAAGCGCGACTCGGGCAGCGAGGGAAGGTTCATAATTCCTCCATTACCTAATGAGTGTGGGCAGGAAGGTGGCGATGGACGGGAAGATGACGAGCAGCATAGCCGCCAGGACGAGCGCCCAGAGGAAGGGCATGCTGCCACGGAAGACCTTTTCCAGCGGCACGTCGCGCGACATGCCGGCTACGACATACACGCATACGCCTACCGGCGGCGTAATCACGCCCATCATTGTCACCACCACTATCATGACTCCAAACCAGATGATGTCGTAGCCCAGGGCCAGGATCACCGGGTAGAAGATCGGGATGGTCAGAATATCGAGCGCCAGGGCGTCCAGGAAACATCCGCCAATAAGATAGAAGACGAGAATCAATCCGATGATGCACCAGCCGGGCAGCGACAATCCCGACAGCCAGGAGGCCAGGTTCGACGGCACCTGGGTCACGGCAAGGAACTTTCCGAAGATGATCGCCCCGGCGACAATCACCATCACCATGCACGAGGTGCGGATGGATTCGTTCAGACATTGGATTAGCTTGCGCCAGGTCAGTTCGCGTTTGAGGAAAGCGATGGCCATCGTCCCCGCCGCGCCAACGGCCGCGCCTTCGGTGGCGGTGAAGAAGCCGGCGAACATGCCGCCCATCACCAACAGGAACAACGACAGTGTTTCCCAGGTTCCCTTGAGCGAACCGAACTTCTCGCGCCACGAGAAGACCGGTCCCGGCGGGCCGAGTTGGGGCTTGCGCCGGCATTGAAGGTAGATCACGCCGCAAAACAGCAGCGCGATCATCAGGCCCGGCACCACCCCGGCGATGAACAGCTTGCCAATGGATTGCTCCGTCAGGATCGCATAGACGATGAACACCACGCTCGGCGGGATCAGCATGCCGATGCCGCCGCCGGCCGCAACGCAGCCGGTGGCCAGTTGCATGTCGTACTTATAGCGCCGCATCTCCGGCAGGGCGACCGACGCCATGGTTGCCGATGTCGCCGGCCCGGAACCGCAGATGGCCCCGAAGGTCGTGCAAGCGCCGACGGTGGACATCGCCAGGCCCCCCGGCAGCCGCCCCAGCCAACGATACGCGGCGTTAAACAGTCCGCGGCTGATGCCGCTGTGAAACGCAATCTGTCCCATCAGCACAAAGAGGGGAATGGTCGTGAGGTTGTAGTCCGAGAAGGTGGTGTAGAGGTCAATGGTCGCCATGCTGAAGGCCGCCGGGGGCGACACCATCATCGCAAAGCCAATCAGTCCCACCGCCGCCATGACGTATCCTACCGGCATGGACCCCGCCAGCAACAGCAGCAGCAACGCAAACCCAATCAATGCGCCTTCATGCGGGCTCATGGCTTGATCATCGGTTTGCCCGGATGCGTCAGGTGATACGCTTTGATCAGCACCACCAGCGCGCAGGAAACGGCCAGGACGTAGGGCACCCAGAAGATCGGCAGTTGCAGCGTCATGCTCACCTCGCCTCTGGCCCGCAATGAGTTGCCATAGTCCACGCAACCCCACGCCAGCAGGCCAAACAACGCCATGCCCCCCAGCCGCATCAACGCGTCCACTACGACGCGCCCGCGCCGGCCCAGTTTGTGGAAGAAGTACTCGACCGCCACATGGCCCTTAATGGCGGTCGTGTAAGGCAATGCCGCCGCGATGGTGATCGCCGCGGCGATTTTGACGATGTCATAAGCGCCGGTCAGCGACAGTCGGCACATCCGCAGCACGACCTCCGCGGTGGTTACCAGCACCATGACCAGCAGGCTCGCGCACGCCAGGTAGGCGAGCGCCATCACCAGCATCCGCAGCGCCTGATTATAGAATCGAAGCGGGGCCTTCTGGTCAGCCGACAAACCCGGCGGCGAACTCATTTGGCCCTGGTCGTCTTGGCCAGCTCTGCCTGGATATCGGCCAGCATTGCCTCTCCGGGCAGGTTCTTCTCCTTGGTCTTCTTCACGAAATCATCCAGGATCGGCTTGACCGCATTCCTCCACTGCTGCTGCTCGGCCTCCGGCAGTTGGATGAACTGGCGCTTGAGCCCGGTGACAAACTCGCGCCCGGCTTGATCGGCCTGGTCCCAGGCTGCGCCCTGCTTCGCGGTCCATTCCTGGCTCACGTCGGTGAACACTTTCTGCACCTCCGCCGGCAACTCGGCCCACTTGTCCTTGTTCATCACCACAAACATCGCCGTTGTGTAACCGATGGCCGTAGAATCCACGACGTATTCGATGGTCTCACCCTGTTTCCAACCTTTGAGCGTCTCGATGGGGCAAAGCGTGGCCTCGACGACGCCCTTGGAAAGGGCTTCGTAAGTCTCCGGCTGGCTCATCGCGACCGGCGTAGCGCCCAGCGCCTCGACGATCTTCGCCGACAGCCCGGTGGCGCGGATTTTGAGTCCCTTTAGATCCGCGAGCGACTTGACCGGTTTTTTGCTCGCGAGAATGCCCGGCCCATGCGCGTGAACGTAAAGGACCTTCACGTCAGCTAATTCGGCGGGTTGATACTTCTGGACCATCGCGTTGGCGATGCGCGTGGCCGACGCGCCATCGGGGTAACCGAGCGGCAAGTCCAATCCTTCGATCAGGGGAAAGCGCCCGCGGGTGTAGGCAAAGCAGCTCATGCCCAGATCAGAGATTCCTTTGATGACGCCCTCGTAACACTGGTCGGCTTTGGTAAGCGAACCGGCGGGGTAGATCGTGATCTGCACCCGGCCCGCGGTGCGTTTCTGGATTTCATTCGCCCAATCAGTCGCCGCGAGGCACTGAACATGCGTTGGCGGGAAGAAGACGCTGTAGGACAGCTTAATCACTCCCGCCGGTTTTGCGGGCTCGGCAGTTGGGGATTCTCCGGCGGGTTTACAGGCGGTCAGGCAGACACCGGTGAGCAACGTTGCCCCGGCCATCACGGTCCATTTTTTCATGTTCATAAGAACTGCGTTCAAGGTTTCGGCTTGTTTCAGCGCCCCATGCCTTTGCTGGCTCGTGCAGGCCTGGCGCCACATCACGGCACCCTTATAGCTCCATCAGGCGGCGGACCGCAACAACTCTTGTGTTCGCACGGGGAGTTTGTTTCCGGGCTGTCTCCGGGCTTGCTTTGCGGAGTGAAGTCGCTGAAGCTCTCGGCCGCTGACTATGGCGAATAAGGCATTGCTAACAGGCATCACCGGGCAGGATGGCTCATACCTGGCGGAACTGCTCTTGTCGAAAGGCTACGAAGTCCACGGGCTGATTCGGCGGGCCAGCACGTTCAACACCGGGCGGTTGGACCCTATCTACGACGATCCGCATTCCGGGAAAAACCGGATGTTCCTTCACTATGGCGACCTGAGCGACGCGAGCGCGCTGGCGCGGTTGATCGGCAAGATTCAGCCCGAGGAGATTTACAACCTGGCGGCGCAGAGCCACGTGCGGGTGAGCTTCGACAGTCCCGAATACACCTCGGACATTGTGGCCACCGGCACCGTGCGCCTGCTGGAGGCGATCCGCGAGACAGGCATCCGGCCGCGCTTCTACCAGGCGTCTTCGAGCGAGATGTTCGGCATGGTGCGCGAGGTGCCGCAGACGGAACGAACGCCCTTTTATCCGCGCAGCCCGTATGGATGCGCGAAGGTGTTCTCCTACTGGGTCACGGTCAACTACCGCGAGTCCTACGGGCTGCATGCGAGCAACGGGATTCTCTTCAACCATGAGTCGCCCCGGCGGGGGGAGACTTTCGTGACGCGGAAGATCACGCGAGCCGTGGCGCACATCAAAGCCGGGCTGCAAAGCAAATTGTTCCTGGGTAACCTGGATGCCAAGCGCGACTGGGGTTTCGCCAAGGAATACGTGGAGGCGATGTGGCTGATGCTGCAGCAGGACCAGCCGGACGATTACGTCATCGCCACCGGCGAGACGCATTCGGTGCGGGAGTTTCTGGAGGCGGCCTTCGCCCACGCCGGTTTGGATTGGAAGCAGCACGTGGAGATTGACCCGCGCTATTACCGCCCTGCCGAGGTGGATTTGCTGATTGGCGATTACAGCAAGGCCAAACGCCAACTGGGCTGGCAACCCAAAACCCGGTTCGTGGACTTGGTGAAGCTGATGGTGGACGCGGACGTGGAGCTCTTGCGCCGCCACCGCCAAGGCGAGATCAGAGTGAGCGGCTAACATGCCGCCCGCCTGCGCCTCCGAGGCCAACGGGCGAAGCTGGATTCCCAGCTTGCCGCATGTCTTGTCTTGGGTTCTTTGCGGATTCCCGAGTAATCCCGATGGCAATCCGCCGTCTCGGGCTCCCTTTCTTGCCTCCAGCACCCCCACCGGACAGGCGACCAAGCCGTTACAGGGTTCGCAAACCGGCGTTGGCCTGCGGATGGCTGGGTGATCGCTTGTCAGTGCGGTCAGGCTACGGTGTGTATCCCATGGGGAGCGCTCCCCATGGGATACACACCGTAGCCCCACCGTGCTGTCACCGTAACCCCAAGCCAAAGGTGCCGGGGTCAGCAGCGACCGGAAATGGCAGGCAGGCGGCACCACTGTCCAAAATTTGGACAGTGCGCAAGCTTGAAGTTGGGAGGGCCGATCCGGTTCCGGCTGGGGGCCAATGATGGCCTTGTATTTCCTGTGCTTCGACTTTCCGGGATGTGCGTGGGAAAAGCACCGTAGGTAGTTCCCGGCTATCCGTGAAAGGCGCGATTTTGAAACTGGCCAGAGGGGCCCTTTTGGTTTACCAGCATAGTCGCATGATTGACCGGCGTGCATTCTACGACCAGCGGGCTGAGTTTCGCGTGCGGGAAACCGGCCGCTACTATCAGCAGTTGCTGCGGCGGCAGTACGCCTTCTGGGTGCCGCCCGGATTGCGCGTGCTGGAGGTGGGCTGCGGTTTGGGCGATTTGCTGGCGGCGGTGAAACCGGCCCGCGGCGTGGGGGTGGACTTCAGCCCGGCGATGATCGCGCTGGCGCGGGAGCGACATCCTGACCTCCAATTCCACGTGGCCGACGCGGCGGAAGTGCCCGCCGCCGAGCAGTTTGACTACATCCTCCTTGCGGACCTGGTGAATGATCTGCCCGACGTGCAGGCTGTATTCGAGCGTTTGCACTCGGTTGCGCACCCGCGCACGCGGCTGGTGGTGAGCTTCTTCAACAACCTCTGGCGTCCGGTGCTGAATGTGGCCGTGAGGCTTGGACTGAAATCCCCAACGCTGTTGCAGAATTGGCTCTCCCGCGATGACGCGGTGAACCTGCTGCACCTGGCCGGCTGGGAAGTCATCAAGACCGACGCGCGCATCGTGTGGCCGCTGCGGATCCCGTTGTGGAGCTGGTTCTGCAACCGGTGGCTGGCGCCGTTGTTGCCGCCCTTCTGCGTCACGGTAGGAGTGATCGCCCGCCCACGGCCGCAGCCGGGCCCGAGCCTGCAGTACCGCTGCTCGGTGGTCATTCCCGCGCGCAATGAGGCGGGCAACATCGAGGAAGCGGTCCGGCGCACGCCGGAGATGGGACTGGGAACCGAGCTCATCTTCATCGAAGGGCACTCCAAGGATGATACCTGGGGCGAAATCCAGCGGATGGCGGCCAAGTACCCGCAGCGGACGATCAAGATTCTCAAGCAGCAAAGCCGGGGCAAGGGCGGCGCCGTGCGCGAAGCCTTCGCGGCGGCCACCGGCGACTTGCTGTTCATCCTCGACGCGGATTTGACCATGCCGCCGGAGGAATTGCCGAAGTATTACGAGGCGGCCCGTTCCGGCACCGCGGAATTCGTCAATGGCGTGCGGCTGGTCTATCCAATGGAAGACCAGGCCATGCAATTCCTCAATATGATTGCGAACAAGTTCTTTGGCCTGACCTTTAGTTGGCTCCTGGGCCAGAAGATCAAAGACACCCTCTGCGGCACCAAGGTGCTGTTCCGCGCCGACTACGAGGCGATTGCCCGGAACCGGTCCTACTTCGGCGACTTCGATCCCTTTGGCGACTTCGACCTGCTGTTCGGCGCGGCAAAGCTCAACCTGCGCATGGTGGACCTGCCGATTCGCTACCGCGCCCGGACCTACGGGACGACGAACATTCACCGCTGGAGCCACGGCTGGCTGCTGCTGCGCATGGTATGGTTCGCCGCCCGGCGCCTGAAATTCATCCCATGACGGCGCCGCTGGCGCAACACCAGGCGGAGATTGAGCGCAACCTGCGCGCCTGGAATGCAAAGCCCCTGCTGAAAGAAATCTACGCCGGTTTCTATCAGCGCATCCGCGCCCTGATTCAACCGGCCATCCCCGGGCGGATCGTCGAGATCGGCTCCGGGATCGGCAATCTCAAGACGGACCTCCCCGGTGCGCTGGCGACCGACCTGTTTCCCAACCCGTGGCTGGATCTGGTGTGCGACGGCTACGAACTGCCATTCCGCCAGGGGAGCTTGTCGCACCTGGTGCTGTTCGACGTCTTTCATCACCTGCGCGCGCCGAATGCCTTTCTGCGCGAAGCGCGGCGCGTGCTGGCGCCGGCCGCAGGCCGGTTGATCATCTTCGAGCCGTACCTTAGTTGGACCAGTTCACTGGTCTACGGGCTGTTCCACCACGAACCGGTGGGCTGGCGGGAGCCGATTCTCCGGAGCGAATCAATGCCTCGGCCCCGCGATTACTACGCCGCACAGGGGAATGCAACCCGCCTCTTCTTCCGCCGGGAGGTCCCCGGCTGGCCGGAGGGCTGGCAGGTCTTTCACGCGGAAGCGTTCAGTTGTTTTCATTACCTGCTGTCAGGGGGATACGCCAAACCAGCCTTTTACCCCGCCCGCTGCCTGACGGGTCTGCGGAAACTCGATGCCAGCCTATCCCGCTTTCCGCGGCTATTCGGCGGCCGCTGCCTGGTGGGGCTTCAGCCAACGTAGCCCAATGGAACGTGCCTGCCGGCCCTGATCTCGGTGGACTCCCAAACAGTCCAGAGCTGGCACCAACACTGGCCTGGCTGGGAGCCTATTTGGGGTTGGCGCGGGCTTGGTGAGACGGTAGCATCCGGCGCAATACTTATGAACCGACACACCAATCTCCCCACCTCACGTCGCGAGTTTCTGAAGGATACCGGCCGCTTCGCTGCCCTCTCTGCGTTGGCAGGGGTGGCCCTGCCGCATGTTCATGCCGCCGACGACAACACCATTCGCCTGGCCTTGATTGGCTGCGGCGGACGTGGCAGCGGCGCCGTGGCCAACGCGATGTCGGCGGGCGGGCTGGTGCTGGGCGACGACGGCGGCACGAAACGGGCCGCGCTCTCGGGGGCGGGCGGTCCGGTCAAACTGGTCGCAATGGCGGACCTGCGCCAGGATAAGCTGGACCAATCGCACGCGGCGCTGAGCCAGTCCCTGGACAAGTTGATTGATGTGCCGCCCGAACGCCGGTTTCTCGGCTTCGACGCCTATCGCAAGGCGATTGATTGCCTGCGGCCGGGGGACGTGGCGATGCTGGCCACGCACGCTGCCTTCCGCGCGCCGCACCTGGAGTACGCGGTCGAGAAAGGTGTCAACGTGTTCATGGAGAAGGACTTCGCGTCCGACCCGGGCGGCATAAAGCGCATCCTTAAAGCGGGAGAAGCCGCCGATAAAAAAGGCCTCAAGATCGCCGCCGGGCTGATGTGCCGGCATTCCTCGGCCCGGCAGGCGCTGATCCAGAAGATTCGCGACGACGCGATGGGAGACATCCAGTTCATCCGGGCCTATCGCATGGATTCCAGCTACGCCATGCCTCCGTTCCCGCGAGGCGAGAACGAGCTGCTCTGGCAGCTTAGCCCCGGTCACCCCTACCAGTTCATGTGGTCGGGCGGCGGCCTGTTCATCGAGCTGATGATCCACCAGATGGACGAGTGCTTCTGGATCAAAGACGCCTGGCCGGTATCGGCCCACGGCGTCGGGGGGCGCATGGCCGGCAGCACCGATTGCGGCCAGAACCTGGACAGCTACTGCGTCGAGTTTACATTCCCCGACGGCACCAAGGCGCAGGTTGTTAACCGCTGCCTCACCAATTGCCACACGGACTTCGCCACCTACATTCACGGAACGAAATGCGCCGCTCAGTTCTCCGGCAACATCCACGCTCCCACCACGCACATTTACAAAGACCAGCGCACCGAGCGCTCCAACCTCGCCTGGCGCGCGCCGAAGGAGACCGTCAACCCCTGGCAGGCCGAATGGGATGTCCTGCTGAGCGCGATTCGGCAGAACAAGCCGCACAATGAGACCCGGCGCGCCGCCCTTTCGAACCTCGGCTCGATCATGGGCCGTGCCGCGGTGCACACCGGCAAGATAGTCACCTGGGAGGAAGCGATGGCTTCCAACTTCCAGTTCTGCTCCAACGTGGATGAGTTGACCGAGAAAAGCCCCGCACCCATCCAGGCCGATGCTCAGGGCCGCTACCCGGCGCCTGTCCCGGGAAAGACCGTAGAGATTTAGCAGGCGGCTCTTATGAAGCGCGGCCTGACGGGCACCGCGGCGCTGGCGTGCGCGCTGGTCCTGAGTGCCGCAGCCGCCCGGGTTGATGGTTCGTCGCGGAAGAACGTGCTGTTCATCGCGGCGGACGACCTGAACTGCCGCATCGCTTGTTACGGCGATCCGATCGCCAAAACTCCCAACCTTGACCGCCTGGCCAGGCGCGGCGTGATGTTCCGTCGCGCTTACTGCCAGTACCCCCTCTGCAATCCCAGCCGCGCTTCGCTCATGACTGGCCTGCGGCCCGACACCACGCGCGTGCACGATCTGCAGACCGACTTCCGCTCCACCCTGCCCAACGTAGTTACCCTGCCCCAGCTCTTCCGGCAGAACGGCTACTTCGTCGCCCGCGTCGGCAAGCTTTACCACTACGGCGTCCCGCGCGAGATCGGCACCGATGGCAAAGACGATCCGGTGTCCTGGGACTACAAGTTCAACCCCATTGGCCGGGACAAGACCGAGGAAGCCAACATCCATCTGCTCACCCGGGGTGGTTACAAGAACACCATTGGCTTCGCGATGGCCTGGCTCGACATGGATGGCCCAGACGAGGACCAGACCGACGCCAAGGGTGTCACCGAAACCATCCGCCTGCTTGAGGAGCAAAAGGACAAGCCCTTCTTCATCGCGCTGGGCTTCTTCCGCCCGCACACCCCTTGGATCGCGCCGAAGAAATACTTCGACCTCTACCCGCCAGAGAGCATCAAGCTGCCGCCGCGCGACGCCGCTTCGGAGAAGGCGCTGCCGGATATCGCCCGCAACATCCGGCCCGACGACTACGGCCTCAGCGAGCAGGATCTGAAGGACTGTGTCCGCGCCTATTACGCCGCCGTTAGCTTCGTGGATGCCCAGGTGGGCCGGCTCCTCGACTCGCTGGATCGGCTGGGTCTGGCGAAGAGCACGTTGATCGTGTTCTGGAGCGACCACGGGTTCTTGCTGGGCGAGCACGGGCAATGGCAGAAGCAACTCCTGTTCGATCCGTCCCCTCGCACACCGTTGATTGTTTACGACCCCGCCGCCAAGGGGAACGGCACCCCATGCAACCGGGCGGTGGAGTTGCTGGGCATTTATCCCACCGTCGCCGACTGGGCGGGCCTGGAGAAACCGAAAGATCTGCAGGGCTCCAGCCTGCGGCCTTTGCTCGACGCGCCAACCTCGGCCGCGTGGCATCACCCCGCGTATTCTCAGGTGACGCGTGGCAAAGCCGGGCAGCGTGTCATGGGTTACAGCGTGCATACCGAGAGATACCGCTACACCGAATGGGATGGCGGCAAGGCGGGGTCGGAGCTGTATGATCATCAGGCGGACCCGAATGAGTTTTGCAACCTTGCGCGCGATCCGGCCAATGAGAAGACAGTGCGCCAGTTGCGTAATCTGCTCCGCCGGGTCCAGAAACCAGGGGCGAAGGCTGAAATCCGGGGGGACCCCGCCGACCCGCAAGGTTGACCGGACGCGCATCCGCCCGCGAAGGCAGGAGCGGGTCCCGGGTGATGCGCACGATATTGCGCCTCCATCCGCCTTTTGGATACAGTCGTGCCCCGATGCATGCGGAAGTAATCTTGTTGACGCTTGCGTTGAGTCGCCCGGCAGGCGGCGGGGCGGAGACGAATTCTCCTGGCCGGAATGCTGCAAAGCTGGAGCACACTCTATCGCTCACAGTCGCGCGTTGGCGGCAGGAGATCCAAGCAAACCTGGGTTTCTCTACCAACTGAGCAGAAGTGCAACCCCCTCCGAACAACTCCACTGGTTGCAGCGGTCATGACGCACAGCGAGATGCAGGTCTCGCGGTTCCGCTGCGATGAGAGAGGAATTCCTGCCTCCGCTCCAGCGACGCTGGATGATCCTCGTGCTCATCTTCTGCGCGATCGTGTTGAATTACATTGACCGCCAGATCGTCTCGATCCTCAAGCCCACGCTCAAAGGCGAATTTCATTTGGATGACGCTGGGTATGCGGTGCTGGCTAATATCTTCACCGTCTGCTATGCCTGCATGTATCCGGTGGCGGGCTGGCTGGTGGACCAGTGGGGCGCCCGGCGCATGATGCTCACGGGGGTCGTGGCCTGGTCCAGCGCGTGTATCGGGGCGGTGTTCACGAAGACCTTCGGGCAGTTTGCCCTATGCCGCGGAGCGCTGGGGTTGGCGGAGCCGATGGCGTTCCCCGCTCAACTGCGCGCGGTGACCGTTTGGTTCCCCGGCAGCTTGCGAGCCACGGCGAACAGCCTTTGCGTGGCGGGTGGCTCCTTCGGGGCGGTTATTGCTCCACCGCTCATTGCCTGGCTGGCGCTGAAGTGGAACTGGCACGCCGCCTTTATTGTGCCGGGGGTGGCGGGGCTGGTCGTGGCGGCGCTCTGGTGGATGATCTACCGCGACCCGCCTGCCGAGGTGGCGCAAGCGGCCACCGGTTCGGCAGCGCCCGCGCAGGTCCCGAAGTTCACCTGGCCGCAACTGTGGCGCACGCGCAGCCTGTGGGGCATTCTTCTCATCCGCTTCATCAGCGACCCGGTGTGGTATTTCTGCCTGTTCTGGCTGCCCGGTTACTTGCAGGAGCAATCGGGGCTGACCCTGGCGCAAATCGGCATGGTCGGCTGGGTCCCCTTCCTGGCGGCCGACCTCGGCGGCGTGGGCAGCGCCGCCTGGTCGGACTGGCTGGTGGAGCGCGGTAAACCGCCGGTACACGCGCGCAAGCTCATGCTTACAGCCATGGCGGCGTTGGCGCCCGTTTGTGCGCTCACGCCACATCTGGCGCATCCCGCGGCCACGCTCGCCATCTTCAGCGTGGCGGGCGCGGTGTGCCTGAGCTGGCTGTTCTCGCTGAGCGTGGTGATTGCGGAGACCTTTCCCACCGGTAATATCGGCAGCGTCCTGGGCATCGCGGCGGGCTTCGGCGCGGCGGGGGCAATGTTGTTCAATTACTATGTTGGCCAGGTCATGGGCACACTGGGCGCGAGTTGGATGTTCGTCATTATGGCTTTACTCCATCCGCTGGCCGCGCTCGTATTATGGACGATGGTGCGGCGCGAGCAGCCGAAGAAGGATGCGCCCGCACAAACTTGAATCGAACACATGAAACGCAGAACCTTTATCAGAACGCTCGGTCTCGGGGCCTCGCTCCCCTGGCTGGGCCGCATTGCACGCGCGGCGCCCACCAATGCTCAGCCCGTCTCTCACACGGTTCTAAGCTGCAACATCCGAGTGATATTGCCCGACGATGACGCCGCCGGCAACGGCTGGAAGGCGCGACGCGAGCTGTGTCTGGATGTGATTCGCGCGCAGAAGCCGGACATTGTATGCCTCCAGGAAGTCCTGCGTGAGCAGATGGAGGACCTGGCGCGCGGTTTTCCGGAATTCGGGAGCTTCGGCTTCGAGGGTCCGGAGATGGATTGCCGGACGACCGGCTACCAGGGCATCGCCAAGAATCCGATCCTGTACTCTCGCCGGCGGTACGATTTCGTGTCGGCGGGCGGCTTCTGGCTCTCGGAAACACCGCACTTGCCGGGCTCAGTTTCATGGGAATCCGCGCGCGCTCGGCACGTCAACTGGGTGCGGCTTCGTGATCGCGCCTCGGGAAAGCAATTCCGGGCGCTCAGTACGCACCTCGATCACAAGAGCCAGCCCGCTCGCGAGGAGCAGACCAAGCTGATCCTGGCAGAGGCCGCGCTATACGCGCCGGAGTTTCCACAAGTCCTGGCCGGTGACTTCAACGCGGACGCCAGCAACACTGTTCTCAAGCTCGCATTCGACGCGGGCTGGATTAATACCCAGATCGCCGCCCCCGGGCCGCGCGACAACGGCAACACCACGCATGGCTTTCTTGGCCCGAAATACACTCCCAAAACGGAAGCCGCCCGCAAGCGCGGTCCGATAGACTTCATCCTCACGCGTGGCCCTGTCTCGACTCTTGCCTGGAAGATCATCCGCGATGGGCGCGGCGGTCGCTACCCGAGCGATCATTACTTTATTGCCGCCAGGCTCGCTTTCAATCCCTGATGCAAGATGAGACGAAGAGACTTCATAAGGCATTTCGGGATCGTCGCCGCGCTGCCCTGGTTAGGACGCCCCGTGCTGGCCGCAACGGGAAGTGCCCCACCGGGCAAGTCCGGGATGCACAAAGTTCTCACGTGCAATGTCCGCGTGGACGTTCCCGCAGATGGCAAGGCGGGCAACGGCTGGGCCGATCGCAAAGAACTTTGCGCGGAGGTGATGCGGGCTCAGAAGCCTGACCTGGTTTGCCTGCAGGAGTGCCAGCATGTTCACTTTCAGCACTTGAAGACCCGCCTGCCCGAGCTCGACAGCTTCGCTTTGTCCAATCCCGACGCGCCAGCCCATCCGCACAACGCCATTCTCTTTTCCCGCGCCCGCTATGAGCTGGTCTCGGCGGGCGGATTCTGGCTCTCGCAGACGCCTCACGTGGCTGGGACCAAGTCGTGGGATTCAGCGGAAGCGCGGTTTGTGAACTGGGTCCACCTCCGGGAGTGTGGGGCCGGGAAGGAGTTCCGGCTCTGGAACACGCACCTCGATCATCGCGGTCAGGTCGCTCGGGAAAATCAGGCGAAGTTGATCGTGCAGGCGAGCGCGGTGTTGCCCGGGACCTTGCCACAACTGCTTACTGGGGACTTCAACGCCAATGCCGCCAATCCCGCGATCAAACTGCTGGCAGCCGGAGGCTGGACCGATACGTATTCCGCAGTGCACGGGCCGGCAGATCCCGGCTACACCGCCCACGCATTCCTCGGGCCACAGTACGCCGCGACGAAGCTCAACGGCAGGCCCGGGACCAGAATAGACTGGATATGGTGCCGGGGACCCGTGAAGCCACTCTCGGCCCAAGTGATTCGCGACGGCCGCAATGGCCGCTTCCCGAGCGACCATTATTTTGTGTCGGCTGTCGTGACCATCTAACAGTTGGAGCGCAGGAGAGCAGATTATGAATGGCAATGAAATGGGCTCAATTCAGGAACCCGCGCGAGCCGTGCCCGTTCGGGCAGACGTGGACGTGCTCGTTGTGGGCGGCGGCCCGGCCGGCATCATGGCCGCGATGGCTGCCGCCGAAGCTGGTCTGAAAGTCGCCTTGGTCGAAAGCCGCAGCTTCGTCGGAGGCAACCTTACCATCGGCTTGCCTGTGCTGGGATTTCTGAGCCAGAAACGCAAGCCCATCATAGCGGGTCTGCCACAGAGGCTCATTGATCGGCTCCGGGCCAGAGGCGCCGCGAGCGAGCACCGGCCATGCCCACTCCACGTGAGCCTAACGCTCGTCGAGCCGGAGGCGGTGAAGTCCGTCGCGCTGGACATGCTCCTCGAGCGCGGCGTGGACCTCATGCTCTACCGGGTGTTCAGCGGCGTTGTCATGGAAGGCGGCCGCATCTGTGGCATTCTCACCGAGAGCAAGGCTGGCCGGGAAGCGATCCTGGCCAGGGTGATCATTGATTGCACCGGCGACGGCGACGTGGCCTTCCGCGCTGGCGTGCCGTGCGAGAAAGGCGACGCGCGCGGAGGCATGCAGCCGCCCACGCTGATGTTTTGTCTGTCTGGCGTGGAAACCGAAAGGCTCCGTCACAGCCTGGCCAATGACCCCGAGACTTACCGTGCCGATTTCATTCCCGCGGATTACTTCGGCCAGAACCATCAGTTCATCGTCGTTGGGCTGCGGCAGTTGATTCAGAAGGCCCAGGCGGCGGGGCTTTCCCTTCCCACCGAACGGACGATTCTGATTACCGGCCTCCGCGCCGGCGAAGTCTGGGTGAACATGACCCGGGTCAAGGGCGTGGACGGCACCGATCCGCAGAGCCTGACTGCTGGCGAAGTCGAAGCCCGCCGCCAGATTGCCGGCATCTGCCAATATCTGGTCCAATACGTGCCCGGCTTCGAGCGAGCCCTTGTGACGAAAGTCGCTCCCTTCCTGGGCTTGCGGGAAACCCGGCGCATCGTGGGCCAGTATGTGCTCAACCGGGAGGACATCCTGAGTTGCCGCCGATTTGACGACGCCATAGCTGTCGGCAGCTACCCGGTTGATTTGCACCACCCCAACGACGACGACTGCACCATGGAGTGGTGTGGTGACTGTTACGATATCCCCTATCGCTGTCTGTTGCCGCAGAAGGTGGAGAATCTGCTCGTTGCCGGCCGCTGCATCTCGACGACCCACGAAGCCATGGCTGCCATCCGCGTCATGTCCACCTGCATGGCAATGGGCGAAGCTGCCGGCCACGCCGCTGGCATCGCCGTCACAGACAAGGTGTCTCCCTCACGCATCAGCGTCAGCAAGCTCCGCTATCAACTAGTCGCGCGCGGTGCCTATCTGCGCAGTTAGTTAGAGAGCGACTTGTGATGCCGGCGCTCGGTGCGCTCTGTTCCTCGCGTTGTGCGCTCACCCCTTGATTTGCGCCTCTTCGAGCGGCGGCCGTTCGGCCGGCTGGGGCGGCGGCGGAGTAAACAGGAAGCGGAACAGGTTCGTGCCCAAACTCCGGGCGCCATGGGCCGGCCAGTACCAATAGTTGAACAGCACGCCGGCCAGAAGCGGCGCCAGCACCAGGGCGCCCAAGCCCAGCGAAGTAAACCGGATCAAGGCTAGCGCGAGCATCAGGCTGACGACATTGGAAGCCACGGAAAACCAGAGAAAGGGCATGCGGTTTTGGGCAAAGATCAGCGTTGTCCAGAGAATGAACTGCATATCCAGCAACGAGTTGAGCAGCAGTAAAGCGAACCAGCCCGGCGGGAGTATGGTCTTGTGATTGCCAACTGCCCGCAGCAGGGTTGGTCCGCAGACGATCAAAGCGGCTGCCAGGAGCAGGAACGTAAGCCCTTGCAGCCAGAGTCGCGGCTGGAGCACCCGCTGCACCGCGGCGGCATCGTGGCGGGAAAGGTACTGGCCGATAAGAGGCCATTTCACGTTGGTCCAGACGGCGGCCATGCTGGCGGCGATGCCCACGAGCTGAACGGACAAACCGTATTGCGCGTTGGCGGCAAGGCCCAGGACTCCGAGGCAGATGGCGGTGTTTGCGTTCACCAGGAGGTAGCGACTGATAAAGTGCACCCCGGCCCGCCAACTGTTTGGCCACAGAATCTTCAGGATGTCCTTGAGCTTGGCCGATTGCGGAGGCGAATGGCCCGCCAGCAAGCGCAAGCATCGCCGTCGAGCCAGAGTTCGCGCAAGCACACTGCCGCACAAGGTCCCAACCGGCAGGCTGAGGAGACCACCGCCGACTAGCAACAAGGCAGAGGCGAGCACCAGGCGCGCGACCATAGACAGGAGGCCGATGCGCGTGGCGGCCAGGACCTGGTTCATGTTGCTCAGATAAACGCCCCACCAACCCGAATAAACATCGAAAAGGGCCGAGACAAATGTCACCACCCACGCCACGCGGGTGATCGCCGGGGAGGCGGTCTCTTCGATGCGCAGTTCCACCATGTAAGTTCCCCAGACCCCCAGCACAACCATAAGCGCCAGGAGAAGAATGCCATATAGCTTTCTGGTGGTGAAGAGAAGCTGCCAGAGCAAATCATAGTTCGGCGCTGAGGAGCTGCCGGGTTTGGCTATGCCTTGGGGCTGGATCGCCTCGGCGCCGCCCATGGCGTAGCTGACAAACCGGCCGATGGTTGGCCCAAACCCAAAATCTACGAGCGGCACCAGTGCCACCAGGCTCAACAAGACGTAGTACATCCCCAGTTCCGCCGTCGGGAGCTTGTGGAGCACCAGCGGGAGCAGGATAATGCCCGAGGCCAGGCGGGCACCATTGTAAACCCACGACCAAACAACGGTTGAGCGGCGCAAGCGGTCGAGAAACGCGCGGGCTTGGAATGTCTGGATTGCGGATGGCCGGCGGTTGATCATTGAGACGATGCCAGTTTGGGGAAAGAGCGAGGTCTAGTTCAAGCGCAACTATGGGGCAGTGGCACTGATCAGTAACAATGCATGCAAGTTCTCTGCTGGCGGCGGCAGTCAGTCGCGGATCGATCTGGCGGTGGATAAGGCCCCCGCGCGCGACGCAGAAAGCAATTGCTTGAGCGGGTGGTCCCAGCCACTATCCAGGTTTCCATGGACAAACTGGTTGAGACACGCAAAGAACGGTTTTGGTATCCAGAGGCATGGGCGCGGGACCAGTGGGTCAAGGCCGAATCGGCGAAACTGCCCACTGGCACTCGGGTGCTGGACGCGGGCGCCGGCGCCAGCAAGTACCGGCCGTTTTTTGCTCATTGCCGTTACGAGACGCAGGACTTCTGTCGCTACGAGGGGCCGTTGGTGAGGTGCGCGGAGCCAATAGACTACGTCTGCGAGATTACCAAAATCCCGCTGCCGGACGGATGTTTGGGTGCAATTCTCTGCACTGAGGTGTTGGAGCATGTGATAGATCCAATGGCGGTTCTGAGTGAGTTCGGCCGTCTGCTCAAGCCCGAAGGGAAATTGCTTCTGACGACCCCAATGTTTTCTGGCCTGCACATGGAACCTTATCATTATTACAGCGGATTCACCCTGCATTGGTACCGGCATTGGCTTCCAAAGCGCGGTTTTGTGATTGACAATATTGTCCCGCAAGGTGGGAGGGGGCGCACAGGGGTTTATTTTCTGCAGCAGGCTTACGGCAATTGGCGCGCTTGGGAATTGGAAGTTGGGGGTGTCAAGCGGATTTTGTCGCTGGGCTTGAGGATGCTGGTCAAACTGCCCGTCCACTACATGTTGCCCATGCTTGCAGTTCGGTGGGGTACTGATCCGAATCCCGAGCACAACACTACTGGACTGATGGTTGCTGCTACTCGGCGGGTGCACGAGAAGTAAGATGCCTGGCGCGACGCCGAGAAACCCAACGGGGCTTGGAGCCTGGTAAAACACGACCTTCGGACCTTTTGCCGGTTGACGAAAATCGTTGGAGATCGGTACCGTATCGTAATGTTGAATAAAGCAAAGGTAGGCCAGGCTATTTGGCACAGCACCTGCCGGATGCTTCGCATTGCAGTCGGCTTTAAGGCCAGGCAACGAAAATGGCCGCCGCAGAGCTTCGAGGCCACAGTCGCCCATCATGCCGACCTTACAAGGTTTTTGCTGAAGCACCTTCCCGCCGGGTGGAGTTTTCCCGGCAAGACTGCTTGTGAGGTAGGCTGTTCGGATTGCCTAAGCATCGCCAGTCTCCTGATTCAACTTGGGTGCAAGCATGTGGACCTCATAGAGCCATCACCCCCTGTGCTCAATCCTCTTCAGCCCAGAATACTGCGTGAACTGCAGCGCACGGGGTTCGATCTCGACCCGAGCATTCTCATCGAGGGGGCTGGGGGTGTCTGCTTCGATGAGACAAAGGTGACCTACCGGAATACGTTGATGGAGCAGGTTTCGCTAGTTGAAGGCTACGACTACATCTTCTCTTTCCACGTGATGGAACACGTGGAAGACCTTCCAGGGTGCTATGGCGCCTGCGGCAGGGCGCTGAAGAGGGGCGCTGGCCGGATGTTCCACCGCATAGACTTTTCGGGTCACGGCGATCTGGAGGATCCTGTGCCGCCTCTAGATTTCCAGACCTATCCCAACTGGCTTTACAACCTGATGTACCCGCGGGGTCACAGGGCAACCCGGTCCTTTGTCTCGCATCACCAGTCAGCGCTGGAGAATGCCGGTCTGATAGTTGAGGAAACGATAGTAACTCGAAGGGCTGATCCGCAGTACTTGGAGGACATTTGGCCAAAGCTGCGGAGAGAAGCGCGGCAGATTCCCAAAGCGGAACTGGGAGTGCTGGAAGCAGTTGTCGTGAGTCATAAACCATAGTGCCTTTCCGATGGTAAACGCGTGCCTCTAGATGAAGATTGGCTTTCTGACTACCGACAGCCGGGAAGTGCTGAAAAGTTACCGCACGCCGGCTCCGCATTTCGGGACGGCGCCGGAGGCCCTGTTGCAGGGCTTCGCGCGGCTGCCCGAAGCGGAAGTGCACGTGGTCTCTTGCATTCGCCAGCCGGTCGCCGCGCCCGAGAAACTCGCCCCCAATATCTTCTTCCACAGCCTGCACGTGCCGAAGATCGGGTGGATGCGGACTGCCTACCAAGGCTGCGTCCGGGCCGTTCGGAAGAAGCTCAGAGCCATCCGACCCGACATAGTGCATGGCCAGGGAACTGAGCTGGATTGCGCCCTCGACGCGGTTCTCTCGGGCTTCCCGAATGTGGTCACTATTCACGGGAACATGCGGCTGATTGCGCAGGTGAACCACGCCCGCCCCTTTTCCTTTCCGTGGCTGGCGGCGCGACTGGAACGCCTGACCATTCCTCGCTCTGCCGGCGTGGTTTGTATCACGCGTTACACCCAACAGGCGGTCATGGATTTGGCCCGGCACACCTGGGTGGTGCCGAACGCCGTGGATGGGTCCTTCTTCGAGGTCAACGCGGCGCTGGACCCGGGAGCGCCGGCGCGCCTGCTGTGCGTGGCTCACGTTTGCTTGCGTAAGAACCAGAATGCCTTCATCCGTGCGCTCGATCCATTGGCCCGGAAACACAAATTTGAACTCCGATTCTGCGGGGAAGCAAGCGACAAGAACCCTTACGGCCGTGAGTTTTTCAGCCTGGTCCGGGCGCGTCCCTGGTGTGCGTATGGCGGATCAGCCAGCCGGGAAGAGTTGAAGGCCCTGTTGCGCAATACGACAGTACTGGTGCTGCCATCACTGGAGGACAATTGCCCCATGACCGTCCTGGAAGCGATGGCGGCGGGCGTTCCGGTCGTTGCGGCCGAGGTTGGTGGCTTGCCCGATCTGATCGAGCCAAACAAGACGGGCATCTTCTGCAACCCCCTGGATCCCGGGAGCATGGCAACGGCTGTGGAGAAGTTGCTGGTCAACCCGACAGCAGCCGCGGAAATCGCCCGGCAAGCGAGGGCGAGTGCCCGGGAGCGATTCCATCCCGAGGTCGTTGCCGGGCGGCACCTTGAGATCTACCGGGAAGTGCTGAATAGATCTGGTGATGCTTCCCTGCATCGCTGATCCATGCCGTGCGAGGTAAGCGGATGGAGCGCATGGATCATATCTACTGCGGAGCCTCGAGCAGTGTTTCGTAAAGGCGCTTGAGTAGTTTGGCCACCTCTGTCCAAGTGAGGGGGCGTGGCGCCGGCTTTAGGCTCGGCGCAGCATCGTAAAACTGTCGCAGAAACGCCGCCGTGCGGCCGGAGGAGGCGGTGACCGGACAGTAGCAGGCGTTCTCGCGGAAAACAGTCGTCGCCCACGGCAGGCGGCTCAGCAGCAGGGGACACTCGCACGCGGCGGCTTCGAGCGCCGACAGGCTCAGGCTTTCCATGGCGCTCAGCAGCACGAAACCGCGAGCTTCGCGATAAACTCGCGCCAGTCTTGCCCGATCTGCAATTGGGCCTTCGTAGCGCAGGAAACGGGGATGCGCTTTGGCCAGCGCAATAAAGCGTTGGGCGTAGGCGTTCTGTTCGGAGTAGGGCTTGCCGATAACCCAAAGCGGCGTTTGCGCACGCACGGCGTACTGGGCGAGTTCGAGCACGCGCTTGTGTTCGGCAATGGTCGCTGCGCAAACCAACCAGGGCCCTCGCTTGGCCGGCCGACTGTTCAAGAAGACCTCTTCAACGCCGTTGGGCACGACATGGATTCTCTCGCGAGGGGCGCCATACACTTTCCGCATTAAGTATGCTTCCCATTCCGTCAAAGCCACGCACGCGTCGGCCAACCGGTAAGAATCCAAATGGAAACTGTCTGTCACGACGCGCGGCAGGGCGAGCGTCATCGCCCGTCGGGCCATCTTTTCCAGTGCCAAGCGCAGCCGGGACCGGGCGCCTTGTTCGGTCAACAGCTCGGCTTGGACAACTTTCAGTCCTTTCCCGCGTGCGAGTTGAAGTGTGCCCAGCCGAATGCGCCCGAAGAAGTGCAGTATGTCGCCGCTTTGGCCTGAGTCCCACCAGCGCAGGAACTCGGCCTGGACGCCGAGTCGTTCCAGGGCCTGGCGTGTCTGGATGATCTGAGTTTGCAGGCCTCCGTGCGCGAAGGCGAACGGGGTGAAGTGGTAGAAGAGAACCTTCATGACGCCGCGCAAGTGCAATTCGGGAACCGGCTTGGAGTTGTCGCTGCGCAATCTGTCCCAGTGGGCTCGCCAGCGCTAGTGGGGATTAAGGACTGACTCATAGATTGCCCTGATTTGTTGGCCGACCTCCAGCCAGGAGAAAGGCTTTGGTGGCGGTTCGAGAACGGGAGCTGCTTCGTAGAAATGCCGCAGCCGGGAAGCAGCCGCAGGCAGGGATTCTGTGAGGGGGCAATAGTTGGCCTTTTCTTTGAACGAATCGCGAGCCCATGGCAGGTCGCTCAGCAGCAAAGGACATTGGCAGGCGGCTGCCTCAAGTGCCGAGAGACTCAGGCTCTCCCACCTGCTCAGCAGCACAAATCCCCGTGCCTCGCGATAGATTTGGGCCAGCCGCTCGCGGTCGGTTATAGCCCCTTCGTAGCGCACTAGTCGTTGGTTCTGGCGCGCGTACTCGATGAATCGCCTCACGTAGTCGTCCGTATCTGAGAGAGGTTTGCCAATTATCCAAACGGGGGTTTCCGCCTGCACGGCCATTCGCGCCAGTTTCAGAACGCCTTTCAATTCGATGATGCTGGCTGTGCAAACCAGCCACTTGCCGCGAGCTGTCGGCCGGCTTTGTAGAAAGACATCTTCGACTCCATTGGGGATCACGTGCACCCGCGACGAAGGCGCATTATGTATCCGGGTCAAGAGGGCTGCTTCGTAGGGCGTCATCGCCATGATAGCGTCTAACTGTTTGTAGCAGTCCCAGTCAAAGAGTGCGCGGATACGGCTTGGCGCAAGCGGCTTGGCGACGGAATACGCGATCTTCTGCAGCAGCCGCTGCCAAGCCGGCCGTGCCCCCAAACCGGACATGAAGGCGGACATGACCACCTTCATTCCTTTCTGCCGCGCCAGATGTAGGAGGTTAGTGGGTATTCTGGCGAAGTGGTGCAGGATATCGCCCGTTTGCTGGTCGTTCCACCACTCCAGGAAGACTGTTTCCACGCCAATCCGCTCCAAGCCCGCTTTGGTTTGCTCAATCTGAACCTGGGCGCCGCCGTGTGCCAGCATGAAAGGCACGTGGCAATTGAAGAGTACCTTCATACTTGAGTAGCAGGAATCACCGTATCAGAGCCACTGGTCCCGTTCAACAAGAATACTCGATTCTGGAATCGCAAAGATCGGGGAATCCCGGCGCCTTTCAACAGCTCAGCGGAAACAACGAAATCGGCCAGACGCAGTCTCCAACGATGGCGGCAGGCTTACCTCAGTCCAACGCATAGGGGCTGGGTTTGGGTAACAGGCGGTTGGCGCCGGCGACGGTGGCCCCTGCGGGAACATCCTTGGTGACCACGGCATTGGCACCGATGGTCGCTCCGCGACCAATGCGCACACCGCCCAGGATTTTGGCTCCGGCGCCAATGTAGACGCCGTCCTCCACCAGCGGCGCAGCGCTGGTCAAATCACGCCCGCCCAAGGTGACTTGGTGGCCGATCACGACATCATCCCCAATGCGAGTTCCGCTGTGGATGACAATGCCCATCGGGTGGGGTAGAAACACGGTCTTGGGCAGCGCCAGGCCAATGTCGCAACCGAGATAGTACATGAAGAACCGGCTTACGACTGGCAGTCGGTGCCGCGTCAGGAAGATCAGCATTCGAGCTGCGACCGAGTTGCTAATCCAAGGGTTCTTGGGGTGGCGCCGCATAGATGGCGTTGGAATCCGGGACTGGGCTGGCTAGCAGCTCCTTTGGGCAGGGGACCAACCCCGTTCCGCCAGAAGTGCCGGTGTTTGGACTATGATTGCAGCTATTCACGAGTTTCTCTACGCGTCGCTTAAGGTCTCGCCGTCGCGCGACAGCGCCTCCAGGGTGGGCCAGGACGTTGGCCGAATCAAGCAACAATCCGGGCCCCGCACAGTGACGGGCGCATCTTGTCACTACCACCAGCCGGACCCTCGCGTCCGTAAGGCTCGCAGTTCCCTGCGCGCCTTCTCCGCTATTCTGGCGGGATCACGGGCGGCACGCGTTGGATGAAGGATATTCCGCGAGCGGGAGCAGCGCTTCCAAAACCGGCGGGCAGGGGCGGGCGGCATCGCTGGTGAATTCGCGCAGCAACGGCAGGGCTTCCTTCCAACAGGACGAAAGCGGCGGCAGGAGGGCGTGCTCAGGGGAGGCCGGTTCGGGGAAGCGATGTTGGACGGCCAAAGCGCAACCCAGCGGCGGGACGGCTTCCAGCAGGGCGGCGCGCGCTTCCTCAATTAGCCCGGCATCACAGAGCACGCGCGCCATCTTGAGTTTCCGGCCGGCGCGGTGGCGGTGGGCTGAGAGCTTCTCCAACTCGGCCGTTGAAAGCGGCGGTGGCGAGACTTCGGCGGATTCGGCCGGCCATAGCGGGCGGTTGGCGCGGGTGGTCCTGGCCAGCAGGCCGGCGTCAATGAGTCGTTGCAGGGCTTCGTCGGTGGCGCGGTCAATCACTTCCAGGCGCACGGGGGCCAGCGGGTCCCACTGGCCCGGGCCGAAGTATTCTGCGTGCAGGGAGTTGAGTTGCTCGCGGTATTGCGCGGCATCGCGTTCGACGACGACATAGAGGACTGAATGCGGAGCGTCGTTCGGGTAGCGCTCCTCGCAGCGAAGCAGGGCGCCGTTAATGTGTTGACGCGCCGCCGCGGCGAAGCCTCGCGGGCGGTCGGCCGGCAGGGGAGGTTTGGCCTCGCGCGTCTCGGGTTTCGCCTCGTGCGGCGGCGCGGCGACGAGTTGCTGCAGTTTGGCCAGGAAGGCCTGGCGGCCAGTCTGGAGCTTGATCTCCTGGAGGTTGCCCCGGCGGTCGAGCACGCCATCGGCGAGGGCCTGTTTGTTCGAGAGCGTGCCCAGCATGCGGTGCTCGATGGTCTTTTCGGATACGAGGTTGATGACGGTGACGGCGCGGGTCTGGTGCTTGCGCCACGCGCGGGCGATGCGCTGCTCCAGTTTGGCGGGGTTCCAGGGCAGGTCGCAGTTGACGACCACGCTGGCATTCTGGAGATTCAAGCCAGCGGCACCCGAATCGGTGCTGAGGAAGACACGGCAGCGGGGGTCGGATTTGAAGGCGTTGATTTCGGCGCGGCGGCGTTTCTGGGGAACGGTGCCGGTGTGCCAGGCGAAGCCCAGCTTGAGCCGGTCGCATAGGCCGCGGGCCAGCTCGAGCATCCGCTCCCATTCGGAGAAGACGATTGCCTTCACGTCGGGATTATCGCGGCATTCCTCGAGGATTTTCTCCAGCTCGGCCAATTTCGGGCAGGCGCGCTGGTCGGGATTAAGAATGAAGTTGGTGTCGCACACCATGCGCATCATGTTGAGATGGCGCAGCAGTTTGTCCTGCTCCTGCTGGGTCAGCGGCCGGCGTTTGGCGATGCTCGCCAGCCGGGCGACGACGCCCTCGTGGCCCTCGTATTCGCCCTGCTGCTCGGCGCTGAGCGAGACGAAGTGGTTGCGGTCGGTGCGTTCGGGCAGTTCGGTTTCGACGTCGGCCTTGCGGCGGCGGAGCATGTGGAGCTTGATGCGCTCATGGAGTTTGTCGAGGTTGCGGTAGCCGGCGGGGCGCCCGCGGTCGTCCAGGGCGTAATACTCGCGGTTGAACCGGAACAGCGGCCCGAGCAGGGACGGGTTCAGGAAGTCCATCAGCGAATAGAGTTCGTCAATGCGGTTCTCGATGGGCGTGCCGGTGAGGATGAAGGCATAGCGGCTGCGCAGGCGTTTGACGGCCTGGGTGGTCCTGGTGCTCCAGTTCTTGATCCGCTGCGCTTCGTCCAGCACGACGATGTCCGGCCGCAGCCGGTGGTTCACCTCCAGCGAGTCGGCCAGCATTTGCTCGTAATTGACGATGGTGAAGAACGGCCGTAGGGCAGGCGTCCCGCCTGCCAGTGGGCCGGGCGGCTCGCCCGCCCCTCTGCCGGCGGCCGCCTCGTAAGCCTTCAGCCGCCGCGCCTGGTTGCCGAATACCAGTTGATAGGGCAGATCAGTAAAGCGCTGTATCTGCTCCTCCCATTCGGTCTTCAAGGAGGCGGGCGTGACGACCAGCACGCGGGCTGCCCGGCCGAGCCGGTGCAGCAAGGCGCAGGCGGCGATGGCCTGAATGGTCTTGCCCAGCCCCATTTCATCGGCCAGCAACGCGCGTTCGGCGAAAGCCAGGTGCAGCATGCCTTCGCGCTGGTAGGGGAAGAGCGGGACTTTGGTCTCGTGCGCCGGCCACTGGCCGCTTTGCACTTTCAGCTCGTAGTCGCGCCGGAGTTCCTTGCGTTCCTCGACGCGGCGGCGGGCTTCGAGCCATGGACCGAGTTCCTGCGACAGGCGCAACCCCGGCGCCGCCGTTGCGCCGAACTGCTTGAGCGCCTCAATAGCTTCCTCCGGAAGCCCCTTGCGTAACTTGCCATCCGCATCGAACCACGCCTTCAAGGACCGCGACGTGGCGCCATTGCCGTTGATGAGTCGAATCGAGTCGGCCGTCGGGTCGGGCACTACGTCCAGCCGCGTTGTCCCGTCCTGTTTCGCCGCCCGGAAGAGCCGCTTGAAGCGCGCCTCCAGGTGCAGCAGCACTGCCTCGACGTGCTTGCATGTCCCCAGACCATTGATGCGGAAATCCACGCACTCGCAGGCGAACTGCCGCTGGCGCACGTCGCGTACTTCCACTGAATAGGTCAGGCCGCTGCCCGAGCGGACCTGGAAGTTGGAGAAGATGGGATGGCGCGGATCGGTGTTGGAGGTGCGGAAGTCCTCCGATCGGGCGCGGGCGCGGCGGCGGTTGATTTCGTCTTCGTCGGTCGTGCGCCAATTATGCGGCGACGGCACGGCAATTTCCGGCGATGCTGGTTTCGGCAATCCAGAATGATCCGCAAGGCGCCACCGCCGTCAAAGCGGAATTGTTCGCGGTTATTCACCGGCTGTTCACAACAAACGCACGGTTGGCTCTATGTTTGCGACATCGGTCCGTTATAAGTCATTGCAATGACAATGCTTGTGGTGGAATCAGGGGGTGAATTGACGTAAATATAATGGGCACAATGGCTTACGCCAGTGAACCTACGGTGTGGATACGGTGTGGATACGGTGAGGATACGGTGTGGGTTCCTTGTGGCCCGCAGGCCGTATTCGGGCGATTCCAAACCGAACGGCTGGGTCTTTGGCGCGGTGACGTGGCGCCAGGGGCTATTTTGTCACCGAATGGCCGCGTAGACCCGGTGCACGTCGTCGTGGTCGTCGAGGGTGTTGAGGAAGTCGGCGACTTCCTTGCGGGCGGCATCGCTGAGTTCGGTGAAGTTCTTGGCCAGGTAGCGGATTTCGGCTGAGAGGATGGTCCAGCCGGCGTTCTTTAGCGCCTTGGAAACGTGATCGAGGTCTTTGATTTCCGTCAGGAACCGCGTGCCTTTCTGGCCAGTGGGAACCTCTTCGGGTTCGAGGAGTTCGAGTTCCTGTGCGCCAGCCTCGATGGCGTCCGCTTCCGCGTCGCGGTTGGGGTCGGTGTGGGTGGCTTCGACGACGCCGAGGTGTTTGAAGAAGAACGCAACGCTGCCCGGCTGGCCGAGCGAGCCCGCCCTGAAGATATTGCGGATTTCCGGCGCGGTGCGATTCCGGCTATCGGTCAGGCACTCGACTACAACCGGCACCTTGTGGGGGGCGAACCCCTCGTAGGTGACCAGCTCGTAGTTAACCTTCTCGTCGGTCTGGCCGGAGCCTTTCTTAATGGCGCGCTCGATGGTGTCGCGGTAGCAGGAGGCTTTGCGCGCCTTCTCGACGGCGGCGGCCAGGCGGGGGTTGAGGTCGGGGTCAGGGCCGCCGAGTTTGGCCGCGACCATGATTTCGCGGACCAGCTTGGCGGTCAGCTGGCCTTTCTTCTGCGCGTTGGCCTCGCGCCCGGCTTGTTTCCATTGTGCGCCCATAGCATGGAGGTTCGACCCGCATAATGTGCGGTCCCGCTGGCTGAGCGTCAACTCCGGGGAGGGGTCAGGAACTGGTATTCGGCCTGGACCGGGCTGAGGTCATTTACAATTTTGGCACGAGGAGTATATGCCTGACGCTGTGGCCTCCAGACTCATTGCAGGGCTGTAGTCCTATCTGGATCCGTCTGTGGCGGCGGGTTTTAGGCCGCGTAGATGCTCGTCGAACCAGTCGGCGAAGAGTTCCATGTCCTTGCCCATATCCGGCCAGCCGTGAAGCTTGCCTTCGCGCACGACCAGTTTGGCGGTTGCCCCTGCTTCCTTGCAGCGCTTGACAAACGTCTCCGCCTGGCAAATCGGCACCAGCTTATCCGCGTCGCCGTGGATGATCAGAACGGGTGGCGTGTTCGAGTGGACAAAGTAGATGGGCGAAATCTCCCGGCCCAGTTTTTGGCGCTCCTCCGCGGTGTCCGAGCGCGGTCCAAACGCGGCTTTGAAGTCTTTCAGCACCCCCACGCCGACCGCGTCCTCGCCGGGGCGGCTGTAGTTCAGAAAGTCCGTCGGGGGGAAGAAACACGCCACGCATTGCACCGCGCTGCTCTCGCGGTCCACAGGATCTTTGGCCTGGGCGTCGCCCGGGTTGCCCTGGGTGGCCATGGTGAGTGAAAGATGCCCGCCGGCGCTGCCGCCGGTGATGCCCAGGCGGTTGGACTCCACGCCATATTTGGCCGCGTTGTGCCGAATGAACCGCACGGCCCGGTGGATGTCCGGCACAATCTCGGTGATGTTGAACTTTGGCTGCGAACCGTGCACGACGGCAAATACGGTGTAGCCGCGTTTCAGGAATGGTTTGAAGTAATCGGCGTTAATGAACTCGTGCGCGGAAAACCATCCACCGCTGACCATGAGGATGATTCCGACGCCGTTGGCCGGGCGCGGTTGGAAGACGTCGAGCGTGAGCGCGGTGCCGGACTTGCGTCCATAGATGACGTCCTCCGTGCGGGTGTAATCAACATTCGGTTGGGCCCACGCACGAGACAGAGACGCCGCGAGAAGGCATGGAATCAGTATTCTCTTCATATCCTGCACAAAGAGCAGTCTATCGGCCGTTCTTGTCAGGGGCAAGCGGGCTTGCAAGGGTTAAGTAGTCCCTCAGAGCCTGTTTAAGAATGCCAGTCTAACGCCGGGCGTGGACACCCGGCCTACAGTGAATCGGCGAAAAGGCGCGATCCTGTAGGCCCGGTCCCCTGACCGGGCGAATTCTCAAACAAGCTCTCACACGCTAAACTTGAACAGCAGCACGTCGCCATCGCGGACGACGTAATCGCGTCCTTCGATACGGTAGTGGCCGGTCTCGCGGGCATGGCCCACGGAACCTTCTTTGACGAGGTCGGCCCAGTGCACGGTCTCAGCTTTGATGAAGCCGCGCTCGAAATCAGTGTGCACGGTGCCGGCGGCCTTGACGGCGGTCGCACCTGAAGGAATCGTCCAGGCGCGAACTTCCTTGTCGTTGAAGGTAAAGAAGGTGCGCAGACCGAGGAGTTGGTAGGTGCTGCGAATCAAGGCGGCGATGCCGGATTCCTGCACGCCGAGTTCCTTCAGGTATTCACCTGCTTCCTCGGGAGAGAGGTCGGCCACGTCGCTCTCCAGTTGGGCGCTGACCACGACCGTGTCGCAGGCGTGATGGGTGCGGGCATAATCGCGGACTTTGGTCACCTGTGGGTGTCGGTCCGCGGCAGCCAGGTCGCCTTCCTTCACGTTGGCGACGAAAATGGTGGGCTTGTCGGTGAGCAGGAAGAAGCCGCGAACTATAATCTTCTCCTCCGGGGCGAGCGGCAGGCCGAGGGTGTTGGCGGGTTTGCCGGTATTGAGGTGTGCGCCAAGCTTCTCGAGCAACTGTGCCTCGAGGACGGCGTGCTTTTCTCCGCGTTTGACGTCGCGCGAGATCTTCTCCAGACGCTTCCGGATGGTCTCCAGGTCGGCCAAAACCAGCTCGGTGGTCACGATCTCAATGTCCCGCACAGGGGCAATGTCGCCGGTGACGTGGACGATATCGGGGTCCTCGAAACAGCGCACAACCTGGATGAGCGCGTCCACTTCCCGGATGTGGCTGAGAAACTTGTTGCCGAGGCCCTCGCCGTGCGAAGCGCCTTTGACCAGGCCGGCGATGTCCACGAACTCGAAGGCCGTAGGAATCCGGGTGTTGACCTTGGTGACCCTCGCGAGCTGGGGGAGGCGCGGGTCCGGCACACTGACGACCCCCAGGTTGGGCTCGATGGTACAGAAGGGGTAATTCTCCGCGGGCGCCTTGTGGGAGCGGGTGACGGCGTTGAAGAGCGTGGATTTCCCTACGTTCGGAAGACCAATGATGCCTGCCTTTAGCATGGCGGAGTTATACCCGTAAGTGAGCTCCCAGGACAAAGGGAAAAGCGCGGACCCGGGGACCAGCGGGACGCGCCAAGCTACTTTACGGCGTCGCGGATGACTTGCTTGAACTTGTCAATGCCCTGGTCGAAGGCGGCGGCGATGGGCAGAATCGGGGCCTGGCGGATGCGACGTTTGAACTTCTTCAAGTTCGCCTCTGCCGCCGGCTCGTCCATCTTGTTGGCAACCACCAGGCGGGGCCTTTCCACCAGGGCAGGGTCGTAGAGCTCCAGCTCGCGCAACAGGTCTTTGAAATCATCCCATGGGGTGCGGCCATCCGTGCCGGCCATGTCGAGCAGCAGCACCAGCACTTTGCAGCGCTCGATGTGGCGCAGAAACTCGTGCCCGAGGCCGACGTTCCGATGCGCCCCTTCAATCAGCCCCGGCACATCGCACACGGTCAAGCGGTGGAAGTCGGGATATTCCACAATCCCGAGCTGGGGGTGGAGTGTGGTGAAGGGATAGGGGGCGATCTTGGGCCGGGCGTGGGAGATGGCCGTCAACAGGGTGGATTTGCCGGCGTTGGGGTATCCCACCAGGCCAACCTCCGCCATGATGCGCAGTTCCAGGAGGTAATTGCCTTCCTCGCCCGGTTCGCCAGGTTGGGCGAAGCGCGGGGTTTGGCGTGTGGCGGTCGCGAAATTGCGGTTGCCCAGGCCGCCCCGCCCACCCCGGCACAGGACGAAGCGTTGCCCGTGTTCGGTGAGGTCAATGACCAGTTCGCCGCGCGAGCGGGCCCCGGAAGCCGCGGGGAAGACGGTGGTGCTGCTTGCCGGCATGTCCTGATTCCCTTCCGCCCAACTCTCTTCCCTGTTGAGAGGCCGAATCGTTTGCCGCCGGCGGGATTGGCTCTGGAAATCCTCTTGCGCGGAAACCCTCGAAGCCTCGGAGCCGGCGCCGGAGTCCAGCTTCCACACCAGCGTGCCGCAGGGGACTTTGACGACGAGGTCCTTGCCGGCGTGGCCATCCATGCCCTTGCCGAGGCCGAACTCACCTTTCTGGGCGATCAGGCGCGGCTGATAATACTGGGCGATGAGATTATTCAGGTCGTGGTCGGCCAGGAGGATGACGTCGCCGCCTCGGCCGCCGTTGCCGCCGCTGGGGCCGCCTTTGGGCCGAAACTTCTCGCGCTGGAAGGCGACGCAGCCTCTCCCGCCGTGGCCGGCGCGGGCGTAAATTTTGATTTCGTCAACGAACACAAAAAAGGCGAGGCCGGAGCCTCGCCGCAGAGGATTCCCGGCGCCGCCTAACCGCTCGTGGGGGCGGCCTCCGCCAGCACGTTGATGCGGCGGCTGTTCTTGTCGAAAGCAACTTTGCCATCCACCAGCGCGAAGAGCGTCCAATCGCGCCCGGTGCCGACGTTGCGGCCCGCGACAAATTTGGTGCCGCGCTGGCGGACCAGGATGCTGCCGGCGGTGACCGATTCACCGCCGAAGCGCTTCACGCCCAGCCGCTTGCTGATGCTGTCGCGCCCGTTGCGGATGCTGCCTTGACCTTTCTTGTGTGCCATAAAGTAGAGATCTCTGTTAAGTGCTAAGTGATGGGTGTGTGGCAAGGGCCCAAGCCCGCTCAAGCTTTGATTTCCTTGATCTTGACGACAGTGAGTTCCTGGCGGTGCCCGATGGTCTTGCGGAAGCCTTTGCGGCGTTTCATCTTGTAGGCGATCTTCTTCTCGCCGCGAGTGTGCTCGACCACGTCAGCCACGATGGAAGCGCTCCCCACGGTCGGAGAACCCACCATGAGCTTGCCGTCGTTGTTGACCAGGAGCACACGGTCAAAATTCACCGCTTGCCCGGCTTCGACCGCCAGGCGCTCGACTTGGAGCGTATCGCCCGCGCTAACGCGATACTGCTTACTGCCCGTTTCAAATACAGCGTACATAAATTGTCTTAACCAAAGGGACGGTAATACAACCAGAATGCAACGGTGGTGTCAACCCGTCAATTTGAGCCCAAGCTAGGGCACTTCCGCCCCAATAGCAAGCCCTCGAATGGCGATTGGGCTTGCCCCGAGACGCGCAGCCAACACTATTGCGCCATGAATCTTCGCGAACGCGGATTGCCTGTTCGGATGACGAGTTCTGCCGTCGGTCTTCTGAGCGCGTATTGCGCTATTGTGCTCACCCTCAGCGCGCCGGCCCAGGAGCAGAAGGCTCCCGAGCGGCCACCTCCCGTCACGCTGACCGAGTTGCAACAGCGGTTGACCGAGCACATCGGCCAGCCGAAGTTTGCCGCCGCGCTATGGGGCGTGAAGATTGTCTCGCTGGACAGTGGTAAAACCGTTTTCGAACACAACCCGGGGAAGCTCTTCAGCCCTGCCTCGAACTCGAAGCTCTATACTGTGGCTCTGGCGCTGGACCGGCTTGGGGCGGATTACCGGATCAAGACTTCTCTGTATGCGCGGGAGAAACCCGACCGGTCGGGCACGATCAAGGGCGACTTGATAGTCTATGGACGCGGCAATCCAACCATCAACACGCGACTGTGCGGCGGTGATATCTACCAGGCATTGGAACCGCTGGTTCGCGAGCTGTCCAATGCGGGCGTGAAGCGAGTCACCGGTGACGTGGTGGGTGATGAGAGCTTCTTCCGCGGCCCTCCCTTCGGCTCAGGCTGGGTGTGGGACGACATGGAGTATTACTACGGTGCGGAGATTTCGGCGCTGACCATCAATGACAACACGCTGCAAGCCGTCGTCAAACCCGGACCGCGCGCTGGCGCGCCGTGCCAACTGTCGCTGCTGCCTGCCACCGCGTGGATTACCTTCAACAACCGAACGGAGACCGTTGAGAAGGATCGGGCGCGCAGAATTCGTTTCTACCATCCGCTTTCTCAGAACGTGATTTACGTCTCCGGCCAAATGCCGGTCGGCGACGCGGGCTACACCGAGGAAGTCACGGTGCACAATCCCGCGGGGCTGTTTGCGTCGTTCTTCAAAGAGGCGCTGGCCCGGCGCGGCATCAAGGTCGCCGGCAAAGCGCGGAGCGTGAACTGGCTGGACCGGGAAGCCCAGCCCGTGGACTACGGGAAGCTGGTGGAACTGGCCTCGGTGGCCTCGCTGCCGCTGCGCGACATCGCCCGCGAAGTGCAGAAGCCGTCGCAGAACCTCTACACGGACCTGCTGCTGGCACACGTCGGCGAGACGACTCGGCGGGCCGACACGTCGGCGTGGACGACCTCGGAAGAACTTGGGGTGCGATCGTTAAACCGGTTTCTGGCGGAGGTCGGCGTCCAGCGCGGCGAGACCCTCTTTGAGGAAGGCTCCGGCCTGTCGCGCAACAACCTGACGACGCCCAACGCGACCGTGTCCCTGCTTCAGTTCATGAACCGGCACAAGTGGGCCCAGGTGTATCTGGACGCGCTGCCGATCGCAGGGGTTGATGGCACGTTGCGGAACCGGATGAAAAGCACGCCAGCCGCCGGCAACGTTCGCGCGAAGACCGGCACCCTGCGCTGGGCCAATTCCCTCGCGGGGCATGTCACCACGGCTGCGGGCGAGCGTTTGGTCTTTTCCCTGATGATCAACCGGCTCCACGAAGCCCGCCCCGCGCGCGGAGACCTGGACACCGTCGCTGTCCTGCTCGCGGGCTTTACAGGGCGGACCGACGAATAGGCGGAACTCGCCACTCTGCTGCCGCGAGAAGGTACGGCGCGTTGGGGCGCAAGGTAATCAACTGATCTACCGCCCCGGCGGAAACCATCTCAAAGTCAAGCCCACCAACCGCCCGGGGTTGGCTAGAATTGAACATCCTCCGGCCTGACTTCCAGGCATTCGTCCTGATCTTCCCAGACAACCGCCGCGTAGAAGTCGAGCAGGCGGGGCGCCAGTTGCCGACCGGCATGCACGAGCAGGCGTTCAGCTTCGTCGGCGGCCCCTTCGTAAGCGTGGTCGTAATCCCCGGCAGTCTTGCGCTGGCGGTCGTCCCAATGGGCGACAGCGTGAACGGGAGAGTACTGGGTACCCCAATCATCCAGTTCGCCTCGCAGCGAGGCGGGCAGGTCCTCGAAAGGAACCAGCGTTTCGTTGCAGTGCTGGCAGATTAGGCCCGTATCGCGCACATCGCGCGTGAGCAAGGGCAGCATCGGCGCGCGGCAGCAAGGAGATTCGGAGTAGGCGGGCGGTGTCGCGACGAGGCGCTTGAGCCAGGTTTGGCGCTCGTGAGCCAACTGCGCCGCCAGGCGGTAGGCGCCCAGCAGCGGATGGGAATACCGCCAGGCCTTGCCGGCAAGCTGGCCGAGGGTTTGCGCCAGCCAGCGCGCCAGGGTCAGGTCGTCGAAGTCGCGGAAACCCTGGCCGTACTCTTTCCAAAGCAGGTCCAACGGGGTATTGGCGTTAGCGGCCATTGGCTAGGCAGTCTGGCGAGGTTGGTTAGGATTGTCGAGCGGAGATGCAAGGTTGGTGGGCGCGACAGGGGTCGAACTTGAACGCGATTTTCGCTCACATGCATTCCACCCCTGTAAACAAAGGCGAATTTGCATGTCGCCCAATCTGCCCTTACGCACCAAAATGCAAGGTTGCGCCACTTTCTTATCCGCGCCTTGTCAGCAGCCCTAAGCCCAGGGAGGGGGGGCCCATTAGGCAGCCATGCGGCATGACCAGAGCTGGTCATTGCGGCCCAACGCGTTCATGTGATATTACTGCCTCAGAATAAATGTGGTGTGTTGCGTTCTGAAAAACGCCACGGTGAACCGTTCGCATGCGCGGACGGAATCAGTGCCCAGTTCCTTGCCAAACCGGAAACTCACCCCCAACATCACAATGTAGTGCGCACAAGACAGTAGCTTGAGGTTGTAAGTACTATGAGAACAAAAACGTAGCTTGCCCATGGCTTCGTTTCCATCGTCGGCGCTTCGGCTGCCTTGGCCAGCCCGGATTATGGCCCGGCGGTGGATCGGATGATCACCGGCTGCTCCAAGTGGTGGAGCAGCGGCTACGCGCGGTGGTTCCCTGTCCGTGACGGTTGACGCAGCCACAATCACAGGCAGGAATCTCGGATTGGTGAGCGTTCGAGGACGCGCCACGGCAATACTACCGTTCGACGGCGGTCGTGGCTTGCCCGTGATCGGGGAAGTTGTGGCAATGAGAGCAATGAGACGTTGGAGAGGCGGACTGCTGGCAGATCCAACACTCCACCACTCCGTTTTTGACTTGAATCTGGGGCGGCACATGGCATTTCCCCGCAGATGGTCATTGACAGATTCTTTGCCTTCTGGTCTTCTCTAGTCTAAGAAAATCCATATCAAACAACGTGTGGGCGATTTGACTTTAGGTGGCCAATGAGAAAGGACGTCGAATCGAATTGGGCCAGGAACAGTCAGGGAGCGTTTGCGTTCCCGTATGAGGTTCTGGCCGTCGCCGGGACATGCTGTATCCTGGCGCTTAGCTGGGCCGCAACTGCGCAATCTTCCACCAACCAGTCTCTCCCTGCCGAGTCCCGCCCAGCGGGAGCCACTGACATCGTCGCCACTTACGACGGCGGAGGCATCAGCGCCGCTGATGTGGCCGAGGTGAGAGATGAACCGCACTTCCTGGCCGACGCGGACCAGAACGCGCCCACCAACGCGGTCAGCCTGGACGAGAAGATTGCTCGACACCTGGCTGCCCTGCGCATCCTGGTGAGCGAGGCCCGCAAGCGGGGTCTCGATCGGCCGGTTGATCCGGAGGCGGCCAAGGCGGGCGTGCTGCCGCAGCACCAGCCCTATAGCCAGAGCGGGCCGGGCTGGCTATTGGAGAAGAAGCTGATCGAGCAGCGCGTCCTGGCGCAGGCCCTCACCGACGAGATGAGCCGCAGCGTGATGATCACTGATCAGCAAATCAATGACCAATACCGCACCAACCGCTTCATCCTGCTGGGTTTCGAGACGGTCGAGGCCGGACGGATTGGCATCAGCGCCCGAAAGCACGGGGACAAGGCGCTGGAGCGGGCCAAGGAGGCGCTGGGGCTGATTCGCAAAGGACACGACTTCGCTGCGGTGGCCGGGCAATATTCCGACCTCGATCCCAAGCTCGCGCAGACGGCGCCTTACGTGGCGACGTTCTGGGGCAAAGATATCGGCTTCACCTTGGGGGGGCTGGGCGAGGGCAGGGTGAGCGAGCCGCTGTCGGTGGCCGACGGCTACGAATTGGTCAAGGTCGTGCGCATTCACCTCACTGGCACTCCCAGCCCGGAGGAAGCCAAGGCGAAGCTGCGGTTTATGTTGAACGGAATGGGGGTGCAGGACCGCGTTCAGGAAATGGCCAAGGCGGCGGAAGCCGCGTTCCCCTTCGTTATCCCCTCCACCAACTCGTCGCCCTCAACCCTCAACCCTCAACCCTCAACCAACCTCGCGCTGTTGCGTTGCGGGCAGTTCGTGCTGACGCGGGCGGAGGTTCGGGGCTTGGCGGCGGAGCGCGGCGCCCAGGGGATGGGCGACCAGCAGATGGTCGAGACGCTTAAACAGGAGGGCGGCTACCATATCCAGATGGGGGAAATGGCGCGGAGCCTGGGCTACGATAAGCGGCCCGATGTGCAGCGGGCGTTGCGTTACGAGCTGGACAAGCAACTGGCCGAGAAGGCAAAGCGGGTCCTGCTGCCGGAATTGGCGGCGGAGATGACCTTTCCAGAGGAGCAGGTTCGCGAGGCCTACGACACCAAGTTCACGGCGACCTTCCCCCCGCAAATCCAGTATGACGCCTTGGTGGTACCCCTACGGGTTCCGGCCGGCGCTACAGACGAGGAACGCGAAGCGATTAGGACCAATGTCTTTGGCCGGGCCGAGGAGATCATTCGGCGGGCACAGGACGGCGCCAAGCTGGAGGAAGTTGCGAGCGGCGATTCGACCCTGCAATGGATGCCAGGCCAGAGCCGGGTGGTCAACGAGAACTCGGCGCTGGCACCGTTGGTGGCGGGCCTTCAGGCGGACCAGGTTGCGGCCCTGCCTTACGAGGATTTCGGCGGCTACTGCGTCATCCGCGTCGGCAAGTCCGAGGCGCGGCGCAAGATGCCTTATGAGATCGCCAAGAACTACATCATTAACGACTTCCGCCACGAGGCGATGCGCGATTTTCATCGGTATTTCGAGACATTTCTACTCAACAAGTATCGCTTTACCTTCGGTGCTGCGGCGGCTCGGCAGACGCGTGACGGAGCGGCAGCCACGCCGGCCAAGACTAAGACCAATAGCCAACAATAGGATGACTATGAACAGTGCGTGCAACTCAAGCAGCGGGTCTGGCCTCTTTCCATTACGACTGGTATGGGCTTGCGTAGTTGGCCTCCTGCTGCTCTTGCCGGGCAAGGCGCGGGCCTGGTGGGGGGATTCGTACAAGACCCCGAGCCTTGGCGGGGGTTGGGGGACGGCCACTAGTTGCGGCACATTTTGGTACGCGTGGACTCACAACACCTCCTGCTCCGGTTTGGGCAAGTCGGCAGATTTCAACCCGGGTTTCGTCTGGAATGGAAGGGGTTGGATTCACATGGACTGGGTCCAGTGTGGCAGCTCGTATTCGGACGCCGGCGTGCGCCTGCGCTACCGCAATCAGGCCGGCGGCTTGACCGGCCAATACAGCGAGGTCAACGAGTGCGGCAGCTCCTGTAGCTGGATATCGGTTTTGGACGGGGAGACGGGCAACGTCTATGACTGGAACGGCATAAATCTCAACGGCAACGAATCCTGGACCACTGGATGTGAGAATGTGTGTGGCTATGGCACCACCACTGCCCGCGAGATACATATGTACGGGGACAAGTGGGTCTATCTGAACGACTGGATTGTCTTTGGCGGTTACGGAACTGCCAATCCGGGTGCTATCAGCGATTTGGGGACGCTGGGAGGCAGCGGCTCCTTCCCGTTCGCTGAAGCCGGCATCTATGTGTACGGAGCGATTGATACGTCGCACGGCAACTACTTTGCCAACAACCTCTATGGTGGTAAGACGCCGTATCGTGTGACGACGGGCGATTGCGGCAACGCGGGTTTGGGGAACTACCTCAACTTCAAGGGCAACGCTGGTCAGAACGGAAACAACAACTGCGACTACTGCAATGCGTATGCATTTGCCTGGATGTATACTCCCGGTGGTGCAGGACCTATGTGGGGGGTGGGTTCGGACGACGGTGTCCGCATCTGGCAGAATGGGACCTTGATTTTGGACAACAACGCCTTTCGGGGCACCACGTGGGATCAAGACCGCTTCCTGCCGACTGGGATGGCGGCGGGGTGGAACCGGGTGCTGTTCAAGGTGCACAACGGCGGGGGAGGCTTTTCCGGAGTGATCAGTTTACACGCGGGCAATGACTTTCGGGCGATGGAAGGCAGTGTCAGTCTCCAGAGTGACCGCTACGGTGGCTACAGCGTGGGGTATGAGCAGGATGCGTGGTATCCGCGCATTGACGTGGCCAGTTGTTACGGGGCGAGCAATCCGCAACCCAATGACAACGTCTACGGCAACAACACCACGGTAACGGCCAGCGGAACGGCCTCTGTCACCGGCCCGGTGCCGCTATGGAAAGTGATGCACTGGGAATGGGGCTACAACATCAGCGAGGGCAACTACGCGGATGTCTCGTCCGGTACCACCAGTTGGTCGCACACTCAGACGGGGGTGACCGGCCATCGGCGGTTCCACTTCTTTTCGGTCAGCCGATCAGGCCGGACCTCGCGGCAAACCAACGGGGCCAGCGGTGGAGATACCTGGGCCGACGGTGGGGCCGGGAACTACGTTGATGTGTATGTGGACAATGTGGCGCCGTTGTACCCGAGCTTCTCGAGCGTGTCCGCTGCGAGCACCAGCCAGATCAACCTCGGCTGGGCCATCCCGAATGATCAGGGCGTCGGCATTGCCGCCGGCAGCACCGAGGACCTCGCCGAGGGGGGCGATAATCACTACCGCCGCGGCGACGTCGGGGTGAAGGTTTACCGGGGCGGCTCGACGACCGTTTACGATTGGGGCACCGGGACCTCGGCGAACGACACGGGATTGGAGGCCAACACGCAATACACCTACACGATTGAGGCGCGGGACAACACCAGCCAGAGCCGGGGGGATTGGGCGAACACCACCGGCCAGCAGGGTTCGACGGTTGCCTGGACCTTGTCGGTTGCGCCGGTGGCGGGGAGTGTGACCGCGGACCAATCCAATCCGGCGCGGGTGAACTGGACGGCGGTGGGCGGGTTTGGGGCGGGCAAGGTGCAGTATTATCGCTACGCCTTCGACCAGTCGCCAACGCACACCTGGACGGGGAGCGAGCCGCAGTGGTCGGGCGGGACGGTGGCGACGCTGCCGACCGCCGGCGGCACGTGGTATTTGCACGTGAAGGGTTACAACGGCGCGAATGTGCCCAACGGCGAGTATCACTACGCGGTCACCGCGCCAGCGGCGCCGGTCATCACGGCGCAACCGCAGCCACAAACCGTGTGTGCGGGCTCAACCGCCACATTCACCGTGGGAGCGTCGGGCAGCTCGCCGGCGTACGCCTGGTATAAGCACGCGAACGCGGGTTGGGGCAGCGCCTGGAGTGCCGGGGGCGGGGGCGGGACGTTCGTGGGCAGCTCGGTGGTCAATAACAATGGCGAAGCCAACTGCAACGCATTCAGCAGTTCCGGGGACATCAACACGCCAGGTGGGAGTGCGCTGGGCATTGTAGGGGGCGGCACGGGGGAAGGGGTGACGCGCAGTTTTCCCAGCGCGCTGAGCAGCGGACAACTTTTGCGCCTGGACATGGATAACGGGAACGTGGATAGCGGTCGGGATGTCGGATTCACGCTGCAGAACTCGAGCGGGGCGCCGCTGCTGGGATTGAAGTTCACGGGTGGGGGGGCCAACTACAAGTATTACGATCTGAACTCGGACCACGACACGGGAATCGGCTTTACGCGACATGGGTTGCGGGTGCAGGTGTTGGTGGGGAGCGGGGGCACGTTTGCCCTGTTCATCACCCCTTGCGGCGGCAGCCCGTCGGGCTTTATGGGCACCTTCGCAAACCCGGGCGATCCGGCCAAGGTGCTGTTCTACAACAACAACTCCAGCGGCGGGGATATAGATAAGATCTTCTTCAACACGATCATAGCAGGCACGGCGTGTGATAACGCGGACAACTACAGTGGGGATTGGAACGGGCAGGACAAAGGGGACCAGCAGATCAGCGGGGAGAGCGGGAGCAGCTATGCAGCCACGACTGGCGGCGATGGCGATCAGTATTACGCCCTGGCGTATAACACCGCGGGCAACGCTGCCTCCAGCAGCGCCTCTTTGACGTTGCTCCCGTTGCCCACCGCGCAGTCAATCTCTCGTGCCCGCGGCCAGGGGGCGAGCCTCAAGATCAAGGTTTCCGACCTGACCGTGGATAGCATCCAGAGCCTGGGCACCGCTGCGTACGGAACGGTCAGTAAGACCACCAGCTACATCTTCTACCTGCCTTACGACGCGAACGACCTGAGGTCCGACAGCTTCGGCTACACCGCGGCCAACACCTATTCCTGCACGAAGCAGGCCACGGTCCAGGTTACCGTGACACCTTCGACGGGGCAGGCGCAAACGATCGCTCTGGTGAACGGGAAAGCGACGGTGCATTTTGCGGGTATTCCCGGCTTCAGGTATACGGTTCAGCGGGCCAGTGAAATCCCCCCCGCCGCCCCCGCGAATTGGACCGATTTGATGACAACCAACCTGCCCACGAGCGGACCGGGCGGGGATGGCTTGTTCACCTTTGAGGAGTCGATGGCGCTGTCCCAAGCATACTACCGGCTGAAGTATAATCCGTAAGTGCTGTGCCGTTCCGGGACCGGCGGCGGTATGGGACCAACACGATCACCATCACGATCAACACGATGGTGGCAAGCACGATCACCCTGCGGATTGCGTATTTGGGTGGGGGGAGCAATTTGTTAGTTTTGCGGGGATGGCGGGGTGGAAGCAGGCGCTGCGGTATCGGAAGAGGACAGAATCACGGTTGAGTTCGGCACTGGTCGCACACGGCTTCCAGAAGCGAGTCTGGCGCCAACGGGCGTTGGCGGTTGCAACTGCCTGAATCCGCGCGGGGGCAGCGAGAGTCGTGCCAAGTTATTGCTTGTGCCTTCAGCAGGGGGGATTAGAATTGCGTCATGCCTCAAGGCCTACATTTGTCGCAGCGCTTGACGCAGTCGCTGGTGCTGGCACCGCAACTGCAACAGTCGCTCGCTCTCTTGCAGGCGCCGACGCTGGAGCTCAAAGCGCTGGTGGAGCAGGAATTGCAGCAGAATCCGGTGTTGGAGGAGACGCCCGCGGCGGAGGCGGAGCAGCAGGAGAAGGATGGCCGGGACGCGGAACAGGCGGCGGCCACGGTTGACCCCAGCGAACCGCCGGCGGATTTGAATTTCGACCCCGCCACGGAGAAGGGCACCGCCGAACCGGTGGATGATTTTCAGGCGGAGTTTGACCGCCTGGTGCAACTCGACCAGGAATGGCGCGACCATTTTGCCCAAACGAACCTGCCGATGCGGGCCTCCGCGGAGGACGAGGAGAAGCGGCAGTTCATGTTCGACTCGCTGGTGGCGGGCACGTCGCTGCAGGAGATGCTGCTCGAACAGATGCGCGAATCGGCGTTGCCTCCGGACCAGTGGCCGACGGCGGAGATGTTGATCGGCAATATTGACGAGCATGGCTACCTGAAGACCACTGTCGAGGAGCTGGCAGCTTCCACCGGGCTGGCGGCCGACCAGATTGTCGGCGTGCTGAAGGTGATTCAGAGCTTCGAGCCGCCGGGCGTTGGCGCGCGGGATTTGCGGGAATGCCTGCTGCTCCAGTTGGAACGCGCGGAGCAGCAAAGCACGCTGGAATACCGGATCGTCAACGAGTTCATGGAGGCGCTGGGCAAGCGGCGCATTCCCGAGATTTCCCGCGGGACGGCGGCGTCCGTGGATGAAGTGCAGGAGGCGCTGGAGCGCATCGCCCGGCTGGAGCCGCGGCCCGGCCGCGCTTATTCGGCGGACACCGACCAATACATCCTGCCGGAGGTCTTCGTGCGCAAGTCCGGGGATGACTACGTGGTCACGACCAACAACGAGCATATCCCGCATTTGCGCATCAGCAACACCTACAAGGACCTGATGGCCCATGGGGGAAACTCGGCCGAGGTGCGCAATTATATCCGCGAGAAGATTCGCGCCGGGAAATTCCTGATCAAGAGCCTGCAGCAGCGGCAGCAGACGATCCTGAACATCGCCCGAGAGATTGTGAATCGCCAGCGCGACTTCATGGCCAAAGGCGTCGCGGCGCTTAAGCCGCTGACCATGGTGCAAGTGGCACAGGTCGTGGGGGTCCATGAAACCACCGTCAGCCGCGCGGTCTCGAGCAAGTACATGGAGACCCCGCAGGGGATCTTCGAGATGAAGTATTTCTTCACCGCCGGCATCCAGACGGCCACCGGCGACGGCATGTCCAACACCAGCGTCAAGGACATGATCGCGGATATTTTCAAGGCGGAGGATTCCAATAAGCCTCTCTCGGACCAGGAAGTGGTGCGGATGCTCAAGGAGAAGGGCATCGTGATCGCCCGCCGCACCGTGGCCAAGTATCGCACGGAGCTGAACATCCTGCCGTCCAACCTGCGGAAAGTTTACTGAGCGGGATTGGGCCGCGGGGGCAAAGGGGAAACTCAGCGGCGGCAACGGCCGCAAGCGGCAGGCTGGTTTTTTCTGGAGCCGAAAGTCAGCGCGCGGACGGAGGTTGTGATGTAGAGTTAAGCCGGTATGAATGCTCATTCCGTCCGCATCCTGGACACGGTGATAATCCTGATTGCTCTTGGGGGCCTCGGCCTGGCTCCGCTTCGGGCCGCTGAGCCGTGGTCGGCGAAGGAGTTAAAAGACCCGGCAGCTTTGGCGGCAAATTTGGCGGACGCGAAGGCTCCCCAGCCGGTGATCCTGAACATTGGCTCGGTCGAGCAGATCAAAGGCGCGGTTGCCATCGGCCCGACGGGCGTCCAGGAGAAATTCGACAAGCTCAAGCAGCACCTGGCCAATCTGCCAAGGGACAAGGAGGTCATCATCTATTGCGGATGCTGTCCGTTTCGCCGGTGTCCGAATATCCGGCCCGCGTTCTCGCTTCTCAAAAGGATGAAGTTCACAAAGGCGAGACTGCTCAACCTCCCGACGAGTCTGAAGGACGACTGGATCATTAAGGGCTACCCGATGGAGTAACCTAACCTTCTAAGCGGGCAGGATGCCCGGACGCCGCGCTCGCAGGTGTGAAATGTTCCGGTTAGGGGAGGTGCTTTCCCGTAGGGTCAAACTAAATCGCTTGGGAGACTGGCCTTGGCGAGGACGCTTGGAGTTGTCCGCTGGGGCTGTTGGAGGTCGGTTGAGGCGGTTTGGGGGTCAAAACCGCTGTAAGTCATTGAACTGAATGCGGTTACGCTGGTTTTGAGAGGGGTTAGAGGGGTGAATCTGCGTAACTTCTGGAGCCACAATGGGTTGCGTTATTGAACCTACAGTGTGGATACGGTGTGCATACGGTGCGTATATGGTGAGGTACCCGTTCATCTGTGAGCGCCAATCCCTGGCTGGGGTGGCCGGGGTTCGATGGGCCAGTCGGACGCGGGCTTTGCGCTTCCGCCGCGTCGAGGCTCGACAGCGGGGGCAGGCGTGGCCTAGGCTCTGGGCTCCGTTTCCCTTGCGGGATTAGCATGACGAAAACTGAGAAGCTGTTGCGCGAGCTGATTGCGCTGCCTAGCGTGAACCCGGCATTCGTGCCGGAGCGGGATCGCCACGCCGGCGAGCAGCGGGTGGCTGAGTTCGTGGCCGCTACAGCGGCGCGCGCGGGGCTGGACGTCGAGCTCAGGACGGTTTTGCCGGGTCGTTCCAACGTCCTTGTCCGCCTCTCGCCCCGGGGCAAAGCGCGGCGGCGCGTCGTGCTGGCACCGCACCTGGATACCGTCGTTGCGACCGATGAGCAGTTTGTGCCAGTCAGGCGCGACGGCCGCCTGTTTGGCCGCGGCGCCTGCGACACCAAAGGTTCAGTGGCGGCGATGCTGGTGGCGTTGTGCGAATTGGCGCAGGGACGCCAGCGGCCAGCGGAGATGGAGGTTGTCTTTGCGGGGCTGATTGACGAGGAGCACCGCCAGGCTGGGTCACGCGCCCTGGTGGCAAGCGGCTTGCGGGCGGATCTGGCGATCGTCGGCGAGCCTACTCGTTTGCAGGCGGTAACGGCGCACAAGGGCACCTTGTGGATGACGCTTGAGACCCGGGGCAGGTCGGCGCATGGTTCGTCGCCCGAACTGGGGCGCAATGCTGTCCACGCGATGGCGCGGGTGGTGGATCTGCTGGAAACGGTATACGCCGCGCAGTTGCGCCGGCGGCAACATCGGCTGCTGGGCTGCGCGACGGTGAGCGTAGGGGCTATTTGCGGGGGTCACCAGGCCAACATCGTGCCCGATCGGTGCAGCGTTTTGCTGGATCGCCGCACTCTGCCCGGTGAAACGGAGGCGCGAGTCCGGCGCGAGATCAACAGCTTGCTGCGGCGGAAGCGCCTGGCGGTAGCCTACGTGCACGACCAATTGCCCGAGTGTCTGCCGCTGGAGACCAACGCGCGGCTGCCGCTGGTGGCGCGCTTCCTGCGCAGCTTGGGCCAGCGCAAACCGGTTGGTGTGCGTTACTTCTGTGACGCGTCGGTGCTGGCCCACGGGGGTATCCCCAGCGTGGTGTTCGGGCCGGGCGACATCGCCCAGGCGCATACCGCGGCGGAGTGGATTTCGCTGGCAGCGCTGGAGCGCGCCAAGGCCATGCTGCTGCGTTTTCTGCAATCGTTTGCGTGAATTGGAATTTCCGGCCTTCCCTGAAGACATATGCCGACTGAATGCGTCGAAAGCCGACCCGTAGCCGCGGCTGCCCACCGGGCCTCGTTCTTCCGCCAAAGCGGCTGGCTCATGGTGGCCACCTTCACGGGTGGCATATTCATGACGCTGGTGCATTTCCTGTCCAAAGCAACCGCGTTGCCGGAGGCGGAATATGCCCAGTTTGGGGTGTTTCTGGCGGTGGCGATGTTCATCCCCGCGCTGCCCCTGCAAATGGTGATGGCGCAGCAGACCGCGCGGGCGCTGGCGCTGCACCGTGAGCATGAACTTTCGGGCCTGATCCGCGCCGCGTGGCTGGGGACCTTGGCGGTGTGGCTGATGGCGGCGGTTGTGGTGTTGGTGTTCCAGAAGACCATCATGGTTCAGTGGAAGATTACCAACCCGGCCGCGCTGTGGCTGACGCTGCCGGTGTTGCTGTTCACTGTCTGGCTGCCGATGTTCTACGGGGTGCTGCAGGGACAGCAGAATTTCCTCTGGATGGGCTGGAGCATGATCCTCCACGGCCTGGGCCGGTTTGCGATTGCGGCCCTCCTGGTGCTGGCGCTTCACTTTGGCGCCACGGGCATGGTGACGGGCATGTTCGGCGGCTTGATCTTCGCCCTGGTGATCGCTATTTGGCCGACCCGCTCGCTCTGGCTGGCGCCCGCGCAGTCGTTCGCCTGGCGCAGCCTGCTGAAGCAAGTCATCCCGTTGTTGCTTGGGTTCGGAGCCTATCAGTTTCTGCTCACGGCGGATACCATGTTTGTCAAGGCTTACTTCAGCGGGGATGAATCGGCTTATTATATCAGCGCCGGCACGCTCTCGCGGGCTGCGATGTGGCTGGTTGGCCCGCTGGCGGTGGTCATGTTCCCGAAGATAGTTCACGCCAAAGCCAAGGCCGAGAAGACGGATCTGGTGGGGGTAGTGCTTGCTGGCACGGCGATTTTGGCGGCAGGCGGAGCGATCGGCTTGTGGGTGCTGGGGCCCTGGGTGGTCAGGTTCATGTTCAAGCCGAGCTATGTGCAGGCTGCCTCGGTGTTGCTGCCCTGGTACGCCTGGGCGGTGGTGCCGCTCTCGGTAGCCAATGTGCTGCTGAATAACCTGCTGGCCCGGTCAATGTTCAAAGTAGTCCCTGCGCTGTGCATTCTGGCCGTCGGCTACGCGTTTGCGCTCACGCGTTTCCACGACAGTCCCGTAACGGTCATCAAAACGCTCTGCGTCTGCAATTCACTGCTGCTGGCCATCTGCGCCTGGTACACGTGGGGTGTGAAGGCCCAGTTTCATGGCGATGCGGAAAGGTAGGAAGCTGGCGGCGGGCGAAGGACGCCGGGGCGCTTGAGCCGGTCTGCGCTTGTTACTTGTGCTTCTCGCTGTGGCCGTTAGGCGGCGGGCCTGGAAGGGGTTGGGGAGCGCGAAGTTTGCGGTAAATCCACCCCTCGATCGGACGTAGCGGGCGCAACAACCCGTAGAGCCGCGGTGAATAAATCAGCCAGATCCGCACCGCGGAGAGGAACATCACCAGCGAAGTCCTGACCAGGGTGACTTTGGAGCCGATCTTGTCCGTCCATTCGGTCGGCACTTCGCGTATGCGGTAGCCCGCGCGTTTAAGGGAGTAGAGCAGGTTGATGTCGAAAGCCATGTCGGCGATGCGCAAGGAGGAGTGCACTTTCTCGACCGCCTTGCGCCTCATCACTTTGGCCCCGCATTGGGTGTCCCGGATGTTCATCCAGAACAGGACTTGCACAATCAAATGGAATGCCCGGCTCGCAAAACGCCGTCGGCTGCTCTGCTCCACGTGCAATACCGCGCCCGGCAGCCAGCGCGAACCGATCACGCAGTCCACTCCGTCAATGTGCCTGACCAAATCATGAAACGCGCGTGGCGGAGTGGCGCCGTCCGCATCCACGTAGCCGATAAGTTCGGCCAGGGGCGCCAGCTTCAGCCCTTCGATCAGCGCCCCGCCTTTGCCGATGGGTTCCGGGAATTCCAGCGCGCTAACGGCGGGAAAATCCACGCCGACGCGCCGCACTACGCCGAGCGTATCGTCGGTGCAGCCGTTGAGCACCACCACGAGTTGAAACTTGCCGTGGTATTGCCCCTGGAAATAGCGGGCATAGTCCCGGAGCACCGGCTCGATGCGGTCCGCTTCATTGTAGGCCGGGATCAGGAGCAGGAGGCTGGGCTCGGTCACGCCGATTACTTACCAGAGATCAGCAAAAAGGCAACGGGGTAGTAGGATGACAAAATAGTTCTTATGGCATGCAGCGCTGATTGACCTTCCGGATATTTGCATTACGCTCGCATGGAGTCATGATGCGTCGTGTGACAGGATTCCTGATTTGCGCCATTCCAGGTCTGGTGATGCTGGTTTGCGGTCTCCTGGTGCCGGCGCACTTGCGGGCGGTAGATTCCGGCGTGCTTCAAAGGGCCGGCATTAACACGGCGTCGCTGGCCGACCGGGGACTGACGCTCGTCAGACAGAACAAGCTGGGGGCGGCCGAATTGCTCCTGCGAGCTGCGCAAATGGAAGGACTTCCCGATTGGCACCGGCTCGGTCTGGCGTTAACCAACTCGGCCTTGCAGCATCCCCGCTGGATGGTCTGGGGTGGAGGCGACCCGCGCCTGGAGCGTCTGTTTGCCAGCGATCCCCTCCTTCCCAAGTCCGGGTCTGAGCCATTTACCGACTTTGCCGTTCGGGAAGAGAATCGGGCAGTGGCGTTTGAGTTGCTGCGAGACTCGGCGCTGCCGACCATCCGGGAAGTGCTGCAATGTCGTGCGCTAACTAACACCGCTGTATTCTCCCCTTCGCAGTCCGCCGCCGGACAGGCGCTCGACACAGCTCTTGCCATTTGCGGACTCTTGCTGGAAGGAGGCCATTTGAGCGGGGGGCTGAGTGATGCCGTCTTCCAGTTAGCGGGAGCGAGTAATCTCGGAGGTGATGCGCAGCGACTGGAACAAGTGCTGCTTGATTTGATGTCGTTGGGGCAAAGGCTCAACTGGGGCCAGCTCGTGGAATTCGTCAGCCAGATTCAGGATGTGGAGACGTTACGCCTGCTGGCGAACCTGGTGCGCCGGAACGAAGGGCAGTTGCCGGTAGTTTTCGCGGCGGTGCAGCTTTCCGGCAAACCGGCACAGGTTGCGGCCTACCTGATGAACTTCAGCCAGACCGGGATGAAAGACCTGGGGGCCAGTCTCCGTTTCGGGACGGGCGGCGTTAGCGAGCTTCTGCAGCGTAACCGCCGTTTGCACAGCTACGGTTTCGCGCAGCGATTGGCCGGACAGGCGCCGTTTGGCGTGTTTGGCTCGTTCGCGACAGATTTATGCTGGCGTAAGCCAGGACTGGGGCTGACTATGAAGTGGTTGTTGTACCTGGCGGGCGGGTTCCTGCTGGCCGCGGCCTTGCATTTTGCGCGCCCGGCGGCCTCGGCCTTGGAACGTCCGCTGCAGGTGCGCGGGTTTCATGTGGCCCGCGAGGTTTTATTTGCGCTGGGCTTCCTGCTCGTGGTGTTGCTCCTGAGCGAGCCGTTTCTCGCTCAGGAAAGCCAAAGAGTGGAGCTTCCTTTTCGGCTGCGCCTGCCCACGGTGGGTGGCGTGGCCCCGGCGGGAACCCCCGGCGTTACGCGATCAATTATGAACCAACTGAGTCTATTGACCCTGCTGCTGTTCTTTGTGCTGCAGGCGCTACTATACACGGCGTGTCTGGTCAAATTGGCAGAGATCCGCCGCCAGAACCTGCCTTCGCGCATCAAGCTGAAGCTGCTGGACAACGAAGACCACCTTTTCGATGCCGGGCTTTACCTGGGTTTTGCGGGCACAATCATCTCGTTGATCCTGGTGTCGCTGGGCGTGATCCAGCCGAGCCTTATGGCGGCCTACTCGTCCACCTCGTTCGGCATTATCTTCGTTTCAGTCTTCAAGATTTGCCATTTGCGCCCGCTGCGCCGCAAGCTGGTGCTTGACGCGGAAGCCCCGCCAGCCGTTGCGACCAGGCTAGCCCCGACCACATGAACCGCTCGATTCTAATCGTTATCTGCGACTTCCTGCTGGTGAGCCTGCTGGCATTCTCCGCAGTTGATATCAGCAAGACCACCCGCGAGGGGGTTCCGCGGCAGGTCCAGACGACCATCGCCACCAACAGAGTGGACGACCGGCAGGACCTGGCCGCTGTAATGCGGCTGGCGCTGGAGGAGGAACGCAAAGGGCGCGACGCATTGCTGGGAGAACTGACGCAGACGCGCCAGGCGGCAGCCCGGCAGCAGGCGCAGTTGCGCGAGCGCGAGACGCAGGTGCAGACCTTCCGCGAGGAGCTACAAAAGAAAGATCAACAAGTGCAGGCGTTCCAGCGGGAACTGCAACAAAAGGACCAGCAAACCGCGCAGCTTGCGCAGCAACAGACCAATCTGCTGCGGCAGTATGTTGCCGCTCAGACCAACATCCAATCTCTGAACCAGCAGCTTTTGACCAGTTCGGCTGAAACGCTGATTTCCAGAGAGAAGCTCGCAGCGATGCAGGCGGAGCTTCGCAAGCAAGCGGAACAAGCGGCGGCCTTGCAGCGGCAACTCGGGCAACTGGCCCAGAGCAACCAGTTGGTCCTGAACGAAAAGCAGCGCCTCGCTGGTCAGCTCCAGGTGGTCGAGGCCGAGAAGCGGCTGGTCACTGAACAAGTCACCCGCATGCAAGAAGAGGTGAAAGTTGAGCGCGCGGAGAAAGCCAAATTGGCCGAGGGGGTCAAAACGCTTGCCAGCAAGTCAGAGCAATTAGCCCAGGAAATCCAACTGAACCGTCCGCTGGCTCCCAATACGATCTTTAGCGAGTTTGCCACCAACCGCGTGCAAGCGAGCGTGTCGGGTGTCCGCGCCGGCTTCCTGGGCTTGGAGTCGAACAAGCGGGCGATCACCCAGACTGTGCTGGTCACGGACGGGACGAATACGGTTGCCCTTTGTCATGTGCAGGACACGCCCCTGAGCTTCAGCTACCCGGGCACGGAGTGGGCGGGGCTGACAGGGACACTGGAGCGCAACGCGGCGATTATTCCCATCAGGGCATTGTCATTCTGCCAACTGGACCCACGGGTGGTGTTCATGCCGGTCACCCGGGCGGAGGTCCATGAACTCGGCGGCAAGGTTTATCGTATCTCGTCCGACCCCTACAAGTTCCAGGATGCGGTGCTGGTTGGAGCACAGGAAGGCTACTACGGGGAATGCACATTCCAGATAGATCTGACCACGCCACTCTATGTCAAGATGGACCGTAATTCCCTCAAGGGGCTGTTTGGCAAGTTCAACCCGTCGCGCGGTGACCTTGTGTTCAGTCGCACCGGCGAATTGCTCGGCATCATGGCCAACAGCACTTACTGCATGATGATCAAGAACTTCCATGCGACGGCGACGTTCCAATTTGGGGCCGACGTGCGAAGCCAGGAGACCGGGTCAACGCTGGCGCGGTTATACTCCTTAATAACCCAATTACCCTTTAAGCTTCAATAGGGGTGGGTGGCTCCATCTCCGCGGCAACCCCGACCGCTGCTTGACGGCATGTCCCGCCGTGGCCAAACTCGTCTCATGAAACGACGCGCCTTTCTCAAATCTGTCGCCTTCACTGGAGCCGCCGGCCTCATTCTTCCCCGCACCCGCCTTTTCGGAGCGGACGCACCCGGCAACAAGCTCAACCTCGCCCTCCTCGGCACCTGGGGCCGCGGCGAAGCCCACTTCGACGGCATTGCGAAAGAAAATGTCGTCGCCTTGTGTGACGTGAACGAAAAGCACCTTGCCTTCGCCGCCCCGAAGTTCCCCAAGGCCAAACAGTATGTGGATTGGCGCAAGTGCCTAGACCAGAAGGACGTTGAAGCGGTCGTTTGCTGCACCGCCGATCACACCCACGCCTTCGTCGCCAACTGGGCGATGAACCGCGGCCAACACATCTATTGTGAGAAACCCCTGGCCAACTGCGTCGAGGAAGCCCGCGTGGTCCGCGCTACCTACCTCAAGAAGAAGGACAAGCTGGCAACCCAAGTCGGCACCCAGCGCCACGAGTACGAGAACTTCAACCGCGTTAGAGAACTCGTCCTGGACAAGGCGATTGGCGAGTTGCAGGAAGTCAGCGCGTGGGGCGACCGGCAGCTTCCCAAGCCGGGCTACCTCCCCGCCGCCGGGGATCCGCCCAAAGACTTCCACTGGGACTTGTGGCTGGGGCCTTCGCCCGCGCACCCCTGGAATCCCGAATACTTCTCCGGCAGCTCGGGCATGAATTGCCTCCAATGGAACATGTTCTGGGACTTCGGCAGCGGTCAGGTCGGGGACATGGGCAGCCACACCATGGACATCGCCTGGAACGCGATTGACGCCGGTCTGCCGGTTTCAGCCGAGGGCAAGGGCGACCCCTTCAACCCTGAAGTCACGCCCGTCAAGTTGGAGATGCATTTCGAGATTCCCTCCAATCACTGGCGCCAGGCCATCCGGGTATCTTGGTACCAGGGCGGCGCAATGCCCGAGTCGCCCGTGCCCTATCTCGACCTGAAGAAGATTGACCACGGCGCGCTCTTCGAAGGGAGCAAGGGCTGCCTCGTGGCTGATTTCAAATCGCGCGCGCTGTTTCCGCTGGGCAACCAGGCCGACCTGACCTACTACAAGCCTCGGCCCAAGTCCGCCTTGCTGCCGCCGCTGGGCAATTTCCAGAGGCAGTGGATCAACGCCTGCAAAGGCGACCTGAAAACCGCCTGCGACTTCGACTACGCCGGGAGAATGATCGAAATGATGATGCTCGGCCTGGTAGCGTATCGCGTTGGCCGGAAGATCAACTACGACGGTGCCACCGGGCGCGTCACCGACTGTCCGGAAGCCAACGAACTGCTGGCACGCACCTACCGGCCTGGCTGGACCCTCAATGGATAGGCTCCTGTTTGCCTTAGCGGCGCCCTGCTGAACCTCGCCAAACGGGAAACTTATTATCCATGAATACAATTCCGATTCCATCACGCGCCGCCCTTGCTCGATTCGTTCTCGCGAGCTTGTTGTCGGCGGGCCTGACCGCGTGCCAGAGCGCACCCAAGCCGGCGACCGCGCAGACCTTCCGGGTGATGACTTACAACATCCATCATGGAGAAGGGGTTGACGGCAAGTTGGACTTCCAGCGCATCGCCGAGCTGATCAAACGCGAGCGCGCGGATATTGTCGCGCTGCAGGAAGTGGACAAGGGCGTGGAGCGGACCGCGCGGCGCGACTGCCCGGCCGAGCTGGCGGTGCTAACAGGCATGACCTGCGTGTTCAGCAACAACTTCCACTTCCAGGGCGGGGAATACGGCAACGCGATCCTGACACGCTTCCCCGTCAAGCGCTGGACCAACCAACACTATAAGATGCTCCGCCAAGGCGAGCAGCGCGGACTCCTGCAGGTGGTGCTGGAAGTCCACGGGCGCGAGCTGGTGTTTATGAACACGCACATTGACTTCCGCCCGGACGACACCGAGCGACTCATGAACGTGGCGGAGCTTCTGGAGATCATTCCTGCTTACGGCAAGAAACCGATGATCCTCTGCGGCGACTTCAACGACACGCCCGGCAGCCGCACACACGAGAGGATCGCCCAGGCCTTTGTTGATACCTGGCCGCAGGCCGGCACGGGCGACGGGCCAACCATCCCCGCCGTGCAGCCGCGCAAGCGGATTGATTACATCTGGCTCAGGAAGGGCGGAGTCGTCGAGCCGGTCCGAGCCTGGGTGCCCGAATCCCAGGCGTCAGACCACTTGCCGGTGGTGGCAGAATTCCGGTTCCGGTGAGCTCATCGGGCCGGTAGGCCGGACGCGTGAGCCAGCGCGAGTGTCTGCGGATAGCCGCTCAGGCCGCGCGGAGGTTCACAAGCCGGGTGAAGGCGGTATCCCAAGTGTTCGCGTAGGGGAGCAACACTTCCGTCTTGATGGATTTGCGCACGATCTCGCGCGCCTGCTCAAGCGACTCGACATGACCAAGGGTCAATGCCTGCACAATGATATTGCCGACCGCCGCCGTGTCCGGGGGTGCCATCACCAGGGGACGGCGCACGGCATTGGCGATGAAATGGTTCAGCAGGGGATTGGCGGAGCTGCTCAGAAGGTAAATCCGCGCGACCTGCCGCCCGGTTACCTCTTCCATTTCCTGCAGCGCCTTGCGATACGACAGGGCCACGCTCTCCAGGATGCAGCGAATGATCGGGCCGGGCTTGCGGGGCACGGGCTGCTTGGTTTCCCGGCAGAACGCCTGAATCTTGAGCGGCATATCGCCCGACGACAGAAACCGGGGATCTTCCGGGTTGATCAACGATTCGAAGGGAGGCGCGGAACCCGCCAGGTGTGTGAGCAACGTGTCATCAATTTCACGGTCCTGGTCCTTCCAGAACCGGCGGCACTCCTCAAGAATCCTCAGCCCAACCGTCTGCTTGGAGAAACGCACCGATCCGCCGTAGCCGGGCTCGTTGCTGAAACCCAGACTGCTGCTCTTTTCAGTGATGATTGGCCGGGCAACCTCCGTCCCCATTGTGGCCCAGGAACCCACACGCAGATAGGCCCAGCTCTCCCCAGGCACTATGGGCAAGCCTGCCAGCGCCGCGGCCGTCTCGTGCGAGCAGGTCGTCACAACCAAAGCGTCATCCAGGGCCGTGGACTTCACAATCTCCGGCCGCAGCGGCCCCAGCTCTTTGCCCGCGGAAACGAGCGGCGGAAATAACTTGGACGGCAACTGCGCCGCGCTCAGCAGCCGGGGAGACCAGCTATTGGTCACAGGATTAAAGAGCTGCGTGGCGCCCGCCAGGGATACTTCGAAGCGCGGAATGCCGGAGAGCAGATAATTGAAAGCGTCGGCAATCGGCAGGAGGTGTCCCGCCCGGCCAAGACGCCGCGGCTTCTCCGCCGCCAGTTGGAAGAAGGTATTCGCGAGCATCGGCTGGACCCCAGTCTCCTGATACAGGGATTCCTTTGGAACCAGCGACAAGCCCTTCTGTATCCCTTCCTGGGTACGGGGATCGCCGTAATGATACGCGGGTGTGATCAGCGAACCGTCGGCCTCGAAGAGCAGGTAATCGCCAGCCCAGGAATCGCAACTGATGCTGTCCACGGCCTCCTCATAGGCGCCAACAGACCGCAAGCCGTCGAGCGTCTCCTGATACAGCCGGGGGATGTCCCATTGGAGCGAGTCTTTGTCCCGGACCGGGGTATTAGGGAAGCGGCGCACCTCGCTGACCACGAGCGCGTCCTTGTCGAGAGTTCCCATCATCACGCGACCACAGTCCGGACTTAGGTCGCAGGCGACATAATACTTGCTCATTTGGCCCCGGTTTGCTGCAAGTGCCGTGCCCCATTGAGGCGAAAACTCAGATTTGACGCTCCCCTCAGCTAAGCTCAGAAAGCGCAACGGTTGCCGTTCACTCTCGAGAGTCGGCGCCACAGCCTTTCCCGGCTGCCCTGCCTTGCCCAAGCTCAGCCGGTTCCGAGTCCGCGCCTGTGATGCGGTCGGTGAAAGCCCGTGCGCCCACTGCGTGAAGCGTACCAAAATGGAACAGGAGAGTGTGCAATTCCGGTCCACCAGGTGTTGGGTAGGGCCGCCTCGCCGAGGCGGTCAAACGGTGGCGCTTTCGGCGAACGCGCCCTGCCAGACTCAGGAGTTACGCCGCACAAGGGACCCTCACCGTATCCCCACCGTATCCTCCCCACATCCACACCGTAGATACAGCCTTGACATCCCCAGACGATTCGGTGTAAACCACTGTCGTCAAAGAACTTCCGACAAGAAGCCGCCCAAAAGCACTGCCCGGGAACCCAAATCCAGGCAAGTGCCGCAGTTACAAAGACTTACGGAGAATTGGCTGGAATTGGCCACTTCCGCGCTTTGGCGAACCCACCATACCAACGCGGCTACCCACGGGACCGTAAGTTCCGAAAAGACCTGGCTTAACCACGCGGGAAATGGCATCCCCGCAGAGTAGTGCCCCGGAGCGTCAATGGACCTTGCCTTTCGGCCAGGCGCGACAGCGCGAGCGCGTCCTGCGGCGTCAGAGGCCGCAGGATTAGGCGTTCGGTTTGCAGTGTCGGCTGTTGCCTCACCATACGATTGCTGTTTGATTGATTGCAGGAGCCGTGGCCGGCCACAGGGCCTTCTGGCCATCCTCCAACGCCGCTTCCAGGTAATACTCAACCGCACCCCGAGCTTGAGCAGGAAGCCCAACGCGGTAAGCCTGCCGGGCGCGATGGGTGGCCGCCAGCTTCTTGAATCGGCCCTCGCCCAGGGAACGCCAGTGCAGCTTGAGCCCGGCGCACTTCGCACCCGACAGGACAAAGGCACGGATTTCATGCGGTTCTCTGGCATTCATCAGGGTGCGCCTGGCGGAGACGAAAATCCGCGGACTGCCCCGATAGGCCGTGCTGATGGCAGCTTCCGCCGGCAAGGCCTCCCCGAGAAGTTGCGCAATGGCCCCGTCATGTGCGGACACAACCCGCGCGCGACAACCGCTCTCAATGCTGGCAATGGTCCCGATCTCGCCAGGTGACTTGGCGCAGTTCACGAAGGCGGCGATCATGTCCTCATAACTTCGCGCAACGTCCAACCGAAGGGGAAGGACTTCGCTTCGGACGCAGCTCAACTTCCTGCCAGCCTCCTGCATCGCATTGACTTCCTTCAATTTCGCCGCCAGGCGATCGGCCAAAACCCAGGTTCGCACCCGCAGTTGGGAGGCCCGGATGAAATTGAGCCAATAGTCAAACCGTTCAAGATAGCCGGCGCCGCTGATGCGGGGCCGCAGCGCCTCCAACTCGCGCAGCGGTCCGAAGAACTCCGAGATTTGGGCATCTGTGGTGCTGGCGCCGCCCCGAATCAGCGCGTTAATCCCCAGATGGCCGCCATCGAGCTTCTGTAAAGCCAAGCCTGCCTCGGCGCCGGCATCGCCGCCAAACATGCCCCGCCCCCAATCGATCCAAAAAGCACGCATCCCAGACGTCCGGTCTCCGGCAGCGGCGGCGTTCGCATGGGTCCCGCCCGTAATGTCAAAGTCCCAGCCGGCTTGCGCCAGCGCCGTGATGTTCGGCGATATGGCCGCCGTGCGCCAGTGGATCGCCATCATGCCTTCACATCCGTAGCGGAAGGCATCGGAAGAGTTGGCGAACATCCGCTCCGCCCAGAGCTGCAGGTCCCAGCAGGTGCAGCAATGCGCCCCGGCTGTGTCATCGTCCTCGGCCCAGCCGATGACCCACTTGGGACGGTTCGGCATGGCGCCATACGCCTGCTCCACCGGGTCGCGTCCCAGGCTGGTGTTGATGGACGAGGCCGCCCAACTCTTCGGGGCACGTTTGTCCATCCAGAGCGCGTCATCGCGAGTGCCCAGGCGCCAGCCGCAGGTGGCGAAGCCAAACGGCGCCTGAACCTCCTTGGCCGCTGCCTCAACCAGGCCCAGCTCGCGCTCGACATTGGCCCCGGAGGTAATCTCCCAACCGCTGGAGCCGGGGTCCTGCCCCAGCCAAATCTCCGCCGCCCAGAGCCAGTAATAATCCACCGGCGATTTGCGCATGAGCCGAAGAAAGGTGCCCTCGTAGAGGCGGCGAATGACGGCCGGATCATCTGGTTTCAGGCCCCTGCCCTCCAGCCGTGCCGCCAGCGCTTTCGGGATGCCCAGAGGAAGCTCCGTGCCGACGCAAGTCTTGATGGCAAGACGCCGCGCATGATGGAAGGCTTTTTGCTGAAAATCTCCGTAGCGGTTGAACATCGCCACAGCGGCCTCGCCGGTCCTGGGCCACTCCAGGCAGTCGAGCATGAAGTCCGGGCCATAGTCGTCGCCTTCAAACAACAGGCCGGCGCCGGAGGCGTAGCGGCTGGTTGGAAATGGACTCACCGCCCATCCCCTTCGTGTGGTGACCACGCCCGCTTCATACCCAAACCGGACGTTGCCCTGCGCGTCCACATCTTCGGGCAGCCCGATCCAGACGTTGGCCTCCGGCCCGGCAGCCGGGTTCCAACTCGGGTAGGTATGCAGGCCAATGAAATTCAGCCTTAGCTTCGCCATTTGCGACAAGACGCTCTGGTAGTCCTGCAGATTCCACCAGTCCGGCCCAACCGAGAAATCATGAAACGGCTGGAGCCCCCGCAACGCGAACCGGGGCTTGCCGGTCTCGTTCGGCTCAGGCCAGGCGCCCGTCAATAGCTCATCCGGCACAACGTCTTCATCCAGCGCGAACCGGATGCCCAGCTTCTCGGCAAACCGGTACGCGCCATACAATGCGCCAGCCTCATCGCCGCCCACAATCCACCAGACCCTGCTGCCGCCCGCCATTTCGCACCTCAGCGAGAACTGCTGCGGCCCCAGCCCATTCCCGAGTTCACCACAGAACTTCGCCTCGCGTCGTGACACCACAATACGGTCACCGGTGCTCACCCCTCTCTGCACCGGCAGCAACTTCCCGGTGCGCAGATAGGCATAGCGCCTGACTTCATTCGCGGCCAGCGACTCCAACTCCGAGGCGTCCCGTCTAATGGCAATCACCTTCGGCCCCGCCAGAACGGCCTTGTCAAGACGCGGCGGGTTGGCGAACTGCCTCTCGACCTGAGTTGGTGCCCCTCCGCAAACGTTGATAAGCCATAGGCCTCCCGCAAACGCGAGCGCAGAACTAAGCGATTTACTCATAGTGTTCTCTATCCGATCTTCCGGTGCCCCGGCTGTTCTACCTGAACCAATTGCCATGAGAAGCGAAAACATGCTTAACCGCTGCTGTTAACCGGACATCAAGCAGCGATTACTCGATGGGAGCAGTGCGGCTTCATGTGACGAGGTGGCGGAGCGGAACGGCCGGTCAAGTTGCGCCAGCAACGCTTGATTGTCAGGCGACTGGAATGGAGCAAGGCCGTTCGGGACCAGTCAGCCGCCGCTACGCGGTGTTCAGCCCGGTTCGTCCGGAAGGCGCCTGTCGCGTATCCAAGATGCCCACGCGGAACATATCTGTGCTTGCCAGTGGGCAGGTTTAACCGTCGAATGCACCGAGTTTTCGGCACGTTGACATTATGAACACAAGCAGTCATATCAGCCGACGGACGTTTCTGGCCGGGACTGCCAAATTGGGGGTAGCCGGCCTGGCGGCCGCGTCGGTTGAATCTCTCCTCGGCGCTCAACCCCAAACGGCCTGGCAAATAGGCTGTTACACCCGGGCGTTCGATCAATTTGAATACCCGGTGGCGCTCGATGCCATAGCCGAAGCGGGTTTCAAGCACGTCGGCCTGATGACCACGAAGATTAAGCAGTGGGTGATGATCAAGACCACCACTCCGGCTGAGGAAGTGCAAGCCATGCACCAGGCAGCCCGGAAGCGCGGACTCAACGTGCTGTCAGTCTATGGCGAGGCCCCGGCTACCGATTCCCTCGACGCGGGCATCCGCGGCTTGAAGAAGCTCATTGATCACGCTGCATTCTGCGAGTGCCCGCACCTGATGCTGGCCGGGACGAGCGATGTGAAGCTCTACCAGATCTACTACCAGACCATCGCGGAGTGCTGTGACTACGCCGCCGCGAAGGGCGTTGGCCTCAGCATCAAGCCGCACGGCGGACAGAACGCCACCGGCCCTCAATGCCGCAAGGCCATCGAGCTCGTGGCCAGGAAGAACTTCAGGCTCTGGTATGACCCGGGCAATATCTTCTACTACTCGGACGGCAAGCTCGATCCCGTGGAGGATGCCGCCACGGTGGACGGCCTGGTGGTCGGCATGAGTGTCAAGGACTTCCTCCCGCCCAAGGAGGTGCTGGTGAACATCGGGCAGGGCAAGGTGAACTTCCCGAAGGTCTTTGAGCGGCTGAAGCGGGGCGGTTTCACGCACGGGCCTTTAATTGTCGAGTGCCTCGCGCGCGGCACCCTGGAGAGCGTGATCGCCGAAGCCAGAAAGGCCCGCCTATTCCTGGAGAAACTGACCGGTCAGCAGGCCTGAGAGGGCCGGTTACTCTTCGAAACAGGGCCGCGAGGGATTGCAGACGTCGGGGCCGACCGGGCGGTCATCCGGGCCGGTCTCAGTCAAGGTGCAATTGCACCAGCAGTGGCTGGTCCGCAGCGATTTCGGGTCAGGCTGGCCGGGGGCTTCGTCCGCCAGGGCAGGCAAAAACATGCTCTTGGCGCGAAGTTTCTTGCAGATGGGACCTGTGGTCATGGCAACGTCTTGAGTTGCATCAGCGCCCGCCGAATCAAGGCGCGGGCCAAAGGGATCTTGTAGCCGTTCTCGGAACGAGCCTTCGCCTGTTCGAGGATGACCTCCGCTGCCTTGTCCGCGAGCGGTTCATCCAGGACCTTTCCTTCCAGCAGCTTGTGGGCGGCCGGCACCTGGTGAGGGACATTCGAGATCGCTCCCAGCACAACGCGCGCCTGGCTGATCTTGTCCCCCTCGACCCGGCCCGCCGCGGCGCAACTGACCAGCGCCCAATCGAACTGGGCCTTCTCACTTACCTGCAAGTAGCAACTGCGGCGTTGCTGGACCGGCACCTCGACTTGCAGGATCAGGTCCGCCCGGTCCAGGGAGTTATGAGCGGTGGGGTTGTCCCAGGCCCGGGCATAGAACTCCGCGACGGTCATGCGTTGGGCCTTGTCCCCGCGCTGCACGATCACCGTGGCGTCCAGGACGGCGAGCGCCACCGCGAGATTGGAAACCACCGGGCTGATGCAGGGGTTGCCGGTGAAGAGACTGTGGTATTTGTTCTCGCCGTTCCTGGCGTAGCACGTGTCCCCGCCTTTCTTGAGGCAGTGCACATCCCGGTGGCGGTAATACCAGCAGCGCGAATGCTGCGCCAGGTTCCCGCCGACCGTCGCGACGTTGCGAATCTGCCGCGAGCCAACCTCGGCGGCAGCCTGGTGCAGGCCGCGGAAGGTCTGCTTGAGCCCGTCGTGATCCTCCAGCTCGGCAACGGTCACGTTGGCGCCGATCGTCCAGGTCTTTTCGCCCGGCTCGATCCGGCTGAGGCCCGGCAGCGCCTTGACGTTCACCAGCACCTTCGGCTCGGAGATATAGTCCTTCAGCTCGCCGAGCAAATCTATCCCGCCGCCGATGTAGCGGCCGCCGTCCGCAACCAGTTCACGGGCGCTGGCCGGCGTGAGGGCAGTAGCGTAGGCAAATGGTTTCACGCTGCGCCTCCCGTCTTGCCCAGGGCCGCCAGAACTCTGGCGGGCGTGATGGGCAGGCTGCGGACGCGCACGCCCAGCGCGTTGGCCACTGCGTTGGCAATGGCCGCCGCCGTCGGGATGGTCACCGGCTCGCCAATGCCGATCACCCCGCGCTCCGGCATGTCCATGAGCACAATGTCAATCTCCGGAATGTCCGCCAGCGCCGGGAGTTTGTAGGTCTCGAAGTTCGGGTTCAGCACAACGCCCGTCTGCCGGTCCATGACGCGCTCCTCGTAGAGGGCGTAGCCGATGCCCATGATGATGCCCCCATTGACCTGGCTCTCGCAAGTCAGCTTGCTCACGATCAGGCCGCAGTCCTGAACGCAAGTGACCTTCTTCACCCTAACGAACCCGGTTTCGGTGTCCACCTCGACCTCGGCGAACTGCACGCCGCCGACGCCGCTGGAGGACAGGCCTCTCTGCCATTGGCCGGGCCTCACCAGCGGCTGCAGTCCAAGCCGCTTGCAGGCATCCCGCCAGTTGGGACCGCGCGCGTCCGCCACGCTGGCTTGCCATTGCAGCGCCGACAACGCCCTGGTGCACGCGTCATAGACCGCGGGACAGACAGAAGCCGCGGTAGTGCTGCCGCCACTGTCGTTGCCGTACGGGAAGCGCGTGTCGCCGATCTGCACCTGGATCTGGTCAGGGGCCAGCCCGAACGTCTCGGCTGCCACCAGGGCGACCAGCGTGCGCGTGCCGGTCCCCAGGTCCTGGGTGCCGCAGCGAACTTCGACGCTGCCATCCGGATTAATTTGCGCCTCAGCCCGCGAGCGCTGGTTTCCGCCGCCCCCCCACGTGGCCCCGCCACAACCCACGCCGGTCTTGACGACGCCGGGCGACGTGCCCGGCTTGCGGTATTTCTGGCTCCAGCCAAAGCGTTCGGCGCCCAGCCGGTATTGCTTCTGGCGGACTTCGGACGGGTCATTCTTGATGCGCAGCTCGACCGGGTCCAGGTTCAGCTTCAGGGCCAGCTCGTCGAGAATGCCCTCTATGCCGTAAGACGAAGGCGGGCTGGCCGGGGCGCGGAAAGCGCGCGCCGACCCGGCATTAACCGCCACCGCAGCCTGCTTCACGCGGATGTTGGGCACGCGGTAGATGTAAGGCGCGTGCAGTTCAACGCCGCTGCCGCCGCCCGCGGTCGAGCCGCCGCTGCCGATGCCGGCAGTGCCATAGTTCTCGAACTCGAAGGCCTGCAATTTGCCGTCAGCCGATGCGCCGAGCTTGATCTTCTGGAAGCTGGAGGGCCGGTTGCCGGCCGCCAGCGCCTGATCGAACCGCGTCAGCATGATCTTGACCGGCGCCCCCGCGGCCTTCGACAGGCGCGCCGCCAGCCCGCCCTCGATGCCAGGCCCGAACTTGGCGCCGAAGCCGCCGCCCATATGCTCGGTGATCACGCGCACCTGGTTCTGGGGCACCCCCAGGTTCGAGGCCAGCCCATCCCGGACGCTGAAGACCCCCTGCGTTGAAGACCAGGCGGTCACGCCGGCGTCGGTCCAGGAAATTGTGTGGCCGTGGGGTTCGAGCGGGTGATGCACCTGCACTGCGGTGTTGTAGAAGCCCTCAACGACAGCCGCGCATTCAGCGAACGCCTTGTCCACCTCCCCCTTCTCGTTCACCCTGGGAGGAGAGAGATTTGGGTTCTCCTCCCAGACTCGCGGCGCGGATTCCTGCCGGGCGTCTTCCTCACGCACCACGAACGGCAGCGGCGTGGCGCGAACTTCGATGGCCCTTAACGCGTCGAGGCATGCCTGTTTGCTCGTGCCGGCCACGGCCGCGAGCTCTTCACCATAGTAACGGACCGTGCGTTCGCCTTCGCGGGACAGCAGCGCTGCCTTGATGCCGGGCACCTGGAGCGCCTTCTCCAGGCTTATGCCGGCGATCTTCGCCTTCGGCCATTTGGAGCGGAGTATCATGCCGTAAAGCCAGCCTCCGGGCTGAACATCTGAAGTGTACTTGGCCGCGCCGGTGACTTTGACCGGTCCGTCCACGCGGGGAGCGCGCGAGCCAATGCGGGTTCGCTTTTCAGGCCAGCTTGCCATAGGAAATGACCTCCGTTCTGGTAGTGGTGGACACGCCGGCGGCCTTAAGCGCCGCCTTCATCACGTGCGGATAGGTGCCGCAGCGGCATAGGTTTCCGGCGCAGGCAGTCTTGACCTGCTCAGCCGTCGGGCGCGGATTTTGCCTGAGCAGGGCTGTGACGCTCATAACGAAGCCCGGGGTGCAGTAGCCGCACATGAGCGCGTCTTCGGCCACAAAGGCCTGCTGCACCGGGGTGAGCTTGCCCCCCTCCGCCAGTCCCTCGACGGTGGTGATGGCATGGCCTTGCGCTTCAATGGCCAGTTTCGAGCAGGCGTAGATCGGGGTGCCGTCCAGCAGCACTGTGCAGGCGCCGCAGGTAGCGCGGTCGCAGACTTCCTTGGCGCCGGTCAGACTCGCATGGTTGCGCAGCGCGTCCAGCAGCGTGACGCGCGGTTCCACCTCCAGCTTCAGGGGCTTGCCGTTGACATTGAGCGTAATCGGCACGGGCCCCGGCCCGTGCAGCTTCTCAGTGTCGGCCTTGGACAGTTCCTGGGCCACCGATTCGAGTTGCGCCGTGGCCGCCACTGCCGCGCTGGTGCCGAATGTCTTGAGGAACGAACGGCGCGAGACCGTCAGGCCCTCCCTTGTTTTGGAATCATTCATAGTCAATCCCCGTTGTTGCCATGCTAATCTCCTTGTCCTCCCCGAGTGTGCCCTTTCAGAACTGGTCGGTCCCGGCGCCGCATAAATCGGCACAGGAAACTTGCACATCCTTGTTTGGGCCGGGCTCGCCAAACCTGGCCAGGAACACGCTTCGCTTGCCGGCGTCGAACCATTTGAGTCTCAGCAGTGGCTCCTGTACCCGGGACGTTCGATTGACCGCCACCGCAAAGCTGCTGGTGGTCGTGCGCGGCTTGTACCAAAGCCCTTCGCCGCACGAACCAGCCTCGCAGGACTCGAGCGGAGCCGTCTCCACCGAGACAAAGCTGCCCGCCGAAAAGGCGTAACCACTCTCCGTTTGACGCAGCGCCAAAGGCGCGATGCGGCTCTTCAGCGCGGCGCGCTCCAGCCCCGATGCATTGGCCCGCAGCCAGGCCATCAGCGCCTTGCGCTGGGCCGGCGTCGCCGCCTTCGGCAGATAAACCACGGCCTGGTCCCCCGTCGCGTCCTCCGCCGCCAGATTGTCCGGGGAAGTTTCGAGAACTGCGAGCTGAAGCCCGGCCAGGCTCTCATTGCCAAATCGCCCGTCCATGAAACTCCATGCCCGCAGCATGTAACGCCCCCTCTGGGTGGCCTCGCTGGAAACCACGCAGCCCCCGGCGTAAAGCTCGCACGAGTGCAACTCCAGCAGAGTGCCGCGGGGAATAATTCCCGCCCCAAGGTGTTGGGCAGCCAGCCAGCTCACCCCGATCAAATAGCAGCTAACTCTTCTCATGTCTTGTCTCCGCACTCTCAATCGAGTCTAATTGGTCCCGGCGGTGTGGAGGTGCGCGTGCAGGGACCTTCTCAACCATTGCACCTGAATACCCTAAGTGCAAATTTGTCGGCGACCGCCGTGACAACGGGCGGTACCCAGGAGTGGCGGCCCAAGGATCAAGCGTCGGCGGCACGAACGTCCGCCAGCACGGGAGACGAGACAGCCAAACGGAGAAGGGAGGGCTGATCCTTAGGCCTTGGGCCTCTTCATAACGGCCAGCACGAATTTTGAGCCGCCTTTAACCTTCTCGATATTAAACACCGAAACAAGCTCCCATCCGGCCTCGCCGTGTTCGTTCAAATGCTGGCTAAGCTGGCCAGCATCAAAGTTGGTGCCGGTGAAGAATCCGAAGTCGGTCGCCAACTTCAGAACCGTGTATTCCCATTTTGTCTGCATGAGTAATGCTGCGTTGGTTGGTATTTCAGTTCAGCCAGGCCGGGTGGAGAGTGTGCTCTGCTTTTCCGCAGTGGCCGGGCGGTGGACAAGAAAAGCGCTATTCACTCGGGCCCGCGATCGTCTCCCCAAGCAGCTGTTTCTTCTGCTCTTTTACGTCAAACGTTCCGTAGAACAGCGCGTTCGCATCCATCCACGTGTCCAGCCGCTCCCGGTCCTCCGGGGGCAGCGTCACATCTCCGTGGCCCTGATCGAGCATTTTCGTCAGGGGACTGGCCAGGGCGCCGAATCGTAATGGCGCTGTCATTGGCTCGAAGTTCTGTTCGGGGCGGTTCCAGGCCGTGTAAGAAACGCGGGTGACCAGGGCATTATAGGATTTTGTGAAATCCCCTTCCGGTTCGCTCGTCAAGACCGGTCGCCCGGACTCTTTGCCATCATGACACCGGACGCAATGCCGATCCACGACCGGCTGAACCAGGCGCGGATAGCTGAAGGGGCGCGAACCGTCCGGCCCGGGTTTGATCCTGGAGGGAGTGCGCCCAAGGGCCTGCGCGGGCGCGGCAGCGGAGGCGGATTTCGTTCGATGTTCGTGGCACCCGATGCAGCTCTGATACTCGCCGGGCTGCAAATAGACTAGGCTGCGCATCGTCTGCACTGCGCGGCCCTGGGCATTGAGCGCCTGGAACATTACGGGAGTCCGGGCTGGCACCTCAAACAACGCCGATCCGTCGGCCTCCACCGGCACCGTCCCCAGCACTTGCTTGCCCGGCGCGGCAAACGCGGCGCCGACTCTCGGCGAGTCGGCGTTGGGGGTGGTCTTCAGCAACACCTGGATGATGCGCAGATGCGTGACGGGCAAGTCGTCAGGCAGACGGGGCCAGCTCTGCTTGACGTCGCTCAGGAAGAACGTCCCACTCCCCGCGGCCAGATGGTTGAGCGTTGAAAGCTGCGGGTTGATAGCCGGCACTTCGGGTGGCGGAGTGCGCGTGGATAGCGGGCGGGCCCAAAGACTGGATATCGCGGGATCGCGATAGACCAGCTCCTTATTGCCGAACGCATCGGCAAAGTACAGGCCGAACATGTTCGGAATATTCGCCCCCAGCTCGCCCACCAGTTGGTCGAAGCTGTAGGATACCACGAAGAACTTCTCGGAGAGCGGCCAGGGTGATTTGTAGCAATGACCTGGCCAGCGTCTTTCCTCTTCCGGGACGCTTTGCTCTCTCCAGGGTTCCAACAACGCGGTTGTCCAGTGCCCCTTGATCGGGGTGTCAAAGTCGCAGGCGGTTGCGCCGAGCCCGGCCGCCAACGGAAATTCGGATTCGGGAAACCGCACATTCGGGGTCAGGCGAGTGAGCGGTTCCTTGCCGTCAACACCCCGCGTCGTGTCCAGCAGGATGATGGAACCAGCGCTCATGCCATGGTGCGGGGCCGCCGTTGCCATGATCCGCGAGCTGCCCGGGATGGCGCGCGCCTCCCAGATCCCAGTGGGGTTCCAGGTGTTGTTTCCGTAGTAAATGCGGACGTTGGTGCCGTCGGGAAGCGCCGACCAGAGCTGCTGGTAATGCACCGCGTTGCGGTCCACGTAATCCCAACGCGTGTAAACGACCCGGCCGTCGTTCAGCAGCGATGGGTCCCATTCCTGCGTCTCGTGAAAGGAAATGCTCCGCGCGTTCTGGCCGTCCGCGCCCATGCGCGCGAGGGTGTAAACAAAGCATGGCCCTCGTCCGCACCGGTGGTAGCCGCCGCGCCGGGTCGAGAGAAAAAGCACATCACCGGCGGGCAAGATCACGGGTGAGAAATTGTCAGTGTCACCCCGGGTCAACACCCGGACCTCTCCGGAGTTCAGCGAAAGCTCGTGGATGTGATACCGCAAATGCCTGGTTTGGTCATTGAATTCCCAGGCAGCGGGCGCTTCCTTCACCGGACAATACGCGAAGAGAACTTTTCCCGCATCGCAGGCAAGCTCCGGGGTCATGAAATTGCCCGGCGGGAGGGCGGCAGGTGTGAGGTTGCGCGTGCGCATGCCGGCCCCGGGGTCCTTCAGAACGAACAAGCCCCCGCCCGGACGGGCGCAGTACCCATAAAACTGGGTAAGCTGATGACTCATGATGGACGGAACATGTTTCACAAACAGGAGCGACGAGAATTGGAAAAGGGGGTTGGCCAGAATGAGTTGTCGGCGCAGGCGATGGACTTCGAGCCAGCGAGTCTCCCCGGCGGAGGTATCGTCAGCCGGCGGCAGCGCGGCCGAGCGCAAGGCCTTCCACGCGGACTCCATAGCCGGGCTGAGAGTCCTGTTCGCTGACCGCTCAGCGATGAGGGCGTCGGTCTGACGCACCACTTTCTCAATTGCCTGCCGGTAACTTCTCGGCTCGCGGGGGGTTTGAATCCCGTCCTGCATCCGCCAGTCCCACTCCACCAGGGCTTCAGCGATGGCCGGGTGCGGGTCCGGGGAGGACATGATCGGGTCACGCGAGAAAGGTCGGCGTTCAGGGGCGAAGCTTGCCGGGCCGTCCTGAAACGCGAACTGTGAGAGGCGCACCGCCCCTGGGCCAGAGACAGCTTTGATGACCAGCGCGTTGGTCTTTGCCCCGCAATGCAAGACTTCGGCAGATAACGGCTCAGCTCGAAAGGTGATTCGCTCTACTCCATTGCTGATCAGGGACAACCGCACCTCGTCGCCTGTGTCCAGCGCCGCCGTCAGCCGCCAGGAGTCGGGCACGGAGGCGTGGCCGGTGAGGAGCACTTGGGTGCCATTCTCGCGGTCCGTATAGAACCAAACCCCCGCGACCGAACCCGGTGCCGGCAGGATGGTCTTTCCGTTGATTGCCAGGGAAACGCGGCCAGCCTTCGCTGCTGGCGCGTTCGTCGCATCATTGCGCGATTCGTTTGCCCCAACGGCTGTAACCAGCTGCAGTGCCAGGACCCAGACCAGCGTGGTCTTGAGACGCTTGGTGGTCATGGTTGAGAAACTGCCCAGGCGGAGCTGAACCTTCCGGGACCCCTAGGCCTTGACCGGCTCACCGAGTGCCATCACGTCGTTGCGAATACGAAGGAGGTCGGCCGGCTCGAGGTCCAACTCGCCCGCTTTGGCGTTTTCTTCCAGTTGCGCAGGATTGCGAGCCCCGGCCAGCACGTGGGTGACCCCCGGTTGCGCGGCCGTCCATGCGATGACGAGTTGGGAGAGGGTGCAACGGTACTTGGTGGTCAGGTCCTCCCAGGAGGCCAGCAAAGCAATTACGCGTTGGCGGTTGGCCGGGATGAGCCAATCATTCCAGGCGGTGTTGCTGCGGAATTCCCCGGGGGCAAACTGGCGATCCATGCCGATCTTGCCGGTGAGCAGACCCTGTTCGAGGGACATGTAGGTCAGCGTGCCGATGTGGTTTTGCGCGCAATACGGCAGAATGTCCCGCTCGGCTTCGCGGTGCAGCATCGAGTAGCGGAACTGGTCGCTCGCGATGGCGCCGCACCGCACGTTCTCCCGCAGTTCGTCCAATGAAACGTTGGAAACCCCAATGGCGCGGATCTTGCCTTGTTCCTTGAGCTTCAGCAGCACGGCCATCGTGTCGGCGATGGGGGTGAAGTCAGGGGGCACGCTTGGCCAATGCGTCTGGTAAAGGTCAATGCAGTCGGTGTCCAGTCGCCGCAGGCTGTTCTCGATTTCGATGCGGATGGTATCGGGCCGCAGGCTCCGGTTGACTTTCCGGCCGTCCATCTCGGCAAAGAAGCTGCCGCGTGTGTCTTCCCACCACATGCCGCATTTCGTGGCGACAATCGCCTTATCCCGCCGGCCTTTCAGCGCTCGCCCCACGACCCGCTCGCTGCGGCCCCACCCATAGCCGGGAGCCGTATCAATGAGATTGATGCCCAGGTCCAGCGCCGCCTGGATGGTGCGCACCGACTCCGCATCATCGGTGTCCTTTCCCCATGTTTGCCCGCCGCCCAGCACCCAGGCCCCAAGGCCTACAATGGAAGCGGTCAAACCAGAACTGCCCAGAGATTTCTTTTTCATAACATACTTACAGAAACAGGCCCTTGCTCAAACTGCCGAGCCTCCCGCGTCTCAGACGCGCAGAGGTTACAGTCCGCGTGTTTGCCGTGTCCGACCATCGCACGATCCTGGCGGCAATTGAACCAGACCCCCGCGAACCTTGGCAAGTGTTTGCGGTAGCAGGGGAGGGAACTCCTGAGACCTTAGCGGAGGTGCCGGTGGACAGTCCCGGGGCTGCGCCGATTTGACGGACACCCCTCTCCCGCGGTTTCAGGTTAGTGGCTGGTGTTCAGGCCGATTTGCACGTCGGCGCCGGACTGGTCCGTGATTGCTTGCGGCCCGCGCAAGGTGCAGCCGAAGATAGTCGCCGCTTTCAGGCCCTTCTCCAGCACCACGGCGCGCTTGCCCTGATCCACGAACTCACAACCGTTGACAACCAACCGCCCGCCACTGGCCCGGATGCAGGGGTCGCCCTTGCCCGGCTGGTCCCAGCCGTTGAAGTGGCAGGCGGTGAGCACCAGCGAACTGTCGCCCGCAAGGCGGACATGCTCCCGGGTTGCGGCCGTGCCCCAGAAGCCGCAGTTAGCGAGTTTGACCGGGCCCTGGTTGTGCGGACCTACTTCGATGGTGGACATGAACTGCGCGTTGGCGAATTGAACACCGGCGTGCGGCTGCGAACGATCCACGCGCACGGCAACGGGGCAGATGTCGCTGCCGGATTGAGTAACAACGACGTTGCCGGGCCCGTGGCCAAAGTCGTCAAAGTGGAAGCCGATCCTGGGGAATATAACGAAGCTGTTGCTGATGAACTCCCAGTCGGTCTTGCCGATCTTGAAGCCCACAAGGTTCTTCTCCAAGTACGCCTGGATGTCGCCGCCGGCGAACCTGGGGTTCAGGGCCATGCGGGTCCAGAAATTGGGGTTGAAGTGGACATTTTCGATGCGCCCGATATCGGTGCATTGATCAATATAGACCCCGATCTTGAGCGGGCAGGCGAACACGTTTCGGACCAGGTGCAGCTCGTTCCAGCGGCTGCCGACATCAATCGCCTGGTAGGGATTGGTGAGGGTGACGTCCAGAATCTGGCAGAGCTCGCCATCGGCCCGGATTGACCACGGGTAGGGCGCCACCTCAGCGAGGGATTGTTCGGGATAATGGATGACGAGGTTCCGCACGACGCCGTTGGGCTTAAGCGTAATTAGCGGCTCGCCGTCGGCTTGGCCGCGCCCGGCAACGGCCAGCAGAACCGTGCCGATGGGGTGTTCGCTGTGGGGCACGCCGCCCGACGCGCCAAACAAAGTCACGCCGGGCGGGACGGTCAGCGGCGCCTCCAAGCGGTAGAGACCGGGCGGCACATAGCAGATCGGGCCGTCCTTCTGCGATGCATTCAAGGCTGCTTGCAGCGCTTTCGAGTCGTCGGCCACGCCGTCGCCCTTTGCCCCATGCTGACGGGCGTTCACGCGCGCGCCCGCGGCCACCGCCGAGGCGGCGGCGTGACTGCTCGCGGGCACCAGGCTGGCGGCGCCGAGGAAGCCGGCTGCCAGCGCGGAATGTTCCACGAAACCGCGTCGCGAGAGGCGGGAGGATTGGAAGTGCATAGTTCTTGAGTGGTTAGCCAGGCAGGCGGACGCCCCGGCGAGACGTCCCTGCCGGGACAGTTACAATTTGCGCTTCCGAGCTTGCCGGGCGAGCGCTGGCGGCTTCGCCTTAAGTTCCTTGCCTACCCAGTATTGCTGCCCGGTCTGCAGGCCTGACTGACCCAGCCGCGGCCGGGTCCGCCGTTTGGCGCCCGCGGCAACACAGGCATCCTGCTCTGCGTCGGTCAGCAGCTCGTTGTAGGCCTTCGAGGCGGCCGCCAGGCGCGCCCGCCAGGCCATTTGCCTGGCGGTCTTGGGATCAAACCCTTTGACCCAGAGTCGCCGCCACTGGTAGCCGTTCAACACGTACCACACCCAATCCCCGCAGCGGCCGCTCTTCTGGCCCGTCGCGTCCAGGCATTCCCCCGCCGGACCGCACAACGCACAGCGGCTGCACCAGCCACCGGGCACGATGCCCGGCGCCAGCGCCCGTCTTCTCCGTCTGGCCCTCTTAGCTGCTGCTGTGTTCATGTCAGGGGGCAAGTGAGAGGGAGTGAACCACAACGCCCGGGGCGGGACTGCTCCACCGCAACGGCTTCACTCCGATACAAAGCTTGGCAATCCATCGTGGAACCATGATACCGGGCGACTGCGCCCGCGCAAGGCCTTGGAACGCGCTCTCTTACTCCTGCCCCGCCGGCCCGAAGACGGGCCGGTCCGGCCACGGTGTTACAACGGTGTCACCCCGGCGTTTTCCCGGTGTGGTTCCCATGGGGCCCGACCCCCATGGGAACCACACCGGGTCCCCGCCACATTCCCGCCGGTACAACACCAGCGGAAGACCGACCAGAAGCGAGGATTCACGGCAAATGCAGCTGAATTTGCTGTTTGCGCGCCCGCCCGTAATCGGCGCTGCGCTGGTGAAAAGGCCACGCCCCATTCGTTCCCTGCTCGGCGACCTCAACGCGACTGGGTCGGCGGTGTGTGGTGCCACCCGCGAAGCCGTCACCCGCTGCCGTCGTCCCTTCCTCCGCTTGTCCGCCTGTTAGGAAGACCTCTCTCAACAATCGCCGAATGCTCCTCTCTCCGACCCGTTCCTCATTATCGGCGCCCTGACCGGCACCTGACGCCGCTTAGACATACTGCCTAAACAAGGAGCACCGGCCTCCGCGAGTTACGCAGAAGCCGGCGCGGTTGCCGCATGGTCGTTCTATCGGCCAAGCGTCCTCGTTCGATACAGGCGGCTCGAACTCATGGCCGTGTCCACAACGGTTCGCCTCACGCCGAGCCCATAGCCGGGGACGACCGCAAGCGACTTCCACCCGCTGCCGATGGCCGAATCCGAGTATTCCAGCACGTGGCGCTGGCCTTCGACGGTTGGGAACGACAACTGCACTCCCTTTGGCTGGCGCTCAATCTGGAGGCGGCTCACCACCCTGGAGGGATCGCCTTGGATCGCTATTGTGTGATAATCCCCGCAGCAAATCATCACCACGTTGCTCAAGCCGGTTGGAATCGTCGCCTGGCCGAGCGAGTTGTAACCCCACGCTGCGACCGTGCCGTCAGCACGAAGCGCAACGCTGTGAGCCGCCCCGCAGGCAATCGCCACCACATTGGTCAGGCCGGCAGGGACGTTGCGTTGCCGGTGTTCATTCCATCCCCAGGCCTTGACGGTGCCATCCGCCCGCAACGCCAGGGCGTGCATCCAGCCGGCGGCAATCGAAACGACGTTGGTCAACCCAGCCGGAACAGTCGCTTCGCCAAAACTGTTGTTGCCCCACGCGGCGATGGTGCCATTCGAACGCAACGCCATTCCAAAAGTATAGCCGGCGGCAATTCCCACCACGTTCGAGAGTCCCGAGGGCACGTTGGTGGCGCCGTACGCGTTTGGCCCCCAGGCGGTCACGGTGCCATCGGAGCGAAGCCCCATCGTCCAGTCCACGCCAGCGGAGACGGCCACAAGATCGCTCAACCCCGTCGGCACCACCGCCTGCGTATTCTTGTCAGTCCCCCAGGCAATAACCGAACCGTCAGCCCGCAACGCCGTGCTCGACTCCTGCCCGGCTGTCATCCCGACAACGTTCACCAAACCGCTGGGGACATTGGTCTGTCCGGCGCCGCCCGCCCCCCATGCGGCCATTGTTCCATCTGCTCTTAGCGCCAGGCTATGATTGCCGCCAGCGGCGATTGCCACCGCGCCGGAAAGCTCCGCCGGGACGTTTGTTTGGCCCGAACCATTGCTGCCCCACGCCACGATGTTGTTCACAGTCAGCGAGACCTCCGCGCTGACCGTCCAGCCGTAGTCGTTGCTGATGCGGACACAATACCGCCCTTCATTGGCAGCGGTCACAGGCCGCAACACCAGCGCCGCATCCGTCTGTCCCGCCAGCGGCGCGCCATTCAAGAACCATTGGTAGGCAAAGGGAGACGCGCCAAGGTTCACCACGCTGAAGGCGGCAGTCTGCCCGTACCCCACCCGGAGGCTTTGCGGTTGCGCTGTCACAAGCGGCGCGCCGTTGACAGTCAACACCGCCGCGGCGCTGCAGTTGGTGCCTGCCACGCTGTAAGCCACCACGCGAAAACGGTGCCCGTTCATCCCAATGGCCGTAGGATGGATCGTGAGGTTCGTTCTGTCCGTCCCCGTGAAGCCCGCCCCCTCGACCAGATCTCGCCAGCTTGCGCCGCCGTCGGTCGAGCGCTGCCACTGCAGCATCGCGGTCGGCGCCCCGGTGGCGATCGTGCTGAAGCTTGCAGCCTGCCCGGCGGTGACAGTCGCACTGCCCGGCTGCCGCGTGAACTGCGGCGCCACCAGCCCGGAGTAATTGATACGGAAGACCTTCAGGCCGTCCCCGGCTTGGGATACGTAGACATACTCTCCCACCACCTTCATATCGCTCAGGTAGTTGTCCACCCTGGCTTCACCCACCTTCGTGATTTGCCCGGGATTGCCCACGTCCAGGACTTCGATTCCGCCTTGACTGTTGCCCCAATTGTGCCCTCCGACGAATGCGATGCCGTTGGTTACCTGAACTGACTCCGGCCTGCCGAGGAGGCCGAAAGCACCAGGGAAGACCACGGGCGCGGCCGGGTCCGCCACATCCACGGCGAAAAACGAATAGGGTGACGTTCCACCGATATACGCATAGCGCCCGCGCACGAAGATCACCTGAGCGCTGCAGCCGGTGTCCGTGGTATTGACCGTGATCGGACTGGCGGGGTTTGCCACGTTGACGATATGAAGTCCCACATTGCCAGCGGTCGCGTACACGTAGTCGCCCTGAACATACAGCTCGGGCAGCAGCTGGCTGTCCAGGTCGAAGCAGCTGTTCACGAGATTCGGCGCCGCCGGGTTGCTCACATCGAGAATCATCAAGGCGCTGCTGGCCCCGCTCACATACAGGTAACCGTTCGCGGCGAAAAGGCTGTTCGCACCGTGCGCGATGTTGGTGATCCAGGTCGTGCTGGGCGCGTTTGCTGCGTCATACACGTCGAGGCCAAACCCGCCGCCCCCTGCATAGACAACGCTGCCAACCGCGGTCACATAGCTCACGACTGAATCCCCCGGGTTCGCCACTGTCAGCAGACGCGGCGATTGCGGGTTGCTGACATCCATGATAACCACGCCCGCGTTCTTCACCGCCATGTAGGCGCGGTCGTTGACCACCGCCAGGTCGTGCACGCTGTAGGGCGGGGCGGCCAGCGTGGCGACCGGTTCCAGGGTAACAGAGAAATCCGCCGCGCACGGGGGAACCAGTGCAGTCAGAACGAGTGAGGCAAGTATTCTAGTTTTCATAGTATTTGATGAGTGCAACGGGAAAGGGGGAGAGAGGTTACACTCAGCGCGCGTTTTTATTGCCGGGCGGCGCCCGGTCCGGCTAGCGCGCAGCCGAATCTTGCGGCACCGACCAGACCGCCCGCGCGAAACTGAACCAGCTCAACGGCGCTTTCTCCGGCGCAAACGCCTCGGTCGAACACCACTGGGCGGGATCGTACTCCAATACCGGCGGAATGTTGGCCACCTTGCCGCGGCGCTTGTTCAACACCAACTGGCTGGCACGATCGGTTCTCGCCCGGTCAATGTTGACGATCCACCGCCAAACATCGCTATCGGCCCTCAGGGCGTTTGCCTGGAGCGGGATTCCCGTGCGCAGTCCCGCTTCCAGTAACTCTCTGCTGACAAGCACAATTCCGATGCGTTGCTGGGCAGAGACATCCGGAAGCCGCCCCAGGGCAAGCATATGCGCGAGCCTGAGCGTCAGCGAAGAATATGCTTCAAGCGCCGCCGAATCCCGAATCCACGTCTTCCATGTCGGCACCCCGCCCGTCCGGCCTGTCGTGGCGAGGTCCAGGAATCGAATGTTCTGCCTGTCCGTCGAGGTGTCCATGCCCTGTTGCCCAAGACAGCCTTGGTTTTCCCACCCCGCTACGAGGATAACGTCGCCAATGAGCACGTCCTGGTACTCCCGACGGTGCTTCTTCGTCTCCTCGATCGCTACGGTCCAAACCGGTCCCTTGGTCTGGAACTCGGGTGTCGTCAAATTAATGTTTGTTCGCCAATTGCCGGAACGATCAACCTGAACTTTCCACTGCCGGACCAACCGACTGGTCCCTTGCACCCTGAACTGGATGAACAACAACTTGCCCACCGGCCCACGCCCCTGCAGCAGGGTGTTCGCGCTCCGCTGCAAGACCATGCCATCGCCGAAACACGGCGCCAGGGCAATGTCTGATTGGCTCAGGCAGGCAAAGGTTGAGCCAAGCAATAGCGAGAAGATGAAGGAATGCTTCCGGTTCATGGCGGCTACTTGGGCGTGTCCTGCAACAGCCACGGGTCCTCGAGGAAGACTCGAAAGCCGTTACGATCCTGGCACTCATCTCTGTTCTCCGGGGTTTCAACGGCTGACTCGGTCCGGAGGTGGGACAAATCATCGATCTCGCCGTCAAACCAGGAGCCCCCGCAAAGCGCGCCGTCGGCGCACCACTCGGCTGCGTTGCCCCCCACATGGTAATAGCCCAGGCTGTTGGCAAAGTTCGGCGCGTCAACCGGCGCGGTGCGGGCAAACCCGTCGTCGTGGTTTGTAAGCACCGGCCAGCACTGCGGCCAGTCCGATCCCAACACCTCCACGCCGGAATAATTCCCCGTCGGCTCCGCACCTTGGGGAAACGCGCTGCCGCCAGCCAACGCGCGCCATTCCTTGACGGTCGGCAGGCGATAGACCTGTTTGGCCAGCAACCTCCCCAGCCGCCGCTCCCGATGCGTCAGCCATTCGCAGAAATTAGCCGCGTCCTGCCAATTCACCCCCACCACCGGACAGTTGTCCCCCCGGCAGAAGCCCGGCGCCGGATTGTCCCAGGAAAAGCCGCTCGCCCTCCACCCGTTGCTGGTAACCGACTGCATGGCGGGCGACGGATTGCCCCGCGCTGCGCCGTCACTGGCAAAGGCGCGAAAATCTCCCACGCGCGTCTCCCACTCGCATGCCCACATCTGCAGTGGTACCACCCATCGGAAGATCATCCCCAGCGAATTGGTGAATGAGCGCCCGCCCAGCGGCACTGATCTAGCCTGGAGTGGGATTGCAAAACGGTTCTTCGCCGGGTCGTCTACCACCGGATAGAAGTAATTCGTGATGCGGCAGTCCGCGTAGCCGTGCAAGCGCGCCGTGAAGGGAATCGCGCCGGACCTGAACCGCTTGCTGAACGGCGCCGTGCCACTTGTCTCGTCGCCTATGCTGAACTCCTTTGGCCAAGTCACATCCGCGCCCGCCGGATCACTCTCCACCGTCAGCGCCGCATAAGCGAATCGAAAGCTGACGCTTTCGGAACGATTACTCTCGATCTGCACCGGCGATTCCAAACGCCATACCCGGTTGTCCTTGTCGACGTGAGCCAGATTGACCCGGTAAGCACCCGCTGGGAGCTGCACCTCGAATGTCCTGCCTATCAGAATGCGGTCAAGGTTCGTGCTCGGTCCCTGGCCTGTGATTTCGCAGCGAGCCCATTCATTTTCATAGAGAGAGTCCGGCAGGAAGCGCACAGTGAGAGTCCCTTGCGGCGCGGGCTGCGTTCGTGCGTGGTTCGGGAGCGAAATCGTGGCTGCGTCGGGGGCCGGCAGTCGGGTTTGTTCTACCTCCGGCACTTCCCCGTTTCCTCCGGCCTGGCTGGTGCTCAATTCGATCTGCTTCACTCCTGGCGACCCAAGAACACGAGTGCGGAGTTGTCCCCAGTCCTTCCACCATGCCGCGGCGCAGGTCGCGAGCGCCGCCAACAGCAGGAGCATGATCCACGCGCCCGCATTCGATTCCTTCCTCGGCGGCTCCTCCGGCCAATCTTGTTCCGATCCGGCCAGGCCCTGCCATCGGCCCAGGGTCGCCTGCCCGTTGAGATAGCGCTCCAGATCCTCGGCCAGCGCCAGCGCCGACTGATACCGTTCCTTCTGGTTCTTCTTGAGGCACTTCAGGCATATGAACTCCAGGTCCGGCGGCACCGCCAGGTTCAGTTTCCGCGGCGGCACCGGTTGGCACTCCAGCGACTGCTTCAGTGTGTCGGCCAAGGTGCTCCCCATGAACGGTGGCCGGCCTGTCAGCAGATGGTACAAAACCGCCCCCAGTCCGTAAACATCGCTGCTGGGCCCCGCCGTGCCGCGGCCCGCCGACAGTTGCTCCGGCGGAAGATATCCCGGCGTGCCCAGCACCGCTCCGCTCATGGTAAGGCTGGATGCTGCCATAAGCGGGCGGGCCAGTCCGAAGTCGGTGATGCGCGGTCGATCGTCCGCCCCGATCAGGATGTTCGACGGCTTCAGGTCCCGGTGCAGCACCCCCTGCTCGTGCGCGTGATGCACGGCCCGGGCTGCTGCTTCAACGTAGCGCGCTGCCTGTTCCGGCGGCAGGGGCGCCTCGCGCGTCATCTGCTTCAGGTCTGTGCCGGAAACGTATTCCATCGAGAAGAACGGCTGGCCGTCATCCTCTCCGATCTCGAACACCGGCACGATGTTCGGGTGTTGCAGCTTCGCCGCCATACGCGCTTCCCGCCAGAACCGGCGTTTGAAGTCCTCGCTGGCGTGAACTCCCCCCGATAATGTCTTGAGCGCCACGATGCGGTGGAGACTCCGCTGCCGCGCCCTGTAAACCACCCCCATCCCGCCACGCCCGATCAGCTCCAGCAGCTCATAATCTCCTACATCGGGCAACTTCTTTTCTGACGCTGGTTCGTTTTCGGGGGGCGGGGCTTGTGCGTCCGCGTCATCCGCCAAATCCGGCAAGGCGAATTCGAGTGCACAACGAACACAAACTCTTCCCGGGGCGTCCAAAGGGATTGACGCTCCACATCGAGGACAGGCCCGCAGCTTCTGAGAATCAGGCACCATTGCCGAACACCACTAGTCAACCAAGGATGCCACGACAAAGCAAGCGCATCCGCTCTCGCACAACCATGGCGGCGTGAACCGGATTGCGCGAAGTGCCTCGCCCCTCACTGGGCGAACAGTTCAATGAGATACCGCAACTCTTCCTCCAACTCCCGCTCGTTCGACACCGTCTCTCTAACCTCATCCCGGATCAGCGCTCCCAGCCGCGAGCGTAGCCGGTGCGCGGCGACTTTGACGGCCCCTTCGCTCATGCCAAACCGCTGCCCAATCTCCGCATACGTGGCGCCATCCGGCTCCGCGTTGAGCATCGGTTGCAGCGCCGCGAAAAGTTCCCCTTTGCCTGATTCGCGGCACTCCTGCTCGGTCCGACTCAAAGCGCGCGCGACAACCGCGTTCGCCCACGCGCGATCGAATTCAATGTCTGGACCCGTGTGATGGTCCGGGGGTTCGACCACCGGCTGCCCATCTTCGTCCTCCTCGTCCAGCGACTTCACGCACACCCCACCGCCTCGCTTCAGCGCTTGCTGCCGGTCCCATTGGTCGTGGAGGTAATTCTTGAGGGAACATAACAGAAACGAGCGGAACTTTCCCTTTTCCCGCTCCACATTGTTCAGGAAATCCCGCCGCAACAGATCGGCGAAGAAGCCTTGCACGTAGTCCGAAGCATCGTGGTGGCCGTAGCCGAGGCTGCGCAAGTGCGTGAGCAGCGGCTCGCGATACATCGCGCACAACTTGGCAAGTCCCGGCTGCATCTTCCCTTTCGCCTGGAGCACGACGCTCCACAGGGTGTTGGGGAAAAGCTGGCGCTTGTCGGGGTGAAGACCTTCTGTGGCTTCTGAAAAGGACATTTGTCAGAAGCTAAACACACGTGCGCAATCGGCAATGCCAGAAACCGCGGCGGCAGCGTTTGAGCATGGCGAACCAGGGCCGCGGCCTGATGCTCTTGCATGGCCGGCGGGAGGGGACCACTGGTGGCAGCCCGCTCGCTGGGCGCCGGGATTAGCCGGCTGGCTGTTCGTGAACGAGATCAGACTGGAGGACGGGCTAGGGTGTTCTAACACGCGGCCTGCCGCTGCTGCAGCCGCTGGCGCGTGTAGGGAATCAGGCCGCCCGCGTCAATGATGACTTGGCGGGACCTGGGCATCGGCTCGATTGCGAACCGCTTGCCGCTGGCCAGTTTCACGACTGCCTCGGGCGTCAGCTCCAGTTCCTCTCCTTCGGCGGCTTCGACGTCGGGGCAGACGACCATGCGCAAGCCCAGGTTGATGGCGTTCTGCAGGAAGATGCGCGCGAAGCCCTTCGCCACGATGATCAGCTCATGCCCTTTGAGGCATGACACGGCCTGCTCACGCGAGGAGCCGCAGCCGAAGTTCTTCCCGCCGACGATGACGCTGCCCGGCGGTATTTGCCTGGCTTTGAGCTTCGCGTTGAAACCCGCTTCGTCCGCGAACGCGAATTGCGGCGTTTCGGTGGGCAGGACGGTGGCCATGTAGCGGCCCGGGTAGATAACGTCGGTAGAAACATCATCGCCGACTTTGAAGACAACGGTTGGCATAGGTGAAACGTGTGGCGTGGTTCGTTGGCTGGCTACTTCTTGCGGGGATTGGTGATGACGCCGGTGATGGCGGAGGCGGCGGCCACGGCTGGGGAACAGAGATAGACCTCGGAGTTCGGGTTGCCCATGCGGCCTTTGAAGTTACGGTTGGTGGTGGAGAGCGCGACTTCGCCGTCGCCCAGCGCCCCTTCGTGGACGCCCAGGCAAGGGCCGCAGCCGGAGTTCATGACCACCGCGCCGGCTTGCATAAAAGTGCCGACATAGCCCTTGCCCAGGGCTTGCCGGAAGATCTTGGCAGAAGCGGGGAAGATCAACATGCGCGTGCCGTCCGCGACCTTTTGCCCTTTGAGGACCTTCGCGGCGATGGCCAGGTCGTCGAGCCGCCCGTTGGTGCAGGAGCCAATGACGACCTGGTTGACCTTCTTGCCGGCCACCTGATCAATCGGCTTCACGTTGTCCACGGTGTGAGGGCAGGCGATCTGGGGCTGCAGTTTGGAGACGCTGATCTCGAGGACGCTCTCGTAGGCGGCGTCCGGGTCCGGAGCCACAGGCTCGATCGGGTCAGTCACACCAGCTTCCTCGCGCAGATAGCGCGCCGTTTCCTCGTCGGCGGGGACGATGCCGGCGGTCGCGCCGGCCTCGACAGCCATATTGCAGAGCACCAACCGGCCCGAGGTGGACATCCTGCTGATCGTCTCGCCGTGGAACTCCAGCACCTTGAAGTTCGCGCCCTGGGCGCTGATCCTGCCAATGAGGTGCAGGATCAGGTCTTTCGGCCCGACGAACTTCTTGAACCGTCCTTTCACGACCACCTTGATGGTTGGAGGCACCTCGACGTTTAGCACGGTGCCGAGGGCCCACACGCTCGCCATCTCGGTAGCGCCGATCCCGAACGCGAATGCCCCCAGCGCGCCATGGCTGGTGGTGTGCGAATCCGTCCCTACCACGACGCGGCCGGGGCGGACGTAGCCGTTCTCGGGCAGAATCTGGTGGCAGATGCCGCCGACGTCGCCGCGGATGTCGTGGAACTTGCCGATGCCCTGGGCGCCGACAAACTCGCGCACCTTCTTCTGGTTGGAGGCGGTCTTGGGAGATTCCGCCGGCACGCGGTGGTCAAAGATCACGGCGACGCGGCTGGGATCCCAGATTTTGGGCTGCAGCGAGGTGCCCTTGTAGATTTCGAGGAACTGATTGATGACCAGCGCCGCATTCTCATGCGACATGGCCAGGTCAACTTTGGGCTCCACCACGTCTCCGGCCTTCACGGAAGGGAGGCCGGCGGCGCGGGCGAGGATTTTCTCAACAACAGTCATAGCTACTTAAATGGGTTAAGGGGTTAAACGAGTCAATCGGTTGTACTCATCAATTGGGGGGTTCGACCAGGATCGTGTGGCCGCGGACGTCAGTCCGCGCCAGACTCCAGGACTTGCGCCGGCTGACGTCGGCGGAGACGAAATTGAGAGCGGGCCAGTTCAAATAACGCGGGCGTCCTTGAGGCGCATGATTTCGTCCGCCGAATAGCCCAGCTCGCCCAGGATTTCATTCGTGTGGGCGGAGAGGCGAGGCGGCGGCGCGTTAATGTCCCCGGGCGTCTTCTCAAACTTCGCGCTCAGGCCGAAGAGTCTTAGCTCGCCGACGCCGTCAACGGCGATCTTCTGCAGGGTCTGACGGTGTTGTGCCTGAGGCTGATTCAGGGCGGCCTCCAGTTGCAGAATCGCGCCGGAGGGCACGTCATGCTGATTCAGCAGTTCGACCCAATAAGCGGTTTCTTTTTCCTTCAACTTCACTTCGAGCAGAGGGGTAAGGGACTTGCGGTTCTTCTTGCGGTTGTCGCGCTCCTGGAAACGCGGGTCGGTCTTCAGTTCCGGCACCCCGAGCAGGTCGGCGACGGCTTCCCACTGCTCCTGCTTGTTGGCGGCGATGTTGATGTAGCCGTCCTTGGTGACGAAGGTGCCGGAGGGCGCGGCGGTGAAGTTGTCATTACCCAGCAGGGCCGGCTGCTGCTTGCCGATGAGCAGGTTGGCGGCGACCCAGCCCATGAGCGGCATGATGGAGTCCAGCATCGCCACGTCTATGAACTGGCCCTGGCCGGTTCGCTCGCGATGGAACAGCGCAGCGAGGACGGCAAAGGCGGCGTTGAGTCCACCCACCGTGTCGCACACCGGAAAACCGGCGCGCAGCGGGTTAAGACGCTCGTCCCCGTTGACCGCCATCACTCCGCTCAGTCCCTGGATTATCTGGTCGTAGGCGGGCTTCAGAGCGTCGGGCCCGGTCTGGCCGAAACCCGAGATGGCACAGTAGATGAGACGCGGGTTGACCTGGATGAGCACGTGATAGTCGAGACCCAGGCGCTTCATGACGTCGGGCCGGAAGTTCTCGACCAGCACATCGGCGGTGGCCACGAGCTTCTTGAAGACCTCGCGGCCTTCGGGGCTCTTGAGATTCAGGGTGAGCGACTTCTTGTTAGAATTCTGCGCCAGGAAGCTGGTGCCCATAAGCTCTTTGTTGAGCTTGGGGACGTTGCCGAGCTTGCGCGCGAGGTCGCCGTCCAGCGGATTCTCGATCTTGATGACTTCAGCGCCGAGCAGGGCGAGGTGCAACGTGGCGAACGGTCCGGCCAGGACGTTGGTCAAATCCAGCACGCGAATGCCTTCCAGCACCCTGCGGGGTTTGTTGTTCGAATTGCTCATAGTTAGCGGGAGGCCGCGGCGGCCTGGGCCAGCCCGATCTTATAGACCATCCCGGGCATTTCGCGCCCGAAGAACGCGCTCAGGTCGCGCGCCAGCGCGACGAGCTGGTCCTGGTTGACTTCCTGGCGCAGGCCCAGCCGATGCAGGAAATGGACGAGGTCTTCGGTGCTCACGTTGCCGCCCGCCACCTTGGTGAACGGGCAGCCGCCCAGACCGGCCACGGAGGATTCGAAGCACTGCACGCCTGCGTTCAGGGCGGCCCAGCAGTTGGCCATGCCCAGGCCGTAGGTGTTGTGGAAATGGCAGGTGCATTCGGCGTCGGGCGCCGCTTTGAGGATTGCGCCGAAAAGCCGCTCGACCTGTGCCGGCATGCCGTGGCCGGCCGTGTCGGCGAGGCTGATGTTGCGGAACCCGGCGCTCAGGAACTGCTCCGCGATCTTCAGTACGCGCTCCTCCGGCACCACGCCTTCAAAGCCGCAGCCAAACGCCGATTGGACTGACAGTTGCACTTTCTTGCCCGCGCCGACGGCCTCTTTGGCCATGGCGATGATACGGGAGGTAGCGTCGGCGACAGACATCCCCGTATTCTTCTGGCTGTGGGTTTCGCTGGCCGAAACGCCCATGCAGAACATCTCGACGCCGCAGGCCATGCCCCGCTCCAATCCCTTCTCGTTCAGCACGAGTCCGGACAGGATTGCGCCGGACGTCGTGCGCCCCGGCGCGGAGAAATGCCGGAAGAGCGCATCGGTGTCGGCCATCTGCGGCACCTTGCCCGGATGCACAAACGAACCGAGTTGGATGATGTCCACGCCGGCGGACAGCAGGAGCTCAGCCCAGCGAATCTTCTGTTCGAGCGGCACAACCTGCTTCTCGGCCTGCAACCCGTCGCGCAGGCCGACTTCGTGGAGGATGACCGGTCGTGCTTTCCGGCCGGGGGGCGTGGTCGTCATAGCTTGTCCGCGATCGCCTCCGCCATCTGCAAGGTGGTGGTGGTTCCGCCCATGTCGTAGGTGCGGGCGTGGCCTTCCTTGATGACCTGCGCGACCGCGTCTTCGAGGGCTGCCGCCTTGCTGGATTCGCCAAGCCAATCGAGCATCATCCTGGCGGCCAGGATGGTGGCGATGGGATTGACCTTGTACTGGCCGGCGTATTTGGGCGCCGAGCCGTGCGTGGGCTCGAACACCGCCAGCTTGGCGCCGATGTTGCCCGAGCAGCCGAAACCAAGGCCGCCAACCATCTGGGCGCAGAGGTCGGAGATGATGTCGCCGTAGAGATTGGGCGCGACCAACACGTCGTAGTTGAATGGATTCTTGAGCAGCCACATGGTCATGGCGTCAATGTTGGCGTCGTCCATCTTGATCTCGGGAAAGTCCCTGGCCACCGCTTTGGCGGCTTCAAGGAACAGGCCGTCGGTGGCGCGCACGACGTTGGCCTTGTGCACGATGGTGACCTTCTTGCGCTTATGCTGGCGGGCGAAATCAAAGGCGGCGCGCACAATGCGCTCGGAGCCCGCGCGGGTGTTTATCTTGCAGGAGACGGCGTATTGATCGAGGGGGAGCCTGGCAAACGGCGCGAACGGTTTGGCCAGCTTGCCGAGAGTTTCGGCCAGTTCCTGCGGCACGGGCGCGAACTCGACCCCGGAATACAGGTCTTCCGTGTTCTCACGGAACACTACGAGGTCTATCCCTTCCTTGAAGTTAAGCGGGTTGCCCGGGTAGCCCTTGCAGGGGCGCAGGCAGACGTAGAGATCGAACAACTGCCGCATGCGCACGATGGGGGAACGGTAGCTCAGCCCCTTGTCTCGCAGCGCGGGCGCGAGTTCGGCGGCAGCGGTTTTGGCGGGCTTGGAGGTGATTGCGCCGAACAGGGCCGCGTCAACGTTCTTCAGCAGCTCGACCGTGCGCGGGGGAAAGGCGTCGCCTTCCCGGCACCAGAAATCCCAGCCGATGTCCGCGGGGATGTATTCGGCATCGAGCCGGAGCCGGTTCAGCACGATCTTGGCCGCCTCGAGGACGTCCACACCGATGCCGTCGCCTGGCAGCCATGCAATTCTGTATCGTGGCATATAGGAGGTGTTTCGCCGCCCATGTAACTGCTTTAGCCCCGGCGCGTCAAGAAATGGAAAGCGCGGCGGTTTGAGGCGCAGCCGGCAATGGGATTGCGGTCCAACGGTCGCCGGCTGCCGCATTCACCAATGGAGATCGCGAGAACGGAGATACAAGAGCAGACGCTCCGATTCGTCACTCTGGATGATGTTCGCACCCCGGCTGATTGCCCAGCCCCAACCGCCGGCCGGGTCCGTCAGCGACCTGGCATCGGTATGTCCCGCCGCCAGGCTGTCCCACAGGGTGTTGATCCACACCCGGGCGCCATGCCGCTTGATTCTGGCCGTGATCTCCGGTGAGACGATGGGATCGTCGTCGGAAACGAAGACCAGTTCGAAGGCGCAAGGTTTGGTCAGGCGGATGTAAGGTTCGAGTTGCGCCCAGCCCTGGACCTTGTCCTTCTCCCAGCCCTTCTTGTGGAGAATGATGGGCATGAAGAACACGGGCGGGTCGAGGTGGGCAAAATCAACCTCGCACCGGGCGGCGCTGTAACTGGATTTGAAGATGGCCTGCCGGATGGTGCCGGTCTTCTTGAGGACCGCACAGCATTCGGGAACGATGATCCAGGCCTTGTCGAGGTTTACCATGCACTTGTCCTTGGCCAGCAGCATGACTTCATCGAGGGTCGGCATGCGGTGGTCGGTGACGGGGGCGTTGGTGCCGCCGACGCCGAGCCGGAGACGGAGTTGCCTGATTTCGGCGAGCGTCATGTCGCTGATGGCGCCGGTGCCGTCCGTGGTGCGGTCCACCTTGGAATCGTGGCACATGACGAGGTGGCCGTCCCTGGTTTTGCGCACATCCACTTCCACGATATCAATGCCCTTCTCAATGCAGTCGGCGATGGCGGCCAGCGAATTCTCCGGGTATTTCTCCCACGCGCCGGTCGAGCGTCCCGACAGGCCGCGGTGCGCGGCGACCAGCACCTTGGTGCCTGCGGGCTGCTGGAACTCCGCGTAAATGCGGTTGAAGCTCGATGGCACAACTTTGGCCGAACCTGGCAAGGCCAGGCCGACCACCGATGACGCCAGCGCCAGCAACAGCATCCGGCGCGAAAGCACTCCTCTGGTCCACTGTGAGAGTTGGTATGTGAGCATATTCATTTCGTTGATTTCATTCCTTTGTCTTGACTCGCCATAACGTTGCCGCCAGCACCACCGACAACACCGAAGCGCCGATCCAGAAGGCGATCGCGGCGTCGAAGTCGTAGTGTTTGACCTCAGTGGCAATGGCTTGTCCTTGTTCATTGAGTTTGGTGACCGTCTCCACGGTAAGGCCCCGCTGAATCAGCAGCCCGCTAACCCATTCCTGCATCGCATTGCCGAGATAACTGACGATGCCGATGAACCCCATGGCCGCGCCGGCGGCCCTGCGGCCGACAATGTCCACCGCGAACAACCCGCCCAGCACCGCCAGCAAGCCGCTAAGGGTGAAGCCGAAAAGCAGGAACGCCGCCGACAACACTACCGGATGACCCGGCGGCGTAAAGAAAATGGCCGCCAGCGCGATGACTTCGAGCAGACCGAAAATAAGCGTCACCGGCGGGCGGCGCGCGTTGAAGAACTTGTCGGAGACGAAACCATAGACCACGCAGCCGACCAGCCCCGCTCCTGTGTTTAATCCCAGCATTAGCCCGGCTTCGACCATGGTGTAATTCCGGTGTTCCTGGAGGTAAAGCATGCCCCAACTGTTGATGGCGTAGCGGCTGACATACATGCAGGCGCTGGAGAGCCCCAGCACCCACATCGCCGGCATCCGCAGTGCCTGGAACTGGTTCCGCCCGACCTCGGACGGCGCGCCGGTGTTGGGCGTCGGGGCGGGATGGTCATTGCGCCAGTCCGCGACCGGGGGCAGGCCCATCGTTTCGGGCCGGTCGCGGAGCAACAGCAGGATGCCAAACGCGACCAGTATGCAGAAGACCCCGGGGCCCGCGAAACCCGCCCGCCAGCCCAGGTTGGCGACCAGCAGCGAGTTGAACACAAACGTCAACCCTTCACCCAGTGAATGTGAGCTGCTGAAGATGCCGTAGTAACGGCCGCGTTCCCGGGCGCTGAACCAGTTGGCCAGCGAGACCCCGCTGCAAGGAGAGCCGGCGCCCTGGAACCACCCGTTCAGCCCCCACAGAATCGCCCAGGCCCAAGGGGAGACAAAGCCGAGCATGGCCAGGTTGATCAGCGCCGACATCAGCACCATGGCGGCAAAGAACCGGCGCACGTTGGCATAGTCGGCGAGGAAGCCGTTGACCAGCTTGCCCAGCGCGTAACCAATGGAGAAGCCCGAGCCGATCAGCCCCAGCCATTCGGCCGTGAATACCCCTTCGTCCAGCAGCGGCTTTTTCATCACCGCCAGCGGCAGGCGGCAGGTGTAGCCGAAGCCGTAGCCACAGGTGATCGCGAACATAACCGACAGCCGGTTACGGCGGTACCACTGGTTAATGCGCTCTGGATCCGTAATCCGCGGCGCGTCGGCGCCGGCAGCGAACCATCGCAGCGGATTCCAACTCCGCCCGGTTGATTCACGCCCGGCACTGCTCAAGTTCGGAGGCCCCATCGAATGCTTGGAAACTTCGTATCAGACTTCAATCCGCGAAGCAACGCGCAAACCAAGTGCGTGAATTCGCAAATCCACTGACGTATGGCCTGCCCACAGCGCAGAATCCAACCTGGCCTGCATCTGGCAAAATGATCTCACCGGGAAGGCGGGCTCAAGAGCTGCGCCACAAGCCGGGTGTATCCAGCCACGCCCGCCAGCTTCCGCCTATGCCCCTGGGCTGAGGCAAATTAAGCCCAAGCCAACCACGGCGTTGGGACGGTGCCAATGCGGCGGGACCCCGGTGTGGTTCCCATGGGGGTCGGGCCCCATGGGAACCACACCGGGGTCTAACGGGTTTCACAGCGTTGTCGCACTGGGGCAGCTATCCGGTCCGGGAACAGGGGATTGAGGCACTAAGCGTGAGCCGGCGCGGCTGCGTAACCGTGGGCTTTGGCAGGCCATACCAGGGCGAAGAACAGCATGCCAACGGCAGCCACCGCCACCAGGCCAGCGAAGGCCGCGTTCCAGCCGTGGTGTTCGACCAGCCAGCCCAGGCCCCATCCCGAAACCAGGGTGCTGGCATAGGAAAAAATGCTGGTGAAACCGATCGCTGTGGCCGCGAGCCGCTTGGTGGCCAGGTTGGCCACCACCACCCCCACCAGGGCCTGGGGGCCATAGATAAAGAACCCCGCCAGGCACAGCGGCAGGGCGCCCACCCACGGGGAATGAGTTGGCAGCTTCCAAAAGACGAGGATAGACAGTCCCGCCAGTGCCATCCAAATCACGCATACTCGCGCGCCCCGGCCCCCAAACACGCGATCCGTCAGCCAGCCGCTCAGCAGCATCCCCAACACGCCTGACACCTCAAAGCCAGCCACCATCCAGCCCGAATGCGTCAACTTCACACCCTTCATTTCAGTCAAAAGGGTCGGGCCCCAATCCAACACCGCATAGCGGACGATATAGACGCAGAAACTCCCCATCGCGAGCAGCCAGATGTATTTGTTGCCAAAGACCTGTTTGAGCAGTGCCGAGGAGAAGCTCCTCGAATCTGAGCCCTGCGCGGTGCCTTCGACTTCCGGCAGCCCCAGGGAAGGCGGCGTGTCCCGCAGCATCAGGAACAGGAAGATCGAGCACAGGATGGCGAGGCCCGCCGGCACAAAGAAGCAGAGCCGCCAGCCATAAGCCGCCAGGTAGCCGCACAACACCACCACCAGCCCCGCCCCAATGGAGTGCGACGTGTTCCAGACCGAGAAATTGGTGGCCAGCTCTTTGGGCGAAAACCAATGCGTCATCAGCCGGGCGCATGGAGGAAATCCCATGCCCTGAACCCATCCGTTGAGCATCCATAGCAAGCCCAGCGTGAGGACGGCCGAGCTGAAGCCGAAGAAGATGTTCACGATCGCCGAGAGGATTAACCCCACGGTCATGAAGGTGCGGGCGTTGCAGCGGTCCCCCAGAAATCCGTTGGCGAACTTGGAGACACCGTAAAGCAGCCCGTGTAATGTAAGAAAGAGGCCGAGGTCGGCCTTGCCAATGCCCAAGTCGCTCCCCAGCCCGGGCATCGCGATGCTCAGATTCTTGCGGACGAAGTAGAACATCGCGTAACCGACGATCGTGGAGACCAGAATGCGGCGCTGCCAGTAGCGATACTGGGCTTTGATCTCCGCCGGATCCTGCAACATCACTGCCGCAGGCGGCGTCGGCGCAAAAATCCTGAAAACCGCCGACAATGGCGCCTGGCGCCGGACAGATGAATCGTGCGATGCCGACATTGAGTTACAGCCCGGCCATCAACCCCGCGGGAAGACGACGGAAAGTGCGGCCAGCAACGGAAGTCACCCGCGCATCCTGCCCGACACCGTTGGGTGCGTCAAGAATGAGTAACGGGCCGACAGCGCTCCAGTGAGTTGTGCCAGGAGAAGTGTGCCACACGGGGCGTAACTGTGCCAAGTTGGCACTAATGGCACACATTCTACCGGAGGGCAGAAAACCAGGAAACGTTACAAGCGACTGTGGATATTGCACTTACGAATAACGCACGCCAATGGCACCGGCACTGCTTGGAGGAAAAAGGCTTTTTGTATCCAGGAGCTTTATATGGCAAAAGTAATTGGCATTGATTTAGGCACCACGAACTCATGCATGGCAGCCATGGAGGGCGGGGAACCGGTCGTGCTGGAGAATTCAGAGGGGCGGCGTGTAACGCCATCGGTGGTGGCGTTCACCAAGTCCGGTGAGCGGCTCGTGGGGGATGCCGCCAAACGGCAAGCGGTTACCAATTCGAAAAATACCGTCTATTCCATCAAGCGGTTCATGGGGCGCAAGTACACCGAAGTCGAGGAGGAACGCAAGCGCGTGCCCTACAAGGTGGTCGCGGCTGCAAATGGCGACGCGGTGGTGGAGGTGGAGATTGAGGGCAAGCCCAAACAATTCACCCCGGCGGAAATCTCGGCGATGGTGCTGGCCAAGTTGAAGGCCGACGCGGAGATGCGGTTGGGCGAGAAGATCACCCAGGCGGTGATCACGGTGCCGGCTTACTTCAACGACTCCCAGCGGCAGGCCACCAAAGACGCCGGCCGCATCGCCGGCCTGGAAGTCCTGCGCATCATCAACGAACCAACGGCGGCTTCGCTGGCCTACGGGTTGGACAAGAAGAAGGACGAGAAGATCGCGGTGTATGACCTGGGCGGCGGCACGTTCGACATTTCAGTGCTGGAGATCGGGGACGGCGTCTTCGAGGTCAAGGCCACCAACGGCGACACCCACCTGGGCGGCGACGATTGGGATGGCCGGATCATGGATTGGATCCTGGACGAGTTCAAGAAAGAGCACGGCATGGACCTGCGCAAGCAAGCCGACGCGCTCCAGCGGATCAAGGAGGAATCGGAGAAGGCCAAGATCGCCCTGTCCAGCTCCCAGGTGTACGAGATCAACCTGCCGTTCATCACAGCGGACGCGAGCGGGCCAAAGCACATCAGCATGAAGCTGACGCGCGCCAAGATGGAGCAGCTTTGCGACGACCTCTTCGAACGCACGGTTGCGCCGGTCAAGCATTGCCTGGGAGACGCGGGCCTCGACGCGCGCGCCATCAATGAGCTGGTGCTGGTTGGGGGCATGACGCGCATGCCCAAAGTCGTGGACACCGCTCACGGGCTGGTGAACAAGGCCCCCCATCAGGGGGTGAACCCGGACGAAGTGGTGGCGATCGGCGCGGCGATTCAGGCCGGCGTGCTCAAGGGTGAGGTCAAGGATGTGCTGCTGCTCGATGTCACGCCGCTTTCGTTGGGCATTGAGACGCTCGGGGGCGTGTTTACAAAACTCATCGAGCGCAACACCACCATTCCCACGCGCAAGTCAGAGATTTTCTCCACCGCCTCGGACAATCAGCCCGGCGTGGAGATTCACGTCCTGCAAGGCGAACGGCCGCTGGCCCGGGACAACAAGACCATCGGCAAGTTCCATCTGACGGATATCCCACCCGCGCCGCGAGGCGTGCCGCAGATCGAGGTCGCCTTCGACATAGACGCCAACGGCATCCTGCACGTCAGCGCCAAGGACCTGGGCACGGGCAAGGAGCAGAAGATCACCATCACGGCCAGCAGCGGTCTGACCAAGGATGAGATCGAGAAGATGCGCAAGGAGGCCGAGGCGCACGCTGAGGACGACAAGAAGCGCCGCGAGGAGATCGAGCAGCGCAACGAAGCGGACAACGCAGTGTACCGGTCCGAGAAGATGCTCAAGGAGAATGCCGACAAGATTTCCGGCAGCGACAAGAGCAAGATCGAGGACGCCATCAAAGAAGTGAAGGAAGCGCTGAAAAGCTCGGACGCGTCCGCCATCCGCTCCACCAGCGAGAAGCTGAATGAGGCTTGGCAGGCGGTATCGGCGGAGCTCTACAAGGCGGCGGCGGAAAAGGCGCGCGCCAGCAAGGCGCAAGGCCAACCTGGCCCGGAGGCCGGCGGCGACGCCAAACCCGAGGAGAAAAAGGGCAAGGACGAAGGGCCGATCATTGACGCCGAGGTAGTGGACGACAAGAAGTAGATTTTCCCGCAGCGGGTGCGGCGGGATTTTGATTCAACGCAAAACATCATAAACCAAAAGAGAAACAAACTATGGCATTAAACGTAAAACCTCTCGGCGACCGGGTTCTGGTAGAGCCGGTTGAAGAGAAAGAAGTGAAAAAGGGCGGAATCATTATCCCCGATACCGCCAAGGAAAAACCACAGGAAGGCATCGTCCGCGTGCTCGGCACGGGCAAAAAGGACGACGACGGCAAGAAAGTGGCGTTCGAAGTCAAGGTCGGCGACCGGGTGCTGGTCAGCAAGTACGGCGGCACCGAAATCAAGATCGACGGCAAGGAGTACAAGCTCCTCAGCTCGGACGACCTCCTGGCCATCCTTGAATAAGGCTCAACTTCTGAGGCTATCAACCATCAACAATTGACTATCTACTAATATGGCAGCTAAACAATTACTCTTCGACGAAGCCGCACGGCAGGCCGTGCTCCGCGGGGTGAGCAAGCTCTCCCGCGCCGTAACCGCCACCCTCGGCCCCAAGGGCCGCAACGTCGTGCTCGACAAGAAATTCGGCTCCCCCACGGTGACCAAAGACGGCGTCACCGTTGCCAAGGAAATCGAGCTGGAAGATCCTTATGAAAACATGGGCGCCCAGATGGTGCGCGAGGTCGCCAGCAAGACCAGCGACGCCGCCGGCGACGGCACGACCACCGCGACCGTCCTGGCCGAAGCCATCTACCGCGAAGGCCTGAAGTTCGTGACCGCCGGCGGCAACCCGATCGGCATCCAGCGCGGCGTCATGAAAGCCGTCGAGGCCGCCGTGGCGCACCTCGACAAGATCACCAAGAAGGTGAAGGACAAGGAAGAGATCAAGCAGGTCGCCACCGTGTCCGCCAACTGGGACACCACCATCGGCGAGATCATCGCCGACGCCATGGACAAGGTCGGCAAGGACGGCACCATCACCGTCGAGGAAGCCAAGTCCATCGAGACCACGCTCGAAGTGGTTGAAGGCATGCAGTTCGACAAGGGCTATTTGTCTCCGTACTTCGTGACCAACGCCGAGACCATGGAAGCCAAGCTGGAAGACGCCTACATCCTGATCTTCGAGAAGAAGATCAGCAGCCTGAAGGACATGCTCCCGCTGCTGGAGAAAGTCGCCAAGGTTGGCAAACCGATGCTCATCATCGCTGAGGAAGTGGAGGGCGAAGCCCTGGCCACCCTGGTGGTGAATAAGCTGCGCGGCACGCTCAACATCGTGGCCGTCAAGGCCCCGGGCTTCGGCGACCGGCGCAAGGCCATGTGCGAAGACATCGCCATCCTCACCGGTGCCAAGTTCATCAGCGAAGACCTCGGCATCAAGCTGGAGGGCGTTGAACTCAGCGACCTCGGCAAGGCCAAGAGCATCGTGGTGGATAAGGAAAACACGACCATCGTGGAAGGTGCCGGCAAGAGCTCGGACATCCAGGGCCGCGTGAACCAGATTCGCCGGCAGATCGAGGAAACCACCTCGGATTACGACCGCGAGAAGCTTCAGGAACGCCTGGCGAAGCTCGCCGGTGGCGTGGCCGTCATCAACGTCGGCGCCGCAACCGAGACCGAGATGAAGGAGAAGAAGGCCCGCGTCGAGGACGCCCTGCACGCGACCCGCGCAGCCGTTGAAGAGGGCATCGTCCCTGGCGGCGGCGTGGCATTGATCCGCTGCCTGGACGCCATTGACAAGGTCAAGGGCGCCAACGAGGACGAGCGGATCGGCGTGGACATCGTCAAGAAGGCGATCGAGTTCCCGACCCGCGAGCTGGCTAACAACGCCGGCGAGGAAGGTTCGGTCGTTGTCGAGGAAGTCAAGAAGCGCAAGGGCAACGATGGTTACAACGTGGCGGACAACAGCTACGAAGACCTCGTCAAAGCCGGCGTAGTGGACCCGAAGAAGGTCACCCGCACCGCGCTGCAGAACGCCGCGTCCATCGCCGGCCTGCTCCTGACGACGGAATGTCTCATCACTGAGATTCCGGAGAAGGAGAAGAAGGCCCCGATGCCGGGCGGTCACGGCGGCATGGGCGGCGACATGGATTACTAAGCCCATCGCAGCCGCGGGCATGGCCGGATGGGCCGGAGGCCCGTACTGTTCCGCGGCGCTTGCGGGAGGAACCGTTGAATCGAGCGAGGCTGGCGCACGCCAGCCTCGCTTTTCGTTGAGAGCCGTTGGATCCTTGACCCGTGGGTTGAAATGGGCGAGATTGGCCCTGCAGCTTTTGGGGGCGTACTGGTTTCGACTTGGAAGATGCGCCAGAGGCGGCATGCCGAGGATGGTTCGTTGGCCTCGTTAATCATCGGACCGAACATTAATTGCTAACGAAGAATTAGCTCTCGCGGCCTAAGTGCCACGACGTTCGCCGGCGGACACCTGCTGCGCCGGACGAACGCCACAGCAGGTTAGGCCAGTCGCGGCGTCCGCGCGCGCCTGGTTGAAGCTCTTACCCTGCGGGCTAGGCTGGGCGACTCGGTGTCAGGCCGCAATCGCCTGGTAGAAAACTCTCTCCTGACTAAGCATGTAGTCGCGGCTGGCAAGTTTGCCAAGGACGCGGGTTCAACTCCCGCCGCCTCCACCATTTGCGGGAGGCGGGCCTGTCAAACGCTGCCAAAACCACCCGTTGACGGCTGAGGAACAAATGTTCTGAGGTTTCCTACAGTTTACCGAAGAACCTCGCAGCGGTGGCACACGTGGCAGCGCTCAGCTCTTCGAGCGAACAGCCCTTGACCTGGGCGGCGACTTCGGCGGTCTCCTTCACGTAGGCCGGCTCGCAGCGTTTCCCCCGGTAAGGCGCAGGCGCAAGGAAGGGGCAGTCGGTTTCCAGCATGAACTGGTCGAGGGGAGTGGCGGCGAGAGCATTCCGAATCGTCTGATTGCTCTTGAAGGTTAGAATGCCGGTGAAACTAACCAGCGAGCCCAGCGCCAGGATGCGCCGCATGGCCGTCGCATCGTCGGCGAAGCAATGGAACACGCCGCGCACGCGCCCGGCGAATGGTTGCACCTGGGCAAGCGTGTCTTCCAGCGAGTTACGCTGGTGAATGACGCAGCCGAGTCCAAGCTCGGCGGCCACTTCCAGGTGCTGGCGGAACAGCTCGATTTGCCTGGCCTTGAAGCGTGCGTCATCGGCGGCAGTGAACCCGGCTTGCCGGCTCGGCAGGCGGTAGTAGTCCAATCCAGTCTCGCCCAGCGCGACAACCTTGGGATGCCGCGCCAGCTCGCGCAGCGCCGGCCGGAAATCGTCGGGGGCTTCGAGGGCGTGGGAGGGATGCCAGCCGACGGCGGCATACACGTTGGGGAATTGCTCCGTCAATTCGACGGCGCGCCGGCTGCTGGCGAGGTCGGTGGCGATGGTAACAATTTTCGTGATACCCGCGGCGGCGGCCCGCGCGATGACCTGGCCCAGGTCGTCAGCGAACTCGGGGCGGCCAAGATGGGCGTGAGTGTCATAAAACACCGACATAGGCTGAAAGTAAGTGCGAGAGAGCAGGCTGCAACCAAAATCCGAAAAATGGGATTGCGTTCGCTAGCCGACGCCAGTAATGCTCTGGCGGTCGGTCAATGAATAAACCTGTATAACCTTACGCAACATTATGGCAGACAATTGTTTTCATCCCAGCATCGAAGGAGCGCAGCACGGAGCCAAGAGTCTTGCGCAGTTCCTTGAATACGCGAAGAGGTCGGGCGCCGCCGGGGCGCAGCCGTCCAATTTCATGCTCCAGAGCGGCACCGGCTTCAAGAGCGCGAAGGAGATCAAAGACGCGTTTGCCAAGGCCAAGCTGAGCCTGGACGGTGTCTCCGCGCACTGCCCGTTCTGGGTGCACACAACCGCCTGGACTGGCAGCCCAACCGTCCGGCCATTCATCCCGGGCGACGTGGCGAAAAAGTCGCCCGCGGAGATTGAGAAGTGGGCGGAGGATTACATCCTGCGGCTGCTGGATTTGTGCGCTGAGCTGGGCGTCAAGATCGTGCCGATGTTCTGGGGCGTGGCGTTTGGGTGGGAGCTGGCGACGGGCTACCCGTGGGGATTCTGGAAAGGCGGCGACTACGACTTCCTCAAAGAAGGACAAGAGCGCTTTGTCAAGAAGACCGCCAAGATCCGCAAGCAGGCCAAGTCACTAGGCATCTTCCTGGCCCACGAAATCCACCCCGGCACGGCGGCGATGTGCGCGGATGACTTCAACATGCTGGTGGAGATTTGCAGCGGGGACAAATGCCTCACGGTCAACGCCGACCCGTCTCACTGCTGGGAGGGGGAGGATTGGGAGACTCGATTCCTGAAGGTGGCGCCGCGCATCTACGCCTGCCACGTGAAGAACTTCGTCATCCGCCCGGGCCTGCCACTGCGCATGATGGAGGCGGGCTGGCAAAAGCGCGCGATGCAGTTTGTGGACATCCCCACGGGCGACCTCAACATGATGCGCTATGTGGAGCTGCTGATCCATACCGGCTATCCCCAGCGCTACTGCCAGGTGATGGGCACCAAGTCCGCGCCGCTGATTGTCGAGGCCGAGAGCGCCTACCGCGATTTGGACGCTACCAGCGCCAACGGCATCCAATACGTGCGCGACAACCTCTGCTTTCCGCTGGCTGCCGGCTCGTTCGAGGACGGCATGGGCGCGTAGCCTGGCAGTTTGTTAGAGGAGCTTAACCGCTTGCACCCTCTCTCTTCCGGTTGGAAGGGAGAGGGCTTTCTATTGCGGGTCAATTCACGCCCGTCCGATTGAGCAGGTAGATTATCACGCCAACTGCCACGCATGCGGCCACGCTAAGAAAGACAGCAAAGTACAACGACTGCATCTTCCGAGTGCGAACGTGCCTCGGGTTACCTGGAAAAAGCAATTGCGCCAACCTGCCCATCTTGCCCGGCAAGGAATATAGACGCGGCGATGAGTTTCGCAATCATTCATTCCCTGAATCCAGATTAGGCAGGGAGCCGACACCGCTACCGGGAACCGGCAACGGAGCGTCGGAATTGGCGGAGAGACTGGGATTCGAACCCAGGGTGGGGTATAAGCCCACTCACGCTCTCCAGGCGTGCGCTTTAAACCACTCAGCCATCTCTCCAGCCGTTCAACTTCAATGGACTACGTTTTCGATCCGGCGCTCAGCCTTACGGCTTGAAGCCGCAACCTGAATTCGGCGGGAGGTCCTCTGACCGCGCAGGCAAGCTTCGGCAGAGGATGCCCGAACCGAACCGGGCTCGTCACGTACCATCGCGCATGTTATTCACATGAATCTGAGTTAAGCGCAAGCCGATTCGGCACTCCGGGTCACTGAAGTTTGCTTCACAAGCCGGCCACGCGACCGTATCGTTGGGCAACGAAACCCAGGCTGGCTTGGGGACTGGCAGGTTCGAAGAGATGTACGGCTGGCAAAAGCGCGACGAGGCGGCCAATCTGCCCCCGGGCAGGCTGACCAAGCTGGTCCCATTGCTGGCGGCGGCGCTGATTACGGTTTGTTTCGTGTCGTTCCCCTCTGCACCGCCGGACAATGACGTGGATTCCTCCTTAAGCGCTGGGTTGAACTACGCTCAGGAGGAGGGGCTCCAGTTTGGTTCTGACCTGGTGTTCACGTATGGGCCGCTGGGATTCCTGATGTTTTACTATTACTCGCCCTGCGCCGCGGGTTGGCGCATGGCGGCAGACGTGGCGTATTGCCTGGCGACAGCCGTTGGATTATGCCTGCTGGCGTGGCGATTGCGACCGCTGTGGCGCTGGGGGTTGCTGCTGCTGTTTCTCTGGATCGCCCCCAACATTCCGACTCGGGCAGACCTGGTGATTAATATCGGACTGCTATCCTGGAGCTTGCTGTGTTTGGTCGAATCCGGTTACCGCCTTCTGGGGTGCTTGCTGGCGTTTGCGGTTCTCGCGGCTTTTGCCGCGCTGGCGAAGATTTCGTTTCTTTTCACCGCCACTGTCGGCGTGGCGGTGGTTGCGGGAGACCTGGCACTGCACGGACGTTGGCGGTTGGCGGTGGGGATGACCGCTGGCTTCGGCACAGCATTCGTATTGGGCTGGGCAGGCGCGGGGCAAGCGTTCGCGAGTCTGGGCGCCTATTTGGCTAACGGTCTGGCAGTGGCGCGGGCCTACAATGGCGCGCTGGGTTGGGAAGGTCCGGTTCTGCTGCAGAGCTTATGCCTGGCGCTGGCGCTGGTGGTCCTAGTCATGATTATCCTGCGCGTGGCGGCGGCGTTTGAGGGCGGCCAGGCGCAGCGAACTGCCCGTCTGGGTTTGTTGCTGGCGTGGTTGTTGTTGCTGAGCTTTGCGGCTTGGAAATATGGGTCCGTGCGGTCGGGGCGGGAGGTGTACTTCCTCGGGTTCATCGCGGTGTTGGCGTTTGGTTTGGAGACGCTGCCCGGCGAGGGGCGGGTGGCGCGCCGGTGGGCCCGGGGCCTGGCATTGGGTGTCTGCGGGTTGTCATTGATAACCATGCAAGTGAACTGTTTCGCAGGCTGGCCTGGATCGTTCCGGGTGCCGTTTCGCACGTTCGGGCAGAATCTGTCCTGGCTGATGAACCCGGCTGGCTATCGGTGCCAGATGGAGGAGGCGCTGGGCGCGAGGCGGCGCGAAGCGCAATTGCCGCGCTGCACTGAACAGATCGGGCGCGCCAGTGCAGACGTGTTTGGCCACTGGCAGGCCTACGCCTTGCACAACGGCTGGAACTATCGCCCGCGCCCGGTCTTCCAAAGCTACGTCGCGTGCAGCCGGGCATTGATGCAGCTAAACGAGAGTTTTTACCTATCCAAGGCGGCACCCGAGTATGTGCTGTTCCGGCTGTTCGCGCTTGACCGGAAATTCCCATCATTGGAGGACGCAATGGTGTTGCGAACGCTGCTGGCTAATTACCAGCCCATAGCCGCCGAAGACCGGTTCCTCTTGTTGAGGCGAATCGGCACGAAGCGGCCCGTCCTTTCACTGGTCCGCGAGGGAACCGTGCAGCCGGGCCAGGCAATTGACTTGCGCGAATTCGGGAACACGGATTTGTGGCTTGAAATTTCCCTGCAACCGACCCTCTTGGGCCGGCTGAGACAGGCACTTTACCGGCCACCGACAGTTCGACTAGCTGCGTGGCGCGAGCCCGGCGGAAAGCTGATGGTCCGAAATCGAGCTCCCGCCCAGATGCTGGCGGCCGGCTTCCTGGCCAGTCCGCTCCTGCTCAACAACGACGACGTGCTGAACCTCTATGCGGACCGGGCGGTCGCGCGTCCGGGCGCCTGCTCCGTCGAGTTGCTGCCGGGTGAAGGGTGTTACTGGCAGGAGACCATTCACTATCGCATCCACAAGGTGCAAAGTCGGTTAGGCCGGTGCGTGCCGGCGGATTTGGCGGAGCAGTTGTCCGAGCAAATGTCCGGGCAGCAGGCGGCAGGGCAGAGTTCACTCAATGCTAGCCCCTCTGCGGTTGCGGCTCCTGCCTCGCCGGCGAAGCATCTGTTCAGGCTGTTTCCGGTGGCGCGATGGCGACCGGCGGCGCCACTGCCTGGGGGATGGCAGGAGAACGTCACCTTCGGGTTGTTTCTGGCGGCACCGATGGCGAGCATCGGTTTGCTGCTGGTATTTGTCAGACGAGGCAGGAGGGGTGTAGCTCCAACCGGCTGGGGCCGCCTGGTCATCGGGAACGCCCTGGTTCTGGCTTGCCTGGTAACACCGGTCTTGCTGGTTGGGGAAACTTACTTCCGTTTCTGCTGTGACACCACGGACTCGCTGGCCTTCACCCGGATTTCGGAGCGTTGGGTGCAGCGTCATTGGCGCGTGAACGGCGCGGGCAGCCGTGATAATCTGGAATACTCGCCCGCGCTGACGTCCGGCAGACGCCGGATCAGTTTCGTCGGGGATTCCTTCACCGCGGGGCATGGCATCAAAGATGTGGGAGACCGGTTCGCGAATCGGCTGCGCCAGGCCCATCCGGATTGGGAGATTCACCTGCTGGCCTCGGTTGGTTTGGACACGGGCGGGGAGATGACAGTGATGAAGAAGGCTATTGCGCGAGGCTACCAGCTGGATCAGGTGGTGTTAGTCTATTGCCTGAATGACATTGGCGACCTGCTGCCCCCGCAAGCCGACGCCACCAGGCGCATCCTGGCAGAGCTCGACAACAGCGGCTGGCTGGTGCGCAACAGCTACATGATGAATCTCTGGTATCATCATTACCGGGCGTCGCGGGATCCATATCTGGGGAACTACTGTGCCTTTGTGCGCGAGGCTTACAACGGCGCGGTCTGGGAGCGGCAACAGGAGCGGCTGAAGGCCTTTCGCGACCTGGTTCAAGCTCAGGGCGGGCGTCTTGCCGCGGTCACCTTTCCATTCCTGCACGCCCTCGGGCCCAACTACGAATACCGGCCGGTTCACGTCAAATTGGATGAGCTCTGGCACGAGTTGGGGGTGCCGCACCTTGATCTGTTGGAAGTCCTTGAGGGCCTGCCGCCGAGCCGGTTGACGGTGAATCGGTATGACGCCCACCCCAACGAATACGCCCACCAACTCGCCACCGCGGCGATTGACCAATGGTTGCAGAAGCTCATGGCGATCCGCCCTCGGCCGGATTGATGGCCGGTTCAGAGTAGAGCACTATGTCGCACCTGATTTTCTAAACGAAACTGGAAGCAAAGAGACGGACGAAGCGCGAGGTTACCTCATCGTGCTTTTCTGTAGTCACCGCGGCTAAAGTACTTCTCGAGCCAGACGTAGAGGCAGATGAACAGATATCGGCTGCCCATCTCCCGGAGCTTAAGCTTGGCCACGCCCGTGCGCCGGTTGCGCCAGGTGATGGGGATGACCGTCCAGGAAAATCCCCGGACGATCGCCTTGAGCGGCAATTCGACGGTCAGGTTGAAGTGCGGCGCGATGAGCGGGCGGCACCCCTCGATGACCTCGCGCCGGTAGGCCTTGAAGGCGTTGGTCGTGTCATTGAGGCGGATGGCAAAGAGGGCCTTGAGAAAGAAGTTCGCCAAACGATTGATGAAGAGCTTGATCTTCGGGTAGTCAATCACCCCGCCCCCCTTCAGGAAGCGGCTCCCAAAAACGCAGTCCCAGCCCCGGTTCAACTCCTGCCAGTAGCGCACGACGTCCCGGCAATCGTCCGATTCATCGGCCATCATGATGACCACTGCGTCGCCCTTCATGTGGTTCAACCCGCAGATGATCGCCCGGCCAAAGCCGTGCGGTCCCTCGTTCTTTACCGGCGTCAGTTCGGGGACTTTGGCCTGGAGATCAGTGAGCAGTTCCCAGGTTCTGTCCGCGCTGCCATCGTCCACCACGAGAAGTTCATGCGGCACGTTATGGAGCCGCAGTTCAAGGTGGAGATGCTCGACGGTTGAACAGATGCATCCCTCCTCATCGCACGCGGGTATGACGACCGAAAGCAATGAAAGCGGGCGCGCGTGGGCCGGAGGGGAATCGTGTGACGTCTTGTTGGCCATGCCTGGACTTGGGGGCAGATTCTAGTCCGGCGTGGCGCAAGGGCAAGCCAAAGCAGAGCCAGGTCCCGGAAGACATCGGCTAGTCGTCCAGCCGCTTGGCCCGGCTCCTTCAGGCTGGAGGATCAGATGAGTCCGCCAGGGGCTTCCGATTGGCCAGGACGGCCTGTTCTGCGGCGAGAATGCTCTGGCACATGGCGTCGGCATCAGTCACTTGCCGAAGGTCGGCAAGCAAGTCCGTCTTCTGCGCCATCAGGCACAAGCGAGCCAGCGTGTGCAGATGCATTCGGTCATCCGGACAGCCGATCAGGAAGAAGAGGTCGGTCGGCTGACCGTCCGGCGCGCCGAACGGGATCTGCTGGATGGTCCGGCCCAGGGCCAGAAAAGAGGCTTCAAACAGATAGGACTCCGGATTGCGTGAATGCAGCAGGGCCAGACCGCCCGGGATGCCGGTTGAGCACAACTCCTCTCGCGCCTGCAAACCCTCCAACAGCGTTTGCGGATCGCAGACGCGCCCGGTCTTCTCGGCCAGAGCCACCATTTGGCGCAGCACGGACGCTTTGGTCTTGGCTGTCATGGCCGGCTCGATGAACCCGGGCTGGATCATGTCCGGCATGATGGCCTCGTTTGGGACGATCTGCCGGGTGCCGCGGGAGGATCGCTGGTGGTAATCGGCCAGGGGCCGGCCTTCCAAGCCGAGGATGCGTTGCGAGGCCCACGAATCAATATCCACCTTGCGGAACACCAGCCGTTCGCCGTGCCGCTCGAAGGGGATATGCTTGTCTTTTACCAACCGCTCGATGTCGGCACCGCTCAGGTGCAGATAACGAGCCACCTCGTCAAGGCCGTAGGTCCGGTAAGGCATGCGTTGCGGGCCGCGCCTGCCCACCATCCGGCCCGGCGCCGCCTGGAGGCCAGCACTAATCCTTGTCTTCTTCGGCCCGGCGTCCCGCCTCGCGGTCTATTTGGTAAAGGGCGCCGCGGTGATCGCCGGCCAGTTCGAGTTTGGTAAGGAGATCGCTGACGTTCCGTTCCTCCTCGACCTGCTCATCGAGGAACCACTTAAGGAATGACAGAGTGGCATAGTCTTTCTCCGCGGCCGCCAGTTCGTATATGGCGTAGATCGCGGCCGAAACCTTCTGTTCGTGGCCCAGGCTGGCCTTGAAGGCGTCCAGGGGCGACCTGTAATCGCACTTGGGCTCGGCGATGCTTTGTAAACCTACTTTGCCGCCCCGTTCCACCACATACTTGAAGAAGCGGTTGGCGTGATCCAATTCCTCCTTGCTCTGGACTCTCATCCATTTGCCGAAGCCGGTGAAGGGGGTGCGCTCGAAATACGCCGCCATGCCCAGGTAGGCGTAAGCGGAGGAGAATTCGAGGTTGATTTGGTCGTTCAGAACCTTTTCTAGCTTGCTGGATAGTTTCATGGTGCACAAACACTAACCCAAAAACTGGCCCAATGGCAAGTTGGAAGGACGCTGCGGCGGCTTCCTACATGCCTCTTGACACTGGCATCATAGTGGGAGAATAACAAACGATGGCTCATCCAAACGTCAGCTTGTCGCCAAGGTCAGCGCCGCTGCCAGGGGCCAGGCCAACAATGGACGCAGCCGGGGCGGCTCCATCTCGCTGTCTCGAATCAAGGCCGCCGCAGCAACCATTGGGACGATCTCCGGCGACCACGCGAAAAGGCCACAGCACAGAGCTGCGAAGTTCAGAAACACTGAAGAATGAAAGCGCGTAAGTTGGCCAAGCCGAGAAACTGCGGCAGAGTTTTCGCCGGACTGCTCAAAGTTGCAGCCTGCCTGAACTTATGCGTCGCCACACCCGCACTCAGCCTGGGGGCGCCGGCAATAGCCGGTAGCGTGTATTCGATTGTCACGAATCCGGGCGAGGACGCCGCAACCCAAATGAATATCGGCTGGCACGCAGATTTGGGAGCCACCAACTGCTTTGTCACCTATGCGAAGAAGTCCGATACCAACTGGGCGCACGCCGCGACCGTGAACGGAACTTGCGAGCGTTGCGATATTTTCAACGGCGTGTATTCGAAGACCGGCTCCGGCGCGGATTTTAACGAAGACGCGGTCTTCCTGGATTACGGAGCAATGTTAACCGGCCTGGAGCGGGATACCGAATACATGTATAAGATCGGCATTGAGGGCGGTGTTAGCAGCCCAGTCCACTATTTCAAAACCGCCGGCGCGGCAGAATTCAGCTTTCTGTGGATCGGCGATTTTCACGCCTATCCCCCACTTTCCGGACGCCTGAACAACGCCGTGAAAGTAATTGACGCAGCGCTGGCGAATGACCCGGGTGTGGACTTCATTTTCTCGACCGGCGACGTGGTGGCCTGGGGTGGCAGTTACTCGTTCTGGAGGCTCTTATACGAGCAGGATTTCATCAAGAACTACATGTTCGCCAACGTCCTGGGCAACCATGACGCCATGACCCGGACCGGTTCCACCAGTTCGGCTTACTTCAAGGTGGCCAACAACTTCCCGGGCAACGGCTACCCCGGCCAGGAGGGAGTGTGCTACTGGTTCACATATGGCAACGTCCTGTTCATCACGCTCAACAACGAGGTCATGTCCAACCGTCCCAGCGAGCAGACGATTGCGAGAAACTGGGCAGCCGACGTGATCCGGCGGCTCAAAGGGAAGTACCGGCATATCTTCCTTTGCGAACACTATCAGTGGTTTGACGGCCGGGCGGGCAAGACCAGCTGGTATGCGAACTGGAAGGACTTCTGCGACGAATATGGAATTGCCCTCGCGTTGGCGGGTAATAACCACGTCTATCAACGAACCCATCCTCTGTATCAGGACAAAGTCGTGGCGGACGGGAAGGGGACGGTGTATATGGTGGTGCCGTCCTCGGACGGTGATCGCGGAGTGAAGGCGGGCACGCTCACATACAATGCCGAGAAGCTTGCCTTTACCTATTCCAGGCAAGCCAGTTCCAGCAATGCGCAGGTTAAAACCATCGGGTGCGTTTTAGTAAAGGTCCATGCCGAGGGAATTACGACGAGGCTGGTCTATCTGGACGAGGACGCAGCCGTTCATGTCGCGGATGAGCATACCACCCTCGCCTTGCCGGCGCGGTAGGCGGGGTGGCCGCCCTTCCGGTTTGAGCCATCTGGCGGGCACAGTGTCGGCCGACGTTTCACCCCAGGTTCACTCCGATCCGTCCCCTTGAGCACAGCGGCATTGAGGACAGCCTCGGAGAGAAGTGTGAACTGAATCACACCTCGCAGATGCTCATCATTTGCTCGAGCGTCTCGAGCGGTTTTTTGGTGGGCGTGTATTCGTGTGCCAGGTAGCCTTTGAAACCCAGATCCGCAATGGCCCGGCAGATGCCTTTGTAGTTGAGTTCCTGCGAGTCATCGAACTCGTGCCGTCCCGGATTTCCGGCGGTGTGGAAATGCCCGATATACTGGATGTTCTGCTGGATGGTGCGGATGACGTCGCCCTCCATGATCTGCATGTGGTAGATGTCATACAGCAGTTTCACCCGCGGTGAATTCACTCGCTTGCAGAGCTCGACGCCCCAGGCCGTGTGATCGCACATATAGCCGGGGTGATTAACCTTGCTGTTGAGCAGTTCGGTGCACAGGGTCACACCTTGCTCTTCCGCCAGGCTCTTGATGTTGTTCAGGAACTGCACGCTGTTGTCGAGGCCTTCCTCGTCCGTAAGCCCTTTACGGTCGCCGGCCAGCACGATCACATTGGGAGCCCCGGCCGCCGCCGCCGCCTTGATCGCATCCCTCATCTTCGGCTCGATGGTGGCATGGTTGTTCTTGTCGTTAATGCCCGCTTTGATGCCGCTGCTGCCGCGAACCATGGTGGGAATCAGCCCGTGCTTCTTGAGCGCCGGAAACTCCTCCGGCCCGACCAAGTCAATGCCGTGCGCCCCCAACCGCGCCGCCTCCCGGCATTGGCCTTCCAGGTCCAATTGGGTGCCTTTGAAGACCCCGCGGCATACCGCTTGTTTGAGGCGCCCTTTGCGGGTCGCCGCCCGGGCGCTTGGGACCGCCACACCTACCACGGCAATGGCCCCGACACTTCCGAGAACACTGAGGAATTGGCGACGGCCCAATGTCGGCGAATGAATTGCATTCATGGGTTGAACATAGCCACGCCACGAGCAAGATCAAGCCCCGGGGACCATTGTTGGGCCGGGATTCGACCTCAGCGGCGTTCGTCATTCAGTAGGAATCATGGTGATCCGCCGTCTCGAACTCCCCTTCTTACCGCCAGCAGCCCCTCCGAACGGACGACGGCACCGTTGCAGTAACCGCATCCTGGTTTTGGCTTGCGGATGGCATGTTAATGCGGTCCGGCTACGGTGTGTATCCCATGGGGAGCGCTCCCCATGGGATACACACCGTAGCATCACCGTGCCGGCACCGTATCCGCCAGCCAAGGGCACCGGAGCCAGCGGAGACTGGAAAGGGCAAATAGCCAGCATCACTGTCCCAAATATGGACAGCGCACGGGTCGAGATTTCGAAGATTCGATTGAGTTCTGATTGGAGAGCCAGGTTAGCCCTGTAATCCTCATGACTCGGCTATCCAGATTGTGCGAATGCTGGCCACCGTTGGCGCCTTCCGCGAAACCACAATGAGCCAGCTTGTTAGCTGCGTTCGCGAAGTACGATGCGGGCGAACCGGTTGGAACGGTTGGATAAGCCCCATCTACGCCCCACCCACAAGCGTGGTCCGGAAGGGGGCAAGTCCGGTTATCCCATCCGCCCCACCGTTTTTGCTCTGGAGCACGCCAAGATCTGGGGCAGGCGACGCAGAAATACTTGTAAAAAAGGCACCTAAATCCCTTGACTAGTTCGACTGCCTGAGGTTAAATAAGGCCAATGTAAAGTCAGTGGGCGTAGCTTCCTGCTGATGGAGCATCAAGTCCTATGAAAAGACTATTTTTACTTCTGACTGTGGTGGCAACCCTCGCCTTCGTCTCAACCAGCAATGCCAGCATCACAAACGCGTGGTGGCATGATGACAGAGATGGTACAATCGTCTGCGATCAATGGTCTTGGAATCCTGCCGAGGCCAAGCTCTGGATGTCTGGCGATCAATTTGGTGCCCCTGGCCAGCCGTATGCGCCGGCCCACATGGTTGGCTGGGTGGAGCTAGACAGCGATGTGGACCCCACGCTGACACTGAGTGGGACAGTTGAGAACGACACAGGGAATGCTTGGTACGGCTATCAAATCAACGTCAGGATGGATCTGCCGTTTACGTTCACCACTCCCGGCCCCACCGTTGGCAACCCTCCTCTCAACGACTGGTTCTGGGCCCAAACCTGGGATCCTGTGCAACTGGTTAGCGGCCCGTACGCCGGCATGTGGCAAGGCAGCATTTTCTTCTCTGAAGGCACGTCCATTCTGAACGGTGGGAGCTTGGATTTCCTCTATTCCATTAACTTCTCCGGGACGTGGGGCTTCGAATTCACCCAGGAGATGATTCCCTGGGCAACGCAGATTCCTGAGCCGTCCACGGCTGTTTTGGGCGGGCTGGGTGTCCTGTTATTGGTCGCCCGTCTGCGCGGCAACCGGCGTTAGTCAACAGTGCTTCTCTGTCCGCGCGAGCCTTTCGGCTCGCGCGGTTTCACGTACAGCCCTAATGCCAGCAAACTGGCTTCATGCTGCGCCAGCATGGGGGTGCTGGCATACTGCCTGCTGCCCTGATGCCAAGTAATATGCAGTTTTCAGGGCTACGAGGGCCGGCGCTGACGTTCCTGCTGGCGCTGAGCTGCACAACCGCTTCCCATCTCCTGGCAGGAGGCAGCGGTTTGAACACCGTTGTCGTCGTTAATCAGAACAGCGCCAACTCCCGCGAGCTGGGGAACTACTATTGCGAGCGTCGCCAGGTGCCACCCGAAAATGTCCTGCGCATCGCCTGGTCGGGCGGGAACACCAACTGGAGCAGCTCAGAGTTCCAGGCAGTTCTCCTGACACCGCTGCTCGAGATGCTGGCTGCCCGCCAGTTGGCCAGCCAGATCGAGTACGTCGTGCTGTCAATGGACATACCCTTCCAGACCGTTTACGGCGGGAGGATCAACAGCACAACGTCCGCCCTCTTTTACGGTTTGAAGGATGACTCGCCAGGCAACGCGCGGGACCTCACCAACAGCTACTACGCGAGCGAACAGGCCTTCCCGCAGGCAAAGCCCGCGTCCGCCCCGGGTTTCTCCTTCCTGGCCACAATGCTGACCGCGGGCTCCCTTGCCCAAGCCAAACAGTTGGTGGATCAGGGCGTCACCAGCGATTCTACCTGGCCTACTCGACCCGCCATTCTTGCGAAGAGCTCCGATACGACGCGCAACATCCGTTACCGCGCTTTCGACAACGCCATCTTCAACAGCCAGCTTCTGCAGCGCTGCACTCTGCTGCGCACCAACACGGACAGCATCCTGGGCCTGACAAACCTCCTCGGCTGCGAAACAGGTCTGAACACCCTGGGCGTTCCCGCCAATGCCTTCATCCCGGGAGCGATGGCGGACAACCTTACCTCCTACGGCGGTGTTATCATCGGCACAAACCTCCAAACCAGTTTGCTGGCCTTCATTCACGCGGGGGCGGCGGGCAGCTACGGCACCGTCACTGAGCCGACTCCCAACACGCAGAAGTTCCCCAGCCCGCAGAACTACTTTTATCAGGGCCGCGGCTTTTGCCTGGCGGAGTGTTATTACCAAAGTCTGTATCTCCCCTACCAAGGGCTCATCGTCGGCGAGCCGCTGGCAGCGCCGTTCGCGCGGAAGGCCACGGCTAGTTGGGTCGGCACGCCAGCCAGTGGAGTTATTCAGGGCGCGCCACAGCTCGGCCTCGCTTTCGCCAGCGCCGATCCTGACCACCGGCTGCAGCAGGTTGACTTGTTCGTAGATGGCAAATACTACCAAACCCTCACCAACTGCCCGCCCTGCCCGGGTAACCACATCAAGGTAGCGCTCAACGGCTATCCCCTCACCTACACTGTGTCGACCAACGCCACCCTGGCCACTATCGCGTGCGGCCTGGCGGCGCTCATCAACGCCCCGACAGTCACCAATCTCACCTGCATCACTGCCCAAGCCTGCGGGGACCGCGTGGAGCTGCGTTCGCTGGCGACCAATCCCTTGGCGACGCCTTACTTCATCACCGACTATACCGCCAGCAGCCCCGCCGGACGATACTACCGCGCGCAATACGTGTCCGCCACACCGGCGCCACTGCTGAGATTCCTCGGCCGGGGCACCAACGGCTCCGCGCGTTTCACCGTGGAGACGCCGGAGGGCAGACCCTCCTACCTGCAAGCCTCGACCGATCTGTCCTCGTGGGTCACTATCTTCACTAATCATGCAGGCGGTGCGGTGGAAATATCGGACACCGCAGCGGGAGCGTATCCACGGCGCTTCTACCGGCTGGCGGCGACACCGGCAAATCGGTTCGCGCAACTGGCCCCCCTGGGCATGAGCGCCGGCCAGGGCTTCAGGATGCGGGCCGTCGGCCCGAGCGCGGCGCCATACGTCCTGCAAACCTCCTCAAACCTGCTCGACTGGTCAACCATCTTCACCAACTCGGCCGGAGGCACGGCGGATTTCCTTGATCCCGGGGCCACCAATTCAGGCCGCCGCTTCTACCGCACGCTGCTTTGGGCGCAGGCGCTGTCGGGTCCGGCCGTTACTGTCCACGGCAGCGCGGGCGCCAATGGCGTTTTGCTGCGCGTGGACGGCGCCGTGGAGCCCTACGTTTTGCTGGCCTCCACCAACCAGAGCCAGTGGACGCCCATCTACACGAACTCGGTTATGGGCCAGCCTCGATTGGCCGTCAGCACCGCTTCCGGGTCCGCCAACGCCCTGACGACCTTCGCCACTGCAAGCCGAAGCACCTTCCTCAACTCGCCGGGCAACGGCATGCGAACCTTCAACGTCACTGGCACGATTGCCCTGGGCGCATGGCTCCAACTCCATGTAACCAAGACCAACTGCACGCTGGTGAGCCTGGCCGTCACAAACCAATCGAGCACGGCGACGCTCTATGACCTTGCGCGGCAGTTGGTCACCGCCATTAACGCCTGCGTGGCTTTGCAGGGTGAAGACGGTGTGCTTGCCGAGGACCTGATGGCGGGAGGCTTCGGCACAGCCAGTTTCAGTCTCTACGCGCGCAGCCCCGGGCGGGAAGCTGCGGGTGTTCAGGCCAAACTGGTCACCTCAGCCACTCTCGGCGCGAGCCCGTCATCCGCGATGCGCCTGGACGTGAACCTCTCCGACCTGCTGCCGCGCAACCACATCTACGTCATCGCGGGCGCGAGCGCGTTTAGCTTCGACATCACTATCGCTACAACCTCCCTCGCGGATGGTTTCCACGAGCTGGCCGCCGTCGGTTACGAAGGCACACACGTCCGCACACAAACCCGCACCACGCTTCCCCTCCAGGTACAGAACACCTCTCTCTCCGCCAGCCTGACGTTGCCGGAGCTTGTGCCCATGGCTCTTGCTCAAGGCCAGTACCACGTGCAGGTCGCCGCCAACACCACCAATGTAACCGCCATCACCCTCTTCAGCACGGGCGGTGCGCTGGGCACGGTCACCAACCAATCTGCTGCCACATTCACGGTGGACGGTGCCTTTTTGGGCGCAGGCTTGCATCCCTTCTATGCGACCGTCCACACGGCGGACGGCCGAAACTACCGCACCGCGACCACTTGGACACGGCTGGTAAGTCGCCCGTGAGCGGCCAAGCCGCCAGCGAAGTTGGTCAATTGCTGAGTACTGACAAGAAGACCGGCTGCTTGAGGTTCCGGCGAAAGCGGGCAGGAGAGAATCGTGCCGCTTCGGAAATCAGCCAGGGCCGCAGGTTTGCAGCAAGACAAAGCAGCCCCTATCCGCCAACGTCGCTTGGCGCCGGCCCTGCTCCCTATTCCGGATCCCACATCCACCGAGGGTCGTAAATGCCGTTGCCCCCGAGCGCGGGAATGCCGGTCGCCGTCGCGCCGGTGGCATCCTGGCCGGGGAAGTACTGAAAGCCATAGCTGCTGACGCGCGCGGCGGCGGCGTGGCCGTCGGCAAAGGCGCCCGTGCAGCGCTTGTGATGGCGGTTGAAGGCGCGCTGCGGGTCGGAGGTCCAATACCCGCCGGACAACTCATTCAAAGGCGTGCGAAAATAGAGCTGTTGCATGTTCTCTTGCTCCACCCACAAATCCGGCCTGGTCTCGGTGGGGTTGGCGATCAGTCCCGCGTCCGCCAGCACGAGCGTGTCCACTGGCCGCTTGATGCGCGAGATCTTGATCGAGTCAACCAGCCAGCGGCCGATATCCGGATGGTTCATGGCGATGCCAAAGCCGCCGCGCACCGAGGGGCAGGCCAGGAGGTTCGCGGTGTTCTGATAGGGGCGCAGCAGGTCCGGCCACCAGGTGCAGAGGGTGTTGGGGAAGAACGACCCGGGCGGAGACGGCACCCGGTCGGCCAGCATCACGACCTGATCCCGGTTGTCCTGCTCGTACATCCTCATGCTCAGGCCGGTCTGCCGCATGTTGTTGAGACACTGGATCGCCCTCGCCTTCTCCTTGGCTCGGGCCAAGGCGGGCAACAGCAGGGCCGCCAGAATAGCGATGATGGCGATGACCACCAACAATTCGATCAACGTGAATCCCCATTGAATCGCGTTCGCTCGCTTCATGTGCGTGAAGGCCAGACTGTGGCGCCGTGTTAGTGCCTCAGGATAAGCTCCTCCCGCCAAGCGCACAAGCAGGCATGGGCCGAGACAACCCTCGGCCAGTCTGCCCGCCGGCACGAAAAACACTCGCCCGGCGGGCTCGCGAAATCCATGCTCCATTCATGCATCTGGCCCATTTGCGCCTCCGCGACTTCCGCAATTACGCGCGGATGGATGTGGACTTTGCCCCCGGCTTTCATCTGCTGCTGGGCGATAATGCGCAGGGGAAGACCAATGTTCTGGAGGCGATCTATCTCATGGCGACGCTGCGGTCGTTTCGCGGCGTGGGCGGCGCGCAGATGATCCGGCATGGACAGAAGGGCTATTTCGCGGGGGGCAGGATCGTCGGGCAAGGGGAACACGACGTCAAGATGTATTGGTCCAGCCGGGAACGAAGCCTGAGCCTGGATAGCCGGCCGGTGCGCAAGCTCAGCGATTACCTGGGGGTGCTGCGCACGGTTGTCTTCTGCACGGAAGACTTGCTATTGGTCAAGGGGGTGGCGCGCGTGCGGCGCCGTTTCATGGACCTGCTGTCATCGCAGACGCATCCCGCCTACCTGCCGCTTTTGCAGCGCTACACGCGGGCGTTGCGCTCCCGCAACGCGCTGCTGAAGCAGCCGGCCCCCGATCCAATGGCGTTGGACAGTTTTTCGCGGGAACTGGTCAAGGCCGGTGAAGAAATCATCCGTCTGCGGCGCGAGCTGGTCCCCAAGTTGTCGCCCCTGGTCCGGCTGGCCTATCGGCGTATTTCGAGCGCGGCGGAGGAACCGCGGCTGGATTATCGGCCGAGCGTCAAGCAGGACTTCGGCGTTGAGCTGGCGCAATCGCGCCGCCGGGAAGGGGTGTATCGCTCGACGCTGATCGGGCCGCACCGGGATGAACTGGAGCTGTTGCTGGACGACCGGCCGGCGGCAGCTTTTGGCAGTGAAGGCCAGAAACGCACGCTGGCCATCGCCCTCAAGCTGGCGCAGGCGGAGTACCTGACCGGCCTTCACGGCTCGCCGCCGGTGTTGCTCATTGACGACATCATGGGCGAACTCGACACGAAGCGCCGGGCTGGCTTCCTGCCGCTGCTGGACCGGGCGGAGCAATCGCGCGGCCAGGTCTTCATGACGGCGACCGAGGCGAGCTGGCCGGAGGGACCCGGGCGCGAAGTCCAGCGCTGGCGAGTGCGGGACGGGACATTGCTCAAAGAAAGCAAGTGACCCGCCGGCGCAGGGCTCAGCGGGGCGCGCCAGCTTGATTGCGGCAGAACTGATCGAGGTCCACGGTTCGCCCTGTCACGCGCGCCTGCTCGGCGGCAAAGGCGATCAGGTGGCTGTGCACCGTCGAAGCGAGCCCCGCTTCCAGCGGCGCCCCCGGCGGGCGGGTCATCTCGTCATAGAGCGCGTTGACCAGGCCCGCGTCGCCACCCCCGTGCAACTCGTAGCCTCCGTCCTCGGCCTGCACAGTGTAGCGCACCGCCTTGCCTTCATGCGCGATGAAGACCAGGTGCGTCCCGAATTGGTGGCGGTACGTCTCGCCGCCCTTGAGCACGCCGCGCGTCCCGTAAATCTCGATATGCCGGCCATTCTCGAACGCGGTCATCGTGAACGTGCCGGTCAATCCGCCTTCGAACTCCAGCGCCAGCACCTGCCGGTCCACGGCGTCGTTGTCGCAGCGGTAAACACAGCGGCCCCAGGGGCTGGTGCGGAGCCAGGCAGTGACTTCGTCCGCTGTGGCCTCCTGCGCGCGGTCATAGACCATGGCCAGCCACGGCGCGCGCATGTCGCCCGCGTATCGAAGCGCGTTGTATGGGCAAGTATCACCTGCCGGGCAGCCGTCGGTGCAGCGTGCCGGGGCTCCCGCCGGAGCCCGCTCACGGCGGAAGTAGTCCAGCGAACCGAAGCTCGCGACTCGCCGGCAGCGCCGCCCCGCCAGCCAATGCACGATATCCATGTCATGGCAGCACTTGGAGAGGATCATCGGGGAGCTTCTCCCCACGACGGACCAGTGTCCGCGCACGAATGAATGCGCCTGGTGCCACGGCATCACCCCTTCGCTGGCCTGGATCGAGGCCAACTCCCCCAGCGCTCCGGAGTCAATGATCTCCTTTACCTTGCGGTAGAAAGCGGCAAAGCGCAGGACGAAGCACACCATCACGCGCCGATCCATCTGGCGGGCCAGGCGCTCGATCTCCAGGACCTGCTCCACGCGTGTTGAGATAGGCTTCTCCAGCAGCACGTTGTACCCCAGCCGCAGGGCGCCCGTGCAGTGGCCGTAGTGATCGTTGTCTTGCGTGGCCACGATGATGAGGTCGGCCAGCTTGCCCGCGGCCAGCAGCGCTTCGGCGCTTGCGAATCCGCGGAACTCCGCCCGGCCCGAGATGCCGCGAATCTTCTCGACCCGCTCGGGCACCGGGTCGGCGCCCGCGACGATCTCAAAGCGATCCGGCCGGCGCGCGGCCAGCGCGGCATAGGTCTGCGCCCGCGCCCCGCACCCGATGCAGGCGAGTTTCAACGGCTTGGCGGTGGCCATAGATTACGGGCACATTTCATCCGCCGCCGCGAAGAATGCAACTATGTTTTCCCATGGCGTCTCCGGCCCCAGCACATGCGCCGGCGCCAGGATCAACCCGCCATCATGCCCCACCTCCCGGATGCGCGCCCGCACCTCCGCCCGCACCTCCGCCGGCGTCCCGAATGGCATCGTCCGCTGCACGCTCACCGTGCCCCAGAAGGATAGCCGGTCGCCGTAGCGCCGTTTGATCGCGGCCGGGTCCATGCACTCGGGCTGGATGGGGTTCAGGATGTCAACCCCGACTTCGATCAGCTCGGGAATCAGCTGCTCGATGTTCCCATCCGAATGGTAGAAAACAAACGCCCCGGGATTAGCCCGTTTCACGGCTCGCGCGGTGGCGGCCAGCCGCGGCTTCAGGAACTTGCGCCACATCTCAATGCTCATCAGCAAGCCCTGCTGCCCCGCGACATCATCGCCGGTGATGATGATGTCAACGCCCGCGCGCGCGAATTGCTCGGCGGCGAACTGCTGCAAAGCCGCCGTCCGCTCGAACAGGTAGTGCGCTCGCTCCGGCGCCGACGCCAGGTCCAGCATCAGGTCCTCCAGTCCACGCAGGTACCAGGCTTGCTCGAATACCGAGCCCGCAAAGGCCGCCACCGCCAGACCCCGCGCATGAAGATCGGCGACACGCTGCCGCAGGCCCCGAAACCGATACGGCTGGTCGAGGTCCGGCCAGGGATACTCCCGCAGCCGGTCGATCGGCACCATTCCGCGCAGCGGCGACTCGACCTGCGCGAAGTGGTGGAACGTGCCCGTCCGCCACCACACTCCCCATTCATCCACCTGGCCGCTCTCCAGTGCCGAACCGGCGGCGGCTTCTCCAAACCACTCGGTGAAGCGGCTTCGCGGCAGCCGGGTCGGTTCGGCAGTCACGCCGGTGATGTCCATGCCGAAGTATTCCCGCGGCGCCTGCGGGGCGCACCTCTCGCGCAGCAACCGCTCGATCGGCGGCGTGTAGCCGATCACCTCCTCGTAGAGCAGCCGCGGCACCCGGTCAATCGCCCGCCGCCCCAGCGCCCCCAGCACTCGTTCCCGTGAGGTCATCATTCCGCCTTGTACTCGCGGCTCTCCCCGCTCCCACGCCGCTTCACCACCACGCACCCCCCGCCCACCTTCACCCCGGTTTGCTCGAACTCCTTCCTCCCGAAGTTGGCGACCACTTCGACCTTGTCACCAAAGACAGTGCGCTGCACCGCCGCATCGGGAGTCAGCCATTCGAAGCCAGTCAGCGGCAGCCACGCCGTCTCCCGGTGCAGCGGGGAAAAGAACTCATAGTGCCGCTTGATTTGCCCCCGGCGCTTCTGGAATTCCGGCACGTTGAGATGATACAGCGGCGGCACCTGGTAAAGCAGCTCCAGCAGCTCCACGGTCCGGGCTTCGTCTTGCGCCTTCAGGCTGGCGAATGACCAATTATGCGTGGCAACCACCGAATCGTGGAACACCGTCTCAAACAACGGCAGCCTGAACCGCGGCTCGAAGTAAATATACCGGTGTTCCTCCTTGAGCGGCACGGGCTTGAAGAAAACGCTGGGCTCGTCCGGCGGGTAGTAGGATCCGAGATAATACTTGGATTGCTTGTTGGTCAGGTCCGGATCGCCCCAGCCAATGACCGGCGTCATTACCCCATGCGCAAAGTGAACCGTCGCGGCCACGCCGGCGGAGCAGCCTTCGGTGCCGATGACCGCGCCATAGGTGTCGCGAATCCACGCCATGCGCGACTTGCGGGCTTGCATGTCCGAAAGCTGCGTGGCGGGATGCCGCTCCGAGTAGTCGTCAAAGTACTCCCCAAAACCGTCGCAGTCTATGAACCACGAGTTGGCATGGAACGCCTTCATCAGGCCCGACACGCGCTTCTCGACGTATGGCCGCGCCGCGTCGGGGCTTAGCAGATACCCTTTCTTCTTGAACCCGCGCCGCTTCGTGCCGTCGGCGTTGACAATGGCGCCGGTCGCATACAGCGCCGCGTCGAACTGCGCGGTCTCCCAGGTGTCCGGCTCGTTCGGCCGGTGAATGCTGTGATACGAATCGTAAGGGCCGATCAGGAATCCCGCTTGCTTCGCAGCCGATACCGTCCCCGGCCGGTCCAGGAATCCTCCCCAGTCGTCGCTGCCCAGCCACAGGCGATCCAAGCCCGCCGCCGCAAGCTGCTGGATCATTTTGGGCGAGGTCCCATTGCCCCAGGTATCAGGTCTGTTCAGCAGGCCCGGGAATGCCGCCGCCAGCAAGTGCGAGTTCAGCCGGCAGAGATCCGCCCGGCTCAACTTGCTGCGGTCGGACTTCAGGAGGGAGGCGATGTCCGGCTCCAGCGCGACGGCTTGCCACGTCGCCACGTCGCCAAACTGCGGCTGCCGGAGCAGGCGGTTGAGGGCCTCGATGACTTGCGACTTCTGGTAACGGTCCGGCCACTGCGCCTCGAGGATTTGGCTGACCATCGCCTTGGCCTCCGGCTTTAGCAGGCCCCAAATCCGCCGGGCAGGCGGCGGCCCGGAAGCTGCGTCCCCGTCCTTCAGCGCCCGGGCAAGCCCTTTCCAATCGGCGACATCAGACGGGTCGAGCGGCTCACTGCCCCAGAGATAAACATGCGCCGCGCCGGGCAGTTTCCCGGCTTCAGGCGTCTTCCGCACCTTGTCGCTGAAGCTGACGAACTCGTCGTGCTCCATAAGCCATTGCCGATACCGCCGGGCTGGTTCGACCAGTGAATTGGTTCCCAACTCGAAGACCACCGCGTATTCTTTCACCGGGTGGTTGCGGGTGAACTGGTGCGTCAGGCGCGCCTCCAGCGTGTTGTCCGGCGCGCGAACAAACTGCAGTTGGTTATTGAAAGGGTTGGTCAGGATGCACGTCAGCGTCCACGTCCGCGGCCACGGTTGAGACGCGACAGCCAAGCGATACTCCAGTCCCACGAAGGGCATGGTGAGATCCGCGGTGGTGTTCATCACAGCCTGACTGGTTAGAAATCTCTCCCAATTCGTGTCGCCGCACGGCGCATACACGCCTTCAGAGAGCGGCAGAATCCAGCCCGAGGCCGGGGCGCGCGCGGGAAGGATGGGAAAGGTGAACTCACCAGGCTCCGCCGCCAGGACATGGATCGAAAGGCGGGTTTCCTCCATTGCGAGGCTCAGGGAGATCTGGCGGTCGGGAAACGACCACCGGGCCTTGCTTGGATTCATGTCGCGGTCAAAGATCAGATTGGCCACTCGGCCAAGATTGGTCTGGGCCGCGGACACCACTACCTCACGCAGGTTGCCGCTTCTCAGCGCGACTTCCAGGGTGGCCGGATCAAACCGGGCGACGGAGTTGGTGCTTTGGATGTAGTAGCCGCCTCTGGCAGGTAATCCTCCAGGAAACAGTGCCCCCAGCAATAACAGCAGCGCACCACCTCCGTGGCCCCACTTGGCGAAAGGCATCTTGGCGAATCGCGCTCAGCGGCCCCGGCCGCCCGCGCGACCCCCCCCACCGCCACTTCGGCCGCCAAACGAGACCGCATGCCCGCCAAAGCCACCCCCGCGCCCGCCGGCGGAAATCGCTCGGCTGCCGGAACTGCCGCCGCTGCGGAACCCGCCACCAGTGCTGGTGAAGGCGGCCGGTCGCGCAACGGCACCGGCCGAGCGGAACCCGCTGCCCGGCGCCGGACGGGAAATTGTGTGCGGGCCCGGCCTGGCCAAGGAGCGCCCGCCCGAATAATGCGGGTAGCCGTGAGAGCCGCCCCGGCCGTAGTAGCCACTGTGGCCGTAATGACCGCCACGTCCCCAGTAGCCGCTATAGCCACAGTAGTTGCCGCCGCCGTGACGCCCCCAGTACGGGTAGCGGTAACCACAGTATCCGCGATACGGGTAGCAGCCGTAAGAGAACGACAGCGCGGGCCAGTAATACGGCCACGAATAACCCCAGTTGTAGTAGCTGTAGTCGTATGCGGGATACGCATAGGAGTAGTAGGTCGGATACGCGTAAGTTGCCGCCGGGGCGCTGTAAGCGTAACTGGCGTAAGCCGGAGCATACTGGGCGGCCGCGCCCGAATTGTCCCGCGGCGCTGCGGCAACCGCTGTCGCCGGCCCGGCCCGCTGCGCCTGCGCCCTGACCTCCGCCCCGCGCTCCAGCATCGCCGTGAGAATCTCCGGCTTCACGCCGCGTTCCTTCAAGGCGATGATTTCCGCCGCGCTGGGATTGTAGGCAACCGAAGAGTTCCTGATGAAAGTGGTGATGACCCCGGTGTCGACTTTCGCATCTGCGAGCTTCAACACGTCCGCGATGCCGGCCGAGTATGTCGCCACGGGAGCGCCCGGCGCCACGGCCGTGCTGGACTCGGCCGCGCCTGGCGCAACGACGTTAAGAGCGTTTGATTTGGCGGAGCCCCCAAGCACCACGGCTCCCGCCAACAGCCAGGCACCGAGGACGTGGCCGATCCGACGCTCGCTTTGTTTGACCGCTTTCATAACCGCTGCCAGTAATGACGATCTACTCTACCATCCTATTCATAGCCCCGCTGTCAAGGGGCAGACAGCGATTGGCGCTCGCGCCTTGGCCGGTCGCGGGCCAATTTTCACCCGTGTTCTATTACTTAGGACGTGTCGCGCGATCTTGCATCCACGCAATATCCACGTTGTTGGGCTGCGGAAGCGGTGTGCTGCCATTGAAGATCACGCCGCCTTCCATGATTGGTTGTGTGGTGCGCCCATCGCGCCATTTCTTGATCTCGGAATGGCCATCGCAATAAGCAATGCCGCAAGCACCGCCATGGTAAGAACCCGGGATGTCCAGCCACTTGTGGGAGGCGGGGGCGTAGGGTGAGTAGCCGGACATATCCTGGATATAGTTGCCCCAGTTGATTGCGTCTTCGCGCTGGTCAATGAAAAGCGAGATCTTATCGGGCCCGGGTTTGCTGAGATGGCCGTATTTCAAGTATAGAAGGTATGCGGACATGTTCCCGGTGCTGATGGCCTTGCCGCCAAATCCGCCCACAAAGGCGTTCATCGCCACGCTGCGCAATCGCGGCCGGCGCGCCCCGCTCAACGTCACATACGACTTGTCCGCGGGACAGCGAAAGATGCCTGCGTTCTTGCCGCAATACGGCCACAGCGGGCTCTTCTCGAGGTCCACCCTCGGATCCCAATTGGAAGCGTTGCCGGGATTGAAATCCATCTTGCCGGTGCACCAGGTGAAATCCCACGAGGCGTCCCGCGTGCTGAGCGACCCGACATTGGCACTCGCGTAGAGCAGCTTGTCGTTATTGTCCTCGGTGTACATGCGCCAGGCCATGGCAAGCTGGCGCGTGTTATTCATGCACTGCACGCCCTGGGCCTTGAGCTTGGCGCGCGTCAGTGCCGGCAACAGCAGCGCGGCGAGGATCGCGATAATGGCGATGACCACCAGAAGCTCGATTAGGGTGAACCCGCGTGAAAGCCGCGGATGTATCCGGATGGGTAAGCACAGAGGCTTCGCTTTCATCAACCGTCAGAATGCTCGACCAACCGCCCAAAGGCAAGGCACAAAAAGAGTTCCATTGTGGATTTCTGTGATCTGCCAACAGCGGCTTTTACCCGCACAACCCGGACGGCTGAAACATAGGGATTAACAGGTCACCATTGCTCCCCAACCGGAACCGGATAGGCCCTACCGATTTCCAGCCCGCGCACTGTCCATATTTTGGACAGTCCTGCTGCCCGCCTGTCTTTTCCAGTTACCGCTGACCTCGGCACCCTTGGCTTGGGGATACTGTGGCGGCATGGTGGTGCCCCGGTGTGTATCCCATGGGGAGCGCTCCCCATGGGATACACACCGGGGCACCACCCCACTAACAAGCCATCCCCCAGCCAGCCGCAAGCCGACGCCAGCGGGCTGGGCTGCATCCGGCTCAACCATCCGTTGGCAGGGCAAGGACGCCTCGCCGAGATGTCCGGTTGCGTGCCCAGACGGACGTTTCGGCGAGGCGTCGCCGCCAAACAGATCAGCTTGATGCCCCACTGGGCAACGGAATGTTCCCGTTAATCTTGCTGACAGGCACCCGGGTTAAAGTTACATACTCAGGCCACGCCCCGATGAATGGGCCGGACCAGCAGCATGAATCCGAAACAGCGCGTTCTCGCCACCCTTAACCGCCGGCCCGTGGACCGTCTCCCCGTGGATCTCTGGCACACGCCCGAAATCGCCGCCGCGCTGCGCCAGGATCTTTCCGTGGCTGATGACTTTGCCATGTGGCGCGCGCTCGGCCTGGATAAGATCGTCTGGGTGTTCATGGACTACCAGACCGAGGCTGGCGACCGGGCCGGGGCGCAATCGGGCGCGGGCGCCGAGTCCGCCGGCGACCGCACGATGTGGGGCGTGCCGCTCAAGGAAATCCAGGCCGGCGAAGCGTGCTACGCGGAATTCGCCGCCGCGCCAATGGCCGGCTACGACACGCCGGCGGCGCTGGATCGCTATCCCTGGTGGCCCAAGGTGGAACGCTTTGCCTACGACGCGGCGATTGACCTGGCCCGGCGCGCGGCGCAGGACTACGCGGTGATCGGGCCGTGGGTGTCGTTCTTCGAAATCTACTGCCAACTGCGCGGCCTGGAGCAGGCACTGCTGGACCTGTTGGAGAATCCCGCGTTGGTCGAGGCCACGCTCGACCGCATCGAGGCGATCCAGACCGAGATGATGCAGCGCTTCTTCAACCGCGCCCGGCAATACCTCGACCTGGTCTTCATCAGCGACGACATCGCCGGTCAGAAATCGCTGCTGTTCTCGTCGCGGATGTGGGAACGCCATCTCCAACCCCGGTTGAAGCGCTGGTGCGACCTGATCCATGCGCAGGGGCTGAAAGTCTTCTACCACACCGACGGCGCGGCGCGTCCGCTGCTTAAGTCCATCCTCGATTGCGGCGTGGATGTGCTCAATCCCATCCAGCACGCCTGCCCCGGAATGGACCTGGCCGGGCTGAAGAAGGAGTTCGGCGCGCGCGTTATCTTCCACGGCGGCGTGGACAACCAGACCGTGCTGCCGCGCGGCACCGCCGACGACGTGCGGGCCGAGGTCGGCGAGCTCCTCCGCACGCTGGGCGCGGGGCGCGAGGGCTTCATCTGCTGCTCCTGCCACAATGTCCAGGCCGGCACGCCGCTGGAAAACATCTTCGCCATGGTCGAAACCGTGCAGCAGTCCTGACACGAGTGGTTTGCCGGCTGGGGTCGGCTCGCCTACATTAGGATCCGTGAAACCCAGCCGCCCATCGCCGCCGGCCCGCGGCGCCGGCCGCAACCCGCCCAATCGCTTCGAGCGGCTCACGCTGGAGCGCGACGCGGACTGGGACCCCGAGCAGGACCCGCTGCCGCGCACGCAGTTCCTCCGCGATCGCAGCCGCAGCATTATTTCCCACAACGACAGCCCGGACATCGGTTTCGAGGCCAGCCTCAATCCCTATCGCGGCTGCGAGCACGGCTGCATTTACTGCTTCGCGCGGCCCACGCACGAATACCTTGGCTTCTCCGCCGGCCTGGACTTCGAGACGAAGATCATGGTCAAGGATGACGCGCCCCGGCTCCTGCGCAATGAGTTGTCAGCCCCCGGCTGGGTTCCCAAGGTCATCTCCCTGAGCGGGGTGACAGACCCCTACCAGCCCGTCGAGCGCCGGCTCAAGCTGACCCGCCGCTGCCTGGAGGTGCTGGCCCAATTCCGCAACCCGGTGACGGTCGTGACCAAGAACAGCCTGGTGGCGCGCGACCTGGACCTCCTGGCCGAACTGGCGGGCTGCCAGGCTGTCGTCGTGTATATTTCGCTCACCACGCTCGACACCGAACTGCGTAAAATACTGGAGCCGCGCACCTCGCCGCCCGCCGCGCGGCTGGCGACTATCGGCGCGCTGGCCAAAGCCGGCGTCCCGGTTGGCGTGCTGGTGGCGCCCGTCATTCCCGGGCTGACCGACCATGAGATTCCGGCGGTCATCGCGGCTGCGGCGAAGGCGGGTGCGAAGTTCGCGGCCCATTCCGCCCTGCGCCTGCCGCTGGCCGTGGCGCCCCTCTTCGAAGAATGGCTGGCCCGGCATCTGCCGGAGAAGAAGGACAAGATTCTGCACCGTGTCCGCGCGATGCGCCGGGGCAAACTCAACAACCCGGAGTTCGGCTTGCGGATGCGCGGCGAAGGCATCTTCGCCGATCAGATCTCGGATCTGTTCCACGTGGCATGCCGCAAAGTCGGCTGGACCGGCGAAGGGCCGGAACTGTCCACCGCCGGCTTCCGCCGCCCCGGCGCGGCGCAGTTGCCCCTGGCCCTGCCGGGGAGCGATACGCCGCTGCCGGGAGTGCGCGCAACAGGAAGTTGCGGCACAGCTCGCACCGGCGCTAACCAATCGTAAGGGCGCCCGCTCAAAAACAGGTTGCCCGGCTGCCGCAGCTCTTCCACCATGCCGCCCGCAATGGCTGAGCCGGCAACGACCACCCCTCCCCCGCCGCACGCGGCTCCCTCTGCTTCCATGCGGCCTACGCACACGCGTTACTGGGTGATCGTGTTTGCGGTGGCGCTGGCGATCATTCAATACATTGACCGGGTCTGCATCTCGCAGGCGGCGCCATTCATCTCGGCGGACCTGGCCCTGGACAAGCGGCAGATGGGGTGGGTGTTTTCCGCCTTCACGCTGGCGTATGCGCTCTTCGAGATACCGGCGGGCTACCTGGGAGACCGGATCGGCCCGCGCAAGGTGCTGCTGCGCATCGTGATGTGGTGGTCGTTCTTCACCGTCGCCACCGGCTGGGTGTGGAATTGGGTGTCGCTGCTGGTGACCCGGTTCCTGTTCGGCGCGGGCGAAGCGGGCGCCTTTCCGAACCTGACCAAGGCCTTCCACCGGTGGCTGCCGCTGCACGAGCGCACGCGGGCGCAAGGCATCATGTGGATGAGCGCGCGGCTGGGCGGAGCGTTCACGCCGGCACTGGTGTTCCTGTGCCTGCAATATGTGACGTGGCGCCAGGCGTTCCTGCTCTTCGGCGTGCTCGGCATTGCCTGGGCAATCATCTTCTTCTGGTGGTATCGGGATGACCCCCGCGCCATCAAACAGGTCAACGCTGCTGAGGCCGCGTTGCTGCCGGCTGAGACGAGTGAAGGCCGCCATTTCAAAGCGCCTTGGAAGCTGCTGTTCACCTCGCGCACCGCCTGGTGCCTCTACGGGCAGTACTTTGCCTGCAGCTATTGCTTCTACTTCTTCATTACGTGGTTCCCGACCTATCTGCTGGAAGCCCGGCACTTCGAGCTCGGCAAGGGCTCGCTGCTGGCCGGCTTGCCTTTGCTGTTGGGCGCGTGCGGCTCCTTCTTCGCCGGGTGGATCTCGTCCCGTCTGGGCCGGCGCCCGGGAGGGGCGGCGAGCTCGCGGCGGGCCCTGGGGGCGATCGGCAGCATCGGGGCCGCCTGCCTGCTGGTGTTGCCCACCTGGCTGGTGAATCCTTACCTCGCCGTAGCCGCGATCGCGCTGGTGGGTTTCTGCAACGACATCCAGTTGCCCGGCGCCTGGGCGTCCTGCATGGACGTGGGCGGCAAAGCGGTCGCCACCCTCTCCGGCACGATGAACATGATGGGCAACATTGGCGGTTTCGTCTCCCCGATCGCCTGCGGTTACATCGTCAAGCAGACGGGCAACTGGAACCTGGCCTTCTACTTCACCGCCGGCGCCTACTTGCTGGGCGCGCTTTGCTGGCTGGCCATGGACCCCGTCACGCCGCTCGAGCAACAGGCCCGGCGAAAAGCCTGAACGTGGGCGAAGCATCGCCTCGCCGCCTCCGCCCCTCGGCTGTCCGAATCCATCACTCCGCTCGCCGGTTGCTTATCTTCGCATTTGAGTCCGCGGGCCAAAGAGTGTACAACCTTGCCGCCGTTCAGATGAAATCTCCGCAATCAAAGCCGTTGACTTCGCCAACCTCCTTGGGCGCCTGCGCCTGTCTTCTTCTCGCCGGACTGCTCGTGGGTTGCCATGCCCCGCCCTCGTCCGTAGCGCCGGATTCCACCAAAGACACTGTCGGGCGCGTCGGCTCGAACCGGTATTTCACCCCGGCCAACCAGATTCTCACGCCAGCCGGATTGCAGGTCGAGCTGCCGGGCATGCGGCCGCAGGCGCTGGCGCTGAGCCCCGACGGCAGACTGCTGGTCACCGCCGGCAAGACCCACGACCTCGTGGTCCTTGACCCCGCCTCCGGCAACGTGCTCCAGCGAGTTCCGCTGCCTTCCGAGAAGGACCTCGACCCCACACCCGAGCCCGTCTCCGACCACATTCTCCAGCCCGACAAGGACGGCCAGCTCAGTTTCACCGGGCTGGTCTTCTCGCCGGACGGCTCGCGCATCTACCTGGCTAACGTGGACGGCAGCATCAAGGTGTTCGCCGTTGCGCAGGAGGGCAAAGTGGTCAGCGCGTTCACCATGCCACTGCCGCCGGCAAACGCCCCGCGGCGCGTGCGTGAAATCCCCGCCGGTCTCGCGGTATCGTCTGACGGCAAACGGCTCTACGTGGCACTGAACCTCTCGAATCGCCTCGCCGAGTTAGACGCCGCCACAGGCAAAGTCCTGCGCCTCTGGGACGTGGGCGTCGCGCCGTACGACGTCGTGCTGGCCGGGAACAAAGCGTATGTGAGCAATTGGGGCGGGCGGCGGCCGGACTCGAACAGCGTCACCGGCCCTGCCGGACGGGGCACACTGGTCCGCGTGGACCCCGTGCGATTCATCGCCAGTGAAGGCTCGGTGTCCGTGATTGAGCTGGGCCAGGGTGGGGTTGCGCCCAAGGCCCAAAGCCCGAAGTGCGAACTGCTGACTGGCCTGCACGCCTGCGCCATGGCGCTCTCGCCCGACGGGCGATGGCTGGTCGTGGCCAATGCGGGCAGCGACACTTTGAGCGTGATTGACACCCGCACCGACGCACTGGTCGAGACCATTTGCGCCCGGCAGAACCCGGCCGACCTGTTTGGCGCGCAGCCCAATGCGCTGGCGTTCAACAAGTCTGGCAAACAGCTCTTTGTGTGCAACGGCACCCACAATGCCGTGGCCGTGTTCGACTTTGCCCCCGGCAAGTCGGAGTTGCTGGGGCTGATCCCGGTTGGGTGGTTTCCCGGTGCCATCGCGCACGATTCGCAGCGCCAAATGCTCTACGTGGCCAACATCAAAGGCCTCGCTTCCACCCAGACGTTGAATCCCGCCAGGCAAACCGGCGCCAACACCCATCAGTATCGCGGCGCGCTCTCGCTGGTGCCGGTGCCCTCTGCTCGCGAATTGGAGGCGCATACGCGGGCCGCGCTCGCCAACATGCGCTATCCGCTGCTGCGCCAGGCGGCCCTGAAGCCGCGGCCCGGCCAGCCTCCCCGACCGGTGCCTGAGCGCGTGGGCGAACCCAGCGTCTTCAAGCACGTCGTTTACATCATCAAAGAAAACCGCACCTACGACCAGGTGCTGGGGGACATGCCGGAAGGCAACGGCGACCCGTCGCTGTGCATCTTCGGCGAACGCGTCACGCCCAATCAGCACAAGCTGGCCCGCGAGTTCGTGCTGCTCGACAACACCTACTGCTCGGGCATCCTGAGCGCCGACGGCCACCAATGGGCCACCACCGCCTTTGCCACCGACTACATGGAGCGCTCCTTCGCCGGCTTCCCCCGCAGCTACCCGGATGGCATGGAAGACGACGACACGGACGCCCTGGCCTATTCGCCCGCGGGATTCATCTGGGACAACGCCATCGCCCACGGCAAGTCGCTGCGTAACTACGGTGAGTTCGCCATCACGGAGACGCGTTGGAAAGACCCCGCAAAGAAAGGCTCGCCCAGGTTCCTCGATTACTACCGCGACTTCATCAACCAAACCGGCGCAATCGAGATTCGCAGCCGTCCGGCCATCGAATCGCTCCGCCCCTACCTCGTGACCAACACCGTCGGCTGGAATATGGATATCCCGGATGTCTTTCGCGCCGCGCAGTTCATCGCCGAGCTCAAGCAGTTCGAGCAGCGTGGCGAGTTCCCTAACCTCTGCATCATGTGCCTGCCGAACGACCATACCAGCGGCACCCAGGCCGGTTCCCCCACGCCCGACGCGCAAGTGGCCGACAACGACCTCGCCCTGGGCCGGATTGTCGAGGCCATCAGCCGCAGCCGGTTTTGGCCCCAAACGTGCATCTTCGTCATCGAGGACGACCCGCAGAACGGCTGGGATCATGTCAGCGGCTACCGCACCACCGCCTACGTTGCCAGCCCCTACACGCGCCGCGGCGCAACCGTCAGCACCCAGTACAACCAGACCAGCCTCATCCGCACGATGGAGCTGATGCTCGGCCTGCCCCCGATGAACCAGCTCGACGCCACCGCTACTCCGATGACCGATTGCTTCACCAACACGCCCGACTTTGCCCCCTTCACGGTGTTGCCGAACAACATCCCCCTTGACCAGATGAATCCCGAACCCCGGCAACACTCCGACCCGCTCCTGCGCAGAAACGCCTACGCCTCCGCCCGCCTGCCGCTGGACCGGATTGACCAGTGCCCCGAAGACGTGCTCAACCGAATCCTCTGGCACGCCATGAAAGGTCCCCAGGCTCCCTATCCCGCCTGGGCCGTCCGGGTCCAAAAGGACGATGATTAGCGCTCCTCTCTCCGCCGCGCTCGCGCCGCTGCGTTCCACCCCGGATTCGTAAGTACAACAGAGATTACGCTCACCCCCTGTCCGGAGCTTGCTTCGGGTTTGCCGGAACCTCTGTGTTTACGCGGAAGCGGACGCCTCGGCGGCCACGGTCTGGCGGGAAGAGCGATTATGGCGAACCGGCCTTCTGCGTTGGCGGCAGTTCCTGGATGCGGAGGTTGCGGAAGTCGAAAGCCTTATTCTCCGCCTGGATGCCGATGTAGCCGCGGGCAGCGTCCAGTTGGTTGAACTCCCAGGCCCGCTCGCCGTCCACGTCCAATGTGATCTTGTTGCCGCGGGCTTCGATGCGGAACTTGACCCATGTATTCAAAGGCATCGGCGGCGTCTCGGCAGGCACCATGGTCTTGTAGCCTTTGACGAGGCTGCCGAGCGCGCTGCGCAAGAGGTTGACCTGCCAGCCGTCCTTGGGCCACGGCTTGCCGTCCAGGCCGGCGCGGAGAAAAAGACCGCTGTCGTACTGCGGCACCAGCGCGCGCCACTCGGCTTCGAGAATGAAATCGCCGTATTGTTTCTCCGACCGCAGCCAGCCCATGCCGGTGACAAGGCGCAGATTGCCGTTGGTGACCGCAAAAGTCACATCATGCACCGGCACCCAGCCCGACAGGTCTTTGCCGTTGAAGATTGATTCCCAGCGCCCCTCCCTGGGAGTTTCAGCGGCCGGGCCCGTTAGAGTTGTGGCGAAGCAGGCCAGCAGAGCGGCCACCCAGAGTTTCGGCAGTGTCGTTCGCATGCAGGTGTGTGGATCAAAATGGTTGCGCGGGCGGAAACGTAACGCACCGCGCCGGCCAGAGGAAAGCCAAAAGCCGCCGCTGGACAAGATTTGACAGGCGCCCGCCAACTTGGTTCGATGCAAGGCAGTTCGACAACCTTTGCTATACTTAAGGCCCCAAATGACTACAACCCAACTCCAGCACGAAACAAATGACTCGCACCCCATCACCCGTCGGCGCTTTCTCGCCGGCACTGGCGCCTCGGTCCTGGCTTTCACCGCCTTGAAACCCGGACTGCTGCGGGGCGCGGAGGCGAACTCGAAAATCAACATCGGCCTGATTGGCTGCGGCAACCGCGGCAAATGGGTCGCCAGCCTCTTCCAGAAACACGGCGGTTACAACCTCGTCGCGGTGGCGGATTACTTTCAGGACCACGTGGACGCCGTGGGCGACCAGTTCAAGGTGGAAGCGGCGATGCGTTTCACCGGCCTGGCCGGCTACCGCCAGCTGTTGGAACAAAAGCTCGACGCGGTGCTGATCGAAAGCCCGCCTTACTTCCACCCCGAGCAGGCCGCCGCCGCCGTTGACGCCGGCAAGCACGTCTTCTTGGCCAAGCCGATTGCCGTGGATGTGCCCGGCTGCCTCACCATCAGCGAGAGCGGCAAAAACGCAACGGCGAAGAAGCTCTGCTTCCTCGTGGACTTCCAGACGCGCGCCTGCAAAGTGCATCAGGACGCGGTCAAAGCCGTCCACGACGGCGAGATCGGCAAGATCATCTCGGCCGAGGCGGCGTACCACTGCGGCCCCACCTGGGAACGCATGGACCAGATCCTCCGCAAGGACCCGAAGAACCCCGAAGTGCGCCTGCGCGCGTGGGGCGTGGACCGTCTGCTGTCCGGCGACGTCATCACTGAACAGAACATCCATGCCCTTGATATCACCTGCTGGCTGCTCGACGCCGAGCCGGTGCGCGCTTATGGCACCGGCGGACGCACACGCGAGTTTGTCGGCGACTGCTGGGACCACTTCGCGGTCATCTTCTACTTCCCAAACGACGTGGTGGTGAGCTTCAACTCCACTCAGGCCGGCTACGGTTACGACGACATCATGTGCCGCGTGTTCGGCCTCAAGGGCACTGCCGACGTGCATTATTCCGACAACGTCACTGTCAAAGCCGCTGAATTCCACAGCGCCGGCAAGGTGGGCGCCATTTACAGCGAAGGCGTGGAGAACAACATCGCGACTTTCCACGACAGCATCACCAGGGGCGAACACGCCAACCCAACCGTCGCCGCCAGCGTCCGCAGCAATCTCACCACCATCCTGGGGCGCATGGCCGCCTACAAGAACGGCGTGGCCACGTGGCAGGAAATGATGAAGGCCAGGGAAAAGTTCACCCCCGACCTCAAAGGCTTGAAGGCGTGACGCTTCTATAGCACATTTCATTCGACAATCGGACGGAGCTGGACTATAAATATCAGCCAGGCGCGGTCGGGAAGCGCCCCTGGGCTGAGGAGGTCCGGGACAGGGCAATCAAGGCCCAATCATGGAGTAATCATGCTCCAATCATGCTCCAATGATGCTAGCAACACCGGGGCAACACGCCGGCAACCCAATCCAATCCCGCGCAAGATCCCCGTCGGGCGCCGCAAGCCCGGGCCTCCCAGCGCACAGCCCCGACAGAAAATCCTTTGCGTTCTCTGCGTTCTTTGCGGTTAAATTACCCCATGACCAGCGTGGAAATACGACAGTCGTTCCTTGATTTCTTCAAGTCGAAGGGGCACACGATCGTGCCCTCTTCGAGCCTGATGCCGGATTCGCCGAACTTGCTGTTCACCAACGCCGGCATGAACCAGTTTGTGCCGATCTTCCTCGGCCAGGTGAAGTGCCCTTACACGCCCGGCCGCGCTGCCGATACTCAGAAATGCATCCGCGCCGGCGGAAAGCACAACGACCTCGAGGACGTCGGCCTCGACACCTACCACCACACCTTCTTCGAAATGCTCGGCAACTGGTCCTTCGGCGATTACTTCAAGCAGGAGGCCATTGACTGGGCTTGGGAACTCGTGACCGAAGTCTGGAAATTCCCCAGGAACCGCCTCTATGCCACGGTCTATTGCCCGGACAAGACCAAGGGCGATCCCAGCGAGTTCGACCGGGAAGCCTGCGACACCTGGGCCGCCAAATTCCGCGCCGCCGGCCTCGACCCGAACGTCCACATCGTCAACGGCGGCAAGAAAGACAACTTCTGGATGATGGGCGACACCGGCCCGTGCGGCCCATGCAGCGAGCTTCACGTGGATCTCACCCCCCAGGGCGACACCAAGGGCAGCCTCGTGAATAAAGGTGACGTCCGCTGCATCGAAATCTGGAACCTCGTCTTCATCCAGTTCAACGCCAATCCTGACGGCACCTTCTCCCCCCTGCCCGCCCGGCATGTGGACACCGGCATGGGCTTCGAGCGCGTCACCGGCATCATCCAGAACACAAAAAACTTCACCGACTTCACCCGCGCCATCTCCAACTACGAAACCGACATCTTCCGTCCCCTGTTCGACAAACTGGAGCAACTCAGCGGCAGGCAATACCATTCCACCCTGCCGGACACCCCGGGCCCCCAGCCTCCAGCCTCCAGCCTCCAGGCTGATGTTGCCTTCCGCGTTATCGCTGACCATATCCGGACCCTGAGCTTCGCGATTGCCGACGGCATCCAACCGGGGAACACCGACCGCAAATACGTCCTGCGCCGCATCCTTCGCCGGGCCGTCCGCTATGGCCGCACCCTCGGCTTCCGCGAACCTTTCTTCTACAAGCTGGTCGCCGTCCTGGCCGACACCATGGGCCACGTATTCCCCGAACTCCGCGCCAAGCAAGACCACGTGGAGCAGGTGATCCAGCGCGAGGAGGAGGCATTCAACAAGACGTTGGATCGGGGAATTGAGTTGTTCCGTGAGGAGACTGAGCCAGGATGCGCGGATCAGCTAAGCGGCGAGTTCGCGTTCAAGCTTTACGACACTTACGGCTTCCCGCTCGACCTCACCGAACTCATGGCCCGGGAACGCGGGCTGACGGTTGATGTTGCCGGCTTCAACCAGTTAATGGAGGAACAGAAGGCCCGCGCCCGCGCCGCGCAGAAGAAGCAGGTCATCGAGCTGTCCCAGGTCGAGACCACTGCGCCCACCCGGTTCGTCGGCTACGACAAACTGGAAGCGCCCGCCAAAGTCCTTGAGGTCGTTGCCGTGAAGGACAAGACCGCGGTGATTCTTGACACTTCCCCGCTCTACGCCGAAATGGGCGGGCAGGTCGGCGACACCGGCGAACTGGAACATGGCGGCGAGCTCTGGCGCATCGTGAATACGCAAAAGGCGGGAGACGCCTGGCTGCATTTCCTCGAAGACAAGGATGCGCCTGAGCCAGGCACGGAGGCCCAGGTCTCGGTTGACCGGGAACGCCGCCTCGCTATCCAGCGGCACCACACAGTAACCCACCTGCTCCACTGGGCCTTGCATGAAGTCGTCAGCCCCGACGCCACCCAAAAGGGCTCTTACGTCGGGCCGGAAAAGCTCACCTTCGACTTTAGCAGCGCGCCGCTCACCCCGCAGCAGGTGTCCGACGTCGAACGCCTCGTCAACGAGCGCATTCTCGACAATGCCCCTGTCACCTGGACCGAGGTCAAATACGGCGATGTTAGGAACCGCAAGGACATCCGCCAGTTCTTCGGCGAGAAATACGGCGACGTGGTGCGCGTGCTGCAGATCGGCGGCAGGCCCGGAGGGTTGGACGGCTATTCGATGGAACTGTGCGGAGGCACGCACACCCGCGCGACGGGTGAGATCGGGCTCTTCCGCATTGCCGCCGAATCAGCCATCGCCGCCGGCGTCCGGCGCATCGAAGCCGTCTCCGGCCTGGAAGCCTACCGCCGGGCGAGCGAGGAGCTGCAGCTCATCAAGGCGGTCGCCGGGAAGGTTAACGCGCCAGTGGGCGAACTGGAAAAGAAGATCGAATTGCTGCTCGCCCAGCAGAAGGACCTCGAGAAAAAACTGATGGCGATGGTCCAGGAACGCGCCGCCCGTGCCGCCCAGGACATCCTGACGCGGGCTCAGACGATCAACGGCACCCCGGCGCTCATCGAGCGATTCGACACCGACGGCGACAAGCTCCAGGGCATCGTCAACGAACTGAAGGGCCAGTTCAAAGGGGTGATCGTGCTGGGCGGCGCGGCCAACGGCGCGGTCGCAATCGTCGCCTCCGTCTCGCCCGAGTTCACGAAGAAAGTCCAGGCCGGCAAAATCATTCAGACCATCGCGCCCGTGGTGGGCGGCAAGGGCGGGGGCCGGCCAGACAACGCCCGCGGCGGCGGCAAGGATGTGAGCAAACTGGACGAGGCGCTGGCAAAGGCGAAAAGCCTGTTTTGATTGAACACTTCCGCAGCCCCGGAGTCTGATACCCCATCAAGTATTGCTTGAAACCAGAACAGAATAGAGCATTATAGCTAAACGCATATGAAGAAAATCCTCCTCACGGTAATGGTGATGGCCTTCGCGGTTGCGGTGCAAGCCGACGACGCCAAGTGCTGTCCGCTCAAAGACAAAGATAAACCGGCCTGCTGCCCCAGCAAGGTCAAGACCTCGGTTCAAGCCAAGGAAGGGGTTTGCCCCGTTGGCAAAGCCGCCTGCTGCAGCAAAAAAACCGCGGCCAAAGCAAATGCGGCCAAACAGACTGCACTGGTGAGCCCAAAGGCCACCGACTCGGCCAAGTAACCCTTCCCGCTTCGTCTTCAAAATCCCCGGACACCTGTGGCGCCCGGGGATTCTTTATTCCCGGAGTATGAACCGGGCCTCGCGCGGAAGGTTCACGCTTCGGAGCCGCGGCCTTACAGACGTGCCAGAAGCAGCTCGCGCTGGAAAATCAACTCTTTGGGCAGCCGCGCATGCAGCTTCATAAACAGCTCGTCCTGCATGATTATTTCGCGGCGCCATTCTTCTTCGTGGATCGCCTGGGCCCGCTCAAGGTGCTCAGACGAAAAGCTGCTCAGGCCGGATAGATCGAGGCCCGTGGGCCCGGGCACCCACCCGAGAGCGGTTTCCTCCGCATCCGCGCGGGAGTGGCAGCGATCCACGATCCATTTAAGCACGCGCATGTTCTCCCCGAAGCCGGGCCAGAGGTATTCCTCCTGTCCATTCTTGCGGAACCAGTTCACATGGAAGATCCGCGGAGGGTGCTTGATCGTCTTGTGCATGTTGATCCAATGCCGAAAGTAGTCCCCCATGTGGTAGCCGCAGAACGGCAGCATGGCCATCGGATCACGGCGGACCTGGCCGGTGCCGCCCACTGCGGCAGCGGTCATCTCCGAGCCCATGGTAGCGCCGATGTAAACGCCGTGAACCCAGTTGAAGGCCTGGTAGATCAGTGGCGTCGTGTTGCTCCGCCGGCCCCCAAAGATAATGGCGCGGATCGGCACGCCATGGGGGTCGTTGACCTCCGGAGCCAGCAGTGGATTGTTGGTCATGGGCGCGGTGAAGCGGCTGTTGGGATGCGCCGCCTTTTCCTCCGAGTCCGGCGTCCATTTATTGCCCTTCCAGTCCAGGCACTGTTTGGGTGGCGGACCATCCTTGCCTTCCCACCATACATCGAGATCGGGGGTGAGCGCCACGTTCGTGAAGATGGTGTCCCGGGAAATCATCTCCACCGCCGCCGGGTTTGACTTCGAGTTGGTGCCCGGCACAACACCGAAATAGCCCGCCTCAGGATTGATGGCATAGAGCCGGCCGTCGGGTCCCGGCCTCATCCAGGCGATGTCATCGCCAATTGTCCAAATCTTCCACCCCTTGAGTTGCGGGGGGGGCATCATCATGGCGAAATTGGTCTTGCCGCACGCGCTGGGGAATGCCGCCGCCACGTAGGTCTTCTCGCCGGTCGGTGATTCCACGCAGAGGATGAGCATGTGCTCGGCGAACCAGCCCTCCTGCCGCCCGAGGTAAGAGCCGATGCGCAGGGCGAGGCACTTCTTGCCGAGCAACACGTTGCCGCCGTAATTCGAGCCGACCGAAATAATGGCGTTGTCCTTGGGGAAATGCGCGATGTAGCGCCGCTCCGGGTTCACGTCCAACATGCAGTGCAGGCCCCGGTTGAAGTCGTCGCTCTTGCCCAGCTCCTCGAACGCGATGTCCCCCATTCGGGTCATCGTCCCCATGCTCAACACCACATATATGGAGTCGGTCAGCTCCAGGCCGACTTTGGCCAGCGGGGAGCCGGGCGGCCCCATCAAGTAAGGGACAACGTACATCGTCCGCCCGCGCATGCAGCCGTCGGCATAAGCGCGCAGTTTCTGATACATTTCCCTCGGGGGCATCCAGTTATTGGTCGGTCCGGCCTCTTCCTGGCTCTCGGTGCAGATATAGGTGGACTGTTCGACGCGAGCCACGTCGTTCGGGTTCGACCGATGGTAATAACAGCCCGGCAGCTTCTTCTGGTTGAGCTTGATGAGGATCCCCTCTTCGACCGCTTCCGCCGTCAACGCCTTGCGCTCCGACTTGGAACCGTTGCACCAGTAAACACGGTCGGGCTTGCAGAGTTTGGCCATCTCGTCCACCCACGCCAGCACCGCTTTATTGCTCACCTTACACTTCCCGCTCGTTTGCTTCGTCATAAAGAATCGCTTTGCCGTGCAGGCTGTTACCGTACCACCGGCCAAATTGCAAGAAACGTTCTGCCGCTTCAGTTGTCATTTCGCCGCAGCCACAGGCGAGTGGTCGGACGGTTCAATTCGATAAGGAGCGTGCCTGTCCTTTGCCGCTTTTCCTGCCCGCGACTGTCGCGGGCCGAAGCTCGCAACCGCATTCCTGGGTCCGGTCCTGACTTGCGCCCCGCTCGGGTCTGAATTACAACACTTCGTGCAAAATGAATACTAATAACGGGCTTCCTTTGGTCGCGCCGCGAGTGACACCGGTCCTTGATCCTGCATTCCGGCCTGCAGTGCTGGCCAACCGCGCCTTTCGGGCGCTGGCCCGCGCCACCCCCGGCGCGAACACTGTCTGCCTGGCGCTGGAACAAACCGATGGCACAACCTCCCACTTCACCACCCAGATCCTGCCAGACGGCCATCCGCAGGCGGCGGGCAACTTCACCTACCTGGAGCGCATCGCTAAGTTCCTGCTCTGGTCGCGGGGCGGGTTCCGCCTCCACGTTGACGGCCCGGCGCCGCTGGCGGCGAAACTGGCGGCCCACTACCGCGAGACGGCCACCGGCAAGTTCGACTCGAACCTCGTCGGCGAGCGCATGTTCGATCATCCCATCGAGGTGGTTCACTCAAAAGCTCCCCCGCCCGAGAGGCGCAGCGCCGCTTCGCTCGGCCGGCACCTGGACGGCTGCCGCATCGGCTTTGACCTCGGCGGCAGCGATCGCAAGGTGGCGGCGGTCATTGAAGGCAAGGTGGTCTACAGCGACGAAACGGTCTGGGACCCCTACTTCCAGCCCAATCCGCAATACCACTACGACGGCATCATGGATTCGCTTAAGAAGGCGGCGGCACACCTGCCGCGGGTGGATGCCATCGGCGGCAGCGCCGCAGGGGTTTACGTAAACAACCGAGTCAAGGTCGCATCGCTTTTCCGCGGGGTGCCACCCGATGCGTTCAACAAACGGGTGAAGGACTTGTTCCTGGAAATCCGCAGGGCGTGGAACAATATCCCCCTGGAGGTCGTGAACGACGGGGAGGTCACCGCACTGGCCGGCTCCATGTCCCTGGGCAGGAACCGAATCCTGGGCATCTCGTTGGGCACAAGCACCGCCGGCGGCTACGTCAACGCCGAGGGTAACATCACTTCCTGGCTCAACGAGCTGGCCTTTGTCCCGGTTGATCTCAATCCCGCCGCTGCCACAGACGAGTGGTCGGGCGATTACGGCTGCGACGTCCAGTATTTCTCACAGCAATGCGTCGGACGCCTGCTCGCGCCCGCAGGCATCGAGGTGGATGCAAAAATGCCGCTCCCCGAGAAGCTGAAATACGTCCAGAAGCTGATGGACGAAGGCGACTATCGCGCCCGCAAGATCTACGAGACGATCGGAACGTATCTCGGCTACGCCATCCCGCACTTTACCGATTTCTACGACCTGGAGAATGTGCTGATCCTGGGCCGGGTCACCTCCGGACCTGGCGGCGACCTCATCATCGCCGGGGCCAAGGAAGTCCTGAAGGCGGAATTCCCCGAACTGACCGGCAAGATCGCCTTCCACATTCCCGACGAGAAAGATAAGCGCCACGGCCAGGCGGTCGCGGCGGCAAGCCTTCCAAAACTGAAGTAGCCTATGACACTATCGCAGATGGCACCATCGGCAGATCTCATTAACACCCCGCTTCAGCGGGGTGGAAACGCGCTGCCAGAGGTCTGGAACCGCTTCAGCGGTTTCAGGCGGTGCGGGGAAACCGCTGAAGCGGTTCAGAGCCTTTCCCAATCGTCCTGTCACCCCGCTGAAGCGGGGTGTTAATGAAAAACTCGCTAAATCCATGACTCCATATCATCAACTCGTATCTGACTACGCGCGCCTGCTCAAACAAGGCCGCACGTTTCCGCTCGGCACCTTCCCGCCCGCTCCGCGGGTCGAGATTCCCCCCAACGCGCCCAAAGCGCTGTTCTTCGCGCCACACCCGGACGACGAATGCATCGTCGGCGCTTTGGCGGTGCGGCTTATGCGCCAGGCGCGGATGAACTTGATCAACGTGGCCGTCACCTTTGGCAGCAACAAAGAGCGCCAGCAAGCACGCTTGCGTGAACTGCAGAACGCCTGCAAATACATCGGTTTCAACCTCGTGACTACTGCGCCAAACGGCCTGGAGAAGATCAATCCCAAGGCCCGCGAGCAGGACCCCCAGCACTGGGCAGCCTGCGTCAAGATCATCAAAGGCATTATCGAGCAGCACCAGCCGAAGGTGGTGTTGTGCCCGCACGACCGCGACTGGAACAGCACGCACATCGGCACTCACTACCTCGTGATGGATGCCCTGAAACAGATGCCCGCAAGCTTCGCCTGCCACATTGTCGAAACGGAATTCTGGGGCGCGATGACCGATCCAAACCTGATGGTCGAGATCAGCGCCGAAGACCTGGCCGTCATGATGGCAGCGACCAGCTTCCACGTGGGCGAGGTGGGTCGCAATCCGTACCATCTGCTGCTGCCTCCCTGGATGATGGACAACGTGCGCCGCGGCGGCGAGGTCGTCGGTGGCCAGGGCGGTGCGGCGCCCGACTACACGTTTGCCGTGCTCTACCGCTTGCGCAAGTGGAGCCAGGGCCAGGCAACACGGTTCTTTGAGGGCGGCAAACAAGTGCCGCTCTCCATGAACGTCGGCGACCTGTTCGCATGAACCTCGTGGCAGAGCGCGCTCGCCGGGCGCGCCGCCCCCATCGGGGATTTGTATGAATCCGAAGTTTATGCGAGAGGCCATTCGTCTCTCGCTCAGGAACATGCGCCGCGGGCAGGGCGGACCGTTTGGCGCGGTAGTGGTGCGCAATGGGCGAATTATCGGCCGGGGCTGGAATCAGGTTACCTCGGCGAACGACCCGACCGCCCACGCGGAGGTGGTCGCCATTCGTCAGGCGTGCAAGCGCCTGAATAACTTCCAACTCGAAGACTGTGATCTCTACACCAGTTGCGAGCCCTGCCCAATGTGCCTCTCGGCGATCTACTGGGCACGCCTGCGCAGTGTTTTTTACGGCAACACCCGCCAGGATGCCGCTCGGATTAACTTCGACGACGACTTGATCTATCGTGAAGTGGCGCTGCCGATTGGGAAGCGCCAGCGCAAGCTCAAGCAACTCCTGCGCAAAGAAGCCCTCGCCGCCTTCCACGAGTGGGAACAGAAGCCGGACAAGATTTTGTATTGAACCGGATTAGCCCCGGGGTGGTCTCGCCAGTGATCCGCAACTGTGTGCGGCCGATGATGATCTCGCGGACAAATCCCGCTTGTTGGCGGTGCTGGGTTGGGGCTTAATCAGTTGCGATGGGCAAATCAACGGATGTCCGCACAATCGCGGCAGCGCTTTACTTTCTGCCGGTGCAGACGCGGGTAGCACTGAAGTTTGGCGCGGAGACACTGACGCAGGTCACCTGCGCGCGCGCGCGCGTGACCGTGGCCGACGAGCAGGGGCGAACGGCGGAGGGATGGGGGGAAACACCACTGAGCGTGCAGTGGGTCTGGCCAAGCAGGATCCCTTACGAGGAACGGCACAGCGCGCTGAAGGCTTTCTGTATCGAGCTCAACGAGTTGTGGGGGGGCATTCAGGCGCGGGGGCATCCGATGGAACTGGGCCACGATTTTCTGGAGACGGTGCTGCCGGGATGGCTGGAGGGATTCAACCAGCGGCAACGCCGCGGCAAGGAGCCGATGCCGTGGCTGGCGGCGCTGGTGTGCTGTGCGCCGTTCGACCTGGCGGTGCATGATGCCTACGGGCAATTGCATGGCTGCCCGACATATCAAACCTACCATGCGAAGTTCATGAACCGCGATCTGGCCTATTACTTGCAGCCCGCGCCACGCTCGGGCGCGTCGTTCGCAGGCAAGTATCCGGCCGACTTCCTGGCCCCTCGCCGCGCGGAAAGCCTGGTGGCATGGCATTTGGTCGGCGGTCTTGACTTGTTGGAGGCCACGGAGCGGACAGGCGAGGAGCCGAAGGACGGCTACCCGGCGCTGCTGGAGGATTGGATTCGGCGCGATGGCCTGAAGTGTCTCAAGGTCAAGTTGCGAGGCAACGACACGGAGTGGGATTATCACCGTTTGGTCCAGGTCGCGGGCATTGGCCTCCAGCATGGGGTTGACTGGCTGTCGGCGGACTTTAACTGCACCGTGGCCGAGCCGGCGTATGTGAATGACGTCCTGGACCGGCTGCGGGACGAGCACCCACGGCTTTATGGCATGATTCTGTACGTGGAGCAGCCCTTTCCATACGATTTGGAGAAACATCCGCTGGACGTGCGCAGCGTGTCGGCCCGCAAGCCGTTGTTCCTGGACGAAAGCGCGCATGACTGGCGGCTGGTGCGGCTGGGGCGCGAGCTGGGGTGGTCGGGGGTGGCGCTCAAAACGTGCAAGACGCAAACGGGTGCGTTGCTGAGCGCGTGCTGGGCCAGGGCGCATGGCATGAGCCTGATGGTGCAGGACCTGACCAATCCAATGCTCGCGCAGATTCCGCACTTGCTGCTGGCCGCGCACACGGGAACGATCATGGGGGTGGAGACCAACGCCATGCAGTTCTATCCGGATGCCTCGCGTCCGGAGGCGGCAGTGCATCCGGGCCTCTACCAGCGACGAGAGGGGGAGGTTGGGCTCACCACCGTGCAAGGGCCGGGATTCGGTTATCGTTTGCGAGAAATCCGGCGGGTCTTGCCGGAGCAGGCAGCAGCGCTGGCCGGCTAAAAGGCTTCTTTCGGGGCAAGATCGAGGGTAAATGAGGGGGGGAAACCCGCCCGGGAACTCCTTTTCAGGCGACTGGCCGGCTAGTGGCACCGGGGTTGCTGTCTCAATAAGGAGATTGGCCGGAAATACTATGTCTATGGCATGAACCAACCGCTGCGCATACTGCATCTGGAAGATGACCCTGATTACTGCGATCTGGTGCGTTCCCTGCTTGAGCGTGAGGGAATCAGGGGCGAAATAACGCTGGTCGAAGGGTGGGAGGCTTTTGAAAGTGCGCTGGCTTCGGGGAAGTTCGACCTCATCCTGGCGGACTACCTGCTGCCGTCCTGCAACGGCCTGGATGCTTTGCGATTGGCGCGCGAGAGAAGCCCCGAAACACCTTTTCTGCTCGTCTCCGGCACAATCGGCGAACAGGCAGCCATCGAGAGTCTTAGGACCGGGGCAACTGATTATGTGCTTAAGCACTGGCCGGATCGGCTGGTTCCCGCCGTGCGCCGCGCAGTCGAGGAAGCCGGGGAACGATCGCAACGGCGGCAGATCGAAGCAGAACTGGTTCGGCGGGAAAAGTATTTCCGCACTCTGACGGAGAACGCCCTCGATATCCTCAGCATCCTGGACCGGGACGGCCATTTCATCCACAACAGCCCGTCGGTCAAGCGTGTGCTGGGTTACGATCCGCAGGAACTGGCGGGAAAACGGGCGTTTGCTTTCCTGCACCCGGATGACCTTCCCCGCGTCCTGCAGGCGTTCCGCTGCGGGGTGGCGAACGCGGAGCGCCCGGTCACGGTAGAGTTCCGTGTCCGGACCCGGGATGGCTCCTGGCGTTACCTGGAGGCGGTTGGCCAGAGCCGGCTGCACGATCCGGATATCGCCGGGATAGTTGTCAACTCGCGCGATGTCAGCGACCGCAAGCAGGCAGAGATCGGCCTGACCGAAAGCGAGCAGCAGTATCGGTTGGTCTTCCACGGCAGCCCGGTTCCCATGTACGTGTTTGACCACGAAACACTTGCCTTTCTGGAGGTCAACGACGCCGCGCTGGAACACTACGGATACTCGCGCGAGGAATTCCTCTCGATGAAGCTCCAGGATATCCGCCCGCAAGAGGAGGTCCCGGCGCTTATCGAATACCTGCACACCTTGCTGGCGCCGGACCAGCCCATCCGGCCCGGGCTGGTGGGGAGCTGGCGGCACCGGAAGAAAGACGGGACGCTGATGGACGTCGAGATCAAATGGAGCCCGATTTCCTTCCGGGGCCGGGTGGCCTCGATGTCCATGGTCAACGACATCACCGAGCGCAAGCGCAACGAGCATCGGGACGCGGCGTTCTCCAAGCTGGGCCAGGACTTGAGCTCGGCGACATCACCCGCCGAGGCCGCGCGGATCATCCGCGCCGTTACGAACGATCTGTTTAATTGGGACGCGTTCACTCTAAACCTCTACTCGGCTGAACAGGGCACGATTCAGCGGATCCTGGGAGTGGACACGGACCGGGAGGGCGGGCGCTTTGACATTCCGCTTACCGGCCAGGCCGGCCAGCCCAGTCAAATGGCGCGGCGGGTGGCCGAGCACGGCGCGGAACTAATCTTGCGCGAGGAGCCGATCACCATGCCGACGGATAGCGTGCCGATCGGGGACACGTCGCGCCCGTCGGCTTCGCTCATGCTGGCGCCCATTCGGAACCGCACCAAGGTCATTGGCATACTTTCGATTCAGAGTTACGCCCCCAAGGCCTACACCCGGGCGGATCTCAATATGCTCCAGACCCTGGCCGATCACTGCGCGGGAGCACTTGAGCGGATTCGGGCCGAGCAGGCGTTGCGCGACAGCGAACAGCGCTTCCGCGAACTGATCGAAGCCTCGCCGGACGCGGTGTTCGTGGAAGACCTGGAGGGAAACGTGCTGGACGTCAACCCGGCGGCCTGCCGGCTGCACGAAATGACGGCAGGGGAATTAGTCGGCAAGAACGCCTTCGATTTGGTGCCACCGGAACAGCGCGAAAAAGCGGCGCGCGAGTTCAAAGCACTGGCGGAAGGCCGGCTGGGGCGAATCGAGGGGGCTAGCCGCACACGGGACGGCCGCTTTGTGCCGGTGGAGATTCGTGCCGGCCGCGTCAACTACGCCGGCCAGCAGGCGGTGCTGTTGCACGTCCGCGATATCACGGACCGGAAGCTGGCCGAGACGGCCCTCCGCAGCTCAGAGTTGCTGTTCCATTCGGTGTGGGAGAATTCAGCGGATGGAATGCGGCTGACGAACGAGCAAGGCAACATTGTTGCCGTCAACAAGGCGTTCTGCAAGATCGTCGGCCGGCGCCGTGAGGAGCTGGAGGGCCAATCGCTCACCGCCCTGCACACCGGCTCCGAGCCGCCCGGGAAGATGCTGCAGGAGTACATCCAGCGCCTCCAGGGGCGGGTCACCGAGCGAGAACAGGAAAGGCGCTTGACCCTGCGCGATGGCAATCTAGTGATCATGGAGGAAACCAGCTCGTTTGTGGAATTGCGCGGCCGACCGCCGCTGCTGCTGGGAATATTCCGGGACGTGACGGCGCAAAAGCGGCTGGAAGAGCAACTGCGCCAGTCGCAGAAGATGGATGCCATCGGCCAGCTGGCCGGCGGCGTGGCTCACGATTTCAACAATATCCTCACCGTCATCCACGGCCACGCCTCGTTGCTGATAGCAGGAGGCAGCCTGAAGCCAGGCGCCGCAAAGTCCGCCCAACAAATTACCCAGGCGGCGGAGCGGGCCGCCGGATTGACGCGGCAATTGCTGGCGTTCGGCCGCCGGCAGGTGATGCAACCCCGGCTGTTGGACCTGAATGAACTGGTCGCCAACATGACGAAGATGCTGAGCCGGATTCTGGGGGAGGACATAGCGCTTCAGCTAAATTACCTCCCGCAACCGGCGCTGGTCCACGCCGATGGCGGCATGCTGGAGCAGGTATTGTTGAACCTCTCCGTCAACTCGCGCGATGCGATGCCCAGGGGCGGTCAGCTCACCATCAAGATTTCAGGGTTCGAGGCGGACGCGAAGCGCCTGGTCGGCCAGCCGGTGCCGTGCCCGAACGGCGTTGTCTGCCTGAGCGTCGCCGACACCGGCTGCGGCATTCCGCCGGAGAACGTGCGGCGCATTTTCGAACCGTTCTTTACCACCAAGGAAGTGGGCAAAGGCACGGGCCTGGGGTTGGCGACGGTGTACGGCATCGTCCAACAGCACCGCGGATGGATTGAGGTGGAGAGCGAACCGGGCCAAGGTTCGACTTTCAAAGTATTCCTGCCGCGGAGCCTTGAACCGGCGAAACCCGCCAACGGACCGTCAACCGAACCCACGGTGCGGGGCGGCACGGAAACCATCCTGGTGGTGGAGGACGAAGCGGCCGTGCGCGAGCTGGTTTGCGAATTTCTCACCCGGCACGGCTACCGCATCCTCCAGGCCGACTCGGGCGCGAAAGCGCTCCAGGTTTGGCGCGAGAGCAAGGACCGCATTGACTTGCTGTTGACGGACCTGGTCATGCCCGGCCAGTTGAACGGGCGCGAGCTGGCGGAAGAGCTCCGAGCGGAGCGACCTCGGCTCAAAGTGATCTTCACCAGCGGCTACAGCGCGGACGTAGTGGGCAAGGACTTCGTTCTGCGCCGCGGCCTGCATCATCTCCAGAAGCCGTATCATCCGCGCACGCTGGCCAAGGTGGTGCGGGATTGCCTGGACGCGGTGAATTAGGCGCCCTCGGCGGCTAGGTTTGCGCGGGGGCTTGAATCCACCCGCGCGCCGGCGTCAAACCGAGTGGCAAAGCCCGCGATCGCATCGGGTGCCGAGGATTGCGCCTTAGCACCCTCCCACACCACTGGAGGTGCGAGTTTCAGCATCGGGCATTTGAACGCAGCGACTTGCTTACGTATGGACGGCGAGGTCTGATGGCATGAGAAACCCATGAGCTCGCAGTCGGGTGTCACTCAAGGCGGTGCGCAGGGATGGGCTGGCTGCGCGCTCCCCTAGAGCACAAGTGGATCGGCCACTCTCCGCCCCTTGCCCCGTCGCGCCCTTTAACTGAGCCACATCCTCATGCGCGGGGATCAGCCGCTGCGCCACCGAATTGAGTTTGCCGACAATGACGCGGAGTCGCGGTACCTCATCACCGCCTGCGTCCGCGAGCGCACATGCAGTTTGTCGTAAATATGACGGATGTGGTTGTGGACGGTGTCGTAGCTGATCCCCAAGGACTGGGAGATTTCCTTATACAAGAAGCCTTGGGTTAGAAGCTCGAGTACCTGCTGCTCTCGGGCGGAGGGTTTGCTGGTGTCCGTCTCAAGCGGTGCCGGGCGACGAAAAGACTGGACCACCTTGCGGGCGATATGGCTGGTCATGGGCGAGCCGCCGTGCCGCACTTGCTGAATCGCATCGAGCAATTCCTGGCGGGTGGCTAACTTAAGAAGGTATCCACTGGCGCCAGCGGCCAGCGCATTAAACACGCTCTCTGTGTCCTCATAAACCGTCAGCATGATAAACTCGATCCCTGGATTGGCGGCCTTGAGCCGTCGCACGCATTCGATTCCGCTCATGCCGGGCACGTTGATGTCCATCAGGACGACTTCAGCAGCAGTCGCCGCCAGAGAAACAACAGCGTCTTCGCCGGAAGAAAACGTGCCAACGCAGGAGCAGACGCCAAACTCGTCCACCGCGCGCGCGAGCTTTGTGCGCACGCCATCATCGTCATCTACTATGGCGATTCTGATAGGCATAGGTTCCCTTCGACGTGCCGAATCTAGAGTCCTTGAATCTTAAAACTGGTTGTAGGCAGATCAAGTTTCAGGCGGCTATTTTTTCGGCGACGTAAGCGTCCAAAGCATTTTGGAATTTGGCGTAGTCGGCGGCCAGGGTGGCGGATGGCAAGGGGTGGGGATCGTGCAATTCAGAGAGTCCGCGGCGCACGAGCCGCTGGTAAGCGCGGCTGTAGAACAGAGCGGTCTTGAGGCCGAAGGCGGTGAGCCGGTAGCGCTGGGTCTTGGGGAGGCGCTCAATCAGGCCGTGGAGGCGCAAGCGGCGCAGGTCATAGCTCATGCGCCCGGGGCGGATTTGAGATTCGGCCAGGCCGGGCCACTGCGCAAGCAATGGCCGCAGTTGGCGATTACGAAAGCCCTGGGGCTGGAGGCAGAACAAGAGCAGCACCGCCAGCAAAGCCTGCACCCGCTCCTGCCCGAAGGGCAAGGCGGACACATGCTGGCCGTCGACCTCGGCCGATTTCTGGAGTTGATCCAACGCCTGGGCGCCGATGTGGCAGTCATGGGTCAGTTGCTCGACTTGGAGCACGCGCCGGTTGGCGGCGAAGCCGATCTGGCGCAAGGCGGCCAGGTTTTTGAGGCGGCGGCCCACCCCGAAGTCGTAAGTGTTGTTGATCGTGGTCTCGGTCCGCAACCCGGCGCCTTGGGACTGGCGTTTGTGGTATTGTTTGAGGTGGGTGTTCTTATAGTAGACGTGCAGGGAGGGCACCACGCCCTCGGTGACAATGCGCGTCCGGCATCGGCCGTCGGTGGCGGTCTTTCTTTGCATCTGGCGGGCAAAGATCAACTGCACCTGTTCAGGACGGCCCAAATCGATGTTTTCGCGGATGACTTCCTCGAAGAAGCAGCGCCCGTGGACTGGGCGGTCCCAGACTTGGGTGAGGGAGAACTCGGCTTGGAGCACCGACAAATCATAGCGGTAACCGGCGCGGCGGTCCTTGGCGCTGTAGGGGTGAGGCAGGCGGGCGAGCCATTTGCGGAAGAAAGCGTCGATTTTGGTGTCGCTTAATCCTTCACAGAGGCGCTGGGCGGCTGGGAGATCCGCGCAAGCCAGCAGGCCGTTGTCCAGGGCTTGGAAGGCAATGCCGCGCTGGGCCAGTTGGCACTTCAGATACTCAAGGCCGTTGAGACAGAGCTTGGCCGAGTAAGGAAAGTAGGAGCAGAACTTGAGGAAGAAGGGGCCGAAGTCCCGGTCGCGGCAGTAGCTTCCTTACGACGATGATGATGCGCCGTCGTCCAACCGCGATTGCGTCAGCAACGTGTCAGCAAGTCAACAACAACCAACAAACCTCTTGATTTTGTTGGTGGGCGCGACAGGGGTCGAACCTGCAAGGATTTCTCCAAAGGATCCTAAGTCCTTCGCGTCTGCCAATTCCGCCACGCGCCCGCGGACCAGGACATCTTCGCTGCGCGGGCAATATTTGTAAACTCTCATGATTGACGCCGGATTGGCCGTCGCAGCCGGGCAAGGCGCGGTGACCAGGCGTGCGCAGACCTGCCAGGGGATCAGGCAAAGCGGCGCCGCGCCTAACCAGCCGATCTGCTCGCGCAGGCTCCACATTTCCTTGACTTCCAGTCTCCGCCGGACCATACACCCGGACCAATAATCAATTCGCTTAGCTCCGACCGGCCATGAACCTGTTCCGACGCAAGAGTGTTGCCGATCTCCAAGCCGAAGCTCTGGCCGACCAGAGTCTGCACCGGGCGCTCGGTCCCGTGAATCTAACCGCCCTGGGCGTAGGCGCTATAATAGGCACTGGCATTTTCGTGCTTACCGGAACCGTTGCGGCCCAGAATGCCGGGCCGGCGGTCGTGCTCTCGTTCGTGCTGGCGGGCCTGGCTTCCATCTTCGCGGCTTTATGCTACAGCGAATTCGCTTCGCTCGTGCCCATGGCCGGCAGCGCCTACACATATGGCTACGCGACGCTGGGGGAGTTGTTTGCCTGGATTATCGGCTGGGACCTGATCCTTGAGTACGCCGTCGGAGCCATCACCGTTGCGATTGGCTGGTCGGGTTACGTCGTCTCCTTCCTGAACGACTTTGGCATTGTTGTGCCGCCGGAGCTTTCCGCCGCTCGTGGCACCCAGTTGATCCAACTCCCGGCCGCGCTGGCCGCGGCCTTGAAGATGAAGGCCGGCTGGACAGCACTCAGCGCGGGCTTGGCGGATCAGGTTAAGGTCCTCGGCACCGACTCCGCCATGCTGCCGCAGGTCACCGCCATCTTCAACCTCCCGGCGGTGCTGATCATCTTCGTTGTCACCACGCTGCTGGTGGTGGGCATCAAGGAGTCTGCCAACTTCAACAACGCCATCGTCTGCGTGAAAGTGGCCGTGGTGCTGCTGTTCATTGCGGGAGCCGCCCGAGCCATTCAAACCGCCAACTGGCACCCGTTCATTCCGGCCAATGCCGGCACGTCAGGTCACTTCGGCTGGTCGGGAATCATGACCGGCGCGGGAATCGTCTTTTTCGCCTACATCGGTTTCGACGCCGTCAGCACCGCCGCGCAGGAAGCCAAGAACCCGCAGCGCGACATGCCCATCGGCATCATCGGGTCGCTGGTCATCTGCACGGTGCTTTACATTCTGGTGTCGGGCATTGCGACCGGCGTGGTTCCTTACGCTCAACTCGACGTGCCGGACCCGATTGCCGTGGCGGCCGACCGCGCGGGCATGGGCTGGATGGGCAAACTTATCAAACTCGGCGCCGTTGCCGGCTTGTCCTCGGTGATTCTCGTTATGCTGCTGGGCCAATCGCGCGTGTTCTACAGCATGTCCCGCGACGGCTTGTTGCCGCCGGTCGTCAGCCAGGTCCATCCGCGCTTTCGCACCCCCTGGATTACTTCGATCGCAACCGGCATCGGCGTAGCGTTCTTCTCGGCCGTTTTCACCGTGCGTGAGGCCGGCAGCCTTTGCTCGATCGGCACGCTGTTGGCCTTCGTCATCGTCTCTGTCGGCGTCCTAGTGCTGCGCGTGCGGGAACCGAATCTGCAGCGCAAATTTACCACCCCGGCCGTGTGGTTTGTCGCGCCCGCCGGGGCTATCTCCGCCCTTGCCTTGATGGCCGCATTGCCGCTCACGACCTGGGCGCGCCTGATCGTCTGGTTCGTAATCGGCATGGTAATCTACTTTGCTTACGGCGCGCGTCGCAGCAAGCTGGCCAACCACCAGCCCAAGGCCTGATTACAAATCTGCTTGCGTTGCCCGGCGGGGCGAATCATAAAGCCCGCATGTCTCTGGGCTTGCATCAAGCGCGATTCCTCATTTGCGTGTTCACTTTTGCCGCAGCCTTCGCTACCGCCCTGGCGGCCAACAATCCCTTTCTCGGCGGATGGGAACTCACCATCCCTGATGGCCGGGCCGGCTGGCTGGGCATTGAAGAAGCCGGCGGACAACTCAAGGCCAGCCTGCTTTGGGGCGGTGGCAGCGTGTTGCCGTTGGAGTCGGCCAGGATCGAGAATGGCCGGTTGGTGCTGACCCGACAGCACTCCTTCGAGCGCAAGAACAAAACCGGCAAGGCCGCCAAAGGCGTCCGCATTGAGACCATCACCGCCACCGTCGAAGACAACATCATCAAGCTCTCCAGCGAAACGCCCCGTGCGAATAGGCTGGGGGTTGACAAAGCCGAGTTCACCGGCCGGCGAAGCAGGCCCATGCCGCCCGCTCCCGATCCCAGCCGGGCAATCTTCGGCGAGCCCATTCGCATCTTCAACGGCAATGACCTCACCGGCTGGCGCCTCGCCGATCCCAATTTGGAGTGCGGTTGGAGCGTGCAGGACGGACTGCTGGTCAACGTGGCGCCTCAACAGGAAGGCAAGCCGCGCAAGCGCTACGGCAACCTGCGTACGGATTGGGAGTTCGAGGACTTCAACCTGACGGTCGAGACTCGCGTGCCCAAAGGTGGCAACAGTGGCATATATCTGCGGGGCATTTACGAGGTCCAGGTGGCCGATAGCTGCGGCAAACCGCCGACCCTGCACGGCATGGGCGCCATCTACAGCCGCCTCCAGCCCGCCGTCAGCGCGGAGAAGCCCGCGGGTGAATGGCAGGCCTTGGACATCACCCTTCTGGACCGGCATGTCACTATCATCCTCAACGGCAAGACGATCATTGCGAACCAACCGCTCCTGGGTTGCACCGGCGGCGCCTTGTGGTCCGATGTCTCCCGACCCGGACCGATTCTCCTCCAGGGCGACCACACCAGCGTTGAATATCGCAACCTCGTCCTCCGACCAGTGCGGAATTAGGCCGCAGTCGAACCAAAGCGAACATCGGGGAGTTGGATTTGGGAGCAACGAAGCGGCGCCCAACGCCGCAGAATTACATTGTCGGCTCTACCAGCGATTCCCGTCCGTCAGGGAGAACAAGCATAAGTTCGCAGATGCGGACAATTCCATCCACATCCGAGCGCTCCGATCTCGGCAAGTCAGCCGCAGGAACCAGGACCCGCAAGCCGGCGGCGGTAACCACTCCCTGAAAGTTCACCGTCACGGTCCTGCCAGTGGCGGCTTTCAACTCTCCGACCGTTTTCCAGGCGCTACCCTCAGGAACCTGAACCTGGAGGTTTCGATGCAATGGGATGACCTCGCGGTCGTCGCCGATGATCTTCACGCCTTGGAGCTGGCGCTGCTTGCCGCCATGAAACTCGATAGCCCACCAAGTGCTTAGCGGCTGCTCTTTGGTGCCTCCGCCGTAGGGCTTGGAAATCCAGGCGGCAAATGGATCAGGATTCCCGTCAATGGCATTCTCCGGGCCGTACTCGGGCGCATAGACCGATTGAGCGGTAACCTTCCCCGCCGCAGTCGGGATGAGTTTGGGTCGCGCCACGGCCTCATGTGAAGTCGGCCCGCGTTGACCCGCCGTGTCCACCGCGCAGACGCGGTAGAAATACGTCGCGTGTGGCTGTGTGCTGTCATCTTTGAACATCATGTGGTCGTAGTCCCCTGCCCGGTGGTCCAGTGGCACATGACCATAGGCGGTCGAACCCTTGACCACCGTCTCCGCATCGGCCACCCCAATGCACGTGGACGAATCCGGTTCAAATCCGGCACGAGTCGAGCGATGAATCTCGTAGCGCCGCACGTCCGACTCGCAGCTTGTGCGGAACAACAGGTTCACAAAATTCTGCGGGCTGATGGGGCTGATCAGGACCGCGCGCAAGCACTCCACGCGCAGGGGCGGCATATTCTGCTCGTCCGATCGGAGCGTGGTGGCGGCAACCGGCGGGGACAGCGGGCCTTCGTTGTTCCAGCGGTCCACCATCGAAACGCGATAATAGTAAGTTGTCGCCGGTTCGAGACGGTTGTTAATCCACCCGCCATAGTGCAACCTCGGTTGATCCACATGCGACGCCGAAATGGGCCTTCCGACCAGGTTCCGCAGCGACGGCGCAAAGTCAGGCCGGGTGCCGCGATAGACGTTGTAGTGGCTGGCCCGGCTGGCGGCGCGCGCGTCAGCCATCCAGGAGAGTTCGATCTGCATATCCGAGCGCGGCCTGGCCTTGAGCGCGGAAAGGACCGGCAGGGAAACCCGGAGTGCGGCGGCCAGGCGAATTGTCTTCACGCCGAACGGGGGCAACGTGAAAGTAACCTCGTTGCCGTTGCTGACCGGCAACTGCGCCAGGCGGTCGTTTTCGAGCAGATCAGTCTCCGTTGCGGCGGTGAGCCGGTCCAGAAACGGCAGCGCGACGGTCGCCGTTGTCTCGGAACCGTGCGTCTCATTGAAACGCGCGATGAATCCGGCGCCATTAGCCTCCGCCGGTTTAAGAGTGCTGCACACTACGTTGGGCTGGTCAATCCGCACGAAGCTCCCATCCGTTCCCAGGCTGCCTTTCTGCTTCCCCGCCACCACTTTGGCGATCAGCGGGTTCAGCACATCCCAGCCGAACTGGTCCGCTCTTCCCGCCTGCCAGCCGCCCGCATGGCTGCGCAGGGACCAGCAGAATCGCACCGGCCCCTGCTGATCCCAGCGGATGTTCACATCAAACATGTTGTTCATGAGGTAGAGATACATCCGGCTGTTGGCCGGGTATTGCATGACCCGCTCGAACTGGCTCTCCTGCCCTGCGGGAATCAGGCACGAACGCGGATGCCCGTATTCGAAGAGAGCAGCATCCGGGCAGGAGACGGTCACTCCGTAGCGGTTGTTGGACACATCGGCGAAATGCCGCGCCGCGTAGTATGCCGTGCAGGAGCCGTCGAACTGGTCGCGAATCGGCTCGGCCACCGCCCCAGGCAGCTCGTGATGAAACCGGAAATCCGGCACGGCAAACGGCAGCGTCACGTAAACCGATTCCTTGTTCAGCACACTGCCGTGAGAGATTCGGCAGGTGCGGCCGGATGGGGCCTTCACCAGATCGAGCACGAAGTCAATGCGCTTCAGGTCATGGTAAAGCAGGACCGCTTGCTCAATCTTGTCCGCCCCAACGGCCGATGCCCGGACGCTCAGGACGTCGGCGACCGGACCGCGGGCAACCGCCACCTGCGCCGACTGCACTCGGTACCACTTCGAGGTGCGGGCGTTCGGACTCTCGTAGCGCTCGTAGAGGTACTCATTGAACTTGTGCGGCGCGCCCTCATCAACCAATTCGACGCCCAGTTGCCGGTCGCGAATGCTGGTGATGGCGCCGGAGGCCCGGTCGAAGGCGATGCGGTAGAACCCATTCTCCAGGCTCGCAGGAGCCGCCGCGAGGGAGCCCTCGGCCAGTGGCGATTCGCGCTCGGCGATTTTGGATTCGTCACTCAGAGCCTCCTCTCGTTGGGGGCTGTCCGTGGCGGGGGAAGCGGCCACGCTGAAGGTCTTGCAGCCCAGGGACGGCACATCGGCGGCAACGAACAAGACGGTGCCATCGGCCAGCGCCTGGTGTGCCACTTCCTTCCCAGTCCTGCCATCGCGCAACTGGAACCGCCGCCCCAATTCCGCGGCAGCCATCCGCACCACATCCGTGCGCGTCCGCGTCAGCGGGTTGAAGACAAGGATGTTTGTGGCGGCCGTTGTCGTCATCATCCCGGCGAGCCTGACCAGGGCGCTCTCGCGGGCGCGGTCGGTAAACTCCTTGGACTCGACCACCATCTCCCGGTTTTCCACCAACTCGGTCTCATACTGCCGCATCCGTTCGGGGTCGCAGTTGATGAAATCTATCGCGTCCGTGTGCTCGTGGTATTGCAGCAGGCGGTGGTAAGCCTGGTAGATGTCCGTCCAGGGATAACCGCCACCCGCCGTGGCCATGGCGATGGTGGAGAACTTCTCGGCGGTGGGGATGGCCTCGCCCTGGCGCCGCGCCAGCGCCAAAAGCCACGCGTCAGTGGAGTCCTGGTCGGCCCACTGGTTGTTGCTGTCCTTGGCGAAAGTCTTGATCCGGGCCGGCTCAGCCTGCCGCATGATCTCTTGGAAAAACATCGCCATCGTGGCTGAAACCAGGCGCGGATACGCGTAACGGGCGTTCCACCGCCGAATCTTCTGCACGTTGTCGAGCGTGATGAGCTGGAAATCCGTTCCATCCTGGCACAGCAGCGTATCGTAAGGCCAATTGCTGCCCAGGCGTGCGATGAGCGACTGGAGGTGATTCTCGCTGGCGTCGCCGAGGTTGTCCCCGGCATAACCGCCGTAGTCAATGGAGCGAACCAGCACCTTGCTCCCGCCGTCCGGCCCCTGCCAATAGAACACCGGCTCCGCCGAAGCCGGCCGCAGACATTGCCCGACGCCGTTATGGCCATGAAACAGATAAGGCACTCCGGCCTCGGCGCAATACGTCGCCAGCGGCCAGGTCAGGCCGATCACATCGTCAATCTGCGCCGTGTTCCCCCGCGCCACGCCGAGCAAATCGGGCGTGTGCCGGCCGCCGAGATAGAAGAGCCGAGCCATCAACTCCTGGCTCATCTGTTCGGTGTTGGCCGTGTTGTGCAGGGCGCCGACCTGGATTCGGCCCTCCCGAATCCGCCGCGCCAGCTCAACTGCATCCGTTTCGCTGTGGCTGCCCAGGAAGCTGGTGATCGGCTCGCTGGTCTCGATCACATACCGAAACTTGCTATCCTCGTCCCAGCCGTCGGTTTCCGCGCAGAACTGCAGCGGGCGCTCGATATTGGCGTGGCGAATCTCGGTGCGCAGCCGGTGCGGGTAGTTGCCGAAACCCAGGTCATGGTGCGAATACGAGACGCAGTAGACCTTCCACTTCTTCTGCGGCCGCCAGCCGAGCTCATGCCGGGCGAGCACCCCCGCCGCCCCCTTCGGCAACAACTCAACAATAAGTTTCGCGGGCGCGGCGAGGTCGGGGACGTGGACGGTGTTGGTTGACCTGCCCGCCGGCACCTCGCCAAGGTCTTCGGTGTGCGCAACGGACCCCAGAGTCATCCTGACCTCCAGGGCGGCGGCGGCGCCGGCATTATTGAGGTGCAGCTTGGCGACCTGCCGCAACGGTTGGCCCGACTCCACCCGGGGAAAGAACGGAGTGGCATCCACCCGCTCGATTGAAATCTGCCCTAGGGCCTCGACAGGACAAAACCAGAGGAACCAGGCCGCCAGCGCAAACCGACAGCCGTTGATAACCCTCGGAAGAACACAGCCTGCGGGATGCAACTCGTTCATGGCGGGCAAGTGTAACGATAGCCCCGTGCAGTTCAACAACAGGGCACAGAAAGTGATCCACCCGGCAAGTTGCTTGCCGGGAAGGCCGCATTGCCTCAAATCCCCGCTGCTTCGGCAAAAGCTGTCGCACCGTCATCACTTGGGCGGCCAACCCGGTTGCTGCTCGCCATCCGGCATCTGAAACCGCCCAGTCCTGGAGGGAAATCCCCCGCCCACAAGGGAGTCTCACCGTATCCTAACCGGATCCACACCGTATCCACACCGTAGATACAGCCTTGACATCCCCGCCAGGCTCAAATGCTGCGCTTATACGGGGGGTAGTCAGCACAAGTTGCTTTTTTACAGCACGTTATGAAGTCCGTTCGGACTTGCGCCCTTCTGTCGGCTGGGAGTCCTCAAGACCAGGGCCAGCGCCGCGCCCAGCAGTAACATGATTCCGCACGTGACAAACGCGTAGGAATAGGACCCGAACAGATCGCGGACCCGCCCTCCAAGGACTGAGCCAGTCACGCCGGCCACCCCAAAGGCGGTGAAGACCAAGCCGTAATTGACGCCCAGGTTGCGAACGCCATAGAAGTCCGCCGTGGCGGCCGGGAAGAGCGTGAAGATCGTGCCGTAGCACAGCCCGGTGCAGGCGGAGCCTAACAGCAACAGGGCGGGAGTTTTATACTGGACGAAGAGAAACATGTTGATCGCCTGCAGGATGGACGCGAGGACCATCGTGTTGGTGCGGCCAATGCGGTCGGAAACGAAGCCGCTCAGAAAGCGGCCGCAGGTGTTGAAAACCGCCACCACCATGACCAGCACAAAGGCGCTGTCCCATTCGGGCGCCTGATCCTGGGCCACCAGTGTGACATTGCCGATTATCAGCAGACCGGCGGAGGCCGACAGCACGAACATGAGCCAGAGCTGGTAGAACTGTCCGGTCCGCAGCATCTCATGCCAGTCCAGCTCGCAGCGCGGCGCGGATTCCGGCCCGGACTGAGCCTCAGTAGCCGCCGTTGGGGCCGGCGCGTAACCGGCGGGTGGATTGGCGAGCAGTTGGGCCAGCAGGGAGACCAGCACAATGGTGCCCAGGCCCAGGATCAGAAATGTCTGCTGAATGCTGGTGATCTTGAGCAGGTAATCGGTCAAAGGCGACATATACACCGCGGCAAGCCCAACTCCGCTCACCACGATGCCGGTGATCAGCCCCTTCCGGGCCGGCGCGAACCATTTGATCGCCGGCGGCGTAGTGGCGCAATAACCCAGCCCGATGCCCATTCCCCCGACCAATCCGAAAGTGACCATCATCAGCCCGTAGGTGTGGACAAAGGAGGACAGCACCATGCCCAGGCCGAAGATGATGCCTCCGAGCATTGCCACATAACGCGGCCCGATCCGGTCTTGCCAGCGCCCGGCGAAGATCATGGTGATCGAAAAGGAAGCGGCGGAGGCGGCAAAAGGCAGCACGGCCTGAGTCTTCGTCCAATGCCACTGCACCGCCAGCGCTTTGCCCATGACACTCCAGGCGTAAAGGGCGCCGATAATCAGGTTGACTCCCAGCGCCGCCAACACCACGGTCCAGCCGCGCATCGGGGGCAGTGTTCGTTCCTGCATATAGGTCGCCGGCGTTGGTCAGTGGACGGTCGTCGAGCTGTTCGGGGCGCAAGCCTACGGCCCAAACCCCCGCCTGGACAATAACATTCCCGGCGTTGACATTGGCCCAATGCCTCTGGCAATCTGCCGTGGCTGGCACGGGTGGGCCGCGATGGGGCCTCAAACCCGGCCAGGCCTTTGCTGGTCGCTCAACATTAAACTCAAACTGATATGAAAAGAATTCCAGCAGTACTAATCGGAGTCTGTTCGCTCTGCGTCCTGTTGTTCTCCCCCGGATGCGCCCCACCCGACTCCTCCCAGCCCGTCAAGATCGGCGCCCTGTTTTCCGTCACCGGCCCTGCCTCCTTCCTGGGCGCTCCGGAGGAAAAGACGGTGCAAATGCTGGCCGAGAAGATCAACGCGGCAGGAGGCGTCAACGGGCGAAAGCTGGAATTGGTGATCAAAGACACCGCCGGCAGCACCGAAAAGGCGGTCTCCTTCGCCAAGCAGTTGATCGAGGAGGAGAAAGTCCTGGCCATTATCGGCCCCTCCACCAGCGGTGAAACCATGCAGATCAAGGCCATCTGCGAAGAAAACCAGGTGCCCCTCGTCTCCTGTGCCGCCGCCGAGACCATTGTCAACCCGGTGGCCAAGTACGTCTTCAAGGTACCCCAGAAGGACAGCCAGGCCGTGACCTGGATTTACCGCACGATGAAGGAAATGGGCATCAGCAACATCGCCATCGTGAGCAGCACCGACGGCTTCGGCGCGGCGGGCAAAAAGCAGCTCGAGGACCTGGCCAAACCGGAAGGCATCACGATTCTCGCCAATGAAGTGTATGACAAGCAGGCGACGGACCTGACCGACGTGCTGACCAAGATCAAAGGCAATTCAAGCGTGCAGGCGGTGGTCAACTGGTCCATCGTGCCGGCCCAGTCCATTGTGGCTAAGAACATGAAACAGCTTGGCCTGAACGTGCCGCTGTTCCAGAGCCACGGCTTCGGCAACCTTAAATATGTCCAGCAAGCCGGCGCCGCCGCCGAAGGAATCCTCTTCCCCGCCAGCCGCTTGCTGGTCGTGGAAGATCTGCCCGCCAACCACCCGCAAAAACAGGTGTTGGCTACTTACAAGAAGGACTACGAGACCCGCTACAAGGAAGACGTCAGCACCTTCGGCGGGCACTCCTACGATGCGCTGATGGTGGTGGTCGAGGCGCTCAAGAATGCGGGTGAGCCCGACCGGCAGAAACTGCGCGACGCCCTCGAGAACCTCCAGGGCTTCGTCGGCACCGCCGGCGTGTTTAACTTCTCCGCCACCGATCACACCGGCCTCGATCTGACTGCCTTCGAGATGCTGACGGTCAAAAACGGCAAGTTCACCCTCTATAAAAAGTAGCGCCGATGATGCCGGCTGGATTTGACGGCACCACGCCCCGGCGGACTGGCCGACCGGGGCTTTTTCCTTGATGCGCGGCCAATGGAAAGCGGAAGCCTAGCGCTGCAGTACCTGCTGTCCGGCGTCACCAAGGGCAGCATCTATGCCGTGGTCGCGATCGGGTTCAACCTGATCTACAGCGCCACGGGCGTCATCAACTTTGCCCAGGGCGAGTTCGTCATGCTCGGAGGAATGGTGGCCGTTACCCTGGCGCATTACGTGCCGGTCCCGGTGGCCGTCGCCGGCGCGGTGGTCATTGTCGCGCTGGTTGGCTGCGCGCTCGAGCTGGCGCTGTTCCGCCGCCTGCAGCGGCATTCCGTCCTCCACCTGATCATCATCACCATGGGCTTGTCCATCGTCATCCAGGAAGTCGCGCTGCATATCTGGGACGAAAAGGTGCGTTCACTCCCCTATTTCACTGGCAGCGAAGTCTCCTCCGTCCGGTTCCTGGGCGCGGCGATATCACCGCAGGTCTTGTGGGTGCTGGGCACGGTGGCGCTGGTCGTCCTGGTTCTGCATCTGTTCCTGCGCTACACCCTTCAAGGCCGGGCCATGCGCGCCTGCTCTTCCAGCCCCGAGGCCGCCATGCTCGCCGGCATCAACATCCCCAACATGCGCACCCTCTCCTTCGGCTTGAGCGCCGCCCTGGGCGCCCTGGCGGGTTGCGTCATCTCCCCCATGACGATGACGCACTACGAAATGGGCGCGCCGCTGGCGATCAAAGGCTTTGCCGCCGCCATCCTCGGAGGGCTGGGCAACCCGATGGCCGCCGTCGCCGGCGGGTTGCTCGTCGGGGTGCTGGAGTCCACCAGCGTAAGCTGTCTCCCCGCCGTCTATAACGATGTCACCGCCTTTGTCATCCTGTTGCTCGTGCTCTTCGTCCGGCCGCAGGGGTTGTTTGGCGCGCCGGCGGCGGACACCGTGAGGGAGCACTGATTCGATGCATCGCTGCCGAGAGATTCTTCTCTTCGCCCTCTTCCCCATCGTGGTGGTGGGCGCCCAGCTCGTCATGCGGGCGACCGGAACGGAATACTGCCTCACGCAGCTGACCATGGCGATGTATTACGCCATAGTGGTCATCGGGTTGTGCCTCCTGATGGGGTATGCGGGCCAGGTATCGCTCGGGCACGGCGCATTTTTTGCCATTGGCGGCTATACCTCGGCGGTCCTGACCACGCACGACTTGTCCCGCTTCAAAAGCGCCCTCTGGACCGGCTGGCTGGAGCAGGCGCGCCTGCTCGTCGAGAAGCAGGACCTCTATGGCAACGCATCCCTGACCGTGTCCCCGTGGACCGCCTTTCTGGCGGCCATGCTCGCGACGTTCCTCATCGCCCTGCTCATCGGCTATCCGGCGCTCCGCCTGCGCGGCCATTACCTGGCGATGGCCACGCTGGGTTTCGGCCTGATCGTCAGCAAGATGCTGCTGGGCAGCAATATCACCGGCGCCGCCGACGGCATCAACGGCGTGCCCGGGTGGACGCTGCTGCCGGGGCTGACGGTCACCGGCAAGCGCGCCGCCCGCGTCGAGAACTACTACATCGCTTGTGGCCTGGCCCTGCTCGTGTTGTTGTTCCTGCGCAACCTCATCCGCTCCCGCATCGGCCGCGCGCTGCAAGCCATCCATGACGGCGAAAACGCCGCCAACGCCATGGGCATCAACACCGCCGCGTGCAAGCTCAAGGTCTTTGTGCTCAGCGCGCTGCTCGCGGCGATGGCCGGCGTCTTCTTTACCCATTACACCGGCGGCATCGCCCCCGCCGAAGCCGGTGCCCTCAAATCGGTTCGCTACGTGGCGCTGGCGGCCGCGGGCGGCATGGCCAATCTCTGGGGCGTGGCCGCGATCAGCCTGGCCCTGAATTACTTCTCCCTGCGGGGCTGGTTCGGCAGCTACGATAACGCCGTCTTCGGGGCCATCCTGATCCTGATCATCTCCCTGGCGCCCGAAGGCCCCCTCAAACCCCTCGGCCTTTGGCTCCGGCGCCTCACCGCCGCGCGCGCTCCGAAACCTGACGGCGGGTCGGGTCATCCTTCGTGCAATGCGGAAAGGAGCCCCTGACATGGCGCTGCTTCAAGTCGAGGGCGTCCGCCGCAGTTTTGGCGGGCTGGTCGCGGTGGATGGCGTTTCACTCGCCGTCAACGCGGGCCAGATCAAAGGCGTTATCGGCCCCAACGGCGCCGGCAAGACCACCCTCTTCAACATCATCTCGGGCTTGCTCAAACCGGACGCGGGCCAAATCAAGTTCAAAGACCGCCCGATCACCGGTTTCAAGCCCTACCAGATTGCGCGCGCCGGCATCTCGCGCACCTTCCAGAATCCCAGCCTGTTCCTCCGGATGAACGTGCGCGAGAACGTCATGGTCGGGCGCCACAGCCGCGCGCGCTGGGATTTCATCGGCTGCGGCCTGCGCTGGCCGGGCCAGCGCGGAGAAGAGCGCGCCATTCGCGACGCTGCCCAGGCGCAACTGGAGGGCGTGGGCCTGGGCCACCTCGCCGACCGGCCGGCGGGGGCGCTGCCATTCGGCCAGCGCCGGATGGTCGAGCTGGCCCGGGCGCTGGCCACCGAACCCGAGATGCTGCTTCTGGATGAGCCTGCCAGCGGACTCAACACGCGCGAAAAGGAAGACCTCGCCGACCTGATTGGCAAAATCCGCGACCGCGGCATCACCATCCTGCTCGTCGAGCACGATATGTCCGTGGTGATGGGCCTGTCGGACGACATCCTGGTCCTGCACAACGGCCGCCCCATCGCCGAGGGCACCCCGCAGGTCGTGCAAAACGATGCCAAAGTCATCGGCGTTTACCTGGGCGGCGAACTGCAAGCCGTCACCACCGGCAGAGATGCCTCGCCGATGCGCCCGCTCAATTAGCCCCTCATGCTACTCCAGGTCAAAAACCTCAGTTGCGGCTACGGCAGCCTCGAAGTCGTCCACGGCGCCAGCCTGCATGTCTGCGCCGGCGAAATCGTCGGCCTGCTCGGCGGCAATGGCGCGGGGAAGACCTCCCTGCTCAAGGCCATTATCGGCCTGCTGCCGCCTTGGTCCGGCGAGGTGTTCATTGACGGCCGCCCGACCACCGGCGCCCCCCCGTGGCGCAGCATAAGCAATTCCACCGTGCTGGTGCCCGAGGGCAAGATGATCTTTGCCGAAATGACCGTGCGCGAGAACCTCCTCATCGGCGGCTACCACAATCCCGACCGCGCCCTGCAAATGCAGGCCGTGCTCGACCGCTTTCCCCGCCTGCGCGAGCGCCTGCACCAGGTAGCCGGCACCCTCTCGGGCGGCGAGCAGCAAATGCTGGCCCTGGGCCGCGCCCTCATGGCCCGACCCCGGCTGCTGCTGCTGGACGAACCCTCCATGGGCCTGGCCCCTCTCCTGGTCAAGGAGATCTTTGCCTCAATCCTCAGGATGAAGGACCTTGGCCTCACCGTGCTGCTGGTCGAGCAAAATGCCATCGCCACCCTCCAGATCGCCGACCGCGCTTACGTCATGGAGACGGGCGAGATCGTCCTGGAAGGCGCCGCCGCGGATTTCACCCACAACCCCGAAGTCAAACGCGCCTACCTCGGCAAAGGCAACCGCGAAACCCCGGCCTCGTAGCCCTTGAATGCCAGCATGCATGGACGCCCATCCAACCCATTCAACCCGTCTAACTCGCTTAACTGAGATCCATGAGCACCTTTGACCGCCGATACGAACTGATCTCGCGCGCCGAGCTGGAGCAAATGCAGCTTGAGCGTCTCCAGGCCCTGCTGGCCCGTCTCCGCCGCAACGTCCGCCGCTACCGCGAGAAACTGGGCGACTTCCGCCTCCAATCCCTCGCCGACCTGCCGCGGCTGCCCTTCACCACCCAGGAAGACATGGTGCAGAGCTTTCCCTACGGCATGTTCGCTTTCCCGCTGCGCGAAGTCATCCGCCTGCACTCGACCCTTGGCCCGGACGGCAAACAATTGGTCATTGGCCATACCCGCAACGACCTTGCCCAATGGGGCCGCCTGGTCGCCCGGCAGCTCGCTGCCAGTGGCGTCACCGCTAACGACGTCATCCTTATCTCCTTGGGCGGGCTGACGCAGTCCGGCGCTGTGGGTTATGTCCGGGGCGCCGAACTCATCGAAGCCTCGGTCATCGCCGAAGACCCGCTGCACATTGATTACCAGCTCGCGATGCTCCAGAACTACCGCCCCACCACCCTCATCACCACGCCCACCAACGCCCTCGACCTCGTGCACGCCATCGAGGAGCGCCGCATTGACCCGCAATCCCTTTACCTGCGCACCGTGCTCCTGTCCCGGCCCGTGGACAAGGAAACCCGCGAGCAGCTCGCCGCCGGCCTCTTCGCTGCCATTCGGTGCAACTTCGGCCTGGGCGAAATCCTCAACCCCGGCCTCTGCGTCGAATGCGAGGTCGGCCTGTTCCACATCCACGAAGACCAGTTCCTGGCCGAGGTCTGCGACGGCGAGCTCGTCCTCACCACGCTGGCCCGCGAAGCCATGCCCCTGCTGCGCTACCGCACCCGCGTCGCCGCCGAACTCTGCCGCGACAAATGCGCCTGCGGCCGCACCGGCGTCCTGTTCCAGCCCGGCCCGCGCCTCGACCGCCGTTGCCGCGTCCGGGAAGTCTCTTTCTACGAAGCCCAGGTCGCCGAGGTGCTCGCCAAAACCCGCGCCGCCGGGCTCCGGTTCCACCTCGAAACCTCCGAACGCCAGCTCCAGGTCACCCTGGAACTCTCCGAGGAATACTTTGCCGGCGCCATGTGGCCCGCCATGGACCCCAAACGCGACATCGAGTCCGAACTCTTGGCCCGCCTCGGCATCCAGGCCGAAGTCCGTTACATCGCTCCGCAGTCCCCGCCGGCTTGAAGCCGCGTTGCGTCGCGGCGCTGACCTGCTCCATCGGCAGGATGGTAATCAAGCCGGCTGCTGCTGCGTCAGGCAGTGCACGGTGCCCCGGCCCAGCACCAGGTCCACGGCGTGCAGGCCCACGACGGGGCGGTCGGGGAAAAGTTCGGCCAGGATGCCAAGGGCGACGCGGTCGTTGGGATCGTTGAAGGTGGGCACGAGGACGGCGGCGTTGGTGATGTAGAAGTTGGCATAGCTGGCGGGCAGGCGGCGGCCATCGAAATAGAGCGGCGCGGGCATCGGCAGCGATACTATCTCCGGGCGTGAGCCGTCCTCCAGCCGCAGGTCGCCAATGCGTTCCCAGTTCTCGGCGAGCGGACGGTAGTTAATGTCCGTGCGGCGGGTTTCCTTGATGAGCACAACGGTCTTCGGGTTGACGAAGCGGCAGATGTCGTCAATGTGGCCGTGAGTGTCGTCGCCCGCCGGCCCGGCGGCCAGCCAGAAAATGTGGGTCACTCCCAGATAGCGCTTCAGGGTGTCCTCGATGTCCCGCCGTCCCAGCCCGGGGTTGCGCACTTGCACTTTCGGATCGAGGTAGCACTGCTCCGTGGTCAGCAGCGTCCCGCGGCCGTTGACTTCGATGCCGCCGCCTTCCAGAACGAAGGCTCGGCCGTTGCAGCGGGCGTGGAATATATGCTTGCGGAACCGCCTGGCTGCGGTTTCCGGAACGCGCCGGTCTTTCTGCCAGTCATCGTGCCTGGCCCAGGCGTTAAAGTGAAAGTGCACGATGGCGGTCTCACCCCGCGCGCCGCGCCGCACGAAGGTCGGGCCGGTATCGCGTATCCAACCGCGCTCGGTGGGATGGGTGATGAACTGGACGCGGCGCAGGTCGGCGCCGGCGCGCGCGAGATAGCTGCGCGCGAGCTTCGCGTCAGCCTTGCCGTTGACGAGGAGGCGGACCCTTTCGCCCGGGGCGATCTTGCGAACGATTTCCCCATAGACCCAGCGCACGGTGCCGACCTTGTCAGGCCAGTCAACGGAATTATGCGGCCAGGCCAGCCAGGTGGCTTCGTGTTTCTCCCACTCGGCCGGCATCGCAAACCCCAGTGCGGCGGGTGTCGAGGGCGCCTTGACTCCAGTCTTGTGTCTAGTCGTGCCCATACAGAAGCGAACTAAAGATGGACACAGATGCGCGCGGATTCTGCGGGCCGGACTGCGGAGTGGCATTGCACGGCCGCGGGCCGCTATCGAGGCGCGGTTCAGTATCGTTCCTATCTGCGTCTATCTTGATTTGGCCAGTAACAGGCATGGTTTGTGATATCGTGCAACGGCGACCGCCTTAGACTGCCCGGAAAACGGTTCTAATGCAAAAGCAAAAGCGCCCGGGCCGTCTCAATCAGCCCCGCCGGGAGCCGCGACGATGGTTGACACGCCCCGACCTTGCAGTCTAATTAGCTGCGACGCTGCCGCGCGAAGTATGGACACCGACAAGACGCAAAAGCCCTTTCCCTGGGGGACGGCGATCATCGCCGCCGCCGCCGTAATCATCGCCGCCTTCGCGCTGGTCGCCTATCTCAAGACCGCGCGCGGGGTCAAGGATACCGTGGACAAGGTGATTGGCACGGTACCCGAGATTGCGCGCAACTTCATGACGGGCAACATCACGCATACGTTCCGCGAGAGCCTGCCCCGCATCACCTCCACCAAGGGCGACATCCTCGAACTCGCGGTCTTCCGCTGCGACGAGACCTTCAAGCGCACCGATGAAAAGTGGGCCGGCTGGGGCTGGGTGTATTTGGGAACGACTGTCGCGGAGATTCGGGTGCCGGTCTCCTTCCGTTACCACTTGCGACTCTCCGACCCCTGGCGGCTGGCGGCGCGCGACCAGGTCTGCCTGGTGCTGGCGCCCCCCATCCGCCCAAGTCTTCCGCCAGCCATCCACACCGCCGAGATGGAACGGAGGGCGGAGAGCGGCTGGGCCCGCTTCGACAAGAACGAGCAGCTCGAAACGCTCGAACGGAGCATGACCCCCTTGCTGGAGCAGCGAGCAGGCGACTCTGCCCACCTCCAGCTTGTCCGCGAGGCCTGCCGCCACTCGGTCGCCGAGTTTGTGCAGAAGTGGCTGATGCGCGAGGGCCAGTGGCAAAAGGACAAATTCACCTCCATCGTGGTGCTTTTCCCCGACGAAGCCGCCATATCCTCCGACCAGGACCTGCTGCGCTTCCGCCACGAGCCGACCCTGCGGCTGGAAAAGAACTGATTGCGGGGAGTGCCCGGCGCTACGCCAAATCCACCGGGTCAACGTCAACAGCCAGCGAGACATCTTCCGGCAGCGCCAGCGAACGCGTTAGTTGCGCCAGCCGCTGGCTCAGGGTGGCCATGCGCAGGGCCCGCAGCATAATCTGGTAGCGATAGTAGGTCTCGGCCCGGAGCAGCGGCGCGGGCGCGGGGCCGGCCATGATCAGGTCTTTGATGCCGCCCACTGCCTTCTCCAGCTCGTGCTTCAGATGCTCGGCGGAGAGCCGCACCTTCTCCTCGTTGCGGCCCTTGAGCGTCAGCAAGGCAATGCGGCTGACAGGCGGATATTTCAACGGCTCGCGAAACTCGAGTTCCTGTTCATAGAACCCCTCGAAGTCATGCCGCCGGGCAAATTGGATCGCCGGATGAAACGGCGTGAAGGCCTGGACAAAGACCTCGCCCTCGATGTCGCCCCGGCCTGCGCGCCCCGCCACCTGAGTGAGCAGTTGAAAGGTCCGCTCCCCGGCGCGGAAGTCTGGCTGATGCAGCGCCAGGTCGGCGTAGATGATCCCGACCAGCGTGACGTTCGGGAAATGCAGCCCTTTGGCGATCATTTGCGTGCCGACGAGTATGTCAATCTTGCCGGTGCGGAAATCGCCCAGTATGCGGCGGTAATCCTCCTTGCGTTTCAGCGCGTCGGAATCCATGCGCACGGTGCGCGCCTGCGGAAAGAGCTTGGTCAGCGTGGCTTCAACCTTCTGGGTTCCCAGACCGGCGTAGCGGATCGCCGGGTTGCGGCACTTCTCGTTGGGGCAGGCGGCTGGCACCGGGGCTACATGGGCACAGATGTGGCAGCAGAGCTTCTGTTCGTGGCGGTGGTAGGTGAGCGAGACGCTGCAATTGGGGCATTCGGCGGCGTAGCCACAGAGGGGGCATTGCAGGGAAGTGGAGTAGCCGCGCCGATTCAGGAACAGAATGACCTGCTCCTTCTGCTCCAGGCGCCGGGCAATCGCTTCCTTGAGCTGCGGCGAGAAGATGGGAATTGCCTTCTCCGGCCGCGCCGTTTGCCGCATGTCCACAATCCGCACCACCGGCATTTTCTTGTTGTCCGCCCGCTCGGGCAACTGGAGCAGGGTATACTTGCCCTTGCCGCAGTTGTAGTAGGTCTCCAGCGAGGGAGTCGCCGAGCCCAGCACCACAACCGCCCCTTCCATCTGGCCGCGCACGATAGCGACGTCGCGCGCGTGGTACCGGGGCGCCTCCTCCTGCTTGTAGCTGTGCTCGTGCTCCTCGTCCACAATGATGAGGCCAAGCGGCTCGACCGGCGCGAAGATGGCCGAGCGCGCGCCGATGGCGATGCGCGCCCGGCCCTGGCGAATCTTGTGCCACTCGTCATGCCGCTCCCCGGCAGATAAATGGCTATGCAACACGGCCACCAGTGTCCGCAGCGGACCGGAGCTGAACCGGGCCTTGAAGCGCTCGACCGTTTGCGGCGTGAGCGAGATTTCCGGCACCAGGACAATCGCGCCTTTGCCTTGTGCCAGCGCGTGGGCGATGGCTTGCAGATAGACCTCTGTCTTGCCGCTGCCGGTGACGCCGTGCAGGAGAAAGGTCAAGGAGCGCGGGACAAGGGAAGCGGCCGCGGGAAGTGCCGGGATGCACCCATCCTCGGGCGCAGCAGGCCCCGGCCCGCCCGGGGACGGACGCACCCCGCCAGTACTGCGAGACTGCGCCTCGATTGCGTCCTTTGTGCCTCCGTCCATTGCGTCCTTGATGACGGTGAGGGCTTTGGCCTGCGCCGGGTTGAGCGTCAGTGGTAACGTGGGGAGAATGTGTTCGTGCGCATAAGGGTCGCGCTCGACAATCTCCGGCGCAACCGTAGCTAAGCCGCGGTCCTCCAGGTGGCGGACCGTGGCGGCGGTGGTCTTTGCCAGCGTCAGCAACTCGCGGAGTGGCAGCGCACGCCGCGCTTGGAGGATGCGCCAGACTTCCTTCTGCCGCTTGGGCATCTTTGGCGCCTCGCCAGGGAGCGGCACGGCGCGGACGTGCAGACGCTCACGCCAGTTGACCTGCTCATGGCGGACGGCGACCGGCAGGACGCTCTTCAACGCCGTCTCCGGCGCGCAGCAGTAATACTCACCTATCCAGCGGGCAAGTTTGAGGATTTTAGGCGTAACCAGCGTCTGCGCGCCGATGACTTTGAGGATGGGCTTGAGAGTGGCGCGTTCCGACTCCTCGGCCAGCCCGGTGATACACCCCAGCACCTTGCGCGAGCCGAACGGCACCTGGACGCGGCTGCCGACTTCGACCTGGTCCGCCAGTTCGGGCGGAATGTAGTAATCGAACTCCTTGCGGAGGGCGATTTCCAGGGTGACGCGGGCGATCATCGAAATATCTGTACCACTCGCCCGGGTCGGTTCCAATCAGCAAAATGCGCTTTGACCGGCGTGGGCCGCGACTCTACGCTCTCCGCGTGGAAAAGGGAATCGCCAGCACCGCCGGGCTGTTGCGCGCGCGCATCCTGCTGCGCCTGCCGCTGCCGCGGTCGTTGACCCGCTATTTGGGGCGGATGCTGTTCCGTTTCCTCTTGACGCTGCAGGGGCTGGGCTCCTTTGCCTTGATTACACTGGGGGTGATGATCAGCCGCTTCCGCGTAGCGCGGCAGGTGATCCGCCCGCTGGTGTTCGAGCAAACGGCCCGGGCCGGGCTCTGGCTTATGCCGATGTTTACGTTTATGGCCGCGGCGCTGGGCCTGGTCGTCATTGGCCAGACTGTATCGTGGCTGGCGCCGGTCGGCGCCATCAATTACCTGGGCACGGTCATGGTCGTGGTGGTGGTGCGCGAACTGGGCCCGCTCGTGACAGCCCTGCTGGTACTGGCGCGCATTGGCACGGCCAACGTGGTCGAACTGGGCACCGCCCGGGCATTGGGCGAAGTCGAGGCGCTGGAGGCGCTGGGCATTGACCCGGTGCATTACCTGGTCGTGCCGCGCGTGGTAGGCATGGCTCTGGGTGTCTTCTCGCTGACCGTTTATCTGATCCTCGGGGCTCTGCTCAGCGGTTATCTCTGGGCATTCGTGCAAGATGTTCCCCTGCGCCCTGACGACTATTTTCGCCAACTGGCCAGCGCCTTGAGTGGAGTGGATTTCGCCCTGCTGGCCATCAAGACCTTCCTGTTCGGTTCCATCATCGCGCTGGTGACCTGCTACCACGGCCTCGCGCAGCCTCTGCGCCTTGAAGAGGTGTCCGACGCGACCGTCGCCGCCGTCGCGCAAAGCATCATTGCCTGTGTGCTGGCGGACGCCCTGTTCATCATCATTTACCTCGTGACTTGACGACTCCCGTTCCAGCCCAGCCGGGTGTTCCGGCGATTGAGATGGCCAACCTGGCCTTCGGGGCGATGGCCGACGCGGAAACCACGGTCGCCGAGGACATCAACTGGACCGCCAACCCCGGCGATTACTGGGCCATTGCCGGGTTGCACGGCGCGGGCAAGAGCGATTTCCTCATGCTGGCCGGCGGCTTGATTCCACCCCAGCGGGGTGAATACCGATTCTTCGGGGAACAAATGCCCATTTTCGATGATGCCCGCCTCCACACGCGGCTGCGCCTGGGAATGGTGTTCGAGGGCGGACATTTGTTTAATCGCCTCACCGTTCTGGAGAACGTCGCGCTGCCCCTCCGCTATCATCAGAACCTGGGGAAAGCCGAGGCGGCGGTGGCGGTGGAGGAGTTGATGGCATGCCTGGAGTTGGAACCCTGGGCCCACCGGCTGCCGGGCACACTGGGCCGCGGCTGGCAGAAACGCACCAGCCTGGCCCGCGCGCTCACGCTCAAGCCGGAGGTGTTGCTGGTGGACAATCCGCTGGCGGACCTGGACCCGCGGCACGCAGGCTGGTGGATCAACTTCCTGGATCAGTTGTCCAGAGGCCACCGGCTGATGCAAGACCGGCCGGTCACGCTGGTGGTCACCACGGCTGATTTCCGGCCTTGGAAACAGCACGCGCGCCAATTCGCGCTACTGCGGAACCGCAGCCTTCAGGTGCTGGGCGACTGGGCGCAGGTGGCCGCCGCCACCGAGGACCATGTGCGGGATTTATTGACGGAAGGAACCCAAACGGAGTAATCAAAAGCCGGAATGGCCCTCCAAGACCTGACACCGCAATTGCGCACGCGCCTGAGCCGCATGGAACGGGCGGTCGGCTGGTTTGTGGCCCTGGCGATGGCGCTGCTGGTGTTCGGCTTCGCCTATTACGTCTACCACACAGCCGAGCGCAAAGGGTGGTTCCTGACCAAAGCCCCTTATTACACCTTCACTGATCGCGCCACCGGGCTCAAGGTCGGGGACCCGGTCATGCTGATGGGCCTGACAGTAGGGCAGATTACCCGCATGGAACCCATGCCGCCCGAGGAGTTTCAGCACAACATCTACGTCGAGTTCGAGATCAAAGATCCCTATTACGGTTATCTCTGGACGGTGGGCTCGCGGGCCAAGGTGACGACCGCTGACTTGCTGGGCAAACGCGTCCTGGAGGTCACCAAAGGCACCGGCGGCTACCCAACCTACATCTTCTACCCGTTGCGCGAGGTAACCCTGTCGGAAGCGCGCGGCCTGACAGACGCGTCCAACTGGCTGCTGGCGCAGGAGGTCTGGGACGAAGCCAACACCAACCTGCTGGCCAAAGCCAAGACCCCGCTGGGCAACTTCGCCGCTCTGGCCGCCGCCGGCTGCACGAACCTGCTCATTATGAACACCGCTGAGCAACGCAAGACCATGACCGGTGTGTGGAACGACGAGGAAGGCCGTTACGACTCCTACACACGGAAAAGCAAACCCTATCCCTTGCTGGCGGATGAATCGGCGGCGGTCACCGAGCGGCTGGAGAAGCTGGTGGACGAGATCGAACAGGCCCTGCCGAATATCCTGCGGCTGACCAACCAGCTTGCGGCGGTGCTCTCCAACAGCGCGAGCCTGACCTCCAATCTCAATACCGCGGCCTTGGGCGTCCAGCCGTCGGTCAGCAACATCGCTGCTCTCACCGCGCGGCTGAACCAGCCCGGCGCGCTGGGCGAGTGGTTGTTGCCGACCAACATTAGCCGCCAGCTCGAAGGCACTCTCGGCACCGCTGACACGACCCTCGCCCGTGTGGACACCAATCTGACCGCGATCGCCGAGAACCTTGGCCGTTCCCTCGACAACCTGGCCAACCTGACCAGCAACCTCAACAGCCAGGTAGAGGCCAATACAAACATCCTGGGCGAAATCTCGCGCACGATTGTGGATGCCGACACCTTTATCCAGGGCCTCAAACGCCACTGGCTCCTGCGCTCGGCGTTCAAGGTTAAAGACACTAACGGGCCGTCAGCTACCGCGCCCGGACCGCTGCGCTCCCCGAAGGATACCGGGCGGCGCTAACGGTCACTCCTCAAGGGGGGTTCCGTTGCTCAAGGAAGGGACGGCGGATTCGTGCCCTTCAGGCCAGAACCAGCAGGCAGACCAACCCGCAAACGCACAACAGCAGGAAGCCGACGACCACGCCGTCAACCAGGCCAAAACGCGCTTGCTCCGAGTGGTTCGACGGAACAACGGCCGCTTTGATGTAATCGCCGCCCTTCCGGTTTGCCGTGTAAACGATCGCACTCATGCCTGTTCGCCAGCATTCCGCGGGCCATGGCTTGCGCCGGTTTCGCCGGCAGATGCGTCACCGCGCTTTTCTTCCAAAACCGGGATTTCGGGCGCGCGCGCCCAAGTCTTAAAACTGGACATGCCGCGGCGGATCATGAGTCGGGCGCTGGAGCGGGGTCCGGGGCGCCTGCAACCGGAAGGGCACCAGCATTGGGGGATGCATGAGATGAGCTTCAAAGCCACCGGCTGCAGCATTCGCAAAGTCGGCCTCTATCCTTGGCGGATTGCGGAGCTGGATCGCTAATTATCGCAGTCTATTCATACAGTCCCTTGTTCCTGGACCGAATCGCTGCCCCGGTGCGGCAACGCTGCGACACCCGTTATGCCCCTGTGTGTATCCCATGGGGAGCGATCCCCATGGGATACACACCGTAGTCCCGCCGGATAGGCGCCGCCCCAGCGCCGTAGCTGGCTTGGCTGGAAGGTGCCTCAGGCTTGGGGGACGGACGGAGCCAGTCGTAAGGGCGGCAGTCGGCAGGCGTGGCTGGAGACACCCGGCTTGCGGCGTATCCCTTGAGCCTACCAGCCTGGCGAGACTATTCTAAACGATAGTGGCCAAGTTGGATTCTGTGCCAGAGGCAGGCAATTCGTTAGTGAAATCGCGAAATCACGAATTGAGGATTAAGGTGTGGATCAACCGAGCTTCTGGGCACGCAGCCTGGCGATTCGCTCTGCGAACGGCGGGTGGGTAGTCAGGTAATCTCCTGCAACGACGCTGACGTTCTGCACTGAGCTCCCCCGCGCAAGTTTCTCCAGCAGGCGCACCCCTGCCAGCGCGTCACCCCCGGCGCTTCCGACCAGTGCCGCGGCAAATTCATCTGCCTCCAATTCGTCCTCCCGGGAGAAGGCACTGCTCAAGAGTTGCCGCCCTGCCTTGCTCAGCCACGCGCTGGCGGCATGCCTTCCAGGGAGTTGGCGAAGCAGCAGCGAAAGCGCGGCGTCTTTGACAATCCGATTGAGGGTGTGCCGCAGGGCGATATGCGCCATTTCATGGCCGAGCGCGAAAGCGATTTCATCCCTTTGCCCCTGGCACAGCTCCAGCAGCGACCAACTCACAAACACAGGCCCGCCCGGCAGGGCTACCGCACTCGGCTCCCGCTCCGCCGTGACCCGGACAATGAAGGGGATCCTCCGCTCCTTCATGTTTGCCGCCAGCCAGCGCCCAATGTGAGCCGCAAACGTGGTGGTTTCATTCTCCCGAACCAAAGGGACCCGTTCCAGGAAAGCCGCCGCCAGGTCGCGGCCCAGCCGTATTTCAGCCCGCAACGAGTCTTCCTCTGACCCGCCTACGAGATCAAAGGCGTTCTTGGCCTGCGCGGCTTTCCGGCCGAGCGTGTATCCGATCGCCTCAAAAAATGTTCGCGACACGGCACGTTTCCTGGCGACCTGCCAGCTTGCCCCGGCCAGGTTGGAACCAGCCAGGGATCACGGCGATAACTTCGTTTGCGCTAAGTTCCACGACTATGATCGTTGCACCCAATCTCACCTCTGGGCAAGCCGCCATTCAGGTTTCCAATGGTCGGGAGACTAAATCCGTCGGCTTCCCTCCTTCCGGAAGCGGCGCGAGATCTGACGCATCGGGGGTCGAGAACGGGTCAGGGAATGACGGCGCGATAGTAACGCCGGGGTGCATTGGCTGGTTCCACGAACTGAAACTTGTTCGTGCCCGATACGTTGGTAGCCATGGGCTGCCACACGCTCGATTGCATGTTGGTAGTGGCCTCGACCACGTAGGTTTGGCCGGGGGCCGCCTCGACCGTAATCTGGACTGAACTGTCGGCACAGCGGGCGATATTCGTGAAGCACGGAGGACGCCCGGGCTCGACTACAATGTGCTCGAGAAAATCACCCGCCGCCACCCCCGCCGGGACGGTGTAACCGTTGACAATCAGACTATTGCTCAGGACAGTGTCAGGGCCGACGGTGGAGGCATAAAGGCCCCACCATTCCGAGGAATACCCGTCGAAATTCTCGCCAACCCGGTAAACAGTCGAGACATCCGGGCGGCCTTGTGAAACATGGCAATCCAAGCCGAGATCCGCGACCTGACGCGGTGTGCGGTTGGTCAAGTCCGGAATTGCATCTTCTCCGAACCGATGGAACAGCCGGTTAACCGGGTACAGGTGAAGGTAGAGTTTCTTGGCCTGCCACGGCGGCAGCCCGGCCAGGTTCGGCGCGGCGGCTCCCGGGTCGGCGGCCACAAAGAACGCGTTGGTTGCCACATACGCGGTTGCGCGATGATTGTCGTGGCCGTATTCGCCCTTTGTGTCGTGACTGATGATAACTTCCGGGCGATAGCGGCGAATCTGCTCGGCGAGATAATGGATCGCCCTGAGCTTCCCGGCCTGAACGTCGCTGCCGTCGCCTTGGAGTACTCCGTCGGCCCAGTAATCCCAAGTGGCGTCAATCGTATTCCTATAAGGATTGGGATTGAGGCTTTGCGAAGGCACATCGCGGAACCGCGGGAAAAGCGGCTCATAGCGCAGGCCGTAGGTCCAGGCCGCACAGCGGAGTTCTTCCTCGCGAACCGTCAGGTTGGATGGAATCCAATCGCCGCTGGTCAATGACACCAACAGCGTCGGAAGCCGCCTGGCGGCGCTGTAATACGTCAGCGCCCCACCGAAGAAGATCCCTTCGTCATCCGGGTGGGCGTTCACTGCCATGATGACAATCTTGTCAGGCGGCGGTTCCCACGGATAATCGGCCATCAATCGGAATTCACTGAGCGCCAGGAATGCTCCCGTAACCGTGGCAATCTTCAAGACGGTCGTGACGCTCGCGGGCTTCATTCGCTGTCCCAGAGCCTGAACACTTCGGGCGGACATGCAAGTCCACAATTCGAGCGAATCACTCAAACACTCAGTTCGACGGATAAGCCGGACACCCGGGGAACTTGCCGCTAGATCGGCGACCTCATGCCTCCCCCTTAAGCGTGGCTGAGCGCAATATCCTTGATCCGCGTCGCGAGCGAACGCAGAGTCAGGACGACAACAGCAAGCTAAACAACAACCGCGTATGGATTCCAAGTCTGAGCATCTTGAAAACCGACGAAACCGCTTTTGTCCAGTCTATCCTGCGCTACTCCTATTCCTGACAATTGGTTTACCTCCCGCTCTGCACGCAGCGGTCGCGAACAGCCGTCCGAACATCCTCTTCCTCTTCGCCGACGACCAGCGGGCTGACACCATTGGCGCCTGGGGCAATCCACATATAAAGACACCAACCCTGGACAAGCTGGTTGACGCAGGATGCAGCTTCCGGCGCAATTACATCTTTGGTGGCAATAGCGGTGCGGTTTGCATGCCGAGCCGGGCCATGCTGATGAGCGGGAGATCCTGGTTCCAGGTAGATACCAAGAAGATCAGCGATGCAAAGTTGATGCCCGAGCTGCTCAAGGAAAACGGCTATGTAACCTTCGGCACCGGCAAATGGCACAATGGCCAGGAATCCTGGCTGCGGGCATTCCAGCGGGGAAAGACGGTGATGTTCGGGGGCATGTCCGACCACTCCAAAGTCCCAGTGCAGGACCTTGGTTCGGACGGCAAGCTCACTCCCGAGCGCACGGGTGAGAAATTCTCCAGCGAGCTGTTTGCCGATTCGGTGATCGAGTTCCTCAAGAACCACGACGGCCAGAGGCCATTCTTCGCTTATGCAGCCTTTACCGCGCCGCACGACCCGAGGATGCCGCCGCCCCGGCAGCTCAAGTTCTATTACCGCAACAAACCGCCGCTGCCACAGAACTTCCAGCCGCAATTCCCCTTCGATAACGGCCACATGACCAAGTGCCGGGATGAGAACTTGGCGGCCTGGCCCCGCGCCGAGGCGGTGATCCGCGACCAACTGGCCGAATACTACGGTATGATCACCCACTTGGACCGCCAGATCGGGCGCATCCTCAAGGCCCTCAAACAGAGCGGCATGGCGGACAACACGATCATCATCTATTCCGCCGACAATGGCTTGGCCCTCGGCAGCCATGGGCTGCTGGGCAAGCAGAACGTCTTCGAGCACAGCATGCGCGTGCCGCTTATCTTCGCCGGTCCGGGCATTCCGGCCGGCAAATCCATGCAGGCATTCACCTACCTGCTCGACATCTTCCCGACCGTCTGTGACGTCACCGGCGTCAAAGCTCCGGATCGGATCGAGGGCGAGAGCCTTCGCCCATTGTGGGAAGGAAGAAAAGAGAAGGTCCGCGATTCAGTATTTCTTCCCTATATCCAGATTCAGCGTGCGGTCCGCGATGAGCGATGGAAGCTGATCGCCTACACCCAGGTCGGTCATCTCCAGTTATTCGACCTGCAACGCGATCCGGAGGAACAAACCAACTTGATAGACTTGCCGCAACATGCGGGAGAAACCCGACGGCTCCTCGCCTTGATGAAAGAATGGCAGGCCCGATTCGGCGACACGCTCGAAGTGCCGGCGGCCAGCAAGCCGTTCAAACCAATAGACCTGACCGGCAAGCAGCGCACGCCCGATCAGTGGCAACCCGATTGGATCCTGAAGAAGTATTTCTGAGACCAGAGGCAGGCGGGCTTAGGCTCGAGCCAGGCCGTAATGTCGCTCCCCCAGTTGGGAACCCAAACCACTGAAACTGGAGCGGGTGATGGGAATCGAACCCACGTGGCCAGCTTGGAAGGCTGGAGCTCTACCATTGAGCTACACCCGCGTCGCACTGGAGATGAATGGTAACCGCGAGCGGCGCGATGTCAACCCCCAGCCCGAGCTCCCAAGCCCCCAGGGCGGCTGGAACGTCAAAGCTTGAACTCCGAATGCGTGGCTGTAATCTGCGGCCCCATGAATTCGCTGCTGCTGACCAGCGGACGGGTCATTGACCCCGCCAACCATTTGGACGCCCGCGCCGATTTGCTGATTTGCCAGGGGAAGATTGCCGCCGTAGGGCCAGACGCAGCCGCCAAGGCTCCCGCTGACGTCGAAAGGATGGATGTCAAGGGGTTGGTGGTTTGCCCGGGGTTGATTGATTTGCATGTCCATTTGCGCGAGCCCGGACAGGTGGCCAAGGAGACCATTGCCACGGGCACTGCCGCCGCTGCGCGCGGCGGGTTTACGTCGGTGGTCTGCATGCCCAATACTTCGCCGGCGATTGATAATGCCGGGACGGTGGCTTTGATCCACGAGCGTGCCAGGGAGCAGGGAGTGGTCAATGTTTGCGTCGCCGGTGCCATCACCAAGAGTCTCGCGGGCGAAGAACTGGCGCCGATCGGCTCGCTCAAAAGGGCAGGGGTGGTGGCGATTACCGATGACGGGCATTGTGTGCAGAATAACGAGTTGATGCGCCGGGCGCTGGAATATGCGAAGATGTTCGATCTGCCGGTAATGGACCATTGCCAGGATTACTCCCTGGTAACGGAGGGCGTGATGCGCGAAGGCTATTGGAGCACGGTGCTGGGCCTGCGTGGCTGGCCAGCAGCCGGAGAAGAGATGATTGTGGCGCGGGATATCCTACTGGCTGAAATGACGGGAGCGCGCGTGCATTGCCAGCATGTCAGCGCGGCGGGCAGCGTGCAGTTGCTGCGCGAGGCGAAGAAGCGCGGCGTGCCGGTGTCCGGCGAAGCTTGTCCGCATCATTTTACGCTCACGGATGCGGCGGTGGCTGGCAGCGAGAAATTCTTCGCGACAGATGGCAAGGCCGTTTTTGGTTTGGATTCACGCCGCGGTCCGCTGCCGAGCTGGCCGGTGTATGACACAAACTTCAAGATGAATCCCCCGCTTGGATCGGCGCGTGATCGGGAAGCCATTCTCGAAGGGCTGACCGACGGCACCTTGGAGGCCATTGGCAGCGACCACGCGCCGCATTGCGACTACGAGAAAGACGTGGAATTCGACTACGCGCCGTTCGGCATCACCGGCCTGGAAACCGAACTGGCCCTCTCGCTGATGCAGCTTTACCACACCAATCGCCTCAGCCTGGCTGATGTGATCGCGAAGCTTACGGTCGGGCCCGCCAGGCTCCTGCGCCTGGCAAGCGGGACGCTAAGCGTCGGCGCGGTGGCCGATGTGACGGTGTTTGACCCGAACCGCGACTGGGTATTTGAGCGTGCAAACACCGCGAGCAAGGCTTCGAACAGCCCCTTCTATGGCTGGCCGCTGCGCGGCAAAGCGGTTGCCACGATTGTAGCTGGCCGGAAGCTATGGGCCGAGAACGCTACACTGGCACCGGCGTGACTGCGTGCTGATGGCTTTGGAATGAACGCTATTTTGGCTCTGGAAGACGGCTCGGTGTTTCACGGCACTGGTTTTGGCGCCCGCGCCTCGGCCTGTGGAGAGGTTTGTTTCAACACCTCCATGACCGGCTACCAGGAAATTCTAACCGATCCCTCTTACAAAGGCCAAATTGTCACGATGACCTACCCCCTCATCGGCAATTACGGCGTCAATCGGCGCGATGTGGAATCCTGGTGCTCGCATGTCGCGGGATTTGCCATTCGTGAACTCTCGCCCGTCGTCAGCAACTGGCGCGCGGAGATTTCGCTGGCGGAGTACCTTGAGCAGAACGGTATTCCAGGCATCGAAGGCTTTGACACCCGGGCGCTGACCCGGAAACTTCGTGTGCGCGGGGCGCTCAAAGGGTTCATTTCGACGGAAGGAACCAGCGCCGCGGAGGCGGTGCAACGAGCCAAGGATTGGCCAGGTTTATTGGGCGTTGACTACGTCAAGGAGGTGACCCACAAGGAGCCATTTCTCTGGGATCAGAATGAAGAGCAGAGCGCGAACTTCAAGCTGGCCCGTGGGGCTGACGCAGCTACAGCACACGAGCCCCTCCCAAAGGCGGACATGCCGATTGTGGCGTATGATTACGGCATGAAGTACAACATCCTGCGCCGGCTGCGGCAGCATGGTTTCAAGACCCAAGTGGTGCCGGCGACAGCCACGGCCGCCGAGGCGTTGCAGTTCAAGCCGGCAGGCATTTTCCTTTCCAACGGGCCGGGGGACCCGGCGGCGCTCGGATACGCTGTTCAAGCTGTCAGCGACCTAATCAAGACCGGCCTGCCGATCTTCGGGATATGCCTTGGCCACCAGATTCTGGGGCAGGCGTTCGGCGGGAAGACCTTTAAACTGAAGTTCGGCCACCGGGGCGGCAACCAACCCGTCAAGGACTTGGAATCCGGCAGGGTCGAGATTACCGCGCAGAACCACGGGTTTGCGGTGGATCCAAGGACGCTGCCGGCGGATGTGGTTGTGGATCGCATCAACCTTAACGATCAGACCGTCGAGGGCATGCGCCACAGAACTAAATCCATCTTCTGTGTGCAGTATCACCCGGAGGCGTCGCCGGGGCCGCACGACTCCACGGGCCTGTTTGCCCGGTTCCGCGCGATGATCGAGAAGCGTTGACTCAGGCATGGCGATGCTGACAAGCTGAGCACAGTGGCCCGGCTATTCTTGCATCTCACGTTTGCGTTTGACTGTGACTGGTCAGTAATGATAATCACGGCACTGAACTGAATTATGGCCAAACTTGTTGTCCTCAGCCCGGGAATGACGGGACGCAGCCAGGAGTTGAAGCTGGACAAGACCACTATCGGCCGGGTCGAGGATAACACGTTCCAGATTGCCGAGCCTTCCGTGTCCAGTCACCACTGCGAAGTGGTGTTGCGCGGCAGCGAGGTGGTGGTCCGGGACCTCAACTCCACCAACGGCACCTTCATCAACGGCGAGCGCGTGACCGAAAGCGTGCTCAAGCCCGGCCAGATTCTCCGCCTGGGCCAGATCGAAATGCGCTTTGAGACGGACGCCCCCGCGGCGCCCTCAAAGAAGCCGCTCGATCATACACTCGTCATGCAGCGCGGTGTCAGCCTCAATGAGCTGGAGCAAGGCACCCACAGCGGCGGATTTGGCACCAAGGGCGCCGGGTTCTCGAAGAAAGACGACAAGGGCAACAAGATCTTCTGGGGTGTGGTGGGCCTCGTCGGCGTTATAATCGTTGTGGTGCTCCTTTACGCCCTGACGATCGCTGGCAAGTAGATCAGGCCTCCTTCAACCAGCGGGCAACGTCCGCGGCTGCGTAGGTAATCAAGATATCCGCGCCCGCGCGGCGCATGGCCAGCAGACTCTCCAGCGTAACGGCGCGTTCGTTGATCCATCCCTTGGCGCCGGCTGCTTTTGCCATCGAATATTCGGCGCTCACCGCATAGGCGGCGGTCGGGTAGCCGAACTCGGCTTTCACGCGGTAGAGCACGTCGAGGTACGCCAGCGCCGGCTTGACCATCACAATGTCCGCGCCTTCCTGAATATCCAGCGCCACTTCGCGCAACGCTTCGGCTGCGTTGGCGGGGTCCATCTGGTAGCTGCGGCGGTCGCCGAATTTCGGCGCGGATTCGGCGGCTTCGCGAAACGGGCCGTAGAAGGCGGAGGCGAACTTGGCCGCGTAGGACATGATGGGCGTTTCCTGGAATCCGAGCCGGTCGAGTTCCGTTCGAATGGCGCGCACGCGCCCGTCCATCATGTCGCTGGGCGCCACCATATCCGCGCCGGCCTGCACGTGGCTGGCGGCAGTGCGGGCGAGCAGCTTCAACGTGGGGTCGTTTAGGATGCGGGGCCCGGACTTGTTGCTCTGGACGACGCCGCAATGACCGTGCTCCATGTATTCGCACAGGCAAACGTCGGTGATGACCAGCAAGTCGGGCAGTTCCTTCTTGAGCAGCCGCACGGCCTGCTGCACCACGCCGTCGGCCGCATAGGCGCCGGAAGCCTTTTCGTCTTTCCGGTTAGGAATGCCGAACAGCAACACCGCCGGGACGCCACATTCGTGCGCCCTGGCGGCTTCGCGCACCAACTCATCCGGCGACAACTGAAACACCCCCGGCATTGCGGCAATGGGCCGTCGCAGCTTGCGTCCACTGCGGACGAACAACGGCAGGACTAATTGCCCGGCGTGCAGTCGCGTTTCCCTCACCAACTGTCGCAACAGGGGTGATTGGCGCAATCGCCGGGACCGGTAGGCCGGAAACTCTCCCACAGGATACAAACGCATAGCGGCATTCTACGTCCGCTCGCGGAACTTCAAAAGTCAAATTGCGGAGGTTGAATGACATCGCTTGCTGGTCCGGCGCAAATGAACGGAGCTTTGCCCGGCAATTGGCAGCCCAAGAGCCGCAGGCCTGGACCGGCCGGCTTTCAGCTTTGGGGGGACACCCAGGCAACCTTCGGCGCCAGGGCCGATGCCCGAACTGTCTCAATATCGGGCACAGGCGGGGGAAGATTGTCCTGAGGTACTGGTCTAACAGGCTCCGCCGGCACCGCCTCACCGAGGCCCAAGCGCGTTGCGAATTGCCGCCCTTACGGTGCTTGCAGCGTGGCTCCGGTCCCCTGGTTGGGCTTCACGTGGTTGATCTTCACCTGGAGCGGAATGGCCGGCTGGGCTTGCTTGTTGAACGAGATGCTCAGTTTGCGCCGGCGCGAGTGGTCGTGCCCCTCGCGCGCGCGAATCTGTGTCAGGACCGCGCCGGGAATTCGCGGCGGCGGCCGCCGGTTGGAGATTTGGGCAAAGCCGCGCATCTCCAGCAACAATTTGAGCATTTGTACTTTGTCGGCCATACACCTTATCCGGAGGACCTGCCCGCAGTTCACGTGCCAGAAGGCTGTGCTCCACGCATTGGAGCCGGGCGCCAGGGGTTGGAAATGCCGCTTGGCAGGCACGCCGGGTTTTGCTTAGCTCACGGCGCCCAATGATAAGATCGCGGTTCATGCTCGCCCTCTCCCTGTGCGTCCTGGCGCTCCCGGGGGCGCTTCCCGCGCAGCAGCAGCCCGCTTGGGAAATGGAAGCGCTGACCGATCAGGGCTGGGCCGAGTTTGATTTTCAGACTGGTCTGGGCCTCGGCACCAACGGCGTGCTGGTGCGATTCGGCACTGCCTTCCTGACCGCCGACCAGGTCAGTGTCAACCAGCAGTCGGGCCTGGTGGCGGCCGATGGCCAGGTCCGCATCCAAAGCGAGAACCAAGTCTGGGCCGGCGAGCATATCCGCTATAACTTCAAGACCCGCCAACTCGAGGCGGAGCAATTTCGCACCGGCAAACCGCCGGTATTCGCCTCGGGCGAGGGCCTGCACGGCGACCTGACCAACCGCGTCTATATCGCCACCAACGGCGTCGTGACCACCGACGATGTGGCCGAACCCACGGTCAAGGTTCGCGCCAAGCACCTCAAGATTATCCCCGGCGACCGAGTCGTGGCCCGCCACGCGACGCTTTATGTGGCGGGGGTTCCCTCGTTCTACTTCCCTTATTACTCGCGCAAGCTGGCGCCGCGTTCCAACAACTTCCGCTTTGTGCCCGGGTATCGCAGCAGTTTTGGGCCATACCTGCTCAGCAGCTACGACTACTTTTACAATGACGTGCTGGATGGCACCATCCACGCCGATTATCGCGAGCGGCGCGGTTTCGGGGTCGGGCCGGACCTCAATTATCACTTTGGCCGCTGGGGCGATGGGTCATTGCGGTATTACTACCTGCACGACCAGGATCCCGACGCGGATGACACGTATGGCGGGATTCCGGACAACCGGCAGCGCGTTTACTTCACCTATCAAGCCAATCCCGCAACCAATTTTACCGTCAAGGGCGTTGTCCGTTACCAGGGCGACACCAATATTGTCCGCGAGTTCTTCGAGGGAGAATACCGCCAGAACCCGCAGCCCAGCACATACGTGGAAATCAACAAGTTCTGGCAGAATTTCAGCCTCGACACCTATGTCCAGCCCCGGGTCAACGACTTCCTCGAAACCGTGGAACGTTTGCCGGACGTCCGGTTGACCGGCTACCGCCAGCAGTTGGGGGCCCTGCCCGTGTATTACGAAAGCGAGAGTTCCGCCGGCTATTACCGCCGCCTGTTCGCGGAAACCAATTCGAGCTTCTCGACGCCTGATTTCTATGCGGCCCGAGCGGACACCTACCATCAACTGCTGCTGCCGCAAACCTTGTTCGGCTGGCTCAACGTCACCCCGCGGGTCGGGGGCCGCCTCACTTACTATAGTTCGGCCTCGGGCACCGGCGCCACCACCGGCGAACGGACCCGCGGTGTCTTTAACACCGGCGCCGAGCTGTCCTTCAAGGCCTCGCGGCTCTGGCCGGAGGCCCATAGCGACCTCTTTGAACTCAATGGCCTCCGCCACATCGTCCAGCCTTCTGTCAACTACGTCTATGTGCCCCGGCCCAACTACCGGGGCGTTCAAGACCTGCCGCAGTTTGACTATGAACTGCCGAGCCTGCGCCTCCTGCCGATTGATTTCCCCGACTACAACTCCATTGACTCCATTGACAGCCAGAACGTGATGCGCTTCGGGCTGCACAACAAGCTCCAGACCAAGCGCCACGGGAAGGTTGTCAACCTCCTGACCTCCGACCTCTATACCGACTGGCGACTGAAACCCAACTCCCAGCAAACCACTTTCGCCGATTTTTACTCCGACCTCAGCTTCAAACCGCGCTCCTGGCTGAGTCTCAACTCGGAAACTCGCTACAGCATCCAGGGCGGCTACTGGCGGTTTTCCCACACCACCCTTAACCTGCACCCCCACAAGTCGTGGAGCTGGACGCTGGGCCAGCTCTATCTTCGCGACGATTTCAGCACCGAGCCCACCGCCTTTGGCACCGGCAACAACCTCTTCACCAGCTCGCTGCTGATCCGTTTCAACGAGAACTGGGGGCTGCGCACCGCACACTGGTTTGAAGCCCGGACCGGAACGTTGCAGGAACAGAGCTATTCCATCTTCCGCGATCTTCGAAGCTGGACCGCGGCCCTCAGTTTCATCCTGCGCGACGATCCCAACCACCCGCAGGATTTCACCGTCGCCTTCACATTCTGGCTCAAGGCGTTTCCGCGGTTGGGTCGCGGCCCCGAGGCTGGCTACCACGCCTCCCTGGCCGACAGCCTGGATCCCTGATCCTGCCATCCATCTCCCCACCGGATGGTTGACAACGCTGAGGGGGGCGTACCCTGGCGTTGGCCTGCAACAGGCCGGAGGATGGCTTGTCAATGCGGTTAGGCTACGGTGTGGTTCCCATGGGGGCCGACCCCCATGGGAACCACACCGTAGCACCACCATGCCGTCACCGTATTCTAAAGCCAAAGGTGCCGGGGTCAGCAGGGACTGGAGGAGGTTGGCAGGCAGTATAACTGTCCTAAAAATGGACAGTGCTCGGTTTGGAAGTCGGGGGTGCCAATTCGGTCATGGTTGACCGGATGAGGGGGTTATATGCCACATCCAAGTGCAAATGGCGCTGATGGGTTGCGAGGTCTGTGGAATTTGCGTCCGCCGGGCATTATGCCCGGCTCCACGGCAGGCAGGATGCCTGCCGCTTCCGCGCTGAGTGGTTTCCGGAATGTGGGTGTGGGCTGGCAGGACAACGCGCGCATCGGGAGTGCGGCAGGCTCCTGCCCTGCTTGCTTTCCCTCGCGAGGCCCTCGTCACTGCTGAGGGGCTGGCGTCAGCAACTGCAGCCGCAGCTTCCGTGGTTGCAGCCGCCTTCGCCCAACTCGTCTTCAGAGGGCAGGCGGCCCAGTTCGAGGGTCTTGCTGACGTATTGGTGGATGGCATGTTTCACCTGGTGCAGTTCCTGTTGGGCATCGAGGAACTCGCGGGCCACCGGGTTGTTCAGCACCGCTTCGCGATGCTGCTCGAAGTCCGAGATTTCCTCATCCGTCAGCGGCATGGACTTCTGTTGCTTTTGCTGCAGTGCCTGGCCTTTGGATACGAGATTGTCGTACTGGGCCCGGGTCGTTTCATCCGCCATGAACCTGTCAATGTGCTGTCGGAGGGTCTTCAGCTTCGGCTCCTCCAGGATGGCCTGGCAGAGCTCACGGGTTTTCCGGTCAATCGGAGTTTCTTCAATCGTCAATGCCATATCAAAAATGCGGTTCGCCTGACTGCTCGTTGACACGGGCGCTTGGCCATTGGGCGTGTCAGCCCTTCAATACAACACATCACCACGCGAAAAGCAAATGTTCGCCGGCTGCAACTGTGTCCGCAGGGGCCCACACCGCCCGCCGCGCCTTGCTTTTGCAGCTCAACTTGGAATTGAGGGAAGCTTTCGCAGGGACATGCGCATTCCTCTCCGGCGCAAGGCGCGCGCTTGTTAGGCGACGCCGGGTTGTCTAGGTTCTCGGGGTGCACTTGATCCGCAAATCACCTCGCGGCGCCCGGCTTGTGGTCGGGCTGATGTCCGGCACCTCGGCGGATGGCATTGACGCGGTGGCGGCGGAGATACAGGGGGACGGACGCCGGTTGCGCGCGCGGGTGCTGGCGCACACGCATCAGTCTTTTCCGCCGATGTTGCGGCGGCACATCCTGCATGTGTGTCTGCATGGGACAGTAGCCGAAATCTGCGAGCTGAATTTCCTGCTGGGCGAGCAATTTGCGCGGGCGGCCCTGGCGGTCATCCACCGGGCAGGGCTGAAGCCGGGGGACATTGCGGCCATCGGCTCGCACGGGCAGACGATTCATCATCTGCCGAACGCGCAAACGCCTTCGACTTTGCAAATCGGCGAAGCGGCGGTCATCGCGGAGCGGACGGGGATCTCCACGATTTGCGATTTTCGCGTGCGCGACATGGCGGCCGGGGGGCAAGGCGCGCCGCTGGTGCCTTATGCCGATTGGGCGCTGTTCACCGACGCCAGGAGGCCGCGCATCGTGCAGAACATCGGCGGCATCGGCAACCTGACCTTTCTGCCGCCGCGCGCCGAGCTGGACGACGTGGTCGCGTTCGATACCGGTCCGGGCAACATGGTGATGGATGCGCTGGCAACGACGCTGACTCGCGGCCGGGAAACGTTTGACCGCAACGGGCAGCGGGCAGCACGAGGGCGCGTGGCGGGAAGGCTCCTGGCGGAGATGCTGGCGCATCCGTTCCTGCGGCGGCCCCCGCCCAAGACGACCGGCCGCGAGGAGTTCGGCGAGCCGTTCATGCGCCAGGTGCTCTCGTTCGCGCGGCGGCTGCGGGTGCGCCCCGAGGATTTGATTGCCACGGCGACCGCTTTCACCGCAGCCAGCATTGCCGACGCCTACCAGCGCTTCGTGTTCCCGAGGCTCAAGGCGGGCGACCTGGCCCGCCTGCAAGTCATTTTGGGCGGCGGCGGAGCGGAGAACCCGGTGCTGCGCCGCATGCTGGCGGCGCGGCTTGGCGTGGGCGAGTTATTGACGCACGAGGATTTCGGCATCGCCAACGCCGCCAAAGAAGCGCTGGCCTTTGCCCTTCTGGCGCACGAGACTTTGCGGGGCAAGCCGGGCAATGTGCCGAGGGCGACCGGGGCGCGTCGGGCGGCAGTCCTGGGCAAGATCGTGCCGGGTACAAACTAAGGAAACAGAGCTTATGGCCATACTGGATATCAAACCGGACGGTTCGTGCAAATACGACCTCGTCGCGCTGGGCGAAATCATGCTGCGGTTCGACCCCGGCGAGGGGCGCGTGCGCACGGCGCGCGCGTTCAAGGTCTGGGAGGGCGGCGGCGAATACAATGTCGCGCGCGGCTTGCGGCGATGTTTCGGGCTCAAGACCGCCGTCTGCACGGCCTTTGCGGACAATGATGTGGGCCGGTTGCTGGAGGATTTCATCCTCCAGGGCGGCGTAGGGACCGAGTTCATCAAGTGGGCGCCTTTCGACGGCGTGGGGCGCACTGTGCGCAACGGTCTGAACTTCACCGAGCGCGGTTTCGGTGTGCGAGGCGCAGCAGGCACCTCGGATCGCGGCCACAGCGCGGCCAGCCAATTGAAGCCAGGCGAATTCGACTGGAACCACATCTTTGGCCAGTGCGGCGCGCGCTGGTTGCACACCGGGGGGATCTTCGCGGGGCTGAGCGAAACGACGCAGCAGTTGGTGATCGAAGCCGTGCAAGCCGCCAGGAAGCATGGCGTCATCGTCTCCTACGACTTGAACTACCGTCCGTCGCTCTGGAAAAGCATCGGCGGCGCGCGGCGCGCCCAGGAGGTCAACCGGGAGATTGCCAGGCACGTGGACGTGATGATTGGCAACGAAGAAGACTTCACGGCCTGCCTCGGCTTCGAGGTGGAAGGCGCGGACGAGCACCTCTCACGGATTGAGACGGCAGCGTTCAAGCAGATGATTGGGGACGTGGTGAAGGCCTACCCGAACCTCAGAGTGGTGGCCACCACGCTGCGGGCGGTCAAAACGGCGACGCGCAACGACTGGGGGGCGATCTGCTGGGCGGGCGGGGAGTTTCACGAGGCGCCGAATCGCCAGGACCTGGAAATCCTGGACCGTGTGGGCGGCGGCGACAGCTTCGCCAGCGGGCTGATTTATGGCTTGCTCAAGTTTAACGATTCCCAGCAGGCCGTGGATTATGGCGCCGCGCACGGTGCGCTCGCCATGACTACCCCCGGCGACACGTCCATGGCTTCGCTCAAAGAAGTGGAAGCGCTGGTGAAAGGCGGCAGCGCACGCGTGCGGAGGTGAGGGCTTGCGGAACCGCGCCGCGAGGGGTAGGGTGTCTCCAAGCGACAGACGGTTTCCCCGGTGCTGGCAAGGCACGAGGCGATTGACGGAGCTGTCCCTTGGAAATGCGTCCGGCAGGCAGCAATCGTAACGCAGGGGCAACTGATTTATTGAACGACCTGCAGGCAATGGCAACAGGGGATAGCAGTAGCAACGCCGGAAATTGAAAGGCCGGCGAGAGTAGAGACATCAACCATAAAGGAGTTTGGATGAGACCACTTTCCATCCGCGCGCTGGCACTGTCGGCTTCGTTGCTGGTCGGCAGCACAGGATTTGCCTTTGTTCAACCAGGGAATCCACCTTTGCCCAACCTGGACAAGCGGCAGAAGCAATCGCCGCAGCTGGCGCCTGCCCAGGCGGCCGCGCTGACCGAACTGCGGGCCCAAGTGCCGAATGTGACTGTAGATTTTGAACCGGTAACCGCCGCGCCCAAGAGCGTGTCTGTGCGGAACGGCTTCTTAAGCGGGCCCGGCGGGCTGGGCAAGGGGATTTCAGCCGGCAGCCTGGCAGGCTTTGCTCCCGCCGACCCGAATCGGGTGACCAAGGCGTTCTTGCAGAGCCACGCTTCGCTTTTCGGCTTCGGACCGGAGGCCCTGGACCAGGCCCGCGTCAGCCGCGAACACGTCACCGCCCGCAACGGGTTGCGCACCGTAGTCTGGGAGCAACAGGTAGACGGCATCGCCGTGTTCGAGGCAGTCCTGATTTCCCACACGACGAAAGACGGCGAATTAGTCAACCTAAGCAGCCAGTTCGTGCCCAAAGCCGAGGCGGCTGCCGAACGAGGCACTCCCAACCGGGCGGCGCTGCTTGCCGCCCCGCCCCTCTCCGCACTCCAGGCGGTGGCCTTGGCAGCGCAGAATGTCCGGGTTGAACTGCAAGCGGAAAATGTGACTGCCTTGGCGGCGGCGGCCAATTCGAGTCAACGGCAGAAGTTCAAGGCGCCGGGATTGAGTGGCGAGGGCGATGCGAAGTTAATCTGGCTGCCGATAAACCAGCGCACGCTGCGCCTTTGCTGGGATGTGGTCCTCACCAGCCGCGCGCGCGGCGAAATGTACCGGGTGCTCGTGGATGCGCAATCGGGCGCGGCGCTGGTGCGACATTGCCTGACCGAATATCACACTGACGCCAGCTACCGGGTTTTTACCAGCGACAGCCCATCCCCGTTTTCGCCCGGCCATGCCACGCCCGCTACCGCCCAGCCGCCGCTGGTGTCGCGGGAATTGTTGACACTCTCGGCCGCAGATACCAACGCCTCGCCGCTCGGCTGGATTAGCGACGGCGACAATCAAACCCTCGGCAACAACGTGGATGCCCACACCGACCGGAACGCCGACGATTCGCCTGATCTGCCGCGCCCGCAAGGCTCGCCCTCGCGGGTATTCGACTTCCCGATGACGCTGACCAGCCAGGATCCGACCAATTATTCGCCCGCCGCAGTGGTGCAGCTTTTCTATCTGAATAATTGGATGCACGACAAGCTGTATGAGCTGGGATTCACCGAGGCGGCCGGCAACTTCCAGAGCGACAATTTCGGGCGCGGGGGCCTGGGCAATGATGCGGTGCAGGCCGACGCCCAGGATGGAAGCGGGTTGAACAACGCTAACTTCTCAACCCCGCCGGACGGCTCGCCCGGACGGATGCAGATGTACATATTCTCCGCCCCCAACCCCCGTCGCGACGGGGACCTGGACGCGGAGGTGGTTCTGCACGAGTACACCCACGGGCTGAGCAACCGGCGGGTCGGCGGAGGCGTGGGCATGAGCGCTTTGCAGTCCAGGGGCATGGGGGAGGGATGGTCCGATTTCTATCCGCTGGCACTCTTTAGCGAGGCGGACGACGACGTGAACGGCAACTATGCCGCCGGCGCCTACGCCAGCCACCAGCTTGGCGGCTCGGGCAACCTGTATAGTTATTACTTCGGCATTCGCCGCTATCCGTTCACGACGGACATGAGCAAGAACCCGCTGACCTTCAACGACATTGACCCTTCGCAGGCCGACTATTGTTCCTCAGGCGCCCCCTATCACACGACCATGTTTGGCACGTGCAGCGCGGGCACCGCCAGCGAGGTTCACAACATGGGCGAAGTCTGGTGCGTCGCCCTATGGGATGCGCGGGCCAACCTGATCAACCGCTACGGCTGGGCTGGCGGCAACCAACTGATGCTGCAACTGGTTACGGATGGCATGAGCCTTTCGCCACCCAACCCGACCTTCCTGCAGGCGCGCGACGCCATTCTTCAGGCCGACCTGGTGAACAACGGCGGGGCCAACCGGAACGAGTTGTGGGCTGCCTTTGCCAAGCGGGGCATGGGCTTCGGGGCGACTTCGCCGGCCAGTTCCACGACTGCCGGCGTGCATGAGTCTTTTGACCTGCCTGACGATTTGTCCATTACCCCCAACGCCAGCTTGATCAGCAGTGGTCCGGTCGGCGGGCCGTTCAGCCCCAACTCGATCAGCTTCACCCTGACCAACGCCGGAAGCAGCTCGTTTGACTGGGCAAGTGTCAGCCCCGCGACCTGGCTGGACCTGGCTCCTGCCAGCGGCACGCTGACGCCGGGCGGCGAGGCGGTTACGGTGACCGCCAGCGTGAACGCGTCCGCCAACAGTCTGGCGACCGGCCTTTACCCGGCTACGGTCTGGTTCACAAACTTGAGCAGCCAAGTGGCGCAAAGCCGGCAGTTCCTGCTGCGCATCGGGCAGCCGGACTACTTTACCGAGCTCTTCGATGACAGCCCGAACGACCTGGCATTTCAGTCCTTCACGTTTACCCCCGACGGGAGCGCCAGCTTCTACTCGGTGTGCCGGGAGGCAACCAACAATTTCCCAACCGATCCAACCGGCGGCATCACAGTGTCACTGAGCGACGATTCCTATGCCGCGGTCACGCTGACGGGAACCAATACCGTGGCCATCTACAGCACGCGCAGAAGCACCTTCTACATCGGCAGCAACGGCTACCTGACGCTGAACTCCGGCGACTCCGAGTATAGCGAATCGGCCGACAGCCACTTTGATCGCCCGCGCGTTTCAGCCATGTTCCACGATCTATATCCTCCTGGAGGCGGCACCATTTACCGTCAGGAACTCAGTGACCGGGCTGTGGTCACCTTCCAGGGCATCTCTGGTATCGGCACGACTCTGCCGAACAGCTTCCAAATCGAGCTTTTCTATGACGGTCGAATTCGGCTGACCTACCTGACCGTCAACTGCCTTTACAACATGGTAGGTTTGTCCGCCGGACAGAGCGTTCCTGCCGGTTTTCTAGAGAGCGACTTGAGCGGCATTGCCCCCTGCACGCCGCCGGATTTCTTGCAGGTCGGTCCCGGCACAGGCCTCGTCTCACAAGGGTATGAAGGCGGCCCCTTCACGCCTTCGAACACTTCCTACACCCTGAGCAACGCAGATACGAATTCACTCGACTGGTCGGCTTCGGCCAGCCAACCGTGGGCCACTGTGGATCCGCTTGACGGGAGCCTGGCCCCTGGAACGACGACCAACGTCACTGTGGCGATCAACGCCAACGCCCAAAGCCTCAGCCCCGACAATTACAGCGCCACGGTCACGTTCAGCAATCTGGAGACGGGCTTCCAGCAAACCCGCAATGTGTCCCTGCTGGTAGCGGCCATCCCCGGTGAAATTGGAGTGCTGGATTCGATTCTCCCGAATGACGACACGAACATGCCCTTCGGGCCGGTCATTGTGGGCTTGAACCGCACCGAGCATATCACCATCACGAACTCGGATGATACGTATGGGCTGGTGATTTCAGGGATCAACCTGGGGAACTCATTCTCTGGACTGTCCGGGGCGGCGGCAAGCGGTGCAGTCGAGCGGGTCGGCACGGCCTTGGACGTGAATCCCGCAGACCTGCAAAAACCCTTTGGGCAGAATGCGGCCAAGGGCACCGGGCCGTCATCCTGCGCCTTCCGGTGGGAGAATCCGCTGACAACCGATGCCAGAATTCTGGTTTACGCGGACGATTACTTTCATACCGCGCCAAACACATACGAGGATCAAGCGCTGAGCCTTTTAGGCCTGTCCTATACCGCCTATTACAATGGGGCTTTCACCAGCTTCGAGACTGCCCTCGCGACAGGCGGCCCCTGGGACCTGGTGGTGTTCGCCAACGACAATGACATTTGTCCACAATCCACGTTGGATGCGTTGCTTGCTTACGTCAATGCCGACGGCAGGCTCATTGCCCACACATGGAGGATGGGCACGTTTTCCAGTCATCAATTGTGGTCGGCATTGGGGGCGGTGTATGTTTCCGACGACACGACGCCGCCCGATCCGGTTTATTGGTGGGAGCCAACACATGCGCTATTCACTAATCCTGAACAAGTGCCGATGTTCACTGCCCTCGCCGCTGTCGGCTACGGCACTTACGGCCAGCGACTAAGCTTGGTGGCTGGCAACAGCGCGCCGGCCGGGTACACGACCACTGCGACTGCCAGCGCCGTGGCGATTGTGGTGGCGCCGAGCGGCCAAACGATCCTGAAGGGCTTCCTGGACGCACAGAATGGGGCCGATCTCGACAGTGACGGCAAGCCGGATGGCGTGGAATTGTGGGCGAACCTGATCAGCAGTCAGCTTGTTCCCCCAGGGTTTCAACTGGCCGGGCTGCCGGATTTCCCGGTCACGGTTGCTCCGGGCAGCAGCCTGACCTTCGACGTAATCTACGCGCCTCAAGTTGTGGTGACGAACACGGGGGTCGTGACGATCGAGAGCAACGATGCCGAAACCCCGCAGGTGAAAGTGCTGCTCTCCGGCCAGGGGATACCGGATTACCTGTCGGTGACGCCCGCGAGCGACTTCGACGCACAGGGGCCGCCTGGCGGCCCCTTTACCCCCGCTTCGACCAGCTATGTCCTGAGCAATACAAGCCCCGTCGCCATCAACTGGACAGCCTCCCCGACCCAGAGTTGGGTGACCGTGATACCGGCCGGCGGCACGCTTGCCGCCAGCGAGTCGGTCAGCGTGTTAGTGAATCTCTCGGCATCAGCCAACGCGTTGACCGTGGGCCTTTGGGAGAACAGCATCACGTTTTCCAATCTGACCACCGGCATGCTCCAGCAACGGGCCGTTGCGCTGAAGATCCAACCGGCCTTTATTGCCCTCACCAACGCTGATGTGGCGCTATTGGCAGAAAGTTGCGGCTCCGGCAATGGCGCTATTGATCCTAACGAAACGGTCACACTGGAACTGGGCCTTGCGAACATGGGCAATGTGCCTGCCAGCAACGCCGTCGTCACCCTTCTGCCGACCGGGGGCGTGAATTCTCCCAGCGGTGCGCAAAGCTACGGCACTCTGCTGCCAGGCGGACCGGCGGTGTCCAATGTGTTCTCCTTTACGGCGACGGGCACATGTGGCGGGATGCTGGCGGTCACGCTTCAAGTCCAGGCTGGCACCAGCAACTTCACTGTTGCTTTCCCCTTCCGCCTGGGCGTGCCGGATGTTGTCCTTAGCGAGAGCTTTGACACCGCCACGGCGCCCGAACTGCCATCCGAATGGACCGTCGCGCTGAGTGGCGCCGGTTCGCCGTGGACGACCACTGCGCTTGGAAAGGACACTGCCCCGAACGCCGCATTTGCGCCGGATCCGAGCTCTACCTGCGACAATCAGCTCACCTCGCCTTCGTTCCTCGCGCCGGCGACCGGCGCACAATTAAGTTTCCGTCACGCCTACAGCACCGAGTCCTGCTGCGACGCAGGCTGGCTGCAGATCTCGATCGCCGGTGGCGCGTTCACCGACATCCTGACCGCCGGCGGCAGTTTTGTAACCAACGGTTATCCCGCCGGCAATGGGTGGCGGGGCACTTCGACCGGCTATCCCGCTTTTATCACTACCATTGTCAACCTGCCGGCGGCTGCCCAGAACCAGAACGTCCAATTGCGCTGGCGGTTTACCGCCGACGGGAGCGTGTCCGGGATGGGTTGGTACGTGGACACGATCTCGGTCGGGGGCAGTTACACCTGCTGTGTTGATCCAGGCATCCCGACTCATTTCACGTGGGATCCTATCGCCTCGCCGCAATGCGCCAGCGTGCCGTTCAACGTCACCATCCGGGCGCGGAATGATGCCGACGGCATCGCCACCAAGTTCACTGGCGTGTTGGCCCTCACCGCTGGCGACTTGCTGACGACCAACACTATTCTGGCGGCGCCTTCCCTTGTCTATTCCGTCGGCGGCAATCCCTATACCGCGGGATACTCCTTTGCCCCCAGCACCAACCTGACCGTGACACATGTGCGCCATTACTTCGGCACCAAGGTCTCGATCTGGACGGATGCCGGCACGCTCGTGGCCAGTCGAGACGTTACCAGCACGGGTGGAACTTGGCTGCAAACAGCCCTGGCCACGCCGGTCCAACTCACGGCCGGCACCACGTATCGCGTGGCCGCTTACTCAGGCGGCGGAACTTACTACTGCCGCACAGACCTGGGCTCGAACTTCCCCAACGGTATAATCATGCAAAGCTACCGGTCATCGGGAGACGCGTTTCCGACCGTATCGGATACCGCGAGATGGTGGCTCGTTGACCTGGCGTACACCGCGTTAGCCGGGTATCCCCTCACTCCGACTGTCTCGGGCAACTTCGTGCAAGGTGTCTGGACTGGCTCGCTTACTGTTGGGCAGACCGCGTCCAACGTCATCCTGCGGGCCGACGATGGAGTTAGGCCTGTCGCCGCCGCCAATCCCATCGAGGTGGTTGGCATGCCGGGGATCGAGACGGAGCGCTTTGGCAACATGATGCTGTTCATCTGGCCGCTCTGGCCTGTCGGGTCGCCGGCTTTCACGCTCGAATCCTCCACCAACCTTTTGCCTTTGTCCTGGGTGCCAATTGCCCAGCCGCCGCTTCAGATTGAGGACTCGTACGTGGTTCCGGTGTACATGTTTGAGCCGCAACGCTACTACCGTTTGAAACTCACTGGCCCCTGAACCCAGGCAGCGGCGTCACGAACGCCAGAAACCACGGATCGCCTTGCTGGCCGGCAGGCCCGGCGCCGCTATTTGCCCGCGTTCAACCGGAGCAGCCAGTCGCCGGCATCGGGCGTTGGGAACTGGCAGGAGCTGCCCCCGACCACGGCCACGGCGGCGTTATTCTCGCCACTGCGGGGATTAAACCAGCTCACCACCGGCGCCGCCGGCAGCGCCGACAGGACCATCTCCAGTGTGCGGTCCTCCGGCACGTAAACCAGGGACAGGGTATTGGGATCAGCACTGGCCGCGGCAATGAACCGTCGTGGTGACTCGGAGCCGGGTTGCGTGGCAATCGCCCCCGCTTGCGGACGCAGCCGCCAAAAGTCAATCGAGTTCATGTATTTCGCCAAGTGCGACATTTGCTTGGCGGCCGGCATGAACATAGCCTTGCCCCAGAAGGGCAGGTCGGTGCCCTTTATCTTATCCTGCGTCGGTTCGACCGTTGTGTCCCAGTCCGCCACTCCCTGGGCCGCATAGCTGATCCCGGCGGGCGGCGCCAGCAGCAGGCTCCAATAGACCGCGCGCCGCACGTCGTCCGCTGCGAATCGTTTCCCGGCTTGCGGCGTGGTCCCGTTCTCGCAGGGCGCAAAGGCGATCAGCGGTCGGGCCGGTTCCTTTTGCCATTCCGAGGCAAAAGGCCCGGTCACAGCCCACTTGAACGCGTCGTCCGTGACATCCGTGATGCTGGGATAGCCGAATACATCAACCCAATTCTGATCCCGGAACTCGTCCAGGGCCCACTGCGTCTGACCGGGAAACAGCACGACTGGCGCGTGGACGCTGTCGCCGAACACCGCCTGCCCAATCTTCTTCCACCGCGCGACGTTCTTGCCTGTGGCGTCCCCTTCGAAGGCCAGCAGCCAGGCCACCGGCTCCGATCCCCAGCGGGCGACAACATACCGGACGAGCAACTCCGCCTGGTCATCGGGCAGCACCATGCTCGGATCCGTTGGCGCCTGCGTTTCCAACAGAGGAACAATCGCGCTCAGAATACCCGCCTGGCTCAGCACCTCCAGTTTCGCGTCCAGCCGCTGGAAGAAGTCGGGATTGATGCCAATCCGCTCCGGGAAACCAGTCCAGGCGACTTGCTTCCTGGCGTCCGACCCGGGCGCAACCGCCCATTGGGCCACCGTGAACCGTTGGCGGGTGCGTGTCTGCGCGTAAAACTGCCAGTCCTTGAGTTCCGCTGCGCGCGCCCCGGCCCAGGCTGTATCCGCAAGCCAGAAGAACGGCGTGCCGTCCGCATGTTCGAGATACCGGCGGTCGTGGGCAACACGCACCTGGCCATGCCTCTGGAAACGGGTCAGCCCAATCGCGGCCGAGCAAAGGAAACTCCCCTTCTGGCCGTGCAGGCCGGGATTGGCGGCGTCGGAGCACGTTGTTTTGAAGCTCCAACGGCCCGGTTGGTCGGGCGAGAAACGCACGCGCCAGGTCCTGCCGCCGTCCCAGAATCCGTCCACTTCCCTCAATTCGCCCAAAGGCGAAGTGAACAGCACGGTGACCGACGCGTCCTGCAGGGCGTTCGAATAAAGCACGCTGCTCTTGAATTCCTGTTCAAAACGGCTCCATTTAGGAATGACCGGCGTATTGGCCGCAGCGGCAGCGTTAAAGCTCCCCGCCGGCAGGACCAAAAGGGCCAGCGCGGCAAATCGTGACCACCTCGATATAACGTTGCGTATCATCTGCATTCCTTTCGTTTCGTTCACGGGACATCAGACAACAAACCGGGGAACGTGTCAAACTCTGGCTGGTGCGGCAGCTCGGTCTCGGCATCCGCCTCTGCGCCGCGGACAACTGCGACACATTGCCCGCCACGCCGGATGAGACCAGGGCCCCCCTGGCGACCAATAATTGCGGCAGACCCTGCAGGGAGCGCACCAGCCACCCCCAACGTCCTATTTCGCAGTCCGGGGCTGCTTGAAATAAAACGCCGCGATTTGCCTGGCCAGAGGCGTCGCAATCTCCTGATCGGTGTTGGTCAGGATAATAACGGTCAGCCGATCGTCCGGGAACCGCTGGAGCGAGGCCGAAAAACCGGATGTGGATCCCCCGTGGCCAATATTCTTGTGTCCCTCCGACTCACCGACATTCCAGCCAAAGCCATATTTCTTGAGCGTGCCGTCATTCAGCTTCGTCGGCGTCCACATCTGTTCCTTGCTGGCAGCCTTCAGGAGGCGTTCCCCATCCAGGGCCGCGTTCCATTTGGCCAGGTCGCCCACCGTGGAAGCCATCGCCCCGGCGGCGAACACCTCCGTCAAATCCGAGTCCCGGTTGATCCACACCTTATTGGTCTGCTCATATCCGGCAGCCCGATTACGAATGACCAGGCTTGGCAGGCGGTTGGTCGTCGCGAGCATTCCCAGCGGCTGGAAGATGCGTTGGCTCATGAAGTCCCAGTAGTTCTTCCCACTGACGTTCTCGATGATGTGCCCCAGGAGATTGTAACCCGTGTTGCAGTATTTCCACGACTCACCCGGCTGGAACTCCATCGGCTGCCTGCCGATGGCTTCGATGAACTGCTCTTGCGTCAGGCGCCGCCACAGTTGAAAGCCGTTCAGGCCGGTGTAGCTCTTGATGCCTGATGTATGCGTCAACAGATGCCGGATCGTCACGTCCGCCCACGGCGAAGGAGTGTCCCGCAAATGCCGGCTGATCTTGTCGTCCACCGAGAGCTTGCCCTCCTGCGCCAGCAGCAGAATCCCCGCCGCCGTGAACTGCTTCGTAATCGAGCCGATCTCAAAGACCGTGTCCGGCGTGGCCCGCACGTTCAATTCGACATTGGCCAGGCCGTAGGCCGCCGTCTTGACCGTCTTTCCGTCCTGGATGATCTTCAAAGCGAGGCCGGGAATCCGGTGCTGCTTCATCTGCTCCTTAATGTGCTGATCCGCCCGGTCCGCGAGCGCAACCTGCGACGCCAACACAGTTCCGGCAACCAAAACGCAGGGCCAACTCAAATATCTCATGGCCGAATCATAGCCGGGTCCCGGGCGGCGAGACCATCGCAAACTCCGCGCTCTTGCCGCCGCCGGCCCTACTCACCGCTTGCCAACCGCGCGCCGCAAAACTAACTTGCGCCTTCCTATGGAAAAAATCGTCATCATCGGCTCGGGCTGCGCCGGCTTGACTGCCGCGCTCTACACAGCGCGGGCAAACCTGCGCCCGCTGGTCCTGACCGGCCGCCAGCCGGGCGGCCTCCTGACCACCACGACCATCGTCGAGAACTATCCCGGCTTCCCGGAAGGCATTGACGGCTACGAGCTGATGGTGCGCCTGCAAAAACAGGCCGAGCGTTTCGGCGCGCAGGTCAAATTCGGCACCGTCGAAGCCGTGGACCTTTCCCGCCAGCCCTTCAAATTGACAGTGGATGGCGAGCCCGTTGAAGCCGAGGCCCTCATCATCGCCGCGGGCGCGAGCCACCGGCACCTCGGCCTGGAAAGCGAGCACAAGCTCGAGAACAAGGGCGTGACCTACTGCGCAACGTGCGACGGCGCGCTGCCCATTTTCCGCAACCAGCCGCTGGTGGTCGTTGGTGGCGGCGATACGGCCTGCGAAGACGCCCTCTACCTGACGCGCTTTGGCTCGATCGTGCACCTGGTCCACCGGCGCGACACCCTCCGCGCCTCCAGGATCATGGCCGAGCGCACACTGTCCAACCCGAAGATCAAACCCCATTGGGACTCCGTTATTACCGAAGTCCTCGACGTAACCCAGGACAAGGTCACGGGCGTCCGCCTGAAAAACGTCAAGACCAGCGCCGAGACCGTTCTCGACTGCGCCGGTCTCTTTGTGGCCATCGGCCACCTCCCCAATACGCAGCTCTTCAAAGGCGTCCTCGACATGGATGAGGGCGGCTACATCATCCCCCGGCGCGGAGCCGCCACCAACGTGCCCGGTGTATTCGTGGCGGGTGACTGCGCCGACCGCGTCTATCGCCAGGCCATCACCGCGGCCGGGCAAGGGTGTGCGGCGGCCATTGAGGCGGAGAGGTATTTGGCCCACCGGCACTGATCCCTGCCCGCAACCCCGGCATCAGCCAGCCCGAGGTCCTTCTTCCTTCAACCGCATTGAAGCATTCGCCGCGCGCCGCCGCCGCGTCCCGCGCGCTTGCGGGTTGCCCCCGAAAACCCGGCTGGACACCCATCGATTTAGTTTGACGTTGCTGGACAGCAACCCCTGGCGCGCATGGGAACCACACCGTATACGCACCGTATCCACACCGTATCCACACCGTAGGTTCAATCACGTAAGCCATTGCGGCCCCGGAGCTTACGCAAACTCACCCCTTCACCCTCCATACAAACCCGCACAAGCCCCTTCTGTACAGTGGTTTATAAAGATTTTACCCCGTTAACGACGCCTTCAGGAGTTGCAGCTGATTTTAGGCACGAAGCATGCTCAGCTGTCCTCGTCGTAGTGCCGGTGTCGCCGCGATGTCTACTTTCGGGACACTCTGCCTTGGATTTGAGACAATGAAATCGTCCGCAGTGCCGTTGAACCTGTGCCGTGGCACGGGCGTCGCCGGCATAAATTCCCGAGCAACAGGCGTCGGAAATGGGCAGGCAGGGCTCGTTTCTGCTCGACCGCAAAAACCTATGTCGTAGAATCACGCATACTATTCAAGAAAGGGCATTTCAAAATGGCAGTCACTGAAGATTTACATGCCAACTCGCCGGCACCCGAACGCCTCGGTTCGCTGCTGATCGTGGACGACGACCTTGGCGTCCTCGATTCGTTGCAGATGACCTTCAAGGGCGAATACGAGCTGTTCCTGGCCAACGACATGCCCACGGCCATTAAGCTCGCGGAAGAAAATGAGATTGACGTCGTCTTGCTGGACATCCGTCTGGGCGTCGGGGTGTCTGGCGTGGACGTGTTGGAGCGGCTCAAGTTCCTGAAACCGGACATCGAGGCAGTGATGATGACGGGCCAGGCTCCAGCCGACACGGTGCTCCAGTCGTTGCGGCTGGGGGCCTGCGAATACATCTACAAGCCTTACGATCTCCAGACCATGCGCGCCGCCGTCAGCAAGGCGATGCAGCGCCGCACACTCGGCAACGGGCACGCCGGCAACGGGGAAAAAGTCCAGCAGTTGGTCGCCGAGCTGCACAACCAGCGCATCGCGGAACAAATCGCCCAAACGCGCAGCGACATCTTCGCGAGCATCATCCACGACATCAACAATCCGCTCGCCGTCATAAACGGTTACGTGCAGCTCCTGGACGAGCGGATCAGCCGCGCGGAGCAACTGGCGGGCGAGGAGCTGGAATTCATCAAGAAACGGATGAGCGCCGTCCTGCGCCAGACCAGGAACTGCGTCGCGATTTCCCAGCGTTACCTCGACCTCCTGCGGAACCGCTCCGCCACCGACGCGCCGCCCGTCAGCGTCAGCCACTTGCTCGAGGATCTCGATCCCCTCGTGCGCATCCACCCGAGCGTCAACGGAAACGAGTTCAGCGTCACGCCGTTCGGCGAAGACGTGGCCGTCAAGGGAGACGGCACGGATCTCATGCAGATTCTGAAAAACCTCGCGGTCAACGCGTTCCAATGCTCGCCGCAGCACAAACGCGTCGAGATTTGCGGCGAGGTGCTCCGCGCGCCGCTGGACCTGGCCTCCTTGAAGGAGGGGCCAAACGACCGGCTGATCAATGTGGAGAGCATGGACAACACCGCGCCGCTGGTGAAAATCCAGGTGCGCGACACCGGTCCAGGCATTCCAGTGGAGGTGCTGCCGAAGATCTTCCGGCCCTATTTCACCACCAAAGGCTCGCGGGGAGGCACCGGCCTTGGGCTCAGCATCATCCAGTTGCTGGTCAAGAAAGGCAATGGGGCGCTGCATTGCCACACCCAGCCGGGCAAGGGAACAACCTTCACGGTCTACCTCCCGGGCGCGGGGCTGGCGAACTAGGCAGTCAGCAATCGGATTTCAGCTCTCGCCGCAAGGCTGCGCCTCAGGCAGCCGGCCTGGCCCAAGAATGCGCTGGCGCATTCCCCGGACTGTTGTATCGTTCGGCATTCCTGCAACAATACACAATATGGAACCACAAGCTGACATCGCCGTAATAGGACTGGCCGTAATGGGCCAGAATTTGATTCTCAACATGAACGACCACGGATTCACAGTCGTGGCGTTCAACCGCACCGTTTCGAAGGTGGACGAATTCCTCAACCAGGAAGCCAAAGACACCCGCGTCCTCGGGGCGCATTCCATCCAGGAAATGGTCGCCCGGCTGAAGAAGCCGCGGCGGGTAATGTTCATGGTGAAGGCCGGCAAAGCCGTGGACGAGTTCATTGAGCAGGTCCTCCCGCACCTTGAAGCGGGCGACATCATCATTGACGGCGGCAACTCCCTTTTCCAGGACACGATCCGCCGGACGAAATACGTCGAATCCAAAGGCCTGCTCTACATCGGCACCGGCGTTTCCGGCGGCGAGGAAGGCGCCCGTCGGGGCCCGAGCATCATGCCCGGCGGCTCGCCGGCAGCCTGGCCGCACGTGAAGGAGATCTTTCAAAAGATCTCCGCCAAAGTTGATGACGGTTCGCCCTGCTGCGACTGGGTGGGCGAGAACGGCGCCGGCCATTACGTCAAGATGGTGCATAACGGCATTGAATACGGCGACATGCAGCTCATCTGCGAGGCCTACAACCTCATGAAGACCGGCCTGGGCCTGAGCGCCGATCAGATGCACCAGGTCTTCGCCGAATGGAACCAGGGCGAGCTCAACTCCTACCTCATCGAGATCACCCGCGACATCCTCGGCGTCAAAGACGCCGACGGCCAGCCGCTGGTGGACAAAATCCTCGACACCGCCGGACAGAAAGGCACCGGCAAGTGGACCGTGATCTCCTCGCAGGACCTCGGCATCCCCATCACGCTCATTGCCGAAGCCGTGTACGCGCGCTGCATCTCCGCGCTCAAAGAGGAACGCGTGGCCGCGGCCAAAAAGCTCAAAGGGCCCCGGCCCGCCATCAAAGGCGACCAGAAGGAGCTGGTGGAAGCCATCCGGCACGCGCTCTACGCCTCGAAGATCATCTCCTACGCGCAAGGCTACATGCTGATGCGCGCCGCCGCTAGGGAACACAACTGGAACCTCAACTACGGCGGCATCGCCCTCATGTGGCGCGGCGGCTGCATCATCCGCAGCGTCTTCCTTGGCAAAATCAAGGAAGCGTTCGACAGGAATCCGAACCTGAGCAACCTGCTGCTCGATCCATTCTTCCGCAAGGCGATCAAAGATTGCCAGCGGTCATGGCGAAAGGTGGTCGCGCTGGCAGCCCGCAAGGGCATCCCCGTGCCCGCATTCAGCACCGCGCTGGCGTTCTACGATTCCTACCGCAGCGCATGGCTCCCCGCCAACCTGCTCCAGGCCCAGCGCGACTACTTCGGCGCGCACACCTACGAGCGCGTTGACCAGCCCCGCGGCCAGTTCTTCCATACCAACTGGACCGGCCACGGCGGGACCACCGCTTCCAGCACCTACACCGTTTAGGGATTCAGCCTGCACACTGGCACGGCCCGCTCGCCGAGCGGGCCCTGCTGCTTCTGCAGAGTCGGGCTTGAGCCGTAAAGCGCGACCGACGGCTTCTCCCCCCTTCTCCCTGCATGGCGGGGAGAGGGGGAACAAGGCAAAGCCGTGCTACCCGCCGTTCCCCGCGGGCGCGCTCACCCGCCGATACTTGATCTCGCGCAACGCCGCTGCGGTTTGCCAGGCGGCCAGCCCGAAGGGCTGCGACAACTCGATGTCGCCCGGCCGCACCGAAAGCCTCCTGTCCTCGGTGTCCAGGTCCACCAGCTTCTCGTTGTCAACCCATGCCTCGATCTTCTTCTCCGTCACCCGCACTCGGATGCGATACCAGCGGCCGGTCTCGAAGTTGACGAACTTGGTCGTCTCATTCTCCGCGGCGTCCATGCCGTCCACGCTGGAAATGCCCAACAGCGAGCCTCCCCAGCCGCCGACAATCAGGCTGCAGCAGTTAGTCCCGACCGGCACCGTCAACCCGCAAAAGAAGTCCGAACCCATCAGGCGCATAGCGTCGAGCGCCACCTCATAGTTCATCGTGGGAAACGCATTGGTCCAGTTAATGCCCGTGAACGGGTCGCCCATGCTCAACACGATCACACCGTTCTGGCAGAGCACTTCGCCGTGCCCGGCAAACGGCGTCTCGCGCCAGCCCGCCAGGCTCCTGCCATCGAACACCGCTTCCCACCCCGCGCCCTCAAACGGCGCGGGCGGCCGGGCCGCGCCTGGTGGCAGCGCCACGGCGGACTCCGGTTCGGCTGCGGGCGCCGGCGCGGCCGGCGCCGCTGGTTGCGCCACGGGCGGCGACGCCGGCTGGGTGTGCTCGGACGCGCAGCCCGCCGCCAGCAACCATCCTGCCGAAAAGGCCAATAACCACTTAGACATCATGTTCACGTTCCTCATGCGGTTTCAAGGCGCCACGGCCCGCAGCGCCCTGCCAGCCGCGCACTCCATACTAGCTTTCTGCCCCACCCTGGGCCAGAGTTGATTTGCAACCAATGAGCACACCGCCCTTTCTTCGCGCCCAACCCGACGGGGTCCTGCTGTCGGTCAAGCTCCAACCACGGGCCTCCGCCAACGAAATCGGCGAAGCCCTCGGCAGCGAACTCCGCATCAAAGTCACCGCTCCGCCCGTTGACGCCGCCGCCAACGAAGCCCTGCTCAAGGTGCTGGCACTGCAATTGCACTGCCCGCGAAACCGGGTGGATATCCTCCGCGGCCACACCTCGCGCCATAAGGTGATCAAGCTCTACGGCATGACCCCGGAAGCGGGTCCGGGAACACTCGACGCTGCGCGGGTGAGCTAACGGGGGGATGGCTCCGCGGCGAACGGACGGCCAGTGACGAAGTCACGCGCAGCATCAACCAGCTTGTAGCGAATTTTGACGCCTTGGGCGAGATTGGCATTCAGGACTTGCAGCATGCCCTCGCGGCCTTCGCGTGTTTGGAAGCCGTAAGTGTTGATTCGCGTGTTGAAAACATCGGTGGCTGGAGCTTGGGACCTGATCTTCGCAGCCAGCGCATCTGCCGTAAGCGAGTTCCACTCCTGGTCTTTCAACTTGATGAGCAGCAGGTCAACGCGGATCAGTGCGCGGTTGGCGTCAAGGGCATCAATCCCACGCTCTCGCATCCAAGCTTTCCCCTCGGCGGAGTTGAGCCAGTCATAGCGTGCCGGCTCCCGGTCGTTGGCTGAGGGTGCCAAAGGCAGGTCGATGAGCTTGCCCGTGTCGAAATCAATCGCGCCAGTAACCACCAGCTCGTTGACCGGGCCAAAAGTCAGTTGCTGTTCCAGAGGTAAGCCCATTTCGTAGGCCGCATGCACCTGAAACTGCACATTGCTGAGTGCCCCCCAGCCATTGAAGAACCAAAAGCCGGAGCCGTCATGGCGCAGGTTGAGACCTCCCGGAACTTCTGAGTCTTCTGTTATTCGTCGCAAACCGATTATTGTGCAATAACCTCCCGGAAACCCCGGCGAATAGACCGCCACCTGGACCTCGCGATAAGCGTATCCGGCGGCATCCAAATGACTCCGAGCTTCTCCTGCGAGTCTCTGATTCACCGCTGAGATGCGGGCGGATTCGGCTTCCCGGCGAGAGCGATTCGTCAGCAAAACCGGTGTGCGATCCGTCAGAAAAAGGAACGCACCGAGTGCCACGGCGACCAGAAGCAATAGCGACACAACGGCTATGAGGAGGGACTTCGTTGCAGAAACCCGGCGCGGTGTGGGAATCGGCTGGGACGGCGTAGTTCCTGGTTGAACGGACTCGCCGCTTCTGAAAGCCTCCCGCACCTCTTTTTTTGTCAGCACGATCAGCGCCCAAACGCCGAAGGGCACACCCAGCAGGCAGCCGGGAGGTGTGATCATGGCTAGAATGCTCACGGCCACTGACAAGCCGTAGGCCTGCAAGCGCAGCATGCGCGACCCGCCAACGATCACTAACCCGCCCATGCCTGCCATAAGCATTATCGGCACCACCATCGCTATCGGTCCACCGTGAGAACCTACCGAGAGCGTGGCGGCTATTGGCAGCAAAACGTTAATGACTCCACTGATGATCAGGCCAATGGCCGGGACTTGTAGCCCGCGGCGGGATTTCCCGATGGCCGCCGCGCTTGCGCTTGAGTGCGCCTGACCGCCGGGGGGGTGCGCACCAGACGATGTGCTCGCAATCGTTTCCACATCCTCCTTGACCCGGCTGGCCTGCTGGTAACGCCGTTCCGGCTCCTGCTCCAGCGTCCGCAGCACCACTTCGTCCAACCGCGCATCCACGAGGACCTTCTTTGACGGAGCTTCGACTTTGCCCGCGGCCGGCAACTCGCCGGTTAGCATTTGGTAAAAGACCACACCCAGAGAATAGATGTCGGCTCGATGGTCCACCTCGGTCGGATGCTCGCGTTGTTCGGGCGCCATATACTGAGGGGTGCCCATCACCGTGCCCGCGCCGGTGCTCGCGGGTGAGATAGCTGTTGCCTCTCCGCTGGCGGCTTCGGCTGTGCCGACCAGCTTTGCCAGGCCGAAGTCCGCCACCTTCACATGACCCTGCCGGTCCAACAGGATGTTCTCCGGCTTGATGTCCCGGTGAATGATGCCCTGGTCGTGGGCGTACTGCAGCGCGTCGCAAATCTGCGGCACGATGGCCAGCGCCTCGCGCGACGACATGCGCCCCGCCTCAAGTACCCGCCGCAGGTTTACACCGTGGACAAACTCCATCAGAAAGTAATACAGGGGCTGAGGATGCGCGGTCTCGCGGCTGGTGTCGCCGCCGGCCCGGCCAAATTCGTAGAGGGTGACAATCCCGGGATGGTTCAGCCTGGCCAGAGCCTTGGCCTCACGAGCGAAGCGCTCGGCGAAGGAGGGGTCCTGTCCAATATCCGGGGGAAGAATCTTGAGCGCGACAATGCGGTCGAGTTCCTTCTGGCGCGCCTTATAGACCGCGCCCATCCCGCCCTGACCCACGAGCTCGAGGATTTCAAGCTGCGGGAACAGGGAAGCCAGCTCGGTTACGGGAGGAGGGGTGAAACGAGGCCGCGGGCCGGAGGGCTCGCCAAGCGCCTCGGTCTGGGTGGCCTGGAGGAACTGGGCCGCGCAGCGGGGGCATGGCCCGGCCTTTGGACCGGGCGGCAGCTCGGCGCCGCAACGCTGACACTTTGAAGCATTTTCGCTCATGTCCTCAGATAAGAAATGCCCGCCGAATGTTACATCGCATTTTGTCTAGGCCTGGCTCAGGGCCTCGAGGACCTGCCGCATTTCGCTCTCGACTTCCGCCGGGTCGGCAACGGTATTGGCGATGGTTTCGCGGAAGATCTCCCGAAAGCGCTTGCGTAGGCGGTGCAGGGCTACCCGCGCCGCCCCCTCGGTCGTTTGCAGCCGGGAAGCGATTTCGGCGTAAGGCAGCGCCGAACGGTCTTGCATCAGGTGCGGCTCGAGATGATCCCACTCGCCGGCCTTGCCGGCACTCGAATGTTCGCGTTCCAGGCGGCCCAGGGCTTCTGTGAGCAGGGTCAGCGCCCAGCGCCGGTCGTAGATGCGGTCGGGAGTCAGCGCTCCGCCGCGCTCGTCTTGGAAACGTTCTTCGGCCAGTGAGGTGTCGAAGGACAGATGAGTCTGCAGCCCGCCGCGCTTTTGGGCGCTGAGACGGTCCCATTCATTGGCGAGAAAGCGCTTCAAAGCCATGCGCAGGAAGGTCCGGAAGCGTCCTTTTCCCGGGTCCACCGCGCGCAGGTAATCTTTGGACAGAAGCCGGGCAAAGAACTCCTGCGTGAGGTCCTGCGCCGCATGCGGTGGGTAGCCCGATGCGCGCACGAATGCGTAAAGCGGATACCAGTAGGTGCGACAGAGGGTATCCAGTGCCTCATCCGAGCCCGCGGACGCCTTGTCCTGGGCTTGGAGCACGACTGACCAGTGGGTGGTGACGAACTGCGGTCGCAAGGGGGCCGTCGACGATACGCTGCTGTCTGACGTTGGCATTAGGACGTAATAAGCAATCCAGCCGTCTTGTTACCTGATGAGACTGTGAACAGTGCCGTACGTCCAGTGAATTTGCTTTTGCGCGCCGCGCGTACTCAGCGCTGCGCGGGTGAACCTGCTCCCCACAAACTTGCCAACGCACTTATCGCCTCGTTCATAGTTTTCCTGGGCATAAACTCTAGCTTTCCGTGCCGCGCTGGGCCAGAATTGATCTGCAACCAATGAGCACGCCGCCGTTTCTTCGCGCCCAACCCGACGGGGTCCTGCTGTCGGTCAAGCTCCAGCCGCGGGCCTCCGCCAACGAAATCGGCGAAGCCCTCGGCAGCGAACTCCGCATCAAAGTCACCGCTCCGCCCGTTGACGCCGCCGCCAACGAAGCCCTGCTCAAGGTGCTGGCACTGCAATTGCACTGCCCGCGAAACCGGGTGGATATCCTCCGCGGCCACACCTCGCGCCATAAGGTGATCAAGCTCTACGGCATGACCCCGGAAGCGGTCGCCGAAAAGCTGGGCAAGACCTAGCCCGGATCTCCTACCCTCTCACTGCGCAACGACCGGATTTCTCAGAATCCCGGCCCCTTCAAGCTCGACTTCCGCGACATCGCCGGGCTTCATCGCGGAGGTCTTGCCCGGCGTGCCGGTGAAGATCAAGTCGCCCGGATACAGGGTGACATACTGGCTGATGTAGCTCACAAGGGCGGCCACGTCGTGAATGAGATGATCGGTCTTCTCTTCCTGGACGACCTGGCCGTTGAGGCGCATCGTCAGCTTGAGATTGCCATAGTCAACCCCGGTGAGGATCCAGGGGCCCACCGGGCCGAAGGTATCGGTCCCCTTGGCCCGCCACCACTGGATATCCTTGCGATCCTTGTCGTTCTGCCAGATCCGCTCGCTCACATCGTTGCCCGGAGTAACGCCGAAGACGTGGTCCAGCGCCTTCTCTTTGGGCACCTTGCGGCAGGTCTTCCCGATCACAACGACCATCTCAGCTTCGTAGTGAACGTCTGTGGAATCCCTGGGCAGGACAATCGGCTCCCCAGTGGCGATCAGGCAGGAGGGGCCTTTGTGGAAGGCCTGCGGGATCTGGAACAGCGGAGGAACCTTCTCATTGCCCAGGTGACTCCTGTAATTCCCGGCTAACGCCAGAACCTGCGTGGGCGTGGTGGGCGTGAGCACTTTGACCTCCTTCAGCGGGTGGCGAATCCTGGTCTTGGACCATTTGCCGAACATATCTCCCGTAAGCTGCCGGACCTGATCGCCCTCGAGCATGCCGTATGCAATCCTCTCCCCTTTCTGAAAGCGGAGAAACCGGGCCGGCTCGGCGGCATCAGTGATCCTGGCTGCCGCGAGCAGGACCAGGCAGGAGCAGATCAGTGAGAATGGCCTTTCCATTGTGTTCATGCTCGGGGAGTGTAGACCGCAGAGCGCGCGCGGCAAGGGTTTCTCCGAAGCTCACTGTCAAGGAGGCGAATGCCGGCCTCACCCGCAGAGCGCCAGCTTGCCGCCGGCTGGCACGGTCATTGGTATTTGTGGCTTTGCCTGGCTCAACCAAAACCATCTTGGCGGGGCTCGGCCCGTTTGCCAGACTGCGCCGCCTTGAGACCGTTCGTAACCTGGATGGAAAGCACGGGTGCCTTGGCGCCGTGGTGCTTTCTTGGCCTGTTCGTAGCCGCCTCCTTTCTCATGATCTGGCGGCTCGAGGCGATGAGCGAGAGCGGTGTCGAGGGCACGGTCCTCGGCACGCTTGTCATGCCCTACTGCTCGGGCATGGGCAACCTGATCTTCGCCTTCGTCCTCGGCGCCAAAGGCGGCCCCGGCGCGGAAGTGCTGACCAATTCCCTCGTCAACAACGTCACCAACATGACCCTGATCATTGGATTGCCCACGATGCTCTGGGGCATGAGCGTGCTTCCGGTCGCCAGGTCTGCCAGGAAAAAGAAGCCCAACACCAGGGAACACCGTATCAACCGGCTATCGCTCCTGCTCACCCTGACCGCTGTCCTGTTCTTCACCGGTGCGGTCTGGGCCCTGGCGCGCAACGGCACTCTTGATTTCGGGGACGGCCTGGTTCTCGTCGGGTTGTTCCTGTTCTGGCAGTGCTTCCACGTGTTCGACGTGCTCAAGAACAACGTCCGCCAGAACAAGTCCTTTAGCTGGATGCTGCCTCTCGACCTGGCCGCGCTGGCCATCGGCGCTTACGCGATCTACCTCAGCACCAATTGGCTGGTGGGCTGGTTGTCAGGCATCCAGACAGGTTTTGTCAGCGCCCGGCATCTGGGGTGGCTCAGCGGCTGGCTCATGGTCTTGCCCAACGCCCTACTCGCCTTCTACTACGCCCGGCGCGGCAATCCTGAAGTCGTCTACACCTCGCAGGTGGGCGACGGCCATATCAGCATTCCCCTGTGCATTGGCATCTTCGCCCTTTACCATCCCATTAAGGTGCCGCCGTTCTTCCACACAGGCGTGGCCATCCTCCTCGGAACCGCGGTGGTCCACTTCTTGTTCATAGCAACCCTTGGGCGGCTGCCTCGCTTTATGGGGTGGATCCTGACCGGCACTTACGCCGTCTTCCTCTACCAGGGACTGGGGACCTAAAGTCCGGATTAGCGCACCGTGCGCAACGGATCGCCCCGGAACTTCTCGCTCAATTCCACATAGGGCACCTGCGCCGCCAGCCAAAGCGGATCCTGGGCGATCGCGTCCATAGTTTGGACGGTGTTGTTGCAAATCAAGTAGATCCCCCGCCCGACTACCATGAACGATTCGAACGCCGACCCCACTCCCTGGCGCGCAAATTCGAAATCCCCCACTCCGTGCTCAACGTGGATAAGCCCGTCCCGCAAGTCCCCCATGTCGGTCAGGAAGTTCTTCTGGAACCCCCTCTTCCGGGGCCCGGTGTAGGACAGCAGTCGTCCCTTGCGGCTCGCCAGCGAAATTATCGCCCACTCGTCAAAAACGACCTTCTTATACCGGGCATTCATCTGCTCGGCGCACGTTTCAGATAACTTAATAGCCTGGTTCAGTGTCATAGCTAGGCGCTTGGCCTGCACTCTGCGATACAGCAAATCCAGGGCCATGTAACCGGTAGCCCCGGCCCGGCCCTTTGCCGATTTCCTCGACCCAATCCCCTCCAAAGTGCCAGCCCGCACAGGCAAGCACTCCTGAGGCGCCATCGTCGCAGGGAAGGCTTGCAGCGACCGATTTGGATCATTAGAGTGACAGCCGACACGGTCGGCGCATGAGTGACATTCACACGCAGGCATTCGGGACAGTCGGATCCGGTCGCGGGGGCGAGATAACCGTCAGCAAGAGCATTGCCGCCACCGCCGGCGGCAGCGCGGCGGAGGTCTATACGATGACCATCGGGGGCGAGACGATCTCCTTGTTGCCATTGCGCAATTGGAGCCAACTGGACGTTTACAAGTGGAGAGCGCGCGGGAAGCTGCCCGGAACCCCCGCCGGCCTGGAAATCACTTTCGATCACGTAAGGGTGACCGGTGAGACGGTGTCCATTAGAGACCCTGAGGGCGCCGCCAAGCTGCAGAGGCTGCTGAACGAGTGGCTGGCTTTCGCCCGAGGCAGCCAGGAACTGACGCAACAAATGGCCCACCCGACGCCGGTGCCTGTTGCGGGAGCGGCCTCGGTTCAGCCGGCCAACCTCCCCCCGCGCTTCCGGGTGGAGATTGACAAGGAAGGGCGGGTGCACATTCACTGCCTCCAGGGCAAGGAGACGCTGGCCACGATCGGGTTAAACCTCCCCGGCCTGAACAGCCTCATCAACCAGGGCCTGATGCATAAGCCCCATGCCCTGCAGGTGGGTGCGCTCCATGACTGGGTGGAATTGGACGGGGAGTTCTTCAGCTTCGAGAAAGGCAACAACGACTCCGCCAAGCTCGAAAAGGTCCTCAATGAACGTTACGTGTCCACCGCCGCGCTCGGTCAGGGCAAGGAGGTGGTGGTCTTTTCCAATGTCGCCTCCCCGACGGGTTTTGACATCCAGTTCGCGGCCAAAGTAGGCGGCGTTATCGAGCGCCGCCGGTGGCCGCTGAATGAGGAATCCCTGACGCTGTTACAGTCCCCGGATAAATGCGGGCTGCTGCCCAGGCACCTGGTGATCAAGCTGTCGCCGCCAAGCTTGATTTTCAAACGCAGGACCCCCGATGGGGGTGAACGCTATCTAGACGAAGGGCCGGAGCACACCCTGAAGGTGGTGGGAGATAATGGCGAGGAGCGATTTATTGACTTGAGCCAACCGGTGAATTACCTGCGGCTCACGGCGGTGCAATTGACAGCGGTCTTCAATCATCCGGCCATCAATTTGCACGGCGGGATTTCGCCTCAGGCCAGTGGTGCGAGTCAAAGCCCCAGCCCGGCTCAGGTGGTGACGCCATCGGATCGGCGGCCCGGGCCGATTGTCGTGAAGCTGCCGCAGCCAAAGGTTGAAACGAAACCACCGGAAGCCCCCAAGCACGAGCCCAAACTCGTTAGCGCCCAACCCAGACCTGCCGAGTCTGCCGCCCAACCGGTCCCGGCAGCCAGGCTGTTGCCGAATTTGTGGCTGGAGGACGTACTCGGCCGGCCTTCGATCCGGCATGATTGGTTTACCTTGCTGATCTACCGCAAGATGGCCGAACATTACGGCAATTCTCATGAAGATATGTTCGGGCCCATTCCTTGCTGGGCCAGCCGCCTGGGCGATGTGGACGATGTTTGCGACCGGGCATTTCGCGGGATCTTCCTTACGCAGAAGGGCGGGCTGGCTTACCTCAACCAGGGACATATTGCGCGTTTTCACAAGGAAGTCGCCTTCGTGGGGACCCTGGAGTCCGCCATCGAAGGGATTGGTGTGGGCCTCAAAGCGGTCGGCGCAGACTCGCAACAACGCGTCGTCTTCATCGTCACCGACCATTACCACGCTCACTTCGGACTGCCCGATCAAACCGTTGTCGAGGAACTCAAGCACCTCAGGGAATATGGCGCGCTGCTAATGAGTGTGGACGAGGTCCTGCACAGCCCCGAACCGATCGAGGTGGTCTGGACCGTTCCGGCTGAGCAGCAAGACGCCGATGATCCCCAGGCGGTGGAGAATGCAAGGCCCGGCAGCGCTGCTGCGGTCCAGGCGCCGTAGCCAGCCGCAGGGCGAGAGTGAAAGACGGCTGCCTGCTGACGGGCGCGTTGGTTTGACAGGCGGCTTGGCGGTTTGCCATGCTCGACGCGTTTGATGCAATGAAAAGCCAGCCTTTCACCCGCCGCGCATTCCTCAAGACCGCTGCCGCCGCAGGAGCGGCGGTCGCCTTTCCAACCATTGTCCCCACGAGCGTGTTCGGGCGGAACGCGCCCAATAGTCGCATCAGCATGGGATTGGTCGGCATGGGGCTGATGATGGGGTCGCACCATCACATCATGCTCGGGCGCGCAGAAGCGCAGGTGGTGGCAGTGTGCGACGTGGACCGCGGCCGGCGCGAGCGGGCCAGGACCCAAACCGAGAAGTCTTACGCGGCGCCAAAGGCCAGCGGCGCTTACAAGGGCTGCGACGCTTACAACGATTACGAGCGCGTTATGGAGCGCGCGGACATTGACGCCGTGGTCGTGGCCACGCCGGACCATTGGCACGCAATGATTTCGGTGGCGGCGATGCGGAGCGGCAAGGATGTTTATGTGCAGAAGCCCATGACGCTCACGGTCCAGGAGGGCCGCCTGATGAGCGACGTCGCCCGGCAATACGGGGCGATATTACAGGTGGGTTCCCAGCAGCGTTCCGAGCGCGCTTTTCGCAAGGCGTGTGAGATCGTCCGCAACGGCTGGATCGGCAAGGTCCACACCATCTACACGCACATAGGTGAATTCCCGCCCGCCCAGACGCTGCCGGAGGAGCCCATCCCCGACGGCTTCGACTATGACCGATGGCTGGGGCCGACGCCCTGGTATCCCTACCACAAGAAGCGGGTCGAGGGCAATTACGGTGGCGGCTGGCGCTGCTTCTGGGAATACGGCTCACGCAAGAACGGCGATTGGGGCGCGCACCACTTCGACATTATTCAATGGGCGCTCGGCATGGACGATTCCGGTCCGGTTAAGTTCATCCCCAAAGGACTCGAGGGCGCCGAGTATCAATCCCACGTTTACGCTGACGGCACGCGGGTCTGGAAGAACCATCCGGTGAAGAGCGGTCAGATGATCCAGTTCATCGGCGAGTCGGGCGAGGTGCTGGTCAGCCGTGGCGACCGACTGGACACAACCCCCGCCGAGCTAAAGAACCGGCCACTGGCTCCCGGCGACATTCACCTCTACGAATCATACGATCACGAGGGAAACTGGCTGGATTGTATTAAGAGCCGCAAGCCACCCATCTGCCCGGCTGAGATCGGGCATCGCACCGCAACTATCTGCCACCTGAACGGCATCGCCGAACGGCTCGGCCGGCCTATCAAGTGGGACCCGGTGAAGGAGGAAATCATAGGTGACGCCGCAGCCAGCCGCTGGCTGGATCGCCCGCGTCGCACCCCATACGTAATATGAGCCTCCCCCAATCCGCCATTTCCGGCCGCCAGGATGATCGCGGCCAGCCTAACCAACCGCCGCCGGGAGGCAGGGGCTGTTTCTGACTACCTGCCCGGAGACGAAATTATGAAGCAAGTCTTATGATAACTGAGGTGGCTTTCGCACGATGGCGAAGCGCCCAGGCTCGCCTTGGGTGGCGCAGCATTCGAGTCTGGGGATTTCTCTTCCTCAGCATGACCACGCTGCCAGCCGTTGCGGGCGTGGAGCAAACGGTCACCGACCTCCTGCCCAGGCTCGCCGCCGCCAAGGTGGAAGACCGCTATGACGCGCAAATGGAATTGCAGGCCTTGGCGGCCAATGCCGCCCGTCCCGGCGCGGAATCTGAGCGCGCCGAACTGGCCGGAGTCCTTACCGCTAAAGCCACCGACGCAGCAGTGCCTCAGCCGGCGCAGGTTTGGGTCGTGCGCCAGCTTGAGTATATCGGCGCGGCGGAATCGGTCGCAGCGCTGGCGGCATTGCTCGATGGTTCGGACGTGGAGTTGAAGGAATGTGCACGACGGGCTCTGGAGAAGAATCCTGACTCGACGGCGGGCGACCGCTTGCGCGCGGCGCTCCAGCGGGGCGGCGAGGTCAACTGGAGGATAGGACTCATTCAGTCGCTCGGGGAGCGCCGGGACAGCCGCGCGGTTGAGCTCATAAGCGGTGAACTGAGCGGCAAGGAGACCGCCCCTGTTGCAGCTTCCGCACTGGGAAAGATCGCCGACGCTCAAGCGGTGAGCGCGTTGTGGAGGGCCTACGACAGAGGCGTTGTCGGTGCCGCCGACGGATTGGTCATGGCCGGCAACCGCCTCCTCTCGGACGGCGTTGGCGATCCTTCGGCCCAGGCCGTCTTCAAGCGGCTTTATCTGGGCGGCGCCAGGCAGGCAAGCGCCAGGGATCCGATTGCGCCGGTTCAGGTGCGCGCGGCCGCTCTGATCGGCTGGGCCAAGGCCGATCCGCACACGGCCCGGCCCTATATCGAGGCGGCCCTGCGACTGCAGCAGCCGGAACTGCAGCTTGCGGCGGTATCCGCGGCCACAGCCGCTTTTGAAAAGGCTAAGGTCGGCCCCTTTCTTGTGCCTCTGTTGCCGGGACTTCCATCCACCGCCAAGACCTATGCGTTGCGGGTGCTCGACGCTTCCGCCGAGAAAGAGATCATCGCCGCCGCGAGCGACCCGGACGAATCGGTGCAGTTGGCCGCGCTCGAACGGCTCGGCCAGATTGGCAGTGCGGCCAGCATCCCGGTGCTGTTCCAGACCGCTGTCGCCGGTTCGGCCAGCGCGCGGAGGACAGCTGCGGGCGCGCTCGCGAGCATCTCCGACCGCAACGCCGGCGCGGCTATTGGCAAACTGGCCGGAGCAGGCGGCAGCCGGTCGCGCGCCGTGGCGATGGAGGCTTTGGCAGCAAGGAACGACAAGACGGCTGCGCCCGCGTTGCTGAAGTACGCAGGAGAACCCGACCCTGCGGTGAGCGCCGCGGCATGCGCCGCCCTGGCCAGGTTGGGAACCGACAGCGAACTGGATGGCTTGATTCAGCTTGTGCTGGCAGGCCGAGCAGCCGGCGCCGCGCCTGCCTTGCAGGCCGTTGCCGGCCGCACCACGGACAAGGCCGCCGCCGCTCAGAAGTTGATTGCCCAGGCACAAGCCGCCGCGCCGACACAGTTGGCTCCGCTCCTGGAGGTGCTCGCGGTGCTGGGCGAAGAAGAAGCTCTTGGCGCCGTCTCCAGTTTCGTGAACAGCAGCAAAGCAGAAATCAAAGATGCTGCGATTCGCGCCTTGGCTAACTGGCCGGATTTTGCCGCCAACAAGGAGCTTCTGGCAGTGGCTGCTGATCCCAACACGACGCGTACCCACAATGTGCTGGCCGTCCAGGCCGTCGCGCGGCTGGTAAAAGCGGCGGACAGAGAGCCGCCCGGGGCTCGCGTGGAGGTTGCGCTTTCCGCGCTGAATGCCGCCCGGCGCGACGAGGAGAAGAAGCTGCTGCTGTCTGCGCTTGCCTCGGTGCCAGACAAGAAGGCGGCGGACGCGATCAAACCCTATTTGCGCGATCCGCAGTTCCAGCAGGAAGCCGGCCTCGCCGCCATGACCCTGGCCGAGGCGTTGCGCAAACCCGACCGGCCGGCAGCCAGGGACCTGGCTCGGGCGGTGAAAGATGCCAACCTCTCCGACGAGCTAAACCGGAAAGCCAACGCGTTGTTGAACAAGAACTGATGCCCGGCGGCCGGCAGGGTTACTTCTTCACCCAAAGGTACTGCTGGACGACCGCATCGCGCAGCGTCACGACCAGCGTGCCGCGTGCAACCAGAGGAGGGTTGTCGTCATTGGCCTTCAGGCGGGCTTCGACCTTGTATTTGCCGAGTGGAAGCTGCCGTTTAATCTCCTGTTCCTGGCCAAAGAGGAAGACGGCTCCATCCTCTCGCTCGACACGCCAGTTCTGAACTTGCAGCGGATTTGCAGTCTGGCCAGTCCACCTGACTCTCAATCGCACCTCGACCAGATCGTTGGCCGGAGGCCGGGAAGTCCGGGCGGCTTCGATGGCCAGCGGGCCGGTCCAATCAACAGAGGGCGCGGGGAATCCAGGTTCGGTCAAGGCTGCCTGCGGTGGAACAGGTTCGCTTTGCGCCGACACTGCGGCTGCCGCCCGGGCGGGCATATCCACCTGAATGAAATTGGTAACCGGTTGTGAGAGCCAGTTGGTTTTGAACAGAACCACCGTCTCCCAGTTGGTCAAGCTGAGCGTGCTCCAATTAGTTTGATAGTTGTTGACGATGTTGGTTTGGAGCAGAGTGACGGTCACCGGATTGATCTGCGTCTTCTCAATCCGGTTGGTGCGATACTCGACTACCGTGTTAGTCCAGATGGCATCCACCACCACGTGGTTGGTGACCCGCCGCATATTCCAATTGGTATGAAAGGAAACCGCGTAGTTGGTCTGAAATGCGTCCACGACTACCCGGTTGGTCTCAGTGCGCAGCACGTGATTGGTGGCGTACACGTTGAAAACGTTTGTCCGCAGATGCGTGACCCAGTTGGTGTGGTACTCGTTGACAAAGTGATTGACGGGCATCGTCAATTCGATAACGTTCGTGATCCAGCGGTCAGACCAGTTTGTGCGCGTTATGTTCGCTTCCGCACCCGCCAGAGAGGATTTGGAGACCCATAACACCAGGCTTACTGTGAAAACACGCGCCAACCCTACAAGAGCTGAATTGCCAATCATAATCTCATTTATGAGTTAGCAGGCCACATGCCAAGCGGATGCGGTGTAAGTGTAGCGTCCACAGGTAGTTAGGAGTCATTCCCGGGACGAGCAGGTCCCCCTGCCATACATCAAACCGGGGGTGCCAAATGCTCCTGAGCGGCTTGGCATGCGCCGGAAGCCCGGCGCACACCAAAACCAGGCGGAAGAGCGGTAGGCTCAGGGATCGCCCGCCACTGCTGGTCAATTCAGCGTTTCGACGACTTTCGTTTCCGCTGTTGGGCTTGAAGCTTGGGAGGTCGAGCGGATTTTGGCCTGGCAGCTTGCCTGGCCGCAGGTTTCGGAGCGGTCTTCTCGTGGATTACCTGCCGCATCCGGTCGAGGTTTTTGTCAATCTCGACCCTGGCCCGGGTGATGCCTTTCTGGCTGAGGTTGATGGCGTCGGCCAGGAAAGAGCATCCCTTCTGAATGGCCGCCGGGTAGCTGCCATCCTTCATCTCGATTCCCTTGGCTTTGAGGAATTGGCTGAGGTAGTCGTAAAGTTCTTCTTTTTGTATTCGTTTCATACGCAATCCTGTTCCGGTGTTCGCCCGCAGCATCACCTACCTGTGACCAGGGGGCAATTACACAACCCGGTCAGGTTTGTAATTTCGGGCTCAGCCGTGGATTGCAGGAAGCCACGTTTGCGCGACTGCCCCATTACGCCCGGGCACAAGGCGACCGAGTTCAGCTTCCCTGCTAAACCCGACGCGGCTGAATGCTCACGGAGGGTGCTGCCGCGGCGCGTGAATACCGGGAGAAGGCAACCCCCTCAATCTCAACCAGCAAATCGGGCCGGCAAATGTCCGCCACCGCGTAAATGACCGGCACCCCACCAAAGCGCTGCTCACAGATGGCCCGGCATCTGGGCAGGTCCTCGGGACGCTTGAGATAGACGCGGATCTTGGCCAAGTCGCGAAGGCTGGCGCCGGCGCCTTCGAGACCGTGCTGACTGAAGTTCTCCTTCGCAATCAATCGTTCGATGTTGTCAATCGTCTGCTCGGTTTGCTTTTCGGGGTCGCCCGGGTAGCAGGTCTCGGAGTCAACGATGCTGGCGGTACCGGAAACCCAGGTGGTGAGGCAGTCCCCCAGCATTAGGGCAACGGCGCGCGAGAATTTCGGGCTCTGCGATGAGTACCTCGCGTCGTAGGCGTAAGCCGGGGTTTGCCGGGGATTCTCCAGCGGGAGCAGCACAATATCGTCGCGCGGGGTCTCCAGCGCAACACAGCTCATTACGAGTCCGCGGCCACCCATGCCAATGCCGGTGCTGGCCGGGTAAACGCCCTGCGCCGCCGCCGGGGCCAGCGAGCTGCAGCGAAAGCGAACCCCGCGGTAGTAGTCCGACCGCGCACGGTTTAGTTCCTGATAGCGCCCGACCTTGCCCTCGGGCCTGGTAATGCCGCCCAGGTAGAACCACGTGCGGACTAGGTGTTGGAAACCGCTGCCGGCTTCGGCCAGCGCGGCACGGGTGTGTTCCAGGACATCGAGCGTTTGCGCATAGACTCCCCGGGATGCGGAGGTCGGCTTGAAGCCGGCGCAGTAGATCCAGCGCACGCCGTCGTAGGCGACCGAAAGCGTGCGTGAGCCGAAGTGCTCGACGCGGACTGAATCACCTCCGATTGCCCAGGCCTCAAGAGCCAAAGCAGCGCCGTTGCAAGGCGGTTGCAGAATGAAATTGGCTACGGGCGCGTTGGAGTTGAAGAGGTCGGAGAGAAGTTCCTCGAAGGCCGGCTGGTCGCGGAGGTTCTTGAGGAAGACCGTCAGGACGGTGACCACCATTGTCTCGGGCTGACGCTCAAGCACGGCTTGCAGCGCCGCCAGCACCTCGCGGGCCTGCTCGCGAAATACGCCTCTTCGCCGGGGAGTAACCATAATGGCCACCCGCACAGAATCGCCCAAATCTACGCGCGAATGCATCAAGTCCACCGTCGTGCCCGGAGCGCCCGCGGCCGCGCCTATGGCCGGTCGCGCAGGCAGAGCGCGACCGCGCGAAGGTGTCTTAACCTGCGCGCGCTCAGCCGATGAAGTGGCACACATAGTCGGTGATGATAGCAGGACGGCTGCCTATCTCAAGGTACTCGCTCCTTTTATAGACTTATCTTTCCGGCTGTCGGTTTCACAAATAATTGTCGTTTCCGGGTGTTCCTTGCGTTGCGTCTGCTCGCGCCGTTCTGTGAGTTCTGAAACTTGCTGTTGTTTCGGCGACCTCCTCTGCGCAAATCCGCTCGACAGGCACGGCGGGTCTTTCCCATCATTCCGGCCACAGCTATGCCAGGCACCGAAGTTCCTTTGCAGTACCTGTTGACTCTCCCGCCACGCATGGTGCTGGAGTTCGAGGCATTGGAAGGCCGACGACGGCCCGAATGGATTGCAGCCTGCGATCCGCCCGGTCAGCCCTTGGGATCAGGGGGCGGCACGGCTAATCTCCTGGCGGAAGCCTGGCGCGCAAGCGCCCCCACCGAGTCGTTTGCCGCCTGGCTCCGCCAGAGCCGCAAGCTCATCCTGCATGCGGGTGGCCTGAGCCGGCGTCTGCCCGCCTACGCGCCCGTCGGCAAATTGCTCATGCCGCTCCCCGTGTTTCGCTGGTCGCGCGGCCAGCGACTGGACCAGTCGCTGCTCGATGTGCAATTGCCTGACTACCAGCGCGTCCTGGCCCATGCCGGGCCACGCACCGCCGCCCTGGTTACCAGCGGGGACGTGCTGCTGCGCTTCACTCGCGATCTGCCGCCCTTCCCTGAAGTGGATGTCCTCGGTCTTGGCATGAGAGTGGCGCCTGAGAGGGCGAAGGACTTCGGCGTGTTCTTTTCCCCGCGCGCTCATCCGACCGAACTGGCGTTCTTCCTGCAGAAGCCCGCCGCGACAAAGATTCGCGAGTTAGCAGAGGATTATCTCTGCTTGATTGACACTGGCATGTGGCTGTTGAGCGAGCGGGCGGTGGAGGTGCTGATGGAACGGTGCGGCTGGGAGACGAGCCGGTTCGCCGGCGGCGCACCGCGCCGCTACGAGCTCTACGCCGAGTTTGGCCTCGCCCTCGGCAAAACGCCCACGGCTCGCGAGGCAGCGGTTAATGCGCTGACTTGCGCCGTGGTGCCGCTGCCCGAAGCTGAGTTCTATCACTTCGGCACGAACGGCCAGATGATCGAGTCGGTCTCGGCCTTGCAGAACCTGGTCCTGGATGAAACCAAGGTCGGCCGGACGGGTGCGCGTCAGCAGCCGGACCAGGTGACCCAAAACTCACGCTTTGACGCCGCCTTGCGCCGACAGGGCAACCACACGCTATGGGTAGAGAACAGCGTGGTGCCGTCGGGCTGGCAGCTTGCCTCGCAGCACGTGCTCACCGGCGTGCCGGAAAACGAATGGGCCCTCAGCCTGCCGGCCGGCGTCTGCCTGGACTTCGTGCCGATCGGAAAGGACCAAATCTGCGTTCGCGCCTACGGCTTCAACGACGCCTTCCAGGGACCGCTCGGCGACGCCTCCACCCGCTGGTTTGGCCGCCCGCCCGCTGACTGGTTTGCTGCGCGTGGTATTCGGCCCGAAGACGGCGCCCTTGATCCGCAGGCCGATCTTCAATCCTGCGCGCTCTTTCCGGTTCTGCCGGAAGCCAAGCTCGATCCGCGGTTTATCGAGTGGCTGTTTGCAACCGCGCCCCAACGCGAGACTGGCTTCGCCCGTCGCTGGTGCGAGCTGCCCCGGCTTTCCGCGCAACAAATCCTCGACAAAGTCAACGTGCGCCGCATTTACGAGCAACGCTCCCGTCTGCGCCAGGCCTGCCTCTCGCCGATGCTCAGGAACTTTCGCTGGAGCGTGTTCTTCCGGCTCGACCTTGAAGCGACGGCGCGCGCCTTTGCCGCAGGCGCCGGCGCATTGCCCGAACTCCAGCTCGACGACCACGACGACCCGATGCAGTTGGTTCACGACCAGATGTTCCGCTCCGCTGTGCTGCGGCATCGCGGCGGGCCGGGCTGGGAGAAGTTTGAGGCGGGCGCGTTCGCCCGGTTGCGGGAGATGATTGTCCAGGAAACGCGGCTCCTGCCCGCCAGCCCGCGACGCAACGTCATGGAGGATCAGATCGTCTGGGCCCGCAGCCCGATCCGGTTCGATCTGGCCGGCGGCTGGACTGACACGCCGCCTTACTGCATCGAGCACGGCGGCAAAGTGCTCAACGTCGCCGCCGATCTCAACGGCCAGCCGCCCATCCAGGTCTTTGCCAAACTCTCCGAACGCCCCGAGCTGGTTATGCGCTCGATTGACCTCGGTGTCGAAGAGCGCGTGCGCACCTACGCTGAGCTGGACACGTTCTCCCGCCCCGACAGCCCATTCGCGCTGGCCAAAGCCGCTTTCGCGCTCGCCGGGTTTCTCCCCCGGTTCCACGCGCAAGGCGGGTGCGGCTCGCTGGAGCAGCAACTGCGCGAGTTCGGCGCCGGCATTGAAATCTCCCTCCTCGCTGCCGTGCCCAAAGGCTCGGGACTGGGCACCAGCAGCATCCTCGCGGCCACGGTGCTGGCCGCGCTGGGTGATTTGTGCGGGTTGGACTGGGATCGCAACACGCTGTTCACGCGCACACTGGCGCTGGAGCAGTTGCTCACCACCGGTGGCGGCTGGCAGGACCAGGCGGGCGCGATCTTCCGCGGCATCAAGCTCATCGAGACATCGGCTGGGTTGGCCCAGAGGCCCGCCATCGGCTGGCTGCCGCATCACCTTTTCGACCACGACTACGCCAACCGCTCGATCCTGCTCTATTACACGGGCATTACGCGCCTGGCCAAGAACATCCTCGCCGAGATTGTCCGCGGCCTCTTCCTTAACTCGCCCTCGCATCTGGGCATCATTGCCGACATCGGTGCCAATGCCGATTTCGCCAGCGCCGCGATCCAGAAGTGCGACTACGACCTGCTTCTGGCTGCCATTCGCAACAGTTGGACGTTGAACCAGCGCTTGGACTCCGGCACAAACCCGCCCGAGGTGCAGCAAATTCTCGATCGGGTCAACGACTGCCTGGGCGCCGTCAAGCTGCTTGGCGCCGGTGGCGGAGGGTATCTGCTATTGTTCGGCAAGGACGAAACTGCCGCGGGCCGGATCAAGCAACTGCTGACCCAGCATCCCCCCAACGCCCGCGCCCGCTTCGTGGACTTCAGCCTCTCGACTACCGGCCTGCAACTCACCCGAAGTTGACACGGCACAAACCTGCCGCCCGGAGCTTCTCCGATGGCGCGGCGCAAGTCAGCTACAGCGTGGTTGATCTGCGTCTCAGGAACCGCTACATACCCCCGTGCCCAAGTTGAAGCGGCACGACATCATGATTCGACGGAGCTATATATACGTTCTACCAATTGTATTGGCGTTGGCAGCCTCAGGAACCGGAGTCACGGCTGCGGCACTGAAAGTGCAGGGATTGAAGTGTGAGTACCGGGTCAATCCACTCGGGCTCGATACGCCGCAGCCACGGCTGAGTTGGCGGCTGGAATCGCCGGAGCGCGGCCAGACCCAGACGGCTTACCAGGTGCTGGCGGCATCAACCAGGGCTCTGCTCTCCAAAGACGAAGCCGACTTGTGGGACAGTGGGAAAGTGATCTCGGGCAAATCGGTCCACGTGGTCTATGGCGGGCGGGCGTTGCGCCCCGGTCAGCGGGTGTTTTGGAAGGTGCGCGCCTGGGATCGCGACGACCGGCCCTCGGGCTACAGCGCAGAGGCGTGGTGGGAGATGGGATTGCTGGAACCGGGGGACTGGCGGGCGGTTTGGATCGCGCGCCAGCCAAGTGAGCCGCGCTCGGAGCAGCAGATGTTTGAGGATGATCCGGCGCCGCTGTTCCGGAAGGAGTTCCTGCTCGAGAAGAAGCTCCGGCGCGCGCGGCTCTATGTGAGCGGGCTGGGTTACTGCGAAATGCGCCTCAATGGGCAGCGCGTTGGGGACCAGGAGCTTGACCCCGGCTGGACCACCTACTCGAAGCGCGTGCTCTACTCAACTTACGATGTGACGGCCCAGTTGAAGCGCGGCTGCAACGCGCTGGGGGTGATGTTGGGGAACGGCTGGTTCAATCCTCTGCCGCTACGGCTCTGGGGCCACATCAATCCGCGCGAGAATCTGACCATCGGGAAGCCCCGTGTCATTGCGCAGCTTGTCGCCGAGTTCGAGGACGACACCGTGCAGACGGTCGTTACCGATGAAAGCTGGAAGGTGGGCGATGGTCCCATTCTGCGAAATAGTGTGTACCTGGGCGAGGTGTATGACGCGCGGAAGGAGGCGCAGGGATGGGACATGCCTGGGTTCGATGACTCAGGCTGGCAGCCGGCTGTATGCGCGGTTGAGGCGCTCGGGCCTTTGCGGGCGCAGGATGCGCCGCCGATTCGGGTGACGCGCGTCCTGAAGCCGGTCAAGCTCACCGAGCCGAAACCGGGGGTTTATATCTTCGACCTGGGGCAGAACTTCGCCGGGTGGATCCGGCTGCGAGTGCAGGGCGCAGCGGGGACGCGTGTGCGGCTGCGCTATGGAGAGTTGCTATACCCGGACGGCACGCTCAACGGAATGACCGCGGTATGCGGCCAGATCAAGGGTGGCGGCCCCGGCTACCGCTACGATGGCAAAGGGGCGCCCAAGACGGCGTGGCAGATGGACGATTACATTCTCAAAGGGCAAGGCGAGGAAGTCTATTCGCCGCGGTTCACTTTCCACGGATTCCGCTACGTCGAGGTCGTCGGCTACCCGGGCAAACCGACGCTGGCGTCGTTGGAAGGGTTGCGGCTCAACTCGGATGTAACCACCGCCGGTTCATTCGTTTGCTCCAACGAGCGGCTGAATCGGATCCAGGCGATGGTACTATGGACGGAGCTGAGCAACCTGTTCAGCGTAGAGTCCGATTGCCCGCACCGGGAGAAGTTCGGCTACGGGGGCGACATTGTGGCGGCGGGAGAGATGGCGATGTTCAACTTCGACATGGGACGCTTCTTTGCGAAAGCGGTGCAGGACCTGGCGGACGCGGTGCGCCCGAACGGCGGATTCACGGAGACGGCTCCGTATGTCGGGATTAGCGATGAAGGACTGGGCGAGCGGTCCGGGCCAGTAGGCTGGGGCACCGCACACCCGCTGCTGCTGTGGCAATTGTATCAACGCTATGGCGACAAACGGTTGTTGGAAGAGAATTATGACGCGGCATGGCGGTGGCTATCGTTGCTGCGGTCGCGCGCGCACGACGGCATTTTGGATAACGGCATCAGCGACCACGAAAGCCTGGTGCCGAAGCCGCGCGCCTTGACGGGAACGGGCTTTTACTACCTAAACGCGAAGTTGCTGGCTAACATCGCGCGGGCGCTGGGGAAGGATTCCGAGGCGGGGGAGGCGGAGACGCTGGCGGAGACCATCAAGGCCGCATTCAACCGGAAGTTCCTTCAGCCGGGCACCGGGCGGTATGACACGGGAACGCAAGCCTGCCAGGCGTTTGCGCTTTACCTGGGCTTGGCGCCGCGCGACGAACAGGACCGCGCGCTGGCCGTTCTGGTGCAGGATATCAAGGAGAAACATGGCAGCCATCTGACGACGGGCATTTTTGGGACCAGATTCATGCTCCATGCGCTGGCCGACCTGGGTCGGGCAGACGTGGCGTTTGACGTGGTGAACCAGCGCACGTTCCCCGGCTGGGGCCACATGCTGGAGAACGGCGCTACGACTTTGTGGGAGCATTGGGAGTTCAGCGACAACACCTTCTCCCACAACCACCCGATGTTCGGCTCGGTTAGCGAGTGGTTCTACCGGGTGCTGGCGGGAATCAATCCCGCCCCGGACGCGGTTGGATTTGACCGGATCATTATCCGGCCGCAGGTGGTCGGCGACCTGAAATGGGTAAAGGCCAGTTACGATTCGGTGCAGGGCAGGGTTGTCAGCGATTGGAGCTGCGAGGCGGGCAGACTGAAGCTGCAGGTGCATGTGCCGGTAGGCGCGACGGCAACAGTGTTCGTGCCGTCGAGGGACGGCGCGCAGGTCATGGAAGGCGGCAAACCGATCGAGCGCGCGCCCGGGGTCCGGTTCCTGGGACGGGAACGGGGAGCCGCGGTGCTGGCAGTTGGGGCCGGAAAATACAAGTTCACGTCCGCCTTCTAGCTTTACCTGGAGCAAAAGAGGCTTCTGACGGCATCTGCATCCTGGGCTTGCGCATGCAGCGCATGCCCTGGCGGTGAGGTCTCATTCTCTCAGGATTGACGTTTCCCCCGACGATGTGCGACAGCGTGTTTGCCCGGTTCCCACACACACGAACGACCGCGGCATCAAGGAGACGCCGGAACTGACATTATTCGGGACAAGGGGACGCTATCCGGCATGAAAATAGCTGCAAATGCTCGTTTAGTTGGAATTGAAACGGCGACGATTCAAATGAACACACGCATGCGACTGAAGGTGATCCTGGCCAGCCTGGCCAACCTGCTGGTGCTGAGCTACATTGTGTACCTGACAGGCCACAATTTCCTCTTCTTCGTTTTCTTCTTTGTTCCGGTGGCCATCTGCGGCTGGCACTTGGGAAGATTGGCGGTGTTCTGCATGGCCGTCCTCAGCGGCATGAGCTGGTGCGTCGTGGACATTCTCCTCAATCATGGCTATCCGTCCGAGTTGATCCGTTGTGCCAACACGTGCATCTGTTTTCTGGCATTTGCCATCATCGGCTTGCTCGTGCAAGGCCTGCGCCAGAGCCTCCAAGAGCAACTGCGCGTCCGCGGGGAATTGGAGGTAGCGCTAGACGAGGCCGAACGTTCAAGCGAACAGGTCCGCCGAATGCAAAGCCAAATGCAAGTCGTGTGCGCCTGGACCAAACGCATCAACATGGAAGGACGCTGGGTCGCGCTCGACGAGTTCCTGACCGACAAGCTCAATACCAAGATCACTTACGGCGTCTCCCCGGAAGCCATGGAGGAAGTCCTGCACAACGTGGAGAAGATGGAAGCGCCGGTGGCGGCCTGACCGCCCCGGCAACGCGGGAACAGGCTGGCCAAGCCGAAAGCTGAAGGCGCAAATCGTCTCCTTTCAGCTTGCACTTGCGCCGTTTTGCCGATACTCCTCTCGCCCACATATGGCAAAAGCATTAACTAAATCACAAGTCATCTCATCAATTGCGGAAACCGTCGGCATTAGCAAGAAGCAGGCTGGCGAGGTCATCGAAACCCTCGTGGCGCTGGCGTACAAGAACGCCAAGAACAGCTTCACGCTGCCGGGCCTGGGGAAACTGGTGTTGGTCAATCGCAAAGCCCGCATCGGCCGCAACCCGGCTACGGGCGAGCAGATTAAGATTCCAGCCAAGCGCGTGGTCAAGTTCCGCGTCGCCAAAGCCGCCAAGGACGCAATCCTGGGCGCCAAGTAAGAGGGAACAGAACGGTTACGTTATTGTGAAGGCGGAGGATCTATCCTCCGCCTTTCTGTTTGGAATTCCAGGAGTCGGAATGGAGGAAGCACGGTTTGTTTCGCTTCAGTCAGCCACGGTGCCCGGACAGCCAGCATGTCTGGGCCAGACAATGCAGGAGCGCCAACATTTCTGCCGCCGACCCGGCTGCTTGTCAGCTTCTGAGCCGAAAGGACCATCGTCGCTGCTTCCCTTTCCTGGCAAGACCAGGGTTTCCTTCGGTTTGGGTGAAATAGATTGGATCGTGCCCGGAACACCGGGCAGATAACGACGCGAGTCCGGCGATACCCCGGTGTGTATCCCATGGGGAGCGCTCCCCATGGGATACACACCGGGGTCACACCGTTATCGGGCCGGGACCACACCGTAGAACCGCGCCGGACTGTCCACTTTTGAGACAGTTGGGGCGGGGATGCCGGCCATGGACCGGTGCGCTCATCTTTGCGCAGTTTGCTGCCATTGATCGTCGAACAAGCAGGAATCTCGGCGCTCCAGTGCAGGAAACCGGCATCTGTCCGGCGGGTCTCCTGGCGATTCTTTTGGGCTTTGAACATCCCCCCGGGCACGTAGCATGGTCCCTGTGACGGTTCTGGAAGCCATTCAACGCAGTACGGAATTCCTGACGAGAAAGGGCGTGGACTCGCCCCGTCTCCAGACCGAACTGCTGCTGGCGCACCTGCTCAAACTGCCGCGCATGAAGTTGTATCTCAGTTTCGAGCGCGTTCTGACGTCGGCTGAGGTTGACGCTTTCCGGGCACTGATCAAGCGGCGCGGCCAACGCGAGCCGTTGCAGCATATTGTCGGGTCCACCTCCTTCTGCGGCCTGGAGATAGCCGTGAACCGCCACGTGCTCATTCCGCGCCCGGAGACGGAACTGCTGGCCGAGCGCGGTTGGGAGTTTCTGGCCCAAGTCACAAGCCACAACGCTCAGCCTTCAACCGCTCTGGACTTTGGCACCGGCAGTGGCTGCCTGGCCATCGCGCTGGCAAGCAAGTGTCCCGCCAGCGAGGTGTATGCCGTGGACCTTTCGCCAGAGGCGCTGTCGGTGGCGCGCGAAAATGCCGCCCGTCATGGCGTGGCGGAGCGAATCCGTTTCCTGCACGGGGACGGTTTTGCTGCCCTGCCGACGGACGCTCGCTTTGACCTCATTGTCAGCAACCCGCCTTACATCCCCTCCGCGGAAATCAGCGAGCTGCAGCCTGAGGTCCGCGATTACGATCCGCGCGGGGCCCTGGATGGCGGCGCGGACGGACTGGAGTACGGGCGGCGCCTGGCGGCGGAATCCGCGCCGTTCCTCAAGCCGGGGGGGCGCCTGATGCTGGAATTCGGCGACGACCAGGGGGAACTCCTGCGCGGGATATTCCAGGAGCAAAAGTGGGTTGTCGAAACGATTGTCGCGGACTACACTCACCGCCCACGATTCCTGGTTGCGACGTGCTCAAAGTAAGGCGCTGTGCCAGCGGTGAAGCCGCTGGGCAAGTGGATCGTTGTGACAACTAAGTTTGCATGGATAGTCTTTTGATCAAAGGTTCGGCGCCGTTGCATGGGGAAGTAACCGTCAGCGGCGCCAAGAACGCGGTGCTGCCGATTATGGCCGCCACCCTGCTCACGGCCGAGCCCTGCGTGATTCGGCGCGTTCCGCAACTCAGCGATGTGAAGTTCATGGGTCAGATTCTCGCCTGGCTGGGCGCCCAGGTTCGGTTCCAGGGGGACGTGGTCCGAATTCAGGCCAGGAAGATCAAGGGGGTCGGGGATTACGATCTGATCCGCAAGATGCGCGGTTCGATCTGCGTCATGGGGCCGCTGCTGGGCCGTTTGAGGAAGGCTACGGTCTCGCTGCCGGGCGGTTGTGTGATTGGCGCCCGGCCCATCAACCTGCACCTCAAAGGGTTCGAGGCGCTCGGGGCGAAAGTCGTTATCGAAGGTGGTTATGCCCACGCGACTACCAAGCGGTTGGTGGGCTCGGCGCTGTTCCTGGGCGGGCGGGCCGGTTCGACGGTGCTTGGCACGGCGAACGTGATGATGGCTGCGACCCTGGCCGAAGGGGTTACCGTCATTGAAAGCGCTGCGTGCGAACCCGAAGTGGTGGACCTGGCGAATTTCCTGAACGCAATGGGAGCGAAGATTTCCGGCGCCGGCAGCCCCACCATCACCGTTACGGGCGTGACCGAATTGCATGGTGCCGAACACGAGGTCATTCCCGATCGCATCGAGGCGGCCACCTACGCGATCGCCGCCGCCGCCACCAACGGCGAGGTTACTCTGCGCGGCGCGCGCGCCGATCACATGCACGCCGTGCTCGACAAGCTGAAGGATGTGGGCGTGAGCGTTGGCCGCAGCAGCGGCGCCATTACTATTCGCCGTGCCGGCCGTTTGAAATCGGTGGACATCACCACCTTGCCGTACTCGGGCTTTCCCACTGACGTCCAGGCGCAAATGATGACGCTGATGACTTTGGTTCCGGGCATCAGCATCATTACCGAACGGATATTCGAATCGCGGTTCATGCACGTCAGCGAGCTGGCGCGCCTGGGGGCGGACATTGAAATCGAAGGACCGAGTGCGATTGTGAAAGGCGGCAAACCGCTGAGCGGCGCGCCGGTCATGGCCAGTGATCTGAGGGCTTCGGCCGCACTGGTGATCGCCGGCCTGGCCGCCCGCGGCACCACCCAGGTCAACCGGGTCTATCACCTTGACCGCGGTTATGAGAACATAGACGGCAAGCTGCGCCAGCTGGGCGCGCGCATTGAGCGGATTGAAGAATCATGACTAAACTTATTGGTGCCTTGATTATTGTGGCCGTGCTCTACGGCAGCTATTCACTGTTCCTGTACTGGGAGAAGGTCAAGAATGAGGAGGAAACCAAGGAAAGACAGGAAGCCGCAGCCATGGTGATGGGCGACCAACTGCCAGGTCTGCCTCCTGAACTGGAGCAGGGACTGCAAGATGCGCGGAAACGGGGCGCTGCTGGGCTCAGGGCCTGGCTGAAGGCCAACAGCCAGAGCGTGGAGGACCCGCGCAAAGCCTGGATCGAGCTGGATTACTGCGTGGCGGTCGCCCGAGAAGATCCCGCGGAAGCCCGCCGTGCGTTTGCCGCGGTCAAAGAGCGCACACCCCCCTCTTCGCCCGTCTGGCCACGCCTGAAACAGCTCGAGAAGACTTACGAGTAGGCGGAGGGATACAGTGACGCTGGTCAGCGCGGAGCTGACCCGTTTGGGTGAGCTCCAGAGGTAAACTTTTTTTAGTTGGCTTTCCCCGCCCAGCCGCCTATCCTGACCTCGGTAACAACAAACGAAGCCCGGCTTATGGATGTCATATTCAATTGCCCCAAGTGCGAACAAGAGTTGGCTGTGGACAGCACCGGCGTCGGCACCGAGATCAACTGTCCATCCTGCGACGAATTGATCGTCATTCCGGCTCCGGAAGCCGTCGCTAACCGAGCCGGCGTGGAAAGCACCGCTCCCCGACCGCGCGGCGAGGTTCATCCCATCAATCCCATCGCTTCTTCCGCCGCTGCGAAAGTGGAGATGCATCTGCGTGTGCCGGTCCGCACGACTCCCACTGAGAGCCTGATTGAAAAGCCGCCTCCGCCACTCGATGTCGCCGCCAAAGTAACGGATAAGAAGATCCGGGTTCGGACGATCAAGCACACCGATTGCATCGAGGTGGGGCATGACAAGTTTGATGAGATCGTATCGAACTTTCTGGCGAAGGTCGGCGAGGCCAACATCATCAACATCACAACGATTGTTTACAGCCATCTGGATATCGGCACGCAGAAGCTGCTCCAGGACTTCGGCGTAATGATCGTCTATCGGGGTTAGTCTGCTTGAGTTTCCGGGCAGATCGCCCGTTACCACCCAGGCTCGATTCCCAAACCCCAAACACGCAACCTCGCGCTTTGACCGGTACCTGCCTTGACTCGTCCCGGGGTTCGTCATTACCTTTCGCGCCATGAGTTTCCGGTTCGTGCACCTGCTCCTCGTTGTGATATGCCTGTTGGCATTCCCGTCGAGTTCGCCAGCGCCGCTGGTGTATCGTCCAGGAGAAGGCTGGGTTTATGAACCCGTCGGCGGCGAAGCCAAGTGGCAACGGCCGCGCGCGAAAGAGCAGCTGGAAGTCGCTCAGGCCTTGTTCGACAGGAAGGCCTACAGCCTCGCGCTGAGGGCAGCGCGCCGCGTCATGCAGCTGTGGCCGACTTCGGATTATGGCCCCCAGGCCCAGTATCTCGTCGCCCGTTGTTACGAGGCCGACGGCGAGCTGGAAAAGGCCTTTAAGGAATATCAGAAGCTCCTGGAGAAGCAGCCCAAGTATGAGAATCTCGCGGAGGTTAGGCAGCGCCAGTTCCAGATCGCGAATCAGTACCTGGCCGGCAAGTGGTTCAAGTTCGGGGGCTACCTTCCCTATCGATCGATGACCCGCACCGCCCGCATGTATGCTCAGATCGTGAAGACCGGGCCGTACAGCGACGTCGCGCCACAGGCGCAACTGAGCATTGGCACGGCGCAGGAAAAGCAGACAATCTTCTTCTTTAAGCATCCCGATTATCCCGAAGCCATCAAGGCTTACGATCTGGCCGCCGACCGCTATTTTGACCAGCCCGAGGTAGCCGCCGAAGCCATCTTCCGGGCCGGCCTGGCTTACAAGGAAGAAGCCCAGAGCGCGGACCGAGACCGAACCACCGCCGGGCAGGCGATCGCCAAATTCACCGACTTCATGGCGCTCTACCCGGACGAGCCGCGAGTGCCGGACGCGCAGAAGTTGATCGCCTCCCTCCGGGGGGAGCAGGCGCGCGGCAACTTCGCCATCGCCCAGTTCTACGAAAAGCGCAAGAAATGGGACGGCGCCCGGATCTACTACAATGAAGTCCTGTTGCAGGATCCGAACTCGCCTTACGCCAACAGTGCGCGGCAACGGATTGACCAACTGAAGCAGCGGCCGCAGGAGGGAGCCGCCCAATAATATGCGGGTCTGGTGCTGCCTGTTTGCCGGTGTGCTGGCCCTGAGTGGGAGCGGGTGCGCGGGGTACAAGCTCGGGCCCGTCAACGGCCTGGCTGTAGGTGAAAAGTCAGTGCAAGTGAACCCGTTCCTCAATGAGACGATCCAGCCGAACCTGGGAGACGCGGTCACGGCCCAACTGCGCAAGCAGTTGCAGCGCGATGGCACCTACAAACTTGCCACCCACAATGATGGAGACATCGTGCTCAGCGGATCAATCACCCGTTACGGCAGGCAGGAAGTTAGCTTTTCTGCGGAGGACGTTCTCACCGTGCGTGACTACCGTCTCGATCTGACCGCGCAGGTCACCGCGCACCACCGCAGCACCGGCAAGGTCATCCTCGACCAACCGGTTAAAGGCACCACCCTCATGCGCGTCACTTCTGACATGACGAGCGCCGAACGCCAGGCACTACCCTTGCTCGCGACCGACCTGGCCAGGAACGTGACGACATTGCTTGCAGAGGGTGGTTGGTAGGCCGGCGAAGCTGATTTGAGAGGGTTTGTTTCCCATCGGCAGGTCGCCGCCAGTGTGCCGGCTTGCCCCTCGGCCGGGTTGCTTGACCCCGCGGCTCACCGCCGCCACCAGCTTGTTTTGCTCTTGCCGCTGGAGCCTTGCGCGCTTTGGGTGTAGCGCTGCACCAGCAACTGGCTGCGCGCCGCCTCGAACGCCATCCGCAGCTCGTCATAGCTCAAGTAACGGTCGGCGGGATTCTTCGCCAGCACTTTCACCAGGGCATCGCTGGTCGGCTGAGTGATTTCGGGCACCACCAGATTGGGAGGGGTCACTGTCGTGTGCACATGCGCCGCCACCAACTCTTCCACGCTGGGAGCTTCGAAGGGCACGTGCCCGGTCAACGCATGATAGAGCGTGCAGCCCAGGCTGTACATGTCGGACAAGAATGTCTCGCGCTCGCGCTTGATCTTCTCCGGCGCCACGTAATAGGGAGTTCCTTCCGTTACCGAAGCGGACTCCGGCTCGGCCTCAACGTTGCGCGCCAATCCAAAATCCACCAGTTTCGGCTCGCCATCCGCGTTGAACAGAATATTGCCCGGTTTGATATCACGATGAAGGAGATTATGTTTGAGCGCCATGTCCAGGGCCGAGGCGATCTTGACTCCGACATCAAGGACATCCAATTCCCCCAGGGGCGGCTTCTTCTCGATGCGTGTGTCGAGACTGCCGCGGTCCGCCAGCTCCATCACAAGGTAACGTTGACCTTCAAACTCATCAAACGAGTAGATGTGAATGATGTTGGTGTGGTTGAGCGAGGCGCAGGCGCGCGCCTCCCGGTAGAACGCCTCCAACGCAGCCGGGTCGTTCTCCAACTCCTTCCGCATAATCTTGACCGCTACCAATCGCTCCAGCACGGTATCGAACGCCCGGTAAACCTTCCCTTGCCCCCCGCCGCCGATCTTGCTGCGCAGTTCAAACTGCCTCAACTGCATCGGCATCATGATCTGGCAGCCACATCGCTTGCACGGCTCGCTGGACAACGGTGGCAGGTCTCCCGGAATGAATACCTTGGCTTCACACCCGCTGCAGGTGACCATTTTCAGTGGTTTGTCGTGCACGCTCATTACGTTCTAATTGTAGCATTGCCTGTTCCGACGACAAGTCTCGGGCTGCCACCCAAACGCCTTCGAGACACCTGCCCTCATTAGCCTGCCTTTTATAGGCGGGTCGGTAGTCTTCTGGCTTCCTCGTCCTGCTCTGGAATCTGGTTGACCGTATTTTGCCAGCACCGGTAGGGTTTAGGTGATGAGTCACCACTTAGTCGAGCCCAATCCCTGGATGATTCTGCCCTTCGGGCTGCTGCTGGGCACCATCGCCCTGGCTCCGGTGCTCTGCCAGGCGTGGTGGACGAGGCATTACCCCAAGGTCGTGTGTTCGCTCGGCGCAATCACGCTCGCCTACTACATCTTCGGCCTTCGCGCCTGCGAGCGCATAATCCAAGTCGGTCATGAGTACATCAGTTTTATTGCGTTGATTGGATCGCTCTTTGTTGTCTCGGGCGGCATCCACCTCAATGTCCGGGGCGAGGCCACGCCGCGTGCCAATACGACCTTCCTGTTCCTGGGAGCACTGGTTGCGAACCTCCTCGGGACCACTGGCGCCTCGATGTTGCTTATCCGGCCGTGGATTCGGATGAACAAGTACCGAATCACCGCGCACCACATCATCTTCTTTATCTTCATCGTCTCGAACGTGGGCGGCTGCCTCACACCTATCGGCGACCCGCCCTTGTTTCTAGGTTACCTGAAAGGGATCCCTTTTTGGTGGGTTGCAGAACATTGCTGGCCGATCTGGGCTGTGGGCGTTGGCTTTCTGCTGGCGCTTTTCTACCTTATTGACACTCGCAATTACCGCCGAGCCCCGGAAGCAGTCCGCAACCGGTTGGCGGAACCGCCCGATCAATGGCGAGTTGATGGTTTGTGGAATATTGCCTTTCTCCTGGTCATCCTCGGGGCAGTATTCCTCGACCGGCCGTTATTCCTGCGCGAAGCCCTGATGGCTGGTGCCGCCCTGGGGTCTTGGTTCACCACGAAGAAGCGGGTGCACGAAGCAAACCATTTCAGTTTCCACCCCATACAGGAGGTCGCTATCCTCTTCATCGGCATCTTTGCCACCATGATGCCGGCGCTGGATTGGCTGCAAGACAACGCAGGCCACCTGGGCAGGCCAAGCCCGGCCCTGTTCTTTTGGGGCAGCGGGCTCCTTTCCAGTGTCCTGGATAACGCGCCGACCTACTTGAGCTTCCTGAGTGCCTCCTTCGGGCTTTTTGTTGAACCCGAAGTTGTGGATAGGGTGCAGTTTCTCATCCGGAACCACGGTGCGGATCTTGCAGGCCTTGCCGGGCCGCAGGCCGATGGAATTCGACAAACTTACGAAGTGTTACAGAAGTATCATGCCGGTGCTGTCGCCAGTGGGAAGGTGAGTGTGGAGCAAATTAAGATTGCGTTCCTGCTCGGCAACAGCGGCTTCAGTAGCTTTATCATCGCCATCAGCGTCGGCGCGGTATTCTTCGGTGCCAATACCTACATTGGGAATGGGCCCAACTTCATGGTCAAAGCCATCGCCGACCACCAGAAGGTCTCTACCCCCAGCTTCCTGGGGATGGTGTTCAAGTACACTCTGCCGTGCATGGGGCCGATGTTGATTTTGATCTGGCTGCTGTTTTTTCGCGCGTGAGCCGCAAGCATGCTTGTAGAAAAGCGTTGCGCGGTTTGCCGGCAAACTCCAGAATGAATCGGTAATTCGAAGGTAAAGAGCGGAGTGCGCATCCTTTACAATATTCTGTTCACGATTGGTTTTGTCCTGTCCTCGCCGTATTACTTCATGCGAATGCGGCGGCGCGGCAACTGGCAGCAAGGCTTCGCGGAACGGTTCGGCAAATACGACACGAAATTCAAGCAGGCTATCACCAACAGAGATACGCTTTGGATGCATGCCGTGAGCGTTGGCGAGGTGAACATCTGCACCCAGCTGATCCGCGCGCTCGAACCGCGCCTGCCGAACCTTAAGATTGTCGTTTCCACCACCACGACTACCGGCATGGGCGAATTGCACCGCAAGCTTCCCAACCATATCAGCAAGATTTACTACCCGATTGACCGCCGTTTGTATGTCACGCGCGCATTGGCTACCATCCGCCCTGTGGCGGTCGTGTTGGTCGAGGCCGAGATCTGGCCGAACTTCCTCTGGCGCGCGCGCGACCTCGGCATCCCTGTCTTTCTGGTCAATGCGCGTTTGTCCGACCGCTCTTATCGCGGCTACCGGCGATTCGGCCTGCTGTTTAGACCGATCTTTGCTTTATTCGCGGGGATAGGGGCGCAGAACGATTCTGATGCGGCCAGGCTCACCAAGCTCGGGTGCCGTCCGGAGGCGATTCATATTGTTGGCAGCTTGAAATTCGACGCCGCTAAACTCGAAGAACGCCGCCGGCTCGATGTCCCCGCCCTTCTGCGCCGGGTTGGCGTGCGGCCGGGGGCGCGCCTGCTCATCGGCGGCAGCACGCACGCGGGCGAGGAAGCCATACTCGCCGAAAAATATCTCCGCCTGCGCGCGCGATTCCCAGACTTGTTCCTCGTGCTGGTGCCGCGGCATTTTGAGCGCAGCCGGGAAGTTGGCCGCGAATTGGAAGCGCAAGGTCTCAAGTGTGCGTACCGGACCGAATTAACCGCCCGCACCCGCCTTGAGCCCGGAAAGGTGGATTGCCTGATTGTCAACACCACCGGCGAATTGAAGTTCTTCTACGAGCACGCCACCGTCATCTTCGTGGGCAAAAGCCTCGCGGCTCAAGGCGGGCAGAATCCGATTGAACCAGGCGCACTGGGCAAAGCCATGGTCTTCGGCCCGCACATGCAGAACTTCGCGGAAGCCGCGCACAGTTTTGTGCAGCAGGGAGGCGCGGCGCAGGTGCGCGACGCAGCGGAGCTCGAAGCGGTGTTGGGAGATCTCCTGGCCAACGAATCGCGGCGCCAGGAGTTGGGTCGAAACGCACAAAAGGTGGTTAGCGAGAACCTCGGCGCCGTTGACCGCACAGTGGATCTGATCGTCGAACGTCTCGCCCCCGGCGATTGACGGCCGCTCCCAGCGGGGGATGGAGTAACCTGGAAGTCATGGTGGTAGTGGCAAGCCGTGCCCTGCCTCTTCGTCGCCGCGCGAATGATGTTGGCACTGCCGAAAACCCGCACTAATGTAGCCCTCCGATGTCGCCACGCGCCCTGTGGATAGTGCTTTGCCCTATGCTGTTGGCGGGCATGGCTCTGCCTGCCCTGGCCCACACGCTGCCCATCAGCTACCTGCGGCTTGTTGCAGAGGCCGAATACCTGCACCTCGAACTGGTGTTCAATCCCTTCGAGCTGTCCTTCATGCCCGACCTGGACGAAAACCGGGACGCCGAGCTCAACCTGGCCGAGTTGGGCAAGCACGGCCAGACGCTGGCCGAGCGAGTGGTTGGCGCGCTGCAGCTCAGCGCCGGCGGGTCCGTGCTGCGTTCCGAAACCGCGGGTATGGACCCGGACCTTAGCGGCCACCACGTGCGGGTGCGCGCGCACTACAAGCTGGATGCGCGCAAGCTCCCATTGACGGTGGAAACGGGGCTACCCAAACTCACCAGCATGTCGCACCTGACCCAGGTGACGTATCAGAACGGCGCCCATCAGCAACTTGCCCAGCTTGACTCGCACTCACGAAAGGTGACCTTCCATCCCAATGAACCCTCCCCTGCGCCCGACGTCCGGACCCCACCGCGGCAACGCGCTATGTCGGGCCACATTCTCGTGGCCGGCACCGGTTTCCTGTTGCTGGCCGGGGCAGCGCTGGTTTGGGTGTTGCGCAAGCAACGCCTCCGGTGATAATCGCTTCACAACCGCAGCTACTGAACATCAAATTATGATTACAGACAAAGCCCCCACGACCAAACGTATGCTCGTTGCCGCGGCCGCCCTGTCAGCCGCAGCGGCAATCGCAGCGCCATCCGCAGCGCCGCTCTGGACCATTGGCAAGCCCGATGGCGCCGCCATGGAATTCGCGCCGGGCAGCCGCCCGGAGCTGACCTTCAGCGTTGGCACGAGCGGCGTGAGTAAAGACTTCGCCGGCAGCCAGGGCGGTTCCGTAGGCTGGGACGGCAAGGTGCGGGAGAATCCCTACCACATCACTTTCGACCTCGATGATCCGCCCCAAGGCCGCTACGAGGTCGTGCTTGACTTCATCTACCACTCCGGCGCGCCGACGCAGCTCAAAGTGCTGGTCAACGACAAGGCCGGCATCTTTCCCATCCAGTTCGCAGCGAAGAAAAGCACCTGGGGCGAAGAAGGCAACGAGATGCTCATGGCCAGCCAGCACCTGGTGGTGCCGGTGGACGCCGCGTGGCTGCGGGCCAAGGGCAACAAGCTCACCCTGGTCCCGCTGGGCATCGGCAGTCTCGCCTACGACGCCATCAGCTTCCGCGCCGCATCGGACCCGCCCGACGCCGCGCCGCGCCTGGAGCCCACCATTCTCTTCCACAAGCGGGGTGGCAAGCTTGTCGAGGTGTGCAACCTGACGGTCCCCTTCACGCAACGCTTCGACCGCGCACCTGCGACAGTCAAGGTCGGCAAATCTTCCATCACCGCCACCCTCACCAATGCCGTCTACGACTTCGGCCTCTGGGTGGAACCGCTCGAAGTGGCGGCGGCCGAGGTCGGCGGCCAGGCCAGCATCGAGCTCACGCTGGCCGGCCAGACCTTGCGCAACAGTCATGACGTTAAGCCCGCCAAGCAGTGGAAGATTTTCGTCTGCCCGAAGGTCCATAACGACGTCGGCTACACCGATCTCCAGCCCCACGTCAACGAGCTGGACAACCGCAACACCGACCGCGTGCTCGACCTCCTGGCGGAATACCCCTTCTACAAGTTCAACTTTGAAACTTCCTGGCTGGTGGACAACTACATGGACTGCCGCACCGCGCCTTTCCAAGACAAGTTCTTTGACTACGCCCGCAAGGACCGCATCGGCATCAATGTCCTTTACCTCAACCTCATGACCGGTCTCTGCACCGGGGAGGAGCTCTACCGCGCGATGTACTTCACGCACAAGCTCCATCGCACCCAGGGCAGCGACTTCAATTACGCCTGCCTCACCGACGCGCCGTCGCATAGCTGGTTCCTGCCAACGCTCCTCCGCGATGCCGGCGTCAAAGCCTTCTCCAACGGCGCCAACCAAACCCGCGCCCCGATCCTCCATTACAGCGACCTCAACGAAGACTCGCCCTACTATTGGGAAGGCATGAACGGCGAGCGCATCTTCATGTGGTATGCCCGCAGCTACGTTCAGCTCAAGCGCCTTACCGGCCCCGGCTGGGGCGGCGACATCTCGAGCATTGCCTTTCTCAAACGCAGCGTGCCGCAGTTCCTCTCCCGCTACCTGCGCGACAATTACGCGCCCGACGCCGTCATGATCTACGGCGCCTACGTGGACAACGCCGCCATCCCCGCGCGCGGCGACGCCCCCGCCATCGAGCAGTGGAACAACGAGTTCGAGTATCCCAAACTGGTGGTCGGCACGGACGCCGACTACTTCAACTACGTCGAGCGCCACTTCGCGGACAAGCTTCCCGTGTATCGCGGCGACTGCGGCGCCTACTGGGAGGACGGCGTCGGCTCCACCATGCGCGCCACCATCCTCAACCGCGAAACCCAGCGTGTCCTGCCCGCGGCTGAAACCGCCGCCGCGCTCGCCACCATCTTCGAGCCGCGCGACCGCTACCCCGCCGAGGACTTCCGCCGCGCCTGGAACAACGTGATGTTTTACAACGAGCACACCTGGGGCGCTCACAACAGCGTCTCCCAGCCCGGCCGCCAGTTCGTCGAGCGGCAGTGGGAAATCAAGGAAAGCTACTCCACGCGCGCAAACCTCGATGCCCGCAGCCTATTCGCCCGCGGTTGCAACCGCCTGGCCCAGCAAATCGCGGTGGATGGCAGCAGCATTCTCGCCTTCAACTGGCAGAACCGCCCGCGCACTGCGGCGCTGGAGACCGAGTTGGGCAGCGGCGACCAGCTTGTGGATCTCGCCGACAATAAGGTTGTGCCCATGGACATCTACTCCGAGCTGGACGGCTGGCGCAAGGTGCGCTTCATCGCGCGCGACGTGCCGCCGATGGGCTACAAGGCCTATGCCATCCGCGGTATCGACCCCGCCGCCCACAAGGCCAACGAGAAGCTCGACGGTGACACCATCGAGAACCAGTTCTATCGCCTCACCGTGGACGCGAAAACCGGCGGCCTCAATAGCCTCTTCGACAAATCCGCCAACCGCGAACTCCTCGACTCCTCGGCGCCCTATAAGCTCAATGAGTATCTTTACGTCAGCGGCGGTGAGGGCTCGCTCATCCTCAACTTCACTTTCGGCACCCCGCCCGCCAACCTCACCGTTCACGAGCCCGCTCAGGCCACCATCATCAAAGTTCGAAAGACTCCCCTGGGCCACCGCCTCCTCGTCGAAACCAAAGCGACGAACACGCCCAAAGTCACCAGCGAATACCTCCTCTACGACGCCCTCAAACGTGTGGACATCGTCAACACAGTCGAGAAGGACGAGGTCCGCGCCAAGGAAGCCGTTTATTTCGCCTTCCCCTTCGCCGCGGCAAACCCCGCCATGGAATACCAAATCCAAAACGGCTGGTGCCGCCCAAACGATGACCAAATGCCCGGCGCCTGCCGCGAATGGTTCACGCCGCAAAACCTCGTCCACGTCCGCGACGGCGATTTCTCCGTCGCCTGGTCCACGCCCGATGCGCCTCTTGTCACCCTTACCGACATTAACCGCGGCAAATGGCTATCCCACCTGCCCATCCGGAACGGCCATGTCTATTCCTATGTCATGAACAACTATTGGTTCACCAATTACCGCGCGCAGCAGGGCGGACGCTTTGTCTTCCATTACTCCATCACCAGCGGGCGCGGCTTGGACCGCGAGCTTCTCGCCCGCTTCGACGAAGACACCCGCTCCCCGGTGCTCGCCTACCCATTCCTCTCGTCCTTCTCCGCCGCCATCTCGCAGGCCGGCCGTCCCATGCCCGCCAGCGGCAGCTCCTTCCTCACCTGCGACGCCCCTAACTTGGAAATGGTCACCCTCAAGGAAGCTGAGGACGGCGACGGTTTCATCCTGCGCTTCCGCGAAGTCGCCGGCCGCGGTGGCGAAGCCTCCCTCAAGCTGCCGACCTTCCGCGCCGCCGCAGCATCCCTCTGCAACGGCGTTGAAGAGAGTATCCAGCAGCTTGCCATTTCCCGCGAAGCTGTGACGGTTCCCTACAAACCCTACTCCTTCACCACGCTCCGCCTGAAACCGCGGAACCCCGCTGCCAAAATCTCTCCCAAATAGCGTCGGATCCGGGATAACCGGATTACACTGACGCTGTACGCGCCTAACCCACGTTTCTTTACCGGGATGTTGATGGCGATCCGCCGTCTCGGACACCTCTTTTGCCCTCCGGCACTCCCACCGGAAGGGCTCAACGCCGTCGCGGTGGTCGTACGCCGGCGTTGGCTTGCGGCTGGCTGGTGGATGGCTCGTCAGTGTGGTCGGGCTACGGTGTGTATCCCATGGGGAGCGCTCCCCATGGGATACACACCGTAGCACCACCGTGCTGTCACCGTTTCCCCAAGCCAAGAGTGCCGGAGTCAGCGGGGACTGGAGAAGGCAGGCAGGCGGCATGACTGTCCCAAAAATGGACAGTGTGCAGGTTTGAGGTTCGGATGGCCCATTCGGTTCTGGCCGAATAGTAATGATGGCCTTCTGTTCCCTGAGCCTCGGCCATCCGAGCTGCGAGGGTGAGAACCATAGTTGGGACATCCCTGAAATCCGTGATGAACCGAATTCCTGACGTATTTTTCCCTCCTGCCTTTTGAGGCGTCTGCCTGCCCCGTGGGTTTGCAGGGCTTTACGCCTTCGGCACATTTATCTTCTGCCTCCTGCCGTTCAAGTTTTACCGTGCGCGAATCCGCGCTGGCACAGGAGCAAAGAACTGGGGTAACATCGAGTTGGACTCGACTGTCCAAAATGGGAGAGCCAGTCTAGCGAATAATCTATGGCAAACAGTGGCAAGCCGCGATGGTCCAAGTGCCTGCTCACCCCGGTGATGATCGGCGCTGCGGCGGCTGGGGTGTTGTGTTTCAGGAACAGCCACACTGAAGTTCTTGACGGTTTGGAGGAAGGGAACTCCGTCATTAGGGCGGTGAGGCTGTCCGCGGGCCAGGCGGCTGCGCCGGCCCTTGCGGGCACAAGTCCGTTTGGTGGTCCGGCGCGATTTTGTTGATGCGCCATGCCGCCCGAATCGGACAACTTAGCTGCCACGGTCCCGGCCGTGCCCGAGGAGGTGGTGGGCCAGCCACGAAGGCTGGAATCAGGGGTATTTCCGTGGCGGCAGACGTTCGCCGCGCTCAAGCACCGCAACTTCCGGCTCTTCTTCTCCGGCCAACTGGTTTCGCTGGTTGGCACGTGGATGCAGAACACAGCCCAAAGCTGGCTGGTCTATCAACTCACGGGTTCCAAGCTCCTGTTGGGCATCGTCGCCGCCGTGGGGACCGCGCCGCTGCTGCTGTTCTCGATGTGGGGCGGGTCGGTGGCCGACCGGCATTCGAAGCAGACGGTGCTGCTGTGGACGCAGAGCGGCATGATGGTGCTGGCGTTTCTGTTTGCCGCGGTGGTTTGGACCGGGGTGGTGCGCCCCTGGCACATCATGGTGCTGGCGGGGCTCGGGGGGATAGCGATGGCCTTCGACATGCCGGCGCGGCAGGCCTTCGTGGTCGAGATAACCAGCCGCGAGGACTTGATGAACGCGGTGTTGCTCAACAGCTCCGTCTTCAACGGTGCGCGAGTTGTCGGGCCGGCGGTGGCGGGGTTCCTCATGGCGCAGGTGGACCTGGGAGCGTGTTTCTTCCTGAATGGGCTGAGCTTCGTGGCCGTGCTGGCGGGGCTGTTGATGATGCGGCTGCCTCGGTTTGTGCCGCCCGCCCAGCCGGAATCCAACTGGCAGCATGTCCTGGACGGCTTTGCCTATGTGGCGAAGCACCGCCGGGTGCGCACCCTGCTGCTACTGGTCGCCTTTGTCGGCGTGTTTGGCTGGTCGTATTCTGTGCTCATGCCGGCGTTTGCGACCGACGTGCTGCGCGTCGGCAGCCGCGAGTATGGGATGTTGCTGAGTGCCAATGGCATTGGCGCGCTGGCGGGGGCGCTGGCGGTCGCCACCTACGGCGCTCGTCTGCCCCGGCGGTTATTGGTGTTCGGCGGCTTGGGACTCTTCTCGCTGATGCTGCTGCTGCTTGCCGTTACGCGGAATTATTACGTGGCGCTGGTGTGGATGGCGATCGCCGGCTGGGGAATGCTGCTTTACATCTCCACCAGCAACACCGCGATCCAGATGAGTGTCGCTGATGGCATGCGCGGGAGGGTCATGGGAATTTGGGCGCTGATGTTCGGCGGCATGATGCCTCTGGGCGGTTTGGAAGCTGGCGTCCTCTCGCACTGGGTTGGAGTGCCGTGGACAGTGGCCATTGGCGCGATGGGATGCGGCACAGCCGCCCTGGTGGCATGGCTGTTTGTCCGCCGCAGTCCGCAGAGCGCCCAATAAGCACAACCCCCTCGCTCGCGCCAGGGCTTGCTGGACTGGCCGATTCCAGATGAACTCCGTGAGTCAACCCCCCGGGCTCGTTCGCTGCTAGGCGAGTTGGTGCCGCAACTCGCGGAGGATGGATGCGGCGGCACCGCACCACCGGGAATTGGCTTGATTGTGGACGTGATCCGGCCCATCAATGCGGCGCTGCTGAGCCCGGTCAAAGGCCCGGCGGCTCGAACGTGAATCGCACAATACCCATGAAACTACCTGTCTTTGCCCCAACAGCGCCACCTCCCTTCTCCACCTCAAGCGCCCATCGTTTCGGGCGGCGAATCCTGGTGGCCTGCATGCTATTCGGCGCGGGCTTTGGCATCTCACTTCCTGCCGCCGCAAACGGAGTGACTGTCGGCCAGCTGCGCTGCGAGCACTTGGACAACCCGCTGGGCATAGACACCCCGCAGCCGCGCTTGAGCTGGGTGCTCGAATCCAGGCAGCGGGCCCAGGTGCAGACCGCGTATCAGATTCTCGTGGCGAGCAGCGAGGCGCTGTTGAAAGCAGACAAGGGCGATCTTTGGGACACGGGCAAAGTAGCCTCGGACCAAACGCTGCACGTAGTCTATGCAGGCAAGGTGTTGGCCCCTTGCCAGCGGTGTTATTGGAAGGTGCGCGCGTGGGATTCAGACGGAGCGACCTCCAGTTACAGCGGTCCGGCGCATTGGGAGATGGGCTTGCTTTCCCCGCAGGATTGGCACGCTCAGTGGATTGCCTCAACGACGGACACCAATTCCCTGCCTGCGCCGCTGCTGCGCCGCGCGTTCACGCTGGAGGGTAAGATCAAGCGAGCCCGCGCCTACATCTGCGGGCTCGGCTATTACGAGCTGCATATCAATGGAAAGAGAATCGGCGACCACCTGCTCGACCCCGGTTACACGCGCTATGACAAACGTGCGCTCTATGTCACTTACGATGTCACCGGCGCCTTGCGCCGGGGCGGCAACGCCGTCGGCGTAATTCTGGGCAACGGGTGGTATAACGTGCAAACCCGGGCGGTTTGGGATTTTCACAAGGCCCCATGGCGCGCTGCGCCAAAACTGCTGATGCAGTTGCGCGTGGAATATGCCGATGGGCGCAAAGAGACCATCGGCACCGACAGTCGCTGGCTGACCAGCACGGGCCCGATCACGTTTAACAGCATTTACGGCGGCGAGACCTACGATGCCCGCGCAGAGAAGCCGGGCTGGGACACGCCGGATTATGATGACGACAATTGGTCCAAAGCGGAGGTTGTTTCAGGTCCCGGGGGCCGACTGACGGCGCAGATGATGCCCCCGATCAAGGCGGACAAAAGCATCAAGCCGGTCAAGTTGACCGAGCCGAAGCCCGGGGTTCTTGTGTTCGACATGGGCCAGAACTTCTCGGGCTTCGCCGAGCTGCGTCTGCGGGCGCCGGCTGGCACCAGGGTGGTCATGAAATACGGCGAACGGCTGGCCAAGGACGGCACGCTCGACCGCGCCGACATCCAACAGCATGTCGTCCGGGTTGATACGAACCAACAGTTCCAAACCGACACTTACATCGCCAAGGGCGCGGGACTGGAAACGTGGCATTGCCGCTTCACTTACCACGGCTTCCAGTATGTCGAGGTTACCGGCTTCCCGGGCAAAGCAACGCTCGACAACCTGCGCGGCGTCTTCATCCGCTCGGCGATACCCGTGGCGGGCGCATTTGAATGCTCAAACCCGCTGCTGAACAAGATTTGGCAGGCCGGACGCTGGGCCTACCTGAGCAACCTGCAAGGCATCCCCACGGACTGTCCGCATCGCGAGAAGAACGGCTGGACGGGCGATGCCCACATCGCCGCCGAGCAGGGCTTGCTCAATTATGCGCCGGCTGCCGTGTATGCTAAGTGGATTAACGACTTGGGTGACGAGCAGCGCCCGACGGGCGAGTTGCCTGGCATTGTGCCGACGAGCGGCTGGGGCTACATATGGGGCAACGGCCCCGCCTGGGACAGTGCATTCCTGCTGATCCCATTCTACCTCTACCAGTATTGCGGCGACACGAGGGTGCTGTGCGACCATTACGACGGGATGAAGCGCTACGTGGATTACCTTGCCACCAAAGCAAAGGACGGCATCGTGGATATCGGCCTGAACGATTGGGCGCCGTTCAAGACTAAGACACCCGCGGACATCACCTCGACTGCGTATTATTACCGCGACGTCCAAATTGTCGCGTTTACGGCGGATTTGATGGGGAACGCAACCGACGCAAACAAGTACGGCCAGTTGGCCGCCAGCATCAAAGAGGCATTCAACCGGAAGTTCTATCACCCCGATACCGCGCTTTACGGCAACGGCAGCCAGACCTCGCTCAGTTGCGCCCTCTACCAGGGCCTGGTTGAACCGAAGGACAAGGCGCGTGTGCTCAACAATTTGGTGGCAGCAGTGGAGAAGTCCGACAACCACATGGATACTGGCATCCTGGGCGCGAAGTATCTCCTCAACGCTTTGCTGGAAAACGGGCGCGCCGATGTGGCCTACCGCCTGGCCAGCCAGAAGGACTTGCCGAGCTGGGGCTGGTGGATCGAGCAGGGCGCCACCACGCTTTGGGAGCAGTGGAACGGCAGCGAATCCCGCAACCACATCATGTTCGGCGACATCAGCGCCTGGTTCTACAAAGCGCTGGCCGGGATCAACCTCGATCCCGCGGCGCCGGCCTTCAAGCGCATCATCATCCGCCCCAACCCAGTCGGCGATTTGACGTCAGCCGAAGCCAGCTATGATTCGGTGCGCGGGCGCATCGCGAGCGATTGGATGATCAAGGATGGCCACTTCAACCTGACGGTTACCGTCCCCGCCAACACCACCGCCACTGTCGCCCTGCCCACTGGTAGTATGGCTTCGGTGTTAGAGAGTGGCAGGCCGGCAATCAAGGCCGAAGGCGTGAAGGGGTTCCGTGTGGAAGCCGGCTGCGCAGTGTTCGACGTCGGCTCCGGCACGTACCACTTCACCGCCCCGCTGTAACGGAGCGCCACTTGGCCATGTGGTTCAGGGGCTGCGCGCGCCCTTCCCCATGGCGTCCCAGCGGGACTTGGTGAAGCCCTGGACGCTGCCGTCGCACAAAGCCACGTTGCGGTGGATTGGGCAGACGGCGAGCACCATCTGGGGATGAGCATCGTTCACGTTCGTTCCCGTTTGCACCTGATAACTCACATTTCCGAGCTGCAGGCGCTCGAAATCGGGCGCTGGCTTCTTCCTGTCGGCCGGACAAACCAGAATCTTCGGCGTGCTCAGCTCCTTGGACATGACCTGGAAATGGAACGCCGCGTTCTGGTCAAAACCGTCGCTTCCCGGCCGGCATAATTCCAGAGTGCCCCCTTGGTTGGTGCTGACGTTGAAGGGGAAGCTATCGTCATGATCAATTGCCCACATGCGAAACGCGAAGCCGATCTGTTTCATGTTATTGGTGCAATCGATCCTCTGGGCCTTGTCCTTGGCCCGGCTCAAGGCCGGCAGCAGCATCGCGGGCAAAATGACCAGGGTGGCCAGCAGGCTGACATAGCCCATGATCAGGCCTGCCAGAGCGAAACCAGCGCCACCATACTGCCCGGGCAATCGCTGCGCCCGGCCGCGCGCCAAATGACCGCAAATGATGGCGGGAATACCCGCCAGGAAGCCGAAGCAGACCAGCGACAACAGCCCCAGGACGAAGCTCGTAATCGCCAAGCCGCTTTGTTGGCTGGGTGCCTGCCCTGCCGGCAAGGTTGGCGGTGCGGCGCCAGCCCCGGAAGTCAAGCCAAGCTCCGAAAAATCCGCCGCTTGCTTCCATTCCGCAGCACCGGCCTCTTGCACGCGCGTCTGGGCATTTACCCGTCCCTCGGCAATCCACCGGCGCATCTGTTCGAGGCTGATGGGGCCGTATTCTTTGCCGTCCGATCCGATGATCTTGTACATGGCTCGCCCTTTCTGTGTGCGCCGCGGGCGCACAGGCTCGTCTTCCGGCGCGCCTTGGCGCTGCCCTTCGCAGGCCGTCGCAGGCAGCGCTTATCCTTCAACCGCGATTGGGCTCGCTAGAAAGTGAACATCACTTCCGCCCGCAGGAAGGACATCATCTTCTGGCTGATGTAAAAGTCGCCGGGGAACAGGAATTCGCTCCAGAGATGGCCCTTCATATGCCGGCTGAAGGTGTATTCCAGCATCCCTGACACGAAATGACCGCGGAAATTATTGTCGTTGTTGAACAATGGGGCGCCTCGGGTGGCCACGTTCCGGTCAGAGAACAACGCGTAATAACTGGTGCTGAATCTCAGGTTCTTAACTGGATACACCGTCCATGTGGGGCCGACGCGGTAAAGGTTTGCCTGCTGCCCGATCCGCGCCTCCGCCGCAGTGCTGTAAAGCCCGATCTCACTCCAGCGCGGCCACCGGCCCCACAGTGAGTCAAACATCTCATCGCGCTTCGTATCCGGGTCGTCACCGGATAACGCCTCAAACGACAGGTCTAACCGGTTCTGCATTTTATCTTTGAACAGGTAGCTTACCTTGCTATTGAATCCGTACGCCAGCAGGTCCCGGTAGGAGCTTGTCGGTGCAGGGAAGTTGATTCTCGTGTCCGACTTTCGGCCAATCTGGTAAGCGCCTTCCAGCCAGTATTGCCAGTGATCATCCAGCATTCCGTGGATCCGGCCGCCCATGGTGTATATATCCGCGTCGTCGCCCACGGTCGGGTAGTGGAGCGTAACCCTGTCGTCGTTCTTGTAAATGAAGTAAAGGGCCATATTCGCCGCCTTGATGGAGCTGTTAGCCACTTGCAGGATCGCGCCCTGCTCGCGTTGGTCGCCTTGGTTGAGATTCTGGTTGTTGATGGTCGGCAGCCACGCGTCGTCTTTCGGGTCTTGAACGATCCCCATCGCTTCAATCGTCGTTTTCTGCTCCTTGAGCTCGTACTTAAACCGCGCTGCATCGAAGTAATAGGTCCAGGAACCGTCACTGGGCGTGCCATCGCTCAATAACCACCCATCTCCCGCCAGCGAGTCCCGGCCCGGAATAACATCCTGCCGCCCGACTTTTATGGTGGCTGGCAAGCCCGCGATGTTCGCGTATTGGACCCACAGGTTGTCAATGATCCCCTCCCGCATGTCCAGTCCCTGACGACCGCTCATTGGCGTATACCCCGCCGGCTTCATCCACTCGCGAGGTTCCGCCGCCAGCCGCGCGGAAAAGCTAAGGTCTTCCAGCGGCGTAACGGTGGCCCAGAGACGCGCCCGGAACCGGAAATAATCCTGCTCGTGCAAAGGATTGTTTCTGCTCAACGTGAGCAGGTTGTCGAAATACTCGTTGCGGACCCGGAAATCGCCGCCCCAATTCAACCACGACGTCGGATTCTTTATGTCATGGATCGCTTGCTCGGTTGAACTGAGCGTCGGCGGGGCCGACTCCGGGGCTTTGGCAGTTGCCTGGGTGGTCTGGGCTGAGGCGACCCCCAGGGTCGCACCCAGAAACACAATGGTTAGTACTTGGGTTTTGGTTTTCATGTGTTGGATTAGCTGAGGGCGATTCCGCTCCCTGGAAAGCGGGTGCCGGCGCGTTCACTTGCTTTAAGGTTCTTGTTCACAATCAGGACCGTTCCCGGCCCGTTTATGCGCGCCTCTTAACGAGGCGGGCGACATTTTAGGCTCCAACGTCAAAGTGTCTAGCGTTATCCGGAGATTGTCGGACAATTTTCCCGCGTAGGCCCTGTGTGATATTTGGCCTTTAGTCCGCAAAATAAGGCAATCTGGCGCAAGGGTTTGCTGCCCGTGCTCCACCGCGCAGAACCGGGGCACGGCGCGCCGACGCTCGATTTTGTTGAAGCCGCCCGCGTATTGGGCAATCCTGCCGCCATGACCAGGTTGTCCGATGTGCTGCAGTTGCGCGTCCGCTACAGTGAGACGGACCAGATGGGGACCTTTTACAACTCGCGCGCGCTGGAGTGGTTTGAGTGCGGCCGCACCGAGTTGATGCGCCGCCGGTTGGGGATGTCCTACGCCGCGCTGGAGGCGCGCGGAATCTTCCTGCCGCTGGTCGAAGCGCACCTGGAATTCCGCGGGGGAGCGCGCTACGACGACCTGCTGGAGATTGCTTCCCAAGTCGAAGTATCGGGACGTGCCAGGCTGCGGTTTGAGGTCCGGATCCAGCAATGCGAGACCCGCAAATTGGTCGTCTGCGGCTACACCGTTCATGCCTTCACCGACCGCCAGGGGAAGCCTATTCGCCCGCCGCTGTGGTTCCTCGAACTGCTGACCCGGGCCGCGAACGTCCCGGCCAGGTGAACGGACAACTAATGATTTGCCTCCCGCCCGCCTCGCTGCTTAGAGTTGCGCAGTTGCCAGAGGCTCGACTTTTATGAGCAAACACTCGAAGAAATCAAACAGAAGCTTCCACCCGCTCAGCGCGCCAGATTACCTCCCGCTGCCGCAGTTGCGCGAGCTGCAACTCCAACGGCTCAAGCGCATCGTCACGCGCGCTTATGACCATGTCGCGCTATTCCGCAAGCGCATGGACGAGCGCGGTTTGACCCCCGAAGACCTGCAGAAGCTCGACGACCTCAGTGAACTGCCGTTTACGGAGAAGACCGACCTGCGCGACACCTACCCCTTCGGCCTGTTCGCCAGCCCGATGAACGAGATTGTCCGACTGCACGTCTCCAGCGGCACGACTGGCAAGCCCACTGTCGTGGCCTACACGCGGGAGGATGTTCAAGTCTGGACCAACGTCATGCTGCGCAGCCTGGCCGCCTGCGGGCTGCATGAAGGCGATATCATCCAGAACGCGTACGGCTACGGCCTGTTCACCGGCGGACTGGGCGCGCATTACGGCGCCGAGGCGCTCGGCGCGACAGTCATCCCCATTTCCGGGGGCAACACCCCGCGTCAGTTGATGGTGATGAAGGACTTTGGGGTCACGGCCATCTGCTGCACGCCCAGCTATTTCCTCCACCTGATTGACCAGGCCCCGGAGGTCGGGGTGGACATCCGGGACCTGCGGCTGCGGGTGGGCGTCTTCGGCGCCGAGCCGTGGACCGAGTCCATGCGCCGCCGTATCGAAGCGGACAGTGGCATCAAAGCCTACGACATCTATGGCCTCTCCGAGATTGTCGGCCCGGGCGTCGCGATGGAATGCCAGTGTCAGGCAGGGCCGCACATCTTCGAGGATTACTTCTATCCCGAGACCATTAACCTCAAGACGGGCAAACCCTGCGAAGACGGCCAGGAAGGCGAGCTCGTCCTGACGACCCTCGGCAAGCAGGCGATGCCGATGATCCGCTACCGCACCCGCGACATTACGTCGCTGGCTTCCGAGACCTGCGAGTGCGGCCGCACGCTGCGCCGCATCAAGCGCATCGGGCGCCGCGCCGACGATATGTTCATCATCCGCGGCATCAATGTCTTTCCGTCGCAGGTCGAGACCGCCCTGCTCGCGGTGGAAGGGGCGCTGCCGCACTACCAGATCGTCCTGACGCGCGAGAAAGACCTGGACGTTATGGAAGTGCAGGTTGAGGTCACGCCGGAAGTGTTCAACGACACCGTCGGCGCGCTGGAGGCGCTGCAGAGCAAGCTCAGCAAGTCCATTGACACCATCGTGGGCGTTCGCGCCAAGGTGCGCCTGGTCCAGCCCCGTACCATCGCGCGGAGCGAGGGCAAGGCCAAACGCGTGATTGACCAGCGCAAGATGTAACCCGAGGAGAATCAGCCATGAAAGTCAAACAGCTCTCACTATTCCTGGAAAACAAACCCGGCGCGCTCAGCCGGCCCGTCAAGCTGCTCGCCAAAGCGAAGTTTAACATCCTGACGCTCTCCATCGCTGACACCGAGCAGTTCGGCATCTTGCGCATCGTCGTGCGCGACTGGCAAGCGGCCCGGCGCGTGCTGACCGAGGCGGGCTTCGTCGTCAAGGTCTCCGACATGGTCGCCGCGGAAGTGGCCGACAAACCCGGCGGGCTGGCGAAAGTCCTGGTAGCGGTGGAGAAGGCGCGCGTTAACCTGGAGTACATGTACGGCTTCACGCTTAAAGCCGAAGGCACCGGCGTGCTGGCGTTCCGGTTCCGCGAGCCGGATCGTGCCATTGCCGCCCTGCGTAAAGCGGGCGTTCGCCTGCTCCGCAGCGCGGACTTGTTCCAACGGTTGGAGGAGTGAGCGGCGCCGCGGCGCGGTTTCGCTCGCTCCGTCCGACGCCCAGGCTCCTCAGCCCGGGATCTTCTCCGATTTCCGATACGCCATGCCCTGGAAGAGCGCGACCAGTTCGCCCGCGTCGTCCTTCACTTCCACCGTGTAGGAGCCCAGCTTGAAGTTGCGGGAGATTTCCCTTGCGTCGGCCCACAGGGTGCCGGTCTGGCCGGCTTTCATGAACGTGATGCTTACGTTGATGGCCACGGCGACCGTGCCGTGTGAATTCGACGCGGCGGCAAACGCAAAATCGGCCAGCGTGAAAATGGCGCCGCCTTGCACCGTGCCATAACCATTCAAATGGTGCGGATGCAGCGTCATCTTGGCCCGGGCGTATCCGGGCGACACCGCCAGCAGTTCGATGCTGCAGCGATCGGCAAACCGGTCGTTCTGGAAGAAGCGTTGGAGGCTGGCGAACGCGTCACCGTGGGCAGCCGTGTGGGGCCGGGTTTCTTTGCTCATATCGCCTCGCTCACCTGCTCGCCGCCTTGCGCCCGAGGAGAAAGGCCTGCCGATTGCCTTCGAAGTAAGTTTCCGCAAAGCCTGCGCGCAAGGCGGCTAGCCATTGTTCCTCGGTCATCGGCAGGTGCGCGCTCAACGCGCCCAGCAGCGCCACGTTCAGCGTCTTCTTGTTGGGTAACTGGTCCACGCTCACGGCATCGGGCGCGATCAGCACTCCGTCCGGGCGCAGCATGTGCTTCTGCGGCTCCAGTTGCGTCGGTTCAAGCACCAGCAGGAAGTCTGCCTCCCCGGCCGACACCATCGGGCTGAAAACCCGCCCGCCGAACCGTACATCGCCCGTCACCGAGCCCCCGCGCTGGCTCATGCCCTTGATCTCGCTCTTCTTGACGTCATACCCGGCGCGCAGCGCCACATCGGCCAGGATATCGGTGCCCTTCAGAACGCCCTGGCCGCCGATGCCGGCCACGACGATGTTGGTGACTTTGTTCATGGAAGCGTAACGCGTATTTACGTCTGGCACGGAGCAGCCGTCCGGGCGGAGTCGCATTCGCAGCGCTGCTCCTCGTATTGCTTGAGTTGCTTGGCGATCAGGATGCATGGCCGCCGGGCAATAATCACTGCCAGTTCGCCGCTCGCCAGGCAGTCCGTCAGCAGGCGGTCAAATTCACCTGTGCCAAACCGTGGCTCGATCACATGCACCCGCCGGATGCCGAGCGAGCGGGCCAGGTCCTCCAGCACGACTTTGCCGGTGGGCTCGTGGCCCAGCGTGCGGCCCGTGCCGGGATGCTCCTGGTGCCCGGTCATCGCGGTAGTGGAATTGTCCAGAATGATCAACACATGCCCGTTGGGCGGCGGGTTATACACCATCTCCACCAACCCGCTGATGCCGCTGTGCACGAATGTGCTGTCGCCGATCACGCTTACCACGCGCCGCGCCTGGTCGGGCGGCAGCACGTGGCGCAAACCCAGCCCGACTCCCAGGCTCGCCCCCATGCATACGCACGAGTCAATCGCCTCGAATGGCTGGAGCACGCCCAGCGTGTAGCACCCGATGTCGCCTGCCACGATGCAGTCGTGCTTGCGCAGGGCCTCAAAGACAATGCGGTATTGGCAGGCGTCGCACAGTTGCGGCGGTTTGCCCGGCGGCGGGGCCGGCTCCGGACTGAGGTCGTTGTTGAGGATGCGCCGCACCCGGGGCACGTTCAGCTCGCCGAAACGGTACATGTCTGCCTTGCCCTCCACCGGAACCCCCGCTCCGCGGATCGCCTCAACGAGATACGGGTCGCCTTCCTCGACCACCAGGCAGCGTCCGACGCCTTTGGCGAACTGCGCGATCTGCTTGAGCGGCAGGGGATGAGTAAAACCCAGCTTGAGGACGCGGGCGTCGGGAGCGGCTTCCCGGACGTGCATGAACGAGATACCCGAGGTGATGATGCCCAGCCCCGAGCCGCCCTCCACCACGCGGTTCAATCCACACGTCTCGTTCCACTCCTGCATGTCGGCCAGCTTCTGCCGCAGCCGCCGATGCGCGGGGCGGGCGTAAGCCGGGATCATCACCCGCCCACGGATGTCCCGCTCGTAGTTGGCCAACCGGGGTGCTCCAGCCTGCGGACGAGGCTGCACCACCGTGTAGCTGTGGCACACGCGCGTGGTCACCCGGAACAGCACGGGAAGCTTCCAACGTTCCGAAATCTCGATTGCCGCGAACAGGAAGTCATACACCTCCTGCGAGTCGGAGGGCTCCAGCATCGGCAGGCCCGAGGCGACCGCATAGCGCCGGTTGTCCTGCTCGTTTTGGCTCGAGGCCATGCCCGGGTCATCGGCCGAGACAACGATCAATGCCCCTGTCACGCCGGTGTAGGCAGCCGTGAACAGCGGGTCCGACGCCACGTTCAGGCCCACGTGCTTCATCGTGCACAGCGCCCGCGCTCCGCCGAATGCGGCCCCGATGGCCACTTCCAAAGCCACTTTCTCGTTGGGCGACCATTGGGCATGCCCGCCCAGCTCGTGGAACGACTCGAGGATCTCCGTGGACGGTGTGCCCGGGTAGCCGGCCCCGAGCGCCACGCCCGCGTGCCGCGCCGCGAGCGCGAGGGCCTCGTCGCCGCTTAACAGAAGTCGGTTTGATTCATTCATTCGATGTTATCCGCGCGAGCTTAATACCTCATTCTTCGATCAAGGGACAACACTTTCCGCGCCTATTTACGGGCTGGACATCGCTGCCGCGAGGAGTATAAACACCCCTCACCAAAATGTTTTGGGATCAAGAAACTGAAACACTGGCTCGGCCAACCCTCGAACAACTGCAGCTCAAGCACCTGCGGGACACTCTCGGGCGCGTCGCGCAACGCGTGCCTCTCTACCGCCAACGATTTGCGGAGCTGGGCATCACCCCCGAAGCTATCAAATCGCTGGCCGACGTCCGGCGGCTGCCCTTTACCACCGGTGACGATCTGCGCGCCATCTACCCCGAGGGCATGTTGGCCGTGGACCGCGACGAGCCGGTGCGCTTGCACACCTCCAGCGGCACCACCGGCAAGCCCAAGGCGATCTTCTTCTCGCGCCAGGACGTGGACAACGCCGCCGAGCTCATTGCCCGCTCGCTGGTCTCGACCGGGATCACCCGGAAGGACGTGCTCCAGAATATGATGAGCTACGGTCTGTTCACCGGCGGGTTGGTAATGCACTACGGCGCCGAGAAGGTCGGCTGCATGGTCATTCCCGCCGGCCCGGGCACCTCCGAGCGCCAGTTGATGCTGATGCAGGATTTCCGGACCACCGCCGTCCACATCCTCCCCAGTTACGCGCTCTACTTCGCCAGCTTTCTCGAACAAAAGGGCATTGACCCGCGCAAGGACCTGACGCTGCGCAAGGCCTTCGTCGGCGCGGAACCGCACACCGAGGAAACCCGCCGCCGCATCGAGCAGGCCTTCAACTGCAACGTCTATAACTCCTACGGCCTGACCGAGATGAACGGCCCTGGCATCGCGTTCGAGTGCGAATGCAGAGCCGGGATGCACCTGTGGGAAGACCACTTCATACTGGAAATCATCAACCCGGCCACCGGCGAACCCCTGCCGGACGGGCAGACCGGAGAGTTGGTCCTTACCAGTCTCCGGCGCCAGGCCATGCCCATCCTGCGCTATCGCACCCGGGACATCACCTCCGTCATACCCGAGCCCTGCGAATGCGGGCGAACCCATCGCCGCCTGGCGCGCTTCACGGGCCGCTCGGACGACATGCTCATCATTCGCGGCGTGAACATCTTCCCGCAGCAGATCGAGCGGGTGCTGATGTCCTTCCCGCAGGTGGGACGCAACTACGTCATAGTCATCGAGGGCCTGGACGACATGACCATCAGAGTTGAGCTGTCGGCCACCGCCTTCGACGGGCAGGTCGAGCACCTGGCGGCGCTGCAGCGCCAACTGGTGGAGAAGATCAGAGCTGAGACCTGGGTCAGACCCAAGGTGGAGCTGCTTCCCGCCGGCACACTGCCCATCGCCGAGGGCAAAGCCAAACGTGTCATTGACAAACGTTCCCTTTAGTCGCGCATCGAGCATTGATCCAACATTCCAACGCCCCCCTCCTTATGAGCGCCGTAAACCTGGTAGCCGTATTCGTTGAAAACAAGCCGGGCCAGACTGCCCGCATTACGCGGATGCTTGCTGACGCGGGCGTCAACCTGAGCTGGCTCACCGTCGCCAACAGCGGCAGCTTCGGTGTGATGAAATTTCTGGTGGACCAGCGCGACCTGGCCGTCCGCACGCTCAAGGAGAAGGGCGTGATGGTCTCGCTGCTCGAAGTGCTGGCCGTCGAAGTCCCCAACCAGCCGGGTTCCCTGCAGGCGGTGGCTGATTTGCTGGGCCGCAGCAACATCAACCTCGAAAACTGCTCCGGTTTCGTTGCCAACAACCGCGCCATCCTGATTATTGAAGTCCCGGCCCTCTCCCAGGCCTGCCCCATCCTGGAACAAAAGGGCTTCCGTCTCCTCACCCAGGAAGAGATGCTGCGGCTCTGACCTCGCGCGGTACCCGGCTGAGCGGAGCGGCAAGACCTTCCGGGATGAACAACCGGCCGGGAAACGCGAGCGCCCTTGGCCGCCTTTTGAAATGGCGCGCACTTCTGCAAGCAGGCGCCAGTACAACAAAAAAGCCGGAATTCGATTCCGGCCTTCTTGCCACATTCTACACCGAGAACAACCTTAAATCTTACCTTGATGCGGCGCCGCAGATTTACGCCTGTCAGTTACACACGGTCTGACTACTGCGCTTTTGCATCACTGACGCTACCACCATACCAGATTCCCCATTCCCGTCATGTCACCAGTTGTGGGGACAGGCCCGGTCCCCAGCCTGGCAGTGCTGAAATGTGCTGGAGGGAGTTCCGCTTGCGGGAGGTTACGCTTTGGGGTTAACTCCTGCCCAATGGCGAAAGTTCTGCTGGTTGATGATGACTTGACCATGGTGCAGATGGTCAGCGAGTTGCTCCGACAGGAAGGGCACGAGGTTTTCCCTTTCTCGAATGGCAGCACCGCGCTGGCCGGGCTCACGGCGCATACGCCCGACGTGGTGATTACGGACCTTTACTTCGACAAAACGCGGGCGCATGGGCTGGAGGTGGTGCAGAAGGCGCGCGCGATGTCCCCGCCGGCCGTGGTGATCGTCATTACCGGCTACGGGACGATCGAAACGGCGGTGGAGGCGATGAAGCACGGGGCGTTCGACTACCTCGAAAAGCCGTTCAAGGTGGAGGAATTGAAGCTCCGCGTGCAGCGCGCGCTTTCCCACAACGCGGCCATTAGCGAGACGGTCTACCTCCGCAAGCAGCTCAAGAAGAAGTACGAGTTCAGCCAGATCGTCGGCAGCGCCCCGAAGATGCAGGAGGTGTTCAAGATGATCGAGCGGGTGGCGAACACCGACAGCACAATCCTGGTGCTGGGGGAGAGCGGCACGGGCAAGGAGTTGGTGGCCCGGGCCTTGCATTACAACAGCCGGCGGCAGTTCGCGCCGTTCGTGCCGGTCAATTGCAGCGCGCTGCCGGAGAACCTGCTGGAGTCGGAACTGTTCGGGCATCGGCGCGGATCGTTCACGGGGGCGATCAGTGACAAGAAGGGATTGTTCGAGGAGGCGGACGGGGGGACGATTTTCCTGGATGAAGTGGGCTCGATGTCGGCGATGCTCCAGAGCCGGCTGCTGCGGGTGCTGCAGGAGCGCGAAGTCCGGCGGGTGGGAGAAAACACGCCGATTTATGTCAATGTGCGCGTGGTCGCCGCGTCCAACGAGCCGCTGGAGAAACGTATCCAGGAGGGCACCTTCCGCGAGGACCTCTATTACCGGCTCAATGTCATTGCCATTCCGCTGCCAAGCCTGCGGGAGCGGCGGGAAGACATTCCCCTGCTGGTGGCGCACTTCCTCAAGGGCAAGACCAGCGGCACGCCGAACCGGCTGGTGCAAGTGACCCGGCAGACGATGGATCTCCTGTGCGCCTACGATTGGCCGGGCAATGTGCGGGAGCTGGAGAATGCCGTCGAGCGGGCCGTGGCTTTGTGCGAAGACGGCGTTATCCGGGCGGCCGACCTGCCGCCGCGGCTCCTGGCCAGCGTTAAAGCCGCCGCTCCAGGGAAGGACGGTCAGGCCGCAGCCGCGTTGCCGGCCGTGCCCGAATCCGCCCTCTACCCGCTCCACCTTGGGCCCGAGTCGGAAGCCGCATCGGCGCTGGGTCAACCGGCGGAAGAGCCGCTGATGCCGATGAGGCTCTACCTGCGGCAGCAGGAGTTGGCCTATCTCAACCGTGCTATCCAACACTGTGGAGGCAACAAGGAACAGGCAGCCCTCCAGCTCGGCATCAGCACGGCGACGATGTACCGGCGGCTTAGCGCCGACGACAAGGATTCGTCTGTCTAACCGCGCGATTGCGCAAACCCACTAACGCATTGCCTGCCCGCAGCGCAGGATCAAGCCTGGCCAGTATCGGTTAAAATCGTCTCACCTCGCAGGTGGGCTCCAGACCTGCGCCGCAAACCGGCTGAACCCGGCTACGCCCATCGCCTGCCGCCCCAACGACTGACCTCGCCCGCTCCACAAGCCTGGGGCACCCCACACCCAAGCCGGATATGGTGATAAAACGGTGCCAATCCGGTGGGACTACGGTGTGGTTCCCATGGGGGTCGGCCCCCATGGGAACCACACCGGGCTATAAGGGGTGTCACAGCGTTGTCACACCGGTAATTCCGGCTGTGGGGGCTGTGCTGGGAACCACCACTGTCCCAAAAATGGACACAGCGTCGTTTTTCGCCAGGAGGGCTGATCAACTCAGGATTATGGGACGGGACCAATGGATTGCGGCACCGAGCCAACCGCCTTTTTTGCTTTCTTTGGTCAGGGGGCGGCCTATGATGCCCAAAGGTCGCAGAAAGCGCGGCCCTCCCGGTAACTGGTTTACTGGCCGGAAACCGACATTTATGCCATTAACACATACCAAAGAACTGTTCGCCAAGGCGCTGAAGGGCAAATACGCGCTTGGCGCCTTCAACGTCAACAATATGGAGCTCCTCCAGGCCATTATCGAGGCTTGCGAGGAGGAGAAGGCGCCAGTCATGCTCCAAATCTCCAAGGGAGCCCGCCAATACGCGAACCCCGTTTACCTCAAAAAGCTGATCGAGGCCGCCGTCAGCCTTTCCAACATCCCCATCGCGGTCCACCTCGACCATGGCGACACCTTCGAGCTGTGCAAGGACTGCATTGACGACGGTTTCACCAGCGTGATGATTGACGCCAGCCACGACCCGTTCGAGAAGAACGTCGAAATCTGCCGCAAGGTGGTCGAATACGCGCATGCGCACAATGCCGTGGTCGAAGGCGAGTTAGGCTGTTTGATCGGGGCGCAGTTTGATGAAGGCGAAGAGGGTGGCCAGCATTCCAAAGAGGGGCGCTACACAAATCCCGAACAGGCGGTGGAATTTGTGAAGGCCTCCGGCGTGGATTCGCTGGCGGTCGCCATCGGCAACTCGCACGGAGCGTATAAGTTCAAAGGCGAACAGCACCTCGACCTGGAGCGGCTCAAGGCGATCAAGAAAGCGCTCATGGACGCCGGCCTGGGCGACTATCCGCTGGTGCTGCACGGCGCTTCGAGCGTGCCCAAGGATCTGGTGGAAGAGATCAACCATCACGGTGGCAAGCTGGCCGATGCCGCGGGCGTCCCCGAGGGAGACATCGAAATCGCGCGCCGCACCGGTTGCGCCAAGGTCAATATTGACACCGACCTGCGCCTGGCGATGACCGCGGCCATCCGCAAGGTTTACGCCGAGAACCCCAAGGAATTCGACCCGCGCAAGTATCTAGGCCCGGCCCGCGCCAAGGTCAAGGCGCTGGTGCAACACAAGGTCCGCAACGTCCTTTGCTGCGCCGGACACGCCTTCGACTAGGCAATTGTACCGACCAGGTTTTGCTCCAGCAGCGTGACGGATCTGGTCCCGCCACGTTGCTTTTGTTGTAAGCTGTACATGACTCAGAGCCTGTGTGATTGAAGGCCCGTGCAGGCGATCACGACCCGAACTGCGAGCCAAAAGCACCTGCGAAGCGTTTGGACGGCAGATTGGGAGTCAGCCGAGGGCGTAGATGTTCTCTGTATTGCAAGTGGGATTCTCATCAAAGTTATTCACACAGCCTTG